>VOFC01005817.1_pt1 | contig 239573 bp, 215 predicted proteins | sample 5384161 | NCBI WGS metagenome assembly VOFC01 (sample SAMN12384722, study PRJNA508395) | human gut metagenome | isolation source: healthy gut B | host: Homo sapiens
GAGTTCTTTTTTTGATAGAGTTCACAGATTTGGCAAGAGTATTGCCGTCTAAATGCCGTGAAGCGGTAAAAGTCCTTTGCAGGAAGTGTGCCGATATGAAGATTTCCCCGTAATTTGAAGTTTTGCGACACTTGTTCAGAGGTAAGGAAATTTCAATTGTCTCATGAATACCAATTGAGGAGGTCATTATGGAAGCCGAAAAAGGGACCTCCCGCGGTGACTTGCTCATAATTTGCTCCTGATACCGACCGGGAGCCGGAAAAATCATTGTTGTTTCAGCTCCTGCTATTTATCTGGCATGAATATGTTTACTCTTGGTTTCTCCGCTGAGCATTGATAGTGGACCAGGCTGAGGCGTTGCGGTATGAACGTGTGCGTATAAGCCGTCCGATCTTTCACCGAACAAAAGGAACGAAGTATATCGTCGTGTCCGTATGCTGATTTTTATCTTTCCCCTGACGCCATTAAGCGGCGTATGATATCAGTTATTTTGCAGGTGACTGACGGGCATAAGACTATCATTTATTATCCCTTTACCCGGAGGTATAGATATAAAAACTGAAGACCTGGGTGTATCCGGCTAACTGGCATTGGGTGGCATCTTATTATGGTAAAAAGGATAAAGAGCAAAAAGCCGAAATTATACAAGCTTTTAAGAGGGTGAGAAAAAAATAATCGTTGCTACGAAAGCTTTGGTATGGGGGTGGATATCAGCGATATTGACCGTGTATATCATGTGGCTCCATCCAGCACCTTTGTCGATTATATTCAGGAGATTGGCCGTGCTGCCCGTGATAAGAACATTACGGGTGTGGCGGTGACGGATTTTAATGAGCGCGACTTTTTATTATATGAAACGCCTGCATTCTGCGGGTGCCATCTCCCAGGAACAGTTGGGGATGATTCTGAAGAAAGTTTGGGAAATATATCTGATGAAAGGCTGTAGTGATGAAATGCAGATGTCTTTATCCGATTTTGAATTTGCAGTGAGGCTGCCTCGTAAAAAAGAACAAGCTGGAATATGAATCGGATTTGGAGCAAGTCGTCAAAACGGCTTTGTTATGGATAGAAGAGGATTTGAGTTTCCGGCATGGCGGTTCTCCTGTTGAAATCAATTCACAGACGTCTGTTTTCCGATGGCTATGTGCAGGAAAAGACGGGTGATGCCGCTTTCCGTAAAAAATACAAGCAGTACATGGTTCCCGTGAAAGGGGTTGAAGGAGTCTATAAGGTGGCTTTTGAATCTTTGTGGGAGAATTGTTTCTCGGAGATGGGATACCGTGAGTTTAAGCGCGATTTATACAATGGAAATCTCTTTGAGGGAGTTCGTGCGGCAGCTGTGGGGCAAGCATGATGTCTTGTTAAAAGAGAGTGCGGCGGATATCTGCTCCAAGCTGGCAAGTCTCTTGAAGAGTTTGAAAGATTTGTTGACGGTGAGTCTGTATGGTAATAAAGGAAAGTTCGAGGAGGACGATTTGCGTAGTATTTTTTGCGGCGTATGATATGGATGTTCCTTCTGCCAAGCGTTTTATCACTTCGTTACTGGAGTCCAGGGTAGAGGAGGGCAGAAGTGTGAGTTACATCACCAGTGCCAAGAAGAAAGATGAAGACAAACTGATGTTTACCGTTACCCGTGGTTTTGATTTGTTGCTTTCCGGGGTTATTATTATCGGAAAAGTGTCAGGTAGGAGCAAGGCGCACACTGCTGCGGCGTTCGGTGAAACTTGGGTACAAGATCCGCGGAATCTTGTACCAGGATTTTTGTAATCTTGTGCCGGGTTGCGGCTTCTTCCTTCTGACACTGCAAAGATAACTTCACGTCCGTGCCTGCTCAATGCTTTTGATATATGAACATTATCCGCGACTAATTGGTTTGCATCAGGTACTCCTACTTATTTGATCAAACTTCTGCGGCATAACCACGAGCAGATGGATGAATTGACTGGGCGTTACTATGATCCTTCGATGTTTGTCGATTATAAGGCCGATGTGGAAAAACCGCTGCCTATGATTTATCAAAGCGGCTATCTGACGATCAAGGAATACGACTCCCGGAGAAACCGTTACCTGTTGGACTTTCCAAATAATGAGGTGAAAAAGGGATTTCTGACCATGGTGGCAGCCAATTATTTCAAACCCCAAGAGTTTGAAGTTTCCAACTGGATTGTAGATGCCGTGAGGAAGAGTGGACTGTGTATTGGAGACAAAGGATTATGTATATATATTTGAGTTTAAACTGGATGGTACGGCTGCTGAAGCCTTGCAGCAGATAGAGGACAAAGGATATGCTACACCTTATCAGACAGACACGCGCAAAGTCACGGCTATTGGTGTCAGTTTTTCATCGGAAACCATGACGGTGGAGGAATGGGAGGAAAAAACGTTGTAGCCCAGTTGAGATTAAATAATAGTGCAAAAGTAATGCCTCAAGCCGGAATCATCACGATCCCTCTTGAGGCAGTCTTCATTTATGGAATTGGGGATATAAACCGCTTACGCTTTAAAATTGCGTGCTATTTTTTTATATCCATATACGGCACGGTTACCCAATTCTTCTTCAATGCGGAGCAACTGGTTGTATTTTGCCATACGGTCGCTACGGCTCAGTGAACCGGTTTTAATCTGTCCGCTATTGGTGGCTACTGCGATATCTGCAATGGTAGCATCTTCCGTTTCACCGGAGCGGTGGCTGGTCACAGTGGTGTAGCCGTTACGTTGGGCCATTTCGATAGCATCCAGAGTTTCAGTCAGCGAACCGATCTGGTTTACTTTTACCAGGATAGAGTTTGCACAACCTTCACTGATTCCTTTTTCCAGGAACTTCACATTGGTAACGAACAAGTCATCACCTACCAGCTGGCAACGGTTGCCCAGACGCTCGGTCAGCATGCGCCATCCTTCCCAGTCGTTTTCTGCCATACCATCCTCTATCGAATCAATGGGGTAGTCCCAACTCACTTTTTCCAGATAGGCAACCTGTTCGGCGGCACTGCGCTTTTCCCCTTTGGGGCCTTCAAACTTGGTATAGTCATAGATGCCGTCATGATAAAATTCGGAAGAAGCACAATCCAGACCGATGGTGATATGTTTGAACGGTTCATATCCGGCAGCTTCAATAGCGGCAAGGATACAATTCAAAGCATCTTCGGTGCCATCCAGTGCAGGGGCAAAACCGCCTTCATCTCCTACGGCTGTGCTTAGTCCGCGTTTTTTCAGCACCTCTTTCAAAGCATGGAATACTTCTGCGCCCATCCGTAAGGCCTCATGGAATGTCTTTGCGCCGACAGGACGAATCATGAATTCTTGAAAAGCGATAGGAGCGTCGCTATGCGAGCCTCCGTTAATGATGTTCATCATCGGGACGGGCATGACATAGGTATTTGTTCCGCCGATGTATCTGTAAAGAGGGATATCCAGATAGTTGGCGGCAGCTTTTGCCACAGCCAGGGATACGCCCAAAATAGCATTTGCGCCCAGTTTTGATTTAGTTGGGGTTCCATCCAGATCAAGCATGGCTTTGTCAATGCCACGTTGGTCCATAGAGTCCATTCCTTTCAATGCCGGAGCGATAAGGGTATTTATATTTTCTACAGCTTTTAATACGCCTTTGCCCCCGTAACGGGTCTTGTCACCGTCACGTAGCTCCAATGCCTCATGTTCACCGGTTGACGCACCCGATGGGACAGAGGCACGGCCCATAATCCCTGATTCCAATATCACATCCACTTCCACAGTGGGGTTACCACGTGAATCCAAAATCTCTCTTCCTTTAATCTCTGCTATTTTCATATAATTCTAATTTTATAAGATGGTTTTATTTTAATAACAATAGAGAAGCCGGATTTGTTGAGGTGCCAGGGAAAGTTTTTTCATGATATTTACTTTTTTATTTCTTTCCACAGAGTACATCCGTCTTCTTTTTTCGTCTCCCTTTAATAAAAGCTAGAGATCAATATGAAAATAAAATGGATAGTGGGGGGGCTGTTATGGGCAAGTTCTTACTTGCAGGCTGCCGCACAGGAATATAAACTGTGGTATGACGAACCCGCTCAGGTTTGGACTGAAGCGCTTCCGCTGGGTAACGGGCGGTTGGGAGCGATGGTATTCGGCAATCCCGGTGTGGAGCATATCCAGTTGAACGAAGAAACTATTTGGGCAGGACGTCCCAATAATAATGCTAATCCCGATGCGTTGGAATATATTCCCCAAAGTGCGCCGGTTGGTGTTCGAGGGAAAATATCTTGAAGCACAAACGTTGGCTACCGAGAAAGTAATGGCGAAGACCAATAGCGGTATGCCCTATCAATCGTTTGGCGATCTGCATATTTCTTTTCCGGGGCATACACGTTATTCCGATTACTATAGGGAACTGAGCCTGGATTCAGCTCGTACCATCGTGCGTTATAAGGTGGACGGGGTGACTTATCAGCGTGAAACACTGACGTCGTTTGCCGATCAGGTAGTTATGGTGCGTCTTACTGCCAGCCAACCCGGAAAGATTACTTGTAACGCCAATCTTACTACTCCGCATCAGGATGTGATGGTTGCGACGGAAGGGGAGGAGGTTACCCTTTCGGGCGTATCTTCCTGGCATGAAGGACTCAAAGGGAAGGTTGAATTTCAGGGACGTATGACTGCACGTACTCAGGGAGGAACCCGATCTTGTCGTGACGGAGTCTTGAGTATAGAAGGGGCGGACGAGGCTGTGATTTATATTTCCATTGCTACCAACTTTACTAATTACAAGGATATAACAGGTAACCAAGTGGAGCGTGCGAAGAACTATCTGCGCCGGGCTGTAAGTAAAGATTATATGACATCACGTAAGGCACACGTCGATTTTTTCAAGCAATATATGGACCGTGTCTCTTTGGATTTAGGCATAGACAAATATGCAGGGGTAACCACTGATATGCGTGTACAGAATTTCAAGGAAACGAAGGATGATTTTCTGGTGGCCACTTATTTCCGTTTCGGCCGCTATCTGTTGATTTGTTCTTCACAGCCGGGTGGGCAGCCTGCTAATTTGCAAGGCATTTGGAATGATAAATTATTTCCTTCCTGGGATAGTAAATACACGTGTAATATCAATGTTGAAATGAACTATTGGCCGGCCGAAGTGACGAATCTCAGCGAATTGCACGAGCCTTTGATACAACTGATCCGTGAAGTGAGTGAAACAGGGCGTGAGTCGGCCAAGATTATGTATGGGGCGGATGGTTGGGTATTGCATCACAATACGGATATATGGCGTGTTACCGGAGCTATAGACAAGGCTCCGTCGGGATTATGGCCTACGGGTGGAGCCTGGCTGTGCCGTCATTTGTGGGAACGTTATCTTTATACAGGCGATATGGAATTTCTCCGCTCGGCTTACCCTATCATGAAAGAAGCCGGTAAGTTTTTTGATGAAATCATGGTGAAGGAACCGTTGCATAACTGGTTGGTGGTATGTCCGAGCAATTCTCCGGAGAATACTCATGCAGGCAGTAACGGGAAAGCGACTACGGCTGCCGGGTGTACTTTGGATAACCAGCTGATATTCGATTTGTGGAATCAGATAATCACGACCGCCCGTCTGTTGGGTACGGATGCTGAATTTGCCACCCGTTTGGAACAGCGTTTAAAGGAAATGGCGCCCATGCAGATAGGACGTTGGGGGCAATTGCAGGAATGGATGATGGATTGGGACAATCCGCAGGATGTGCACCGTCATGTGTCACACCTTTATGGTTTGTTCCCCGGTAATCAGATTTCTCCTTACCGTACTCCCGAATTGTTTGATGCGGCACGTACTTCGCTGATTCATCGTGGCGATCCGTCTACCGGATGGAGTATGGGATGGAAGGTATGTTTGTGGGCCCGTCTGTTGGATGGTGACCATGCTTATAAACTGATAACCGATCAGTTGACTCTCGTACGTAACGAGAAGAAAAAAGGAGGAACTTATCCTAATTTGTTTGATGCCCATCCACCTTTTCAGATTGACGGTAATTTTGGTTGTACGGCGGGTATCGTAGAAATGCTGATGCAGAGCCACGATGGTTTTATTTATTTACTTCCCGCATTGCCGGCGCAATGGAAAGAGGGAAGCGTGAACGGGATTATAGCTCGTGGAGGTTTTGAATTGGATTTGAGTTGGAAGAATGGTAAAGTGAGCCGGTTGGTGGTGAAATCCCGTAATGGGGAAACTGTCGTTTGCGTTCTTTAAATCCGCTGGCAGGCAAAGGGCTGAGAAAGGCAAAAGGAGAGAATCCGAATAAATTGTATGCCATACCCGAAATCTTACAGCCGATTATAAATAAAGAAGCGAAATTGAATAAAGTTGAGTTGAAAAAAACTTATCTTTATGATCTGGAAACCAAAGCAGGTGAAGAGTATATATTCTTAGGTAAGTGATGATTCTTGCATTGATTGTAAGGATGAAAAATAGTAAAAAGAAGAAATATGAAAAGAACAGGATTAAACATTATTTGCTCATTGTTGCTGGCAGGTGGAATGTGTGCATGTACTGCCACTCCTAAACAGACCGAAGAAATCAAATGGAGCGAACGTATGGCTCAGTCGGAAATGCAACGTTTCCCTGAGCCTTGGATGATAGAAAAAGCGAAAAAGCCTCGTTGGGGCTATACGCACGGACTGGTGGTGAAATCCATGTTGGAGGAATGGAAACATACCGGTGACACTGCCTATTATAATTATGCAAAAATATATGCAGACAGTCTGATAGACACTGACGGTAAGATAAAGACCATGAAATATCTTTCTTTTAATATTGATAATATCAATGCCGGAAAGATTTTATTCGATTTTTATGAAAAGACGGGAGACGGGCGTTATAAGGTGGCGATGGATACTCTTCGCAAACAACTGGCCGAACAGCCCCGTACCAGTGAAGGCGGTTTCTGGCACAAACTGGTATATCCGCACCAGATGTGGCTGGATGGTATATTCATGGCTTCTCCTTATCTGGCTCAATATGGTAACGTATTCAAGGATACTACGGTCAATGCCGATATTGTGAATCAAATAAAGCTGATTGCCCGTAAAACGTATGATCCTAAAAACCGGTTTGTTCTATCATGGCTGGGATGAGAGCAAGACACAAAATTGGGCAAATAAAGGAAACCGGGTGCTCACCCAACTTCTGGAGCCGCAGTATCGGATGGTATGCCGCTGCCGTGGTGGATGTATTGGACTATATGCCGGCGCAGTTCGAAGGACGCGACAGCATTATGACGATTATAAATACGTTAGCCGAAGGCATTGTAAAATACCAGGAGCCTGAAACAGAGGTATGGTGGCAGGTGACTGACCAGAATAACCGTAAAGGAAATTATCTGGAATCTTCCGCTTCATCGCTTTTTGTATATTTCTTGTGTAAAGCGGTGAATAAAGGATATATTCCTGTGGAGTATAAAGCGGCCGCAGAGCGTGGTTTTAATGGCCTGATCAAACAGTTCATTAAAGAAGAGCCTGATGGTTCATACACTATTACCAACTGTTGTGCTGTTGCAGGATTAGGCGGTAAAGGAAACCGGGATGGAAGTTTTGCTTATTACATAGGTGAGCCGGTGATAGAGAACGATCCGAAATCAGTAGGTTCCTTTATTTTGGCAGCTATTGAATATGAGAAAATGAAGCAGTAGGAATAATCTGAAAAAGATGAGGACATTTGTCAAAAAGGTCTTCATCTTTTCCGTAAACATAAGGACCTTTTTTAAACACCTTGTTGTTTTGATAAAAGCTCTTGTTTGGAGATTGTCAATTAATTAATAAACGAATTTGAAAATACAATGATGAACAGACACGCATTACTTTCCTTATTGGCTTTATTGCTATGTTGCTCTACTTCGTTGCCGGCGCAGAAAGCGAAAACGTATATTCCCTGGAAGAATGGCAAACTGGTGGTGTCCGAGGAGGGACGCTACCTGAAGCATGAAAATGGAGTACCTTTCTTCTGGTTGGGTGAAACCGGATGGCTGATGCCGCAACGTTTGAATCGTGACGAGGTTTCTTACTATCTGAATAAGTGCAAGGATGCCGGATATAACATGGTGCAGGTGCAGGTATTGAACGGTGTGCCTTCTATGAATATTTACGGCCAGTATTCCATGACAGACGGTTTTAATTTCAAAGATATCAACCGCAAAGGGATTTATGGATATTGGGACCACATGGACTATATTATTAAAAGTGCCGCTTCACGGGGCATCTATATAGGGATGGTATGTATTTGGGGAACTCCCGTGGAACAAGGGCTGATGAATGAAAAAGAAGCCGTGGCATACGGTAAGTTTCTTGCAGAACGTTACAAGGATGAGCCGAATATTATTTGGATGATAGGAGGGGATATCCGCGGTGATAATAAGACGGAGGTATGGGATGCGTTGGCAAACAGTATCCGCAGCATAGACAAAGGTCATCTGATGACTTTCCATCCGCGTGGACGTACCACGTCGGCTACTTGGTTTAATGACCGCGAATGGCTGGATTTCAATATGTTCCAAAGCGGACACCGTCGTTACGGGCAGCGTAACGGTGATGGTGACTATCCTATCGAAGAGAATACGGAAGAAGATAACTGGCGTTTTGTGGAAGCTAGTCAGGCAAAGACTCCGTTGAAACCGGTGATTGATGATGAACCTATTTATGAAGACATTCCACAGGGGCTGCATGATCCCAATGAAACCCGTTGGAATCAGCACGATGTGCGTCGTTATGCCTATTGGTCGGTATTTGCCGGATCATTCGGGCACTCATACGGTCATAATGATATCATGCAATTTATCCGTCCGGGATATGGAGCCTCTTTTGGTGCCGACGGACGTAAGAAAGCATGGTGGGATGCTTTGGAAGACCCCGGTTTCAATCAGATGAAATATCTGAAGAACTTGATGCTGACTTTTCCTTTCTTTGAACGTGTGCCCGATCAGAGTGTCATTGCAGGAACTAACGGCGAACGCTATGACCGTGCCATCGCTACCCGTGGAAATGACTATTTGCTGGTTTACAATTACTCAGGACGTCCTATGCAGATCGATTTGAGCAAAATCAGCGGTGCGAAAAAGAATGCATGGTGGTATAGCGCGAAGGACGGTAAGTTGGAATATATCGGTGAGTTTGACAGTAAAGTCACTTCTTTCCAGCATGATAGCGGTTATCTGAGCGGTAATGATCAGGTTCTGATTGTTGTGGATTCTGCAAAGGATTATGTGCAGAAAGCTTGGACAGCCTTGCCGGATGCCATACAGAAATGGAATAAGTAAGAAATATGCATATCATGAAAAAACAAGTATTATTAATCATTCTTCTGGCACTTCCGTTGTGGTTGAAGGCAGCGGATGTTTCGGTTACCGGCCTGCGTACCGAGCAGATGGTAGATCCCATGGGGTTGGATACTGCTGCTCCCCGTATGAGCTGGCGGTTGGAATCTTCTCAAAGAAATGTGATGCAGACCGCCTACCGGATCTTGGTTGCGTCTTCTCCTGAACTTTTAGCACAGGATAAAGGGGATTTGTGGGATTCCGGAAAAGTGGAATCCGATGCGTCCGTATGGATTCCTTATCAAGGGAAGCGTTTGAAAAGCAATCAGCGTGTTTACTGGAAAGTGAGAAGCTATACCAATCGAGGTGAGACAGAATGGAGCGAGCCTGCCCGATGGGGGATGGGACCTTTAGGTGAGATTCATTGGAAAGGACGATGGATAGGTTGGGACGCTGCGTTTGCATGGGACCGGGAAGATTCACACAGCCGTTTGAGCTCTCGTTATTTACGCACGGAATTTAAAACGCAAGCCAAGGAGATAAAGTATGCTACCCTTCATTTGTGCGGTTTGGGTATGTACGAACTGTTCATTAACGGCCAGCGGATAGGTGATCAGGTATTGGCGCCGGCTCCAAGTGATTATCGTCGTACTGTGCTTTACAATTCTTTTGATGTCACCAAACAGGTTGCCGGAGGAAATGCCGACAATGCCATCGGAGTGACCCTGGGCAACGGACGTTTCTACACTATGCGTCAAAATTACAAACCTTATAAGATTCCTACTTTTGGTTACCCCAAGTTGCGTCTGAATCTGATTATAGAATATACCGACGGCAGTATCCAGCGCATCAACAGTGATGAGAAATGGCGTTTGACGGCTCAAGGGCCTATACGTAGCAATAATGAATATGATGGTGAGATTTACGATGCCCGTATGGAATTGGGAAACTGGACACAGCCTGGTTATGATGATTCCAAATGGCTGAAAGCGCAACGTGTTTCATTGCCGTACGGTACACTCCGCGACAATACCGCTCCCAACATGAAAGTGATGAAAACGCTGAAGCCGGCTGTCTTCAAGCAATATGGTGACCGTTATATGATTGATTTCGGTCAGAATATGGCAGGATGGGTGCGTATTAACATAGCGAAAGCCGCTGCGGGAGATACGATTTGCATACGTTATGCCGAACGGGTAAAGAACGACGGTACGGAACTGGATGTGGAAAATCTCCGCCATAGCCAGAGTACGGATTATTATATCTGCAACGGTAAAAAAAAACAACACTTCCTGGAGTTCTCGTTTTTCTTATCATGGATTCCAATATGTAGAAGTGACAGGTTATAAAAATCTGAAAGCGGAAGATTTGGTTGCTGAAGTAGTATATGATGACTTGGAAGATAACGGTACTTTCGAGTGTTCCAATGATATCATGAACCGGGTTTATCGGAATGCCTGGTGGGGAATTTCCAGTAATTATAAAGGAGTGCCTTTGGATTGTCCGCAGCGTGACGAGCGCCAGCCCTGGCTTGGCGACCATGCTATGGGAACGTGGGGGGAAAGTTTCATGTTCAACAATGGCAACACCTATGCCAAATGGGCGGATGATATCCGTGAAGCGCAGCGTGAAGACGGTTGTATTCCTGATATTTGTCCGGCTTATTACAATTATTATACATCGGAAATGACATGGTCGTCCACATTCCCGGTAATCTGTGATATGGTTTATGAACAGTTCGGCAACATCGAACCTATTCGTAAGAATTATGCCGCTATCAAGAAATGGATGCACCATATACGCAGTGAGTTCACCACAGAGGATGGAGTGATTAACGCCGATAAATACGGTGACTGGTGTATGCCTCCCGAATCACCGGAGCTGATTCACAGTCAGGACCCTGCCCGCAAGACGGATGGAGCACTGATTGCTACAGCCTACTATTATAAGGTATCGCAAATGCTGGCCAAGTTCGCCCGTTTGCAAGGTCTGGAAGATGAGGCGAAAGGATTCGAGAAGGATGCAGCAAAAATTAAAGACTGCTTCAACGCCCGTTTCCTTACAGTTAAGAAGGGAACTTCTCCGGTACAAATGCCCCATGTTCTTTATCCCGACAGCATATTCTATGGTAACAATACAGTGACAGCCAATATCCTGCCGCTGGCTTTCGATATGGTTCCTGAGGCCTATAGGGAAGAAGTGGAGAAAAATGTAATAACAGGCATTATCACCCGGAATAAAGGTCATATCAGCAGTGGGGTGATAGGTATGAACTGGATGATGCGTGAGCTTACCCGTATGGGGCGTGGCGATGTTGCTTTCCTGTTGGCAAGCAACAAGACTTATCCCAGTTATGGCTATATGATAGAAAAGGGAGCTACTGCCATTTGGGAATTGTGGAACGGTGATACCGCCAATCGTTGGATGAACAGTTGTAACCATGTGATGATATTGGGTGATCTATTGACTTGGTATTTCCGTGATTTAGCCGGATTTAATCCGGCACAGCCCGCTTACAAACAAATCATCCTTAAACCGGATTTTTCCATCCAGGAGTTGAGTCATGTCAAGGCTTCGCACAATACTTTATATGGCAAGATGATTAGTAACTGGAAGAAGACCCTTACGCATCTGGAATGGGATATCACGGTTCCCTGCAATACCACTGCATTGGTTTATCTTCCAACGTTGGACGAGAAGGCGGTAAAGACAAGGACGTTACCTTTGTACGTCGGGAAGGCAACTCTACCGTATGGAGTGTTCCTTCGGGGAACTATCATTTTCGGTTAGCATGGACCCTTCTTCAGGTAAAAACCGTGCAGGTATCGTGGAAGATCAGTTCCTATACGAACAAGCTTCTTTTTTCCCGAATGTCACGGCGCTACTATTGTGGAATTGAAGAACGGAGACCTGGTAGCTTCTTTCTTTGGAGGCACTAAAGAGCGTAATCCGGATTGTTGTATCTGGGTATGTCGCAAGCCGAAGGGCGCGACGGAATGGAGTGCACCTTATCTGGCTGCCGACGGGGTGTTTAGTCTGGATGATCCGCAGGCTGTCTTGGCAGGCATTACGGCAGAATCCACTCCGGCGGATGCCGGCCCCGTGGCTTCTACGTTTAAAGGGGACAAATCCGGGCACGCCGCAAGGCTTGTTGGAATCCTGTGCTTTTCCAGATCCCCGGCGGAGATCTGATCCTGTTCTATAAAATAGGATTGAAAGTAGCCGATTGGAGTGGTTGGCTGGTACGTTCTAAAGATGGTGGGAAAAACTTGGAGCCAACGTGAACCGTTGCCAAAAGGTTTCTTAGGTCCTATAAAAAAAATAAGCCGGAGTATGTGGATGGCCGTATTATCTGTCCTTCCAGTACGGAAGGCGATGGAGGATGGCGTATCCATTTTGAAATTTCGGATGATAAAGGAAAGACTTGGAAGATGGTAGGTCCTGTAGAGGCGGAAATGAGTGTGCCTACAGCTTTGCGTAAGGCAAATGCGGCCAATGTAGACGATCAGGAAGGCGGTGAAGCCATAAAAGGAGAAGGCGAGAAGCCTATTTATGCTATCCAGCCCAGCATTTTGCGTCATAAGGATGGGCGTTTGCAGGTACTTTGCCGTACACGTAACGCACAGATTGCCACTTCATGGAGCAGTGACAACGGTGAAACATGGAGCAAAGTCACTTTGCTTGATGTTCCCAATAATAATTCGGGCACGGATGCCGTAACCATGAAGGATGGCCGCCATGTATTGATTTATAATGATTTCAGCACATCGCCGGGTACTCCGAAAGGGCCGCGTACACCGTTGTGTGTGGCGGTTTCGGATGATGGTATTCACTGGAAGAATGTAATGACATTGGAAGACAGCCCTATCAGCCAATATTCTTATCCGTCCATCATTCAGGGCAAGGATGGCAAACTCCATGCCGTATATACCTGGCGCCGTCAGCGTGTGGCTTATAAAGAGTTGGATTTGAGCAAACTGAAATAATACAATTGTGGATAAAGGAATTCTTTGATAGAGAGTATTGGAGAATTTGAAAAAACGGGTGTCTGAAATAAAAATCAGAAACCCGTTTTTTGAAAACAGACTCCCATTATCCGCCAATGAAAGCTCTTTCTAAAGATACAGAATATGAAATAATTATAAATAGAGTACAAACGTTTCTTATTATCGTCCTCCCTTTATAAAGAAAAGAATAAGTGACAGATTATTATGAAGAGCATTAGACTACTACTTTTACTGGCTTCCGGAGTAACTACGGGAGCATTTGCCCAATCGGGCGGGCTGACGGATATGAGCCAAAGTCGTTTTGCCAAGATGGCCAATACGGAATTAGGTGCCGTGCATTGGACAGATGGCTTTTGGGGCGACCGTTTCAATGTATATAGCCATACCTCCTTGCAAAGTATGTGGGATACATGGAACAATCCCGATGTTTCGCATGGCTTCCGTAACTTTGAAATAGCTGCCGGTGTTTGCGAGGGCGAACATTGGGGACCTCCTTTCATGACGGTGATATGTATAAATGGATGGAAGGGGTGGCTTCCGTGTATGCCGTCACGAAAGATCCCGAATTGGATAAACTGATGGATCACTTCATTGAACATGTGGTGAAAGCCCAGCGTGCGGACGGTTACATCCATACCCCTGTCATCATCGAGGAAAAGAATAAGGGGATTGACACTCATTCGGACAAACAGCAACAGACGGTAATTGGTACCAAAGTAGGCGGTGAGGACGAGAAAGGTGCATTTGCCAATCGTCTGAATTTTTGAAACCTACAATTTGGGGCATCTGATGATGGCAGGTATCATTCATCGCCGTGCCACCGGAAAGACTACTTTATTCGATGCTGCCGTAAAAGCGACGGACTTCCTCTGTCATTTCTATGAAACCGCTTCTGCGGAACTGGCAAGAAATGCCATTTGTCCCTCCCATTATATGGGCGTGGTGGAAATGTACCGTGCTACAGGAATCCCCGTTATCTGGAACTTTCCAAGAATCTGATTGATATCCGTGGTATGGTGGAAAATGGCACCGATGATAATCAGGACCGTATTCCGTTCCGTCAGCAATACAATGCGATGGGACATGCCGTGCGTTCCAATTACCTGTATGCCGGTGTGACCGATGTGTATGCCGAAACAGGAGAAGACCAACTGATGAAAAACCTGACCAGCATCTGGAAAGACATTGTGACCCGCAAGATGTATGTTACAGGAGCGTGCGGTGCGCTGTATGACGGCACTTCGCCGGATGGAACCTGCTATGAGCCGGACAGTATTCAGAAAGTACACCAAAGCTATGGACGTCCTTATCAGTTGCCTAATAGTACGGCGCATAACGAGACCTGTGCCAATATCGGCAATATGCTTTTCAACTGGCGTATGCTGGAAGTGACGGGCGATGCCAAATATGCGGATATTGTGGAAACCGCCCTTTACAACAGTGTGTTGAGTGGTGTCAGTCTGGATGGAAAGAAATATTTCTATACCAACCCGTTGCGCATCAGTGCGGATTTGCCATACACACTTCGCTGGCCTAAAGAACGTACCGAGTATATCAGCTGCTTCTGTTGTCCGCCTAATACGCTGCGCACCGTTTGTCAAGCCCAGAACTATGCTTATACGGTGACTCCTGAATGCGGTATATTGCAATTTGTATGGAGCGAATACACTGGCTACAACTTTGAAGGAAGTGGGAAAGATCGGGCTGATGCAAGAAACGGAGTATCCGTGGGAAGGTACTGTGAAGCTGACTGTTACCGAAGCTCCGAAACCATCAAAAAAGAAAGCGATTCTCTTTGTTCCTCCGTGTTCCTGACTGGTGCGAGAAAGCAACTTTGAAGGTAAATGGCGAACCGGTGCAAGGAACCTGAAAGCGAATACATACGCCGAGGTAAACCGCATCTGGAAGAAAGGGGACTGTGTGGAATGGGTGATGGATATGCCTGTAAAATTGCTGGAAGCAAATCCGTTGGCCGAAGAAATCCGTAACCAGGTAGTGGTAAAACGTGGCCCGTTGGTCTACTGTCTGGAAAGTATGGATATAGAAGGCGGGCATAAGATAGACAATGTGCTGATACCTGCCGATATCCGGTTGACCCCGAAAAAAATAATCATTGAAGGCAGTCCGATTGTCGCGTTGGATGGTACTGCCCGTCTGGTTGATGAAGTATCATGGAAAGATACCTTGTACCGCGAGGTAGGAAAGGCCGACAAACCGGTCCATATCCGTCTGATTCCTTATTATGCATGGGGGAAACCGCGGAAAGGCTGAAATGACGGTATGGATGCCTTTGGCACGGACTAATCACTAACCACTTACCCCTAATTAGTTACCAATGAAAAAATATTCATAACCACTGCCGCGCTGCTGATAGCTTGTACACTGTCGGCAGCCGATTTGTTCGTATCTCCGGAAGGCAATGACCGGAATCCGGGTACCAAAGACTCTCCGAAAGCCACCCCTTACAGCCGCATTGCGTCAGGCAAGGGAACTTCGTCGCCTTAATGATGAAAGTGTAAAGGTGGCATCACCATCCATCTGGAGGCAGGTGACTACCATTTGTACGAACCCGTCTTTATCCGTCCGGAGGACAGCGGAACGGAAGCGTCACCTACCGTCATCACTTCGGATGGAAATGCCGTTCTGAATGGTGGGGTGGAAATCAGGAACTGGAAGAAGCAAGGAAAGTTGTGGGTAGCCGATGTCCCTATGTTTAACGGGCGTCCGCTGGATTTCCGGCAACTGTGGATCAATGGGCAAAAGGCTGTTCGTGCAAGGGATGTGGCAGACTTTGAAAAGATGTACCGCATCATCAACAACGATCCCCAAAACGAAATACTGTGGGTACCTGCCGCTGCTGTAAAGAAAATACAGAAGGCCCGATATGCCGAAATGGTCCTTCATGAAATGTGGTGTGTGGCAAATCTCCGTATCAAGTCGGTCGAAATACAGGGAGACAGTGCCGCCGTGCGTTTTCCATCATCCTGAAAGCCGCATCCAGTTCGAGCACCCGTGGCCGCGTCCTATGGTGACCAAGGATGGTCACAACTCGGCTTTCTATCTGACCAATGCCATGGAATTGCTGGATGAACCCGGCGAGTGGTATCACGACATTGAAAGCCGTAAAATATATTATTATCCTCGGAAAGGAGAGAAGATAAGCAAAGCCGTAGTTCCCGGCATCGAAACGTTGGTATGGGTGGAAGGAACGATAGACCGTCCGGTAAAAAAGCACATCCGTTTTGACAATATTGCTTTTCAATATACCACCTGGATGCGTCCCTCTTTGCAAGGTCATGTTCCTCTTCAGGCAGGTATGTATATGACAGACGGATATAAAATCCGTCCTTCCATGATTCGTAAGAACAATCATAAGCTGGATAATCAAGGTTGGTTGGGCCGTCCGGCATCGGCAGTCGTAGTCAAGGCTGCCTGGGATATTGATTTCGAGAAGTGCCGTTTCCAGCATTTGGGCTCTACAGGCATTGATTATGAATGGGCCACCGATGGAGGACATATAAACGGCTGTCTGTTCCGTGATATTGCCGGGAACGGTATTGTAGCGGGCAGTTTCAGCCCTGCCGCTCACGAAACACATCTTCCATACGATCCCGCCGACCGTCGTGAGGTCTGTACCGGACTGACCATTTCCAACAACTACATCAACGATGTGACCAATGAAGACTGGGGCACTTTGGGCATTTGCGCCGGTTATGTCAGTGATATCAATATCGAACACAATGAAATCAGTGATGTATCCTATTCGGGCATCAGTCTGGGATGGGGGTGGACACGTACAGTAAACTGTATGCGCAATAACCGCGTGCACGCCAACCTGATTCATCACTATGCCAAGCACATGTATGATGTAGCCGGTATTTATACATTAGGTTCACAACCCCATAGCTGGATTACGGAAAATTGCGTTTCCGATATATTTTCACCCGGTTATGCACACGATCCCAATCATTGGTTCTATCTTTACACCGATGAAGGATCTTCATTTATCACCGTCAAGGACAACTGGACGGAAGGAGAGAAGTTCTTGAAGAACGCCAACGGTCCGGGCAATACATGGGAAAACAATGGTCCGATGGTGAACGACAGCATCAAGGCAAATGCCGGACTGCCCAAAGAATATAGCTATTTGAAGGAAAAATAAAACTTGATACCATTATGAAAAACAAACTTGCCACTTTAGTCGGAGCACTTGCATTGAGTGCTGCCGCCTCCGCCCAGACCTGGATCTGGTATCCGGGTGATTATGAAATATGGCTGGGCAACCGGATGAACAACCGCCGTACGGAACGCGGTGCTTTTTTCCCTCCCTTCTGGAAAACGGACAGCCATTATGTGGTAGTGGAATTCAGCAAGAAATTGGATCTGGCGGAACCGGAAGAGATCTTCATTGCCGCCGAAGGAAAATACAATGTGAAATTGGACGGCAAACTGCAATTCGGTATGCCCTCCACCTTGAAACTCCCCGCAGGAAAACACAGTCTGAACATCAAAGTGTGGAATCAGTCCACTCCCCCCACTATTTATGTGAAAGGAAAAACCGTAAATACGGACAAGACCTGGAAAGTAACCTACGAAGACAAGGAATGGATAGACGAAAGCGGAAAAGCCAGTGATACTTCTGCCACCGTTTATATGGATGCAGGGTGTTGGAACTTTGACGGAGCCACCCAACTGCCTTCCAAGTTTTCATTGGCCAGAAAACCGATGAAAGCAGTTTCCTCCACTCCCCGGAAAGAAGGGGTATTGTACGACTTCGGAAAAGAAACCTTTGGTTATATCACTCTGAAAGAGGTAAAGGGAAAAGGAACGATCCATATCTATTACGGTGAAAGTCCTGAAGAAGCCTTGGATACGGAATATTGCGAAACATTGGACAAATTGCTGGCAGAGCCGGGGCAGATAACCGATCTGGCCATCCGGAATACACGGAAACTATACGATGAATATATTTTTAGACAACAGCAAGGCCTTCCGTTATGTCTATGTCATTTGCGATCCGGGAGTAACGATACAGGACGTTTCCATGCAATACGAATACCTGCCCGAAGAGTACCGGGGCTCATTCAAATGTAATGACGAAGAGCTGAACCGCATCTGGGAAGTAGGAGCCTACACCATGCACCTTACTACCCGTGAATTCTTTATCGACGGCATCAAGCGCGACCGTTGGGTGTGGAGTGGAGACGCCATTCAGAGCTACCTGATGAACTACTATCTGTTCTTCGATAATGAAACCGTGAAGCGTACCATCTGGCTGCTTCGTGGAAAGACCCTGTGACCAGCCACAGCAATACCATTATGGACTACACCTTCTATTGGTTCCTCAGTATTTACGATTACTATATGTACTCCGGTGACAAAGACTTTGTAACCCAACTCTATCCGCGTATGCAAAGCATGATGGACTATGTATTGGGACGCACCAATGCCAACGGTATGGTGGAAGGCATGACCGGTGACTGGGTATTCGTAGACTGGGCAGACGGTTATCTGGACAAGAAAGGCGAACTATCCTTTGAGCAAGTCTTGTTCTGCAAGAGTTTGGAAACCATGGCGCTTTGTGCCGGTCTGGCCGGCAATACGGCAGACAAAACCAAGTATGAGAAACTGGCTTCCGCTTTACGTTCCAAGCTGGAACCCGCTTTCTGGAATGAGCAGAAACAGGCGATGGTACACAACCGCGTTCAGGGCAAGCAGAGTGAGTCCGTTACCCGCTACGCCAATATGTTCTCTGTCTTCTTCAATTATCTGGATGCCGATAAACAGCAGACCATCAAACACTCCGTATTGCAGAATGACAGTATTTTGAAAATCACCACTCCTTATATGCGTTTCTATGAACTGGAAGCACTGTGCGCCTTGGGCGAACAAGAATCGGTGATGAAAGAAATGAAAGCCTATTGGGGCGGTATGTTGAAAGAAGGAGCTACCAGTTTCTGGGAGAAATACAATCCCGAAGAAACAGGTACCCGGCATCTGGCCATGTACGGACGTCCATACGGCAAAAAGCCTCTGCCATGCATGGGGAGCCAGCCCCATCTATTTGCTGGGCAAATACTATCTGGGAGTAAAACCCACCAAACCCGGTTACGAGGAATACTCCGTCACCCCTTGTCTGGGCGGCTTGAAATGGATGGAAGGAACCGTGCCCACTCCATACGGCAATATCCATATCTATATGGATAAGAAAGATCCGTATCAAGTCCGACGGCGGAAAGGGAGTGCTGAACATTCCAACCCGGAAAGGAATGAAAGCCATGACCATAGAACCCGGAGAAGAACAAGTCTTCAAATACTGATGGAATAGATCAAAAAAAGGTGATACCTACCTTCCCAGGCGGGTATCACTAACACTGTTTCGTAAGTTCCCGTTATCCGCTGATAACAGTACTTACCTCTGATCTAACATTAGTTTTCTTATGGGCTTCCGCCTGTATCACTACATTAGGAAGCGGAGATTCTACATCTTGGAAAAAAGTATCTTCCAAAAGCTTCGCTTTTTAGTCTCTTCTTTATTACCTGAACTTTGATAAATATCTTCGTATCCCCATTTGTCATGGATCATTCTGTAAATCATCCCCCATTCGGGCAGTCCTCCCAGATTACGGTCATCAATAAACAAATCCGCCTTCAGTTTTCTGGAGTAATGATTACTTTCCAGGGTTTCTTCCGCATAATTGCTGTTTACGGCATAAAACTCCAGTCCACGCTCCCGGCAGAAATCCACTGCCTCCTGTAATAATTTACCTTCCCGCACACTCCACAGAATAAGGCGATGCCGTTCCTGTTGTAGTTTTTTCAGCGTTTCTATGGCAAAGGGTAGTTCCCTGCCTATTTCGGGATATTTATGCTCCACTATTGTGCCGTCAAAGTCAACTGCTATAATCATTCCTTATATTTTCGAAAATTCTTTAATACGCTGCTCCTCTGCCAGTCTGCATATCAGCAGGGTTCCCTCTTTCTCGGCTATGATATACCCGTCCAGTCCTTGTATTACCGCCTGTTTCAAATGCGGTGTGTGTACAATGCAGTTATTGCATTCATACATTCGGACATTTCTCGCCTACAACGGCATTGTTCCGTTCATCTTTGGGCAGCAAAGGAATGCAATGAGCCCCAGCTACCCAGATCAGACCATCCGAACTCTGCCGGCAATACATAAATCCGTTCCGCTTTTTCCATTACGGCATAATCTATGGATATACTTTCACAAGCAGGGAACAGCTCTTCTATGGTTTCTTTCTCTCTTTCGGTATAGAACTCCGGATAAATCCTGTCGAACACCTCGGCAATGCCCGGTGCATAACGGCGTATAGCCTCTTCTATGGTCTTTACATTCCATACAAAGATCCCCGCATTCCAGAAATAATTCCCGGCGTCCACATATTGCTGTGCCGTTTTCAAATCCGGTTTCTCTTTGAATTCATCCACTTTCCGTATATCCTGATCCACCTCTTCTCCTGCGGCTATATATCCGTATCCCGTTTCCGGGCGGCAAGGTCTGATACCTATGGTTACAATGGCCTTGCTTTGATCTGTCATCAGCAGTGCCTTGGCTATCGCCCGGCGGAATTCATCCGTATTGATAACCAATGCATCCGCAGGAGTCACTACGATATTGGCGTGCGGGTGGTGTTTCTTGATTTTCCAGCAAGCGTATGTGATGCAGGGGGCCGTGTTACGTGCAACCGGCTCCGTCAGTATATGATGAGGCGGCACGGATGGCAATTGTTTCCTTACCGTCTCCTTATACTTATCCGAAGTCACTATCCATATATTATCCGGAATGCACAACCCTTGAAAGCGTTCCACTGTCAGTTGTATCAGGCTTTTGCCACATCCCGTCACATCAATGAACTGTTTGGGACATTCCGGCGTACTCATGGGCCAGAAGCGGCTTCCTATGCCGCCTGCCATGATAACGATATGAGTTTCCATAACACGTATGCTCTTTATTTCTTTTTATATTCCAGATACCATTGGTACATCTTGTGCACCCCTTCCTCTATGTCTATTTTGTGATGCCATCCCAATTCGTGCAATTTGGTCACATCAGTCAGTTTGCGCATGGTGCCGTCCGGTTTCTCCGGATTGAATGTAATGTTGCCTTTATATCCCGTTGCCTTTACTATCAGATGCGCCAGGTCGGCGATGGATATTTCCTTTCCCGTGCCGATGTTGATGTGGCAGTTGCGTATCTCTTTTTGTGCCGGGACGGTAAGTATCTTTAAAGTCCACATGCTCCATGATGAAAACACTGGCATCCGCCATCTCCTCACTCCATAAGAATTCGCGCAGCGGCGTGCCTGTTCCCCACAGTTCCACCCCCGTCCTTGCTGATGCCGTACTTTTTTCAGGATGGCCAGCATCTCCTCTGTTCTGCTCTCCCCGTTTATACCTTCCACCGGGCGCATATCCAGATCATAGCGTATGTTCTCCCAGTCACCCTCGTTCAAGCATTTGGCAAGATGTATTTTCCTGATCATGGCAGGCAGCACATGGCTGCGTTCCAGGTCGAAATTATCATTGGGGCCATACAGGTTCGTAGGCATTACAGCGATATAGTTGGTACCATATTGCAGGTTGAAACTCTCGCACATTTTCAGCCCCGCTATTTTGGCGATGGCGTATGGCTCATTCGTATATTCCAGCGGGGAGGTGAGGAGAGCATCCTCCTTCATCGGCTGCTGTGCATCTCTGGGATAAATGCAGGTACTTCCCAGAAACAATAATTTCTTCACTCCGTGACGGAAGCTTTCCCCTATCACGTTCTGTTGTATTTGCAGGTTCTTGTAGATAAAGTCCGCCCTGTATGTGCTGTTTGCCATGATACCTCCCACGTGGGCGGCAGCAAGGATTACATATTCCGGTCTTTCTTGGTCAAAGAAGTCCTTTACGGCAACCCCGTCCAGCAAGTCCAGTTCCTTGTGGCTTCTGCCGGTCAGGTTGGTGTAGCCCTTTTCTTGCAGGTTACGCCAAATAGCGGAGCCCACGAGTCCGTGGTGCCCTGCTATATAAATTTTGGCTGATTTCTCCATTGAAATTCTTGACTAATGATTTAACAGCTTGCTTTGAGATGAAGTTTCTTCACGAATTTCATATCGTGTTTCACCATGATTTTCACCAGTTCCTCGAATGAAGTCTTGCGGGGATTCCATCCCAGTAACGTTTTGGCTTTGGTAGGATCTCCCAGTAATTGTTCCACCTCTGCCGGGCGGAAATATTTGGGATCCACCTCTACCAGCACCTTGCCTGTAGCTGTGTCAATACCTTTCTCGTTCACACCTTCACCTTCCCAGCGCAAGTCGATACCCGCTTCCTTGAAAGCAAGGGTAGCAAATTCGCGTACAGTGTGATATTCTCCGGTGGCTATAACAAAGTCTTCGGGCGTATCGTGTTGCAGAATCAGCCACATACATTCCACATAGTCTTTGGCATATCCCCAGTCGCGCAGGGAGTTCAGATTCCCCAAGTACAGTTTATCTTGGAATCCTTGTGCGATGCGTGCCGCCGCCAGGGTAATTTTCCGGGTAACAAAAGTTTCGCCCCGGCGTTCACTTTCGTGATTGAACAAAATACCGTTTACGGCAAACATGCCATAGCTTTCGCGGTAATTCTTGGTTATCCAGAAACCATATTGCTTGGCTACTCCGTATGGAGAACGGGGATAGAAAGGAGTAGTCTCTTTCTGAGGAACTTCCTGCACCAGTCCGAAAAGTTCCGAAGTAGATGCCTGATAAATCTTGGTTTTCTTTTCCAGTCCCAATATACGTACCGCCTCCAGCATGCGCAGCGTACCTACCGCATCCGCTTCCGCTGTGTATTCGGGCACGTCGAAGCTTACTTTTACATGGCTTTGTGCGGCCAGATTATAAATCTCGTCAGGTTGTACGGACTGTATGATACGTATCAGCGAACTACTGTCGGTCATATCCCCCCAATGCAGATTCACCAGTCGGTTCTTCTTCATATCCCGTACCCATTCGTCCAGATACAGATGTTCTATACGTGCAGTGTTAAATGAAGAAGAACGTCTCAGGATACCATGTACTTCGTATCCTTTTTCTATCAGGAACTCGGCCAGGAACGAACCGTCCTGTCCTGTGATACCTGAAATCAATGCTACTTTTTTACTCATATTTTGTATTATTCTAGAAAAAATGTTTTATACCATGACCTGTCTTCATGCATACTTGCATTTGGACCGGTATAAATAATTCTTATTCTTTTTTATTTGCGGCGTCAGGTTGTATCAGGCTCTCTTCCTCTGCTTCCGGTATTTCACTCCACGGCAGTCTGGCTTCAATGAACTGTGGAATCTTTGAAAGAATTTTGCCTTTCAGTGCCGAGATGGGTTTTATGCTGTGACTTTTATACATTCTCAAGTCCTCCGCCCATTTCAGTTTGCTTTTTCCTGCATCAGTAGAAAGTCCCCCCATTCTCATTTTCACGATGTATTTGTTCAGGTAATATACTTTCAGGTTGGCTTCATACAGATAGCGCACCAGCAAATCCGAGTCGGCGGCTATCTTATAACTTTCGTCGTAAAGTCCCCATTTATCCATGCACTCCTTCTTTATATAGACAGTGGGGTGGAGTGGGAGCCATCCGTTTTTCACATTCTCTTTACTGTATCGTCCGCTTATCCAGTTTCGTATCATCAGGTTGGTGTCGTCATAATCTACAAAGACCCCGTTGCCGTATATCATATCCGCATCTTGTTCTTCGAATGTTTTCACTATGTCGGAGATGGTGTGAGATGAGAACAGGAAATCATCGGAGTGAATCAGACCGATAATATCTCCTGTTGCTGCACGTATTCCTTTGTTGATCGCTTCATACATACCTTTATCCGGCTCGGAGATAATTGTATCTATCCCATTTTTATATTCATTGATGACAGCCAGCGAGTTATCTTTCGACGCTCCGTCCACCACAATGTATTCTATGTCGGGATAATCCTGTTCCAGCACACTTTCTATTGCTCCACGAATGGTGGCTTCCCGGTTGTAGCAGGAAGTGATAATTGAAACTTTCATAATGTTGATGCTTTTATAATGTAAGTGGTTATTTATCTAAATACGTTCCTTTTATGAATGCCTTGATTCTCTTGTCATTCCATCCAAAGCGTTTTTTTATTTCATAAATTTTGGCATCTACCAGGAAACGATACCAGAAACCTTGTAAAAAGTGCCATATAAAGCCCTTCTTTTCCATCCAGAAATCCCCCTTTCAGAATGTAGCGTATATTGAAATTGATAAATGGCCGTAAGAATAGCGGTGCTTTTATATATTTCACTTTCAGCCACCGTTTACGCTGTTCCTCTGTACCCCCAAAACTTGGCCTGTACTTCTTTGCCTCTGTCGTCCAGTCCGTATTCCATCATCAGCATATCCGCCATTTCCCGTGTAGCATATCCATTGTGCTTTTCTGTCCACCAGGTCAGATCATTCAAATTGGCGTCCACTTGATTCCCCTCTTCCACTGTGATTGTTGTTCCACTGAAGATGCGGATATGTTCATCCATCCATCGGTTTTCACACTCCCCATGTCCTCTTCGCCATACTTTCAGGTGGTAAGACGGATACCATCCCCCGTGTAGCAGAGGCTTTCCCATAAAATCTATACGCTTGCGGACGTATACTCCATTTACCTCATTGTTACATTCCGCCAATGCTTTTTTCATGGCAGGTCCCAAGTTACCCTCCAAAAACTCATCAGCGTCAATGCGCCATATCCATTCTGTTGTAATGGGACAATTCTTCAGCCCCCAGTTGAACTGTGTCGCATAGTTTTTCCAAGGATTTTGGTAAACTTGCGCTCCTGCTTCTTTCGCAATTTCTACAGTTCGGTCCTTGCTGAAAGAATCGATGACGAATATTTCCTCACAGATATTTTTAAGCGAGTTGATACAACGGGATATATGTTTCTCTTCGTTGTATGTAAGAATGATGGCAGCTATGGAATTATTCATTTTTCAAAATTCTTTTTTTTTATATATTTAGCCGGATTTCCTGCATAAACTCCCCACGGCTCTGCATCTTTTACCATTACTGTACCTGCGCCTATCACAGCACCTTCCCCAATCTCTATATCAGGACCGATGAATGTATTAGCGCAAATCCATGTTTGATTGCCGATACGGATTTCGGGACGTAGTAGGGGAAGAGCCGGATCGGTATAGTCATGTGTGCCTGCACATACATGGACCCGATGGCTGACAGTAGCTTTTTCTCCTATTGTTACTTTACCTAAATTATAGATCAGGGTTTCTTCTCCAATGGCACTCCAATCGCCTATTTCCAGATTCCACGGGAACCAGATAACGGTGGAGGAGTAGATATGGACATGTTTTCCTATTTTAGCTCCGAATAGGCGTAGTATCGTATTTCTGTATCCGAAAGCTATACGGGGAGAATTACGGAAAAAGAATTTTCCGAATGTCCACAGTATACGTTTTACATAAATCCATTTGGAGTAGTTTAGGTGATTACGATTTTCTGCTATGTTGAGTTCCATGTTTATAGACAAACTTTTTTATATAGTTCAACCATATCTTGAGCAACTTTTTGTGATGAAAAATTTTCTTCAATTAATTTACGTCCGTTATGTCCCATTTCTTGTCTTCTTTCAATAGGAGTTTGAATAAACTCTTTTTTATAGCCGTAATGATTTCATCCACTGAGCGATGTATCCACCATCCACATCCATATTCGGGGATTTTAGGCCAAGGGGCCCCTTGAGTAGTAATTACTGGGGTTCCACAAAGCAGAGATTCTGCAATTACTATTCCAAAATTTTCATTGAGGGTTGGTAAAACAAACACATCAGATTCTCTATAAGTATTCCATTTGTCATCACCAAATAATCCGCCAGTAACAGTTATTATGTTACTAATTCCTTTTTCTTCTGCCATACGTTTAAGATCTTTTATAGTATAGTCTGATTCGATTCCAGCAATTATTACTTTCCAGTCTTTTAGGTCATTTTTCATGTGAAAAATAGCTTGCATCAGTAAATCTATACCTTTATTTCGGCGATATAGTGCTAAAAATAGTATCTGTTTTCGTTCTTCCCAACTTTTTTTTCATGGCAATCCCATCTATTACAATGCCATTGGGGATAATGGCGATATTTTTATTATATCCTAACTTGATTAGATTCTTTTTTTTCAGTATCTGCTGTAGCAACTAAAAAAAATTAGCTAGTTTTATTGCTCTTTTTTGATATAATAATAATGCTGGAAGTTTTTTAGCCCAATAATTTTTTTTTATATTCCATGGTTCAAGCATTCCGTGGGGTGACAAAAGTACAGGATAACCTTTAGTTTTTGCCCAAAATATTGTCCATGAACATTGTAGCATCCAACACCCGTTTACGTGTATTAAGTCTGGTTTTAGTTCATTAAGTAGTGTGCAATATTCATGTTTCATCCGCATGAAATGTTTGATGTTACCTTCAATATAATGTACAGAACAATGTTCTAATGTTATTTCATCATGGGTATGATGTGTAACAATATGTAGTTCAACTAGTTTTCCTAACTCATGTGAAAGTAATTGTAGATAAGCACTTACGCCACCACCTGATTTCCCAATTGATGGAATGTAATGTAATATTTTCATGATATTTTATTTATCTTCCTCCTACACAAATGCTGTATAGTTTAGGTAGGTTTTTTTTAAAATAAAATCCTATAATAATGAATAACAAGGTAAATATCCATGGGGATATTAGATAATTTACAGCAAATCCTATTGAGGAATGTCCCAATATTATAATTAATAATTTACGAATGATATTTAAGGTTGGTTCATGGAAAAGATAAATGAAGAATGTAAATTGGCAGGCAATATACAACCATTTATGTTTTTTCAATATAAAAGAATTGGTTACTAATCTGTTGTATATATTCCATATACTGATTACACCGAGTGCAATAATTGGTATTTGGAAATACGACCATCTTGGGCTAGGGTATATAAGTTCTATGGTAGAAATTAAGAGGAATGCAATATAATATCTTATATTTTTTATATTCTCTAGTTTTATTAGGAAAATATCTCCAGCTAGAAACCAAAACATAGCATATACAGGAATATATTTTATGTTACATAAGTTAAGTAAAAATATAGCGATAAGTAGGATTTTTTCTCCTTTTTTGCTACTATTTTTATATAATATAAAAAAGGTGATAAGGCTACAATGATGATTAAATCTCGTAAGAACCAAAGGTGGAAAGCCAAAGGATCATAAAATATAGATTGAAATATATTCCATACAGGTAGGTTGAATATGGTTGATATACTTTCTGAATTAAAGAAACGGGCTGTACTGGGAATTAAACTTACTATGATATAAAAACAGGGGAAAAATAATGCAGCTATAATATAGGGAACTACTAAAGTCATAATCCTTTTCTTTATTTTGGCCCAAAGTATATTTTTGTTATTTAAATTAAGGAAGAATAGATATCCACTTATAGCATAAAATAAGGGTACTGCACACCGTCCTATTTTTCCACTAATGAAATCTTGTAGCTTGAAATTAAATGGCATTCCCTGTATTTCATTAGGGTAATCATGGAATCCAGAGTGGATATATAACACAAGTATAATACTTATCAATGATAAAAGTTTGATTTTTTGTGATAAGAATGGTGTCATCGTTATATGATTTGTGTCTGTTATTCTGTTTTTGTATTCATTCTGTTTGTTTTTCATTTTTCGCTTTATATAGTTTGTCTTATGTAAAAATTATTAGATAAATCAATTTTTTATTTCTTTTTCTTGTCGCGTAAATTTTGTTAATGATTGCTTTGATGTTTCTTTTTTTTTTTAAATCCGTATAATTATTTGAAGCTTGGTAACTATAAATAATCATTTTGTTGGAAAGAAAAAATATTTTTTATTGGATATATCAAATTTGAATAGAATTGAAATACTGGTCTCTATTGTTGTTTACAACAGAAATTTATAATCCCTGCGAATGTTTATAACTTTACAGAAGAACTATTTTAAATAATTCAATGCTGACAACCTGTTCATATAATAGGTTGATATCAGTGTATGACAAGCTGTTGATATATTTGCTATAACAGCTGCTGATAGATACGTTTAGCTGCTAATTTTTTATCTTGAGGATTTTTCTGCAAATGTGACATACTTATTATTTATTTTCAATCAAACAGTTTATCATATACTTGGCTAGAACTCGGCCACTTATATGTTTGTCAGCCCATTGTTGTCGAAAAAATCTGTCATGGCGAATTGTGTCAATATTATCATGACACCATTGCATTATTTCAGAAAGTTGTTGTTCATTATTTACATGAAAGACTTTTCCAATTCGTTCATCCTTTAGTAAATCTGCGGCTCCACAAGTATTACTGCAAATTACATACATACCAGTTTGTAATGCTTCATTTACCACTGCCCCCCAACCATCATGAATACTTGGTAATATTAGAATATCATTTTTGGACATCCATGTAGGTATTTCTGTTTGAGGTTGAAAGCCAGTTAAAGTAACATAGCTTTTTAAATTATTTTTAATTATATAGTTTTCTAAATCTATTCGTCTGTTACCATCACCTACATAAGTCACATGACAGTCAAATTTAGAATTATTTTTTATGCAGGAAACAAGACTGCTGGAAATTATTTTAGGAGATTTCCTATAAGATAAACTACCAACAAAAAAGAAATTTTGTTGTGGCTGTTTGATTTGTAATAAGGTTATTCTTTTCTTTGGGTTGTGTACAATACATAAAAGGATATACGTTCCATTTGCTATATACTGATTTGAAATATTTCGTAGCTCGGTTACCCATGGCAAAAACCTTATCTATATACTTGGCATATTTATAGTCTTGTAAGAAGAAACGTATACTATGTAACCATAAAGGCTTTCCATTATTACTGCCAAAAGCATATGTATATGGGCATTCTGTTACTATACCGCGTGTTATATTATAAACCAAACTAATTTTAAAGCAGTGGAATATAAATGGAAAACCATGTATACCTGAGAATAAATGCCAACTATCTGCCTCTCTCATATTAAATAAAGCACGAATTTTATCATTATTAGGGCTTATTATAATTGAGCATTTTTCTATTTGGGGATAACACCCCAGTTCCCAACCCATTTTTTACGTTCATCACTGATACTTTCTTCTGTAACTACTACTACTTCATCTACACGTTTATCATCCATAAGATGTACAATATATGGTAGTTGATGTGGGCTAAGACAATTTTGCCAAAATACAATTCTCATAAACGGTATATTTTACTATATATTTAATGAATCTACAGCATGTATTGTTTCTTTCCAAGCTTGCACTGTAAAGTTCATGCGTAAAAAGGAAATATTATCAGAATATTTTAATAGTTCATTGATATCCATATTGATGATATCTTGAATAGATTTTGTTATGGCTGCTTCATTGTATTCAGATAAAATGTAGTTTGCACCCTTTATCTCAGGATACGATATTGTGGAAAGTACAATCTTACCTTTTGAAAAATAGTCTAAAACTTTGGATGGAAAATTATTATTATTTTCGGGAAGATTGGGATTTCTTAAGTTCAAACAAATCGTTGCAGAATCAAGTAAACAAAGATAATCTTCGTATTTCATATTTCCAAAGAAGTGTAAATTTGTATATTTTTTATATTCAGTAGGAAATTCTCCATTCCCTGATATATATAGTTGTGCATTGGGAATTTTTGAGAAAACTTTTAATGCCATATCGTAACCTGTTACAGGGGATAAAGTGCCAGAAAAAAAGAAATATAATGTCATTTATATCTTTTTTCTCTGATTTTATATTTAACATGTTCTCATCAATTATTCCAGCTTTCACTTTTAAATTTTTAATGTGTTTGAAACATGAACGTGCTGATAAAGATATCATTCCATCACATTTTCTTAATAACCAGCCAATAAAGGATTGAAGTGAGAATATATTGGAGGATGGAGTATAATCTGCCATTATTATATAAATCTTTTTACGCCAAATAAATTTAAGAAGTGTATATGCTAATAAGCAAGAAAATGTCAAATTGTAGAACCATATAGCATCTGAAGTATGTGTATCCCTAGCTAGTTTTACATTTAATAAAATATATCGGACTATTTTATTTATTTTGTTTTTGCCGTTGTTTATGTAAAATGTAATATTTTTGTATGTTATCTGGGGAGGTAGTTGATAGCTGATAGGTGTAATAGATCTAATATCATTAAAACATTTTCCATCCACTAGCCGATTACAAAAATTAATGGCAGCTTGTGATGCTTTTGATTTAATTATGTAATCGGAAGGGAGTATATTACAAATGAATGTTCTTTTTGTTATTTGTTTTTTTGAGTCATATTTTATTTTTGTCCTATTATTCTTGGGAAATATTTTCGTATTATGATTGATAATATATAAAGTATAATCCATAAAAATATGTGTCTTAAAAATGGATTCATAATTTCGGGAACAGAAAAATATGAAAATCCGATTTTTATATATGTACTTATTATCTGTGATAGTCCTAAATATTATTATTGTATTATGTCCTGCCCACTTGAAGAATAATTTTATAGGTGTATTTGGCATAGAAAATATTATCAAAAGTAAGTTTTAGTAATTAATATAATAGCAAATGTTCCTCCTATAGCATCTTCGAAAGGGCACTTTTCAGTGCCCTAAACCGAGTTTTGTTAATTAATTAGTTTTGAATTTAACATTGGCTGGCAGCCAAAGTGATTTTGTCAGGAACCATGTTAACATAATCCCTGCACCCGTTAAAGATATTTTTGAAAAAAGTTCCGATGAAGTTCCAGATAGAACTGCCATGAAGCTTTACCGTTCCTATCACACTGTGATAAGTTGCTGCCATCTCTGCACCGGCATCACTACCATAATGAAGTGAATTGTTGCGTTGAGTGGTCAGCTTTCGAATGGTTCGCTCAGCCAGGTTGTTGTCTATCGGTAATTCACCATCATCCAAGTAAGCAAAGATCTCTTTCCAGAACCGGTTCAGATAATTGAGAGCTTCTTTATAATACCGGCTTCTAAATTCTGAATCCTTTGACTGTTCACTATCTAACAAACTGCGCAGCTCTATCAGGAGTTCCTTCGTTTCCAAGCTTTGCCTTTCTCGAAACCTTTCCTTGGGAGTTAATCCGGCATCATCGTATTTACGCTCCCTCATAAAGAACTCCTTTAAAATTTCGGAAAAGCGTTCTGCAGTCGGTTCACCACCCTGATTGGAAGCCTTGACAAACTTGTTCTTGGCATGAGACATACAAACTTGGTGTACAGTATCTTTAAACCGGGCTGATTTCAGCTCATTGCCGATAAATACATAAGCATTGTATCCGTCGGACATAATACTCTTCAATTCTGCATCGCCCAAAAAGTCTGTAAGTACATCACGACCACGCGAGCCATTCTCATAGAAGAAAATGGCTGTTTTCCGGGCCTTGTTGACCAGAACCCAAATGTAGCACTTCTTATAGTGATCGTATTTACGCACTTTACACCAGGTCTCGTCGCAGTTCACAATCGAGTCTTTTTCCAAAGCTATAGACTTCAATACACAAACCAGTTCGTCCAGGTATGTCTTACCTTTCTTAAGCCAGTTGCGCAACGTGTTTTTAGAAATGGTCATGCCCATATCTGTCAGCCATTGGTGAAGAAGACCGAAAGTCACATTCTTCACATAAACTTCATAGGCGATAGCCTGCAGAAATTCAGGAGTAGCCTTAGTGCCTTCAAAACTGGTTACTACATCCGGATGGCCTTCAGAAGGGAAATAGCCCCACTTCGGCTTTTTACCAGGCTCTGCATAATGAACCATCTCAAAACATTCTTCCGTAAGGAAAGTACGGAAACTGAACACCCGTACCATTCTCCTTTCAATGATCCGACCGGGAACCTTTGTCAAATCGGAAGGATGCTCTGTCGCTTCTCCGGCTACCCCCATCGTTTTATAACCGTCAGGGCGATTGGACAAGTCACGGTCTTTCCCGGAAGGCTCTTTTAACTCTTGGGATGGAACATGACCAACCGAATCCGTGCGAAGCGTATCATCGGTTCCATCATAATCATCCTTCTCCTTCCGGCGGTCTGAATCACTTGTTTTAGCTTTAGATTTGATCTTTTGACGTCGATCACCAAAACGTTCCTGATGGGCATAATCAAGTCTTTCCTGAAGTGATTTAATCTTACGTTCAGCCGATTTGCGAAGTTTATGCTCTTCTGACAACCGATTCTCAAGGTCAACATGTTTCGATTGCATGGATGACATCTGATCCTTCAGTTCTTTCATCTGAGCCATAAAATCCTCCAAAACAAGCTTCATGGCATCACCTGTCAACCTGAGATCCTGATTTTGCTCGGCAAGGTATTGTATGTATCGGTCTTTCTGATCCTCTGCCATACCTGCACTATAATTTATAGGGTTGCGTGAGTAGGTTGCCCTACTCAACAACTCTCGTTTTGTTGTAATTATATCTTGCAGATCGATCATACTTAAACCTTTTATTTACAGCATTAAAGGTAATAAAATAATCGCAAAAACGCAAGTGGACAAATAGATTAATTATCTGATTTTTAATATTTTAACTATAGGATTCTCAAGAATCAAAACCACGTCCTTCCAGGCAATCCGATAAACAGTATCTGCCCCGTTCCGCTCCACTTTCATGAACTGATAGCCTGCTACAAACTTCTTTTCGAACAGACTATATGAACGATTATCAAATGAAAACATACGGACTATTCTGCGATTTCGAGACATGACTATAAAGACGTCTCCATCATTGGGCTCACGGTGAAGCCGTTCACGAATGACAGACAGCACACGGCTGTGTTTACAACGCATATCGGTAAAATCACGGATACAATAAAAATGATTGAAACCGGTAACACTCAACATAACCCCTCCAACTTCTCTACCATACGAACCAAATCCTGGTAGCTTAAATTCTTTTTGGAACAAATGCAAGCCATTGCTGATACGAATCTCAACCCAAATACGAACAGGGTGATCAGTTCTGCCTGGTGATACCGGTTGAGGTTGATCAATGGCACTGGATTGTTCCTCATGACCGATTACAGGAGCACCATCAACCTGGACTTCAACTACTTTTTTCCGGATATCCTTTAACCATTTCTGAAAGATGTTATAAGGGACTTTGTGCTTAACACAAAATGATTGGAGGGATTCTCCATGAGGCAAAGCCTCGGTCTGGTATTGAAAGTAAAACCTTTCAAGATCTTCACTGCTATACATAAATCCTAAAATTTTGTTCATTAAAAAAAAATGCCTTTTATTCTCGAATTTTTTTCAAATTATCAGAAAGATCTAATATAAGATCGGCTTCTGATATTTGAAGAGTTTCATATAGGCATCTGTTTTCATTATATGAATCGTAGTTAACCCCGTTAGGGAAAGTAGGGAAACGATATGTATTTTCTTGCTTACTCCATTTTAGTGGAGATTGGAATACAAATAAATTTGTAGTAACATGTGTACCTTTATCTGCACAATTAGTGCTATATGAAGAATATGGATATACGAAGTATTTATTTTGGTCTATGCAATAGGCTATATGATATTTGAGCCAAGATTTTTCCCCCACTCTTTTAAAGCAATATATATTATTTATACAGGCTAGTTTATTATGCTTAGTTTGTTCGTACCAATTATAAAATCTTCTCCAGGAATCTCTCATCCAAACTTGTCCCCATGACATAGCTATTTGCATAAAATATACATCATATTCTGATTTTAAAGCATCAAAAGGTTCAAAAGTTTGATAGTTAAATGGATAGTTATATAGAGATATTCCAGCAATATTATTATCATTACAATAAAATTTGGTAGCAGCAACTGCAAATTTATAAAAACCAGGTGCAACAATTATATCGTCCTCTAAGACGATAACGGCATCATAATAATCTAATAATTGTCCAATAGAAAGTATATGTTTACGTAGTCCCAAATTTTCTTTGTGAGTAATAACTTTTTTTTTCACCATATGGCCAAATAAAATCATTGGCATATCGTTCAACTTCATTAGTATTGCTTTTTATCAATACTGATAATGAGAGGTGCATTATCAATATCTGCGCATAATAATGAATTCAATAATCGACTTAATGATTTTACTCTATTATATGCGACTGTGACGATAGCTATATTTTCCATGAGGATTCTTTTTATAAAATGAAATATTTTGCTTTTGAAAGTACAATTCAAAAAATAAGAAGTATTACAAGGTAAAAGAATGGACCTGTTTCTTGGGTAAAATAGAACATTGTAAAATAAAACATTCCAGCACAATTGATGTAGTTTAACTGAAATGTGATATAATTAGGACTTCTAAAAAAGTGATTGTAAAATTTTCTAGATATTTTTCCTACAAAAAAGAATGCTATTAATCCACCTAAAATTCCAAAATATTTAATATTGAGAAATGCAATAGTTCCCCAATTGGCGTTTCCAAAGTACCCTTTGGATTGGTTTTTTATTGTGGCTACACGGTCATCTGGATAAATGACATTATAAAAAGGAAATATTTTTATTACTTGTCGTTCTACAAAAGTAAATGCTCCTAGAACTCTAGGTAGGCGGAAATATCCATATTTTTCTTCGAAATTCTCAATACTCCATCTTTCTGCTACATATGGAAATTGGTTACCGTAGTATCCAAAAAAATTCAGCAAAATTATTTTGAATACTGGAGGGTAAATTCTTTTTTGTGCCATATATGCGAATTCTTTTGAGAAAGTTCCATTCTCTAATAATTGTCCTTCATGTGTTACATTTTGACGTCCGATAGTCAAAAAATGATATGTACAAAACAAATAAGTATATAAATGCAAAAATGCAATATTTGACATAAACGGGTATCTTAATTTTTATACGATAACATTTGTGGAAAAAATATATGTATGCCAGTATAAGTGTAACAAATAATATGCCTTGTTTGCCGGCGATAGCCATAGATGATAAGGCTAATGCTAAAATATTAACTAGTCCTAATAAAATATTTATTTTTGAGCCCCCACAAAAAAACAGAAAATATGCTAGGAAACTTCCACCTAATAAAATAGTACCTATGGGGGTTAATACCATAAGAGGAAATAATTCTTGAAACTGCCTGCGTCGTTCTCCACCATCATCCATAGAAACTCCTAATAAAACAAACATTTCAAAGCAGATCATTAATGAACCAATAATTCCTAATAATCCTAAAAGTACATGGATCTTGTTACTGTAAGATGAATAAGAGTTAAACACATTGCGTAGTCTTCGTCTTAATAATATGGCATAATTAGCATTCTCTAACTTTCCGAATCCTAAGTGAAAGGAAAAAATAGTAAGCATAACATATATGATGATTCTTTTGTTCATTTATATTCGACGGAACATAAAGGATTCCAGAAAAACCATTTATCAATAGAATTCCTACTCCCAAAAAAAAGCCAAATTCTAGGATCTAAAGGGTCTTTTTTATACAAGTTGCTAATTATTATAAGATACCCAAGGCTCCAAACTACAAATGGTTCTAAAATAGACGGTAGGATAGAAATATCCAATAAAATTAAAAAGATACGCTAAAATATACGGCATATGATGTTTTGTATTATTTTAATAATTTTGGATTTCTCTGTCTTATCAAGACAGAATATGAAAATAAAAAATGCGGAAAACAAACAAACTATAAAGCAGTATAGTGCATACGCAAAAAATGTATTTGAAAAATAGTTTTTTATATAATATGCCAAAATAACATTGATTGCTACTATTAAAATGCATGGTATTACAACATTTTTTGTATATGATATTATTGAAACTTGAGGAATGTATTTGCTGAGTAATATTAGTCTGAAAATAATTCCAATAAGAGAAGTACCAATTGATACAAACATAATATCATAACATGGCAATCCTAAATAGAATAGTAATATTGCCAAGGGAATATCTAAACACATAATAAGACATATGCCTGTTTGGAATATGCGAATTTTTTTCCTGTTGCATCTATTCCTTTTCCTAAAGGAATTGCCATACAGTCTATTAAAGAAACAACAATAGATAACTGCAAAAAAAATATCTGAGTATATTGGTGGATGTATTAACCATAACTCAAGAAGTGGATGAGGATTAACTGCTACAGGTAAAGCTAGAATAAAAAGTAGACAAAAAAGAATATTTGGAGGATTTATATATAAGAGATTGCATCCTGCTAATATTACCATTGGCATAGTTTTTTGTTATTTGAGGAGTCGCTGCCATTTGGAAATTTCCTGCAAAAGAAGAAACTTGAGTGGAAACCTGATATGCAACCCCTAGCAGCGTTTATTGCTGGACCAAAAATATATTTAGAACTAAGTTCACTCCTTGGTTTCGAAGGACAAAACCTATATTTCCAATGAAACTAAAACTTGCAAATGATAGCATTTTCTTTATGTAGTTTCTGTCTTTGTTAAATTTAAGTAGGCATTCTTTATACTTTCTTTTTCCGTAAATGATGCTCCATAGTTTACATAGTATTGTAACAAGTACAAGCAACCAACTATATATAATTAACTTGTCGTAAAGTTCGAATGTTGAAATAAAATATGCAATACCTAATTTGAGAAAATATTCGACTATACTTATATATGCATATATGTTGAAATCTTCTTTTGCTATGATTAAAGCGTCAAATGGTACAGTCCATACCGTAATTAGTAATGAGCAGATAGTTGCTTGAAATACAAAATTTGCTGCTAATAATCTATCTGGAGGGATTGTCATAATAGAATTGAGAAACCATACTCCTAAAATTTCAGCAAATAGTAATACAAATATAGAAATAAGAGCATGTATTGTAAGTGCTGCTCCAAAAATGTTTTTAAGTTCAGATTGTTTTCCACGACCCATTTCAAAAGCAAAAAAACGTTGTGATGCTTGTATCATACCAGTATTGATGATGCCGATAACAACTATTAATCCGCCCACAACGTTATATATACCATAATCTTCAACGCCTAAGGCTTTAAGAACAAGTCTTTGGGTAAAGAAAGCGACAAATATAACAACAATTAATCTTATGTAGAGGAGGATAGTATTTTGGGCTATACTTCTATCTGTTGTTCCCATATTTTTAATTTGATTTAGGTACTAATGTTAAAATGAGTAAAATGAAAATGCTTTTATAGTTTATTTAAAGTAAGAAATAATAGTTTTTAGTTTCCTCGCAATTTGTATTGCTTTGGAATACAAAGAGTTATTTGGAAAGTAAGTTTCTTTAAAAGGATAAAATACATTTTCATAGAATATCCATCAGTTTTCACTTGTATTTTTGTTGTATTTTCAATTTCTGCTATACCATTATAGCAACAATTCACAATATAATGCTTTCCTTTTTCAAAAATTTGTACAAGTATATGGAATGACAACTTTAGGGTATTGTAGATTTACATTGGGAGAGCAATCGCAAATGCTAGAAAATCCATTATCAAATAAAGTATATATTCCACTAATTTGATTAGTGTTATAACAAAAAAGCTTTATTGTCCTTTGTTGATTTAATTAATGAGTTGTTTTTACAAACAGCTGTTCCAAAATCATATAATTTAAATGATATTTTTGTATTCACAACGTGGATGCGATAGTGATATGGTACATTAGGGAAAATATATGTAATAATTGAAACATCATTGAATGGCTTCCATTCTGAAACCATAACATGTTCATTATTTTCTAATATATGAGAATTTTTACGAATAATAAAAGATTGCCCTATTTTTATGATTAAGCTGTTGTCACATGCTAAATTTTCAATACCAGATACTGAACGGCAAACACATGGAGCACAATGCGTTGTATATAGAAATTTTTCGTATTTTGCTTCTGTATTTCCAAATTCGTTATTGCATTTTTTGACCATTCATAAACATGTATGAATGCCCCTGGTGAAACATAATCGTTGAGAAAATAGCTGGAATGTAACGGCGGGTGTTATTCTTGTTTTCTAGTTTAGAAGAGTCTATTTTAAAGAAATAATCAGAAGAATTTAGAAGAAATATGAATGATTTGAGACACCAATAGGAAGAGCCTTTTGCATTGTAAAATTCAGACATGAATTGGTTGGTATAACAATAACCTATATTTAGAAATCCATTTGAGTCAAATATCTTTTGAGACATCCACCATTTTATATTTCTTTCAATTATCCCTTTAATTACAGACAGAACTTCTTTATCTTCAATGAAGTTGCTATATATAGACCAAAAAGCTACTTGTGCAAATTTATATGTCAAACTTCTTCCAAAAGGTATAGCATTGCCTGAATTTGAAAAAAAATAGCATGAAACTTTTAGAAAAAATTGTGCTTCTTTTTTTATGAAAGTAATTGAGCGTTTGTCTTCTGGACAATATTTTGCATAAAGTAGTGAATAATAATGCAGAGCAAAAGGAATATAATAATCACGTTGCAAACTATTTCCGTCGCTATACCATCCATCGCCGATGTACATTTTTTCTATATTCTCAAAGGCATGCTCTATTGAATTTTTTTGAATATTTTAGTCCTAGGATTCTGAGAAATGTATTTACTAATACTATAAAAAATTGCCAATTATTTATCGGAACTTGAACTTTATTTATTTGTAGACACCATTCTTGAAGATTGTTACGACTTTGTTCGTCGAATAAGGATTCGAATAAATTTCTATTTTCAATGCAGTAAAGAAGAATTGGAAATATTTCAACTATTTTTTGGTCATTATCATAAATTTCTCCCCAATATTTATTACATTTAGAGTTGATTCCGTTTTTAATCATTGTGAAAATGACTCTTTTTATATCCTCATGTCCAGGCAACATAGACCATCCTAAGAGGCTTCGAAAAAACTTTCTAATCTCATAGTACGTGTGTCATAGGATACTTCTATTTCATTAGGGATTATAATAGATGACTCTGCTTCATCATCATATAAGTTGACAAAGGGTTTAAGGAGGTCATAAAGTAATGATTCGTAGTATGATCTAGACAATTTCATTTTCTAACACTTTTAATAGAGTCATTTATAGAACTCAATATTTTATTTTTTTAAGGAATCCTTTAATTTCGTATATTTTATATTTTATGTTTAAAATTTTTCCTACGGATTTGTCGAAATCTTCGTTTTTTTCAAATGATTGTCGAAATTTTTTAACGTAATCGTTTTTAGTAACAGGCGATAATAATCTTGGATTAAATTTGAATGTTTCTGAAATATCGTGTTTCTCTATAATAAAATTGGGACTACTATTTTTTATTAGAGATACACCTTTTCAGAGGAACAAAGGATAATTGAAACCCCTAAACCACTCTTTTCTCTATCCAATAAATTACCACTTGATAATCCCCAAAAATCCCCAATAGTAATGTCGCCGATTCTTTCTCTTCGGGAAAATTTGCAGCCGTAACATGAAGACCTTAGGCTTATTTTATTATCAAAAGCACGGAAATATTGATTATAGAATCGTTGTAAGTGTATTATTTTATTATTTGTGTATTCAATCCAAAATCCATAATCACATCCGTTTCTGAATTTGATGTTTTTTGCATCTTTAAGATAGGAGTTTAGATTTTGCTTTAGAAATTTATTTGAAGGAACGCCTCCACATATAAAACTTACAGTAAATAAATTTTTATGTAGTGAATTAGGTATATAATTTAATAGTCCTGCAACTTGGCAAGGTGTACCGATAAAAAGTACAGTCTTTGATTTTAAATCATTTTTAATTTGTTTATAGCTATATCCTATAGAACTCTGTACATACTTCGTGCCTTGTATTTTATGCAGTTCTTTAACTGAATCAATGCGAGAATGTAGTAAATTAAAAGCATTGTCGAAAGCTGCTCCATAAACTACTCCGCCTTTTTCTATAATAAATGTAGAAAGGGTTGTTGCTACTCCACCTGAAGTTGATTTTTTATATATATTATCGTTTTTAGATACAGCTGCATAAGTGGACATTTCTATATGGAAAATTGGAAGGGTATTGTTGGGACAAACTGTTCTGCATGCACCGCAATCAATACACAAATTGTGATTAATTTGTGGATGAAGAAAGCCGAATTTATCTTCAATCATGGATATTGCATTCTTGGAGCATATGTTACAGCAAGCCCAGCATCCCATACAGACATCTTTATCGCATATTTCTTCCATGTGAAATCAGATAATCAATGTAGTATTTATAATGAAAAACTATACTAGGTTAATTTTGTAATTTGAATAGTTGTATTAGTCTTTTCTAAATATATCTCTTGTATAAACTTTTTCTTTTACGTCATCCAAACAAGAGTCGTAGCGGTTAGCAATAATAGCATGACTTTGTTGCTTAAAAATAGATAAATCGTTTATTATTTTGCTGCCGAAGAATGTGCTTCCATCTTCAATGGAAGGCTCATAAATAATGATTTCCGCACCCTTAGCTTTGATGCGCTTCATTACACCTTGGATGCTACTATGCCGAAAATTGTCGCTATTTGATTTCATCGTAAGGCGGAATACACCGATGATGCAATGTTTTTCTTCTGTTGGATTGAAATCACTATGATTATAATAGTCGTAGTATCCTGCTTTGGCAAGTATACGGTCGGCAATGAAATCTTTTCTGGTTCGATTGCTTTCAACAATAGCTTGTATCAAATTTTCAGGAACGTTAGCATAATTAGCGAGTAATTGTTTCGTATCTTTTGGAAGACAATATCCTCCATATCCAAAACTAGGGTTGTTATAATGGGTCCCAATACGTGGATCAAGGCAGACTCCGTTTATGATTGCTTGTGTATTTAATCCCTTTATTTCTGCATATGTATCTAGTTCATTAAAATAAGAAACACGTAGAGCTAGGTAGGTATTTGCAAAAAGTTTCACAGCTTCTGCTTCAGTTAAACCTAAGAATAGAGTTTTTATATTTTCTTTTATTGCTCCTTCTTGTAAAAAGGGCTGCAAAATCGTGAGCGGCTTTGTCTAATCGTTCATCATTTTCAGGACGACCTACAATAATACGGCTAGGATAAAGATTGTCATACAAGGCCTTGCTTTCTCGTAGGAATTCAGGTGAAAAGATAATATTTTCTGTATTCATCTTTTTACGAATATATTCCGTATAGCCGACAGGGATAGTGCTTTTTATAACCATGATTGCATTGGGATTTACACTTTTTACAAGAGTAATTACTTCCTCAATGTGCTTAGTGTCAAAGTAATTTTTTACAGGATCATAATTAGTAGGGGCTGCAATTATGACAAAGTCTGCATCACTATAGGCTTTGGCTCCATCTAATGTTGCTGTTAAATTTAATTCTTTTTCAGCTAGATATTTTGATATGTAGCTATCTTGTATAGGTGACTTACGCTGATTTATAGAATTTACTTTTTCGGGTATAACATCTACAGCAGTTACTTGATTGTGCTGACTCAAAAGTGTAGCAATACTTAGCCCTACATAACCAGTACCTGCTACTGCAATTTTAAATTTTTTGCTCATTTTTATACGGATAAAAAATAATACTAATTATTGAATGTTCGTTGTGTAATTTATATAATGTTCAAAAGAATTATATGAAAGAACATATCGCTTAGTGGTTCAAGAATATTTATTTTGTATTTTAGAATCTTTAAAAATATTCATCTAAAACACTTTTCTTTTTCTTTCATTTCTCAAGAAAAATCACTGCCTTCCATAAATAATAAACTAACAATCAACAATATGAATTTAGAAAATTTCTTCCAATTAAATTTCTCTTTACGGCATGGAAAAATTCCCGTTTACCAACGAATGGATCTTGTTTAACACTAACTATTTCCTTATGAAATTCTATACTTTGACCAAAGATAGGATATGAGTCTTATTCTCTTATCACTATTACGGATTAAAAGATTGCTTTCTTTATAAAATTGGTAGACGACAGAGAAAATCTCATTCAGCATTCAGCATGAATTTCCTGAGCGTTTGTTTCTTCTCGATAATTTCGTTTCGAAGTTTGTGTTCCAAAAAAATATCGGGGAAGAAAAGAATAGTCTGTATCACGGTTTAAGCGTGTCTGTTATTATTGAAGACACTTTTCAATTTACTGTAAATGCTAAATATAATATCTGTTTTGGAAAACAGTTCATTCAAAATGGCGGCAACATCTGTTTCAAGCAAGGGATAATCGTGTGAGATCTCATTTCTCAACTCACGTATATAAGTCCATTCGTCAGCACTTGGAATAATAAGATAACGTTCCAGACGGTTCAGAATGTCACGCATAGGAAGTGCGGTGATGTCTTCATCCAGATATTCCAATATATATCGGAAAATTTTTGCTCCCATGGAATCCTGCAATTTGGAAAAGCGAAATATGAATTGGTCTATGCAGCGGACTTGTTCTGTTGTCAGGTTGGAATAACAATCCGCAGACATGGGAATATTGACCCCTAACCCTTCAAGAGCTTCATTTATACGAAGGATATGCTTGTCGCATACATCAAATTCCCGTTCCAGGCGTTCTGTTATCTCTTTTTTCTTTTCTGTCATATCAGTTGTATTCCGTTTTTCAAGGCTTCCTGCACTACCGGTGAATCCTCATGGTCACCGATGACGTCAATCTTTTGGTCGCCCAAATGCAGTTTCAAGCGTGCGGTCATGCGGATGCGTGCCAATACCCCCTTCTTTTCTCCCGTGCTGCGGACTAATAAATCAATATCTCCTCCGCGCTTTTCGTCATTCAGACGGGAACCGAAGAGATATACCTGCACTGTTTCGCCATAAATATCTTTGGCTATTTGGATGATGGTCTGTATTTCTTTAGATTGCAAACGCATGCCTTTATTCTCCTTTCTTACCGCAAAGCTACAAATTCTCCTCCACATTTCCTAGCGTCCGCCATCCTTATTTTATCTTCTCCACAAACCCCACCGGCATATCAACCCCAGCACATCCCAGCAAATCCAGTCTTACCACCACTTTCGCTTTTCCATCCACTTCCACCAGTTCTCCTTCCAGACCCTTTAGCGGACCTTTGACCACCCGTATCAATTCTCCCGGAGCCAATGGCGCGGTACACATCTCCACCGCCTCGTCCGAATAATCCAGCATAAATTTGAACCGTTCCATCTGTTCGTCCGGAATCACCGCCGGAGTATGTTCGCCATGCAGCACCATATACCGGCTGATGGCCGACAACGTGAGCACCTGCGAACGTTCCGCCGCATCCACATGGACAAAAATCATCATGGGGATAACCACCCGTTTTATTTTCTTTTTCCGGTAAGTCCATTGGCGGATTTCTTCTTGTACAGGCAGGAAGTTCTCTATGTTCATTGCGGTCAGCCGTTCGGCCGTCTTCTTTTCGTGGTGAAGGCGGACATACGCCACTAGCCATTTTTTCATATTCGGAGGAAGGAAAAGTAATGTTAGATGTTCTAAAAAATGAAAGAAATGATGCCTCTTGAGCACGCTACGCTGTTACCTGTGTCATTCCCAGGTAAGCTTGTCGTTAAATTCTGATGCAAATATAGACATTTTTTTACGATAACAAGCTATTTGTTCGCAAAAAATGAAAAAATTAACAAGAATGACGTATTTATTTATACTTTTGTGCTTTTTATATTTTAAATGATATTAACATTGTGGAAAAATCAAGATTTATAAGAAAAATAGTGGCAGATTGAGCTTCCTTCAAGAGTTGGAAAAAATCATGGCCGGATATCGCCTGTCCGGTGAAGGCTACACTGATGAGGAAATGAGAGTTCTGAAGCGCATGTGCAAAAGTATGTTGGCTGATATAGACGAGTTTCTGCGGAAAAAGGAGGAAAAGAAGAAGAAAGAACGGAAAGAGAAGAAAAAGAGGAAAGAAAGGAAATAAGGAGCAAAATGTGAAAAGACATTAAAAGGAAGTCTCCCGGTTATTTGTACACTTGTATCATAAATTGGTGTTGTAAATCAGTGCTTTACATTGGACAAGTGTACAATTTTAACTTTTGATTGTATGGGTTTGCAATATACTTTTGCTTTCATGGTGGAGGGAAATGCCCTCCTTTTGATAATTTAAATTCATACATGAATGGTTTATACCGATTTATGCTCTTTCTATTTCTCGGTGTTCGATGAACATGCCGTGGATATGACATTGGAAGAGTTTGTGAAGCTTCTGCGTGGCGAACGCTGGAAGGTGCAAGTAGAAGAGTATCAGCGCCTGAAGGCTTCGGGCAGGGAGACAGAGGCCAAGAAGTTAAAGAGAAAACTGGCTGCGCTGGTGATAGCCGGGCGTTGCGAAGGGAGCCATGCCGAAACCAATCTGAAGCAGTGGAGCGGGGACGCCATGCTGGATGTGGATAAATGTAACGGCCGTGTGTCTGAGTTCTTGCAGGTATTGAAGGACACTCCTTGGGTGAAGGCGGCATGGCGCAGCGTTTCGTACGACGGGCTGAAACTGGTGGTGCGTGTGGAAGCGGAGAGTGTGGACGAGTATCGTCTGGCATACGCGTTAGTGGCATGGCACGTGGCGCAGCTTCTTGCCTTTCCCTGTGACATGAGTTGCAAGAATCCCACCCGTCCTTGCTTTGCATCGTATGATCCGGAGGCTTTTTTTCGTCCGGATACCGAAGTTTTTCCCTGGGGCGCTTTGTGACGGAGCATCCCGACAGGGTGGGGGAGATTCTGGCGGAGCTGAAAGTGAAGACCCCGGCAGGTGCGTCCGGGCCTCCCGTTGCGGCTTCGGGCATGCTGCACACATTCTTCAACGAGTTCCTGGAGCAGAATCCCTTTGTGGATGGCAAAAAGAATGAGTTTTTGTTGAAGCTGGGACGTATCGCCCGCTATAAAGGAGTGGGCGAGGAAGAGTTGCTCCGGCTGAAAACGCTGGCGGTGGAAAGGCTGGCGGGTATGGGGTGTGCCGCCGGGGATATACCTCCGCGCATAGACTCCGGATACCGGTATGCCGACATGAACAAGGGGCCCGAAACACCTGCTTCCAGGGCTCACAAGGCTCAGGGCTCACCTATGCGGTATTCTGAGCCCAATGAGGGGGAGGAAGAGGCTGAGTTAGAGAAACTTGAGGCTGACAAGTTGCGTCGTGAAGTTCCGTGTCTTCCGGATGAACTGTTCGACCGTTTGCCCGACTTTTTGAAGCGTGGTTTGACGCACGTCCGCAACAAGCGCGAGAGGGATATTCTGTTGCTCTCCATGATTACCAACATCAGCGGTTGCCTGCCGGGGGTGAGGATGAATTATGGAGGTATGGTTTATTCCGCCGATCTCTACCTGGTGGCTTTGGCCGGTTCGGGCAGAGGAAAGGGGGTGATGCAGCTGGCGGCAATTCTGCCCGCAGCCATTCAGGAGTATTACGATGAATTGAACAGGAAGGATGAGCGTGAGTACCGGCAGAAGCTGCTGAAGTGGAATCTGGAGGAACGGCTTGCCGCTCAGGAAAAGAGGGTTCCCGATTTGGACCAATGCCCGGAGATGCCGGTGGAACGCATCCTGAAGGTGGCTCCCAATATTTCGAAAAGCCAGTTGATACTGGCTTTGGAGGCGGGTGGAGCGGTCGGCTTGGTGATGAATGCCTCCGAGCTGGATATGATAAGTTCTGCCATGCACCAGGAGTATGGAAAACATGATGATGTGATGCGTGCCGCCTCCCAGCACGAGGAGGTGTCTTCTTATTTCAAGACGGATCACCGGCTTGTTGTTGTGAGTGACCCTCATCTGGCATTATGCGCTTCGGGTACTCCCGCCCAGTTGCATAAATTTATTTCTTCGCTGGAGAATGGAATGTACAGCCGTGTGGCTTTCTATGTGGGACAGGCCCCCTGGGAGTATAAGTCGGCAAATCCCGGCAAGGCCCGGCTGGATATGCGCGCTTATTTCAAAGGGATGGGCGAGGAGCTGCTGCGTATGTTTATCTTTCTCTCCGGATCGCCTACCGAGGTGGTTTTCACCGAGGAACAATGGAAAGAGCATACGGAGCGTTTCAGAACGTATCTGCGTGAGGTAGTGGCGGAAGATGATGATTCTCCGGGGGCCATTGTGTTGCGCCACGGACTGATGATGTCTCGTATTGCCATGGTGCTGACTGCATTGCGTAAGTGTGAGCCGCAATGGAATACATCGGAGTGGGAGTGTTCGGATGAGGATTTCCATACGGCAATGCAGATAGTGGATGTGTTGCTGGAACACAGTTTGCTGCTTTCCACTTCCATGGATGATACTGCCGGAAGAATCAGGCCGGTAAAGGCTTTTTTCAAACTGCGTCCCGTTTTGAAAAAAATGCCGCGCGAGTTCACCTATTCGGAGCTGATGGCGGCTGCCAATGAAGCCGGGTTGCCTACAGCATCCGTGAAACGTTATTTGTTGCGTTTGGTGTATTATCAAATCGTTGAGAAAGAGGATGGTAAGTATAGAAAGACCGGTAAATCTTGGCTCAGAAAACCGCCTAAGTGAGCCCTGAGCCTTGTGAGCCTTAAATGCAGGTGAAAAAGGTCCTGTTGTTTTCTGAAAACAACAGGACCTTTCCGGTAAAACAACAGGGAATTTTAAAAAAACAACAAGGTCTTTCGAGATAAACAACAGGTTCTTTGGGAAGCGTATGTCCTAAGGTTCTCCCAGATGCCTCACTATGATTGCCACTTCATGCTTCAGAAAGCTGTGGCGGAATTTGTTGTAGCCCGCTTCGTTCAATTCTTCCTGTAGCAGCATGTTTCTCCGCATCCAGCGATACAGGGTTTGCAGGGCTGCCGCGGCAGTTCGCCCCGGGCTGTATAGTTCTGCCAGTTCCGCTTTGTCATACGCTCTGATAATGAATGCTTTTTCTTCTTGGTTCATGTTCTTTTATCGTTTTGATTATAGGGTAAAGATACGCAAAATGTCCTTGTTTTCCTACTCTCTCTGTAAGTTATTCTCGACATTTCCCGACAATCTCCTACGCTTCTCTACAAATGTCTACACAGGGCTTCCGCTTCATCGTATCTTTGTAGTGTAATCAAAAGTCAATCATAGCCGGCTTAGTGGTTAACGGTTGATTGCCAGTGTGTTTCTTAATTTGCAAGTTTTAATTTTTAATTTGAAAAAGTATGGGAAGAACAGTTTCTTATTCGGTAGTAAAGCGTAATAATCCGCTTGATCAGGATGCAGTGCCTAAGTTTTATGCACAAGCTCAGGCCAATGGCCATGTAGAGATTCGCGAAATGGCGGATCGTATTCAGAAAACCTGTACGGTGACGCGTGCGGATGTTATGGCTGTGCTTGTTGCCTTGGAGGATGTGATTATGGAGGCTCTGGAAGGGGGTGAGATTGTAAGGCTTGCCGATCTGGGCACTTTCCAGATAGGTCTGAGCGGAAGAGGTGCGGAAACGGAGGATACGTATGATGTGTCGATGATTAGAAAAGCGCGTATCAATTTCCGTCCGGGTATTGCGCTAAGCGGTATTCTGGCAGCACTGAAATATACGAAAGTGGATAAATTGCCGGTGAAAACGAAGGAGGAGCAAAAGCCTGCTTAAGTAGATGGCGGACAAGTGTTTAATTTTAAAAAAAACTGTAGGATGAAAGGTAAATCTGTTTGGAGCACTATTTTGAAAGTGGTGATTGCAGTAGCTACGGCTATTGCGGGTGTAGTAGGAATCAGCTCGTGCATAGGGGGATGAGAGTGATTAATCTGATTGTTGTCCACTGTTCCGCCACAAAGGCGGACAGGGACTTTACCGAACAGGATTTGGAGGTGTGCCACCGCAGGCGTGGAATGAACGGGCCCGGATATCATTTTTATATCCGCAAGAACGGGGATATAAAAACAACCCGTCCCATAGAGAAAATCGGGGCGCATGCGCGTGGGCATAATGCACAGAGTATCGGGATATGCTATGGGGGGAATCAGTGAGCGGGGCAGGCTGGCGGATACGCGGACGGTGTGGCAGAAACATTCGTTGCGTGTACTGGTCAGGGCGTTGCTGGTGGATTATCCCGGTTGCAAGGTTTGCGGTCATCGGGATTTAAGTCCGGATTTGAACGGAAATGGCGAGATAGAGCCTGAGGAATGGGTGAAACAGTGTCCCTGTTTTGATGTTTCGAAAGAAAAATATAGTAAATAATATTTATATATTAAAACGTAATAAGACTAATTCTCTTTCTAATGTGTTAATATTTTAACAAATTCAGAAGAGAATTAGTCTTATGGTATTATGTAATTACTTTTGAAATTACTTTTTATTTACATTTTCAGTGCCATATCCATAGCCATAACCGTATTTTTTACCGTATCCGTAATACTTGCCATACTTGCCGTATCCATAGTAATATCCGTACTTCTTTTTCTTCATGTCCAGTCCGTTGATAAGGGTACATAGGTTGGGCAGTTTTTTCTGTTCGCTCAGTTCGTTGATTAAAGTATAATCTGCCTTGTGGGTGTAGTCTGCCCGGCACACATAGATGCTGGCGTTGGCTACGCGCGAAATCAGCAGGGTATCGGTCACCATGCCGATGGGGGCGGTATCCAGAATGATATAGTCAAAATGCTTTTTCAGTATGTCGATAGCCTGAGACAAAGATTCACGTGCCACCAGCTCGGTCGGGTTGGGAGGAATAGGACCTCCGGGCAGAATGGACAAGTTGGCATTGATGCGTGAAACTTGTACCAGCGACATCAGGTCGGTATGTTCCGGATTGGCGAGGAACTGGCTGATGCCTTGTTCCCTGTGTGATAAGTTGAAAGCTTTGTTCAGACTCGGCTTGCGGATGTCAAGCCCCACGATCACGATTTTCTTTCCTAATAAAGCCAGACTGACAGCCAGATTGGAAGCGATAAAGGTTTTGCCTTCTCCTGTGGTGGTGGAGGTAACCAATATGACTTTCTCGTCGCTCCTCATCATATAAAGTACATTGGTGCGTACATTACGGAAGGTTTCGGCCATCAGGTCGTTTTGGTTTTCGTGTACTACAATGCTTTCTTCTTTTCCTTTATCTTCCGACAGGGGTACATCGCCCACAATGGGAAGGGAGGTGATTTTTTCCACATCGGCGCGGCCCTCTATCTTGTATTTTAAGAGTTCGATGATATAGATGACAACTACCGGCAGGGCGATTCCCAGAATCAGTGCTACCAGATAAATCATCTTCCCTTTGGGAGATACGGGGATGGCGTCTGCCAGTGCTTCGTCCACCATGCGGGCGTTGTTGGCGGTAGATGCCAGAGTGATGGCGTTTTCTTCACGCTTTTGCAGCAGCATCAGGTAAAGGCCGGCTTTGATTTCCTGCTGGCGCGAGATGCTGACCAGCTGGCGTTCCTGTCCCGGAGCATTGGTGATGCGTCCGGCGTATTTGCCTGCCTGACGTTCCAGATCCGCCTGGGTGATGGCCAAACCTCTTTGTACGCTGTTGATGGTGGTCAGCACATTGCTGCGCATGGCGCGGATGCTGGCATCCAGATTGACTACCACCGGGTTGTTTTCCTGGGAGGAACGGAGCAGGCGCTTGCGTTCCAGCAGCATCTCGTTGTAGCGGTTGATCAGCTCGGCAAGACCGGTATCTGTCAGGCCCACATTGACCGGAAGTACTTCGTAGGCATGATCCGGATTGTTGGCATAGCCGGCCAGGAATTGTACCAGCCGGAGCTGGGTGCTGTTTTCGGCACGTTTCTTTTCGTATTCCGAGTTTTCACTCAATGCCAGTTGGGCGTCGCTTTTCAAGTCGGTGAGCCCGGCATCGCGCTTGAAGGTTTCCAGTTCCTGTTCCGTGGTTCCCAGTTCGCCGTTGATGATTTTGATACGTTCATCAATAAATTCCGCGGTCTTGGTAGCCACTTCGTTTTTGTCATCGTTGGCATCCCGGTTGTAGACTTCCACCAGCTTGTTGATGAAATCCATGCCGCGCTGCGTATGCGTGCTCTTGACAGAGATCTGTGCGATAGTGGTGGATTTGGAAGTAGGCTCTATGCTCAATGCTCCCCGGTAGGTGTTTGCCACACTGCGGGGGGAAGAAACCGTAGCCATGATTTCCTGCGTGCTTTGGACGGTTGCGGAGTCTTTAGGGGTAAAGCTGAACGTGCCCGACGGGGTGGTCAGCAAGGCGGGCAGCTTGTCGAACTGCTTGTTGTATTCCTCTTCTCCTATCCGGAGTTTCACATTCAGCTTGTTGCCCGGCTGCAAGGTCAGGTGAAGACGCGCGGGGGCGGGCAGTTTCTGGGCTTCTTCGGGGGTAATCCATACTTTCACAGGGGAACTTTTGTAAAGTTCGATGTCATGGAAACTGCTCTTTGTGGCATAGCTGATGTAAAGATCCAGTTCTTCCACCACTTTTTTGATAAGCGTGCGTGATTGCAGGATTTCCATTTCATTGTCAAAGTTGTTGATGGAGGAGTAGAAGCCCAGGTCTTCCAGGTCGGCCATGCCGCTGCTTGCTTTGCTGTTCTTGTCATTGTCCTTGATGATGACGGATGCCGAGATGTTGTACACCGGCGGGGTGTAACGTAAATAAAGCCAGGCTCCTGCTATGCACAGCAGGGTGCATGCCACGAACCAGGGCCAATGGATGGCGTATTTGAAAAGAATCGCTTTGAAATCGGTCTTTTCTTCTTTTTCTTCCAGATAAAGGTCGTCGTATAAGTCTTCTTTCATAATTCTGTTTATTTGGCAATGGTTACTATCAGGCTGGCCAGTGCGACCAGAGTTCCTACTACCGAGAACCAGATGGTGGTGCTGTTGCTGATACTTGCGTTCTTGGCTTTGGTCTTATTGGGGGTGACATACACCACATCGTTCTGCTGGAGGTAGTAGTAAGGAGATACGATGATGTCGGCATCGTTCAGGTTCAGCGGGATAACCTGGCGGTTGCCTTGCGCATCTTCACGGATCAGTTTCACTTTGTCGCGTTGTCCGTATACGGTCATGTCTCCCGCCATGGCGAGCGCTTCCATGATGTTTACTTTTTCATTGGTGATGGTGAATGTGCCGGGTTTGGCAACTTCTCCCATCACGGAGATTTTGTAGTTTGCCATGCGTACATTCACAATGGGGTTTTCCTTGATATAGGTTTTCAGTTTTTCCTTTATCATGTTTTCCGCCTGGCTTTTGGTGAGACCGCCGATGTGCAGTGTGCCCAAGACCGGGAAATCAATGTTCCCGTTATTGTCTACCAGATATTGTTGCAGGGATGGTTGGCTGGTAAGGCTTTTGCTGTTTGCCGTGATGGGGGTGGCTACCGTCAGGTTAAAAGGAATGGCGGCATCGGGATCACTGGTGTTCACCGTGATGGTCAGCAAATCTTTGGGCATGATGTGTGCATCATACAGGGGTGTTTGGACATTTGCCATGTTCAGGTACTCGGACCCTTGCAGGTAGGGTACCTTTTTGTAGGCGCTGCAACTACATAGTAGCAGGGAAGCCAGCGCGAATAGGGTAAATTTCAATCTTCTCATTTTTTGGCTCTCTGTTATTTAAAAAATTTCAGTTTTCAGGTCTTGTTCTAATAAGCTTGCTTGTCTTTGTGCAGCACGTTTGCCACGGTTTTGTACATAATATAAAGGTCGAGCAGGAAAGACCAGTGTTCCATATACCATATATCGGCTTTCACACGTCCTTCCATGTCTTCCAGTTCGCGGGTTTCGCCACGGAAACCGGTCACCTGCGCCCATCCCGTGATACCGGGCTTGATGAAATGGCGGACCATGTATTTATTGATTATCTTGGAATATTCTTCCGTGTGTTTCAACATGTGGGGGCGTGGCCCTACAATGGACATATCTCCCAGCAATACATTGATGAATTGCGGAAGTTCGTCAATATTGGTCCGGCGCATGAAATCGCCGAATTTGGTTTTCCTGGGATCGTTGAGGGTGGCCTGTAAGGTGTCCGATTCCTTGTTTACTTTCATGGAACGGAATTTATAACACCAGAATTCTTTGTTGTTCAATCCGTTACGTTTCTGACGGAAGAATATGGGACCCGGAGAAGTGATTTTGATGGTCACTCCTACAATAAGGAATATAATGGGGAATAATGTGCATAAAAAGAGCAGCGAGAAGATTACATCGAATATGCGTTTTATCAGCCTGTTCTCTATTTTCCCCAAGGGCTCCTTGCGGATGCTGAGGATGGGCACGCTGCCTATCATTTCAAAGTGCATGCGGTGACGCAGGTAGTTGCGCACATTGGGCACGCTGTAGAAATGTATCAGGTTGTTCTCGCAATAGTTGATGACCGGCACGATCTGTTCGCTCAATGCCGAGGGCAGGCAGCAGTAAAGCTGGTTCACCTTGTGCTGTGCCAGGTAGTCAATGGCTTGCTCCGGTTTTCCCAGATAGGTACAGCTGGCGGGGAACTTGGCATTGGGGGTGGTGTCGAAGTAGCCCAGTACCCGGTAGCCGGTAGTGGCATCGGAGGTCATTTCATGGTACAGCTCGGCTATATTTTCGGTGCTTCCCAAATAGAGGACGGTACGGAAATTACCTCCGCGGCTTCTGTATAGCTGTATGCAGAAACGGAAAAGCAGGCGATAGACAGTGATACAGAGGATGAGCAGAATGAAATAATAGATAAAAAAGCGTTTGGAATATATTTCAAGTTCGGATAATACCATCAGTCCGGTCGATAAAAAAGAGAAATAGAACACGTTGCGGAGTACCCGGAATACAATTTGGTCGGCACGGGCTCCCCGACGATGCAGTATGACACCTCCTGAAATAGTGCATGCAAAATAACATACGCTGAACAGAGTTAGAATTTGGGGTAAAGTGCCGCTACAGGCTCTTTCCCCAAACAACTCGTTCCATATTGAATTAAATGAGATGAAAAGTACATTCAGAATGACTAAATCTCCTAGAATGACTGCTAATTTAAGTACTTTGTTAAATCTCTGGACTTGTATCATAGGTAAAACTTTTTATATGTCAGATCTATATGATGTTTTTTTCAACTATGTTTCAACTATGTCGCTTTTTTTCTTTTTTCTGCTCTTCTGTTACTTTGTAAGTAACAGAAAATTTATCAATAAACATATTGTATAATTTATATCTCACTATTTTATAGCGGATAAGATATAATATTCTGAAATATAATATTTTAATGCATTGCGTTGACTGTGTAAAACGTGATGTGTGTTACTATATTTTCTCTTTTTTATATAATTAAAAATGTTCTTTTTATTATTACTTTTTATCTATTAGACCGTCTTTTTTATTAATTTTAAAAAAAAGAAGCGGGTTGTTTCTTGTTTGCTATCGATTTATTGTCTATTTTTGCTGCCGAATAAATTCTGTTACTTACAAAGTAACGGAATTTAAATAGCTTGATAATCAACTTTTTATCTATTCATGCCCTTTTCTTTCCATTTTTTGAAACGTATAGAATTATTGCATCATTAGCTTTTTTTATCTCTTCATATTTGAAGTTTTTCAAATATGTTTCTGTAACTTTCACTGACGAATGTCCAAAAGCCTCACAGATTAGTTGTTCAGAGAAATTACAATATTTGGCAAGGGTGGCCCAGGTATGGCGCGTGGTGTATGAACTGACCTTGGTTATCACTCCACATCGTCTTGCCAGTCTGCCCAGATTATAATTCATGATCCGTAGCGCCTGCTGATACTCTATATACAGCTCTTCTCCGGTTTTGGTGCCGCTCAGGATAGGGAAAAGATAGGGAGAGTTGCAGTCGGTATTCTGATATTGTCTGATCAGTTCCATTGCTGTTGGCGGAATATCCACTATCATTTGGCCGCCCGTTTTATGCCGGCGGTAAGAAAGTGTGTTACCTTTCAAGTCACTTTTGTGAAGAAAGGCCAGATCAACAAAAGGCATCCCGCGCAGTTGGAACATCAGGTTTGCCCAAACCCTGCATCGTACCAGGTCTTCCGGTAGTCTTTTCAGAGGAACTTCGTTCAGCAGCTTGTTTATCTCCTCCACTTCCAGCGCACGCTTGACATCGTTTTTCACTCCGGTATAGACGTGATTGAACAGGCGGGGGTTTCCAGTGGTTATTTTCTGGTCCACCGCTTTGTTGTAGGCGCCGCGCAGTGTCCGCATATAGGTGGAAACGGTGTTCCAGCTCAGCTGCTTGTCGCGCAGGTAGGTTTCAAATTCTTTCAGATTGGCTCTGTTGAGCTGGTGAAAGTAAATAACCTCACATCCACAGAATTCACTGAAAGCGTTCAAGGTACTTTGATAGACATGTGCCGTGCCATATCGTTTCTCGTCTTTCAGTTCTTCAATCGTTTTGTTCATAAACTCGTTGAATTTTTTTTTATTTCTCATAAGGTTCCGTATTATAGATTTTACATAATAAGTAATTTTCATAACGGAATCGAATATAGATTGAAATGTTCAAAACAGAAAGATTATTTATCTAATTCTGCATCATTTATACGTATTATCCAGCCGTTTACTTGCATTTGTAAACATATGTAAGGTTTCTGCGGATCCTCTGTCGGGCTCAGGAAAAATATCAGGTTATAGCGGTCTTGCCTGTCAAGATATTCTTGTGGAGGCATGTAGGTTGTTTCGACATTACGCGACAGAAGCAGATAGGGTGTCAGCGGAATATCGAAAATCTCTTTTCCACTAGGTTGATAGATTAACCGTAGGCGGGTGTCGTCATTCTCCATCAATCTCAATGTATTCATTCCGGCATGTACTACCTGTATGTCTTCCAGGTTGGCGCTTTCCTGCATGAAGGGAAGATAGCAGGTGAAAACGGAGTCTGTCGGAGTGTTCCGGTGATCCATGCATCCGTTGCGGGCTGTCAGCTCCAGACGGAAATCATCTGTATCCAGAGGGGCGGCCGACTGGCTTTGCAATATGCAGCTCAGAATATTCGTGTTTTTAGTAAGAGAGAGAGCCAAAACCTGATATTCGCCGCTGATATGCACATTGTCCAGCCGCCCGTGGAATAGAGATGAAAGTTTTTCGGATTGTTCTCCCGCCTCATTGCGTAACAGTGTCAGTGAGGTGGGAGTATGCCGGTAAAGTGAGTCTGCCAATCCTGCCCAGACCAAAAAGGTGTAATCTCCCTGAGGCAGGGAGGGGACTTGGATTGTACATTCATTTTGATGGAATGTAAGACTGTCTACTTCCTCCCGGACTATATAGTTCCCTTCCTGGTCGAGAATAAATAGCGTGACATCTTTTACCTGAGTGGTCACGGCATCTACATTCAGCATGTTATAGGTATAGGATAACTTTAACCAACAGCCTGTGGGGCAATCGGATCGGTCATCGTCTACCCAGGAACATGCACTACAGAAAAGAGTACATAGGGCGAAGAGGATAGTAGCAGTTTTACTCATTGTTTTTCTATTTTGAGACTGTTTTATTCAAGGTCGGCATCTTGGTCACGGACAATCCATGGATATACTCCGAATTCTACGTCCAGGAATGCTTTGTTTTCATCCGGATCGGGTTTGGTGTCCGGAGTGCCGGGACCCAGGTTCTTGATGCTGGTGATGTTGACAGAGTAGATGTTGTTACGTACAATACCGAACTCCATGACGCCCATGACGGTGGGGTTGTTGTTGTCAAGATGTTTGATCCAGTAATTGTAGAAGGTAGAGAAATTGCCTCCGTTCTTGGTGAAACGGGTAATCTGCTTGGCAGCCAGTTCTGCATCACTGGATTCTTCTGTCAAACCATCAATATTGGCATCGCCATATTTGCCTACAGCTGCCAGTGTGGTGTAGAACTTATAGTTGAAATAATACAGTGTGTTGAATACAAGCGGGTCTTCTACCGGATTACCGTTGTTACCGATGGTCTGTGAAGCTTCGGGGGTAAATGTACCTTTCAGCATGATACCGGTGGTGTATACTGTGTTCTGTGCCGGACGGAACATACAGTTTTCAAGACAGTACATGGAAACGTACTTTCCTGCATCGGCCAGGCCCGACCAGTTGCTGTCTGTCTGTTTTGACAGGTGGTTGGTGTAGAATGAACCGCCTGTGAAATTGGTAGTGGCTCCAGCTACGGTCTTGTCGAAGAAATAGGGGTCGATAAGGTAACCGTTGTTGTCGGCGATGTTACCGAAGTTTCCTGCTTCCACGCTGTAAGATGACGGAGCTGACGGAGTCTCAGGGGCGTTATCCAGTGTAGCGACATGACGGAAGGTGTAGAACTTGTTTGCCAGGTTGATGAATTTGTAGTTGTTCAGACGGACTGTGGCGTAAGTCACTCCGGCAGAATTCTTCAACGTGTAGATTTCCTTGCTGTCATTTCTGACCATCAGTTTGGCAACGGCACGTTCCAGATTGATTCTGACGTGTGCTTTGGTGTCGCTTTCTTCGGGAGACTCTACGGTGATGTTCATATTGGCCGAGCCGCGGTTGGACATGATGAAACCGCTTCCGGGTACGCTGGTTATCATGCCGTTTCCATAGGTGGAGGCGTCAATCTGTCCCAATAATGTGGATTCCTGACCTATTTCGAAGGTCTGTGAACCGTTGGCTACGGCAAGGATGTCATAGTTGCCCGGTTTTACTGTGATTTCCTTGTTGCAAGGATAGACAATGGTTTGTCCTTCTTTGCTGCTCTCTCCGCTGGAAGTGCCTGCGCCCAGATCGCTTTGGGCTACATTGATGGTAGTAACCAGATTCTTGCTGGAAGAGTCAAACAGATAGAGGGTTACATTGCTCACCTTGTATTCTTCGGCGGTACCGTCTTCGTAAACTCCGGAGTCTTCGGCGGAAGCGGCACGGCTGCCGTTGGAAGAGTTGGGAACTAGAAATGAAATCTCCATGTTTCCTCCTCTGGCTCCGGTAGCCGGATTGTCTCCATTTCCTGAGGGGACATCTGCATCATTGATACATCCTGCCATTGCAGCTGCAAGAGCGAAGGATAATAATAATTTTTTGTTCATAATGTAAAAATGTTTTAGTTAAAAATGTGATTAGTAAATCTCATGTAATATCTTCAGGTTTTCACTTGCTTGGGGCAGTCCTGCTTCTTCCGCTTTGCGCAGCAGGTTCTCCGCTTCGGTATAATTCCCGTTCAGCATTTGCATGATACCTTGTAAAAGGGTCTTTTCGGGAGTCTCACCGGCTTTGTCCAGATAGAGTGAGGCGCCTTTGGTATCTCCCTGCGAGAGCAGGATGCAGGCTGCATTGAGATTGGCAACGGGGTGTTCCGGATTTAGCAGAACCGCCGTCATGAAAATCTTATTGTATTCCGGACTGCCGGCAGGGTAAGTCCGGGCTATGCGGAACATCTCTTCAATACTCAGATTCTTGGGGTTGCTTTGGAATACCTGCTTGGCCTGCTCTACCGTAAACGGACGTACCACATAGTGGATGGTGTAGTCTGAATGGCGGAGGCCGGGGAACCAGTGTTGCAGGATGAAACGGAACTCTTCGGGATAACGTTTCCGTATTTTCCGTTCTTTCCCGTCGGGGCTGCTTTTGCTTTCTGCAATATGTAGCAGTTCCTCGCGATGGGTGATAACGGTGTCGGTCAGCAACTTGACAAATCCGTCCCAGTCTTCGGGGGTGTAATGGGTGGTGAACAATGTATCGTTGAAAGCATATTGGCTGCATACATAGTCTTTCAAGGTCCGGGTCCGTTCCCGCGCCAGACGCTCGTTGTTGGAGTAGGGGCCTTCGGGAGAGGCGTATCCGTGAATGTCAATATGCGAAATGACTACATTGGTATCGTTTTTTATCAGGTCGATACTGCGCTTTATCTTTGCCAGTTCGGCCGGATTGTTTCTGTATTCGGGATAGATGGTTGTTTCGTTGAGCGGGAAGTCCAGATAGGCACGTCCGCTTTCTTCGCGCACTTTCCTTTCTTCCATCTGCGGAGTGATGAACGCTACGTGCGGATGGATATCGGGAAGGATGTTCAGGCGGGTCAGATAGGTGGAGTCTGTATGGCGGGGGACTCCGCATCCGCATTCTTTTTCGATGAGATGCAAGGAGGCATGCTTCATCCAGTGGGTGAAGGGGATGCTGCGCAAGTAGTGTACGCTTTGCTTGCGGTCATTGCGGCGGCGTAACTCTTCATAGTCTTTTTCCTGCCTGCCGGTTTCACGCTGGAAGAAAATATGCTGTTTACGACCGTTTACATAGATGGCGGGAAGCTGGATGAAGTTGTCCAGGCTGTCGCTGAGCCGGGGAACCAGTATGACTGATTCGTTGGAGGGAATCTGCCTGGTAATGTCTACTTGCATGGACACTACCAGACTTTCTCCCATCCGGTAGAGCCGGGAGGAGGCGATGTAAATCGAACTGTCCCGTTCTGCCGGCTGCGCCGATGAGCAAAGCGCAGGAAAAATAAATGATATAAAATAGAATAAGTATTTCATGGCTCTTTAGTTAAATATGTAAACTATACTCAGGGATGCTTTGGAAGGGCCGAAATAGTGATAATGGCCTTTTTCCAGTAGCTCGGCACACACGTCGGGGCATTTATATTTCTTATAGTCGATATATTCATACCCTACACCGACGGAAACTTCTATATTCCAGTGGCGGTTGAGCATGATGTGGTATCCGTAGCTTATGCCTCCACCTGCCAGCCAGCCTGCATACCGGTGCTCTTTCAGCCAGGGGAAGAGTCCGAAAGGCATCTTTTTTCCTCCTACGTTGAACTGCGCTCCGTTGAGATAGGCTCCCCAAAAACTGCCGTTGAATTTCTGGCAAGTCCAGTAGCGGTATTCCGGTTGTATGAGCCAATATTTGTTGACATATCCTTCCGTGCGTTTCCACGGGCGTATGCTGCCGGACAAATCGAATGTGGATTTGAGGCCGAAGGCATATTCCACACCGGCATTCAGCGCACCGTTGGCGGCGGAAAGCAGGTTGCTTTTGACAGCCATTTTCTGTGCGGAAACGGAAAGGGCGCCGCCGAGCAGAAGACAAGAAAGGATATACCGGGTTTTCATGTTTTATTGTATATTGGTTTGATTGGATTCAAAGAATATTTTCAGGTTATAGGTGGCTTCTTCCGAGCCTTCGGCTTTGGCGGCTTTCAGCAGGCGGATGCCTTCGTAGGTGTTGTTGCACAACAGTTCGTAGGCGCCACGGCAGTTCTTGTAGGCAAGCGTTTCATGGGAAGCCATTTGCAGATAGCGGCCGGCTGCCTGTGTGTTGCCCCGTTCGATGGCGGCAGCAGCGGCGTTGAGGTTGGCAACGGGGCTTGCCGGATATATCTTGACACTGATGTCTATGATTTTGTAGAACTGTTCCGGAGTGTTCTTGTAGCTGATGGCTACGGTGTAAAGCTCGCGTAACGAAAGCATCTGCGGATTGATTTCGGCTATGACACGCGCTTCGTCCAGACTGAAGTTCAGCTCTTTCTGGTTGCGCTCATCGGTGGCATCGCTTTCGGGAGATACGTAGCTTCCCTTGAAATACGGTTTGGCAGAGGGTGCGGACGGAGCAGGGGAAACAGGACGGTGTTCCGGAACAACGGGGGCAGAGGGTGAGGCTGCTGCCATAGGAGCTTCCCGGTTCCTGTCCTGTTGGGGAACGAAATTATCTGTTGCTGTTGCTATATGGGGTGCTGTGTCCGGAATGGGGATATTTTCGCTTTGTACTTTCTCTCCGCTGCCGTTGATGACTTCTTTCTTGAGGTTCAGTGTGGCGAACTGTATCCAGTCGGCTGCCGGAAGGGAAGCACGGTAGTGGATAGTCTGATCGCTGTCTGTCAAGGGGATAGCGGTAAATACGGGAGTTACATCTGCCTTGCCTTTTCGTTTGTTGAGCGCCAGAGTGCGGCGGTATAGCCGGTGTGCACGTTCTCCGTTCAGCAGGATTTGAGGGAGTTCTGCCGTGTGGGTTCCGTCTGTGAGGACAGGAGTGAGGCGGATATGGCTTTTGGTGTCCATTTGGGGAACATTGAGAGTCATTTTCATGAACACTGTGGCAGAGTCCTGTCCGAGAGTAACGGAGGGAGGCAGGATATCGAGTTTCAGGTTTTGTGCAGTGGCAAAGGTGCCGCATAATAAAAGACTGAATAGTATGTTTGTCTTGAGTTTCATGACTGATAGGGTATATTTGCTTTTATATTTATTGAATGAAATAAATGAATGATATGCCTAGCTGGGTAGGCCCGACATAGTTGGAGTGGGATTTCTCAATGAGTGCGTCTCCTTTGGCGGGACCGTATTTATCATAGGTGAGATGGGCGTATCCGACAGATATGCTTGCTTCAAGATTCCAGAATGTGCTGAGCAGCCATTGGTGTCCATAGGTAACGCCGCAACCTATCAGATTACCCTGATAACGGTTGTTCTTGACTGTTGTGAAAGGAGTGGTTCCACCGAAATTGTATTGGGCGAAATGGGCTTGCACCCCGAAAAAACTTCCTATGAATGTTTCATTGAGCCACCAACGGTATTCGGGCTGGATCAGAATGTGCTTCATTTTTTTGTTTTCTCCCAGATTCCAGGGATTATAGTTGACACTCAGATTGAATGAATGGGTGTCATCACACCTTATTTCTCCTCCCAGGTTGAAAGTGCCGGTAAGGTCATAAAGAACATTGCTTTTTACAGCGATACTTTGAGCCGAGGCTATACGCGGAGTTATAACTGCTAGCATGATTGCTATTATAAATAAGTAAGAATGTCGCATTGTCAATATTTTTGTTTTGTTTTTTTTCTGTTACTTTAGAAGTAACGGAAGGGGAGGAGGGAGGCGAAAAAACATGAAAACAGCAGTAAGATAAAGATTTAGTGGCTGTTAGAGAAGATAAAAGACCGGAAATGTGGCTTCACTCATATTGACAATCGGAGTATGGGTAGGGAGAGGTATATGCGGAATAAAAAAAATTTTAAAAATAAAAACGAAAAAAAAGTGTAGAAATCTTGCACTGTATTTAAAGTTTGTATACTTTTGCTTCCAAAATCTGTTCCGTTACTTCTAAAGTAACAGTCTTGTAATTTGTTGTTTTATAATGTAATGTGAAGTTTTAAAATTGATTATATAGAAATGTTAATGTGATTAATTATTACTTTGTTTGCTCTGTCTAATTCATCGTTTTTAAAGCTTTTCAAGTAGGTTTCGGTCACCTTTGTGGAGGAGTGCCCCAGGGCATCACAAATCAATTGTTCCGAAAAGTGACAGTATTTAGCCAAAGTGGCCCAAGTGTGGCGGCTGGTGTAGGAACTGACGTTGAGTTTGATTCCGCAGTATACCGCCAGTTGTTTCAGGTCATAGTTCAGTTTCCGCAAGGCATGTTGGTATTCTGCATACTCTTCTTCGCTTTTCCGGTTTCCACTGAGAATGGGAAGCAGGTAGGGGAGGCGGAGTCTGTATTTTGATACCGTTTGATAAGGTTCATGGCAGCGGGAGGAATCTCGACGGTGAGCAGGGTTCCTGTTTTGTGGCGGCGGTAGGAGATAACGGAATCTTGCAGGTCTGTTTTGCGCAGGTGTGCCAGATCCACAAAGGGCATTCCGCGTAACAGGAACATCAGGGTAATCCATGCCCGGCTCTCTTTCATGCTTTGCGGCAGGGGGCGTGGAAGGGAGGCGCTTAATAATTTGCTCATGTCTTTGGCATCGAGGGCACGTTTGGTATTGGCTTTTACGCCGGTATATACGTGACGGAAAAGACGGGGCTTTTCTTCCGCCAGACCATCGTCCACGGCTTTGTTGTAGATGCTTCGCAAGGTACGCATATAAGTGGAGACGGTGTTCCAGGTGCATCCCTTGTTGCGCAGGTGGTTCTCAAATTGTTTCAGGCGTGAACGTTCCATCTGGTTGAACCGGATGGCATCGGTCTTGCAGAAGAGCATGAAGGCGTTCAGGGTGCTTTGGTAGATGTGGGCGGTACTGAAACGCTCTTCTTCTTTTAGCGACCGGATAAGTTGTTTCATAAATAGGGTCAGGTTAGATTTCTTTTTCATTGTTTTTTTCGTTTTTAATGTTAGGTAATTCTGTTCCACAATACATTTCCTTTTAAAAGTTGGGTTTGCCCCCGTTTGTTCATCAGCTTTTTTCTTTTTGTGATAGCTTGTGCTTTTTCTTCGCTTTTTGACGATTGGCGGAGGTCTTGTGAGTACGTCTTGTCGTTTTTTTCGTCTAACTGTAAATAATTTATATGAAAAGAATGAAAAATATCAGGCTAGGAACACTTGTCGCATGTATGTGCGTGTTATGGGGGTGCGAGAAACCCAATGTGAATATTGTGATGCCGCAGGAGGCGTCGAACCGGGTGCTGTTTGCAGGAGAACATTTGAAGAAAGCGCTGGAAGATGCGGGGTATTCGTCTGTTATGTTGTCGGATACTGCCGGTATGGATAAAGATGAGGTATGCATCCGTCTGGAACAGGCTGCTGATACAGCCGGACTGAAAAAGGAGGGGTTTACCATTTCTACCCGTGGAAACATGACTACAGTGACAGGAAACGACGGAAGCGGTGTGATTTACGGCTGTCGGGAATTGATAGATCATGTAGGGCAATACAAGGATTTGAAGTTTCCGGCACAACTGACGGATGCTCCGGAAATGGTGCTTCGCGGAGGTTGTGTAGGGATTCAGAAAATGGAATACCTGCCCGGAAGAGGGGTGTATGAGTATCCTTATACGCCGGAGAGCTTCCCTTGGTTTTATGACAAGGAGCAATGGATAAAGTATCTGGATATGCTGGTGGAGAACCGCATGAATTCCTTGTATCTGTGGAACGGGCATCCGTTTGCTTCCTTGGTGAAGCTGGAAGAGTATCCTTTTGCCGTAGAGGTGGATGAGGAAACTTTCAAGAAAAATGAGGAAATGTTCTCGTTCCTGACTGCCGAAGCGGACAAACGAGGTATTTTTGTGATCCAGATGTTTTATAATATATTGTTAAGCAAGCCTTTTGCCGAGCATTACGGGTTGAAAACACAGGATCGTAACCGTCCCATTACTCCGCTGATCAGTGATTATACACGTAAGTCGGTGGCCGCGTTTATAGAAAAATATCCCAATGTAGGTCTGCTGGTTTGTTTGGGCGAGGCTATGGATACCTACGAGGATGATGTGGAGTGGTTCACCAAAACCATTATTCCGGGAGTGAAGGACGGACTGAACGCATTGGGGCGTACAGACGAACCGCCCATTTTGCTGCGTGCGCACGATACGGACTGCAAGATGGTGATGGATGCGGCACTGCCGTTATACAAGAACCTCTATACCATGCATAAATACAATGGTGAGTCACTGACTACTTACGAACCGCGCGGTCCTTGGTCCAAGATACACTCGGACTTGAGTGCCTTGGGAAGTATTCATATCAGTAATGTGCATATTCTGGCAAACTTGGAACCGTGGCGTTGGGGATCTCCCGACTTTGTACAGAAGGCGGTGAATGCCATGCACAATGTACATGGAGCCAATGCCCTGCATCTGTATCCGCAGGCTTCTTATTGGGACTGGCCGTACACGGCGGACAAACTGGCGGATGGCAAACGGGAGTATCAGCTGGACCGTGACTGGATATGGTACAAGACGTGGGGACGCTATGCATGGAACTGTCATCGGGACCGTTCATCCGAAGTGGAATATTGGGACAAGCAGTTGGGCGATTTTTATGGTACGACTCCTGCCGAAGCCGGAGATATTCTGGAGGCATACGAGCAGAGTGGAGAGATTGCTCCGAAGTTGCTCCGCCGTTTCGGCATCACGGAAGGGAACCGGCAGACTTTGTTGCTGGGTATGTTTATGAGTCAGTTGGTGAATCCTTATAAATATACTATCTATCCGGGATTTTATGAGAGTTGCGGGCCGGAGGGCGAGAAGCTGATAGAATATGTGGAGAAAGAATGGAAAAAACAGCCGCATGTGGGCGAATTGCCGCTGGATATTGTGGCGCAGGTGGTGGAACACGGTGACAAGGCGGTGGCGGCTATTGACAAGGCTGCCGCAGCGGTGACTCGTAATAAAGAGGAGTTCGGACGTTTGCGGAATGACATGCATTGCTATCGTGAATTTGCTTATGCCTTTAACCTGAAAGTGAAAGCTGCTCAGCGTGTCTTGAACTATCAGTGGGGAAAGGATCTGAATGAACTGGATGCCGCTATTCCATTGATGGAACAAAGTCTGGAGCATTACCGCAAGCTGGTGGCATTGACGGATAGTACTTATTATTATGCCAACAGTATGCAGACCGCGCAACGCCGTATTCCTATAGGTGGTGACGGTGGCAAGAACAAGACCTGGAAAGAGATGCTGGTGCATTATGAAAATGAGCTGGCTAATTTCAAGGCGAACTTGCAGTTGCTGAAAGATAGGGCGGCAGGTAAGGTGACGGAAAGTGCAGCTGAGATAAAACCTTTGTCCGCCGCAAATGTGAAGATCCTGAACGGACTGGCTCCGGTGAAGCTGGCGACGGGGGCAAGCCTGTTCTCCAATGTACCGGGCAAGGTGGATGCGCTGGCCGCCGAGCTGGAAGGGCTGACTGCTTATAGAATGAACGGGGATGTGCAGCGCAAGGAAGGTACGACAATAGAGTTTGAAGCAGCTGCTCCGGTGAACTTGTTGGTAGGTTATTTTCGTGATGACCAGAAGAAGTATGCGAAAGCTCCGAAACTGGAAACGGACGCTTCTGCCAATGATTACGGTCAGGCGGAACCGAAACTGACCAATGCCATACGCATAGCGGGTATGCCGCTGGCGAATGTACATGCTTATCATTTTGGGGCTGGAAAGCATACCTTGTTGCTGCCGAAAGGATATACGATGGTGTTGGGATTTACAGACGCGCAGGTAACTCCGCGTAATGCGGGACTGGCCGGTGCGGAGGAAACGATGGACTGGATGTTCTATTAGTAGCCTTAATTCCAGAGGCCGGAATCGCAGTATGGCGTAAAATTTTCAAGTATATCTTGAGAATTTTACGCCATTTTTGTACATAGTTCTAAGATTTTTATAAGGAAAAGTTGCTTAACTGATAAACTTTTTCTATTTTTGTCGTATGAGCAGAAAGATAATAGCATACGAAAACTACTATAAAGATTTTTTTGATACTCTGGATAAAGGTACGCAAGAAAAAGTCCTATATGGATTACTCTTATTGAAGACTCAAGATAGACTACCGGCAAAGTATGTGAAGTTTCTTAAAGAGGGTCTGTATGAGTTAAGAATAGAGTGGCAAGGTAATATCTATAGGATTTTCTTCTGTTATGATGAAGGGCATATTGTTATATTGTTCAATGGCTTTCAAAAGAAGACGCAGAAAACACCAGATAGAGAAATTGATAAAGCATTAAAACTAAAGAAAGAATATTATGAGCGAAAAAGAACTAAAGATGTTTGATGTCGATGCACAGTTGGATGCTGTGTTTGGCAAAGAAGGGACTCGGAGCGTAAGGCTGCCGAAGACAGGGCTAATGCTTTCTTTACCGGGCAAATAATTGAAGAGGCAAGGAAGAAAGCAAATATGACACAGGCGGAACTTGCCGAAAAGATAGGGACTAATAAGTCTTATATTTCCCGTGTGGAAACAGGAAAAACAGAGCCTAAGGTTTCTACCTTTTATCGTATTGCTTCTGCTTTGGGATTGAATGTTGAGCTGACCCCTGCTATGTGATGGTAAGAATAGAGAATGAGATAAAAGTTCTCTGAATGGGTACATTTTCTTCTTTTATCCGTCTTGCCAATAGATAAAAAAGATAATTATGAAGAAGATATTGATATTGGCATTTTTACTGTTGTCATTGGGAACATACGCCCAACGTGAAGTTCCGCAATCGCGCATGGAGCAGATTTATGAGGAAGCCAAGACTCCTTATAAATATGGGCTGGCTGTAGCTCCTGCCGACAACAAGCATAAAATAGACTGCCCTACCGTGTTCCGCGAAGGGGATAAGTGGTATATGACCTACGTGGTTTATAATGGTAAGAGCGGACTGGACGGGCGTGGATACGAGACATGGATAGCCGAAAGTGATAATCTGTTGGAATGGCGTACATTGGGATGTGTCTTGTCTTATCGTGACGGATTCTGGGATTGCAACCAGCGTGGTGGTTTCCCTGCATTGCCGGATATGGAGTGGGGAGGAAGCTATGCCCTGCAGACGTATAAAGGCAAGCATTGGATGACTTATCTGGGTGGGGAAGGGACCGGATATGAATCGGTGAACAAGCCGCTGTATATCGGTTTGGCCTGGACAGACCGGCCTTTGGGTTCCGCCCATGAGTGGCAGGCACAGGACAAGCCTGTGATGAGTATCCATGATAAAGACGCGCAATGGTGGGAAAAGCTGACCCAGTACAAAAGTGTGGTCTATTGGGATAAGGAGAAAACACTGGGCGCTCCTTTCGTCATGTTCTATAACGCGGCAGGACGGCATCCGGAAACCGATTTGAAAGCGGAACGGGTGGGTATCGCCTTGTCAAAGGATATGAAGAAGTGGAAACGATATCCGGGCAATCCGGTCTTTGCACACGAGGCGGACGGAACCATCACGGGGGATGCGCATATCCAGAAAATGGGCGACGTGTATGTCATGTTCTACTTCTCGGCTTTTGAACCGAGCCGCAAATACAAGGCATTCAATACCTTTGCTGCCAGTTATGACCTGGTGCACTGGACCGATTGGAAAGGGGCGGATTTGATTATCCCTTCCAAAGACTATGATGAATTGTTCGCTCATAAAAGTTATGTGGTGAAACACAATGGGGTGGTGTATCATTTTTATTGTGCCGTGAATGACGCGGAACAACGTGGTATAGCCATTGCGACCAGCAAGCCGATGGGACGTTCGCAAGTGCATTTCCCGGAACGGGAGGTGAAGAACCGCCGGATGGTGATGGAACTGGATAAAGGATGGAAAACATGGCTTTGTGATAAAAGTGCATACGGGCAGGCGGACAATGCCCCTACAGTGGTGGATATTCCTCATAACTGGGACGATTATTACGGTTACCGCCAACTGACTCATGGCAATCTTCACGGTACTGCCATGTACGAAAAGATATTCATGCTGGATAATTCTCAATTTCCAATTTCCGATTCTTCATTCGGAAAACGTTATTTCCTTCGTTTTGAGGGAGTGGGGACGTATGCCACTATTACATTGAATGGAAAGGATTTCGGCCGTCATCCCGTAGGGCGTACTACGTTGACACTGGATGTGACGGAGGCGTTGAAGCCGGGAGAGAACAGACTGGTGGTGAAAGCGGAGCATCCTGAAATGATAGCCGATATGCCTTGGGTATGCGGTGGTTGTTCTTCGGAATGGGGATTCAGTGAAGGTTCCCAGCCTTTGGGCATTTTCCGTCCCGTGGTGCTGGAGGCTACGGATGAGATCCGCATTGAGCCTTTCGGAGTGCATATCTGGAATGATGATAAGGCGGGAACTGTCTTTGTGGAAACGGAGGTGAAAAATTACGGGAAGACTGCTGAGACGGTGGAAGTGGTTAATAAATTCAGTAATGCGGATGGCAAGCAGGTGTTCCGCCTGACGGAGAAGGTGACTTTGCAGCCGGGTGAAAGGAAGGTGGTGAAGCAACAATCGCCAGTGCAGAATCCTGTTTTATGGAGTACGGAGAATCCTTATTTGTATAAACTGGCCAGTATGATAAAGCGTGGCAAGAGTACTACGGATGAGATTAGTACGCCCTTTGGTATCCGTACCGTCAGTTGGCCGGTGAAACAGAAGGACGGTGACGGACGGTTCTATCTGAATGGACAGCCTGTCTTTATCAATGGGGTATGTGAATATGAACACCAGTTCGGACAAAGCCATGCTTTCAGCCGTGAACAGGTGGCAGCCCGTGTGAAACAGATCCGTGCGGCGGGCTTCAACGCTTTCCGTGACGCTCACCAGCCCCATCACCTGGATTATCAGAAATATTGGGACAAGGAAGGGGTCTTGTGGTGGACTCAGTTTTCGGCCCATGTATGGTATGATACTCCGGAATTTCGTGAGAATTTCAAGAAACTGCTCCGCCAGTGGGTGAAGGAACGCCGCAACTCGCCCAGTGTGGTGATGTGGGGATTGCAGAACGAAAGCACGCTGCCTAAGGAGTTTGCCGAGGAGTGTAGTGAGATTATCCGTGAAATGGATCCTACGGCGCGTACCATGCGTGTGATTACTACGTGTAACGGTGGTGATGGGACAGATTGGAATGTTATTCAGAACTGGAGTGGAACCTATGGTGGTGATGTGAATAAGTATGGCCGTGAATTGTCACAGAAGAATCAGTTGTTGAACGGTGAGTATGGGGCATGGCGCAGCATCGGGTTGCATACGGAACCGGCAGCTTTTGATGCGAACGGCGTATGGAGCGAGGAACGTATGTGCCGGCTGATGGAAACCAAGATACGACTGGCGGAACAGGCAAAGGACAGTGTGTGCGGACAATTCCAATGGATATTCAGCAGTCATGATAATCCGGGACGCCGCCAGCCGGATGAAGCGTATCGCCGTATAGATAAGGTGGGACCGTTTAATTATAAAGGACTGGTTACTCCGTGGGAAGAACCGCTGGATGTATATTATATGTATCGGGCCAACTATGTGCCGGCTTCCGAAGATCCGATGGTCTATCTGGCATCCCACACGTGGGAAGACCGTTTTGCAACAGGCCGCAGACGGGCTACCATTGAGGCGTACAGCAATTGTGACAGTGTGTTGCTGTACAATGATGCGGTGGATGCTGAATACTTGGGACGGAAACTGAATCATGGGGTAGGTACTCATTTTATGTGGGAGAACCGTGATATCCGTTATAATGTGCTTCGTGCCGTGGGATACTTTAAAGGAAAACCGGCAGCGGAAGATGTACTGGTGCTGGACGGTTTGGAGAAAGCTCCTCATTTTGAGGCTCTTTACCGTGGCTCTGTTATAGTGCCTGTTGCTGCCGACCGGTTGAACGGAACTGATTTGTTGAAAGGAGCTGAGGGATATACGTATCTTTATCGTTTGAATTGCGGGGGAGATGCTTATACGGATACGTATGGTCAGGTCTGGGCGCAGGATAACAGCCGTTATTCTCATTCGTGGGCGGAATCGTTTGTTCATCCGTCGGACAGTGTGCAGTTATTGAGCCCTTATCAGGCGAGCCAGCGTACCACGAATGATCCCATTCATGGCACTAGGGATTGGGAGCTGTTCCAGACTTTCCGTTTCGGACGCCATAAACTGAATTTCCGCTTTCCCGTTCCGGATGGCGAATATCGTGTGGAACTTTATTTTACAGAGCCCTGGCATGGTACGGGAGGCGGCGTACAGACGGATTGTGAAGGCTTGCGTATTTTTGATGTAGCGGTAAATGATAAAGTGCTTCTGGATGACTTGGATGTATGGGCTGAAGCGGGGCATGACGGCGCTTGCAAAAAGGTGGTGAATGCTGTTGTGAAAGGTGGTGTCTTGAAGATTGATTTTCCGGAGGTGAAAGCGGGGCAAGCTCTGATTTGTGGCATTGCGATAGCTTCGGCCGCTTCTGTGGAGCCTGTTGCTAATCAAGGGGCTGATGACCGGAATGTAAGTTTCAGCTGGGCTGCCCAAGACAAGGATGTGATGGAAAAGACTCCCAAAGAATTATTGCCTGAAGATAAAAATGCCCGTGCCAATGTGACTTATCAAGCCGAGGACGCTATGTTGAAAGGCAAGTTTATAAAGAAAGAGGTCAAGAAACAAACCGGTGTCTTCTTTGGTAAAGGTGAGAAAAGCAGTATTACCTGGAATATCTCTACCGGTCTGGCACAGGTCTATGCCCTTCGTTTTAAATACATGAACGCTACGGGGAAGCCTATGAAGGTGCGTATGCAGTTCATCGACTCCAAAGGGGTGGTACTGAAGGAGGATCATCTGACTTTTGCCGAAACTCCCGGAAAGTGGCGTATGCTGAGTACAACGACGGGTACGTATATCAATGCAGGCTATTATAAGGTGGTGCTTTCCGCTCCGGATATGGAGGGGCTGGCACTGGATGCGCTGGATGTGCAATAGGAGGAATGGTTTCTGCAAATAGTAAGGGGAAAGTTTCAGCATTTGGCATTTTTACATATCTTTGTGCTCTGAAACTAACCTCTTAAAAATATGTTAATTGATTTACTGCATTCTTCTTATTTCTCGCTCTTCCTTATTGTAGCGTTGGGTTTTATGCTAGGGAGGATTAAGATAAAGGGTTTGTCGCTGGATGTGTCGGCCGTTATCTTCATTGCCTTGCTTTTCGGACATTTCGGTGTGATCATTCCTAAAGAATTGGGGAACTTCGGTCTGGTGCTTTTTATCTTTACCATCGGTATTCAGGCCGGTCCCGGATTTTTCGATTCTTTCAGAAGTAAAGGAAAGACACTGATTCTTATCACTATGCTTATTATTTGCTCTGCCTGTCTGACGGCGGTAGGACTGAAGTATGCTTTTGACATTGATACGCCCAGTGTGGTGGGATTGATAGCAGGGGCATTGACCAGTACGCCCGGTCTGGCGGTAGCTATAGACAGTACAAATTCACCGTTGGCTTCCATTGCATACGGTATTGCTTACCCGTTTGGAGTGATAGGGGTGATTTTGTTTGTGAAGCTGTTACCCAAGATTATGCGGGTGGATCTGGATAAAGAAGCGCGCAGGTTGGAACTGGAACGGCGCAGCGGTTTTCCGGAACTGACAACTTGCATTTTCAGAGTGACCAATCAAGCGGTATTCGGACGTACTTTGGCGCAAATAAATGCACGTGCCATGACGGGGGCCGTCATTTCACGGGTAAAGCATGGGGATTCTATATTGATGCCTAAAGCGAATACCATGTTGCTGGAAGGGGACTATGTGCAGGCGGTGGGAAGTGAGGAAGCGCTGAATCAGTTTGCCGTATTGGTTGGAGAACGGGAGGAAGGTGAATTGCCTCTGGATCAGACACAGGAGATTGAATCTTTATTGCTGACAAAGAAAGATATGATAAACAAGCAATTGGGGGATCTGAATTTACAACGTAACTTTGGTTGTACGGTAACCCGTATCCGTCGAAGCGGCATAGACTTGTCACCTTCTCCGGATTTGGCCTTGAAATTCGGTGATAAGCTGATGGTGGTCGGTGAACGGGAAGGACTCAGAGGCGTTGCCCGTTTGTTGGGGAATAATGCCAAACAGTTGTCTGATACTGATTTCTTCCCGATAGCTATGGGGATTGTATTAGGTGTATTGTTCGGCAAAATAAATATTTCATTTTCAGACAGCGTTTCCTTTTCACCCGGATTGACCGGAGGAGTGCTGATGGTGGCATTGCTGCTGAGTGCCGTGGGAAAGACAGGACCCATATTGTGGTCTATGTCCGGTCCTGCCAATCAGTTGTTACGTCAGTTGGGCTTATTGCTGTTTTTGGCTGAGGTCGGTACTTCTGCCGGTAAGAATCTGGTGGCTACTTTTCAGGAGAGCGGATTGTTATTGTTCGGAGTGGGGGCGACCATTACTGTCGTGCCTATGCTGGTTGCCGTTGTGGTTGGCAGGTTGGTCTTTAAAATCAGTTTGTTGGATTTGCTGGGCACCATCACCGGTGGTATGACCAGTACGCCCGGTCTTGCGGCAGCCGATTCCATGGTAGATAGTAATATTCCGAGTGTTGCATATGCTACGGTGTATCCGATTGCAATGGTGTTCCTTATTTTGTTTATACAAGTGATCGCTTCGGCGGTTTATTGATATATCAAACAGCCGGGTGGGTATGTGCCAAAGGTAGTAAATACTTTTGGCACATTTTTTATTTGGATGAATATTGTATTTTTATTTATCGATATGAGGAGAAAAAAATATTCATTTTGTTTCTTTTATAGATTTTAATTTATATATTTGTCACAACCTTAATATAATACGGAGAAAGATTAGGCTTATTCAGTGACAGAATGACGATTGGAATATGGTATGAATAAGCTGAACTCATATATGGTATTTATAAATATACTCAATTTTATGAGGAATAAAGACACACACTCTCGAATTACAGACAAATGCAGATGTTTGTTTGTAGTTGCCTATTCGGCAATGTCTATTACAGGATTGAGCTCCGTGCTCGCAGTGGAAAACCATGCACTATCTTCTCCGGTTTCAGATCGTGTGGAAAGCGTACAGCAGAAAAAACATGTTTCAGGTAATGTGCAGGATGCTAACGGAATGCCTTTAATCGGGGCGTCCGTAATCATCAAGGGAACCAATACCGGTATGATTACCGATATTGAAGGTAATTTCGCTCTTGATGCTAAACAGGGTGATATTATCGTAATCAGTTACATCGGTATGAAATCGGCGGAGGTGAAAGTGCCTGCTAACGGGCAAATAAGAGTGATGCTGAAAGAGGATTCGCAGTTGATGGATGAAGTGGTAGTGACCGGTTATGGTGATTTTAAGAAGGCTACTTATACGGGGTCTGCTTCTGTTTTGAATACGGATAAATTGGAGTCATTGCCTGTTGTGTCTGTAGCACAGATGATGGAGGCTAATATTCCGGGGTTAAGTTCAGTGGCCAGTTCTTCCCAACCGGGTTCTAAAGCTACAGTGCGGGTGCGTGGAATTGCTTCTATGAATGCTTCTACAGAACCTCTTTATGTATTGGACGGCGTGCCGGTAGCGTCTAGGGATATGAGTGGTCTAAGTGCCAATGCCAGTGCGGGAGGACTTGGTTTGATCGAGACATTAAATCCTGCGGATATTGAAAGTATAACCGTATTGAAAGATGCCGCTTCTGCTTCATTATATGGAGCAAAAGGATCTAACGGTGTAATCCTTATTACTACTAAAAAAGGGAAGGAAGGTAAAATGAGGGTGAGTATGCAGGCTACTTACGGTATTACGGATATTGCTTACAATTATCGTCCGATAATGGGGGGTGAAGAGCGTAGGGAGTTGATTTATGAAGGATTTGTTAATTATCGTTTGAATCAGGGGGATTCGGAAGCCGAGGCAAAGGCTTATGCGGATGGACAAATTGACAATTATGCTGCACGCCCGGCCAACGGATATGCTGATTGGGAAGATGCTTTATTGAAAAAAGGACATCAGCAGGACTATAGTTTGTCTGTAAGCGGAGGTAATGAAAAATCGAATTTTATTGGTACGTTAGGATACACCAATCAGACAGGTATAAGCATAAATTCAGGAATGGAACGTTTTACCGGTCGTATTGATGCAAACAGTAAATGGAATAAATTTGAGTATGGAATGAATGCTACCTTTTCATGGACTCGTAATAAACATACGCCGGAGGGACAGTATTATGCCAGTGCGCTTTATTCTTCAAAATATCAATTGACCCCTTCCATACCTATTTATAATGAGGATGGCAGTTATCATACGGGTTTCCAGAATAATGGAGGTATTAACCCGCTGTATGAGAATTCTGTAGATTCAAATTATGCACGTCTGGCACGTACAATGGCATCTGCCAAGGCTGCTTATCATATCTTGGATGGGTTGAAGTTATCTACTATCTTTACAGTAGACTATTCTTTAAATAAAGACTTTTTCTTTTACTCGCCTGACGGTAAGGATGGGGAAGCTACACAGGGATCCGGACAGATGATGATGATTGAGAGAATGAGTTATACTTCACAAACGAATCTGGCATATAATAAAACGTTTGGCAAACATAACATTAATGCGGTCTTAGCGTATGAGGTTATGAAGTACGATTATGAGGATATGTATGGTGAGAAACAGGTTTACGGGCAAACACTTAATCCGTCGTTGGATAATGGTGCCAAACCTGCTGATCTTACTAATACAAGGCAGGAAGATGCTATGGTGTCGTATGTAGGAAGCTTGAATTATGGATATAATGATAAATATTATGCAGGTTTCAGTTTCCGTCGTGATGGCTCTTCCCGATTGGCGCCTGATACCCGTTGGGGGAACTTTTGGGCTGTTTCCGCTTCATGGAGACTCTCTCAGGAAAACTTCATGAAACCGTGGGAGGATGTGGTGTCGGATATGAAATTAAGAGCATCGTATGGTGTGAACGGTAATCTGCCGACCGGTTATTATGGTTATCATGGAACTTATACTACCGGAGCATTTTATAATGGAAAACCTGCTCCGTGGGAAGATGCTATTGCTAATCCTGATTTGACTTGGGAAAAGAACTATGCATTGAATCTGGGGGTTGATTTAAGTCTGTTCAGACGGGTTAATTTGACTTTCGATTGGTATACCAGAACGACTAAGGATTTATTGATGAGTAAGCAATTAAATTCTATTAGTGGTTTTGGCAGTATTCTTACGAATGTGGGTGAAATGAAAAATACCGGTTTTGAAATAGAAGTACGCTCAAGTAATATTCAAACCAAAGATTTTAGTTGGACAACTTCTTTAAACTTGTCACATAATAAAAATAAGATTGTAAAACTGGCGGATCTTCCGGAATTTATAGATGGAAATTATATCAGAAAGGAAGGTTGTTCGTATGCGACAATTTATTTGAGAGAGTATGCCGGAGTGGATCCTAATGACGGACGCCCGATGTATTATGACAATAAAGAAGACGAAAATGGCAATAGAAGCAGGAATATTGTGTATGACCCCAATGATGCCGACCGTGTGGAGTTGAAAGATATATATCCTAAATTGACCGGTGGATTGATGAATACGTTTAATTATAAGTTTATTGATTTATCTTTTAATTTGTCGTTTCATTTAGGTGGATATTCTTACGATGGTGCCATGTATGCTTTGCAGGATGACGGCTATACGGCACAATACAATAAGAGTACAGAGTTACGCCGCCGTTGGAAACAGCCGGGAGATATAACAGATGTTCCCCGATATGTGTATGGACAAGAGTATGGTGGCTGGTGGAACTCATCACGTGGTATTCATAGTACAGATCATTTGCGCTTGAAAAGTTTGATTGTTGGCGTTTCTGCTCCTCAGTCTTGGTTGAGAACCATAGGTATTAATTCTGCCCGTATTTATTTTTCGGGTACCAACTTGTTGACGTGGGCTGCATACGATCAATATGATCCGGAGTTGAATGGAATTGTAAGTTATTTTACTCCTCCTCTTAAAACATTCGCATTTGGACTTGAACTTAAATTCTAATCAATTAACACCGAACTGTTTATGAAAAAAAATATAATTATATTAGGCTTGATTTCTTTATTGGCCGTATCGTGCGGGGATGATTTTTTAACCACTCATCCTGGTGATAGCGTTTCTACGGATTTGGCACTGAGTACAGAGCAGGATATAGATAATGCTGTGAATGGATTGTATGATTTGATGTCCAGCTATGGCTATTATGGCGGAACCATGTTTTTTTATGGGGATATGAAAGGGGATGATATGCAGAGTTCTTATAATAGCGGGAGAACTTGTAACCGGTGTTACTTATATGATCATCGCTCTACAAGCTTAAATGCCGGATATTTATGGGGACGTCCTTTTTATATTATCCGTAATGCATGGAATGTGATCAATGCGATTGATGATGGAAAAGTGCAAGGTTCAGAGCAAAGATTAAAGGAATTAAAAGGTGAGGCGATGACTATCATGGCACTTTGCCAGTTTGACTTGACCCGTTGTTTCGGTTATCCTTATACTAAGGATAAAGGGGCCGGTTGGGGAGCTCCAATTGTAGATCATGCAATTACATTAGATGAAAATCCGCCACGCAGCACTGTAGCAAAGGATTATGAGTTCATAATCAATACATTGGAGGAGGCTATACCTTTAATGAGTACTTCTAAAAATAACAGCCGGATGAATGCGTATGCTGCAAGAGCATTGCTGTCTCGTATTTATCTGTATCATGATGATAACGAGAAAGCGTTTCAAATGGCAAGCAACTTGATTGAAGAAGTGGAAGGAAATGGAATGTACCGTCTTTATACACGTGATGAATATGTTCCGGCATGGGATTTGAAAAATACGTTTGGTACGGAATCATTATTTGAAATTGCTAATAGTACAGATGATAATGGAGGACGAAGTTCATTGGCATATCTGATGCATTGGAATGGGTATCGTGAGATTTTTGCCACTCAGAAATTTGTGGATGAGTTATTGAGTGACCCGGATGATATTCGCTGTCTGTTGCTGGAAAAGAATGTTTATAATAAAAATGATGTATGGTGGTTGAAGAAATGGCCGGGAACAGATGCTACGACTCCATCTTTTGAAAATAATTATGTTATTTTCCGTTTGTCTGAAGTCTATTTGAATGCGGCGGAAGCCGGAGTGAAAATAGGTGGGGCATCTGCCGTAAAAGGTTTGAATTATCTGAATGCAATTGTGCAGCGTGCTAATCCTGCAAAGGAAGTAACGGCGGCTGAATATACATTGGATAGGGTGTTGGAAGAAAGAAGTAAAGAATTGATAGGTGAGGGGCATCGTTTCTTTGATATGTTGAGAAATGGAAAGACCATTGTTCGTAAGGGAGGATATCATTTACCGGGTATCGTGGAGGAAATAGACTGGGATTATTATAAATGTGTTTTACCGATTCCAACAGACCAGTTTACATTTAGTCCTGATATGGAGCAGAATCCGGGATATACTAAAAATTAATTTTAAATAATTATTAAATGAGAGGGTGTGGTATCACACCCTTTTTTTGTGTGGACAAATTCTACATTCATGTGGATTTATTCTACAATTTTACAGACGTTCTGTTTTCTTATTTAGTTAATATACAGTGATTTGACGGATGCTTCTTGTTGTTGGCATATCTTTTGACCGGAACATGATAAATTATTATATAATTATATAAATATAAATCATGAATAAATCTAGGTATGTTTTTTTTATTTTGGCTTGTTTATTCGGTTTGTACGTGCAAGCTCAAAATAGAACAGTGAAAGGACGCGTTCTCTCAGCGGAGGATAAAGAACCATTAATTGGAGCTACTGTCAAAATACCCGGTACATCTATCGGTGTGGTGACAGATATAGATGGCAATTTCTCTCTGGAAGTTCCCGACAAAGACAAAACATTAGTGATTGAGTTTTTAGGTATGAGTACACTAACGGCGAAGATACCTGCCAATGGGGTGCTGAATGTATCTTTACGTCCGGATACACAACGATTGGATGAGGTTGTGGTGACAGGCTATGGTAATTTTTCCAAATCTTCATTTACCGGTTCGGCAAATACATTACGGGGGGACTTGTTGAAGAACGTTCCGGTTGTATCGGTAGAACAGAAGTTGCAGGGTATGACTCCGGGCGTATCCATTTCGGGAAATTCCGGTCAGCCGGGTGCTAATCAAAGTATACGTATCCGCGGTATGGGGTCATTCAATGCATCGAAAGAACCTTTGTTTGTCATTGACGGAGTACCGGTGACTTCCGGAAGCTTGAGTGGTGGCTCGGCAGATGCCGCTTACATGAATAATTCTAAAACGAATATAATGAGTACGCTGAACCCTTCGGATATTGAAAATATAACAGTCATAAAGGATGCGGCAGCGGCTTCTTTATATGGTTCACGTGCGGCAAACGGTGTGATTCTGATAACCACTAAAAAAGGTACAAAAGGACGTGCTAAGGCTACATTAAAAATGGATGGAGGCTTTTCTAATGCTGCTGTGGAATTCCGTCCGACGTTGAATGGGGAGCAGCGTAGAGAGCTAATTTATGAAGGTTTGATGAACTTTCAACAAGATGAAATAGCCAAGAATCCGGAGGCGGGATTGGCGTCGCCCACCGAGTATGCCGATTTACATATCAATGATTATGCCTCCATTCCGGAACTGGGATATACTGACTGGAGAAAGGAATTAATGCGTACGGCACATCATCAAAGTTATGAAGCGTCCGTATCGGGAGGCAATGACAAGACTACGTTCTATTCTTCATTGGGTTTTAACCGTCAGGAGGGTTTGGTGGAAAATTCTAATCTGGACAGATATACAGCTCGTTTGAATGTAACCCAGAAGGTAGGTTCCCGTGGGGAAGTGGGCGCCAATGTGATGTTCTCTCAATTGAATCAGGAAATGAATGAGGAGCGTGGATCATCTATTAATCCTTTCCTTTGTGTGGCTTTGAATACCACTCCGTCTTTTCCGGTACGTGACGCTGAAGGGAATTATGTAGGATCATATCCCAGTAGCAATGTGAATCCGTTGCGTGATATCCGTACAGATTATAACCGTACCCGCATGACACGTATGTTTTCTACAGGCTATGCTTCGATAGATATTATCAAAGGGTTGAAATTAAAAGAAACGCTTAGCTATGATTATAATATTCAGAAAGATTCCCGTTATTGGAATCCGTTGAGTGGAGCCGGAGCTAAAAGTGGTAGTGATGCACAGACGGCAAAGGGATTTATAGAATATAGTAAATTGATTTCTTCCACTTCATTGGGATATAATACGACTATAGCACAGTTACACCATGTGGATGCGTTGGTAGCTTATGAAATTGAAAATTATCAGACTGACAAAGCAATGGGGGATAAATCCAAACTTCCTTCAGATTATTTGGTGGAACCGGATAATGCAGCATCATTGAACAGCTTTGTGTCTTCTACTCAGGATTCAAGAATGATTTCTTATGTATCCCGTATCAACTATGATTATGATGACCGTTACTATATTGCCGGTAGCTTTCGTCGTGACGGCAGTTCACGCCTGTCACCCGAGAACCGTTGGGGAAATTTTTGGTCTGTATCCGGTATGTGGAATGTAGGTGCGGAAAAATTTATGCAATCTATAAAGAGTGTGCTGAGTGATTTAAAGATACGTGCCTCGTATGGTGTGAATGGTAATCAGCCGGGTGCTCTTTACGGATATATGGGACTTTATTCCTACGGGCAGAATTATATGGGAGGTGGTGGATCTTATGAATCGGCATTACCGAACCCGAACCTTAAATGGGAAAAGAACTATAACTTGAATTTGGGACTCGACCTGGCATTTATCAATCGTATTTTTGTCAGCTTGGAATATTATAATCGCGATACGAAAGATTTGCTTTACAATCGTCCTATCAGTAGCACTACCGGTTTCCAAAATTATTTGGGGAACTTGGGACAACTGAATAATAGAGGTTGGGAACTGGAACTGCGTACCATAAACTTTGCCGGTAACAACTTTAATTGGACTTCTGTTTTGAATATGACCCACAATAAAAATAAGATTGTATCATTGGATGGTAAATTGGACCAGTCTATCGAGGGAAGCTGGTTTATTCATAAAGTGGGGTTGCCGTATTCTACCTTCTATGTGAAAGAATATGCGGGGGTTGATCCTCAGACAGGAAAAGCTTTGTACTATATGAATACACAGGATGCAAATGGCAATTATGACAGAACAGTGACTACTGACGCTTCTGCAGCACAGGCAATTCCTTATAAGTCTGTGGATCCGAAGATTTCAGGAGGTTTTACCAATATCGTGAATTACAAATGGTTTGATCTGGCATTGACATTGACTTATTCTTTAGGAGGATATTCTTTTGACAAAACCGGAACTTATAATGAAACCGACGGTGCAAAAGAGCAGAACTATAACTTGCCCATTTATGAATTGGATCGTTGGCAAAAGCCGGGTGATGTGACGGATGTACCCCGATTTGTACTTGGCCAGGCGGCAGGACCGCAGAATTCATCCCGTTATGTACATAGCACGGATCATTTACGTGTAAAGAACTTGACTTTGGGCTTTACATTGCCGGATCAGTGGCTGACCAAACTGGGTGTCAGTAAAGCAAGATTGTACTTCTCAGGCAGTAACCTGTTGACGTGGGCAAAGTGGGACCAGTATGATCCGGAAGTGCCTGTTTCCGGTGAAGTATTTTGTGAAACACCTCCTATGCGTACTTACAGTTTTGGAATAGAAGTCTCATTTTAATGAATCTCCTTTAAATTAGAACGAAATGAAAAAAATATATTTATCGATTGTTGCGGCTGTATCATTGATGTTTGTTTCGTGTACTGCTGATTGGCTGAATACAGATCCTTCTACGGCAGTTCCCAGTGATGATGCCATTAAAAATATAGATGATGCACAGGTGGCATTGAATGGTATATACCGATTAGCATCCGCACATAGTTATTATGGTGATAATTATCTTTATTATGCTGATTGTCGTGGAGAAGATGTGCAGGCACGTATTAATAAAGGAGCAGGCCGCAGGGTTTCGCCTTACTATTTCTTTGATGTTACGGCGGATGATAATTTTAATATAACCCTTGTCTGGAACCAACCCTATAAAGTGATCCATCAGGCTAACAGTCTGATAGAAAAGTTGGATGCCGGAAATGCGGGAAATGCCAAGCCGGAAGAAGTGGCACGGATTAAATCGGAGGCACTGGCAATGAGAGGACTGGCTTTATTTGATCTGACCCGTTTGTTCGGTATGCCTTATACTTTGGATAATGGGGCTTCTTTAGGAGTTCCTATTGAGATTCAGACCACCTTGGAGGATCATGCTCCGGAACGTAACACAGTGGCACAATGTTACGAACAGGTGCTAAAGGACTTGAACGATGCGTTGGGAGGACTGACAAAGGAAAAACATGATGCCTATATGAATTATTGGAGTGTGAAAGCTTTGCTTTCCCGGGTGTATCTGTATATGAATGACAATGAAAATGCATTGAAATGTGCAGAAGAAGTAATCAATGACAATGGGGGAATTTACCGGCTTTTTACTCATGACGAATATCCTTCTGTATGGGGAAAAGACTTTAACTCTGAGTCTTTGTTTGAATTCTATTTTACGATGTCTGAACCTTCAGGCGGTTCGGGAGGAGAAGGGGCGCCGATGGTGTATGCCGATAATGTGAAAGATTGGAATAACCTGATTCTGACAAAGGCTTATTTGGATTTGCTGAATGAAGACCCTGAAGATGTGCGCCATGTATTTCCTCATTTGCCGGAAAATGCCGTTGCGGATACATTGCCTGTAGCTGCCAAAGGTCAACCGAAATATCTGATTAAATATCCGGGGAAATCGGGCAGTGTGACCGATGCTGTTTCTACAGTCAATCCACAGGATAATGATCTTTGTATTCTCCGTTTATCCGAGGTCTATTTGAATGCTGCGGAAGCTGCTTTTAAAATCGGCAATACGGAAAAAGCATTGACATATCTGAATGCGATAGTTACCCGTGCCAATCCGGCGAAATCCGTAACATCTGCTGATCTCAGCCTGGAGCGCATTCTGAAAGAAAGACGTAAAGAACTGGTAGGTGAAGGTCATGCTTTCTTTGATTATATGCGTAATGGCAAGTCGGTGGACCGTTCGGGAGGCTGGCATCTGACTATGCCTGAAGATGCCCGTGTCATTGCTCCTTCAGACCCTAGGGTGGCACTTCCTATTCCACAAACAGAAATTGATGCTAATCCGAATATAGTTCAAAATCCTAGATAATTGTTTTGTCCATGTTAAGTTTGCCCTTCTTTTCGATGATGATATCGGAGAGAAGGGTTTTCTTTTTACAATTTATATGGTACAAAATCATATTTCGTCCGTCTTCATTTGAAAAGAAAGACCAAAAATATGAGATTATATGGATTGTTACTGTGCGGATGGATGACGGTATCCTTACAGGCCCAACAGATACATGATTGGGAGAATCATCATGTATTACAGATTAATAGGGAACCGGCAAGGGCTGCTTTTGTGCCTTTTGCCAAGCAGAAGGGGGATTGTTCGATGAGTCTGGACGGGATGTGGAAATTCCGGTGGACTCCTGTGCCTTCCGAACGGATAACGGATTTTTACCGCACGGACTTTAATGACAAGGATTGGAAAGATTTTCCGGTTCCTGCCAATTGGGAAATCAACGGATACGGAACGCCTATTTATGTATCGGCAGGATATCCGTTTAAAATAGATCCTCCACGGGTGATGGGGGAGCCTAAAGCTTCGTATACCACCTACAAGGAGCGTAATCCGGTGGGGCAATACCGGCGTACTTTCACGCTGCCCGCCGGGTGGAAGGCAAATGGGCAGACTTTTCTTCGCTTTGAAGGAGTGATGAGTGCTTTTTATGTGTGGATAAACGGTGAACGCATAGGTTATAGCCAGGGAAGTATGGAACCTAGTGAGTTCAATATCACCCGCTGGTTGAAACCGGGAGAGAACCAAATCGCTCTGGAAGTTTATCGGTATAGTGACGGATCTTATCTGGAAGATCAGGATTTTTGGCGTTTTGGAGGTGTTCATCGCAGTATTCATTTGGTGCATACTCCGGATATCCGTATCCGTGACTATGTAGTGCGCACTCTGCCTGCTGTTCAGGGGAATTATCAAGATTTCCGACTGCTGATTGATCCGCAGCTCAGCGTTTACCGGGGAATGGACGGTAAAGGTTATACGTTGCAGGCGGTGCTGAAGGATGCGGATGGAAGAGAAGTAGTGAATATGGTTGGCAATGTGGAAGATATCTTGGATTTGGAGCATAAGGCGGCACGGATGAATGAATGGTATCCGCAACGTGGTCCACGTAAGATGGGACGTATGTCCGCCGTTATAAAATCTCCGCAACGTTGGACAGCCGAAACTCCTTATTTATATAAGTTGGAACTTCGTTTACAGAATGCAAACGGACAGACCATAGAGCAAGTGGAACAGCCGGTAGGTTTTCGTTGTATTGAAATAAAGGACGGACAAATGTTGGTTAACGGTAATTCGGTCCGTTTTCGTGGGGTAAACCGTCATGAACACGATCCGTATACGGCACGCGTGATGAGTGAGGAGAGAATGTTGCAGGATATATTGCTGATGAAACAAGCCAATGTGAATGCAGTCCGTACCAGTCACTATCCCAATGTGAGCCGTTGGTATGAACTGTGCGACAGCTTGGGACTGTATGTGATGGATGAGGCGGATATAGAAGAGCACGGATTACGTGGAACATTGGCCAGTACACCCGATTGGCACGCTGCTTTTCTGGATCGTGCGGTACGTATGGCGGAACGCGATAAAAATCATCCTTCGGTAGTGATGTGGAGCATGGGAAATGAAAGTGGTTACGGACCTAATTTTGCTGCTATTTCGGCTTGGCTACATGATTTTGATCCTACACGTCCCGTACACTATGAAGGAGCTCAGGGAGTAAACGGAGAACCCGACCCGAAAACAGTGGATGTAATCAGCCGTTTCTATACCCGTGTGAAACAGGAGTATCTGAATCCCGGCATTCCCGAAGGGGAGGACAAGGAACGGGCGGAGAACGCACGTTGGGAACGCTTGTTGGAAATAGCGGAACGCACGAATGATAACCGTCCTGTGATGACCAGCGAATATGCACATTGCATGGGAAATGCTTTAGGTAATTTCAAGGAATATTGGGATGAGATTTATAGTAACCCACGTATGCTGGGCGGCTTTATATGGGACTGGGTGGATCAAGGTATTTATAAGATATTGCCGGATGGCCGCCAGATGGTGGCGTATGGCGGTGACTTTGGTGATCGGCCTAATTTAAAGGCTTTCTGTTTTAATGGTGTGGTGATGAGTGACCGCGAAACTACGCCTAAATATTGGGAGGTGAAGAAAGTATATGCTCCGGTTAAATTGGAAATGGAAAAAGATCTTCAGGTTTTTCCAAAAGAACACAAGATGTTTTGCCCAAAGGATTAAGAGTTACGAACCGCAATCATCACATTGGTCTGGAAGGATATCGCTGTCTGTGGACTTTGATAGAGAATGGGAAGAAGATGAAACAAGGGGAACTGGCGCTTCCATCGGTGGCACCCGGTGAAACAGGAACGATGGCTTTGCCCGATGTTAAGATTAATAAACAGGCTGATGTTCGATTGAATGTAAGTATAGTATTGAAAGAAGATGCTTTATGGGCGAAGGCCGGGCATGAGATTTTAAAGGAACAGTTTGCCTTGAATGATCATTTGATGGCGGTGGCTGACGGTGTACAACCGGGTAAACGTAAAAGTAAGTTTTCTGTTTTGGATTTATGGGAAGATAGTTATTTTCAAGCTTTCCGTGCTCCGACGGATAATGATAAAAGTTTCGGTAACTGGTTGGCCAAGGATTGGAAGAATCAGGGATTGGATGCTCCTCAAGTAGAGGTAATTACTCCCGAAACGGAAACTCAGGAAACGAATGGCACCGTATCGAAGAAATCGGTTGTGGAATATCGTTATGCCAAGGGTAGCATCCGTGTTTCTTCCCATTATAAAATATATGTGGATGGAACGGTGGATCTGGAACAGACTTATCTGCCACAAGGAGAATTGCCGGAATTGCCTCGTCTGGGCAGTGCATTTGTACTGGGAGAAGAATACGAGAACCTTTCCTGGTACGGTCGTGGCCCGTGGGAAAACTATCCCGACCGTAAGACGTCCTGTCTGATAGGTAGATGGAACAGCAAGGTGAGTGAACAGTACACACATTACCCGCGTCCGCAGGACAGTGGCAATCACGAGGATGTTACCGAGGTGATTCTAACCAATAAACAGGGTAAAGGCGTCCGTGTGACAGCCATAGACAGGCCATTTTCATTTTCTGCCTTACATTATACCGTGGATGATATTTATAAAACAACTCATGATTGTGACTTGAAACCACGAAAGGAGGTTATTCTCAGCCTGGATGCAGCGGTTTTAGGTTTAGGAAACAGTAGTTGTGGTCCGGGAGTGCTGAAGAAATACGCCATTGATAAGCAGAAATCTCATACTTTGCGGGTACGCTTCAGTCTTATAAAATGATGTATGGCAAAAGGTTTGAATAGGCGACATATCTTTCCGGTGGCAGACAGAAATATAGAATTAAATTAAAAATCAAATATCAAAATGAAAAGAGCAACAACTTTTTTATCACTCCTTGCTTTATCGGCAGGTTTGTTGGCGCAATCTTCCGTAAAAACAGAACGCCAATACTTGTCAGGACGTGGCTGTGATGATATGGTACAATGGGATTTCATGTGTACCGGTGGTAATAATTCCGGAAAATGGACGAAAATCGGAGTACCTTCCTGTTGGGAACTGCAAGGATTCGGTACTTATCAATATGGCATGAAATTCTATGGTAAGGCTTTTCCTGAAGGAGTAGCTGACGAACAAGGTTTGTATAAATATGAATTTGAGTTGCCTGCCGAATGGAATGGTAAACAGATAGAGCTGGTATTTGAAGGCTCTATGACTGATACGCAGGTAAAGATAAACGGTCGTAAAGCCGGTTCCATGCATCAGGGAGCTTTTTACCGCTTTATTTATAATGTGAGTGACCGGGTATTTTTCGGATCGAAAAAAAAGAATGTACTTGAAGTAACTGTAAGCAAGGAAAGTGCGAATGCAGGGGTTAATTTGGCAGAACGCCGTGCTGATTATTGGAATTTCGGAGGTATTTTCCGTCCTGTGTTCATCGTGGCGAAACCGGCTCAAAATATAGATCGTCTGGCAATAGATGCGAAGGCGGATGGGAATTTCTATGCCGATTGTTTTCTGAATATGGCAGTAGAAGGTGCTAGGGTACATACTGTCATAACAGATGCTAAAGGGAAAAAAGTGGCCGAAAACACTTCGGATGTCCGTACGGGCAGCGACCATGCTTCGATTAATTTCGCTGTAAAATCTCCTGAATTATGGACGGCTGAAACTCCGGCCATGTATCAGGCTACCTTTACCCTGCTTGATAAAGCAGGCAAAACACTGCATGTTGAAAATCAGAAATTTGGTTTCCGTACCATTGAAACACGTGAAAGTGACGGATTGTATATCAACGGTCGGCGTGTGATGATTAAAGGGGTGAACCGGCATAGCTTCCGTCCTGAAAGCGGACGTACACTGAGCAAGGCAAAGAATATTGAAGATGTATTGCTTATCAAGAGCATGAACATGAATGCTGTTCGTCTAAGTCATTATCCTGCCGATCCCGAATTTTTTGAAGCTTGTGACTCGCTGGGGCTTTATGTAATGGATGAGTTAAGCGGCTGGCATGGCAAGCACGAAACCATCAACGGGCAGAAGCTGGTAAAAGAAATGATTACCCGTGATGTGAACCATCCGTGTATTATCTGGTGGAGCAATGGTAATGAAAAAGGCTGGAATACTGAACTGGATGGTGAATTCCATAAATATGATCCTCAGAAACGTCCGGTGCTTCATCCGCAAGGCAACTTCAGTGGATATGAAACCATGCACTATCGTTCTTACGGAGAAAGCCAGAACTATATGCGTCTGCCGGAAATATTTATGCCGACCGAGTTTCTGCATGGATTGTACGATGGAGGACACGGAGCCGGACTGTATGATTATTGGGAAATGATGCGTAAGCATCCCCGTTGTGCCGGAGGTTTCCTTTGGGTACTGGCCGATGAGGGCGTGAAGCGTGTGGATATGAATGGATTCATTGACAACTGCGGCAATTATGGAGCCGATGGCATTGTAGGTCCGCATCACGAAAAAGAGGGCAGTTACTTTACCATCAAGCAGGTGTGGTGTCCTATTCAAATCATGACCGATAGCCTTGACAGTCAGTTTGACGGCAAACTGAAAATAGAGAACCGTTACGATTTCCTGAATGCGAATACATGCCGTTTCACTTATAAATATGTGCAATTGCCTTCTGTAACCGATAAGGGGGGAATGAAAGTGATGAAACAGGGAGAGGTGAACTGTCCCGACATTCCTGCTCACGGTGCGGGTACACTGACTATTCCTGCGGCTGTCAAGGGGGCCCATGCTTTGATGCTGACAGTAACGGATAAGCAGGGGAATGATCTCTTTACGTGGAGTTATAAACTGGACGACGTTGCCGGATTGCAACAGGCTTCTGCCGGAAACAAGCCTTCTTATAAAGAAACTGCCGATGCATTGACGGTTGATGCCGAAGGACGTACATTTACTTTTTCTCAGAAAGACGGACAACTGAAGGGGGTAAAGGTTGGAAGCCGTATCATCAGTCTGGCAAATGGTCCCGTTTCATTGCCGCCAAGCGTTCGGACCGTTCTATGGATCAGTTTTATAACCATGATGACAAAGAGGCTGAAAAGAAGAAAACCCAATACACTACATTTGATGATGCCGGTCGTTTTACAGGTTTTACCGTGCGTGAAGAAGGCAATAACGTAGTGGTTACCGCTAACTACAAACTGGGATGTTTTGATCAGGCTGTATGGACTATCGCTCCTGACGGTACCGCTGCTATAGACTTTACATACAACTTCAGCGGTGTAGTGGATTTGATGGGGGTGATGTTTGATTATCCGGAAGATAAAGTGTTGAGCAAGCGTTGGGTAGGTGACGGTCCTTACCGTGTATGGCAGAACCGTCTGCATGGTCCGCAGTTGGGCGTATGGGAAAATGAGTATAATGATCCCATTCCTGCCGAAAGCTTTACTTATCCCGAATTTAAAGGGTACTTTGCTAATGTGCAATGGATGACTTTGAAAACGCAGGAAGGAACGATAAGTATCTGTAACCGTACTCCTCAGAATTATGTAGGGGTTTATCAGCCTCGCGACGGTCGTGACGGCTTGCTTTATACTTTCCCGGCTACCGGCATCAGTCTGATGAAAGTAATTCCTCCGGTTCGTAATAAAGTGAATACGACAGATTTGATAGGTCCGTCTTCACAAGCATTTTGGGCTGATGGAGCATATGGGGGAGGTATCACGTTAAAATTTGAATAACAGTGAAAAAATAGATTGTAAAGGGAAGAGGAACTTTGTTTATTCTTCCCTTTTCTTTTTTTATTTGGCTCGAACTCTCTATATTTGAAAAATTGAGTACAAATTACAACTTTATTCGTTTATCATTAAATATAGAATAAATAGCTTATGAAGATAAAACATCTGTTTGTATCCATATTGCTGGCAACCGGATTCCAACCGATGATAGCACAATCCGCTTTACGGCAACAGTTTGTAAATTCATCCGTACAGGAAGCTCGTCCCTGGACTTTCTGGTATTGGATGTTTGGCGCTGTAACTCCCGAAGGGATTACCGCCGATCTGGAAGCCATGCACCGTGTAGGTTTGGGTGGAGCCTATCTGATGCCTATCAAGGGAGTGGAGCAGGGACCTCAATACGAAGGGAAAGCCCAGCAGCTTACCCCCGAATGGTGGCGTATGGTCACTCATAGTATGAAAGAGGCCGACAGGCTGGGAATGCAACTGGGCATGCACATCTGTGACGGCTTTGCCTTGGCGGGAGGTCCTTGGATGACTCCCGAAGAATCCATGCAAAAAGTGGTATGGAGTGACACCATTGTGAACGGTGGAAATATCCGGAATCTCACTTTGCCCATGCCCGAAGCACTGGATGGCTATTATGAAGATATCGTTACCTACGCCATTCCATTGGAGCGTCAGCCTGAGGATACTTCATTGAAGCCGAAGGTAACTTTCGGCAATTTGAAACAGGCCGTTATCAAAGATGAATCCAAGGCTGTGAACAGGGATGAGAAAGGAGTCTTCCGTTCCTCTTATCCTTGTTGGATTCAGTATGAATATGCAGAACCTGTGACTTGCAGCAACGTGGAAATTATTTTGGGAGGAAATAACTACCAGGCACATCGCCTGAAAGTATTGGCCAGTGAGGACGGACGGACGTTCAAAACAGTGAAGCAACTGGTCCCTGCCCGGCAGGGATGGCAGAATACGGATTTCCAGTCCACTCATGCCATCCCCCCTGTTACCGCCCGTTACTTCCGTTTTGAGTGGACTCCCGTGGGAAGCGAACCGGGTAGTGAGGATCTGGATGCAGCTAAATGGAAACCGAATTTGAAAATCAATGATATAGTCCTTCATACGGCTCCGCGTATTCATCAGTGGGAGGGAAAAGCAGGACTGGTGTGGCGTGTGGCTACTGCTACTACTTCGACGGAAATACCCGATGCGGCTTGTGTGCAACCGGATGAATTGATCAATCTCCCTTTGTATCAGGGCAGGCTGACCGCCCGTTTACCCGAAGGTAAATGGCGTATTCTCCGCATGGGACATACGGCAACCGGACATGTGAATGCTACTGCCGGAGGAGGTAAAGGATTGGAATGCGACAAGTTCAGCACCAAGGCTGTTCAGAAACAGTTCTCGAACTGGTTTGCGGAAATGTTCAAAAAGACGGATGAAGCCGTGGCACGCCGTGTATTGAAATATATGCACGTAGACAGTTGGGAGTGTGGCAGTCAGAACTGGAGTGATAACTTCGCGGCGGAATTTAAGAAACGCCGTGGATATGATTTGATGCCTTATCTTCCTTTGCTGGCAGGTATTCCGATGGAAAGTGCCGCCCGCAGTGAGCAGATATTGCGGGATGTCCGTACCACCATCGGAGAACTGGTGACTGATGTGTTCTACACTGTATTGGCAGACTGTGCCCGTCAATACGATTGCCGGTTCTCTGCCGAGTGCGTAGCTCCTACTATGGTCAGTGACGGATTGATGCATTATCAGAAAGTGGATCTGCCTATGGGGGAATTTTGGCTGAACAGTCCTACGCACGATAAACCCAATGATATGCTGGATGCCATCAGTGGCGCGCATATTTATGGAAAGAATATTATCCAGGCCGAAGGCTTTACTGAAATTCGTGGCGTATGGGATGAAGACCCTGCCATGCTGAAACCTTTGCTGGACCGTAACTATGCACTGGGTATCAATAAACTCTTCTTTCATGTCTATACCCATAATCCTTGGATGAACCGCCGTCCCGGTATGACCTTGGACGGCATCGGACTCTTCTTCCAGCGCGACCAGACCTGGTGGGAGGAAGGGAAATCTTTTGTAGATTACATCACCCGTTGCCAGACTTTGTTGCAATACGGTCATCCGGTGGTTGATATCGCCGTCTTTACCGGTGAAGAGATGCCGCGACGTTCCATTTTGCCCGAACGGTTAGTTTCGATGCTTCCCGGTATCTATGGAGCCGAACGGGTGGAAAGCGAACGGATTCGGCTGGCTAATGAAGGTCAACCCACCCGTGTGCGTCCTGTCGGTGTTACCCATTCGGCAAACATGGCCGATCCCGAAGACTGGGTGAACCCGATGCGTGGTTATGCCTACGATTCTTTTAACAAAGACGCTCTGTTACGTTTGGCAAAAGCGGAGAATGGAAGAATGGTACTTCCGGGAGGAGCTTCTTATAAAGTATTGGTGCTTCCTACAGCCCGTCCTATGAATCCTGATAACCTGCCGTTGTCTCCTGAGGCACAGGCAAAAGTAGAGGAACTCCGCGCGGCAGGTGTCATTATTCCGCAATTGCCTTATCGGGAAGATGATTTTTCTTCTTTCGGTGTGGAACGGGATGTACTTCTTCCTGCTGATGTGGCATATACTCATCGGAGCGGGGAAGAATATGAGATTTATTTTGTGGCTAATCAGGTGGACAGTTTGCGTACATTCAACGCTTCTTTCCGCATTGCAGGACGCACTCCTGAATTGTGGAATGCGGTAACAGGAACCATTACCCGTCCGGCACAATGGAAAGAAGCGGACGGCCGTACCGAAGTCGCTTTGTCTTTGCCTGCCAATGGCTCTGTATTTGTCGTATTCCCCAAAGAATCTTCAGAAGTTTCTCCGGAACGGACCGAAAGGGAACCTGTATCCATATCGATCAAGGAATGGACAGTAACATTCCCTTCCGTGCGCAAAACTGTCACTCGTCCGGTATTATTTGACTGGAGTAAGGAAGAGGATGAAAAAATAAGATATTATTCCGGACATGCCACTTACAGAGGGCTATTCAGATGGAAGAATGAACAGGACGGAAGAATTATTCTTCGGTTGGGTAAAGTAGCCAATGTAGCGACTGTACGTGTCAACAGCATTGCATGCGGTACGGCTTGGACAGCTCCATACGAAGTGGACATTACCGATGCGCTTCGTAACGGAACCAATGTCTTGGAAGTGGAGGTAGTGAATACCTGGGCGAATGCGCTCCGTGGAGCAGATCAGGATAAAGCGCCTTTTGAGGGGATATGGACGAATGCAAAATTCCGTCTGCCCGGAGATGATTTATTGCCTGCCGGATGGATGGGACCTTGCGAGTTTTTTAGAACTAAAGAATAATGGTAATCACACATAATATGAAAAATAAGAAACTACTACTGGGAATTGCTTGGGCATGGTTGACTTGCATGTCGGCAAATGCGGAAGTGAAATTGCCCGCTTTCTTTTCAGACGGCATGGTGATGCAACAGCAGACCCGTGCCAATTTATGGGGAACAGCTACTCCCAATGCACCGGTGAAGATTACAACAAGTTGGGATAAACAAACCTATAAAACTACTGCCGATGCAAAAGGCGCGTGGAAACTTGCTTTATCCACCCCCTCTGCCGGAGGCCCTTACACGATCACTTTTGATGATGGAAAGCTGACCGAAATACGTGATATCCTGATGGGGGAATTATGGTTATGCTCCGGTCAGAGTAATATGGAAATGCCCATGAAAGGTTTTAAAAACCAGCCGGTGGAGAATAGCAATACAGATGTGATGAACAGCCGTAATCCGCAACTCCGCCTGTTCACCGTAAAGCGCACTTCCTCTTTTACTCCGAAAACAGATGTGGTGGGAACCTGGCAGGAAGCTGTTCCAGCAACTGTGCGTGAGTTTAGTGCTACTGCTTATTACTTCGGTCGGATGATACAACAGCAGTTGAATATACCCGTGGGCTTGATTGTAGCTTCATGGGGAGGTTCTGCCTGTGAAGCCTGGATGCATCCGGATTGGTTGAAGGCATTCCCCGAAGCAAAGATTCCTCAATCGGAAGCTGATATCAAGTCAAAGAACCGTACTCCGACTGTACTCTATAACGGTATGCTTCATCCGCTCATCGGATTAGCCATGCGTGGAGTTATCTGGTATCAGGGGGAAGATAACTACAACCGGGCTTCTACTTATGCCGATATGTTCAGTGCACTGATACGCGGGTGGCGCGAAGAATGGCAGCAAGGGGAATTTCCTTTCTATTATTGTCAAATTGCACCTTATGATTATGGAATTATTACTGAGCCTGGCAAGAATGTGATAAATTCTGCTTATCTTCGCGAACAACAAGCTATGGTAGAACACCGGGTGGGCAATAGTGGTATGGCTGTATTGTTGGACGCAGGAATGAAAACGGGGATTCATCCGGGTAAAAAGAAGGTGGCAGGAGAACGTCTGGCGCGTTTGGCATTGGTAAAAACTTACGGAATGAAAGGTGTTACGGCCGAAAGTCCTTACTATACAGGAATGGAAGTAAAGAATGATACGGTAATAGTCAGTTTTGATCGGGCACCGATGTGGATAAATTGTAAAGACCGTTTTGAATCATATAACTTTCAGGTTGCAGGTAAAGATCGGGTTTTTTATCCTGCTAAAGCGTGGATACAGAGAAGTAAAATGCTTGTAAAGAGTGAGAGAGTACCTCATCCGGTGGCAGTTCGTTATGGCTTCGAGAATTATGTGGAGGGAGATTTGTTTGGTGAAGATTTACCTGTATCGTCTTTCCGTTCCGATGACTGGTAAAAACAGAAGAAAATGAAGAATATCTTTACGTTTTTATTATTAGTATTTATTGGCGGGCAGTTTCTGTGGGGACAGCCTGCCAATCTGGTTTGGAATACTCAAAGCCGGAATGCTTCGGAGTCTATGCCCTGCGGGGGTGGTGATATCGGCATGAATGTATGGGTAGAGAATGACGATGTTCTGTTCTACCTTAGTCGTAGTGGTTCTTTTGACGAGAATAACTGTCTGCTGAAGCAGGGTCGGTTTCGTGTGAGGCTCACTCCGAACCCTTTTGCCGGAACGGCTTCTTTTCGGCAGACTCTGCATCTTAATGATGGCTATGTCAGCGTAAGTAGTGATAATGCCACTCTAATTATTTGGGTGGATGTGTTTCATCCTGTGGTACATGTTGAGGTGAAAACGAAGGAACTGACTTCCATGCGTGTGAACTTTGAAAGCTGGCGTTATGAAGATCGTCCGGTGCGTAAAGGGGAAGGGCAGCAATGCTCTTACAAATGGGCCATTCCTGATGGATTGATGACTAGGCGTGACTCTGTCTGTGTGGAAGAAGATAATTTTACTTTTTTCCATCGCAATCCTGAACGTACTATTTTTGATGTGGTAGTGGACCAGCAGGGAATGAATGAAGTGAAGGAACAACTGTATAATCCTTTGAAGAATTTGATTTTTGGGGGGCGTTTATCAGGTGATAATCTGGTTTATAACGGTACACGCCGTGGACATTATGCAGGTACTGAGTATCTGGCATGGATGTACAAAAGCAAGAAACCTACTTATAAGCAGTCTGCACGGATTGTTCTGAATACGGAACAAAGTACGGTTCCTGCATGGGAAGCATCCTTGGCCCGCACTGAGAAGGAAATAAATGTATCCAAAGACAAACAGGCTACCCGCCGTTGGTGGAATGATTTTTGGAAACGTAGCTTTATTGAGGGGGAAGGTGAAGCGGGAGATGCTATCCGTAACTATACACTGTTCCGCTATATGTTGGGATGTAACGCCTATAGTCAGTGGCCTACCAAGTTTAACGGGGGACTGTTTACTTTTGATCCTATGTATGTAGATCAGAAAATGGAATTTACCCCTGATTTCCGGAAATGGGGAGGAGGAACCATGACTGCACAGAATCAGCGTCTGGTTTATTGGCCCATGCTGAAAAGCGGTGACTTTGACTTGATGAAATCACAATTTGACTTTTATCTGCGTTTGTTGCCGACAGCCGAAGCACGTACCCGTACCTATTGGGGACATGCCGGTGCCTGTTTCACCGAACAAATGGAGAACTTCGGTCTGCCCAATCCTGCCGAGTATGGCTTTAAACGTCCTGAAAGCTATGACAGGGGGTTGGAATATAATGCATGGCTGGAATACGAATGGGATACGGTTCTTGAATTTTGTCAGATGATACTGGAAACGGCACGTTATAATGAGGCTGATATCAGCCGTTATATCCCTTTGATAGAAAGCTCACTTAATTTCTTTGATGAGCATTATCGTCAACTGGCATTACAGCGTGGACGTAAGGATTTAGATGGTAACGGCAAACTGGTGATTTATCCGGGATCGGCTTGTGAAACTTATAAGATGGCTTATAATCCATCCTCAACCATTGCCGCGCTGCGCTCTGTTTTACAAACCTACGGACGTAAACCGGACATGCTGGCACGTATTCCTGAGATCCCTTTGCGCATAGTGGATGGGAAGGAAATGATTGCTCCGGCACAGGCTTGGGAACGGGTGAACAATATAGAAACTCCCCAGCTTTATGCTGTATTTCCCTGGCGTATGTATGGAGTGGGGAAGGAAGGTCTGGAAATAGCCCGTAATACCTATCTATATGATCCCGATGCACAGAAATTCCGTTCACATATCGGATGGAAACAAGATAATATCTGGGCGGCTGTCTGGGTATGACCGAGGAGGCTGCACAACTTACCTTAGAGAAAATGGCGAACGGTCCTCATCGTTTCCCGCCTTTTTGGGGACCGGGCTATGACTGGACGCCTGATCATAACTGGGGAGGCAGCGGTATGATAGGTATGCAGGAAATGCTGTTGCAGGAAGCCGATGGAAAGATTTTATTGTTTCCTGCTTGGCCAAAGATTGGGATGTGCATTTCAAATTGCATGCTACAGGACAGACTACTGTAGAGGCTGTTCTAAAAGGGGGGACGGTGGTTGGCTTGACCGTATTACCTAAAGAACGGGAGAAAGATGTAGTAAATTGTTTGCTGAATAAATAATTTAAGGGTAAGGAGGTGTGTTTTGTAAATTCACCTCCTACTTCTTTGTATATACTCGATTGGGAACTTGTCACTCCTTTTGTTTTTCTATTCTTATCTATTTGTATGGCAATCAGTGCCGGAACATTGTTTGATGGCTTTGGTTATCTTTGTTGAGTAAACAAGAACTAAAATGTCCGATGCTTTGTTCTTACTATCATAAATAGATTTAAAATGGTTATGAAAAAGATTTTGATAGCTTTGGCCTTATTGCTGACAGGCATTGCAAGCGGATCGGCATGTACCGGTATTTCATTCCTCGCTGAAGATGGCGGATATGTGCAGGCACGTACTATAGAGTGGGGGAACAGTTATCTTCCGAGTGAATATGTTATTGTTCCCAGAGGACAGGATTTGGTATCTTATACTCCAACGGGTGTAAATGGCTTGAGATTTCGGGCTAAATATGGTCTGGTAGGACTGGCTATCATTCAGAAAGAGTTTGTGGCTGAAGGACTGAATGAAGTAGGGCTTTCGGCTGGATTGTTTTATTTTCCCCATTATGGGAAGTATGAAGAATATGATGAGGCTCAAAATGCAATTACTTTGTCGGATTTGCAGGTGGTGAACTGGATGCTTTCCCAGTTTGCTACTATAGACGAAGTGAAAGCAGCTATAGAAGGGGTGAAGGTGGTGTCTCTTGATAAACCTGGTAAAAGTTCTACGGTACATTGGCGCATTGGCGATGCTAAAGGAAATCAAATGGTGTTGGAATTTGTAGGTGGTGTTCCTTATTTTTATGAAAATAAAGTAGGAGTACTCACCAATTCTCCCGATTTTCCATGGCAGGTGACTAACTTGAATAATTATGTAAATTTGTATCCGGGAGCTGTCACTCCACAGCAATGGGGTGGGGTGACTATTTTCCCTTTTGGCGCAGGTGCCGGATTTCATGGTATTCCGGGGGATGTGACTCCTCCATCCCGTTTTGTTCGTGTAGCGTTTTATAAGGCAACAGCTCCGGTGTGTCCTACAGCGTATGACGCTATATTACAAAGTTTTCATATCCTGAATAATTTTGATATTCCTATCGGTATAGAACATGCGTTAGGGAAAGCACCTGATATTCCTAGTGCCACACAATGGACTTCGGCTATTGATTTGACAAACAGGAAAGTGTATTATAAAACAGCATACAATAACAATATTCGTTGTATTAGTATGAAGAAGATTGATTTTGATAAAGTGAAGTATCAGTCGTATCCATTGGATAAGGAGTTGAAACAGCCTGTAGAAGAGATTATTGTGAAATAGTGTAAGGGCTTGGAAACTGTTGGCGGAAGTACATGGAAGTTTTAATTGCAATGAATGAATAATGGATAAAATGCATTTTTTTTAGAAAAAAGTTCTAGAAATGTTTGCAAATACAAAAATAAACTGTACCTTTGCACTCGCAATTCGGAAGAATAGCAATAATAAAGGATTGATTCGCTAGCTCAGCAGGTAGAGCACAACACTTTTAATGTTGGGGTCTTGGGTTCGAGCCCCAAGCGGATCACTTGAAAATCAGAGAGTTACACTAAAGTAGCTCTCTTTTTTTATGCCCAAATTGTGCTGGTTTACATGGTTCAGTTAAACCGAGAGTTAAACCAAGAATGGAAGCGACTGTTAATGTAACGTGTTACAAATCAAAGGTTTTAAAGAATGGAGAATCACCGGGTCGGATTTTCCGGGTTGGCAAGCTTTCTTTTAAGCGTATAGCCTAGCCAGTCTGAACATGAAGTTTCATGGTTCAGATTAACCCCTCTTAACTGGCTTAAAAGCTTTGATTTTAGGACTCCGCTGAAGCATTTGTTAATCGTTCTTCAAAATAATTTATGATGGTCGTACTATGGTTTGAAAAGGTATGGATCAGTTTGAAAACTTGGGGGAATCTTTTCTTTTTTGTAGAGAACACGGTTGAACTTTTAAAAAAAGAATTATATTTGTATTATTCATTACTGAAACTATGGCGAAGAATAATTTACTAAGTGAGCAACTTGCTTATATTGGTGTCAGTTGTACCCCTACGCATCTGCATTTGTGCAGTTATAATGCTGAAAGTATTTGTATGAAGGATGGGAAAGATATAGATAGTTTAATCCCTTATTTGAATAAGAATGCTATAAACTGGATACAAATTCATGGCTTTCAGAATACGGAGGTCATACAGCATGTCTGTCAGAATTTTAATGTCGACTTTTTGACGATACAAGATATTTTGAACTCCGACCATCAGACCAAGATAGAACAGCATGATACATATAATGTAGTGATTTTGAAGTTACTTTTTTCTAATGATGATGGCTATGTACCACAACAAATAGCCATTGTGCAAGGTGGAAATTATCTGTTGACTTTTATGGAAAAGGAAACAGACTTTCTGAATGATATAAATACGGCATTGGAAAAGAATGTGTTGAAAATACGTAGCCGGCAGTCTGATTTCCTGCTCAGTGTTATTCTAAACAGTGTGATGGCCAGCTTTATATCCATCATTTCGGAATTGGAAGACGGATTAGAGGATTTAGAAGAGCAATTGCTTTCGCCGGAACAGGCTGATATGCTCGGTATTGAAAATATACAGCAATACCGTCGTAATTTTCGTGTAATAAAGAAATGTATTTTACCATTAAAGGAGGAAATCAGCAAGTTGTTGCATCCGATCGATAATAATTTGTTGCACAAAGCAAGCCGTCCTTTCTTTAATGATGTCAATGATCATTTGCAGTTTGTATTGCAAACTTTAGATGGTTGCCGTGACATGATTTCAGCTTTGGTAGATATTTACCTTTCCAATAATGACCGACGGATGAACAGCATCATGAAACAGCTGACTGTTGTTTCTACTATATTTATTCCGTTGACTTTTCTGGCAGGAATCTGGGGAATGAATTTCCAATGGATGCCTGAACTGGGATGGCGGTATGGCTATGTATTTGCATGGACATTGATGTTAATACTAGTAGCAGTTATCTACTTCTATTTTAAGCGTAAAAAATGGTATTGATGAGAGAGGATGGATGGGATTTACTTAAATGTGAATCCCATATTCATGTTTTACTTCATTCATTACAAAGGTGCTTTCCAGTGAACCCAAACTGTCAATCGTGCCCAAGACATTGAGGATAAATTCCTGATAATACTTCATATTAGGGGAGTGTATTTTAAGCAAATAGTCATAACCGCCTGATATGTTATAGCACTCTGTTACTTCAGGGATATCCTGAATTATCCGTGTAAATTCCGCAGCAATGTCCCGGTTCAGTCTTCTTAGCTTGACACTGCAAAATACCACGAAGCCTTGGTTTAGTTTCTCAGCGTCCAATACGGCGATATATTTTTTTATATATCCTCCATTTTCCAATCGTTTGAGGCGTTCGAACACCGGAGTGGAGGAAAGGCTTACCCGTGCAGCCAGTTCTTTGGTGGTCAGTCGGGCATTTTCTTGCAAGGTACGTAGTATCTGCAAATCTACTTTGTCAAGTTTCTCTAAAGTACTCATAGAATAATATTCTTTCAAGAGGTTGATATTATTTTCATATCTGTCAATACAAATATATTGCATTTATCTTAGATTCCGGAGAAATTTTCGGGAAATGTAGTACAGGGTTATATTCTTTTTTTGCCGGAGAATGCAAGAAAAGGGCAGAATGATTTTATCTCTCAAAAATACTTTTTATCTTTGCAGTTGCTATGACAAAGTATATATATCTTTTTTATATCTTGTTAGGTGTATGCCTGTTGGCGGGCTTTGGTTCCGCATTTGATAGCGGACAGGAGCACGATGTAGTTCGTACAGTTGGTTTGGAAAACAGTGCGGTGGCGTTGTGCAACATATCTGAAAGCAATAACGGGCAGGAAAAAAAAGAGATAAATAATGAAAGCTACCATTTTTATAAAGTCGGTATCGGCGGTACAGCTACCTCTTTTTCTTTTCGCACCTTGTGCTCTTCTAAAATTCTGCGAACTCATTCCTCTGCTTCCGTCATAGCCAAGTTGGCCAGATTCTTGAAAGTACTTCTTCCTGAAGAAAAGCAAATTTCTTTTTCACCTATTCTTTATTTTACTCAATATTCCAGTGAATACTATATTTATCAGTTGAGGCGTATTCTTATTTAGTTTATTTTTTCTTCTCGGCAAGGTCTGTTTTTTATATCTTACATTTTTTTGTTTTTATATTTTCATAATGGGAACTGGGGTGGATGCTTGTTCCTTTTATGAACGGTGTTATATGTTAATAACTAATGTATAATGGAATTTTTATTGGACTTTATACTTCACATTGACCAATATATGATAGATATTGTTCAAGAATATCATACTTGGGCTTATGTCATACTGTTTATAATCATTTTTTGCGAAACGGGATTGGTTGTCACTCCATTCCTCCCCGGAGATTCTTTGCTTTTTGTCGCGGGAGCTATTTCGGCTTTGCCCGATATGCCTTTGGAAGTTAATATTCTCGCTTTGGTTTTATTTCTTTCGGCTGTGCTGGGCGATTCCTGTAATTATATGATAGGACACTTTTTTGGAAATAAACTTTTCAATAATCCCGATTCCCGTATATTTAAGCAAAGTCATTTGGAAAAAACACATGAATTTTATAAAAAATACGGAGGAAAGACCATCATTATTGCCCGTTTTGTACCTATAGTCCGTACATTTGCTCCTTTTGTAGCAGGTATGGGCAAAATGCATTATTATTATTTCATGGTGTATAATCTGATAGGGGAGCTTTGTGGGTTGGTATTTTCTGTTTTGCCGGTTATTTTTTCGGTGATCTTCCATTTGTACAGAAAAATCTGAAATTGCTGATTGTGGCTATTATTGTCGTTTCTATATTGCCTGCCGTTATAGAAGTAGGCAGGAATAAGTGGAAAACTCGCCATTACTAAAATCAAACATATCAAAAACAATTTATTCAAATTACATTTATGAAAAATTCTTTTTTTAGTCGATTTACACCTCAAGAACCTAAGTTTTTCCCTATGTTGAAACGTTTGTCTGAAATCCTGACCTCATCATCGGATTTATTGGTAGAAAGCATGCAGCATGATAAGCCGGAAGAGAGAGAAGACTATTACAAACGCATCAAAGATATGGAACGTGAAGGTGACAAGCAGACTCATTTAATTTTTGACGAATTGGGAAAAACTTTCATAACCCCTTTTGATCGTGAGGATATTCACGATTTGGCATCAACTATGGATGATGTAATAGATGGGATTAACAGTTGCGCCAAACGTATCACGATCTATAATCCCCATCCCATTGCTAATAGTGGAAAAGAGTTGAGTTTGTTGATACAGCAAGCGGCTGTTTATATAAGTAAGGCAATGGACGAATTGGAAATTTTCCGTAAAAAGCCTACTGAATTAAGAGCATGTTGTACAAAATTGCATGACATTGAGAATCAAGCGGATGATGTATATGAACTCTTTGTTAAGAAACTATTTGAGGAAGAAAAGGATTGCATAGAACTGATTAAGATCAAGGAGATAATGCATGAATTGGAGAAAACGACCGATGCGGCAGAACGGGTAGGAAAAATCTTGAGAAACCTGATTGTGAAATACGCATAAAAGCAGAAGGTACAATATGGAATTATTAGTGATTATTATTACGTTGGCTTTGATTTTTGACTATATTAACGGATTTCATGATGCAGCCAATTCAATAGCCACCATTGTGTCAACCAAGGTTCTTACTCCGTTCCAAGCGGTGATATGGGCGGCATTTTTTAATTTTGTTGCATTCTTTATTGCTAAATGTATAATCGGAGGGTTCGGAATAGCCAATACTGTATCCAAGACAGTAGTGGAACAGTATATTTCCTTGCCGATTATTCTTTCGGGGGTTATTGCAGCTATTGTCTGGAATCTGTTTACATGGTGGAAGGGGATTCCTTCTTCTTCTTCGCATACGCTGATCGGAGGTTTTGCCGGTGCTGCTATTATGGCTCATGGTTTTGATGCCATTCAGCTCAATATTATTTTGAAGATTGCTGTTTTTATCTTTTTGGCACCATTTATAGGGATGGTTGTTGCTTTTGGATTTACGTTGCTTGTCCTTCACATTTGTCGTCGTGCACATCCGAATACGGCTGAATGTGGTTTAAGAAATTGCAGCTTGTTTCTTCGGCTTTGTTCAGTATAGGGCATGGACTGAATGATTCCCAGAAGGTAATGGGTATTATTGCTGCTGCCCTGATCGCTGCTCATTCGGAAGGGTTAGGAATGGGAATAAATAGTATCAATGATTTGCCGGATTGGGTGGCATTTTCTTGTTTTACTGCCATTTCTTTAGGAACAATGTCAGGCGGATGGAAGATTGTGAAAACCATGGGAACTAAGATTACCAAAGTAACTCCTTTGGAGGGAGTTGTTGCGGAAACTGCTGGCGCATTTACATTGTATCTGACAGAATATTTGAAAATACCTGTAAGTACAACCCACACCATTACAGGAGCTATTATCGGAGTGGGTGCTACTAAGCGTCTTTCAGCCGTCCGATGGGGAATAACAAGAAGTCTGATGACGGCTTGGGTGTTGACTATTCCTGTCAGTGGAATATTGGCCGCTGTTATTTACGGAGTAGTTACTCTTTTTTAGAATGACCGGATTGTAGGCTGTTCTAGAAAATAAAGATCTGTCGTGACCGAGGTGACTGGGAAGTTACCTCGGTTTTGTATACATACCCATTTGTAGGTAAAAAGTGGATGAAACTAATAATAAATATAAAATGTTATTGTGAGTTTGTTATTTGTTTCTATTTTTGTAGTGGTCTTACTGAACACAAAAATGAGAGAAAACGCAAAAGGCAGGATTTTTATAGCATGGCTGTTGTTAATGACGCTTATGCCATTTTTCATGGTGAAGACTTTTCACCACCATGAAGAAGATGCCGTTTGCCATTCTGATAGTGGGAATTCTCATGATTCCTCTCATCAGTGTCCCGTGTGCAATTTCACACTTTCACCTTTTACACAAGTTGAAACATTACAACTTCATATTGTTCTTCCGGTTTTTGATTATCAGCCGGAAATAACAGTGGATAAGGTTTGCCAGGTTAAATCTTATCCTTATTATCTGCGTGCACCTCCCGTTTGCTGATTCACATAGTATCTTTTATTTATTCACAACATCAAATGATTGTAATTTATGCGTATCAGATATGTTTCGGGTACGCTGGGAATGTTTTTTACCTTGTTTTCAAATGCACAGGTAGTTTCTGATACGATTAAAAGTGTGGATTTATCCGAAGTGGTGGTGACTGGATCTTACCGACATGCTCAGGAGAAAAAGACTACCCTGACACTCGAGTTGTTTCAGAAAGATTATTTGAACCGGCATTTTACCGGTAATTTGGTACAGACTTTGAAAAATGTTCCCGGTGTACACTCGATGGATATTGGTGCGGGGTTCTCCAAACCTATGATTCGTGGTTTGGGATTCAACCGTATTGCCGTATCCGAAAATGGAATAAAACAAGAGGGGCAACAATGGGGGGCCGACCATGGACTGGAAATTGATGCTTTTAATGTAGACGAGGTACGGATTCTGAAAGGTCCGTCTTCACTGCTCTACGGCAGTGATGCGATGGGAGGTGTCATCGAAATCCTTCCTTTGCTTCCACAAAAAGAGAACCGATTTTTTGGTGAGGCTGCCTTATTGGGAAAATCAGTGAACGGCACTGTGGGCGGTTCACTGATGCTAGGTATTGAGAAGAATGCATGGCTGGTCAGAGTACGTTTTTCAGAACAGCACTATGGAGATTATCATGTACCGGTCGATACCATTGTATATCTTACCCAGTTGGTGCCTGTTTACGGTCGTAAGCTGAAAAACACCGCTGGGTTCGAGCGCAATGTTTCTGTCATGGGAGATTATAGAAAGAGGTTTTATCAGATGAATATTGCTGTGAGCAATGTTTATCAGAAGATGGGCTTCTTTCCTGGTGCTCATGGCATTCCTGATATTTCCCGTTTGGAGGATGATGGGAACAGCCGTAATATTGACTTGCCTTATAGCAAAGTGAACCATCTTAAAGTAACCACGCATCAACAGTATCTTTGGAATGGGATACAACTTTCAGGTGATTTCGGCTATCAGTTCAATCATCGGGAGGAATGGAGTGCTTTCCATACCCATTATGACACTCAGGTGATGCCTGCAAAGGATCCGGATAGGGAACTGGTGTTCAAACTGCATACATTCAGCTCCTCTCTGAAGCTGCGGTTGTTCAATTCCTCTTCCTGGGAGCATATGGCAGGGTGGAATATGCAGATACAGAAAAATGCGATTGGCGGATATTCTTTTCTGCTACCGGAATACAAGCGTTTTACTACCGGAGCTTTTTGGCTGACGACTTTCCGACTGGATAATCAGTTGTCTGTAACTGGTGGGATACGTTATGATCGGGGAAGGATTGATATAACAGCATTCGAAGATCCTTATTTGGTGGAGTATCTGCACAGACAGGGATATGAAGAAGAGGTAATACAGGCATATCGTTGGCGAAGTTATCCGGTGGACAGGGCTTATGGTAATTACTCCTGTTCGGCGGGAGTAGTGTGGACACCCGCTGCCGGTCATCTTCTGAAGATGAATGTGGGACGTAGCTTCCGTTTGCCGGGGGGCAATGAATTAGCATCCAACGGAGTACATCACGGAACTTTCCGTCATGAAAAAGGAGATGCCACTCTTTCTTCGGAACAAGGATGGCAGATTGATGCTTCCTATACCTTGGCTTATAAAAAAATGGAACTGGTTGTTTCATCTTTTGCCAGTTGGTTTGATAATTATATTTATTTGCGCCCTATGGGAGAATGGTCTGTATTGCCCCATGCTGGACAGATTTATCAATATAGTGGCGCACGTGCTTTGTTCATGGGTGGTGAGATAAATTTCAATATGGATTTTCTACGCCATTTTAATTATCGTTTAGTCGGTGAGTATGTCTATACTTATAATCGTGACGAACATACGGCTTTAAGTTTTTCACCTCCTGTATCCATGCGTAATATTCTGACATGGAATAAAAAGGATTTTCAGTTGTATGCTGAACTTCAAAGTATAGCTTCGCAGAACCGTATAGCGAGGAATGAAGACCGCACACCCGGAGCTTGTTTGATTCATCTGGGTGGGAGTATTCATATACCTATAGCCAAGGCGGATATTGAAATATCTTTGGGCATTCGTAATTTGTCGGATGTGAAATATTACAATCATTTGAGTTTTTATAGGAAAGTGGAAATCCCTGAACCGGGAAGAAGCTTTCAGATTTCGATTAAAGTACCATTTAAACAATTATTAAAATGAAAACAAAATTTTATTTTCTTGTAATCAGCCTTTTGGCTATATGCTCTGTTTGTCTGCCTGCGTGTGATAATGATGAAAAAGGGGATGTAACAAAGCCCGTGATCGATTTGATAGAACCCGAAGAGGGAGCGGTGTTGAAAATTGGTAATGGGAAAGGGGTACATTTTGAAATGAATCTGTCAGATGATGTGATGTTGAGATCGTATAAAATCAATATTCATAATAATTTTGACCACCACGGACATGATTCCCGGGCAGCCGGAGAGAAAAACACAGCTTTTACTTTTGACAAGGTATATGATGTTTCCGGTTTGAAGAATACAAAAGTACATCATCATGATATTGTTATTCCGGCCGATGCTGCTCCCGGAGATTATCATCTGATGGTATGGTGTACCGATGCGGCGGGCAATCAGACAGAAGTGGCTCGTAATATTGTCTTGAGTGCGGACGGAGGTACTGAAACGGAACATGATCATGAGTGATTTTTTGTATTAATCGTATTGTGTGTATTAATTGTCTGGTGGCGGTCGATGTGAATCGGCCGTCACTTTATTTGGTTAGATGTCGCCAAAGAATAATTTTCTTCCAGGAGGTAATAATCCGTTTGTAAATAGAATATTTGTTCTATAAATAGTGATAATTGTAGCTCTATTTTCTTTATTTTTAGTATATCTTGTTTGATATAACTGCCTTTAATACCTTTGCAACAGGTAAAAACAGAAATATATAACTCTAAAAAGATAAAGATTATGGCTACAAAAAAATTACATTTCGAAACATTACAACTTCACGTAGGACAGGAACAGCCAGACCCGGCTACGGATGCTCGTGCAGTTCCCATTTATCAGACTACATCTTATGTATTTCATAACTCGGCACATGCAGCCGCACGTTTTGGTTTACAAGATCCGGGTAATATTTATGGGCGTCTGACTAATTCCACACAAGGTGTTTTTGAACAACGTGTGGCTGCATTGGAAGGGGGAGTGGCAGGACTTGCGGTAGCTTCCGGGGCTGCTGCCATTACTTATGCGTTTCAGAACATTACTCGTGCAGGTGATCATGTTGTAGCTGCAAAGACTATTTACGGAGGTACTTATAACCTGCTGGCGCATACGTTGCCGACTTATGGTGTGACTGCTACATTTGTGGACCCTGGTGATCTTTCTAATTTTGAGAAAGCTATTCAGGAGAATACAAAGGCGGTGTTTATCGAGACTTTGGGGAATCCTAATTCGAATATTATAGATATAGAGGCTGTGGCGGAAATAGCACATCGCCATCACATACCTTTGATTATTGATAACACTTTTGGTACTCCTTATCTGATTCGTCCCATCGAGCACGGAGCAGATATTGTGGTACATTCCGCTACAAAATTTATTGGTGGCCATGGAACTTCACTGGGTGGCGTGATTGTTGATTCAGGTAAATTTGACTGGGTGGCATCAGGTAAATTCCCTCAACTGACAGAACCGGATCCTTGCTATCATGGGGTGCGTTTTGTAGAGGCGGCAGGTCCGGCTGCTTATGCTGTCCGTATTCGTGCTATTTTATTGCGTGATACCGGTGCAACTATCAGTCCGTTTAATGCTTTTATTCTGTTGCAGGGATTGGAGACACTTTCATTGCGTGTGGAACGTCATGTAGAGAATGCGTTGAAAGTGGTGGAGCATTTGAAAAATCATCCGAAGATCAAGAAAGTAAATCACCCTTCCTTGCCGGAACATCCTGACCATGCTCTGTATCAGCGTTATTTCCCCAATGGAGCTAGTTCTATTTTCACTATCGAAGTGAAAGGTGGTCAGGAAGAAGCACATCGTTTCATCGATAGTTTGGAAATCTTTTCTTTATTGGCCAATGTCGCCGATGTGAAGTCATTGGTTATCCATCCTGCCAGTACCACTCACTCCCAGTTGAATGCGGAAGAATTGGCGGAACAGGGTATTTATCCGGGGACAGTGCGTTTATCAATAGGTACGGAACATATAGATGATTTGCTGGCCGATTTGGATCAGGCATTAGCTGGAATTTAATAAGATATACTAATAGAATAAGGAATATTACTACAATATAAAATCAATATATAGATAAGAAGTGTATGCCGGAGGTTTGTGTAAAGATACATTATACAGGCTTCTGGCATTACTTTATTTTTACTGATAAAAAAGGATAGATCATTAATCCAAATAGGATTCTTTTTTGTTATTAAAAAAAGAATCTTTGCGGAAGTGGGATTTCAAAGGCTTAATTTAAAGAGTTTATGGATACCGTTTCTTTAACTTAAATATAATGGTTATGAATCTAGTCCTTGCTATTATTCCGGTATTGTTATTGATTATCCTGATGGCGTTTTTTAAAATGTCCGGTGACAAAAGTAGTGTGATTTCCCTTGTCGTTACTATGCTGATTGCTTTTTTCGGCTTTCATTTTCCGGTAAACGATTTGCTGTCTTCTTTTCTGTATGGTGCATTGAAAGCTGTTTCTCCTATTCTGATTATTATTTTGATGGCGATATTCAGCTATAATGTTTTATTGAAGACTGAAAAAATGGAGATTATCAAGCAACAGTTTTCTTCTATTTCTACCGATAAAAGTATTCAGGTATTGCTGTTGACATGGGGATTTGGCGGCTTGCTTGAAGCTATGGCAGGATTTGGTACGGCAGTGGCTATACCGGCGGCGATTCTTGTCAGTCTCGGATTCAAACCGGTCTTTTCGGCAACAGTCAGTTTGATTGCCAATAGTGTGGCTACTGCTTTTGGGGCTATTGGTACACCGGTCCTGGTATTGGCGAAAGAAACGAATCTGGATGTGCTGGTGCTAAGCGCCAATGTCGTGTTGCAGCTTTCGGTACTGATGTTTCTCATTCCTTTCGTATTGCTGTTCCTGACCGATCCGAAGTTAAGATCCTTACCTAAAAATATCTTCCTGTCTTTGTTGGTCGGTGGTGTCTCATTAGGCAGCCAGTATATTGCCGCCCGCTATATGGGGGCGGAGTCTCCGGCTATTATTGGAAGTATTTTATCTATCATTGTTATTGTAGCCTATGGCAAACTGACTGCTTCTAAAGAGGAAAAAGCAAGGAAAAGCACATTGAAAGGGCTAGAGGTACTGAACGCGTGGAGTATCTATCTTCTTATCTTGTTCTTGATTGTTCTGACTAGTCCGTTGTTTCCCGGTTTACGTACAACACTTGAAAATAATTGGGTGACCCGTATCAGTCTTCCGATTAATGATTCAACTATGAATTATACGGTTTCTTGGCTGACCCATGCGGGAGTTTTACTTTTTGTAGGCACGTTTGTCGGCGGGCTGATACAGGGAGCCAAGATATGGGAGCTGTTTGCTGTACTCTGGAATACGGTAAAGCAGTTAAAGAAAACTTTTATCACGGTAATTTGTCTGGTGAGTTTGTCCACTATCATGGATACGGCAGGTATGATTTCAGTTATAGCCACTGCTTTGGCAGTTGCTACAGGAAGTCTTTATCCGTTGTTTGCCCCTGTTATAGGTTGCCTGGGTACCTTTATTACGGGCAGTGACACTTCTTCAAATATTTTGTTCGGCAAATTACAGGCTAATGTGGCCGGGCATATTCAAGTAAGTCCCGACTGGTTGTCGGCAGCCAATACGGTGGGGGCGACAGGTGGAAAAATAATTTCTCCGCAAAGTATCGCTATTGCCACTTCTGCCGGAAACCAACAGGGAAAAGAAGGAGAAATCCTAAAATCCGCCATTCCATATGCATTGGCGTATGTGTTGATAACCGGAGTGATTGTTTATATTTTCAGCTGATAATCGTTTGTAAATTCAAGAGGGCGTTTTAATATTGCCTGTTATGGATTGAAATACCCTGTAAACGAGGATCAACTGTTGAAAAATCGTAAAAAAAGAGATGGATAGGAGATTTATTGCCAAAAAAGAATTTAATTTGAACCGTTTTATAATTTATAAAAAAAAGAACATGAACGAATTAATTGCTAAAATCAAAGAATTGAACGAAGCTTTTATGTCTGATGCAGCATTGCAGATTGAAAAAGGTAACAAAGCTGCAGGAACACGCGCACGTAAAGCATCATTGGAATTGGAAAAACTGATGAAAGAATTTAGAAAAGCATCTTTGGAAGCTTCTAAATAATCCTTCATTCGTCTTTTAAAGATTTTTATAAGCCATCCTTCGGGGTGGCTTTCTTATTTTCTACCAGGTTTTGCTTTTATTTCGGGGGATAATTGATATTTTTGTATTTTTATTGGTGGGTAGTTAACCTAAAGGAGAAGGGATGTTTATGAAGAATATGTGTCTATTGCCTGTATGGGCGGTTTTATTGATTATAGCAGGGACTTTCTTTTCTTGTGAAAAGAAGAAGGATATGGCTATATACCGTCAGGCGGATTCTTTGAACTTGCTTTCTTATCGTATGCGCTATAAAAATTTGGACACAGCGTGTAAAGCGGCGCATGACGCCTACAAACTGGCGGATGGATTCCCCTCCCTGCGTGCCGGGGCATTGAATAATCAGGGTTTCTGCGCCTTTATCCACATGGACTTTGAAAAAGCCGAAGATCTTTTTCTTCGCGTATATGAGGAATCAAACAATGAATTGGAATGTTTGATAGCAGATATCGGTATGATGAAAATTTGTCAGCGTACCGCCATGAACAAGGAGTTCTATGATTATCGTAACAGTGCGTTACGGCGTATGAAGCGTATCAGTGATGACCGTTCTGCTATAACCGATCCCGGAGAGCTGGAGCGGCTTAATTATGCCCGTTCCGAGTTTTTCATTGCTTCTGCCATCTATTACTATTATTTGCAGCAGGAACAGCAGTCTTTGGAGGCGATTAATGAAATAAAAGTAGACGAGGCGCTGGAAAGTGATACTGCCCAATTGCTCTATTATTATTATATGAAAGGGTCTGGCGGTATGTATGAAGCGGATACACCGCAGGATGTGGTATTGGGTGAGTTTAACTATCTGATAGAATGTCTGGGTATCAGCAGGGAATACGGGTATGTCTATTTCGAGGCGAATGCATCTCAGGCAATGGCAGAATTGCTGAAAGAGAGGAAAAATTTCGATTTGATAATGGAAAGGCGTCCCAATGTGATGCGTGCCATCAATAGCGAGGACTTGTCGTGGGAGGAATTGACCATGCGTTTTGCCTGGCAGGCTTTGGATTTGTTCAAAAAATATGGAGATTTGTATCAGATTTCGGGTACATACCGCACTTTGGCGTCGTGCAGCAACGAGCAAGGCAGGTATGAAGACGCGCTGCATTACTTGTCGGAAGCACTGGGGTACGTCAATCGGCATCACGAGAAATATTACCATTGTACGGATACCATGGACAGGCTACGTCCGTATGTTCCCATGGCTACCACTTCCATTGAACTGGAATGGATTAATGACGATGGTATAAAAAGTGTTCCCGAATGGATTGCCCGTTTCCGTGAACAATTGAGTGTAACATATGCAGCGTTAGGAATGAAACCCCAGTCGGATTATAATCGTAATATTTATCTGGATATTTTGGACTACACCCGCCAGGACAAAGAATTGGAGAGCCGTTATAATGCGTTGGAAAAGGAATCGGAGGCCTTGAACGGACTTCTGGTGGTAGTGGTGATTGGTATCGTTGTCCTTATCATTCTATTTTGGATATTGAATAAAAGATGGCGTGTGCGGAATGCTCTTTATATTGATAAGTTGAAACGTACTTTGGAAATATGCCGTAAGATAACGGCTTCAGTACCCATTGATGCGGGGGAGATAGAGGATGTGACAAAAGCGGTAGTTGCCTCGGTGAAAGAGGATATCCTTTCGTTGGTGGGAGCGACGGACTTCCGTATTGTGGCTGAAAATGGAGAGGGGAATGAGGTGCCGGGGCAAGGGATTTGTACAAGTTTTATCTTGAATATTCCGGGCAGGGAACAACCTTTGGGCGAGGTGCACCTGTATTCGGAGCACAAAATGAAGAAAGATGATAAAGCACTGATGAGGGTCATTACACCTTACATTTCGTGGACACTGGAGAATGGACTGGCTTTTATTTCGTTGGGCGATGAACGGAAACGGCTGGAAAAGGAGCAATATGTCCATGAACAGCATTTGGCGGAGAATAAACGGCAGAATCTGGTGAAGAAAGCCTGTCTGTTTATTGTCACAGGCATTATGCCTTATATAGACCGAATCATGAATGAAGTGCATAAACTAACCGCACACAACTACATTCAGAACGAAGAAATAAAAGAAAGCAAATACCGTTATATCGACGAACTGATTACCCGTATCAATGAGTATAATGATATTTTGGCCTTATGGATTAAGATGCGGCAGGGGACACTGAGTTTGAATATAGAGAATTTTGAGTTGAATTCCCTTTTTGATGTACTGGTAAAAGGGCGTAAGACTTTCGAGATGAAACAACAGACTCTGACCATAGAGCCGACTGCCGCCATTGTGAAAGCGGATAAGGCTCTGACGCTTTTCATGATAAATACATTGACGGAAAACGCCCGTAAATATACGCAGCCGGGAGGAAATGTTTCTGTTTATGCGCAGGAAACGGAATCTTACGTGGAGATTTCGGTGAAAGATGACGGTCCGGGACTTTCACAGGAAGATGTGGAGCGTATTCTGAGTGAGAAAGTTTATGATTCGGGTAAAATCGGATTGCAGACCAGCGAAAATGTCAGCGAATTGCAGAAGAATAAAGGTCACGGTTTCGGTTTGATGAATTGCAAAGGCATTATTGATAAATATAAGAAGACCAATGAGATATTCCGGGTCTGCCTGTTCCGGATAGAAAGTGAATTGGGGAAAGGCAGCCGTTTCTATTTTCGTTTGCCCAAAGGAGTGCGCAAAACGTTGATGTTGGTACTGGTCGCTTTTCTTTCTGTCCTGACAGGATGTAATGAGGGGAGAGAGAAAGACGGGAAAGCGGAACAGCTCACTGTCAATGATTCCATTCAGCGATATGATAAATTATTGGCTGTTGCGAATGAATATGCATACGATGTTTACAATTGTAACATTGATGGACTATACCAACAGGCATTGTGTTATGCGGACAGTGCTCTACATTGTTTGAATAAGCATTATATTATGTATTCGGGCAGCAAAGGGCCTTTGTTGGAATTGGAAGGAGAGGGGGTAGCAGCGGATTTAGATTGGTTCAACCGGCATTTTGATACCGATTACTATGCCTTGCTGGATGTTCGCAACGAGGCAGCAGTCGCCTTTTTGGCTTTAGGTAATCTGGAGGCTTATCGTTATAACAATAATGCTTATACGGCGCTGTACAAACAGATCAGTGAGGACACTTCATTGGAGCAATATTGCCGCCAGATGCAGCTTTCTGCCAATAATAAGACGGTGGCTATCATTCTTTGTGTGGTTATTTTGTTGGTATTGCTGGTGGGATATTATATTCTGTATTTCCGCCACCGTTTGATTTATCGTTATAACTTGGAACAGGTGTTGGAAATCAACAAGCAGGTGTTTTCGGCCTCTTTGCTTGACGGAAGAGCCGACCGGGATATTGCTGCAAGTCTGGTCAAGGATATGTTTGAAACGGTGAATGAGTTGCTGCCCGTTGATGTGTTGGGCGTAGCGGTTTATAGTGAAGACAACCACAGCTTGAATTATGCTTTTTCACCGGTGGAGGATGAGAATGAAGAAATGCGTGAGATGATGGCTCGTAGTTTTGACGCGAAGACACCTTATTGGCGTGAGAAAGATAGGGTAAAATGTTTGCCCTTGTGGGTGGAAGCAGGTAACGAGAATCGTTGCACGGGTGTGCTGGCATTGAAAATCGCTTTGCCTGTGGAGCGTGAGGACGACCGCTTGATGCTGGAGCTTGTGGCCGGATATGTAGCCATCATTGTATATAATGCAGTGGTACTGATGGCGCAGAAATATCGGGATATAGAAAGTGCGCAGGATGATGCGCGCCGAGCCATACGGGAGGAAAACCAGTTGCATGTGCAAAATCTGGTATTGGACAATTGCTTGTCAACCATTAAGCATGAGACAATCTATTATCCTAACCGGATAAAACAGATTATCGACAGGTTGAACACCCGTCAGGCTGGAGAAAACGAAGCTGTGCAAGTAGAAACGATTGGTGAGTTGATCAGTTATTATAAGGATATATTTACTTTGCTGAGTTCATGCGCCGCACGTCAGTTGGAAGAAATTACTTTCCGCAGAGGTGTTGTGAAAGCCGGCGAACTGGCCGATTATGCGGTACGGTATATAAAACGTGCTGGAAAACGTATGCCGCATCGGGTAGAACTGAGGACGGAGGTGGAACATGTTTCCGTATTGGGAGATGTCATTCAGCTGAAGTTTATGTTGGAGAATTTAATAGATGAAGCGCTATCATACGAGGTGGATGGTGTTTTGGAATTGTGTATTTATAAGGATAAGGATTTTGTGCGGTTTGATTTCCGCGATACGCGTCGCGAAAAGTCGCAGGAGGAGTTGAACTTGTTGTTCTACCCGCATCTGTCTCGTATGAAGCAGGGGCAGGAAGGAGTTCTGACCGGTACGGAATACCTTATTTGTAAGCAGGTGATTCGTGACCATGATGAATTTGCCGGAAGACGCGGTTGCCGTATCAATGCGCAGCCTGCCGCTGAAGGAGGGTTCACCGTATGGTTCACCCTGCCTGCCCGTTGAATGTAGAATGTAAAAAAACAATGCATATTATGGAGAATAATAGATTTAAAGTCATCATTGTAGAGGATGTCAAACTGGAATTAAAAGGAACGGAAGAGATATTCAGACACGAAATTCCGAATGCGGAAGTCATCGGAACGGCTATGACTGAGAATGAGTTTTGGGAATTGCTGAAAGTGCAGTTGCCCGATATGGTTTTATTGGACTTGGGCTTGGGGGGATCGACTACCATCGGTGTGGAAATCTGTTCTTCTTTACGGAAGAACTATCCGGATATGAAGGTGCTGATTTTTACTGGTGAGGTATTGAACGAAAAGTTATGGGTGGATGCGCTGAATGCGGGTGCGGATGGTATAATCCTGAAGACGGGAGAGTTGCTGACTGCCACAGATGTACAGGCGGTGATGGATGGCAAGAAACTGGTTTTCAATTATCCCATTCTGGAGAAAATAGTGGCACGTTTCAAGCAGTCGGTGGCTCAGGAGCAGCGCAGGCAGGAAGCTGTCATTAATTATGATATTGATGAATATGATGAGCGTTTGCTTCGCCATCTGGCCTTGGGGTATACCAAAGAAATGATTACTAATCTGAAAGGGATGCCTTTCGGGGTCAAATCCATAGAGAAGCGTCAGAATGAATTGATAAACCGTTTGTTCACATTGGATGAAAGAAATGGTGTCAATGCCTGTCGATTGGTGACCCGTGCTTTCGAGTTGCGGATTCTTGATATTGATAATTTGGAACCGGATGAAGAGTAAATATTATTTTCCTCATACCGCTACTGTGTTTTTTCTGCTGACAGTAGCTGTAGCCTTGTTCTCATGGATAGGAAGTATTTATGGGCTGGGGAAGGTGCAAAGCCTGCTCAGTCCCGAAGGAATCCGGTGGGAATTGAGGCATGCTATGGGGAATTTTGTCCAGACACCGGCATTGGGCATAGTAATGATGCTTTTTTTAGGGTTCGGCATTACGGTTCATTCCGGGGTATGGGGTACGTTGGGGAGGATAGTGAAAAGAGAAAAGCCCATTTCCCGTAAGGAAAAACGTGCGTTGATATTGTCAGGTTGTATACTGCTTGTTTATATCATAATGATTATTTGCACCACTTTTGCTCCATGGACTATGTTGCGTAGCGTGACGGGATCTCTCACGAACTCTCCGTTTCAAAAAGGGATTTATTATCTCATTTCGTTTGGTGTGGGATTGTCGGGTATGGCTTTCGGTTATGCATCGGGACGTTTTCGGGATGATAAGGATATAATAAAAGGTATGTCCTGTCTCTTTTCTCGTTTTGCCGATTACTTTGTGGTGCTTTTTTTTATAGTTCAGTTCTTTTCTTCATTGATGTATACGAATTTGGTGGAATGGGTTGGAATAGAGTCATATATAGTGTCTTACGCTTTTCATATTTGTTGCTATTTACCTTTTGCTTGGATGCTGAATAGAAAAAAATAGATTGTTAATGCAAAAAAGTTGCGGATTCTTTTGGTAATTTCAATAAAAACCGTACCTTTGCACTCGCAATTAAGGATGGTTCCGTAGCTCAGCTGGATAGAGCAACGCCCTTCTAAGGCGTGGGTCTTGCGTTCGAATCGCAACGGAATCACATAAAAAAAGCTGTATCTTCTGAGGGTACAGCTTTTTTTATGGAAATATTTAAAAAGGATTTATCTATAAGCGGGGCTATGGAAAAGATCTTGTCCATATCTATAAACCTTTCCCGTTGGATAGTTAAGGGTTTTCTTCCTGTTTGTTCTATCTCCGCAAGCCTTTGGAGTTAACTCCATAGCCTTGGGAGATAACTCCAAAGCTTATGGAGATAACTCCAAAGGCTATGGAGATAGAATACATCCGTATAAAAAGGTTTAACCTGGAAAGAGAAAAGGCTTATGCAACAGGAACAGATGCAATACATTGTTGTTTAATTCCGCTGGCGGGCTATTACTTTTTCTCAGTTTCTCCGCCCTTTGGGCTTCATGGCAGCGGAAAGATTGAACCGGTTAAAAAGTCATGTTAACCCTTTTTGTACGCGTAACTTCCATGTATGCAGGCGAGGGGATGGATAACCATCATTTTACTGAGGTGCATGATATTTATGTAAAGGATTTGAAATGCAAAAAGGTGAATGTAGCTGCATTGGTGCTTCAAGGTACAGAGGAGAAGCCTATTTATAACGTGACTTTTGATAACGTGGATGTGGATAAAGCAGGGATAGGTCTTGGTTCCTCGAATATGAAGACAATTGGGGTTTCTAATTGTAATGTGGGAGGTTATGTTGGGGTGCCGTCTACAGCCAGTGCGAAAGATGGTATATTCGATAAATAGATTTGTTTGACTTCTTGGTTTACTTCGCCGATTCCTTGAAAGATTCTTGTTACGCTGGAATGACAGAGTAAAAGGAAAGCAGGAAACCGTTTCCGGACAGGCTGGGGGAGGATTTTTCATCCCTCAGCTAAACAAATGTTTTTATAGATGGTTCTATAAGTAAAAAGACGATAATTATGAGTACAAACGAATTTGCCCGAATTTTATTGACTTGGATTAAGAGTTTTCTATCATGGATAGGCATCCCGCGCGATAGGTTGAATGAACTGGATGAGATTATTTTCTTGATCCTGATTGTGGTTATTGCTTTTGCTGTAGGAGCTGTTTTTCATTATTTATCTGTGCGTTTCACACGGAAGGTGTTGAAATATAAAAATATCAGTTTTTTAAGTTCGCTGATAGAATACAATGCCTTGCGGAAAATGTCTGCGGTCATTCCGCCGCTTATTATATCCGCTTTGTTGCCGTTTGCATTCGATTATCGTTCTACTTGGTTTACTGTCAGTGAAAAAATCACTTGGATTTATTTCTTTATCGCTTTGTTGTTTTCGGTCAATGCCGTGTTAAACTCGGTGGGTAATGTGCTGATGAACAAGGAGCAGTTACAGAATCGTCCGATGAAAGGTTTCATACAGATCTTTCAAGTGATTTTTTCGTGTGTTGCCATCATTGTCATCATTTCCATATTGATTAATAAGTCGCCTCTCAACCTGATTACCGGACTGGGTGCTTTTGCTGCCGTACTGATGTTGATTTTCAAAGATACCATCCTTGGCTTTGTGGCGGGGGTACTGCTTTCCGAGAATGATATGGTGCATATCGGCGATTGGATTGAGATGCCGCAGAATAATGTGAATGGGGTGGTGATGGATATCACTCTGAACATTGTGAAGGTTCAGAATTTCGATAATACTATTGTCACTATACCTCCTTATTCATTAGTTTCCGGTTCATTTATCAATTGGCGTGGGATGACTGAATCGGGCGGACGGCGTATTATGCGCGAGTATGCATTGAAACTGGATTACATACAACCCTGTACTCCTGAATTTTTGGAGAAAATGAAGAAGTTTGATGCTGATTTGGCCGACTTTATCACAGAAAAGCAGAAACAGGCGGCTGAAGGAAAAGTAGCGAATACTGACAATCCGGCCGGATTGGTAAATGGAACCATCGATACGAATGTAGGGCTGCTTCGTGCTTATATGACTCTCTATCTGAAGCGCCATCCTTTTATCAGTAAGGACCTGTTGCTGATGGTGCGCACATTGGCTCCTACGGAGAATGGCCTGCCCGTACAAATTTATTGTTTCTCGTCCAATAAGAACTGGCCTAGTTATGAATCTATCCAAGCGGAAATCATGGAACATTTTGTTTCTGTTCTTCCCGAGTTTGGATTGTATCCGTTCCAGAATCCTACTGCCAGAGATTATGTAATTAGTGGTTTGATAGAGTCTGGCAAGGACCTTTCTACTGTAGACGGAATTCCTTGGCATTCGGTCTTGCCAAAGGAAGAAAAGGTATAGTTAGGGATTTAAACATTTATTAATGACTTGCGGTTGAACAATTCTTGTTGCCGCCGTGTTATATAAATGTGTTTTTCATAGTATTAGATTAAAGGTTGAAGATTGCAATCGGCTTGAGAGAAGTAGTTGCATCTGAAGTAGAAGCGTCTACTATAAAAAATATAGAAAGGTTGTTCCTTACGGGACAGCCTTTTTGTTTTGTTAAAAGAAACCATTCACTTTAACTTGAAATGTTAAAGGAGTTGTTGCTTTTATTAAACAATACTATAATTTCTCCTTAACGCTTCCTTAAATTTGCAGATAGCAGGAAAGTGCGTATATTTGTATGTGTGTTTTTCATAGTATTAGATTTAAGGTTAACAAAAGGTTGGAGCAAGGCGTTGCTCCTTTTTTTATGGAGTAACGGAGGAGTACATCTGCTGTCCGGTTCCGATATCCGATACAGAACCACAGAGAAGAATCCGTGCAATGTATTCCTCTCCGTGACTGTGTAACTTAATTCTGCATTTTTAATGCAAGAGGCAGGCTGAATTAAATAATCTCGATGCCTTGCTTCCGGCATAACTCCAATCCCACATCCTTTAACTTGAATTTCTGTATCTTTCCGCTGCCCGTCATGGGGAACTCATCAACAAAGAAGATATATTTAGGAATTTTGTAACGGGCTATCTTGCCGTCGCAAAAGTCACGTATATCGAATTCGTTCATTTCCACCCCTTCGTGCAAGATAATGAATGCGCCTACCGCTTCTCCGTATTTCTTGGAGGGGATACCGGCTACCTGTACATCTTTTATTCCTTCCATCTGATACAGGAACTCTTCTATTTCCCGTGGATAGATATTCTCTCCGCCACGGATAATCATGTCTTTTATCCGTCCTGTGATACGATAATTACCTTCTTCGTCTTTCACTCCCAGATCTCCTGAGTGGAGAAAGCCGTTCCGGTCTATCACTTCGGCGGTTGCTTCGGGGTTTTTGTAATACCCCTTCATGGTGTTATACCCTTTGTTGCACATCTCGCCTTGTACGCCTATGGGACATTCCTCGCCAGTTTCCGGATCGATCACTTTTACTTCCGTAAACTCGAAATCACGGCCCACCGTGTTGCAGCGTACATCAAACGAATCGTCGATGCGGGAGGCTGTCATGCCGGGAGAAGCTTCTGTAAGCCCGTATACACTGGTGACCTTCATAAACATTTTCTCTTCCACACGTTTCATCAGTTCCACCGGACAGAGTGAGCCTGCCATAATGCCGGTGCGCAGACTGGACATATCGAACATATCAAACATGGGATGGTTCAGCTCGGCAATGAACATGGTAGGAACCCCGTACAAGGCCGTGCAGCGTTCCTTGTGGACGGAGGCAAGTACCAGCAGCGGGTCAAAACGTTCCACCATCACCTGCGTGCATCCGTGTGTAAGGCAGTTCATGGTGGCTAATACCACTCCGAAGCAATGGAACAGGGGTACACAGACACATAGTTTGTCATCGGAAGTGAATTTCATGTGCTCGCCCGTCAGGAAACCGTTGTTGCTGATGTTGTAATGGGTGAGCATGACTCCTTTGGGGAAACCGGTTGTGCCCGAAGTGTACTGCATGTTCACCGTGTCGTGGCAGTTCACCTTCGCTTTTGCTTCCAGCAGCTCGTCATCGTCTATGTTGCATCCCAGAAGCAGAATTTCGGCGGTGTTGTACATACCCCGGTATTTCTCGGGGCCGATGTAAATCACGTTCTTCATGCAGGGGAAGCGTTTGCTCTTCAGATATCCGCGCTGGCTGGTCTTTAGTTCGGGCAGCATGGCGTAGACCATATTTACATAGTCGTCATTGCCACGGTCTCCGTTTACGATACACAGCGTGTGCATGTCCGAGTTCTGGCAGAGGTATTCCAGTTCTGCCTGTTTGTAGTTGGTATTTACTGTTACGGCCACGGCGCCGATTTTGGCGCAAGCGTACAGAAAGGTCAGCCAGTCGGGCACATTACCCGCCCAGATTCCTACATGGGTTCCCCGTTTCACGCCGATGGCGAGCAGTCCTTTGGCCATGTGGTCTACACGCTCGTTAAATTGTTTCCAGGTGAAGCGCAGATTGCGGTCAGAATATACGATATATTCTTTATCGGGAGTGGTGAGGGCCCAATGTTCAAGCCAGTCACCAAAGGTTCTCGTGCTTAATTCCATCATAAATCAAATAGGGGTATAGATAACGGCCAATATTTTGGCGGCTTGTCCTTGATATCCGTGTACGTGGTGCGGAACGATAGAATCATAATAAATACTGTCTCCGGCTTTAATCAGATGGCATTTTTTACCGTGGCATACTTCGACGGCGCCTTCCATGACATAGATAAACTCTTCACCTTCATGCGAGGAGAGTGAGAAGTGGCTTTCCTCCGTCGGTTCCACGTCTACGATGAATGGTTCCATATGCCTGTCCGCTTTTGATTTTGACAGTGAGTGGTAGCGCATATGTGTACGCAGGTCCATTGCATTGTTCGAGAAACTGATGGTATCCTCACTCTCTTGTTTCCGGCAGATTACTGCTCCTTGTTCTTCCTGGTCGTCCAGAAAAGTGCCCAGACGTACCCCTAACGCGCGGGCTATCTTGATGAGGGGAGCCAATGAAGGAAGATCTACATTATTCTCTATTCGTTCTATTTGTTCTTCGGCAAGGCCAGAGCGTACGGCCAGTTCGGCCACACTGATTTCTTTTGTTTCACGTAGTGATTTTATTTTTTCACCAACAATCTTTGTGCTGTCCATGGTTTGTTTTTAATAAGTTTGCAAAGTATAAAGTGCAAATATATAATAAAAAAGAATTGGGCACTCTGTTTTTGTTCTGAATATGTAAAAAAGGCAGGTTAGCGACGAATTGCCGGTCATTTGTCATTAACCGTCGGTAAGTTTCGAATATTTGTGTTTTTTGTTCTATCTTTGTTCTCGAAACTTAATTAAAGACTAAAACTTATGTTCTCAGGGATTGTAGAAGAATATGCGGAGGTGGTGCGTATTGTAAAGGAGCAGGAAAATCTGCACCTCACCTTGAAATGTTCGTTTGTGGACGAACTGAAAATAGACCAGAGTATCTCTCATAACGGTGTGTGCCTGACTGTAGTCAGTTTACAGGATGGAACGTACACGGTTACCGCCATGAAAGAAACGATAGAGCGTTCCAACATCGGCTTGCTGAAAGTGGGAGATAAAGTGAATGTGGAACGCAGCATGATGATGAACGGGCGGCTGGACGGTCATATTGTGCAAGGGCATGTGGATCAGACTGCCGAATGTATGGATATAAAGGATGCTGAAGGGAGCTGGTATTTTACTTTCAGATATGCGTTTGACAAGGAAATGGCAAAGCGCGGCTACATCACGGTGGACAAAGGCTCGGTTACGGTGAATGGTGTGAGTCTGACCGTTTGTAACCCTACGGAGGATACTTTTCAGGTTGCCATCATTCCTTATACTTACGAACATACCAATTTCCATACTTTTAAAGTGGGAAGCATTGTGAATATAGAGTTTGATATCATCGGCAAATATTTAAGCCGCATGATGCAGTTCTCCTGATTCTTTTACCGCAGGTTGCACAGATGATTGTTGAAGATGAAAGAAACTTCTTTGTGGAAATCCGGAATTATCCGCATCGGCTTTTGAGCAAAAAAGAATCTGTGCAATCTGTGGTAAAATCGAATATCAGAATTATAAATCTTTCAGTAATATCTTGCTGGTGCTTTTATAATATTCTTCACGGGCATTTGCCAGCGCCTCCCAAGAACTGCTGTATCGCTTTTTGTCTATTTTGAAGGCTTCCGTTCCGGCTATGTCCAGTCTGTTCAGCAGCATAGCCACGTTCATCCGGTTGATATCTACTGACGGCAAATAGCCTATGCTTTCATCGTCACCGTCCATAGCAGTTTCATAAATCATGTGCATGTCCTGTAGTTCATACAGGATTTTCTTGGTGAGCCTTATCGGGATTTTATGTTCGTCGCTGAGTGTCTCGGCGGTATAAGGAGCCTCTTCCGTCTCAAAGCGCTTGCATATCAGAGACATGATGAGGATACACAGAAAGTCGTGATAACGGCGGCTGATATTTGCCGTTTCTTTGCTGAAACTGTAGTTGCGAAGATTCTGTGCCACATAGCAAAGTTCTGCGCCATACAGGCAGATTCCCCATGAAATTTGCGCCCATAACAAGAACATAGGAATGGCGGCGAAGCTACCATAGATTGCATTGTACCTTGATACCCATATCTGACTGCCGATATACAAGTATTGAAAAGCCTGAAAGGCTGTGCCTGCGATGATACCCGGAATGATGGCATACTTCAGTTTCACTTTAGTATTGGGCATAAAGACGAACAGTCCCGTAAACATGGCCCAAGTCAGGATGAAAGGAATCAGGCGTACCAGAAATTTCATCAGGGGTGCCAGTAATACGAAGTCCTCCATGTTTTTCACCATGGTGGACATAAAGATGGTAAGACCGCTGGAAAGTACGATAAGTAGGGGCAGTAAGAGCAGGATGGAGAAATAATCCGTCATTTTGCGATACAGTGTACGGGGCTTCTTCACTTGCCATATATAATTGAAGGTACGTTCTATGTTATAGGTCAGGCTCAGAATGGTCCAGAACAACATCACCAGACCCACTCCGATAAAAATTCCGCTTTTGGCGTGCACCAGATAGGAGTCAATCAGGCCAAGAATGGTTTCGGCAGCCGCACTCTGTCCTTCAAGACCGCTACGGAACTGGGTTTCCAGCAGGTTGGAGAAGCCGAAACCGCGTGCGATGGCGAATAAAATGGCCAGAATGGGAATAATAGAAAGCAGGGTGCTGTATGTCAGTGCGGATGCTTTATTCAAAATACGTCCCTGAGTGAATTCACGAACAGAAAGAGTAGCGATTTTTATTGCATTATAGAGTATTCCTCGGGATTTGCTAACCTCGTCTTCTGTCACTCGCCATATATCATCTTTGAGAAACGATTGCAGACCTTTCAGTTTTTCCTTGTTCATGGTACTCATAAGCTCTTCATTAGGATATATGAAAAAAAAGCAGCCGGCCTGTAAGCCGGGTTCTGTTCCTCGCCTTGCGGCGAAGTGCCTGCCATTTATCTACGCCTGTTGTCACCAACAGGCTCTAGCGGTCTACCCTCCGACGTGGGGCGAGCAACCCTCATAATGTCGGTTTACATGACCTTACAACTCCTAAGACGTACAGCCCGTCATGTCACCATGCGGCTGGTAGGCTCTTACCCCACCTTCTCACCCTTACCCCGTTTCCCGTAGGAATTGTGGCGGTTGTTTTCTTCTACGTTACTCCACCTTCGCAGATGGCTTTCTGTTAGGAAGTAGGATGCTCTGCGTTGCCCGGACTTTCCTCTTTCGCCTTGCGGCGTCAGCGGCAGACCGGCCGGCTGCTTTTAAGTCTACAAAGATAGTGATTTTAGGTTAAACGTAGGATAATAAAGCGGAAAAAAGTAAGAAAATAAATGGAAAAACGAAGAAAGAGCGGAACAGCCCATTACTTTTTCTTGGTATATATAATAATGAGAAGAGAATCGGTGATGCTCGGTTCGGCACTCCTGCTTATTGTATAGAAACAACGGTAAAAACAGAAATATAAAAGTAAATGAACAGTGCCGGAAAGAGAAGTGGGTGCAGTTTTCGCTTTCCCTCTCCGGACACGGATTTTAGCGGTAGAATTCCAGTTCGTTTCTCAATGAACGCACTTCCTGTTGCAGAAGTTCTATACGTTCCAGCATGTGGTGAATGGCGTCGATTCCTGCAATATTGATGGACAAGTCATAATATAAATGCGTGTAACGCTCCAGTTCCGCTAGTTGGGATGTGGGGAGGTAGCGTTCCTCGTCAATCACCCGGACTTCGATCAGTCCGTCTTCTTCCAGTTCCATAATGAACGACGGGTCCACATGGCAACGGTCGCAAAAATCGTTGATAATAATTAAATCGCTCTGCATAATCCTTCTCTTTTTTTAATTGCTACTATCTTTTAATTGGCGGAACAGCTCTTTCTGATGTTCGGTCAGGTTGCTAGGAATGGTGACATTATAAGTTACTATCAGATCGCCAAATTTGCCTTCTTCCTTGTAAACAGGAAAGCCTTTGCCTTTCAAACGGACTTTGGTTCCGTTCTGGGTTTCAGGTTTTACTTTCAGTTTTACCTTGCCGTTCAGTGTGTCCACGGTTTCTTCACCACCCAGTACGGCGGTGTAGAGGCTAAGCGGAGCATGGATATATAAATCATTTCCCAGACGTTTGAATACAGGATCGTCTGGAATGACAAAGGTGATGTACAGATCGCCTGCAGGACCACCGTTTACCCCCGGTGCACCATGACCACGCAATTTGATAGTCTGTCCGTTGGCTATACCTGCCGGAACAGTGATACGTATGTTCTTTCCGTTTACATTAAGCACTTGTTTGTGTGTTTCGGCGGCTTCACGCAATGAAAGTTGTAATTCAGCATTATAGTCCTGTCCACGGAATCCGGCGCTTCGTCCGCCGTTTGCACCGCCACGATGCCCGAACAGTTCTTCAAAGAAATCAGAGAAACCACCTGCGCTGCCACCGAAATGTGCACCGGTGAATTCTTCTCCTCCATTGCCGGAATACCAGTAACTGCCGTTACCGTCCGTACCGAATCCGCTTCCGGCTCCGCCAAACCCTCCGAATCCACCGGCACCTCCATATTGTTGCTTTTGTTTTTCAAATTCGTCGGCATGTTTCCAGTGTTCCCCGTATTCGTCGTATTTCTTACGTTTTTCCGGGTCACTCAGTACTTCGTTGGCTTCATTTATCTCCTGAAACTTATCTTTGGCTCCAGGATCATTCGGATTCAAGTCAGGATGGTATTTGCGGGCCAGCTTACGGAAAGCCTTCTTGATATCATCTTGGGTGGCGCTTTTGTCCACTCCCAATACTTTGTAATAGTCTATGTAAGCCATATTATATATTTGTTAAATTTCATCTGCTTTAAGAGAAACAAAATATATGCCAATTGGTTGTGTTCTGTTTTTATTTTATTATCTTTGCAGCGAATTTTTAGAAATTATTCTAAAGGAAATGAGGGGATTGGCAATCATATTCAGGTTTTTTATGCTATTAGTCCTGCTGCTTCCTGTGGTTGCTCTGTGTCCTGTGAAGGCGGAAACAACCTCGGAAGGGCCTATCCTTATTGTCACTTCTTATAACCCCGAAACTCGTAGTATTTCTGACAACCTGTCTGCTTTTATGGATGAATACCGACAGCGTGGCGGCAAGTATACTCCGATCATAGAGAGTATGAACTGCAAGAATTTGTCCGAGGCCTATCTGTGGAAATCGCGTATGGCCTCCATCCTTGGTAAGTATAAGGGGAAAAACCGTCCGTCACTGGTTATATTGTTGGGGCAGGAGGCATGGTCGGCTTATATCTCACAAGACACGGAGATAGCTAAAAAGACTCCGTCTATCTGTGGCATGGTCAGTGTCAACGGACTGGTATTGCCCGATGATAGTATCGACACGCGGGTATGGGAACCTGAAAGTAAGAATATTTATACGGATTTCAGTGATTATAATATTGTTGCCGGTTATGTATATGAATATGATGTCGATAAAAACATAAAGCTGATGCGTCGCTTTTATCCTGATATGCGCCGTGTGGCATTTATATCGGATAATACCTATGGCGGGTTGTCTATGCAAGCCTTGGTTAAAAAGGAGATGAAGAAGTACCCCGATTTAGAAACAATTTGGCTGGACGGCCGTACGGAAACCTTTATGGAAGTGAGTGAAAGGATGCGCAGGTTGCCTCAAAATACGTGTGTGTTATTGGGAACATGGCGTGTGGACTGTACGGAGAGTTATGTTATTGGTAATACGACTTATATGCTGCGCGATGCGAATCCCACCCTGCCTGTGTTTACTATTGCATCTGTGGGGCTGGGACATTGGGCATTGGGAGGATATACTCCCGAGTACCATGCGGTAGGAAAGAATATAGGCGCGGTTACTTATGATTTTTTGGATAAAGGGGATAGAGAAGGGGTGGACTTGGTGACTATTCCCGGAAACTATACTTTTGATATAAAGCGTTTGCATGAATTCAAATTGGATTCATTGAATCTTCCTCAGGGAGCGGTGTTGGTGAACAAGACTCCTTCGTTTTATGAGCAGTATAAATATTGGGTCATAGGGGTTGTTTCGGCGTTCATGTTCCTGATAGCCTGTTTCTTGATAGCCATATATTATATTATCCGTATCAACCACTTGAAACATAATCTGGAAGTATCCGGCGAGGAACTGCTGGTAGCCAAGGAGAAAGCGGAGGAATCCAACAGGCTGAAGACGGCTTTTCTGGCCAATATGAGTCACGAATACGCACTCCCTTGAATGCCATTGTGGGATTTTCCAGCGTGTTGGTCAGTGATGATTCCTCTCCTGCCGAGAAAGAGCAGTATTGTGATATCATTCAGAAGAATTCCGATTTGTTGTTGCACCTCATAAATGATATTCTGGACATCTCGCGCATGGAATCCGGAAGGATAAAATTCGTATGGGAAGAATGTGATGTGGTAGAGTTGTGTCAGACGGCTTTGTCTACAGCGGAGTATGGACGCAAGACCAGCGCTTTGTTTCTGTTCGAAACTCCTGTGCCTTCGCTGGTTGTCAAGACGGATGCCCAGCGCCTGAAGCAAGTATTGATTAATTTGCTGTCCAATGCCGCAAAATTTACTCCGTCCGGTTCTATCAAACTGACGGTTGCCATAGACAAACAGCATCAGCAGTTGGAATTGTCAGTGTCGGATACCGGTTGCGGTATTCCACCCGATAAGAGTGAAAAGGTATTTGAACGTTTCGAGAAATTGAATGAATATTCCCAAGGTACGGGGCTGGGATTGGCCATTAGCAGGCTGATAATCGAGAATCTGGGAGGTAAGATATGGGTGGACAAGGATTATACCGAAGGCGCCCGATTTGTATTCACGCATCCTTTGACTAAAAAAGAATAAAGAGTAGAGAAATGAAATATAGAATATGTATCAGTGCCCTGCTGTTGTGGGCAGGTATGCAGTTGTCTGCATCCAATAATCAGGAAGAAGTGGTTATCAAGATTATAGAAACCAGTGATGTGCACGGGAATTTCTTTCCGTATAACTTTATCGAACGGAAAGAATGGAGTGGAAGTCTTGCCCGTGTTCATTCCTTTGTGAAAGAACAGCGTGAGAAATATGGGGATAATTGCCTGTTGATGGATAATGGGGATATCCTGCAAGGTCAGCCTACAGCTTACTATTATAATTTCATGGATACCGTGTCTACTCATGTTGCGGCGGATATGATGAATTATATGGGATATGTGGTAGGTAATATGGGTAACCATGATGTAGAGACTGGGCATGCGGTGTACGACCGTTGGATAAAACAGTGCGATTTTCCGGTACTGGGGGCTAATATAATAGACAATGCCACTGGAAAACCTTATCTGAAACCCTACGAGGTGTTGGAGCGCGACGGAGTGAGGATAGCGGTTCTGGGTATGATTACTCCGGCCATTCCTTCATGGTTGCCGGAGAAATTATGGAGTGGTCTGCATTTTGAGGAAATGGAGCCCTGCGCACGCAAATGGGTGAAGATTATAAAGGAAAAAGAGAATCCTGATGTCATTGTGGGATTGTTTCATGCCGGAAAGTCGGGCAACGTGTTGGGACAGGTGGTGGAAGATGCCTCTATGGATGTAGCCAAACGGGTTCCGGGCTTTGATGTGGTGCTGATGGGGCACGACCATACTAGGGAATGTGTAAAGGTGCAGAATGTGGCAGGAGACAGCGTGTTGGTCATTGACCCGGCAAACAATGCCAATGTAGTTTCGGATGTGACCCTGACCGTAACAAAGAAAGATGGGAAAGTGGTGGCGAAGTCGGTGGAGGGTAGATTGGCGGATATGAACAAGTATCCTGTCAGCCGGGAGTTTATGGATAAATTCGCTCCTCAATATAAGGCTGTAAATGACTTCGTATCCCGTAAAATCGGTACAATTTCACGTACCATCACAGCGAAGGATGCTTATTTCGGTTCTTCTCCTTTCATAGACCTGATTCATCAGTTGCAATTGGAAATTTCGGGTGCTGAAGTGTCTTTCTGTGCTCCGTTGTCCTTCCGGGCAGAGATTAAAGAAGGAGACATCTATGTGAGTGATATGTTCAATTTGTACAAGTACGAGAACATGCTGTATGTGATGGAACTTTCGGGCAAGGAAATTAAAGGTTTCCTGGAAATGGCATACGCCATCTGGACTAATCAGATGAAGAGTTCCGAGGACCACCTGATGCTTTTCAAGGAGCCGGTAGAGAAGGGGAAGCGTGCTAATTTCAAGAATTTCAGCTTTAACTTTGACTCTGCCGCAGGCATTAATTATACGGTGGACGTGACCAAGCCGGCAGGAGAGAAAATCACGATTCAGAGCATGTCAGACGGGACTCCTTTCAGTATGGATAAGGTTTATAAAGTGGCTTTGAATTCTTACCGTGGGAACGGTGGCGGAGATTTACTGACTCTTGGAGCTGGAATTTCCAAGGAAGATTTGGCAAAACGTATTATTTTTGCAACCGATAAGGATTTGCGTTATTATCTGATGCAATATATTGAGCAGGAAAAAGTGCTGCATCCTCATGCTATGCACCAGTGGAAGTTTATTCCGGAGGAATGGACTGTGCCTGCCGCAAAGACTATCAATTGTTGTTTGGCGAGGAAAAGAAATAAATAGTTGAGCAAGAGAAGGTACATAGTAGCCCCCGTTATTACTGCTGGCGCTGTTTTTAACGTATCAGGTAAGCATCACTTTGTTTACCCACGTTCATATTGTGAACGGGGTGATGATTGTGCACTCTCATCCTTCGTCCGAAAAACACCATACGCATACCACAGGACAGGTAATCTTAATTGCTCATCTGAGCACTATCCAGACTCTGGAGCCCGGGGGGCAGACAGAGATGACTGTATTCCGTCCTGTGTTGTATGTTTTGGAATACAAGACAAATACTTTCCGCGCGAAAGCGCTTTGTGCGCAATGTATCCATTTGCGCGCTCCTCCTTTTTATTGCTGAAACATAAGGTATATCTGTTGACGGGATACATTCGGATAATCCGTTCAACAGATGCGGATGTGCTTTTGCCGTAGAGCTGCACACATTCTTTAATTGAATAAACCGAAACATTTTAGTAATAGAAAAAATAGATGAAACAATATATTCTGTTACTCGTGCTCATGGTGATGGGTGCGGGTATCCATGCGTATGCAGAAGATGTAAATCCTGTGAAGGAAGGAAATGTGATTTCAGGTCATGTAGTGGAAAAAGGCACGGAGAACAGCCTTCCGTATGCTGCCATATTGATTGTGGAAACCGGGCAGGGTAAGGTACGGTGAGTAACGAGGACGGGGAGTTCCGTTTCAAGAAGGTTCCGGCAGGAAAGTACACATTGAGAGTTCAGCTACTGGGCTATGAGACACAGGAAAAGAAAGTGACCGTCAGTAACGACTTCACGGTAGATGTTCATTTTTTGATGAGTGACGAAAGTATTATGACGGACGAGGTAGTCGTATCGGCCAATCGCAATGAAACAAGTCGCAAGGTGGCTCCGGTGGTAGTCAATGTGATGAATGCCAAGCTGTTCGAATCGGTGAATTCTACCGATTTGGCTAAATCCTTGAATTACCAGTCGGGGTTGCGTGTGGAGAACAACTGCCAGAACTGCGGCTTCCCTCAAGTGCGTATCAATGGGCTGGAAGGACCTTATTCTCAGATTCTTATCAATAGCCGTCCGGTAGTCAGTGCTCTGTCCGGTGTGTATGGCTTGGAGCAGATTCCGGTGAATATGATAGAGCGTGTAGAGGTTGTCCGCGGAGGAGGGTCAGCCTTGTTTGGTGCTAATGCAGTGGGCGGAACCATCAATATCATCACGAAAGATCCCATCAACAATTCATTTCAGGTTTCTTCAACAATGTCCAATATGAACGGCAAGGTGTGGGAACAGTATATGGGAGCCAACGCCTCTTTGGTGTCAAAAGACAATACATATGGCATCGCTTTGTATCAGTCTTATCGGAACCGTAATCCGTATGATGCGGACGGGGACGGTTTCTCGGAGTTGGGAAAGCTGAACATGAATACGTTCGGGCTGCGCACCTATTACCGTCCTACGCAGTTCAGCCGTATCAGTCTGGAATATCATACCACGAATGAGTTCCGTCGCGGAGGGAATAAATTTGATTTGCAGCCGCACGAAACGGATATCACCGAACAGACCAAGCATGTTATCAATAGTGGCGGATTGAGTTATGATCTGTTTTGGAAAGAATACAAGCATAAGCTTTCTTTCTATTCTTCCATCCAGCATACCGACCGTAACAGTTATTATGGTGCGCAACAGGATGCGAATGCATACGGAAAGACGAAAGATCTGACTTGGGTGGCAGGCGGCATGTATGTGGGTAATTTTGAGAAAGTTTTATTCTCTCCTGCTACTTTTACCGCCGGGCTGGAGTATCAGAACAACTCCCTGCACGATGTTATGACCGGTTATCACCGTGATATGAAACAGGATGTGCGCATTGCCAGCGCTTTTGTGCAGAACGAATGGAAAATGAATCAGTTTGTATTCCTGGTAGGGTTCCGTCTGGATGACCATAACCTGATTGACAATCCCATCTTCAGCCCCCGTCTGAACCTGCTCTATAAGCCCAGTGACAAACTACAGGCACGTATTACCTGGTCTACCGGTTTCCGTGCGCCGCAGGCATACGATGAGGATTTGCACGTTACGGCAGTAGGAGGTGAGGGCGTGCTTATCAAGTTGGCGGAAGGGCTGAAGCCTGAGCATTCGAACAGTATCAGCGGCTCCATTGATTGGACGGCGAATATTGGTCATTTCCAGACCAATTTGTTATTGGAAGGATTCTATACCGGATTGGATGACGTGTTTGTACTGGAGGATATGGGCCATGACCAGAACGGTAACAAGGTGAAGGAGCGTCGTAACGGTAACGGGGCACGTGTGTATGGCGTGAATCTGGACGGAAAGATTGCACATGGACGTGATGCGGCTTTACAGGTGGGCTTCACGGTGCAGCGCAGCGAATATACTGAGCTGGAGGCATGGAGTGAGAATCCTGAGGTAGCGCCGGTGAAGCGGATGCCCCGTACTCCTGACTATTACGGTTATTTCACATTGACATCTGCTCCGTTCAAGAATTTCGACTGCTCCTTGTCCGGTGTGTACACAGGCCGGATGCATGTGCCGCATTTCGCACCGACAGAGTTGCCCGAGGAATATATAGGACAATATATCGCTAAAGATGAAATGGTGCATACTCCTGATTTCTTTGATTTGAATGTGAAACTGAATTACACATTTGTATTGAATGACCATATCAAGTTGCAATTGAACGGTGGAGTGCAGAATATCTTTAATGCTTTCCAAAAGGATTTGGACAAAGGTGGTTATCGTGACTCGGGTTATTTCTATGGGCCTACACAGCCTAGAACGTATTTTGTGGGGATCAAGATTACGAATTGAATAATCTGCTGATTGGTCAATGTGCTAATATGTCAATGGGTTACGCTTTGTTCCACATGGCACATTAGCACATTGTCACATTGACAAATTAGCAGATTGATTTATTACCAACTACTGACAAGTGACTATACTTTTCTGTAATCCGGAATCCCGGATCGGGATAATTATATAAGGGGAAGCGGTGTTCTGTTTCTCCTTCCATATATTTCCACAGACTGGCATATTCTTCTTTCTTCTCGCCCATTTCCTGCAATTGCAGCATATATTGCCAGATAGACTTGTTTTCCTTGATGTATATTTTTTTCATCTGATGAATAATCGGACTATGCTGGCGGGTTGGGTCATGGTCAAATTCCAGTATCCGTTTTCCCTCTTTTGTCATACCGATAGTTACGAAAGTCATGCTCTTGCCTATACCCGGCAGGTTCAGTACGCTGCGGTCTGTTGCTACGAAAGGAATCTGATGGAAGGTGCAGAAACGCTGTACGGCTGCCGCACGGTCTTTACTGTTTCTCAACAGGTTCAAAAACTCCTTTTCTTGCTCTGCGGAGAGTTTTCCCCATACCTTTTCCTCTTCTTTCTCCTGCAAGGAGCGGCTGTTCGGTGTGAATACGGCATAATTCTCCTCAAATCCTTTTACCGAGAAGGTGTAATAGCATAGTACACCCAGCCCATTCAATACTTTGCGCAGTTTGGCGGTGTGTCCGCGACGGGAAGCCGCCACATTATATACTAACTGGTTGGTGATAGTCCACCCGGCTGCCAGTATCTTGCGGATAGCTTCACGCGCTTCGGGTGTTACTTCCAGCGGAGTCTGGAAATGCGTTTGAATCAGAAATTGGCTGACTCCTACGGCAGATGCCTTTTCTTTGAACTCGCGTAAGATATCCAATAGCTCGTCATTGATTCGCATGGGCAGATATACCGGGAGCCGGCTGCCCAAGCGTACTCGTTGCAGTTCCGCATATTTCTCTCCTTCGGCGCGGTGCAGGTTTGCGTTCCGTTTGCGGACAGCCATTTTGTAGACGGCTTCCAGTATATTGCGCAAGGTCTTGTTCTGGCTCATCAATGCATCGCCTCCTGTAATCAGGATATCCCTGAGCTGAGTGTCGTTCTCGAAATATTCCATCAGTTTTCTCAACCTCTTGTCCCAGCTCTCTTTCGGCTTCAATTCCTCGAAGTTGAAGTTCAGACGTTCACTTTGAAAGTCGTACATGCGCTGGCAGGATGCACATAGGCCGCCGCAGGCACGTCCCATCGAGTCGGGGATAAGAATGGCCACATCGGGATAACGGCGGTGAATGTTGTGTCCGTCCGGCAGCAGCCATCCGGCAGCGTTGGGCTTTCCGTCCTCTACTGCATCTTCTTTTTCCCATGCGTGGATGTTACCGTAAGTTTCTACCAATTGGGAAGAGTACAAGATATAGCTGCGTATGGCTTCGTCATCATATCCTTTTCCGGTAGGATTCAATAATGACAAATAATAAGGGGTGATGAAGACAGGCATTCCTTTCTTGCGTGCTTTGTGATAAAGCTGCAAGGTTTCTTCGGACAGGGAGTTGCCTAGCATCCGGTTCAGTTCGGTAGGGCTTTTTACGGCCATTGCCAGATGAAAACGGGCTTCGTTCCACCATTGGCAGACCAGCCGGCGTTTGTCCTCTTCCGTGCTTCCTTCGGGAAAAAGGTAGCGGCTGGAGGGTGCGTGTCTGTTTTCTATTTTCTGGATAAGAAGGGAGATGATACGTTCTTTGTTTTGTCGGCGGATAGCCCGGACATCCTCATTCAGTCCGCTGGGCCAGCGTTTCATCCACTGTTGCACTTGTTTTTCATCAGGTAGCTCCTCTTCTTCGTGATAAAGCCGGTCGAACTGGTGATACAGGTCAATCCATAAATCAACGGAAATCTCTTCATTGATGATACGATTCGTTAAAAACTTCCAAAGCAGTGAGATGGTTTCTATTTTAATCTCCTGTTCTGTAGAGGCTTCGTAAATGGTTTTTCCATCGTTATCTATCAGTCTTTTAATTTGCCTTGCGGCAGCAGGATTGTAAATAGGACCGGATAATAGATAATCGTTCAGCTTGTTCTTGAAAGCTGTTTCATCCTGGCTTTCTGAAGCTAATGAAGTGAGTTGGGTTAATCGGGTTTCGAATAGTGTTTTAATGCCATGGGTGGATAACATCTTATTCTTTTGTTTCATAAGCAAACGGTTGTTAAGAAAGTGAATACTATAAATAACATATTTCTCGTAGAAAAGTTATCAAACTGTTAACTTCATGCTGCTAATATAGTAAAAAAGCTTCTTTTATGCAAATTCATTAACAAAAAGACTCTTTTTATAAATAGCATTATTTTATAGAGTACATTTGCTTTGTGCTTTCGTCTTTTTTTAAAGCCCGGAGCTTTTATCGGGAAACGAAGAAATTCGTAGTTTTGTAGAGCTTTGCTTGTTTGCAGGTCAATCAAGCTGAAGAGAAACCTCATTTTAATAAATGGAAAAACAACATAGAAGTAAATAAATGGAACTGAAACAACTTTTTACCTTTGCAGCAGCCTGTTCGCTGGCACTTTCGGTATCGGCGCAAGATAGAGTACACTATACAGGCACGGAGCTGTCTAACCCTACCTGTCATGACGGGCAATTGTCACCCGTGGTAGGGGTACACAATATTCAGGTGATGCGTGCCAACCGGGAACACCCTGCACCCGATAACGGCAATGGATGGACATACAATCATCAGTCCATGTTGGCTTATTGGAACGGACAATTCTATATGCATTATCTTTCCGATCCTTCGGACGAGCATATTCCTCCCTCACAAACTTTCCTGATGACCTCGAAAGACGGTTATCACTGGACAAACCCGGTGACCCTTTTCCCTATCTACCGGGTTCCCGATGGCTATACCAAGCCCGGACGCACAGACAAGGCGAAAGATCTGGATGCCATCATGCATCAGCGTGTAGGCTTTTATGTGTCAAAGAGCGGCCGACTGATAGCCATGGGAAACTATGGTGTGGCGCTGGACAAGAAAGATGACCCGAATGACGGGAACGGAATAGGCCGTGTGGTTCGCGAAATTAAAAAGGACGGTTCCTTCGGCCCCATTTATTTCATTTATTATAACCATGCGTTCAATGAAAAGAATACCTCTTATCCTTATTTTAAACGGAGTAAAGACAAGGAGTTTGTAAAAGCCTGTCAGGAGATTCTGGATAATCCCCGCTACCGTATGCAGTGGGTGGAGGAAGCCGACCGCAATGACCCGTTGATTCCTTTACACAAAGAATACAAAGCGTATTGTGACTATACCTTGCCCGACGGCCGTTTGGTAAGCCTGTGGAAACATGCCCTGACTTCCATCAGCGAGGATGGCGGGAACACATGGGCGCAACCGGTGGAACGTGCGAAAGGTTTTGTAAACAGTAATGCGAAGATCTGGGGGCAGCGTTTGAGTGACGGTACATACGCCACGGTGTATAATCCTTCCGAGTTTCGCTGGCCGCTGGCTATCTCGCTGAGTAAGGACGGCCTGGAATATACCACTTTGAACCTGGTGCACGGCGAGATTACACCGATGCGTTACGGAGGTAATTATAAATCATTCGGTCCTCAGTATGTACGGGGTATTCAGGAAGGTAACGGGACTCCTCCCGATGGTGATTTATGGGTGACTTACAGTATGAATAAAGAGGATATGTGGGTGTCTCATATTCCTGTGCCTGTCCGCGCACATGCCAGCGAGCATGCTGACGACGATTTTGCCGACTACAAAGATTTGAGCGAACTGACCGACTGGAATTTGTATTCCTTGCAGTGGGCTCCCGTATCACTGGATGGAAAATGGCTGGTGCTGCAAGACAAGGACTTATTCGATTATGCCCGTGTGGAGCGTAAGATACCTGCTACAAAAGAACTGAAAGTATCTTTCGAACTGATGGCGGAACAGAACGATAAAGGACTTTTGCAGATAGAATTTCTGGATGAAAACGGCATTGCCTGTTCCCGTCTGGAACTGACTCCCGATGGACTTTTCCGTGCCAAAGGAGGTGCGCGGTTTGGTAATTTGTTGAAGTATGAACCGGGCAAGACGTATAAGGTAGAAGTGGAGCTCTCTGTTGCCAACCGCATGGTAATTGTTATGTTGGATGGAAAGAAAGTGGGGCAACGTATGTTCTTTGCTCCCGTTCCGGCCATCGAGAGAGTGATGTTCCGCACCGGAGCGCAACGGACTTATCCTACGGTGGATACCCCGGCAGACTGGTATGGTATTCTGCCGAATGCAGGTGAGCAAGAACCTTTGTGCACCTATCGTATAGCCAATTTCAAGACGACTTCTGCTGATAAGGATGCCGGTGCGGCTTTCTTGAAATATAAGGATTTCAAGCCCTATGTGGATTATTTCAACAGCATGGAGGATGAGAATATAGCCCAGGCTGTTCCCAATGCCCGTGCATCTCAATGGATGGAAGAAAACATTCCTCTTTTCGAGTGCTCTCAAAAGAACTTCGAGGAAATGTATTATTATCGTTGGTGGACGCTGCGCAAGCATATCAAGGAAACTCCGGTGGGCTATGGTATGACCGAATTTCTGGTAAACCGTTCGTATGCCGATAAATACAATCTGATAGCTTGTGCCATCGGTCATCATATTTATGAGAGCCGCTGGTTGCGTAATTCGGAATACTTGAATCAGATTATCCATACTTGGTATCGGGGTAACGAAGGAGGCCCGATGGCCAAAATGACCAAGTTCAGCTCGTGGAATGCGGATGCGGTACTGGGACGTTACATGGTCGATGGAAACAAGGAGTTCTTGTTGGATATGGTAAAGGATTTGGAAGCGGAATATGCCCGTTGGGAAAAGACAAACCGCCTGCCCAATGGACTTTACTGGCAGGGAGATGTGCAGGATGGTATGGAAGAATCCATCAGCGGAGGCCGTCGTAAGCAATATGCCCGTCCCACTATCAACAGTTATATGTATGGCAACGCCAAAGCGCTCTCTCTTATCGGCATCATGACAGGAGATGAGGGCATGGCCATGAAATATGGATTGAAAGCCGATTCCATTAAAACATTGGTACAGGATAAGTTGTGGAACACAGACCATCATTTCTTTGAAACGATGCGTGGAGATGCGTCCGCCGAGGTACGCGAGGCTATCGGCTATATCCCTTGGTATTTCAATTTGCCGGATGCTTCTTCCAAATACACTGTGGCATGGAAGGAAGTGATGGACGAGAAAGGTTTTTCCGCACCTTACGGACTTACCACTGCCGAGCGCCGTCATCCTGAGTTCCGCACGCATGGCGTAGGTAAGTGTGAATGGGATGGGGCTATCTGGCCGTTTGCATCTGCACAGACTTTGACCGCAATGGCCAATTTTATGAATAATTATCCTCAGACTGTATTGACAGACAGCGTGTATTTCCATCACATGGAACGCTATGTGGAGTCGCAGCATCACCGTGGCCGCCCCTACATAGGCGAGTATCTGGATGAGGTGACCGGTTATTGGTTGAAAGGAGATCAGGAACGCAGCCGTTATTACAATCATTCTACTTTTAATGATTTGATGATTACCGGTTTGATAGGGCTTCGTCCGCGCATGGATAACACAGTGGAGGTGAATCCGTTGATTCCCGAAGGAAAGTGGGATTATTTCTGTTTGGATAATGTGTTGTACCATGGCCGTAACCTCACTATTTTGTGGGATAAGGACGGCAGCCGTTACCAGCGTGGAAAAGGTCTGCATATCTATGTGGATGGAAAGGAAGTGGGACACGCCGATACATTGACCCGTGTCCTTTGTGAGAATGTGCTATAATTTTGAATAAAGGGGATGTCTTAAGATAATAAATAGACTGTTGAAAGAAAAATGAATTACAGAAAATTCTTAATAGCCGCTTTGTTAGTTATGTCTTTCGCCGTGCAGGCGAAAGACATAACTGTTACCCGCCTGACGTGTGAGATGCGCGACGGAAGAGTGACCACCTCTGATACCCCTCGTCTGGGATGGCAGATGAGTTCGCCGGAAAATGGCACGCGGCAGACCGCTTATGAGATAGAGATTCGGGATGTATGGGCAGGAAAAGTAGTCTGGAACAGCGGCAAAGTAAAATCCGCTCAAAGCCAGTTGGTTTCCTGTGCGGATGCGGTCTTGGAGAAGGACAGGCATTATACTTGGCGTGTCCGTGTCTGGGATGAGGCTGATACGCCTTCGGCATGGAGTGCCCCCTCTGATTTCAGTATCCTGACTTCCGAAGCGGCTTTCGCCGGCAGTGAATGGATTGGGGCCATTACCCGTAAGGATGCCCGCATACCCGAAGGTCGGAAATATCATGGCAGTGAACTGAAAAAGCCTGAGGCAAAGGCCGCCTGGGCTGCTGTGGATACTTTGGCAAAGAAAAGTATTTATCTGCGCCGTGAGTTCCATGTGGCAAAGAAAGTGAAAGACGCCACGGCGTATGTATGTGGCTTGGGCTTTTACGAGTTTTCGCTGAATGGAGAAAAAGTGGGAGACAGCGAATTTGCCCCTCTTTGGAGCGACTATGACAAAAGTGTCTATTATAATACTTATGATGTCACCTCGCAAGTGAAGAAAGGCGGTAACGCCATCGGAGTCCTGCTGGGAAATGGATTTTACAATGTGCAAGGCGGCCGCTATCGTAAACTGCAAATCAGTTTCGGCGCTCCCACGCTTCGTTTCCGAATGGTGGTGAATTATGAAGACGGAACCAGTGAAACGATTGTTTCCGGAAAGGACTGGAAGTACGATTTCAGTCCCGTACTGTTCAATTGCATCTATGGCGGAGAAGATTATGACGCCCGCCGTGAGCAGAAAGGCTGGAACATGTTCGGTTTTAAAGAGCAGGATTGGCGTCCTGTCGTGATTCAGGAAGCCCCCAAAGGGGTGCTTCGTCCGCAGATAGCGCAACCGGTGAAGATTATGGAGCGTTATGATATCCGGAAAGTGACCAAGCTCACCGCTGAACAGATAACAGCTGCCTGCAAGTCAACCAAACGGACGGTGGACCCGTCTGCCTTTGTGCTGGATATGGGACAGAACCTGGCCGGGTTCCCCGAAATTACCGTCCGTGGAAAGAAAGGGCAGAAAATAACCTTGCTTGTATCCGAATCCCTGACGGACGAGGGAGCTTGCAATCAGCGTCAGACCGGCAGACAACATTATTATGAATATACTTTGAAAGGGGAGGGAGTGGAGACTTGGCATCCCGTTTCTCCTACTATGGCTTCCGGTATATTCAGGTGGAAGGTGCTGTGCTGAAAGGGCAGAAGAATCCCTTCCGTCTTCCGGTGATCCAGAAGATACAGTCGTGCTTTGTTTATAACTCGGCTCCTAAAATATCCACCTTCGAATGCTCCAACCGCATCTTCAATGATGCACACCGGCTGATAGAGAAAGCGGTGCGAAGCAACATGCAGTCTGTGTTTACCGATTGTCCTCACCGCGAGAAACTGGGTTGGTTGGAACAGGATCATTTGTGCGGTCCCGGTTTGCTGTACAATTATGATTTGACGGGCTTTGTTCCTCAGACTCTTCAGAACATAGCCGATGCACAGCATGCCAATGGCGCGGTTCCTACCACTGCTCCGGAATATGTGGTGTTCGAGGGCTCCGGTATGGATGCTTTTGCCGAATCTCCCGAATGGGGATGTACCTTTGTGGTATTGCCTTTCATGTATTATGAGACGTATGGGGATGATTCATTGATTAGAAAATACTATAACGGAATGCGCCGTTACATTGATTATATGACTACCCGTGCCAATGATGGAATCGTTTCTTTCGGACTGGGTGATTGGTATGATTATGGAGATTTCCGGGCCGGATTTTCTCGTAATACGCCTGTTCCTTTGGTAGCTACCGCCCATTATTATATGGTTGTTCGCTATCTGGTGGAGGCGGCACGTATGCTGGATAATAGGTATGATGTAGCATATTACACTCATTTGGGTGAAGAAATTAATAAAGCATTCCATCGGGAGTTTTATCACAAGGACACTCGTCAGTATGGTACGGGAAGCCAGTGCAGCAATGCCTTGCCTTTGTTCCTCGGAATGGTTCCCGCTGATGACAGACAGGCGGTGCTTGATAATCTGGTAGCGGATATAAAACGCCACGGCAACCGGCTGACCACCGGTGATGTGGGTAACCGTTATCTGTTCCAGACTTTGGCGCGTAACGGGTTGAATGAGCTGATGTACACCATGCACAACCATGAAGAAGCACCCGGCTATGGTTTCCAGCTGAAATTCGGAGCTACCACGCTGACCGAGCAATGGGACCCGCGGCAAGGTTCTTCGTGGAATCACTTTATGATGGGGCAGATTGATGAATGGTTCTTCAACTCGCTGGCGGGTATCCGCACCGTTGAGGGAAAACCGGGAATGAAGGAAATAGAAATACGTCCCCGGCCGGTAGGCGATTTGACATACGTCCGTGCCTCTACCCAAACCTTGTACGGAAAAGTAGCGGTAGACTGGACCCGCGAGAATGGAGTCTTTACATTAAAAGTAACGATACCTGTAGGGTGTACGGCACGCGTATTCCTTCCCGATGAGAAAGAGCCGAAGATAGTGGAAAGCGGAACTTATTCTTTTAAGAAATAAACGCGGTTTTCATAGGAAAAGCCCCCTGAGGGTATTTGGTAAAACTAAAATCAACTAATGAACGATATGAATAAACGTACCTTTTTAAGTCTGTTACTATGTGTTTGCTGTCTGTCTTTTCTGCATGCGGAGCGTGTGGATATGCAGCAGGCAGGTGCCGATGTGCAAGGCAGGAAGCTGAACACAGCATTGATTAATTCCACCATCGACCGCCTGAACGCCCATGGTGGAGGAACCCTCTTTTTCCCCGCAGGAACTTATCTCACCGGTTCCATCCACATGAAAAGTAACATCACTCTGGAACTGGAAGCAGGAGCCACCTTGAAATTCTCGGAGAACTTTGACGATTTCCTCCCTTATGTGGAAGTGCGTCATGAGGGAATCATGATGAAAAGTTTCCAACCGCTGATTTATGCCGTGGATGCAGAGAACATCACCATCAAGGGTGAAGGGACACTGGACGGACAGGGCAAAGCATGGTGGACGGAATTTTTCCGCGTCCTTGTAGATCTCCGGGACAACGGCAAGAGAAACATCAACAAGTACCAGCCTATGTTCGAGAAGGAAAACGACCTGAAAGCCCTTTACGCCGAAACCAACGAAGACTGGCACGGCACATTGGACCGTCGCTTCTTCCGTCCCCCTTTCATACATCCCATCCGTTGCAAGAATGTACGGTAGAGGGCGTGAAGATTATCAACTCTCCCTTTTGGACCGTAAATCCTGAGTTTTGCGATAATGTGACCATTAAGGGCATTACCATCCACAATGTGCCTTCCCCCAATACGGACGGCATCAACCCTGAGTCTTGTAAGAACGTACACATCAGCGACTGCCACATTTCGGTAGGCGACGACTGCATCACCATCAAATCCGGACGTGACCTGCAAGCACGTAAACTGGGCGTCCCTTGCGAGAATATCACGATTACCAATTGTACCATGTTGAGCGGACACGGTGGTGTGGTTATCGGCAGCGAGATGAGTGGGGGAGTGAAGAAAGTGACCATCAGCAATTGTGTCTTTGACGGAACCGACCGGGGGATTCGTCTGAAATCCACCCGTGGTCGCGGAGGCATTGTAGAAGATATCCGTGTAAGCAATATTGTGATGAGTAACATCAAGAAAGAGGCTATCGTCCTCAATCTGAAATATAGCAAGATGCCTGCCGAACCGAAGAGTGACCGTACTCCGGAATTTCGTAATATCTATGTGTCGGGTGTGACGGTCCGTGATGTGAATACCCCCATTATGGTGGTAGGCCTTCCCGAAGCGCCTATTACCGGTATTGTGATGCGTGATGTGTATATTCAGAATGCCAAGCAACGCTGTGTCTTTGAAGACTGCAAGGACTTGGTGCTGGATGATGTGTATGTGGATGGTAAAGAAATAAAATAGACTTCCCGATGAAGAAACAACTATTATGGTGCATGGCGGCACTCTCTTTTTCCGCTGCATCTGCACAAACTTATGAAACCCGGTTCGCACGTCCGTTATCCGATGTGCTGAATGACGTTGCCACCCGTTTCCAGGTCCGCTTGAAATATGACGTGGATACGGTGGGGCGTGTGCTTCCGTATGCCGATTTCCGTATCCGGCCTTATTCATTGGAGGAAACGCTGACCAATGTGCTTTCCCCCTTCGATTATAAATTCGTAAAGCAAAGTGACAAGGTATATAAGTTGAAACCTTACGAATACGCCCGCCGCACGGATGCCGACGGAGAAAAAATGCTGGCATACCTTAGTGGTTTATATAGTGATAAAAGTCAATGGGAACAGCGCAGGGAGATTCTCCGCAAAGAGGTGCGCCAACGTCTGGGACTGGATGATATGCTGAAAAGAACAGTGAAGGATGCAAAGCCTGTTCTTTCCAAAATACGCAAATTTGATGGCTATACCGTGCAGAACTTTGCATTGGAAACCTTGCCGGGACTTTATGTCTGCGGTTCAGTCTATGCTCCCCGTACCAAAGGCAAACATGCACTGATTATCTGCCCCAATGGTCATTTTGGACAGGGACGCTACCGCAAAGACCAGCAGCAGCGCATGGCGACTCTGGCACGTATGGGGGCTGTCTGTGTGGATTATGATCTGTATGGTTGGGGTGAATCCGCCTTGCAGGTAGGTGCGGAAGCGCACCATACCGATGACGCGCACACCATTCAGGCCATGAACGGATTGCTGATACTGGATGATATGCTGGCAAACCGTAAAGATATAGACCCTGCACGCATCGGCGTGAATGGTGGTTCCGGCGGAGGAACGCAGACGGTGTTGCTTACCGTCCTGGACGACCGTTTTACAGCTGCCGCCCCTGTGGTCAGTCTGGCTTCTCATTTTGATGGCGGCTGCCCGTGTGAAAGTGGCAAGCCCATCCAGTTGGCAGGTGGAGGAACTTGCAATGCGGAGCTGGCTGCCCTGTTTGCCCCGCGTCCCATGCTGGTGGTTTCCGACGGAGGAGACTGGACAGCCACGGTTCCCCGTTTGGAATATCCTTACTTGCAACGCATCTACGGTTTTTACGGTGCGACGGACAAGGTGAGCAATGTACATTTGCCGCAAGAACGCCATGATTTCGGTCCGAACAAGCGCAATGCGGTTTATGATTTCTTTATAGACGTGTTCGGCCTTGACCGGAGTATGCTGGATGAAAGTAAAGTAACCATTGAGCCGGAAAACGCATTGAAGAGCTTTGGTGAGAAAGGTGAGAAACTGCCTGCCGGAGCCTTGAGATATAAAGAGTGATTTTGTCGTTTATTTATTAGGTTAAGAGTTAGTGTAGAATCTCCCTCTTGCATAGCCTGTGAAGGTGAGCAAGGGGGGAACTTTTTTAGATATGGGGGATTAATACTTTTTGTCGGGTATATCAGGCCTTGTCATGCGGACTGTTAAGTCTTTTTGTGCGGACTGTTACTATAGTCTTCGGCAGTGGACCGTACAGTCTGCTACAGTGGACTGTACGGTCTGCCGTAATGAAACATACGGACTACTGTCGTAGTCTGTAAAAGGTAACCGTAAGAAATGCTTTAATGGTACTGAAAAAAAGACTTAATGGAGCTGAAGCGATGAATTAACTCTGCATTTATGTTATAATCATCTTTAGTTCCCCATCCTTGTGGCGCTTTCGGTCGTTTTCTTGTTTATAGTTGCGGAGTCAGATCGGTCTCTACGTCGGATTTCGGCTGAGTATAATGGAAAAAACGGAGATTATAACAAGATAATGCGTTTCTGTAATATGGCAGCAATCTGTTGTCTCAGTTGCGGGGCGCTGATGGGCTTGGCCATATAGCCGTCGAAGCCGTTTTCCATGGCCCGTTGTTCATCACTGGCATAGGCGAAAGCGGTAACAGCAATGATAGGTACATCCAAGGATAGTTTTCGTATTTCCCGGGTGGCCTCATAGCCATCCATCACCGGCATATTGATATCCATCAGAATTATCTGAGGGGTATGGAGCTTATACAAATTGACCGCCTCTTTTCCATCCCAGGCATGTACCAGGTTATATTCTCGTTTCAAGATAGATTGGAACAGCCGGTAATTGCTCTCATTGTCTTCGGCGATCAGAATGGTCAGCTTGTCTTTTTGCACGGAAATGAGTTGATGCTCTTCCTCTTTCTTGTTCTCTGCAGCGGCAGGCTGGTATGGAATGGTGAACCAGAAAGTGGATCCTTTTCCTTCCTCGGACTCAACACCGATGCGTCCTCCCATGTGCTCTACAATTGTCTGGCAAATGGATAGCCCCAGTCCTGTACCCTGTACAAAAGAGTTCAGTTTGACGAAACGTCCGAATATGGAGTTCACTTTGTCGGCTGGAATGCCGCAACCGGTATCTTTAACATAGAAATAAAGTTCTTTGTCGCATAGTTTGTAGCCGAAGGTGATGCTTCCTTGTGAGGTAAATTTGCTGGCGTTGTTCAGTAAATTGTTCAGTACCTGCATCAGACGGTTCTTTTCCGTTCTTATGAGGCAGGAGGGAAGTCCTTTCTGTACAATCAGTTGAATGCCGTTGCTCTCTGTCCGATAACGGGTAACACTTTCTATCTCGGAGATAATATCATTCAGTTCTATGTTGCAATAGCTGAACTCTAATGTACCGGCCTCTATTTTCGATAAGTCCAGTATGTCGCTGATTAATTGCAGCAGCAACGTATTGTTACTTTCAATGATATTGATATATTCCTGCTTTTCCTGTTCCTCTTCTGCAGCAGCAAGGATGTTTGAGAAACCGATGATAGCATTTAGCGGAGTGCGTATTTCGTGGCTCATATTGGCAAGAAAAGCGGACTTCAGCCGGTTGGATTCTTCCGCGCGGTCCTTGGCTGAAAGCAGTTCGTCTTCCATTTTCTTCCGTTCAGTTATGACTAGGGAAGATCCTACCAAAGTGAGCGGCATTCCGTTTTCGTCTTTGCTTTCCACAGCTGCCTGCGCCTCTATCCAGTCTATTTTCCATTGTGTTCCGTCATTGGCCAGCACGCGGTATTCCTCTTTTACTTTCTCTATTTTCCCGTCTGCCAGGTCACGGTAGGCCTGTATCACGCGCGGGCGGTCTTCTTTAATGATTTTAGCGAAGTATTGCTCATCCGAAACGCTCAACTGATCTTCGCTGATGCTTCCCGGCATGGCCGCCATGGCAATGGGGCGGTTGAGATCGCATAAAATGGTATGGTCTTTCAAATTCCATTTCCAAGGTACAATGTTGGCTACTTCCAGTGCCATGGAAAGTTTATGGTTCGTGGCGCTTAGCATTTGCTGTGCATTGTGCAACTCGGTGCTGTCCATGCAGAACACATCGACCATATCCGGTTCGGTGGAGCAATTCAGGACAACATCATAGAAGGTGTTGACGGTTTTAAAATAATATGGGAAGGTGATCGATTTCTTTTCTTTTAAGGTGATACTCATGAAATGGGTGAATTCCGGCAAGGACTCCGGGAAAATTTCAGAGGCTCTTTTCCCTATTATATCGGATTTGGGCAAGAAACATCGTTCGAAATAACGGTTGACATCCCGATAAATGCTGTCTATAATATTTCCTTCTTTATCCCATATTACCTGTTCCTTCATGTAAAGGATAGGCATATTGTCTATCAGATTGGTATATTGTGTGTTCGTGTCTATTTCATTTTGCTGGGCGCGTCTCAGCGCTTTCAGCATTTGAATGCGTTTTTGCTGTGCCACGGCCATCAGTATAAAAGCAATGAGTACACTTAGGATGATCCATTTATATTTGTTCAGAAAGTTGGCCGGTTTGTCATAGAAGACGGTGTCACCAGGGCATAGGTCGGGATCGAGTCCTTTATTTACCAGTCTTGTGTAGTTGAATGCGGGGTGTGCTTCGTTGGGTTCATAAAAAGGTATGTCGCTGGCTTTCTTCCCATGTAGTATCTCGTCTATCGTTTTCAGTAATTGCCTGGTAAAGATTTGGTCATTATACATGTATCCTCCTACCATGCCGCCGTCATCCATACCTGCATAGCGGATGGTGAACAAAGGGGCGGAGATGCTGGCGATACTTCTGTAGGCATTAATCAGAAAATTGCTTGAAGTGAACGATTCGGTGAACCAGGTGGATACCAGAATGCCTGTGGTCTTGTCTGTTTTACGCACGGCGTTATATAGCTGATGCAGACTGTTGGTACGCGAGGAGATGTATTCGTAATCCATTTGCGGGTATTTGTCTTTAATCAGCTCTCGCAGTTGCTTGTCATATTCCGGATTGGGGTAGATGCCGTCTCCCAGGAAAATCAGTTTCTTCATACCGGGAATCATCCTGCACATCAGTTGCACGTTTTCTTCCAGATAGATGGGGGTGTGCATGTAGGTGAAATTGAACTCTTCTGCCAATTCGCTCATGTGTGTCTTTTCTTCGGGGGTGACTGTATCTCTCTGTCTGTAGAATTTCTCATGGTACACATAGGGGTCGGCTCCGCATACAATGGCAGGTACTTTACCCCATAAAGATTGAATCTCTTCTCTGAAAATCAGGCTCATGCTCCCGATGAATACCAGCAGGCGGGGAGGGGTGGAACCATATTTCGAGGAAAGAATTTCTGGGAATCTCTCGATTTTAGTGGAGTCGCCTACCATAAAAAGATTCAGATGCTCTATGTAAGCGTCCATGTTCTCTATTCCAGCTATTTTATGAACAATGGGGGTGGTGATGCTGTTGCTCCAGGGAGAGGATTCGTTGTAGCTGTTCAGAATCAGAATATAGTTCCCCGTCTCGGTGTTTTCCTGTACATGGGAGGCTTTGCCGATGGTTGCAAAGAGGGTGAATATACAGGTACATATCAGTAACCGTTGTATATGGGCTACACACGTTCTTTTAAGATTTCTGTTCATTATTGATGTCCTACTCTTCTTTTATTATATAGCTACGATGCTTGTGATGCAACAAATGTACTATTAAATTAATGAGTGGACGAAGAAATGGAAATGTTTAACAAATATTAAAAGAGACAGGACGGGATGGAAAGTTTTCGTATAGGCAAATGGGAGATGATTGGATGGGAATTCCTGCCGGCCGATATGGCAGTGGGGCGCGAATGCTGATAAAGGGAGTGGGAGGGGAAGTCATTCTTTTGTTCTATTTCTTTTTTATATAAAGGAATAGTCTTATATTTATCCCGTCATCTTATTTTTGAAAAAGTAGGGGAACATCACTTAATCAGAAGTAGTTATGGAATATCACTTACGTACTAAATTGAATGGAAATATAGCAATGACTTCCTGTTTCCATGAAAACTCCTTTTTGCAGCGTGACAGGAGTCTTTATAAATTTATATGGGTGCGGCATGGAACGTTGGATGTGGAAGTGGATCATGTGGTGATGCATCTGGAAAAAGAGGAAATGATTTCGCTTACTCCTTTGCATCATGTGCAGATAAGGGGAGTGGGCGGTGAATACCTCACTTTTTTATTCAATAGTAACTTTTATTGTATTTACGGGCATGACAGCGAGGTGTCTTGTAACGGATTCCTGTTTAACGGTTCTTCCCGTGTCATGCGTTTGAAGCTCTCGCCTTCCCAGTCGGCCCGTCTTGACAGTATTGTCGATATTTTCAGGGGGGAGTGTGGAATACAAGACAACTTGCAGGAAGAAATGTTGCGTATTATTCTGAAACGTTTCATTATCACTTGTACCCGCATAGCCCGTGAAAAGTTTGATGTGGACCCGGGACGTGAGAACATGTTTGATGTGATTCGTCAGTTTTATGTACTGGTTGACAGTCATTTTAAGGAGAAGAAGCAAGTACAGGATTATGCTGATATGTTGTGCCGTTCTCCCAAGACTATTTCTAATCTCTTTTCCCTTTACGGACTTTCTTCTCCTTTGCGTGTCATTCATGAACGCGTGGATGCGGAAGCCAAGCGCTTGTTGCTTTATACGGGTAAGAGTGCGAAAGAAATCAGTGAGATTCTGGGATTTGAGGATTTGGCTACGTTCAGCCGTTTCTTTAAGAAAATGAACAAGGAGAGCCTTTCGGAATACCGGAAAAGAGAGAAGCGGGAATAATTGCCAACCTATATGGGGAAATTGCCATTTACCGGAGGGGGAAAACCACCGACCTTTGCACCAGGAAGTTAAATCTTTTAATAATGAAAGCAATGATGGCAAAATTAAAATCTCTGTTTGTTGCGTTTTTAACAATAGCAGCATCTGCCCAAAAACTGGGTATCAATCTTATCCGTGTGGCAATCCTTGTAATTTTTGTATGGATTGGCGGTCTGAAATTCTGGAATTATGAAGCCGAAGGAATTGTGCCTTTTGTGGCGAACAGTCCCTTTATGAGTTTCTTTTATACCAAGGACGCTCCTGAATATAAAGAATATAAGCTGAAAGAAGGCGAACTCGATGAAACGAAGCACCTGTGGCATGAAGAGAACAATACTTATGGGTTCTCTCATGGATTGGGTATTTTGATTATGGGGATCGGTATCTTGACGTTTTTAGGCATCTTCTCTCCGAAAACCGGTTTGGTGGGGGCCGGACTGGCTATTGTCATGACATTGGGCACTTTGTCTTTCCTTGTAACAACGCCCGAGGTGTGGGTCCCCGATTTGGGAAGTGGCGAACAGGGATTCCCTTTGCTGACGGGCGCCGGTCGTCTGGTCATTAAGGATATTGCTATTCTAGCAGGAGCTGTTGTCGTTCTTTCGGATAGTGCGGGAAGGGTATTGAACCAGTTGAAAAAGTAAAGTTGGAAAGACCGGTCACGGACATGCTCTTTTATAGGGGGGGTATATGGATGCATTCCGGCGAGAGGCAAGTATTTCCTGCAAGACATAACTATCTATGAGGCAAGTTGCATCCTGTGTCATCTTGCTGTCTGTCAGCTATTGATAATGAATGCAAATTTGGCAGATTCTGCGGTTAACCCCTGTTAAGTGCTTATCTGTCTGTGTTAAAAGAGGAAAAAAAACTCTGACAAACGGTACAACCGTACAATATTTGTCATTACATTAGCGTCATAAATGTTAAACCAAACTTGAAATTAACAAATTAATAGATATTAAGTTATGAAACAAGCAACTAAAATGGTACTAGGCGCAGCAGCAATTGTAGCAGTCAGCGCAGGTGTAGCAGGAGTAACGGCTTATTCTATGTTGAAACCCGAGCCAAACAAAAGCGTGGCTTTTAATGATGTGTTCCAACAAAATCCGAATACAAGACTCGCCGCGTTGGACGCCACTCAAATGCAACCGGTGGATTTGACTCAGGCAGCGGAAAATTCAGTGCATGCAGTAGTTCATATAAAGTCAACTCAAGAATCAAAGACTCAGACGGTTACCGTTCGTGATCCGTTCTATGATTTCTTTGGTGATATTTTTGGAAATGGCAGAGGCGGCGGTCAGCAGCGTCAGGTGCAGACTCCTGAAAGAGTGGGATTCGGTTCCGGAGTGATCATCTCGAAAGATGGATATATTGTAACGAATAACCATGTAATCGATAATGCTGATGTGATCAGTGTCAAACTGAATGACGGACGTGAATACAAGGGACGTGTAATCGGCACAGACCCCAGCACGGATTTAGCGTTGGTTAAAATTGAAGCGGATGAGCTTCCTACGATTCCCGTGGGCAATTCGGAGGCTTTGAAAGTAGGTGAGTGGGTATTGGCTGTGGGTAATCCCTTTAATATGACTTCTACGGTAACAGCCGGTATTGTGAGTGCCAAAGCCCGTTCTTTAGGGGTATATAATAATGGTGTGGAATCTTTCATCCAGACAGATGCTGCGATCAACCAAGGCAACAGTGGTGGTGCATTGGTGAATGCAAGGGGTGAACTGGTAGGTATCAATTCCGTACTTTATTCACCTACAGGAGCTTATTCGGGTTATGGGTTTGCTATTCCAACCAGTATTATGACGAAAGTTATAGCCGACTTGAAAGAATATGGAACCGTTCAGCGTGCGGTATTGGGCATCAAGGGTACTCCGATTAATGATGACCAGCAGATGATGCCGGAAGAAATCAAGAAGAAGGTGAAGGAACTGGGCGCCACCGACGGTGTGTTGATTGCTGAGATAATTGAGGGAGGTTCTGCGGCCGGCAACTTGGAAGTAGATGATGTCATTATCGGTATTGACGGAAAACGTGTGAAGAACTTTGCTGAGTTGCAGGAGGGGTTGGCTAAACACCGTCCGGGTGACAAAGTAACCGTCAAGGTGTTGCGTGACAAGAAAGAAAAGGATATCGAGATGACCTTGAAGAATGCACAGGGAACAACGAAAGTGGTGAAGAGTGCGGGCATGGATATCTTGGGCGCAGCATTCCGTGAAGTTCCTCAGGAATTGAAGAGACAATTGAATTTGGGATATGGTGTGGAAGTCACAGGTGTGACAGACGGTAAGATGAAGGCTGCCGGTATCCGTAAAGGCTTCATCATCCTGAAGGCAAATGGACAACCTGTCAAATCAGTAAATGATTTGGAAGATGTGCTGAAAGCTGCTACCCAGTCACCGGATCAGGTATTGTTCCTGAGTGGTATGTTCCCATCAGGTAAACGTGCGAACTATGCAGTGGATTTGACACAGGAATAAGAAGATTTTTAAGGTAGAAAGTTTCAATAGGTAAAGTTTAGAGGATGCACGGTAAGGGTTACTTCCGTGCATCCTGATTTTATAGTCAAACAGGACTGATAACCTTATTTTCGCAAAATATTTAGGAAAAGAAGGACAAAGATAGTCTTTTTTGATTTATTAGCTAATATTTTTCAAACAAAAATGGATGTATTCCATTTAATGTTGTAAATTTGCATCCCAAATTTGTTTTATAGAGAATGAGACAATTAAAGATTACCAAAAGTATCACTAACCGAGAGAGCGCATCTCTGGATAAGTATTTACAGGAAATAGGCCGTGAAGACCTGATTACTGTAGAGGAAGAGGTAGAGCTCGCTCAGCGTATCCGTAAAGGCGACCGGGTAGCATTGGAAAAACTGACACGTGCCAACTTGCGTTTCGTCGTGTCTGTAGCCAAGCAGTATCAAAATCAGGGGTTAAGTCTTCCTGACTTGATTAATGAAGGCAACCTGGGATTGATTAAAGCAGCCGAAAAGTTCGATGAAACCCGAGGCTTCAAGTTTATCAGTTACGCCGTATGGTGGATTCGTCAGTCTATTCTCCAGGCATTGGCAGAACAGTCACGTATTGTCCGTTTGCCGTTGAATCAGGTAGGCTCGTTGAACAAGATCAGCAAAGCCTTCTCTAAATTCGAACAGGAAAACGAACGTCGTCCTTCTCCGGAAGAACTGGCCGATGAACTGGAAATACCTGTAGACAAAATCTCGGACACGTTGAAGGTTTCAGGACGCCACATTTCTGTAGACGCTCCTTTTGTGGAAGGAGAAGACAACAGCTTGCTGGATGTGCTTGTGAACGACGACTCGCCTATGGCAGACCGTTCCTTGGTTAATGAGTCACTTGCGAGGGAAATTGATAGAGCACTCTCTACGCTGACCGAAAGGGAGAAGGATATTATCCAGATGTTTTTCGGTATTAATACGCAGGAAATGACGTTGGAAGAAATCGGCGATAAATTCGGCCTCACTCGTGAGCGCGTACGCCAGATTAAAGAGAAAGCCATTAGAAGATTGAGACAAAATTCGCGTAGCAAGCTGCTTAAGTCTTATTTAGGGTAAGAAAGATTCGGTTTCCGAAAAGAAAACAAAGCACAAGATGGAAGGTTGCTTCCGTCTTGTGCTTTTGTTCATAATATACCAATAATGCCTATCGGCTGCACTATGTGCCGTATGGTAATGGGCACATCAGCAAATTATTATAGTTAATTAATCTATTACTTTTTCGTATTTGTCCGTAAATAACTACTTTTGTCCTCTAATAAAATTATAAAATTAGAATTATGAAATCCATAAAGATTCTGTGCTCTTTATTATTGGTACTGACGGTATGCTCGGCATTCTCATTGAAAGGAAGTAAATCTGTTTATATAGTAGGCGTATCCGCATCGTTTACAGATTCATTGGTTTATTTCACGGAAATCCAGTTGCTGGACAGTGTGAGGCTGGATAAGAATAAGATGTTGCCGGAACGCTCACAATACAGTTATCAGCTGAAAAATTATCTGGAAAACGAGGAAGGGCTGACGAACCGTACTTGCTTTGTTTATTTCTCGAACAGCAGAAAGAAACTGCAGAAGACCATCAACAAGATGAAGACCAAGTATCAAAAAGGAAAGACCTTGCTGATTCGCGAAGTGAACCCCAATGCATTCAAGTTCAAGAAACCGGAAGAGTAATCCTTTTCTTATGAAAAAGATTCTATTTCTATTCTTGGCAGCCTGCTTTTTCTTCTCTTGTGAGAAGGAAACAATCGTGATTCCTCAGCAACATGCCGGAAGAACGGTTCTGGCATTCTTTTGGGCGGATAACAGTTTGAATTCCAGTTTGCGTGATAATATTCAGACGATGATGCAAGGACTTCAGGCTATGAAGGATTCGGCTGCTTTATTGGTATATTGGGATGGTGAGGCTTCGGATATCAGTTGGCCGGAGCCTTGTATCGTAGAATATGTAACCAATGGTCAGGGGGGTATCAACAGCCTGTCTAAAGGAACGATAGATGCAATGATGGCTGATAAGAATACATCTATCTATGATTTGATTGGTATTGGTAACATCAGAAAAAAATATCCCCCTCAGACATCAACGGAGAAAACCGTCATGCAGACAGTGATAGGTGATATGATGAGTGCTTACCCGTCGGAAAGTTATGGAATAATCTTTGGATCTCACGGTTCGGGATGGTTGCCCACTATTACCGGCACCCGTTCTATAGGACAAGATGGCGGGCGGTATTCCAGTGACACAGCGTTGATACCGGAATTGGCGGAAGTGTTGCGTACGGTAAATCCTCAAAAGTTTGATTTTGTCTTGTTTGATGCGTGTATGATGGGGTGTGCCGAGGTGTATTATGAGCTGAAGGATGCTGCCAGATACTGTATCGCTTCTGTACTTGATATACCGGCAGCCGGATTTCCTTATGCAAGTGTGATGCCTTATTTGTATGAAAATGCGATCAAGGATTATTTGGGGCCAATCTGTAAAGATTATATAGATTATTATAACTATAATGGTTGGGGAACCATTTCGGCAGTGGATTGCAATCAGATGGAAGGCTTGGCGGAAGCGGTCAGAAGTGTGATTTTGTCCAATCAGGATAGCCTGAAGAACGTGGATACAGCTGATTTGCAGCAATATGGCAAAGGCAGCAGCAACTTCAAAGGATATGCCTATGATATGTTACAGTTTATTGGAAAATTGTGTGGAGGAATGGCTCCGGACGATTTTACGCAACAATTAAAGAAGACGGTCGTTTATACAGGTTATACTCATGATCCCACCTCATCCTTGTACAGAATAGATGGGGATAACTACAGTGGAATGGGTATGTATATCCCCAATTCATTCACCACTCCCAAATATTTGCTTTGGAACAATTATTTCAAGTCTTCCATAGCGTGGTATCATGCATCCGGATGGGCTGAAACGGAATCTATTTGGGGGAATTGAAGGAGAATGCAGCCAGTTGCTTTTACTTGATCCCGAATAATAGATATAGCGGATGGAAGTGCCGAATTTCCGGTATTCCTCCATTTCCACCGAGTTGTCTACTGCATCCTGCAGGGCTTGTTTAAAGGCGGCATAATGGGTATTCATATAAGTGGCGTTGTCCAGTTCTCCTGTAACACTGTAGAAATAGCTCACACTATTATCTTTCTCATTATAACAGGTGCTGTCCAGTGTAATCGTTTCGTTCATGCGTGTGGGGCAGGACCGGTTGGTCTTTTCGGCTGTCTGTTTGAATTTACGGACTTGTGAACGGTGGTTATTATTACATCCTGCCAAAGTAAGGATACCTAGGGCCGCTATTATAACTGTTTCTCTTTTCATTATAAATCGGTATTTTGAAGCGAAAGTAAACTATAAGTTTGAACAAAGCAAATGGATTTTTGTTTTTTATTAGTAAGTTTGTGCAAACAAAAAAAGTAAAACATGTCTCGCATTATAGATGAATTAAAACGTACGGACCACAAGCGTTATCTGGGTGGTCTTGATTTCTTTAAATATATTGGTCCCGGATTACTGGTTACTGTAGGTTTTATTGATCCGGGAAACTGGGCCTCGAATTTTGCGGCCGGTTCCGAATTTGGTTACGCGTTGTTGTGGGTGGTGACCTTGTCTACCATTATGTTGATTGTGTTGCAGCACAATGTGGCCCACCTGGGCATTGTGACGGGATTGTGCCTGAGTGAAGCAGCCACGCAGTATTGTCCCAAGTGGATATCCCGTCCCATTTTGGGCAGCGCGGTGCTGGCCTCCATATCCACTTCGCTGGCTGAGATACTGGGAGGAGCCATTGCCTTGCAGATGCTTTTGGAAATTCCCATTGCCTGGGGATCTGTCCTTACTACGATGTTTGTCGTCATTATGCTTTTTTCCAATTCATATAAAAAGATAGAAAGAGCCATCATTGCTTTTGTATCCGTAATCGGCCTTTCGTTTCTGTATGAGTTGTTTTTGGTGGATATTGACTGGCCTGTGGCGATCCGTTCCTGGGTGGTTCCTGAGATACCCCAGGGCAGTATGCTGATTATCATGAGCGTACTTGGGGCAGTGGTTATGCCGCATAACCTTTTCTTGCATTCAGAGGTGATACAGAGCCACGAGTACAACAAGCAGGACGAGAGCTCCATTCGTAAAGTATTGAAATATGAGTTCTATGATACTTTGTTCTCCATGATTGTAGGATGGGCTATCAATAGTGCCATGATCTTACTGGCAGCCGCTACTTTCTTCCGTACCCGGACTCCGGTGGAAGAGTTGCAGCAGGCGAAGTCGTTGCTTGACCCGTTGCTGGGCAGCCATGCCGGAATCATCTTTGCCCTGGCATTGCTGATGGCGGGGATTTCCTCCACCATAACCAGTGGTATGGCGGCAGGTTCTATCTTTGCGGGTATTTTCGGTGAGTCTTATCATATCAAGGATATCCACTCTAAGGTCGGTATTTTGATTTCTTTGGGGATAGCATTGGTTCTTATCTTCTTTATTGAGAATCCCTTTTACGGACTTATCATTTCTCAGATGATTCTGAGTATCCAGCTGCCTTTCACGGTGTTCCTGCAAGTAGGACTGACCTCTTCCAAACGGGTGATGGGCAAATATGCCAACTCCCGGTGGAGTTCATTCGTGCTTTATACCATTGCGGTGATTGTCTCCGCATTGAATATCATGCTGTTGCTCAGTTGAATAATGTGCGAATTTCCCATGTGCCAATTGCCATGCGGGACCATAGCGCAGCACGTGGGCACATGGGCAAATTTTTTATTTCGTTTTGCTTTCCGAGATAATCAGCAGCTTGTCACCGGCATGCAGTTGCAGAGAGCCATTGGGGATCATGAATTCGTTCCCCCTTTTTACCAGCATCACCAGCATACCTTTAGGCAGGTTCATATCCATTAGTCTGTTTCCTTTTGCCAGCATTTCTTCCGTCAGTACGATATCGCGGAGGTCTGTATTGATTTCCTCCGGTATCTCTACTCCGAAATCATTTCCTGTTTTTTCCAGTGGGGTATCCAGATGGAGTAATTTGGCCATCCATGAAATGGTCGTTCCTTGAACCACTAAAGACAATATGGTAATGAAGAATACGATATTGAAAATCTGAGTAGATCCCGGCACATCAGCTACTACCGGATAAGTGGCGAATATGATAGGTACTGCTCCGCGCAATCCCACCCAGGAAATAAACAGCCGTGAGTTGATGTTCATCTTTTTAAAGGGAAGGAGGCAGAGCAGGACACTGAGCGGGCGGGCGAGGACAATCATGAAAATGCCGATCAAGGTTGCCGGTATGGCGATGGACAACATTTCATGGGGATTCACCAGCAATCCCAGGCTCAGGAACATGATAATTTGGAAGAGCCAGGTCATGCCGCTCATAAAAGTAGCGATCTCCTTACGGTTTACAATGCGTGCGTTACCCACCATCATCCCTGCTATATAGACAGCCAGATAGCCGTTTCCTTTACACAGGTCGGTCATGGTGAATGTGAAGAAAATAAAGCTCAGCAGCAAGATAGGATAGAGTGACTGGTTCTTCAAGTCAATCTTGTTGATGATTGCTACCGCCAGTTTTCCCAGCAGGAATCCTGATGTGCCACCCACAGCAAACTGAATCAGGAATGAAATCAGAATATCGTCTGCCCCCATGCCTGCCGACGTGATGAATTGTATCAGGACGATAGTAAGCATATACGCCATAGGGTCATTACTTCCGCTTTCCAGTTCCAGCATCGGTCGGAGGTTATGTTTCAGATTCATGCTTTGCGAGCGCAGGATGTTGAACACGGAAGCAGAGTCCGTAGAGGACATGGTAGCCGCCAGCAGCATGGCCGTCATCAGGGACATGGTAATGCTGACATTCGAGAATCCGGAAATCCAATAAATAAAGAATCCGGTGAAAATAGTAGTAAGCAACACACCGAAGGTGGAAAGCAGTATGCCTTGTGGCAATACAGGTTTGATATCCGAGTATTTGGTATCCATACCCCCTGAGAACAGAATGATGCTAAGGGCCATCATGCCGATGAACTGGGCTTCGCCCGCATCATGGAACTGGAGTCCCAGACCATCGCTTCCGAATAGCATGCCGACCAATAAAAAAACAAGTAACGTAGGGATTCCGAACCGGTATCCGGTCTTACTCACTACAATACTTACGAATAATAGGATGGAACCTATCAAGAGAATGTTTTCTGCATTAAATATCATACTTCTGTGATCTTGTTTAATTTTTTAATATGATGTGCCAGCATCAGGCAGGCTGTGATAAACGCTAACAGATCGGATACAGGCATACTGAGCCAGATACCGTTCAGTCCCCACCAATGAGGTAGTAACAGCAGGCAGGGTAATAAATACAACAGTTGGCGGGACAAGGAGAGGAAGATAGAAATTTTCGCTTTCCCGATAGATTGGAAGAAACTGGAAATTACAATTTGTATTCCCACGAAAGGAAACATCAGTACTCCGATTTGTAACCCGGTGCGTGCCAATGCTGTAAGTTCTTTATCGTCTGTAAACATATTAACAACCAAATTAGGGAAAAGTTCGCTGAAAGCAAATCCCAACGAAGTGATGCACCCCCCTGCAATCATGCAATATTTCAAAGTCTGCTTCACCCGGCCGAATTTGTGTGCGCCATGATTATAGCCCACAATCGGTTGCATTCCCATAGTCAGCCCCATGATAACCATTACAAACAGCATCAGCAGACGGTTTAATATGCCGTATGCGCCGATAGCCAGATCGCCCCCGTAGAGCAGCAGGCTCTTGTTGAATATAATGACAATGGCCGAAGCGCAGACATTCATCAGGAACGGCGACATACCTATACTGAAGATATTCTCTACGATCCGTTTCCTTAATTTGAATATCCCTTTCTTGAAGCGGATATAACTTTTTTCCTGCATGAAATGGCTCAGCACCCATATCATGCCGGCAAACTGTGAAAGGATGGTTGCCGTGGCTGCTCCGCGGATTCCCCAACCGAGCCAGAAAATAAAGACAGGAGCCAGAATGATGTTGCATCCCACTGTCAGCATGGAGGACAGCATAGCCTTTCGGGGATAACCGGTGGCACGCATGATATTATTCAGTCCGATCATTACATAGGTGACAGGACTTCCTATTAATATAATCTGCATAAAGTCGCGGGCGTATGGCAACGTGTCATGGCTTGCCCCGAAGAAGAACAGAATCCGGTCCAGAAACAGCAGGGTGATGCCTCCGTAGAAAATAGAATTTATCACACAGAGCACCGTTACGTTTCCCAGCACCTTCTCGGCGCCGTCCGTATCCTTCTGCCCCAGGCGGATAGAAGAAATGGTAGCGCCACCCACCCCGACCAATGTGCAGAATGCCACCAGCAGATTCATCAGCGGAAAAGAAATAGCCAAACCCGATATGGCCATGGCGCCGACACCATGGCCGATAAATACACTATCAATAATATTGTACAGTGATGTCAGTGTCATCCCTATGATGGCAGGGATAGAGTACTCTAAAAGCAGCTTTCCGACCTTTTCTGTACCCAGTATGTGCGGGTTGTTTTCTTTCATTCGCGTTTTTGTTATTTTTAAGCTTTGCAAAGTTAGGAATATGGAGGATTATTCGGACCTTTGTGGCGTTAAATCAAACTAAAAGTAATATGAATTCAACAAAAAGCATAGCAGCTTTATTCGATTTTGACGGAGTGGTAATGGATACTGAGACTCAGTATAGTATATTCTGGAATGAACAAGGACGGAAATACCATCCGGAGCTTCCCGAATTCGGCCGGTTGATAAAAGGACAGACCTTGACACAGATTTATGCCAACTATTTTGCCGGAATGGAAGAGGTGCAGCATGAAATTACAGAAGATTTGAACAAATTTGAAAAAAATATGTTATATAATTATATCCCGGGCGTAGAGGCTTTCCTGAAAGAATTGAGGGAAAACGGGGTAAAGATAGCTATAGTCACAAGTTCAAATGAGATGAAGATGAGCAACGTATATAAAGCACACCCGGAATTGAAGCAAAGTGTGGACCGTATCCTCACTGCTGAAATGTTTACTCATTCCAAGCCTGACCCCGAATGCTTTCTGTTAGGTGCGACAGTTTTTGACACCGTGCCGGAGAACTGTGTGGTTTTCGAGGACTCGTTTCATGGACTTGAGGCGGGGAACCGTGCCGGAATGACTGTGATAGGACTGGCTACCACCAATTCTGAAGAGCAAATACGCGACAAGGCAAATGCTGTTATTCAGGACTTTAATGGATTCAGTTTCGAAAAAATGAAGAATATGATGAGGTAATGTCAACTAAAACATCTACCTTTGCAGCCGTTTTTTATAAATTAAAGTAAATATGGCAGGATATATTTCAGGTGATACACGCAAAGTAACTACCCACCGTTTGGTGGAAATGAAGCAGAGAGGCGAGAAAATTTCTATGCTTACCTCCTATGATTACACGACAGCGCAGATTGTAGATGGCGCAGGCATCGATGTTATATTGGTAGGCGACTCCGCTTCGAATGTCATGGCAGGAAATGTGACCACACTTCCTATCACCCTTGATCAGATGATTTATCATGGAAAGTCTGTGGTCCGTGGGGTGAAACGCGCGCTTGTTGTGGTGGATCTGCCTTTTGGCACTTACCAGACTTCCGAATACGAAGCGGTGACCAATGCGATCAAAGTAATGAAGATTACGCACGCCGATGCTTTGAAACTGGAAGGGGGCGTGGAGATCATTGATGCGGTAAAGAAAATCATTGCTGCCGGCATTCCCATCATGGGACATTTGGGGTTAATGCCGCAATCTATCAATAAATATGGAACCTATACTGTACGCGCCAAGGACGAGGAAGAGGCCGAGAAGTTGTTGAGCGATGCACATCTGCTGGAAGAGACAGGGTGTTTTGCGCTGGTACTTGAGAAAATCCCTGCGTCACTGGCAGAGCGTGTGGCCAGGGAACTGACTATTCCCGTTATCGGTATCGGAGCCGGTGGCGCGGTAGACGGGCAGGTGCTGGTAGTATCGGACATGCTGGGGATGACCAACGGTTTCAGTCCTCGTTTCCTCCGTCGTTATGCCGATCTGCATACAGTTATGACGGGAGCCATACAGCAGTATGTGGATGATGTGAAAAAAGGGTGATTTCCCTAACGAAGACGAACAATATTAACAAAGTTTTTGCTGATATGTATGATGACTTCTTCTTTCCGTATGAAAAGGCAAAACTGTGGACTGGGAATATGTTTTTGTTATCCCTTTCCAATTTTTTGCTTTATGCATCACTATACATGATGCTTCCTGTGCTGCCTTTATGGATGGTGCGGCACTGGTATTGCAGTTATGCGGAAGCAGGAGCAGCCATTGCTGTTTTCGGGCTGGCCATGTTCCTTCCGGGAACATTCAACAGCTACCTTATTGATACGTTCAAACGTAAAAGTGTGTGCTTTATAGCGATATTCCTGTTTGTGGCATCCAGTCTGCTATATCCGTACGTTGCGACCGTAGGATTTGTAGCTTTGGTCAGGGCTGTCCAGGGGGGGCTGTTCAGCGTCATTACCATGACTACGGGCAGTACATTGGTGATTGATGTCACTGCTTCCCGCCGCCGCACGGACGCCAATATCGCTTTTGCCTGGGCGGGTCGTTTTGGAATGGTGGTGGGTCTTGCCTTGGGGATCTATATTTATCCTTATTGGAATTTTCACCATATCATTTATACCAGTATGGCTCTGGGAGCGTTGGCGCTGGTGCTGATTCCGGCGGTGAAAGTTCCTTTCCGTGCTCCGCTCAGCACTTCATGGTTCTCGCTGGACCGTTTTTTGCTGCCGCGCACTTTGTGGCCGGGGATGAATATGATGATGGTGGCCATTATCTTTGGGATATTGGTGGCACATATTTACAATGAATTGTTTTTTGTTTGTATCCTGATAGGCTTTGTCCTGTCTTTGCTGCTTTTGCGTTACGTGCTTTCTCATGCTTCCGGTCGTTCGGAGGTAGAGCTGGGGCAGGCGGCAATGATAGGAGGATTGTTATTGCTCGCTTTTTCCAATAGCTTGATGAACAGTTATATAGCTGGTATTTTGTTGGGGATGGGAACCGGAACCACTGTGTCACGTTTCTTTATAAAAATGATCAGCCTGCCGAGGCATTGCGAGCGGGGAACGGGAAACAATACCTATCAGCTGATGTGGGAGGCAGGAGTACTGATTGGTTTCCTGTTTGAGAATATGTGGACTGAGGGTCATTCCGATACCATTTATTGGATATGTATCGGTATCTGTGTCGTTCTGCTGCTGATGTATGAGTTCTTCACACATCCGTGGTATTACAGAAAGATGGAGGAAAAACAGTGAAATATGGCAACTTACATAAATTAATAATATAAAGAATATGGCAGACGACAAAAAGATTATCTTTTCGATGGTGGGCGTAAGCAAAGCCTTCCAGGCGAACAAACAGGTATTGAAGGACATCTACCTATCCTTTTTTTACGGTGCTAAGATCGGTATCATCGGTCTGAACGGTTCGGGTAAATCAACACTGATGAAAATCATTGCCGGACTGGAGAAAAGTTATCAGGGAGAAGTGGTGTTCTCGCCGGGCTACTCTGTAGGCTATCTGGCACAGGAACCGCATCTGGATGATGAAAAGACAGTGAAAGAGGTGGTGATGGAAGGAGTGCAGAGCATCGTGGACACACTGGCGGAATACGAAGAAATAAACAATAAGTTCGGGCTTCCCGAATACTATGAGGATTCTGAAAAGATGGATGCGCTCTTTGCCCGTCAGGCAGAGTTGCAGGACATCATTGACGCTACGGACGCATGGAATCTGGACAGCAAGCTGGAACGCGCCATGGATGCGTTGCGCTGTCCGCCCGAAGACCAGCCGGTGAAGAACCTCTCGGGAGGCGAGCGTCGCCGTGTGGCATTGTGCCGTCTGCTGTTGCAGAAGCCGGATATTCTGTTACTGGACGAGCCTACCAACCATTTGGATGCGGAAAGTATCGACTGGCTGGAACAGCATTTGCAGCAATATGAAGGTACGGTGATTGCCGTAACCCACGACCGTTACTTCCTGGACCATGTAGCCGGATGGATTCTGGAACTGGACCGTGGCGAAGGAATTCCCTGGAAAGGAAATTACTCCAGCTGGCTGGAACAGAAGACCAAACGCATGGAGATGGAAGAGAAAGTGGCAAGCAAACGCCGCAAGACCTTGGAACGCGAGCTGGATTGGGTGCGCATGGCTCCCAAAGCCCGTCAGGCGAAAGGAAAGGCCCGTCTGAACTCTTACGACAAATTGTTGAATGAGGATGTGAAAGAAAAGGAAGAGAAACTGGAAATCTTCATCCCGAACGGTCCCCGTTTGGGAAACAAGGTGATCGAGGCCAAAGGAGTGGCGAAAGCTTATGGTGACAAGCTGTTGTTCGATAACCTGAATTTCATGCTGCCCCCTAACGGCATTGTCGGTGTAATCGGTCCTAACGGTGCCGGAAAGACTACCTTGTTCCGCTTGATTATGGGACTGGAAACCGTAGACAAAGGTACTTTCGAGGTAGGGGAGACCGTGAAACTGGCATACGTGGACCAGCAACATAAAGATATCGACCCTGCCAAGTCCGTTTATCAGGTGATCAGCGGTGGAAACGAACTGATCCGTCTGGGAAACAGGGATATCAACGCGCGTGCCTACCTCAGCCGTTTCAATTTTTCGGGAGCCGATCAGGAGAAACTTTGTGGAATGCTTTCGGGTGGTGAGCGCAACCGCCTGCAGCTGGCCTTGGCGCTGAAGCAGGAGGGCAACGTGCTGCTGCTGGACGAGCCTACCAATGATATTGACGTGAACACGCTGCGCGCGTTGGAAGAAGGTCTGGACGATTTTGCGGGCTGTGCGGTGGTGATCAGCCACGACCGTTGGTTCTTGGACCGTATCTGTACCCATATCCTGGCTTTCGAAGGAAACAGTGAGGTCTTTTTCTTTGAAGGATCCTATTCGGAATACGAAGAGAACAAGATGAAGCGTTTGGGTAATGAGGAGCCGAAACGGGTGCGCTACCGCAAGCTGATGGAAGACTGATGACGCCCTGTCTATAAAATCTTACCCAAGTGTACGAACAGTAACGTATTCTTGGGTAAGTTTGCATATACACACAACGGCTCGTCAGAAATGTATGGCAACTTCCTCAGTATAAAGACGTTTTTGAGGTTAAGAGCCTTTTTATTATACACCTATCTTATTATGCGCGCACCGCATGGAATTCCCGTCGGGTCCGTGTCCCGGGGTCATCCGGCAGGATGAATGTGGTTCACCATAAAACTATAAATTCTCTTTCTATAGACCTGCCACTGTAAATTGTAACCGATTTGTAGTTTGTATATCGTTTCTATTAGCTATCTTTGCAACGTCTTTTAAGACATTAATTATAATATTAATTAATAAAAAGTTTATGGTAAAAAGAATGCGATCTTTTTTTGCGGTGGTTATGTTGGTAATCGCTGCTACTGTTAACGCTCAGGTCACTACCTCGTCAATGAGTGGAAAGGTGGTCGATCAAAGCAATGAAGCCATTATCGGCGCGACGATTCAGGCTATTCATGAGCCGTCCGGCACCCATTATGGGGCCATTACCAATGTGGACGGCCGTTATTCCATCCAGGGCATGCGTGCCGGCGGCCCTTACAAAGTAGAAGTTTCTTATGTAGGTTATCAATCAGTGGTTTACAAGAGCATCAATCTCCAGTTGGGAGAGAATTACGTATTGGATGCGAACTTGAAGGAGTCTACCGAACTGCTGGATGAAGTAGTGATAACCGCTTCCAAGAGCAGCAATATGAAGTCTGACCGCGCCGGAGCGGTGACCAATGTCGATGCGGCCAGAATGTCGGAAGTGCCTACGGTGAGCCGCAGCATGAACGATATCATGCGCCTGACCCCTCAGGGAGCCAATATCGGTAGCGGTTTCTCAGTGGGTGGAGGTAACTACCGCCAGTCTTATGTCACTGTGGACGGAGCCGCTTTCAATAATGCCTTCGGTATCGGCTCGAACTTGCCGGCAGGCGGTTCGCCTATCTCTCTGGATGCGTTGGAACAGATTTCCGTTTCCACCACTCCCTTTGATGTCCGTCAGAGCGGGTTTACAGGAGGTGCCATCAACGCCGTGACAAAGAGTGGTACGAATGAGTTCAAAGGTACAGCCTATATGTATACTTCCAATACCCACCTTACCGGTAATAAGGTAGAGGACTATGAGCTGACCCGCAACCGTGACCACAGTACCACCTACGGAGCTTCTTTGGGAGGTGCGATCATTAAAAACAAGTTATTCTTCTTCGTGAACGGCGAATATCAGGATAATGTGCAGGCAGGTCCGTCGGGCATAGCGCGTAGCGGCGCCAATGACGAATGGAGCACCAACGGCATCGTGCACCGTCCGTTCGAGAACACCACAACGGTAGGCGGCCGTACCTTTGTGGGGATGAACAACATCAGCCAATACCTGTCGGAAAAATACAACTACAATCCGGGACGTTATCAAGGATACTCTTTGGAAACTCCTTCTTACAAGATCATGGGCCGTCTGGACTGGAACATCAACAACAACAACAAGATTAATTTCCGTTTCACCCATACCCATTCCAAGTATTCCTCTAACCCTTCCTCTTCCACCACTCCGTTTAAGGATTCAATCATCTATCCGGGTGGAGTAGACGGCAGTGCGGGCAAGAGCAGTTCGGGCCGTACAGCGAATGCCGGTATGTACTTTGAAAGCTCACGCTACATGCAAGAGCAGAACTTCACTTCCATTGCTTCCGAATGGAATTCAAAGTGGGGGTGCAATCAATAACGCCTTGCGTTTTACTTATTCTTATCAGAACGAACCTCGTACTTACGAAGGTGGAACATTCCCTACGGTCGATATTCTTGACCAAGGCTCCCTGTATGCCTCATTCGGCCCGGACCCCTTTACAGAAGGGAACTTGCGCCAGGTGAAGACCTTTGTCATTACCGATGAATTCAATTTCTCCAGCGGTATCCATAACTTTATGGGCGGTATCCAGTTTGAGTCCAATAAGGCAGTGAACGGATTCATGCAGGCGGGTAGCGGTTATTATGTCTATTCCTCTTGGGATGATTTTGTGAACAACAGAGCTCCGGCTGCTTTCGGTGTCACTTATTCCAACACCGGGGACGGTTCCCAGTTCCTGGCGAACATGAAGTACCAGCAGCTTTCTTTCTATCTGCAGGACCAGATGAATATCACAGACAACTTCAGACTGACTGCCGGGGTGCGTTTCGAACTGCCCATTTATCCGGAGCTGAAGAACAACTATAACAAGAATTTCGCACAGATTGACTTTGACGGATATCATTACGCCACAGACCAGTTGCCTTCATCCTACCAGCTGACCGCCTCCCCCCGTATCGGCTTCAACTGGGACCTTACAGGCGAGCGTAAGTATGTATTGCGCGGCGGTAGCGGTTACTTCATCGGCCGTCTGCCGTTCGTATGGCTGGTTTCGGCAGTAGGTAATGCCAATTGCGGACAAAGCACCTATTATTATAACGAGCAGAAGGACGCTAAGTACGGACAACCGAGTTTCCACACCAGCGTGGCTGATATGTTGAAAGATCCTAACTTGAACCTTCCGGCGGCTACCGATCCTGCCGCACCTTCCGGAGCCACCATCATTGACCGCGACTTGAAGATGAATGCCACCTGGAAGTCATCATTGGCTTTTGATGCAAAACTTCCCGGAGACATTGACTTTACGTTGGAAGGTATTTTCAGTAAAGAGTTCAATCCGGCTACAGTGACTAATTTGGGACGTAAGTTTAAAGGAGAGCAGGAGATAGCTCCGGGTGATGTCCGCAGAATGTTTGAGTACTCCAATTCGAACAAGACGGATGCTTATTATATCACCAATGCGGGAAACAGCGCTTATTATTACTCACTCACCGCCTCACTGGCCAAGACATTTGATTTCGGCCTGCATCTTTCCGCTTCCTACACCCGTTCTTATGCCAAGTCGTATGGCGACGGCATCGGCGACCAGGTGAACTCGGCTTATTACAACAACCGTTACTCTGTCAACGGAAATAATGACACGGAGACCGGCTATGGTACGTATGTATCGCCCAACCGTGTGCTGGCTTCCGCCGCTTACCGTATTAAATACGCCAAGAATTTCGCTTCCTCCTTGTCTTTGATTTATGAGGGTATGAACATGGGCTATGCCGGAGGATATTCCGCCGCCCGTTATTCCTATACATTCACCGGAAATATTGTAGGCGATTACGGCTCAAACAACTTGCTGTACATTCCGGCATCCCGCGAGGCGCTGGATAAGTGGAACTTTGCCGATTATACTGACAGCAAGACGGGTGAGGTGACTTATTCTGCCAAGGAGCAGCGCGATGATTTCTGGGCTTACATTAATGAGGACAGTTATCTGAAAGGCCGTAAAGGCAAGTATGCCGAACGCGGAGGAGCCATCATGCCCTGGCATCATCAGCTGGATTTGAAGTTCAATCAGGATTTCTTCCTCAATGTAGGGGGCAAGCGCAATACCTTGCAGTTCGGAGTGGATATCAAGAACTTCCTGAACTTGCTGAACAGCGACTGGGGAATTTATAAGACGGTGAACAATACTTCCTTGTTGAGCTATAAGGGCGGCGCTTACCAGTTCCAGAAGAACGGAGGAAAGAAACTGACTGATACGTATTCCAATCTGAACAGTTTCAATTCTACGTATTCCATACAGTTCAGTGTCCGTTATATCTTTAACTAAATGAAATAGCCTGTATCAGACAATACAGGAACAGGATAGAGAGGCGTACCCATGAAGGTGCGCCTCTTTTTGTATGCACATTCTTTCGTTTTCTTTTTGCTCTGTCATTTTGAAAGTGAGAGAGCCTGAATGAAAGTGACCTGTCGTTTTGTCGTAGGGGCGGGCCGGATTTGTCCGGATCAGTGGATACGGCTTTGGGAATAAGGTATGCTGAAAATAGTTCCGGCGGTTTCCATTTGCCCTTCTTTCTACAGTAATATGTGGCAGTTGCTCTGGAATTTCCGGACAGTTTTCCCCTCTTTTGAGGCGGCTTTTTGTTCTTTTCTTAACATAATTGTCATATTCCGCCTAAAAAGTACCCTTTTCGTTTAAATAATCTAATATAAATTCAATTTATATGAATTAAAGTTTTATCTTTGTCTTTCCTATTGGGAATGAAATACTAACTAATTAATTTAAATCAAAGACAAAATTATGAGAAATCATCTAAAGCATTTCCTCCTGTTGGCAGTTCTGACAATCTGTTTCACTGCTACGGCTGTTGCGCAAGGAACAGTAAAAGGTAAAGTAGTAGATGCCGAGAACAATGAGCCATTGATTGGGGCCACTGTATCGGTTAGCGGTACGACACTGGGTACTGTAACGGATATTGACGGTAACTTTGTGTTGAAACTTACCTCTTCTAAGGCTACTCTTGTATTCAAGTACTTGGGATACAACGAAATTACGCATCAAGTAAAAGGAAGCAATACGATAGACTTGGGTGAGGTCAAGATGTCTCCAGATGCTATTGGTTTGGGTGAGGTCAGTGTTATTGCCTCTATTATAAAGAGCGACCGTCAGACTCCTATTCCTATTTCTAACGTGAAACTGGCCAAGATAGAGGAGAAAATAGGTAATTTGGAATTCCCCGAATTGCTGAAATCAGTTCCTTCGGTGTATGTAACCCGTGAAAGTGGTGGCTATGGTGATTCCCGTATCAATATGCGTGGTTTTGATTCGTCCAACCTAGGCGTGCTGATCAATGGTGTGCCCATCAACGGCATGGAAAACGGTAAGGTTTATTGGTCTAACTGGTCCGGTTTGTCTGATGTGAGCCAGTTTATTCAGGTACAGCGTGGTTTGGGTGCGTCAGCATTAGGTATTTCTTCTGTGGGAGGAACCATGAATATGGTTACTAAAAGTACCGAAGCCCAAAAAGGTGGATCAGCTTATTTCGGTATTGGTAACGATGGTTTCCGCAAGTATTCGGTTTCTTTCTCTACCGGACTGATGGACAACGGATGGGCTATTACATTCATGGGGGCGCTGAATACGGGAGATGGTTACGTGAAAGGTACCAATTATGAAGGATGGACTTACTTTGGAAATATCTCGAAGGTAATCAACGATCATCATAAATTGTCATTGACAGCTTTTGGAGCTCCTCAGTGGCACAACCAGCGCTCTACCATGCACTATATCGAGGATTACAAGAATAGTCCCGATGGCGGACGTTTCAATAACGGATATGGTTATATCAACGGTGAAGCGGTAGGTAGCGGTTATGGCTATAATTATTATCATAAGCCTCAGGTTTCTTTGAATCATTACTGGACTATCGACGATAAATCGACACTGACCACTTCTCTATACGGCTCAATGGCTACAGGCGGCGGACGCCGTGCACGTGGCGCGATGAGTAATTGGCTGACTATTGATAACAATACCGGCCGTCCCAAGGATGGTGCCATGATGACTCCGGACGGTTTGTTCGACTACGAACGTGCTATGGCTGCCAATGCGGCTTCTCAAAACGGGTCGCAGGTGATTTTTACCAATGCTGTCAATGACCATGACTGGTATGGCATGCTGAGTTCCTATAAGAATCATCTGACTGAGAACCTGACTCTTACGGGAGGTGTTGACTTACGTTACTATAAAGGGTATCATACAGAGGAAATTGATGATTTGCTGGGTGGTGAGTTCTATCTGCAGACCTCGCCGCTGGCATTCCAAACCAAGAACCAGTTGCTGAAAGTGGGTGACAAGTTCAATTACTATAGCATTGGAGAGATATTCTGGGGTGGTGTTTTTGCACAGGCTGAATATAATACCGACAAGTGGTCGGGATTCCTGTCGGCATCATTGACTGAAGAGGCTTATAGATATGATGACCGTGGTGGTACGGATTCAAGATACTCTGCCACGGGTGCGGATAAACTGGACAGAGTGTCCAGCCTTCAGAATTTCCTGCCTTGGAGCGTGAAGGGTGGTTTTAACTATAAGTTCAATGACAACCACAATGTATTTGTCAATGCAGGATATTTTACCCGCGCGCCTTTCTTCAACTCTGTCTTTGCAAGCAATACGGCAGCTCCCGAAAAGGATGTACCCTACGAAAAAATTACTACGTTTGAATTGGGTTATGGATTTAGCACGGAACAGGTCAATATTGCATTGAATGGTTATTACACTCAATGGATGGATAAGTCCTTGCGCCGTAAGATCGGTCAGGAATATGCCAACCTTACAGGATTGGACGCTGTTCACATGGGTGTGGAGCTGGAAGCGACTTACCGTCCTGTCAAGTCCTTTGAATTGAAAGGTATGTTCTCTTTAGGCGATTGGAAATGGAAAGATGATATTCACTTCACTATGTATGATGAAGCGAATAATCCTATCGGAACATACGACGCTTATCTGAAAGATGTCCATGTGGGTAACTCCGCACAGCTCACTTCCGCATTGAGCGCTTCTTGGGAACCGTTCAAAGGATTTAAAATCTCGGCCGACTACAACTTCTTCGGCAAGAACTATGCAGACTTCGATCCTCAGAACCGGGTGAATGAAGCGGATGCCGGTATTGACTCCTGGAAGTTGCCAGATTATGGTACGATTGATTTGGGCATGAACTATCGTTTCAATATTACCAAAGATATCCGTGCCATCGTATACAGTAATGTATATAATTTGACTAATACGGAATATATAGCCGATGCTAAGGACGGTACGAACCATGACTGGAAAACTGCATTGGTATATTATGGCTTCGGTACTACATGGTCTGCCGGTTTTAAAGTAATCTTTTAATCTCTAAAATAGTCAATAAATATGAAGTTAAAATATAATTTAATTGCATGGTCTTTGTTGGGATTCTTTGCTGCGGCATGTGATCCCATGGACGATATTTATAATGAAATCGATGCGGAAGGTACAACGAACACCCAGACGATGGCGGAATATGTACTGACTGATGCCGATTACGAAACGATCAGCTCTGCAGCGGCGAAGGCTGCCACTTCGGATGCTGAAAAAGCCTTGGCGAATGCCGTCAAGACGGATAAGGCTCTGAACGAGTTTGCATCGGCTGAGAAGTATGTTCCTTCCATCATCGCGAAGATGCTGCCTTCATGGGGGAAAGGTTCTTCGGTAGGAGTGACCTATAACTATCAGAATACTCCTTCCGATTACGTACTGGAGTATAGGACAGTGACTAATACTTCTTTGGGTGATAAGGATTATGAGGCCCTGTGGGGCGAAGGCTCTCCCGTGAAGTTCCTGGCTCCGGCACATGCTCCAGCTACCGTATTGCCCGGGTGGCTGGCCGGTCAGTATAAGGATGCGGCAAAAGGTGATCTTGTGCTGGTGGATTACAAATATGACGATGTTGACCCTGAATTTACAGGTGAGGATTTGTACTCTCAGGACTTTGAGTCGGTTACGACAAAGATATCGTATTGGAAGGCTGGGAGCAGGTGACTTGAAAGGTGATAAGAAAATGGCAGGGAAAGATCTATAGCAATGAATGGTTATGCACAATTCTCGGCCAACAATTTTGAGGGTGAAGTGGATACTTGGTTCATTTCTCCGGCAGTAGCAGTGACGAGCAAAGATGCCGGACTGTCTTTCGACATAAAGTTCGGATACTATAATGCAGATTGTCTGGATGTATTGGTTTCCGATACATATGCGGGAAATGGTTCGATTGATATGGCACAGTGGACTAGCGTGAAAGACCAGTTCACTTTCCCTGAAGGGCCTGCCAACGGCTACAACGATAATTTTGTGAATGTAGGGAAAGCCGGTCTGGAGGCATACAATGGTAAAAGCGTTTATGTTGCGTTCCGCTATGTAGGCGAGGGGCCCAAGGCGAAAACCACTACTGTTCAGCTCGATAATGTAAGTATTTCATCGGCTGTATTGGCTCCGACGAATGAAAAGCCTTATAATGCATTGTATCAGTTTGACGGAACGGATTGGAAGGTTAAAGAAGATAGCAGATTGGTTGTAGTGGCTCCTGCCGATTATGACGCTATGGGAAGCCCGGGCAGTCATGATAACTTCAGCACTTCGGATGCTCCGGAGAATTATCTGCCCCAGTTCCTGGCTCAGAAATTTCCATATGCCCAGGAAGGGGATTCAAAAGCCGTCATGTACAAATATTATAATAAGGTAACGACGATTGAGGTGGACGAGTATCTGTTCAAGGAGGGTACATGGGTTCTGAATAACAATATTGAACTGAAAGAAAAAGTGAATTTTGTACATAATGGAACCGAGTGGTTGTTTGATCCGACGGTAACGAAATCATTGGCTTCCGAAGATTATTTGATTTTGGAAAATTGGGTGAAAGCGAATAAGGATGCTGGGTATATGGATGCCAAATATGGAAACTCGGAATACTGGTTCGGTGGCAGCTCTTATTATGTAAACTTCAATATCCAGTTGGCTAAACGCCGTTCGAATGACCCCGACGGGGTGGTTCCGGCAGATGATAAAGAGGCTGAGGCTTATTTGTTGTCTATGGTTCAGGAGGGTATTGAATTGATCTTGGCAACAGAGTATCCTACAGCCGGCGCGCAAGTAAGTGGGGTTGATTGTTTCTATGTCATTTCTGCAAAAGTGTATAATGGGCTTGAAACATTTACTTATACTTATACTTTTAAAGGTTTAGGAAATGCTAAATTTGAACTGCAAGGTGAGCCTGAAGTAACAAAATAAGGTTTTAAATTTTGAAGATAAATAAAGGGGCTGGTCGTGAATGACAGCCCCTTTATTGTTGCTTACAGTTTATAAGTAAAGGATGTGAACTCATCGTTAGAGGGTAGAAAAGTAGCGACCTCAAGCCTGTTGCATGATATTTCTTTGAATATTTACAGGCTGTAAGTTAAAAACATAAGGAGTTAACCGGCAGGACAGTCCTTTTTCTTTTTTATTACGAAACTCTTTATACAGTTATTCCCGTCTTTGTATAAATGCTTTCTCCCTATAGAGGTGAGTGACATATTGGAACATTAACAATTTATTAGCAGATAACTTTCTTGAAATCCGCTTTTTTTCGTTCCTTTGTATTGAACTGCTTTCAACAGAATTAAAATAACTTTAAATATCAAACGCTTATGTGTAGTGAAGGATTGCGTGAAAGATATGTAAATCCCTATACGGACTTTGCATTCAAATTATTGTTTGGAACCGACTTGAACAAAGAGATTCTTATTGGCTTCTTGAATGCCTTGTTCGATGGCAAGCAGGTCATTGAGGATGTCATCTACTTGAATACAGAGCATCTGGGCAGCAAAGAGACTGACCGCCGGGCTGTCTTTGATGTCTATTGTGAAAATGAAAAAGGAGAAAAGATTCTGATAGAAATGCAGAGAGGGGAGCAACAGTTTTTCAAGGACCGGAGTATTTATTATGCTACCTATCCTATCAGGGAACAGGCTATTAAAGGGGAAATCTGGAACTATGAACTGAAAGCGGTGTATGTGATCGGTATCTTGAATTTTGCCTTGGATGATGTTTCGTCTTCCGGCTTCCGCCATGAAGTGAAGCTGATGGATACAACTACTCATGAAGTGTTTTTTGACAAACTGACTTTTGTGTATCTGGAAATGCCTAAATTCCATAAAACCGAGCAGGAGTTGGATACGTTGTTTGATAAATGGATGTTTGTGCTCAAGAATCTGGCCCGTTTGATGGAACGCCCCACTGCCCTTCAGGAACGTGTGTTCAACCGGCTGTTTGAGGCTGCCGAAATTGCTCAGTTCTCAAAAGAGAACCTTTATGCCTATGAGGAGAGTTTGAAAGTATATAGAGATTGGAACAATGTGATTAATACAGCTATTCAGAAAGGCATTGCAGAAGGTGAATGGATGAAAGCCAAAGCTATTGCAGGAAATTTGAAGAATGCCGGGCTTTCCATAGCTGAAATCGCAAAAGTTACCGGACTTTCGGAAGATGAGATAAACTCCCTTTGATTCCTCGGATAAGAGCATAAAAAAACTCCTCCGATATAGATCAGAGGAGCTGTTCTTTTTGAAGTAAAATTGAATTATGCTTCAGCAGGAGCTTCAGTAGCTTCAGCAGCAGGTGCTTCTTCAGCAGGAGCGTTAGCGGCTTCTGCTTCAGCTTGGCAGCGGCTTCAGCAGCTTTCTTCTCAGCTACTTTCTTGGCAATTTCTTCATTTACTTTCTTTTCAGCTTCCAAACGAGCTTTTGCTTCAGCTTTCTTTGCTTCATCCAGTTTAGCCTTCAAAGTAGCCAGACCAGATTGTTTGTTGTTCTTCCAAGCTTCGAATTTAGCTTCAGCTTCTGCTTCTGTGAATGCGCCTTTGGCAACACCGCCCAGCAAGTGCTTTTTCATGTAAACACCTTCTTTTGACAGGATGTTACGTACTGTGTCAGTAGGCTGTGCACCGCACATTACCCAATGAAGTGCGCGTTCAAAATTCAAATCTACTGTGGCAGGATTGGTATTAGGGTTGTAAGTACCAATTTTTTCAGTAAATTTACCATCACGTGGAGCTCTTACGTCTGCGATAACGATTGAATAAAACGCATAGCTTTTGCGTCCGTTTCTTTGCAATCTGATTTTAGTTGCCATTTCTAAATAATGTTTTTATAATTAATGATTTGAATTAATGCTAATAACCCGTATTAGCGGGTGCAAAGGTAAGACTTTTCTTTTGAATCGCAAAGACTTGGATGAGATAAAATATAATTTTTATACAAAGGTGAACGGACATAGTGTTAATCGCTAGAAAAATTATATATTTGCAACAGTTACAATTTAACTAAAAAATAAAAATTATGATTTCACAAAAATTACAAGAAGCAATTAATGCTCAGATTGTAGCCGAAATGTGGTCGGCCAATCTTTATCTTTCCATGTCTTATTTCTTCGCTGCGAAAGGCTATGAAGGTTTTGCTTCATGGATGAAAGCGCAGGCTCATGAGGAGAGTGATCATGCTGATGTGTTGGCGCAATATGTGATGAAACGTGGCGGACAAGCCAAGGTGGGGGCTGTGGATGCTGTTCCTCAGGAATGGGCTTCTCCGCTGGATGTGTTCGAGCATGTATACAAGCATGAATGCCATGTTTCCGAATTGATTGACAAACTGGTAGATGTTGCTTCTGCTGAAAAGGACAAGGCTTCTCAGGATTTCTTGTGGGGATTTGTACGTGAGCAGGTAGAAGAGGAAGCTACCGTTCAGGGTATTTTGGACAAGATCAAGCTGGGTGGTGATGTGGCTTTGTATCATTTGGATATTCAACTTGGCGCAAGAAAATAAGCGAAAGAGAAACGAATGCCTGTTTTTTGTCTTCTGCAGATAAAGATGCAGGTGTTTATCGGAAATAGAAAGTGGGTGTGTCAAAATCCAGTTTTTGGAAATATGAATTTATAATTTGAGCATCCTAAAAGACTAAAGAAAGGGTCGCATCAAACTCTGTATTGGTACAACCTTCCGCGATAGCGTATAAGCTATAAAAAAGATAGCCGTCCAGATTTTGGGGCGGCTATTTTTGTGTCTGCTTCCATTTGCCCGGAAGTAATTCACGATATTTTTCTATAGAGGTATTGGGAAACCATGCGGCACAACGGTCTATAATGTCGCATAGGTATTCAAATACGTTTATACCACACCTGTGACAGGTAATGGCCAATGAATAAGTGTTATAATTACTATCTGTAACTTTTCGGAGCAGTCATTTTTGTTTTGACACATTCATCTCCTTGCTTTTTTACAGTATTTCTCTCAGCCATTTTTCTAATTCTCCCGTCCATTGGCGCTTATAGGTAAAGCTGTCGCGGAAGCCCCAGCCGTGGCCGCCGATAGGATAGGTGTGGAGGGAAGCAGGGACTTTATTCTTTACCAGCGCTAGGTAATAGCTCACGCTGTTGCTGACGGGTACAGCTCCGTCATCGCTGCTATGCATGATGAAGGCGGGAGGAGTGTCGCCTGTTACTTGCAGTTCATTGGAGTAAAGTCTCACTAGCTCTTCTGACGGGCTTTTTCCTAAAAGATTGTCACGTGAGCCCTTATGGCAGTTGGACAGATCCATGCTTATGACGGGATAAAACAGGATCTGAAAATCCGGACGCGTTCCGGCTGTATAGTGGGTGGCTGCCGTACTGGCCAGATGTCCGCCTGCAGAGGCCCCCATGATACCCACTTTTTGAATATGCCATTCGTTGGCGTGTTCTCTCATCAGCCGGATAGCCTGATGGGCGTCGCTCAACGGTACATCATGGTGTCCGTTTGGCATACGGTATTTCAATACGGCGTATGTGATGCCTTGTGCGTTGAACCAGTCTGCCATATCGTGCCCTTCGTGATTCATTGCCAGGCGTATGTATCCCCCTCCGGGACAAGCCACGACGGCCAGTCCGTTCGGTTTGGCTGCCGGATAAACGGTAAGGGTAGGCTCACTGACATTGGAAATCCGGTTGTTCTCTAATTTCTGCTCGGGAGTGGTGATGCCGTTGGAGTTGGGGGCGCCTCGGGCCATAATTCCAACTCTACAGGTTTCTGGGCAGATAATGCGGTAGAGATTGCAAGTAAACTCATTAGTAAGATTCGTTTCATATAGCTTTTATTTTCACGGTATTTGAAGAAGGGTTATTTTTTCTTTATATGCATACTGGCTTTAACCAGCCATATGATCAGGAGGATATAGGCGGCCATTGACAGCACTTCGCTCAACGGGTTGCTCAGCCATTCTTCGTTGATCAGATTGATACCGCCAAAGCGCATGGCGGCACTGACAACCCCCATCAATGCGCCTCCGGCTATGAATCCGGATGCCAGCAAAGTTCCCTTCTCGCCACGTTCGGCGTTCACCGCCTCGTCTTTGCTGCGGGTAGTGACATACCAGTTCACCGCTCCACCTACCAGCAACGGCAGGTTCAATTCCAGTGGAATGAACATACCCAGCGCAAAAGCCAGTGCGGGTACTTTGAAGTAGGTCAGCACCAATGCCAGCACAGCGCCTATTCCGTAAAGCAGCCAGGGAGCGCCTACACCGTTCATCAGCGGGTCTATTACGGCTGCCATCGCGTTGGCCTGCGGAGCTGCCAATGCGCCGGTGGAGAAGCCGTAGGTCTTGTTCAGGATCATGATGACGCCGCCCACAGTTGCTGCCGATACTAGTGTGCCGAGGAATTTCCATGTTTCCTGTTTGGCAGGAGTACTGCCCAGCCAGTAACCTATTTTCAAGTCTGTGATGAATCCGCCTGCCATAGAGAGTGCCGTACAAACCACACCACCCATAACCAGTGCAGCAACCATGCCGGTAGCACCTTTCAGTCCAACGGCAACCATTACTACTGAGGCAAGTATCAGTGTCATCAGTGTCATTCCCGATACAGGGTTAGTGCCGACTATGGCGATAGCGTTGGCTGCTACGGTGGTGAACAGGAATGCAATGCCGGCTACGAGCAGGATGGCTACAATGCTGTGTAATACATTTCCATGCATCACATCAAAAAAGAAGAACAGTAAGATCAGCAGGATGGTGAAGATGGACCCGAAGGCGATTATTTTCATGGAAAGGTCTTTCTGCGTGCGGATGACGTTTGCTTCCACCTTCTTGCCGCCCATCTCTTTGGCGGCCAGTCCCACAGCACTCTTTATAATGCCCCATGAGCGCACGATACCGATCACACCGGCCATGGCGATACCACCGATACCGATACTTTTGGCATATTCCTTGAATATAACTTCGGGTGACATTTCGCTGATGGTTTGTGTCAAGGCCGGATTCCATGCATTCAGCACTTGGTCGCCGAACAACAGGGCCATACCTGGAACAATAACCAGCCATACCACCAATGAACCGGCACAAATGATAGCCGCGTATTTCAAGCCGACAATATAGCCTAGGCCTAATACTGCTGCACCGGTGTTTATTTTCATCACCAGTTTGGCTTTTTCGGCAACCATCTCACCCCAGCCGCATACGCGGGTGGTGAAGTTTTCATTCCACCAGCCGAATGTAGCTACAATGAAATCGTACAGACCTCCTATTAGCCCTGCAAAAAGCAATGGCTTTGCCTGGCTTCCGCCTTTCTCGCCGGAAACAAGCACTTGCGTACTGGCAGTGGCTTCGGGGAAGGGATATTCGCCATGTTTGTCGCTGACGAAATATTTACGGAAGGGGATGAGGAACAGGATCCCAAAATACCTCCCAGCAGTGAGCTGACAAACATCTGAAAGAAGTTGACTGTCATTTCGGGGTATTTGTCCTGCAATATATAAAGGGCGGGCAATGTGAAGATGGCTCCTGCCACTATGACTCCCGAACAGGCACCGATGGATTGGATGATGACATTCTCACCTAACGCGTTTTTACGCTTGGCGGCTCCCGATACACCTACGGCGATGATGGCGATAGGGATGGCGGCTTCAAAAACCTGTCCCACTTTTAATCCCAGGTAAGCTGCGGCCGCCGAGAATAATACCGCCATGGCGATACCCAATAGCACAGACCATAGGTTTACTTCGGGATATTTTTTGTTTGGTGACATGATGGGGTGATATTGTTCCCCCGGTTTCAGAGGTCGGAACGCGTTATCGGGCAATCCAACCGATTTTTCTTCTTCTTGTTTCATGTTTCTCTATGTTGTTATTTTTGAAATTTATCATAATAAATGCCCAAAAATAGTGAAAAAATAGAGAAACATCCTCATGATTTGATTAGAATATCTGAAATTTCAATCCGAATGATAGTCTCAGATAGTCATCGGGTTTCAAATAACTGTTGTTGAACGCACTGACAACGTATAAATCGCATGTGCTGATTTCGTAGAATGCGGTGATGCTTTTAGAGAACTTCCGGTACTTTTCGGGCACATCGAAACGGACGCGTTGTCCCAGAAAGATATGGGTGCGGATACGGGTGGAAAATCCGTAGTATCCACGGGGATAGCGCTCAGGTTCGCTTGTCCAGAAATCATCGCTGAATACGGTGTTGAAATAGATTCCGGTAGTCAGCGGTTCCAGCGAGAAGTCTTTGCCCAGCCAGATACTCCACGGGATATAATTCTGTTTCAAGGTCATGGTCATCTTGAAATGTTTGGATGAGTAGCGGGGGATGAAGCCCAAAAGAAGATCGGTTTCCCATTGCCCTCTTTTTCCATAATCCCAGCCTATGCCCCAGGATAACAGGCCCATTCCACCGGCGTACTGTAATTTGGTGTGGGTGGGGATCAAAGCTTCCCACGCACGCCTGTAACGGTGTACGCGCTTGTCGTATTTATGGTGCCGGTTTGGCATTTGGGTTACAATATCTTCCTCTTGGTTTTGAACGGAAGGAGAGGAGACAAGTATGCTGTCTTTGGATAAGATGGAGTAAAGTGTATTATTTTCTTGGGCTTGTGCCGTAAAAGGCAATAGTGGCCACAATAGGTTCAGAAATATCTTTTTAAAATTCAACTGTTTCATAATCGTAGGTTCCATCTTCTTTAATGGTGAATAATAAGTAGATGCGTTTGTCTATGCAGGGGCATTGGAAATACAGAACTCCGTCGTTGAATAGATCATCTACTGCGAATTTGTGTTCATGGCCGTAAAGACAGAACTGGACTTTGGGGAACTGGTTGACGTATAGTTGGAAGATTTTTGCTACATTGTTGTTGAATACAAATTCAAAAGGTTTTACGTGCATTGCGAATACCGTTTTTTCTATTTCAGGCGACAGGTTGTTCAGTTCATTTTCTATAAAATTGAAATCGGGAACCGGTTCCGAATAATCATATTCCATCGCATTGGTATTGAGGCAGATAAAGCGTACATTTCCGGCTGTGAAGGCGAAGTTGGGATCTCCATAAATGGCTCTGTATGCGTCTTCACCTGTACCCAGGCAGTCGTGGTTGCCTAAAAGGCATACGTAGGGCATCTGAAATTTGTTAAATATGTCCCGCATCCATATGAATTCTTTTGTGACGCCGAAATCGGACTGGTCTCCTCCGTGAATGACAAAGTCTATGTCACCACGGGCATTGAGGGCTTTTACAACATCTTCGGTAGAGTTGTACCATCGTTGGGTATCACTGATCATGGCAAAGCGGATTGTTTTTTTGCCTTGCATTTTGTTTTCTATCAACTGGATGTTTTTGTTGGTCAGTTCTCTTTCTCCTGTAATATGTACATCGTATGGATGGGTTTCCAGCATGTCACAGCCACTGAAACAGAGGGCCAGCAGGACAAAGAATAATAGCTTGTTTGTCATTGTTCTCTTAAATTTGCTGCAAAGTACGTTATTTTAATCAGAATAAGAGTGGCTTATTATTGGGGAAAAATGTTCTTTTTTTCTTATTTTTTTGTCTTTACTTGGATACAGGCAGGCGGGGCAGTGTTTTCCGGATATAAAAAGAGGATGTATCAAACTCGAATCTTCTTTTGTTTTGATACATCCTCTCTCTTATGATGTGAGAATTCTATTCTGCAACTGTGCTTTTCGGGGTCATATCACCTTCTATATAAAGACGTGTCATTTCATTTTTCCCGTTTGTGCGGATAGTGATTGATTTCTTGAAATGTCCCGGAAATTTGCCGGCTCCATTATAAGTCACTGTTATCTGTCCGCTTTCACCCGGTTTGATGGGCTCTTTAGGATATTGGGGAACAGTACATCCGCAAGATGCGATCGCTTGATGAATGACCAAGGGACCGTCTCCCGAATTTTTGAATTTGAAAACGCAAGTAACTTTCGGGCTAGACTCGGGGAATGAACCGAAGTTATGTGTTGTTTTCTCAAAGGTTATTTCTGCTTCTCCTTGAGATTGCCATACGGCTGCGTATGTGGTTAACCCTATAATCAACAATAATGTTGAAAGCAAAATTTTCTTCATTAGTTCCACTTTTTAAAAATTATCGGGGCTAAATTACTGTTTTTTTTATAAAAGGTCTTTAACTGTTAGTGAAATAAATGGTAAATTAACACCTTTAAAAATAAGGGACAAAGATAATCAACCCTATGAGGGCGGCAAAGATAGCGCAAATCAGTACGGCTCCTGCCGCTATGTCCTTTACGTCTCCGGCTATAGGATGGTAGTCTGGTGATACCAGGTTTACCAGGCGTTCTATGGCTGTGTTGAATGCTTCGGCAGCCAGTACCATTGCAAAGCACAGGAGGATGACAAGCCATTCGGTGCGTGTTATTTCAAACCGGATGCCTGCAATGGTTACGGCGATGATGGCTGCGCAATGTATCCAGGCATTGTGTTCCTTGCTTAAAAAACTACATACGCCTTTCCAGGCGTATGTAAAGCTTTTTAGTCGTTTATGCAGTTCATTCATTTTTTTAAGTTTGGGGTGGGTTTATCCTCTGTTTACCTGTTTTACTCCTTTTACTGTCTTTATCTTTTTTACTAATGATTCCAGCTTTGAAGTATCATCTACCATTACGGTCATCATGCCGCTGAACAGCCCGTCGTGCGAGTCGATACTGATGGAACGGAGCAGGATATCGTTTTCCTTATTGATAATGGAGGTGATATTTGTCACAATTCCTATATCGTCATGGCCAACGATGCGCAGCGTGATGGGGTATTGTTTGCCGTGGCTTTTCCCAGCCCAACGCGCCTTTACGATACGGTAGGCGAAACGTGATTGCAACTCCCGTGCGTTAGGACAGTCGGTACGGTGTATTTTGATTCCTCCGCTGATGGTTACAAATCCGAATACATCATCGCCATAGATAGGGTTACAGCATTTGGCTAATTTGAAGTCCAGTCCTTTCAAATTCTGATCAATGACCAGTACGTCCTCTTTGAAGGTCTTGTCGTCCTGTGCTGTCTGCATGCTGAAATTCTCGGCGCTGCGATAGACAATATCTTCCCGGTTTTCCGTTTCCTTTTTCTTCAGTTCCAGGTATTTTTCGATGATGTCGTTCGCATCTCTTGTCTCGTTGGCTATGTCCTGGTAGAACTCGGTTACGGTTTTGTATCCCAGCTTTTTTATCAGGCGCATCATCACTGCTTCATCGTATTCCAGTTTGCGGTTCTTGAATTTACGTTCTATGGTTTCTTTGGCGAACTCTGTCTGGCGGGCTTCTATCTCTTTGATGGCCTGGCGTATTTTGGTTCTTGCCTTCGAAGTGGTGACGATGTTCAGCCAGTCGCGTTTGGGTGTCTGGGTGTTTGAAGTCATGACTTCTACCTGGTCACCGCTGTTCAGCGTTTGCTTTAATTGTGCGTTCTTTCCGTTCACCTTTGCTCCGATACACTTGGACCCCAGTTTGCTGTGGATGGCGAAAGCAAAGTCCAGTACGGTCGCTCCTTTCGGCATCTTGTACAAGTCACCTTTGGGGGTGAATACGAATACTTCGTCTTCGTATAATTCCAGTTTGAACTGGTCCATCACTTCCAGGTCACTGTCGGCGTTCTCCAGTGTTTCCCGGATGGAGGTCAGCCATTCATCTAGACCGCTTTCTCCTTTTACGCCTTTGTAACGCCAGTGGGCTGCCAGACCACGTTCCGCTATCTCGTCCATGCGTTCGGTGCGTATCTGTACTTCCACCCATTTGCCTTCAGGCCCCATTACAGTGGTATGCAAGGATTCGTATCCGTTACTTTTGGGTACGGAGAGCCAGTCGCGCAGACGTTTGGGATTGGGCATATACATATCGGTCACAATGGAATATACCTGCCAGCATTCTTGTTTTTCCTTGTCGACGGGAGAGTCCAGAATGATTCGGATGGCAAACAAGTCATACACTCCTTCGAAGGGACATTTCTGTTTCTTCATTTTCTGATAGATGGAATGGATGGACTTGGTACGCCCTTTCATGTGGAACTTCAATCCTGCTTCTTCCAGCTTATGCTGTATCGGTTCGATAAAGGCGGCTATGTATTTGTCACGGGAGGCTTTCGTTTCGTTCAGTTTGTCCTTTATATGATAATATACGTCGTGTTCGGTATATTTCAAGGAAAGGTCTTCCAGTTCCGATTTCAGTTTGTATAGCCCCAGCTTGTGTGCCAGTGGTGCGTACAGATAGGCAGCTTCGTTGGCTACTTGGGTGCGTGCTTCTATATTGGGAGTCTCCTTTATCTGTCTCATCAGGTTCACGCGGTCTGCAATGATGATCAGAATAACACGCATGTCTTCGGCAAAGGAGAGTAGCAGGTTGCGGAAATTTTCCGATTCTATGGTAGGGCTTTTGGAGTATAGCTCATTGATTTTCACAAGACCGCGTATGATCCCCGCTACATCCTCTCCATATTCCTGTTGTACAGATGCTAAGGTGCATAAATGGTTCTTTACCGATTCGTGCAGCATGATCCCCAGGATGGAAGCCCGTTTCATCCCAATTTCCTCGGCCACGATGACAGCGGTCTGCATATCTTTGATGATAGGATTCATTCCGAAACAATTTCGTGGCAGGTTACCTTCGGCAACTGCTTTTATGAGGTGTATTTTTAACTTATGGCAATCACCCTTCTGCAAGGTGTCGCCGGATAATTGCAGCAATCGTTTATAGAGGGCGAACAGTTGCTCACGCTCTTTGGCTGTGAAAAATGCTTTTTCTTCCATAACACGTGAAATCTTTTCGAGGGTAAAGGTAGTTTTTTTCTTTATTTATTAGGTAGTGTTCTCGCATTTTTTTGTATTTTTGGGCAATTAATAGTGAAAGAATAAGGTAACAATTTATTTAAACCATATAAAATCATGTACTTATGTTAACACCTGAAGACAAAGACTTATTAGTGAAAAAAGGAATTTCCGAGCAGCAGATTGCAGAACAACTGGCTTGCTTTGAAAAGGGTTTCCCATTTTTGAAGCTGGATGCGGCCGCTTCTGTTGAAAAGGGAATCATGGCTCCCGCCGAAATTGAAATGAAAAATTATTTGGAAGCATGGGATACATATAAGGAAGGGGAGAAAACTATCGTGAAGTTTGTACCCGCCTCTGGTGCTGCCAGCCGCATGTTCAAGAATTTGTTCGAATTCCTGGGGGCTGATTATAATACTCCGAAGACTGATTTCGAAAAGAAATTTTTCGACCATATTCATAGCTTCGCATTCTACAATGACTTGAATGCGGCTTGTATGGATAATACAGGAAAGGATATTGATGCTTTGATGGCCGGGAAGGAGTATAAACCTATAGTAGCCAATTTGTTGGAAGCTGCCGGCTTGAACTATGGGGCATTACCGAAGGGGTTGTTGAAATTCCATCGGTATGCGGATGGTGTGCGTACGCCGCTGGAAGAACATTTGGTGGAAGGCGCGTTGTATGCGGCAGGCAGAACCGGAAAAGTGAATGTGCATTTCACCGTCTCTACGGAACATCGTGAGTTGTTCACAAAGCTGGTGGAAGAGAAGGTTGCCGTTTATGCAAAGAAATACGGAGTAGAATATGATGTGTCATTTTCTGAACAGAAACCGAGTACGGATACGGTTGCTGCCGATATGGAGAACAAACCTTTCCGCGATAAAGGCAAGCTGTTGTTCCGTCCGGGGAGGGCACGGCGCGCTGATTGAGAATCTGAATGATTTGGATGCCGATGTTATCTTTATCAAGAATATAGATAATGTGGTTCCCGATCGCTTGAAAGAGGATACTGTTACGTATAAAAAGCTGATTGCGGGGGTACTGGTTACTCTGCAGAAGCAGGTATTTGAATATTTGGAATTACTGGATGGCGGTAAATATACACATGCGCAGCTGGAAGAGATCATTCGTTTCTTACAGCAGACTTTATGTTGCCGCAAACTGGATATCAAGGATCTGGAAGATGCCGACCTGGTTATTTATCTGCGTAAGAAGTTGAACCGTCCGATGCGTGTATGCGGTATGGTGAAGAATGTGGGTGAACCGGGAGGCGGCCCGTTCCTGGCTTATAATGCGGATGGTACTGTTTCATTGCAAATTTTGGAAAGTTCTCAGATTGACATGAATGATCCGGTCAAGAAAGAGATGTTCGAGAAGGGTACTCACTTTAATCCGGTGGATTTGGTGTGTGCGGTACGCGATTATAAAGGAAACAAATTCGACTTGGTGAAGTATGTGGATAAGGCTACAGGTTTTATCTCTTATAAATCAAAGAACGGTAGAGAACTGAAAGCATTGGAGCTTCCGGGCTTGTGGAACGGCGCAATGAGTGACTGGAACACTGTTTTTGTTGAAGTGCCGTTGAGTACCTTTAATCCGGTGAAGACTGTGAATGATTTGTTGCGTGAACAGCATCAATAATTCCTTTTTTTATTATAGACTACATGGATTTATACAGATCGGACGATTTGTGTAGGTCCGTGTAGTTTTTTGTGAAATTAATTTATATACCCTTGATTACTAACCTATAATTAAAAAGAATGAACCTGCTGACCTTTATTGCCCCACTGGCTGTGGCGGCAACTTTTATGATGCCGGCCGATGCTGCAAATCACAAAGAATTACCGGCATTGGGAAATACTCATATTCAAGTATTCGACAAAACCCCTGTTTGTTTTCGTCCCGATTCTTTCCCTAATTATACTCCTGCCAATGCTGACGGAGTGATCCGTCTGGTAAACGGGCGTATCATTTTAAAGAAAATAACCTTGCCCGATTATAAAAGGGATGTGGATGTTACCCTGAAAGTAACTGTAGCTTCCAATGGTGACCGTTGGGATAAATCTGGCTCTTGTTTTGTGCTTCCCAAAGAATCGGTGATTAATCTGATGAATATAGCCGAAGGCAAGAGGGCGTTTCCTGCGGTAGACAGTACCAAATATGAAAAAATGATTGGTATTGTTCCGGGTCAGGATTATGTGCCTACCCTTGAACTGATGCGTTTTATGACCCCGTTCGGTGTGGGGTATTATAGTTCGGATAATGATTCTTTGAGCAGCAAGAGGCGTCCTGTATATATCCCGAAATGGGAAAAGAGTGTGACTTGGGTGCAGGATATTACCGATCTTTATCCGGCATTGGAGAGAGAGGCATACGTGGGAATTTATATTGATACATGGACTGCCGAGGGGTATGTGGCCAGTATGGAATTGGATGTGAAGGAGAGTAAGATCACTTGCGACGTGATGCCGGAGCGCCGTGTGAAGCCTTTGATGAATACGGTGTATTATATCGGACAGACTTATCCGGATATTTTCTCACGCAAAGATGTGGTGATGGATTTTGATATGCCGAAAGCTGCCAAGAATGTTCGTTTGAAGTATATTGTAACAGGTCACGGAGGACATAGTGGCGGAGATGAGTTTGTGGAGAAACGGAACATCGTGTCTGTTGATGGCAAGGAGGTGTTGAATTTCATTCCTTGGCGTGATGACTGTGCTTCTTTCCGCCGTTTTAATCCGGCCACGGGAGTATGGCTGATACCACGAGTTGCCGCATATATAGGTGATAAGGGGTATACGACAAAAGAGATTGAAGAACCTTTGGCTTCTTCGGATTTGTCCCGTTCCAATTGGTGTCCGGGTAGCGATGTGATGCCTGAGGAGGCTGTTATTGGTGACTTGTCGGCCGGTAAACATTCTTTTAAGGTAAGTATCCCTGAGGCACAACAGGTAGATGGCAATAAATTGAATCATTGGCTGGTTTCAGCTTATTTGGTTTGGGAGGAATAACTTTTCCCGATTATTAATAGCTGCTGGAGCGGTTTGAATCTTTCCGAATATGAATGGTGAATTTCTTTCGGAAGGATTCAAAGCCTCTTTGCGGTAAATGGACATTATTTGTTTTTTCTTTTCATGCTGCGGATGATTTCTTTGTCCTCCGTGCTTACCCGATAAGATTCTATGATTTTTTGTAGCGCCTTATTGTAGGTAAAGTCATCTAAATGATTTTCCTTCAGATAGTTCATCGTTTTTTGAGGAAACTTGACATAACATACGGATAAAGCCCATGCTACAGCCATCTTCACATAATATCCTTCGTGACTGATCCGGTCCATCCATTGCAATACGTTGTCTATATACTCTTCGTCAATATAATGAGCCATTGCCATTACTACTCCGAAACGTATTTCATATTCTTTGTCGGATTTCATCCGGTCTTCCAAAAATAGCCAGACCCTTTTCTTGTTCTTGTCCACAAACCGTTGTTTGCCGTAAAAGTCAAAGGTGTCACAAACAGACCAACTGTTGATGATGGCAATAAACCGGGCAACCAGTGAAAGATATGCTTGCGTGTCTTTCATTTTCAGATTACTTATTACCATACCTTGTAGCATACGTTCCTCCATATAATAAGTATCCGCAGTCTGTAGATAACTCTCCCAGTCATCTTTGGCAATTTGTGCTCCTAACCGCCTTAGGGCAGGGATGCGGATACCCAATACATTTTCTATTCCCGGATGCAGCGATTCGGTAAACTTTATTTCATTTTCTGCCAGTTGCAGCAAATTTTCTTTTATGGTCAATCCATTGATACGATATTCGTCCATTTTGTTTTTGTAAGATAGGGTTAGATTTTCAGTCCCATGATATAATCGTTCATATAATATCCGTTGCCTATATGGAAATCTCCTTCTGCAACTTTTTCCATTCCCAAATGTTGGTAGAATTGTAAAGCCTTATTGTTACGGTTTACATTCAAATGCATTTCGCAAGGTCCGGGATGGATTTCTTTAATTGCTTTGACGGCCTGCTCAAATAGTGCTTTGCCCAACCGGCAACCTTGAAAAAGGGGAAGTACATAGATTTTCTGCAGATGAAATAAATGTTCTCCTTCGGGCTGTATGGAAACATATCCGGCAGCTTCTCCATCTTTGTAAGCTATGTAATAGATGTGCCCTTCCTCTTCCATTTGTTTACGCAGGTTTTTCGGAGAGTACATCCAGTCCATCATGTAATCCAATTGTTCTTTTGAAAGAATTTCCCGGTAGGTAGCCGGAAACACGATCTGAGCCATCTCGTTAATCAACTGAATATCATTGGTCGTTGCCTTTTTTATGGTAAACATGATCTTTATATCTTTTTAGTGTTATAACGAGAGGCAAAGATAAACTTTTTGCAAGAAAAAAAGGGGCTTCCTTTCTTTTTCTTGTTTAAATATTAATTTATGCAAAATAATAGAACTATGCAATACATGGTACTGATATAATACATATATTTGTGCCAAACAAAGTATTATAGATTATGAATGTAGACAATGTACGATCTCAGATGCGCAAAGGAATGCTGGAATACTGCATTTTATTGTTGTTGCACAAAGAGCCGTCATATGCTTCGGATATCATTCAAAAATTGAAAGAAGCCCGGCTCATTGTAGTAGAAGGGACGCTTTATCCGCTGCTTACCCGGCTGAAAAACGATGACCTGCTCTCATACGAATGGGTAGAGTCCACTCAGGGACCACCTCGTAAATATTATAGTCTCACTCCTCAGGGTGAAACATTCCTTAGCGGACTGGAGGCTGCCTGGGAGGAGCTGGCGAATACAGTGAATCATTTAAAAAACAATTAAAAACAGGATACAATGAAAAAGACTTTAACCATAAATTTAGGAGGTACCGTTTATTATATAGACGAAGACGCTTACCATTTGTTGGATAACTATTTAACTAACCTGCGTATTCACTTCTGTCGTGAGGAGGGAGCGGAAGAAATTGTACATGATATAGAATTACGTATCTCTGAGCTGTTTACCGACCGTTTGAATGAAGGTAAACAGGTTATTACCATTGAAGATGTGGAAGAAATCATAGCCCGGATGGGTAAACCCGAAGATCTTTCCGATGAAGAAAGTGGAGAAGCATCGGGTTCGGAAAAACAAAAAGGAACCACTATGCGCCGCTTGTTTCGTGATCCGGACAATAAGGTACTAGGTGGAGTGGCTTCCGGACTGGCTGCTTATATGGGATGGGATGTTACTTGGGTACGTATCATTCTATTGGTTCTTGGTTTCTTTGTTCATGGGGTGATATTGGCTTATATCATAGCGTGGATTATTATTCCTATGGCGCGTACCGCTCCCGAGAAACTCGCCATGAAGGGGGCTGCTATTAATGTGGAGAATATAGGCAAGACTGTAACAGACGGATTTGAAAAAGTGAATGATTATGTACGCTCAGACCGTCCTAGGAGTATCTTGCAAAAGATAGGGGAGGGGATTGTGTCTGTGGCAGGGTTCCTTATCAAGTTCCTGCTTGTTTTCATTGCTATTTGCTGTGCGCCTGTATTGTTTGTATTATTGATTGTCTTTTTTGCATTGCTGATGGCGGCTACGGGACTGATTGCTGCATTGCCGGCTGTGCTTTATGAGGTGCTGCCTGCGGTTAATTGGGCTACGGTGGGTAGCTCTCCGGGGTTGACTGTCGCTATGTCCGTAGCAGGTATTCTGGTTATCGGTATTCCTATTATAGGACTGATACACATGCTGATGCGTCATTTTGGAGGTTGGCAACCCATGTCCATTGTAACTAAAATTATATTTATCGTATTGTGGCTCATCGCGTTGGGAGTGGGTGTTTTCTTTGTACTGAATGATCCAAATATTGCTTCAATGATATCGTATAGTTTATAAAATACACTATCTTTGCAGATGGAAAGTTGGGAATCAAGAGGTGTTTTGTTCTCAACTCTCCGTTTTTTGTAAGGAATATCAAACATATATAAATACTATGACTAAGAAGATTTTATTGCTGGGTTCTGGCGAATTAGGTAAGGAATTCGTCATTGCGGCAAAACGTAAAGGGCAGTATGTTATTGCTTGCGACTCTTATGCAGGTGCTCCGGCCATGCAGGTGGCTGATGAATTTGAAGTGTTCAGTATGCTTGACGGTGATGCGTTGGATGCTGTGGTAGCCAAACACAAGCCGGATATAATTGTGCCTGAAATTGAAGCTATCCGTACCGAACGTCTGTATCATTTGGAACAGGAAGGTATTCAAGTAGTGCCGAGTGCCCGTGCAGTGAATTTCACGATGAACCGCAAGGCCATTCGTGATTTGGCAGCTAAGGAATTAGGATTAAAGACAGCCAAGTATTTCTATGCCAAGTCTTTGGAAGAATTGCAGGAGGCCGCAAAAGAGATTGGCTTTCCCTGTGTGGTGAAACCTTTGATGTCTTCATCCGGCAAAGGCCAGTCTTTGGTCAAGAGCGCGGATGAGTTGGAACAGGCATGGCATTATGGGTGTGAAGGCAGTCGTGGAGATATTAAAGAATTGATCATTGAGGAATTTATTCAGTTCGATAGTGAGATTACTTTGCTCACCGTCACTCAGAAAAACGGTCCTACTTTGTTCTGTCCGCCTATCGGACATGTACAGAAAGGGGGAGATTATAGGGAAAGTTTCCAGCCGGCGCACATTGATCCCGAACATTTGAAGGAGGCACAGCGTATGGCCGATAAAGTGACGGCGGCTTTGACCGGTGCGGGAATCTGGGGAGTTGAATTTTTCTTGAGTCATGAAAACGGAGTTTATTTCTCCGAACTTTCTCCCCGTCCGCATGATACCGGAATGGTGACTTTGGCAGGTACTCAGAATTTAAATGAGTTTGAGTTGCATCTGCGTGCGGTGTTAGGCCTTCCTATCCCTGAAATTACACAAGAACGCATAGGGGCCAGTGCAGTGATTCTTTCTCCAATTGCCAGCAAGGAAGCTCCCCGTTATCGTGGTGAAGAGGAAGTTTGTAAGGAGACAAATACTTATCTCCGTATTTTTGGTAAACCTTATACAAAATTGAACCGCCGTATGGGAGTTGTGGTTTGTTATGCTCCTAATGGCAGTGACTTGGACGCTTTGCGTGACAAGTGCAAGGCTGCTGCTGCAAAGGTAGAGGTGTATTAATATCTTGTATTGATGGATATAAAATAAAGGTCCGGGCTTTCCCAAGTCCGGACTTTTTGTTGTTCCGAAGGTATGCTTCCCTGGAACAAGGTTTTATAGTTTTTCTTTTTAAAAGAAGGGCGTAGGGAGACTTTTTTCTGTAGGGAGTGTGGCCTTGTAATCAGATTCATCCTTAAAAGATCTTATTCGGATTCCTAAACCTTTCCTGACGTATGGTTAAGGGTTTTCTTCCTGCCTGTTTTATCTCCGCAAGCCTTTGGAGTTATCTCCATAAGCTTTGGAGTTAACTCCATAGCCTTGGGAGATAACTCCAAAGGCTATGGAGATAGAATATATCCGTATAAAAAGGTTTAATCTGAAGATAGAAAAGGCTTATACAATAGGGAGGATATGAGCATTCGTTTAATTCCGTTAGCGGGTTATTGCTTTTTTCATCCCTTCCGGTCCTTTGGACTTCATGAGGCGGAAAGATTGGTTTAGTCATTCTTTCTTTTCTTGGTCCGGATTTGTAATGACTTCTTCGTCTTCCGGATAACTCCTGTTATCTTCTTCTTCCTCGTCAATGAAAAGTTCCGGTTGTTGAGGGCCTTTGTGTCTGAACAATATAGCTGCGGCTATTCCGGCCGCTGCGCCCCCCAAGTGTCCCTCCCAAGAAGTGGTGGAGGAAGCGAACTGCGGGAACATGTTCCATACCAGGCTGCCATATAGAAAGGTGACAAGCAATGACAGGGCTACTAAAGGAACGTGTTTGCGGAGAATGCCGCTGAAGAACAGAAAGAAGGCGAGTGAATAAATTATACTGCTGGCACCTATATGCCATCCCGGCTTGCCTATTATAAATGTAAGTATTCCACTGACTATCCAGATGAAAAAAAGTATACCAATGCCCAAATCACGATAAAAGTAGAGCAGACACCATAATAAAAAAAGAAGAGGGAAAGTGTTCGCAAATAAATGTTCCCAATCGGCGTGTATCAACGGAGAAGTGAGAATCCCCATTATTCCTTTGGTTTCTTTGGGATATATGCCCCAGGTGATAAAATCCCAATTCATGACACTTTCCATTGTACGCAGGGTGTACAGAATGAAAAGAAGTAATAACGGAAGAGCAAAAGCCAATAGAATTTTTTGAATTTCAAGTTTCATTTTGTCATAATTATGCTGATTTCTGTGCAATACTACGGATATTTGAGCGAAAAATGAAAAATATTTTGCTATTTAATTTTGCTTTATCCATTTAATTACTAATTTTGAGCGTTGCATACAAAAATAATATGTGACACAAATTGATATGGAAATTTGATTTATAACCTTAAAATAACAACTATGAGTTACTTACGATTTGACAAGACTCTTATGACGAACCTCGGGGAATCATTACCGAAAGAAATTCTCCGCACAAACCGTTCAGGGGCTTACCATTGTACAACCATTGTTGATTGCAATACGAGAAAATATCATGGATTGCTTGTCATTCCGGTGCCTGAGCTGGATGATGAAAACCATGTATTGTTATCGTCGTTGGATGAAACAGTGATACAACACGGCGCTGAATTTAACCTGGGGCTTCATAAGTATCAGGGTGACAATTACAGCCCCAGGGGACACAAGTATATCCGGGAATTCGAGTGTGAGAAAGTTCCTACCACTATATACCGGGTAGGTGGTGTGATTCTGAAGAAGGAAAAGCTTTTCGTTCATCATGAAAATAGAATTTTAATCCGTTATACTTTGCTGGAGGCACATTCGGCCACTACGTTGCGTTTGCGTCCGTTTCTGGCTTTCCGCAGCGTCCGTCAGTATACTCATGAGAACGCACAAGCCAGCCGTGACTATCAGGAGGTGGACAATGGGATCAAGACATGCATGTATCCGGGCTATCCCGAATTATATATGCAATTGAACAAGAAGAACGAATTCCACTATCAGCCGGATTGGTATCGGGGAATTGAGTATCCCAAAGAGCAGGAGAGAGGATATGATTTTAATGAAGATTTGTATGTTCCGGGTTATTTTGAAGTGGACATAAAGAAAGGTGAAAGCATCGTCTTTTCAGGAGGTGTGTCCGAGGCCAGTACCCGTACATTAAAGAGAACCTTTGAAGAAGAGGTGGAAGAACGTACTCCACGTGATAATTTCCAGCACTGTCTGATAAATGCTGCCCATCAGTTCTTGAATAAACAAGGAAATGAGTTTTATATTTTGGCAGGATATCCGTGGTTTAAATGCCGTGCGCGCGATATGTTTATTTCCCTGCCGGGACTGACATTGGCGATTGATGAAGTGGCTAAGTTTGAAATGGTGATGGAAACGGCCCGCAAGGCAATTCATGACTTTATTAATGATGAGCCTGATGATGTTAAAGTGTACGAAATGGAGCATCCTGATGTTTTGCTTTGGGCGGTGTGGTGTATCCAGCAATATGCCAAGATGGTGTCGCGCGACCAATGCCGTGAGAAATATGGTACATTGTTGCAGGACATTATGGAATACCTTCGCCGGGAGAATCATCCGAATCTTTTCTTGCATTCAAACGGTCTGCTATATGCCAACGGAACGGAAAAGGCTATCACATGGATGAATTCTACCGCAAACGGACGTCCTGTGATTCCTCGTACAGGCTATATCGTAGAAATTAATGCTTTGTGGTATAATGCCTTACGTTTTACAAGTGAACTGTTGGGCGAAGGTGGAAACAATAATTTGGCTGAAACGTTAAATGTATTGGCAGAAAAGACGGGAAAGGCTTTCGTGGATACTTTCTTGAATGAGTATGGTTATTTACTGGATTATGTGGATGGCAATATGATGGACTGGAGTGTGCGTCCGAACATGATATTTACTGTAGCATTCGACTATTCTCCGCTTGATGCCCGTCAGAAGAAAGGGGTGTTGGACATTGTGACCAAAGAACTGCTTACTCCGAAAGGGCTCCGTTCGCTCAGCCCGAAGAGTGGCGGTTACAACCCGAACTATGTAGGTCCTCAGATGCAGCGTGATTATGCTTATCATCAAGGTACCGCATGGCCTTGGCTGGCTGGCTTCTATTTTGAAGCTTACCTTCGTATTTATAAGATGAGTGGCATAGGATTTGTGGAGCGTCAGCTGATAGGCTACGAAGACGAAATGACTTCTCATTGTATTGGCTCTATACCTGAACTGTTTGATGGTAACCCGCCTTTCAAAGGTCGTGGAGCTGTATCATTCGCTATGAATGTGGCAGAGATATTGCGAGTATTATATTTATTGAGTAAATACAATTATTGAAAGGAGGGACCTGTATGAAAGTATTAATGTTTGGATGGGAATTTCCTCCCAAAATATATGGTGGTCTTGCTGTAGCATCTTACGGTATAACAAAAGGTCTGAGTCTGCAAGGTGATATGGAAACAACCTTCTGTTTGCCCAAACCTTGTGGCGACGAAGAAAAGTTTCTGAACATTATAGGCATGAACCAAGTGCCCATTGTGTGGCGTGATGTGGATTATGATTACTTAAAGTCACGTCTTTCGACTTCGACTCCGGAACAGTATTATGCTTTCCGTGATCATATCTATTCTGATTTCTCATATATGCACGTCAATGATCTGGGGTGTATGGAGTTTGCCGGCGGCTATCCGGGAAACCTTCATGATGAGATCAATAACTTTTCTATTATTGCCGGTGTGGTTGCGCGCCAGCAAGAATTTGATATTATCCATGCGCACGACTGGCTGACTTATCCGGCTGGTGTGCATGCCAAGCTGGTAAGTGGCAAACCTTTGTGCATCCATGTGCATGCTACTGATTTTGACCGTTCGCGCGGTAAAGTGAATCCTACAGTATATGCTATGGAAAAGAATGGCATGGATCATGCCGACTGTATTATGTGTGTGTCCGAGCTGACCCGTCAGACTGTTATTCACCAATATCATCAAGACCCGCGCAAATGTTTTGCCATGCACAATGCCGTTTATCCGCTTTCGCAAGATTTGCTGGACATTCCTCGTCCTGATCACTCGAAAGAAAAAGTGGTGACTTTCCTGGGGCGTATCACGATGCAGAAAGGACCCGAGTATTTTGTGGAAGCCGCCGCATTGGTCTTGAAGCGTACCCGTAACATCCGTTTTGTAATGGCAGGATCGGGAGACATGCTGGACGCCATGATCAATCTGGCTGCGGAACGAGGTATTGCAGACCGTTTTCATTTCCCGGGGTTCCAGCGTGGGCGTCAGGTTTATGAAGCATATAAAAACAGTGATGTATTCGTAATGCCTTCCGTGTCAGAACCTTTTGGTATTGCTCCTTTAGAGGCTATGCAGTGCGGAACTCCTTCTATCATCTCAAAGCAATCGGGTTGCGGTGAAATTTTGGATAAAGTAATCAAGACAGATTATTGGGATATCAACGCTATGGCCGATGCCATCTATTCTATTTGTACGAATCCTTCTCTTTTCCAATATCTGCAGGAAGAAGGAAAGAAAGAGGTGGATGGCATTACATGGGAGAAAGTCGGCTTGAGAATCCGTGCCCTCTATGAGCAGGTGTTAAAAAACTATGGTAAATAATAAAACAATAACTAGGATATGAAAACAATATGTCTTTATTTTGAAATACATCAAATTATCCATCTGAAACGCTATCGCTGTTTTGATATAGGCCGTGACCATTATTATTATGATGATTATGAAAATGAGCGCGGCATCAGTGATATAGCCGAACGCTCGTATATTCCTGCGCTGAGTGCGTTGATTGAAATGGCAAAGAATCACGGTGATACTTTCAAGGTGGCTTTGTCTATCTCGGGTGTGGCGCTGGAACAGTTGGAAGTGCATGCGCCCGGTGTAATCGAGTTGTTGCATCAGTTGAATGAGACCGGATGTTGCGAATTCTTGTGCGAACCTTATTCTCACGGTCTTTCCTCATTGGCTAATGAAGATTGTTTCCGCGAAGAAGTGGAACGTATGCGTACCAAGATTAAACAAATATTTGGCAAGGAGCCGAAGGTATTCCGTAACTCCAGCTTGATTTATTCGAATGATATTGGCGCTACGATAGCCGATATGGGCTTTAAAGGTATGTTGACTGAAGGCGCGAAACATATTTTGGGTTGGAAGAGCCCGCACTACCTGTATCATTGTGCCATGAATCCGAACTTGAAGTTATTGCTTCGCGATTTCAAATTGTCTGATGACATCAGCCTGCGTTTCTCTAATTCCGAATGGAATGAATATCCGTTGTTTGCCGACAAATATATAGATTGGATTGCAGCTTTGCCGGAGGAGGAGCAGGTTATCAATATTTTCATGGAACTTTCTGCTTTGGGTATCGCCCAGCCATTGTCTTCCAATATTTTGGAATTTATGAAAGCACTGCCTGTCTGCGCAAAAGAAAGAGGGGTTACTTTCTCTACTCCGACCGATATCATTACCAAACTGAAATCTGTGGATCAGGTGGATGTTCCTTATCCTATGTCATGGATAGACGAGGAACGCGATATCAGTCCGTGGTTAGGCAATGTGATGCAGCGTGAGGCTTTCAATAAACTTTATAGTGTGGCAGAACGTGTTCATTTGTGCGATGATCGCCGTATTAAGCAGGATTGGGATTATTTGCAGGCAAGTAATAATTTCCGCTTCATGACCACTAAGAATACCGGTATTTGGTTGAATCGTGGAATTTATGATTCTCCGTATGATGCTTTCACCAACTACATGAACATTTTGGGTGATTTTATAAGTCGTGTCAATTCGTTGTATCCGGTAGATATGGATAACGAAGAATTAAATTCGTTGCTTACTACCATTAAGAATCAGGGCGAGGAATTGGTGGCTTTGAACAAGGAAGTGGAGAGATTGCAGGCTAAACTGGAGAAAGCTGAAGGCAAAAAGGCTCCTGCCGTAAAGAAAGAACCTGCTGCCAAGAAACCAAGAAAAACGGCAAAGAAGCCGGTTGCCAAGAAAGCTGCTTCGAAGAAAGAAGAATAACAGAAATATAATATAAAGGACTTAAGAATTCACCGTTGTGCTTTCGGAAAACTGGTTTTAAGGTTGTAAGAGGCGGAACGGTGTTTTTCTATATAAAAGTTTGCTGCATTGAATATTTTATTTACCTTTGCCAATCTCAGATACGAAAAAACATGAAACAATTGTGCCAGAATAAACATACGATACGTTTCCGCTATTGGAGCCGGAAGAAGTACGCTATGTTTTATAGCTTGGGCAAATATGTAACTATTGGTAATCTGAAAAAGGAGATTGCCGATGTATCGTTGGGTAAACAGGCAAATGTTTGCACGGCATTCTCTGTTTGCTCTTCCGCACGGAAAGAGGATGCTGGAGAGGAATATGAAGAAGGAATGGCCCCTGTTGAATCCATGTTGCAAATGTTTCGGATCCAACTGCCTCAACCACAGGTGGCTGACGTGATTTGTCTTTTTTATTTAAATAAATATTTGTTTGCCGGAAAGATGTGCCATGCATCTTTTCGGCTTTTTTTGTCTTAATATGAACTGTATATGATGCTGAATGCAATAAGAAACAAAGTGTTGGGCGGTGAGAAGATTACCGTAGAAGAAGCCCGTTGGCTGTCCTGCCAGGCAGAGAAACAGGATTTGTATGATGCGGCTCATGAGATAACACGGGTCCTGGCTTCTCGGAAATTCGATATGTGTTCCATTATCAATGCTAAATCCGGTAAATGTCCTGAGAATTGTAAATGGTGCGCACAGTCTGCACATTATAAAACAAAAGCGGATGTTTATGATTTGGTTGGGAAGGAAGAATGTCTGCGCCATGCTTTGTATAACGAAGCGCAGGGAGTATCCCGTTTTTCTTTGGTGACCAGCGGCAGGAAACCGGGTAGCCGTAACATGGACCGGCTATGTGAGACAACAGAGTACATGCGTGCGCATTCGCATATTCAGTTATGCGCTTCTTTAGGATTGCTGGATGAAGCGGAATTGGAACGGCTGTTTAAGGCAGGCATCACCCGTTATCATTGTAATCTGGAAACGGCTCCCTCTTATTTTTCATCTCTATGTTCTACTCATACACAAGAACAGAAAATAGAAACGTTGCAGGCAGCACGCAGGGTGGGGATGGATGTATGCAGCGGAGGAATCATCGGCATGGGCGAAACAATGGAACAGCGTATTGAGTTTGCTTTTACACTGAGGGAATTGGAAGTACAGTCTATTCCTATAAACCTGTTACAGCCTATACCCGGCACTCCATTGGAAAAAATGGATCGTCTTGCAGAGGCGGAGATTCTGACAACCATCGCTTTATTCCGTTTTATCAATCCCACAGCCTTTCTTCGTTTTGCCGGAGGGCGTTCACAGATGAGTGTGGAAGCTGTAAAGAAAGCATTGTATATCGGTATTAATTCTGCCATTGTGGGAGATTTGCTGACTACATTAGGTTCCAAAGTATCAGAAGATAAAATATTGATAGAAGAGGCCGGGTATTCGCTTTGATACATTATAAAGTTATTATAACAATAAGGAAGTAATATATGGAAAATTTTGACAGGGAGCATTTATGGCATCCTTATACATCGACTACTCATCCGCTGCCCACTTATAAGGTAAGACGGGCGGATGGAGTATATATAGAATTGGAGGACGGAAGATGTTTGATAGAAGGGATGTCTTCGTGGTGGTGCATGGTACATGGATACAATCATCCGGTATTGAACCAAGCGCTCAAGGAACAGATAGACCGTATGAGCCATGTCATGTTCGGCGGACTGACACACGATCCGGCCATCGAATTAGGCAAGTTGTTGCTGAAGATTGTTCCTCCCCGTATGCAGAAAATATTTTATGCTGATTCCGGTTCGGTTGCGGTAGAAGTGGCACTGAAAATGGCCGTGCAATATTGGTATGCGCAAGGGAAGGAAAAGAAAAATAATTTTGTAACTATTCAGTCCGGATATCATGGAGATACGTGGAATGCCATGTCCGTTTGTGATCCGGTGACCGGTATGCATCATATTTTTGGCCCTACATTGCCTGTGCGTTATTTTGTTCCTGCTCCCCGGTCGCGCTTTGGCGGAATCTGGTATGAAGAGGATATAGAACCCTTGAAGGAAATATTGGAACAGCATCATGAAGAAATGGCTGCATTGATTCTGGAACCTATTGTACAAGGGGCGGGCGGAATGCGTTTTTATCATCCTGAGTTTTTGCGCCAGGCAGAGAAACTTTGCAGGCAATATCGTCTGTTGTTAATCTTTGATGAGATAGCGACAGGTTTCGGAAGAACAGGGAAACTGTTTGCTTGGGAGCATGCAGGTGTCCAGCCCGATATCATGTGCATAGGTAAGGCACTGACCGGTGGATACATGACTTTCTCTGCTGTCCTTGCCAGTGATGAGGTGGCTGATACCATTTCCGGCGGTTATCCGGGAGTCTTTATGCACGGTCCTACTTTTATGGGAAATCCGTTGGCTTGTGCCGTAGCGAAAGCATCCGTGGAATTGTTGCTTTCATATAGTTGGGAGGAAAAGGTAAAGGCTATTGAATCACAATTGAAGAGGGAGCTGGCTCCTGCTGCTTTATTGCCGCAGGTGGCTGATGTGCGTGTATTGGGAGCTATCGGGGTTATTGAAGTGAAGAAACCGGTAGATATGGCTTTCATGCAACGTCGTTTTGTCGAAGAAGGAGTATGGGTACGTCCTTTTGGAAAACTGATGTATATCATGCCGCCTTTTATAATTCAGCCGGAAGAATTGAGCAAATTGACGCATTCACTGGTAAAAATAGTAGGAGAATTAAAAGAATAAGTGATAGTATTGGGAAAAATAGAAAAAATGAATTCATTAACAGACTGGGAAAGGGAATTAGCCCTGCTTGAAAATAAAAGTAATCTTCGTAAGTTGCCTGTTATCCGCCATTTGGGAAGAGAGGTGGAGGTGAATGGAAAAGTGATGCTTAACCTTTCATCCAACGATTATCTGGGATTGGCTGCTTACCTGCCATTACGTACGGAATTCTTGCAAAGTCTTACTCCCGACACTTTTCTTCCTTCCTCTTCATCCTCTCGGCTGCTGACAGGAAATTTTAATATCTATGTTCAGATAGAGGATTTGCTTGCCCGACTGTTTCGGAAGGAAAGCGCGTTGGTTTTTAATAGTGGTTATCACATGAATGCCGGTATTCTTCCTGCAGTGAGCGATGCTCGTACATTGATTCTTGCCGATAAACTGGTACATGCCAGCATTATTGACGGCATTCGTTTATCGGCGGCCAAGTGTATCCGGTACCGGCATAACCGATATGACCAATTGGAACAGTTGCTGGTTTCCAATCATGCCGGGTATGATAGAATAATTATTGTAACCGAAAGTATTTTCAGTATGGACGGTGATGAGGCCGATCTCCGTCGTTTGGTCACTTTGAAGCAACAATATGATAATGTATTGCTGTATGTGGATGAAGCGCATGCTGTAGGGGTGCGGGGGATGCATGGCCTGGGGTGTGCGGAAGAACAGGATTGTGTGGCTGACATCGATTTTTTATGTGGAACTTTTGGTAAAGCGTTGGCCTCGGTAGGAGGCTATATTGTTTGTTCGAAGACCATCCGTGATTATTTGATCAATAAAATGCGTACATTCATATTTACAACGGCTCTTCCTCCTGTCAACTTGCTATGGACATTCTTTATCCTGGAGCATTTGGACAGTTTCAGCTTCCGGAGGGAAAGGTTGAAGAAGATATCCTCTCTTTTGAAAGACGCGTTGGTAAAGAAAGGCTACGCTTGTCCTTCTACCAGCCATATTCTGCCAATGACGATAGGCGATAGCGGTGATACGGTGTTAAAGGCCGATTTCTTGCAGCGTAAAGGTTTTTATGCGTTGCCGGTGCGTCCTCCCACTGTGCCCGAAGGAACATCGCGTATCCGTTTTTCGTTGACAGCGGATATTACTGAAGAAGAAATAAAAAGTCTGATAGAATTGATATGAAACATTATTTTATACAACAAAAGCATCTTCCCCGATTGACACTTTTTTTTGCCGGTTGGGGAATGGATGAATGTCCTTTCATGGATCATTGCCCCGAAAATAGCGATCTGTTGGTTTGTTATGATTATCGTTCGCTGGATTTTGATTTCACGTTGTTGCAGGGTTATCAGGAGATTCGCCTGATAGCCTGGTCTATGGGAGTATGGGCCGCGTCTATGGTATTGCAGGATATGGACTTGCCTATTTGTGAGCGTGTTGCTTTGAATGGCACGGTAACTCCTGTCGATGATTTGAAAGGTATTCCGCAGCAAGTTTTTGAAGGAACACTGGAAGGCTTGAATGAGGGTACGTTGGAAAAGTTTATCCGCAGGATGTGTTTGAAAAAGGAGAATCTGGAAACATTCTTGTCGAAACGTCCGCAACGTGCGGTAGAGGAACTGCAAGAAGAGCTTCGGAGGATTGGAGAACAGGTAAAATCTTGCGCTGTTCCCAGTTTTGCATGGGAACGGGCTGTTATAGGCAAGAATGATTTGATTTTTACGGCGGTCAACCAAAGAAATGCATGGACAGGGACGGAAGTGGCAGAGTATGATATTCCTCATTATTCAGAAGAAATAATGAGAGATTTGCTATGCCCGTCTGTTATTTAAAACAAAAACGTATGATTAATAAGCAATTGATAACCCGTCGCTTTTCCCGCGCTGTAGAGAGTTATAACCGTGAGGCGGTGGCACAAAAGCAGATAGCATACCGCATGAGTGATATGCTAAATCATTATTTGCCCCGTCCGTGCGGCCGGATATTGGAAATTGGTAGCGGGACGGGCTTTCTTACCCGCAGGTTGATGGAAACCCTCCATCCTGAAAAACTGGTGTTGAATGACATTTGTCAGGAGATGAGTTCTTGTTTCACCGATTTGTTGGGAAGCGGGCAGGCTACCTTTCTGGCAGGGGATGCCGAGTCCCTTCCTTTTCCAAAAGGACAGGATTTGATTGTATCATGCTCGGCATTACAGTGGTTTGTTTCTCCCGAGCTGTTTTTTGAACGTTGTAATACTTTGTTGAAGCAGAAAGGATATTTTGCTTTTACTACGTTCGGCAGGGATAATCTGAAAGAAGTTGCATCGGTTACCGGCAGCGGTCTTCACTATCGTTCTTTAGAGGAATTAGAAGAAGCGCTGCGCATACACTATGAGATCGTGAAGGCTCATGAGGAACGTATCTGTCTGACTTTCGGTACTCCGCTCGAAGTGCTTTATCACTTGAAACACACCGGGGTGGCTGCTGTCAGGCAACAAGCGTGGACTAAAAGGGATTTGCAGGATTTCTGTGACAAGTATGCCCGTTTGTTCAGTGATGGTCGTTCGGTGACTTTGACTTATCATCCTATTTATATTATTGCAAAGAAAAGACAATAGAAATAAAAAGAATCATGAAACAGAATGTATTTTTCGTAAGTGGTATTGATACAAATATTGGTAAAAGTTATGCCACGGCCTATCTGGCACATCTTTGGAACAAACAAGGATGTCGTACTATTACTCAAAAATTCATACAGACAGGAAATCCGGAAGGTTATTCGGAGGATATTGAGTTGCATCGTCGTCTGATGGGGATGGAGTATTTGCCTGAGGATGAGCAGGGACTTACCAAACCTGAAATATTTTCTTATCCGGCTTCTCCCCATTTGGCTTCACGAATAGATAACCGCGCCATTGATTTTGATAAAATAAAGCATGCCACGGAGGTGCTGAGTGAGCGCTATGATGCTGTTTTAGTAGAAGGAGCCGGGGGGCTGATGGTGCCGTTGACAGAAGATAATCTGACTATAGACTATGTTCAGGAATCGGGTTATCCCTTAGTTTTTGTTACTTCGGGACGATTGGGAAGTATCAACCATACATTATTGAGTTTTGAGGCTATAGAACGGAGAGGGATAAAGCTTCATACAGTGATGTACAATCTGTTTCCCGAAGGAGAGGATAAAATCATTCAAGCAGATACAGAAACTTATATTTGTCGTTATATAGAGAAGCATTTCCCGGATACAGCATTTGTGAAGGTACCTTGCTTGTAATTCATCTTTCTTGTTTATGATGTGTTTACCTGATAAAAAGAGGTTGTTCTACATCTGACGACCTCTTTTTATTAGTTGTATCCATAATTTTCCGCTTAAGTTATAGTATGATTTTTACTTTGTGGAGTAGTTTTGGCCGTGTAATGAGTTATTTCTCCTGTTCTGCATTGTACAAGGCGATATATCCGCGTTCTTCTGTACGGATGCGGACGGCATTCAAATGCGTCCTTGACATGTTTTGCCAATGCCTTTTACATTGCAATAGGAAAGCCATTCGATTTTGGCTTCGAGCAATGCTTCTTTTACGTCCTCGAATTGGGTCTTACAGATAATAGCTTCAATTTTTTTATTGTTGTATTTGTATTTTGTATATAATGTAATCTTTTTACCTTCTAAAAAACTAATACTTTGTTGTTATCCTTGTCTGGTTATGCTCTTTATGATTAAAAACTTAGCCCGAAAACGAAATAAGCCCCTTCAGTGCGTGGGTTTACGGTGACTTTTGCAAAAGCTGGAACGGAGAATGAATCGGTGATTTTTATTTCCTTGGCGGCTCCCATGCTGATGTCGCATACGGTGAAACCGTTGGAACCGTTGCATACAGGGGCTTCGGAATAGTTGTAAAAGTCTGTGCCCCACGGAGTCGCTCCTATTTCCGCTGTCCATTCCAGCCCTGCCAGTGTGAAAGGTACGGTAGCCGAGATATAGGACGAATAGGCTCTGTTTCCTCCGTTATTCACTCCGTCGGTTCCGGCGAAATTGGTATACCAGTTCAAGGCCAGCGGTCCGAAGTCATAACCTATTTGTGCCTCGAAGGTATGGTTGGTATTGTGTGAGCCGTAATGAAAATACCCCGGTCCTCCATTGAACCAGTAATCTGTGACGGAGATACTGAAACCTCCTGTGGCGTAGCCTAATGTGAGGTCAATCTCTTTTGTATCTTCTTTTTCGATACCTGCTGTTCCCCATGCAGACAATGAGAACCCTTTGTAAGAAACTGACAACGTGGGTTGGATACTGACACCTCCTAAATCCTGGCCACGCCAGATGTATCCGCTTACGAGATCGGCTCCTGCGCTGGCTTCCACTTTGTCCTGCGCCATGCCCATTGCCGGAACAGCTATTGCCAAGGCCGACAGAAATGTTGTTTTTCTAAAACTCTTTTTCATTGCTTTTTACCTTTTTAATCCATAATAGTGAGTTTGTTATATCTCGTATGTATTTGTTTTTCTTGTAATGGCTTGTGCTTGTTATGTGATAATACTTCAACGAATTCTATATTGGTTCGTTCGGGAAAAAGCGGATGATTCTCCAGTTTCGGACCTATTGCCGGCAAATTTACATCTTTTATATCATCTATGAAAACCACTAAATATGGATTTCACATACAAACAAATGTTCTTTTGTATTCTTTTCCATCTACTGTGATTGTTTTTGTTTTTGCCAACATTTTGCCGTCCGGGGTATTTATTTGTCTGGAGTTGGCAAGCAGGGGAAGATCCATGTCTACTGTTACTTCTTCTACCAGCCCGTTCTCCGTATGCAGTTTTCTCAGGACATAAGGTGCTTTAGGGTGTTTACGTATATATAGTCATTACCTGCTCCCTGCATCTTCGTGAACGTGATTGTTGTTGCCATTTTGTCTATAATTTCTTCTGTTATTATTTCCTTTTGTCTTAATTTAGTGCAAATATATATCTTGTTGATGCTTTATAAATTTGAGCCTATATTCTGTTATGGAACATATAGTTTAGGTAATATTTTGTTGGTTATTCAGTGTCGTATAATTGGTATCATATATAATTAAGGTGGATGATTGATGTAACAAGATGATAATATATTATCTCATTTTTATATTATTTTGTTACCTTTGCATCCTGTTGGATAAAAAAGAGATTTGTAATGCAGAATATTATTGCGATAGAAAATGGTGTGACCCGCCATCCGCTGTACCGGATGAAGGAACCGGTGAATATGACACTTGCCGCCGGAGAACATATAGCTGTTGTGGGGAGAAACGGGGCAGGAAAAAGTATATTGGTAGATACGATTACAGGCCGGTGGCCGTTGTTGATGAACGAAGTGAAGTATGATTTCTCTCCTTCTCCTTCGAAGATGGCATACGAGAATATAAAGTATATTGCTTTCCGTGATTCATACGGAGATTCCGATGGAAATTACTATTATCAGCAACGATGGAATGCCCATGATTTGGATGAAACCCCACTGGTACGTGATTTGTTGCCCGAAGCGACCGATTCAGGTCTGAAAAAGGCTTTGTATGAACTGTTTGGCATAGAGAGGATGCTGGATAAACATATTATTCTGCTTTCCAGTGGTGAGTTACGTAAGTTTCAACTGACAAAGACTTTGCTGAGTAATCCGCGTGTACTGATTATGGATAATCCCTTTATCGGACTGGATGCGAAGACGAGAGACCTGCTTCATACATTGTTGGGCGAACTGACTAAAGTAACCCATTTGCAGGTAATCCTTATCTTGTCTAAGTCCGATGATATTCCTGCTTTTATTACTCATGTTATTCCTGTGGAAGACAGGGTGTGTGGTAAAAAGATAACTTTGCAGGAATATTTGGCGGTCCGTAAGCCGATACCGGAACGGATACTTTCCGAAGAAAAGGAGGCACGGATTCTGAATTTGCCTTACGGCGGTGATTTGTATCACACCGAGCACGTAGTCGATTTGAACAAGGTAAGCATCCGTTATGGCGAGCGTACCATTTTGAAAGATTTGGACTGGACAGTGAAATGTGGCGAGAAATGGGCTTTGAGTGGAGAGAACGGTTCAGGAAAGTCTACGTTGTTGAGTTTGGTCTGTGCGGATAATCCGCAGAGCTATGCTTGTGATATTACCTTGTTCGGCAGAAAACGCGGTTCCGGAGAAAGTATTTGGGAGATAAAGAAGCATATAGGATATGTCAGTCCTGAGATGCATCGCGCTTATCTGAAGAACCTTCCTGCCATAGATATTGTGGCAAGCGGACTACATGATTCTGTGGGGTTGTACAAACGTCCGCGTCCCGAGCAGATGGCGGCTTGTGAATGGTGGATGGATATTTTTGGTATTGCAGATTTGAAAGACCGGAATTTCTTGCAGTTGTCCAGTGGCGAGCAGCGTCTGGTGTTGTTGGCCCGTGCTTTTGTGAAGGATCCTGAGTTGCTTATTTTGGACGAGCCTTTGCATGGGTTGGACTTGTACAACCGCCGGTTGGTGAAAGATGTGATAGAAACTTTCTGTCGTCGTAAGGACAAGACCATGATTATGGTGACACATTATCAGGAAGAGTTGCCCGCATGTATAACTAACTTTCTTTTCTTGAAGCGGAATTAAAAGTTCTTTTTCTAAAGGTACGTTCCGGGCAGACGGAAGACGACTGGTTAAACGATAGTGCCCTGTCGCTTTCCGGACAAGCCGGGGTGTTGGACTGAGTACAAATAATTCTACTGTTCGTTTCATAAATATAGCATTGAAATTTTTAAAAGAAAACGAATCATGGAAAACACATTAAAAAAGCCTATGACAGGCATTATTCCTCCTTTAGTGACTCCGTTACTGGATAATGACAAACTGGATATTGATGGTTTGGAAAGGTTGATAGAACGATTGATAAAAGGAGGAGTGCACGGATTATTTATACTGGGTACCACCGGAGAAGCGCAGAGTATCAGTTACCGGCTTCGCCATGAAATGATAAAGGAAACTTGCCGTATCAATGCCGGAAGACTTCCGGTTCTGGTTTGTATTTCCGATACTTCAATTGTAGAAAGTATTCATCTGGCACATGTAGGGGCCGAGTGTGGTGCTTCAGCCGTAGTTTCCGCTCCCCCTTACTACTTTGCTCCGGGACAGCCTGAACTGGCCGAATTTTATGAGGACCTGATTCCTCAGTTGCCGTTACCTATCTTCTTGTACAATATGCCGTCGCACACGAAAGTGAATTTTGCTCCGGCTACTATTCAACGTATTGCCCGTAATCCTCAGGTGGTGGGTTCAAGGATAGTTCGGCTAATGCCGTTTATTTCCAGTCCGTGATGTATGCCATGAAGGACAGACAGGATTTCGCCATGTTGGTGGGACCGGAGGAAATTACGGCAGAGTGTGTGTTGCTGGGTGGACATGGGGGGATCAACGGAGGTGCCAATATGTTCCCGGAATTATATGTAGATCTTTATCATGCTGCGGTAGCGCGTGACATGGAAACCGTAAGTCGGCTGCAACCCTTGGTGATGCAAATCAGTAGCAGTATTTATACCGTGGGGCAGCATGGCTCCAGTTATTTGAAAGGATTGAAATGCGCGTTGTCTTTATTGGGTGTTTGTGATGATTTTGTTGCGGCTCCTTTCCATCGCTTCAATGTTCCGGAACGCGAGAAGATACGCAAGGCGTTGGAGGCACTCCCTTTTTGTCCGGAATTGAAACCTTAAATGCTCGGTCTGTATGCATATCATTGATATAATCGTCTTTTTGTTGTTTACCGGCGGAGTCGTGGCCTTCGGTTGTTCTTTCTTTAAGAAGAAAGGTACCTCCGAGGAGTTCACTTCTGCCGGAAGAAGTTTGCCCGGCTGGGTGGTGGGGATGTCCATTTTCGCCACGTATGTCAGCAGTATCAGTTATCTGGGATATCCGGGAAAGGCCTTTTCGGGAGATTGGAATGCATTTGTATTCAGTCTTTCTATTCCTATCGCCTCTTATTTTGCGGCTCGTTACTTTGTGCCTTTTTACCGGAGTCAGGACAGCATATCGGCTTATAGCTTTTTGGAAAACCGTTTCGGTCCTTGGGCACGTATATATGCTTCGTCCTGCTATCTGCTCACCCAGATAGCACGTACAGGGTCTATCCTGTATTTGTTGGCGTTGCCCATGAATGTATTGTTGGGATGGCATATCCAGACCATTATTGTTGTAACCAGTGTGGCTATTGTGCTTTATTCCATGTTGGGTGGCATGAAGGCTGTCATTTGGACAGAGGCCATACAGGGAATTATTCTGATCGGAGGTGCGTTGGTATGTATGTTTATTTTGCTTTTTGATATGCCCGGAGGTCCGGTGCAGACTTTCTCCATCGCCATGGAAGATGGTAAATTCAGCTTGGGAAGCTTTGGAAGCAGTTTAAGTGAGTCCACTTTTTGGGTGTGTCTGATTTATGGTATATTTACTAATTTGCAGAACTATGGTATAGACCAGAGTTATGTGCAACGTTATCATACGGCGAAGAATGAGAAGGAGGCTAAGTTTTCGGCCTTGTTCGGAGGATATTTGTTTATTCCCGTTTCGGCCGTTTTCTTTATGATAGGAACCGGGCTGTATGCGTTCTATAAAGTGCATCCGGGGATCTTGCCCGACGGGGTGGGGGCGGATTATGTCTTTCCGTTTTTTATAGTCAATGAGTTGCCGGTGGGGTTGACAGGCCTGCTGATTGCTTCTATCTTTGCCGCAGGTATGAGTACCATTGCGACCAGTGTCACTAGTTCGTCTACCATCATTCTGACGGATTATTATCAGCGGTTCCGCAAACATGCCGGAAACAGGGAGCGGATGTTGGTGCTGAAACTCTCCAGTGTAGGAGTGGGAGTGGCAGGGATTCTGGTGGCTTTTGCCTTTATGAGTGTGCAAAGTGCGCTGGATGCCTGGTGGGCGTTGGCGTCTATTTTCAGCGGAGGCATGTTGGGACTGTTTCTATTGGGGTATATTTCGAAGAAAGCACGTAATTTTGATGCGGTACTGGGAGTCGTTTGTGGAGTAATTCTGGTTTGTTGGATTGTGATATCCCCCTTTGTACATGCCAATCTGGCTATCGTGTTCGGGACGTTGCTGATATTTTTGGTGGGATTCCTGAGTGCTAATCTGCTTAATAAGAGAAGATGTAAGTAGAATAACTTAATTTTATAAAACTCAACTTTATAGAAAAGAATTTTTCATCTGAAACTTGACATTCTTCATTGACAATAAGAAGGCCGTATCACTTTTGAGTAATGATACGGCTTTTCTGTATTTGTCGGTTACAATCTGTAACCTTTAGAATGTTCATTTTGGTTTTGATTCACTCTCCGGTTTATTAATCGTTTCATCGTTCTCCTTATCAGATAAATCTTTTCAGCTCATTGACCCTGTTTAATGCGGCATTGAAATCTTCCACCAGTTCTTTCATCACTTCGTCTACCGTCTGTAATTTATGTATGCATGATGCGACTTGTCCTATTTCCAGTTCACCTTCGAATAAATCTCCTTCAAAGATTCCCTTTTTGGCACGTCCTTTTCCTAACAAAGTGCGTAGTTCATCCGTTGTTGCGCCACGGCTTTCCGCTTCTTCCACTTGTTTGAAGAAATCATTCTTGACCAACCGGACGGGAGAGAGCTGTTTCAATGTCAGTTGGGTATCTCCTTCATTCAGTCGCAGACACCGGTCTTTGAATGTGAAATGAGCAGAACTCTCTTCGGTTAATGCAAAGCGCGTCCCTATTTGCACCCCGTCGGCCCCCAATGCCATAGCAGCCAGTATGCTTTCTCCCGATCCGATACCTCCGGCAGCTATCAACGGCACAGTGGTGATCTGTCTGACGGCTGGAATAAGACATAGGGTGGTCGTTTCCTCCCGTCCGTTATGTCCTCCTGCTTCGAATCCTTCGGCTACGATGGCGTCTACACCTGCTTCTTCACATTTGGCGGCAAACTTGGTGCTTGCCACTACATGGGCCACAATGATTCCATGCTCATGCAGGTGTTCTGTCCAGGTCTTTGGATTTCCGGCAGAGGTGAAGACGATTTTCACACCCTCTTCTATTACCATATTGATAAGGATGTCTATTTCGGGATACATCAGCGGAATGTTTACTCCGAAAGGTTTGTCTGTCGCCGCTTTGCATTTCTGTATGTGTTCGCGTAAGGTCTCGGGATGCATGGAGCCTGCTCCTATCAGTCCCAGTCCTCCGGCGTTACTTACTGCGGAGGCTAGTCGCCAACCGCTACACCATACCATTCCTCCCTGTATGATGGGATACTTTATTCCAAAAAGATTGCAAATTCTGTTCATATGTAATAATTTAGTGATTTGTCTATTTGCTAATGTACCAATAACTATGTGGGACATAATACAGCCGATTAGCACATTGACGAATAGTTCATTATACAAAACAACTAACTTTTATTGAATGTTTTAGGGAGAAAGTAGTGAAAAAAGGAAAAATTCTTAGAAATTTTAAGGTTTGTAGAACAGAAATGGTCTATCTTTGTTCTCAGAATTAAAATTGTATATTTATAAACGGATAAAAAACATGTTATTACAACTGCTATTTGTACTTGTCGCTATTATTGTAGGTGCCCGTCTGGGAGGTATCGGACTGGGAGTGATGGGAGGTGTAGGCCTTGCCATATTGACCTTTGTTTTCGGACTTCAACCTACCGCTCCCCCTATTGATGTGATGTTGATGATTGTCGCCGTTATCTCTGCCGCCTCTTGTATGCAGGCTGCCGGCGGACTGGACTATATGGTGAAATTAGCAGAACGGTTGTTGCGTCGTAACCCTTCACAAGTGACTATCCTGAGTCCGTTGGTTACTTATCTGTTTACTTTTGTCGCAGGTACGGGGCATGTGGCCTACTCTGTGCTTCCTGTCATAGCCGAGGTGGCTACGGAAACTAAAATTCGTCCTGAGCGTCCTTTAGGCATTGCCGTTATCGCCTCGCAACAGGCTATTACTGCCAGCCCTATCTCTGCCGCTACCGTAGCGTTGCTGGGATTGCTGACAGGATTTGACATCACTCTGTTTGATATTCTGAAGATTACTATTCCTGCTACATTAATCGGTGTGCTGGTGGGTGCTTTCCTTTCAAAAAAGGTGGGTAAAGAGTTGTTGGAAGATCCCGAATACTTGCGCCGCTTGGAAGCCGGGATGATTGATACAAAACATGTGGAGCTGAACGATGTGAAGAATATGTTTCATGCCCGTATCTCGGTGATAATTTTTATTGCCGCCACGCTGTTGATAGTGTTGTTCGGTTCTATTCCTGTCATGCGTCCTGTGTTCAATGGTACGGCTTTGGATATGCCGGCTATTATTGAGATTTTGATGTTGTGTGCGGCGGCTGTTATTCTTCTCATTTCACGTACGGATGGAATTAAAGCTACACAAGGCAGTGTGTTTCCTGCCGGGATGCAGGCGGTAATCGCTATATTTGGTATTGCATGGATGGGAGATACCTTCATTAATGGAAACATTACGGAACTGACAGGCTCTATTGAGGGGATTGTGCGCCAAATGCCCTGGTTGTTCGGTCTGGCATTGTTTGTCATGTCCATTTTGCTTTATAGCCAGGCTGCTACGGTGCGTGCCATTGTGCCGTTAGGATAGCACTGGGTATTTCTCCGATGATGTTGATTGCTTTGTTCCCTGCTGTCAACGGATATTTCTTTATTCCTAATTATCCTACAGTAGTGGCAGCTATAAATTTTGACCGTACAGGAACAACAGGCATTGGAAAATGGATTCTGAATCATTCGTTCATGATGCCTGGGATGGTGGCCACCATTGTTTCTATTGTGGTAGGTCTGCTGCTGGTACAGGTGTTCTAGAAAGGAAAGGGGGTAGGTGTAGTCGGACTTGAAGATGAGTGATCTTCTGCCTGTAACATTTATAATGATTCGATGTATACATATATATCATCGGCACATCTTCTTCTTTGTGTGAACAAAATTTCCAAATAATTATTATAGTAATAAAACCTAAACTTGAAAAGATTATGAACGGATTAAGAAAACTCAGCCTTATGGCGGCAATGCTGGTATGTACCACATTGGCTGCTGTCTCCCAAAAGCCTAATATCCATATATTGGCTACAGGAGGGACTATTGCCGGAACAGGCGCTTCGGCTACTAAAACAAATTATACTGCCGGACAGGTGGCTATCAGCACATTGCTGGAAGCGGTTCCCGAAGTGAACAAAATAGCCAATGTGACCGGGGAACAGATTGTAAAAATCGGTTCTCAGGACATGAATGATGCCGTATGGCTGACGTTGGCCAAGCGTATCAACGAGCTTTTCAGCCGTGGAGATGTGGACGGTATCGTGATTACTCACGGAACTGACACAATGGAAGAAACCGCCTTTTTCCTGAACTTGACTGTGAAGAGTGACAAGCCTGTTGTATTGGTAGGAGCCATGCGCCCCTCTACGGCCATGAGTGCGGACGGACCGTTGAACTTGTATAATGCGGTAGTTACTGCCGCTGCTAGGGAATCACGGGGTAAAGGTGTCGTAATTGCCATGAACGGTTTGATTTTGGGAGCCCACGGAGCCATGAAGACCAATACGGTGGATGTACAGACTTTCCAGTCTCCTAACTCCGGTGCGTTGGGATATGTATTGAATGGTAAGGTTTTTTATAATATGGAATCTTTGAAACGCCATACCACCGGTTCCGATTTTGATGTGGCCCACCTTGACAAGCTGCCGAAAGTAGGTATCGTTTACAGTTATTCCAATGTAGAGGCTGATGTTATGATCCCTTTTCCTGAATAATGGTTACCAAGGTATTATTCATGCCGGTGTGGGGAATGGCAACATTCATCAGAATTTGTTTCCGATATTGGAAAAGGCCCGTCAGCAAGGTATTTTGGTAGTGCGTTCCAGCCGTGTTCCTACCGGACCGACCACATTGGATGCCGAGGTGGATGATAATAAATATCAATTCGTGGCTTCACAAGAGTTGAATCCTCAGAAAGCGCGTGTGTTGTTGATGTTGGCATTAACTAAAACAAAAGACTGGAAGAAGATTCAGGAATACTTCAACGTATACTAGTCCATCCGGCACTTTTTCTTTTTATCTCTTTTTCTTTTGCGCGCATAAAAGAAAAAGAGAATACATTATAACCTAAAACTTTGACTTATGAAAAGAATAATGTTAGTATGCCTGACAGCCCTTGCTGTCTCAGGTACTTACTCTTTATATGCCCAATCTTCCGGAAGTGATTTCATGGTCGGTGACAAAAGCCTGTTTGAAGAAGTCACCGGTATCAAGAAGAAAACGGACAAGTTCAATCTCTATCTTAATATGCACGGTGATTTCAATATGAAATGGAACGACTCCGGATTTGATCAGGGCGCATTCGAAATGAAGCAGCTCCGTATCGAAATGAAGGGAGATATCAATGATTGGTTGAGTTACCGTTACCGTCAGCGTCTGAATCGGGGTAACGATGGTTCCGGCAATATAGATAATGTACCTACCAGCATAGATTGGGCAGGAGTAGGCATCAGATTAAATAAGTTCTCATTTTTTGCCGGAAAGCAATGTGTCTCGTATGGTGGTATAGAATTTGATTTGAATCCGATTGATATTTACGAATATAGTGACATGATAGAGCACATGAGTAACTTCATGACCGGTTTGAATGTGGCATACAACTATAATCCTTATCAGCAGATACAATTTCAGGTATTGAACAGCCTGAACGGGCCGTCCGAGGAGATGTATGGGGATTTGGAACGTACCAAACTGCCGTTAGTTTATACCTTGAACTGGAACGGAAATTTCCTGGATGTTTTCAAAACCCGTTGGTCTGCCTCTGTTATGAACGAAACGAAGGGCGAAAAGATGTATTATTACGCTTTGGGTAATGAATTTAATTTCAGCCCTAAATGGCATGCCTATTTTGACTGGATGTATTCTCGTGAAGGAGTAGACCGTAAAGGGATTATAACTAACATCGTAGGAACTGATAATCAGGCACACAATGCTTTTAATGCCGAATATATGTCCTATGTGTTGCATGTGAATTATCGTTTTGCCCCAAAGTGGAACTTGTTTGCAAAAGGAATGTATGAAACTGCTTCCGTTTATAAGGCAAGTGATGAAGTGGAAAAAGGGAAATATCGCACGGCATGGGGATATGCAGGAGGTATAGAATTTTATCCGATGGAGAGCAATCTGCACTTCTTCCTGGCATACGTGGGGCGTTCCTATAAATATACCGATCGTGCAAAGGCGTTGGGTGAGGACAATTTCAGTACCCATCGTGTGTCAGTGGGATTCATTTGGCAGATGCCTGTATTCTAGCTCATGCTTTCCTTTTTTGTTTGTTATGAAGAATCGGCAGGCAACTTGTTGCCTGCCTGCTATTTATCATGAAAATGTCTTTCTTTTATCAGAATTAAAGCCGTTACCTTTTTTATCATACACGTCATAAATCAGCCTGGCAACTTTTCATGAATGGGTTACAGAGTTTCCTGACTTTATCTGATTCGGGAATATTTTTCCTGTTTATTGTATGGACCGGAGATTTTTCTTTCCGAAAAACTTATCAATAATCAATGCGATAGCCCCATCGCCCGTCACATTACAAGCAGTACCGAAACTATCCATGGCAATGTAAAGTGCTATCATCAAAGCCTGTTCACTTTCTCCGAATCCCAGCATGGAAGACAGGATCCCCAATGCAGCCATGATGGCTCCTCCCGGTACTCCCGGTGCAGCTACCATCGTGATTCCCAGCATAAAGATGAATCCTGCAAACATGGGGAAATCAAATGGCATTCCTTGCATAATCATCAGTGCCAGTGCGCAAGCAACAATCTTCAACGTGCTTCCCGACAGATGAATTGTGGCACATAGCGGAATGACAAATCCGGCTATATCCTCCGTGACCCCATTCTTGACAGTCTGTCGCAAAGTCACCGGAATGGTGGCTGCCGATGACTGTGTGCCCAATGCTGTGAAATAGGCAGGCATCATCTTTCCCAGTAGTTTGAACGGATTCCGATGTACAAACAGCGCTGCAATGGTATATTGAAAAACCAACAGGAAGATGTGAAGCAGGAAAATGACTCCGATGATCTTGATAAATACCATCAGAATGTTATATACCTGTCCGGAATGAGTCATATTCAGGAATATACCGAATATATAGATAGGCAGTAGGGGCAGAATCACCGTCTGGATGGTCTTGACTATGATTTCTTTGAAATCGTTACATACGTTTTTCAGCGCTGTACTATCCAAATGTGCGATGCCCAGACCTAGCGTGAAGGCCAGGATCAAGGAAGTCATCACATTCATCACCGGGAGGAATGGCTACGGTGAAGAATGGAGAAATATCATGTGCCTCGCTGATTTGTTCTATCGGTGCTCCCGGAGTAATCATGGAAGGGAAAAAAGTCACTCCGGTGAAATAAGACAGGAAACCGGAGAACAACGTGGCGCTGTATGCTACCAATGTCGTTATCACCAGCATCTTTCCTGCCTCCTTACCGATATCGGCAATGGCAGGAGTGACCAGTCCGAGAATAATCAGCGGAATGATGAAACCCAAAAATTCGCTGAAGATTCCGTTGAAAGTCACAAATACTCTGACCAATTCGCCGGGAAGAACGTTTCCGAATCCTATACCCAATGTGATGGCGATGATAATTCGGGCTAATAAGCCGATTTTTAACCTCTTCATGATAATGTGTTATTATTCAAATTGCAAAGATAGAATTATTGAACAAATAACCTATCAAATTGTTAAATATAAAAAGAATAATTTATGGAAAAGGCAGATATAGGATTAATCGGATTAGGTGTGATGGGGCAGAACCTTGCTCTGAATCTTGCCAACAAGGGATGGAAGGTTGTAGTATGGAACCGTACCGTTCCTGGAAAAGAAGAAAATGTAGTGGAACACTTTATAGCCAACCGCGCCAAAGGAAAAGGCATCATAGGCAGTAATGAACTGACAGATTTTGTCGAAGCACTGAAAACTCCGCGTGTCATCCTTTTGATGGTACAGGCGGGTCCCGCTGTCGATGAACTGACGGGCAAGCTGTTTCCTTTGATGGAAAAGGGTGATATCCTCATTGACGGAGGCAACTCTTATTATGAAGATACGGAACGTCGTGTAAAGGAACTTTATGATAAAGGAATGTACTTTGTAGGTTGCGGCATTTCAGGAGGTGAGGAGGGTGCTTTGCATGGAGCGTCCATCATGCCCGGTGGTGCGCAAGAGGCATGGTCAGTCATTCAGCCGATGCTGAAAAGTATTGCGGCAAAAGCTGAGGATGGTACTCCGTGTTGTGAGTGGGTAGGTCCCGGTGGCGCAGGCCACTATGTAAAAATGGTGCATAATGGCATAGAATATGGGGATATGCAGCTGATTGCTGAAACTTATTTCGCCATGAAGCACCTGCTGGCGTTGAAGAATGAACAGATGGCGGATATTTTTGAACAATGGGACAAAGGACGTCTGCATAGTTACCTGATAGAGATTACTTCGGCCATTCTGCGTCATAAAGAAGAAGGAGGCGATTATTTGCTCGATAACATTCTGGATGCTGCGGGACAAAAAGGAACGGGTCGCTGGAGTGTCATTAACTCCCTACAACTAAATACACCACTGGACGTGATTGCCGAGGCGGTTTTTGCCCGTAATCTGTCGGCAGAGAAGAACTTGCGCGTGCTGATGTCCAAACATTATATGCATGTGGAGAATCATCCGGTATATAATTATCAGGATACGGTGATCGGATTGGAAAGTACCTTATATGTGGCTCGTCTGACAGGCTATGCGCAAGGGTTTGCTCTGATGTGCACTGCCAGTGAGCAATATGGCTGGAAGTTGAATCTTTCCACTATCGCGCTGTTGTGGCGCGCCGGATGCATTATTCGTTCTGCTTTTCTGAACGACATTGCCGAGGCCTATCACCGTGCACCGGGATTGTCGCATCTGTTGCTGGACGAGCATTTCGGACGGGAAGTAATGGAAGCCCTGCCCGCGTGGAAGAAATACATCGGTGTCATGTTGAGAGAAGGGTTGCCCGTACCTGTACTTTCCGCAGCGTTGAATTATTTTTCTAGGTCTGACCACCAACCGTTCCCCAGCCAATATGATTCAAGCGATGCGTGATTATTTCGGAGCTCATACTTTCGAGCGTGTGGACAGTCCACGGGGGGAATTTTTCCACGAACATTGGGAAGACAACTATTGATACGTCGCAACACAAAGCATTATACATTCATTTTTAAAAGAAAGAATCATGAGTTTACCACATAGTTTATTTTTGGTCATCTTCGGTGCATCCGGTGATTTAACCCGGCGCAAACTGATGCCTGCCTTGATAAAGATACATAACGGGAAACGCTTCCCCGAGCATTTTGCCATTATCGGCTGTGCCCGTACTGCATACACGGACGAGACCTATCGTGCCTATCTGAAAGAAGAACTGATAAAATTCGGTTTTCTTACTAAAGAGGAAATGGAAACATTGGACGATTTTCTCTCTACTGTTCATTACCAGTCCATGGACCCAGCTGACGAAACCACTTATTTTCTGTTGAATGACCGTTTGAAGGAGCTTTCGCCTCAATATGAGAATAATGGGAACTATTTGTTCTATCTGGCAACTCCGCCCTTGCTTTATGAATTGATTCCGAAATGTCTGCATGATGCGGGCTTGTTGAAAAAGCCTGGATTAAAGCGTATCATTGTCGAGAAGCCTTTCGGATACGACCTGGCTTCCGCTCAGAAACTAAATAAAATCTATGCCGCTTATTTTAAAGAAGAGGATATCTACCGCATCGATCATTTTTCTGGGCAAGGAAACGGTGCAGAATATTATGGTGACCCGTTTTGGAAGTACTATTTACGAACCGATATGGAACCGTAACTATATAGATTATGTAGAAATCACTGCGGTGGAAAATATGGGTATAGGTACTCGCGGAGGATATTATGACGGGGCGGGAGCTCTGCGCGATATGGTACAGAACCATTTGATGCAGTTGCTTGCTATTACTGCCATGGAACCACCGGCCAAGTTTGACAAGAATGGTTTCCGTAACGAGGTGATCAAGGTCTACCAATCCCTTCGTCCGCTGACTGATAAGTATATCCGTGATAATGTCATCCGCGGACAATATATTGCTGGTGATGACCGTATCGGTTATCGTGAAGAAAAGAATGTTCGTCCTGATTCCCGTACAGATACCTACGTGGCGATGTGTCTGTATGTGGATAACTGGCGTTGGCAGGGAGTGCCTTTTTATATCCGTACCGGAAAGCAGATGCCTACCAAGGTGACCGAAATTGTGATTCATTTCAAACCTGCTCCTATGCAGATGTTTCAAATGAAGGAAGGCTTTTACAAAGGTGAGGAACTGATTATCCGTATTCAACCCGACGAGGGAATTCTTCAGCGCATAGCCATGAAAGAACCTGGTGCCGGTTTCTATATGGGAACCATGGAGATGGATTTCAGCTATGACCAGCACGATCAGGAAACGGGGGATGCGTATGTACGCCTGTTGGAAGACAGTCTGGTGGGTGATCCTACACTTTTTACCCGTTCCGATGCTGTGGACGAGAGCTGGACTTACTTTGATAAGATTCTGGATTATTGGAAGAAGCATCCCGAAACTCCTCTTTATGGGTATCCTGCAGGAACATGGGGACCGAAAGAAGCGGATGTATTGATCAACCGCAGTCATTCCGAATGGACAAACCCGTGCAAGAATCTGACACATTCCAATTTATACTGTAAATTGTAAGTCGTCATCTGTGAATAGTAAATTTAAACAGCAAACTTTAAGTGAAAAATAGTGAATAAGATGATTGACCATAACTTTTATGCGTCGCCTGTACAAGCGTCGCAAACCTTGATAACTCATATATTGGAAGCGATGGATAAAGAGCTTGAACGGCCTTTTACCATTGCTCTTTCCGGAGGAACTACTCCTGCCACACTTTTTGAGGTTTGGGAGCGTGAATATGCCGCATATACCCCTTGGTCCCGTATTTATTTCTATTGGGTAGACGAGCGTTGTGTGCCACCTGGCGATGATCAGAGCAACTTTGGCTTGGCCTATCGTCTGTTGTTTAGTAAGGTAGGTATTCCTGCCAGTCATTGCTACCGTATTGTGGGTGAGGACGCTCCCGAAGAAGAAGCCAAACAGTATTCTTCCATAGTCAAGACCACCGTTCCGACCGTGGACGGTGTGCCTGTTTTTGATTTTGTATTATTAGGGATAGGAGAGGACGGGCATACATCATCCATTTTCCCCGACCATCAGGAACTTCTTACCGCCGGGGAACCGTATGAGGTGTCCGTCAATCCTTATAATAAAACAGTGCGTATATGCATGACGGGACGTCCCTTGATAGAAGCCCGGCATACCTGTTTTCTAGTGACGGGCGAGAACAAATGCAGTATTTTGAAAGAAATCCTTGATAAAAACAAGGAAGGGGTCTATCCGGCATCTTATATTTGGCATCATGCACGTAATCCGCAACTGTATGCATCACTTGTATCATAATATTTCTTTTAGATGAAGAGTTTAAACGAAAATAACTTTCTAGATGGGAAATGAATCAACTATGGATGCTATGTCTCCTATAGATATAAAAAAAGGAGCAACGCCTTGCTCCAACCTTTGTTAACCTTAAATCTAATACTATGAAAAACACAATGCAAAGGTACGGATTTTTCGGAAATTTGCAAGATATTCTCTTCATTTTATAGGTTGAAATAATGTTATTTAACATAGAAAGGCATCCTGTTTACAGCTATTTGCAAAACAGGATGCCTTCACTATAATCCATTAAGACTCTTTAATAAGCGTGTCCGTCTTGTTCCAGTTCCTTTGCTGTAATGGGCTTGCGGTCTATGGCACGCCAAGCATAAATAATATAGGCCAGAACGAAAGGTACCAGAATGGAAACGTATGCCATGGTGCGCAGGGTAAATTCGCTGGAGCAACTGTTTGCCAAGGTCAGCGAACTTTGTAGATCGGCTGTGGACGGGTAATAAGCCGTATTATTATATCCCGCACAAAGCAATAAAGCTAATACAGTCAATACAACTCCTATTCCGGTAAACCAGATACCATTGGTCGCAGTCTTGCTGAAGACAGCCCTTCCGATACCCCAAAGTACCCCGACAACGCCTGATAGGAACAATACCAGCAATAGAGGCATATCCATCAGATTGATGAAATACTTGTAAGGTTCCATATAAACTTCTTTTGTCTCGGGATTTACAGCGAAACCATCAGCCAATAAAGTACGGATAACAAATGCCAGAAATAGAATAAGGAAAGGAATAGCATCTGTTATAAGCTGACGGCGGCAGCGGGGGATTAAGTCTTTATCCCGGATGTTATTGATAAAATAAAGATTGCCCAAAAGGCGGGCCAGGAAGAATACGGCAAATCCCAAGACCAGATTCCAAGGATTGGTCAGCGCATCCAGTCCGTGCCATCCGTTTGCCCAACTGCTGATGACAGGCATCAGCTCATTACCCATGTTTCCTTTATTAACCAGGAAATTGGAGCCGGTAAAGAATGTGGCTACCGCACCTCCCAGCAATAGAGGCCCTACAATACCATTTATAACCAGAAACCATTGGTAAGTATGTTTGCCCAGCAGATTGCCCAGCTTGGACTGGAACTCGTATGAAACAGCTTGCAATACGAAACTGAAAAGAATAATCATCCACAACCAGTAAGCACCGCCAAAGCTGGTACTGTAGAACAGCGGAAAAGAAGCGAAGAAGGCGCCGCCGAAAGTGACAAGGGTGGTAAAAGTAAACTCCCACTTGCGTCCTGTGGAGTTTACCAGCAAGGCACGTTCTTCGTCATTGCGTCCCAGCGTGAACAGCAAAGAGTTGCCACCCTGCACAAAGAGCAGGAACACCAACAAAGCACCCAGTAACGATACTAGGAACCACCAATAATTTTGTAGAAATATATAGTCCATAATATTCTAAATTAAAAATTGAGAATTGAATATTGAAAAATAGAATTAGAGAAACTTGAACTAAAAAAAGAATGACTTGCTGGCGGAATTAATCTCCTGTATGTAGCCCATTTATTGCGCAGCCTGAATTATTTCCACCTGTTTCATTTATTCCTTAATTCTTAATTCCCTCCGGTCCTTTCTTGATGGCCTTCAGCATGATACCTATTTCAGCAAAGAGCAGAACGGTAAACAATAGAAGGAAGATAAAGAAAGTAAGCTGTACGGAACCTGTCTGCAATTTGGAGATGGCTGCTCCTATAGGCAACATATCCTGTATAGCCCATGGCTGGCGCCCCACTTCGGCTACCACCCAGCCTGCCTGACTGCCGATATAGGCTAGTGGAATAGTCCACAAAGCCACCCGTTGCAACCATCGCATATCAGCCAGTTTCTCTTTTTTCGATACAATCAGTACTATAATAAAGAACAGGATGAAATAACCTCCCAGCCCCACCATGATCCGGAATGACCAGAAAGTAAGTCCTACATTAGGAACCAGATGGGCAGGATCCTTGATATATCCGTAACCAAAATATTTTACGTTTTCGTCCAATGTCTTGCGAGCTGCTGCGGCACTTGCTTCGTCACCTGCCTTATGCGCTTTGCGGAATGCATCCAGGGCGGCGATGGCAATCTGTCCGCGTTTAATTTTCTCTTCGGCCGATAAAGCCGTTGTACCGTCGGGCATCTGATAACCACCTTCCAGCAGATTGTTGATACCCGGTACATAACCGTCTATGTCGTGAGTGGCAAGGATAGAAAGCATTTTGGGGATTTTCAAATCGCCTGCAATGGTGAAGGGTACTCCGTTTCCGCCATCATGCAATCCTTCAGCGGCAGCCATTTTCATAGGTTGCACTTTGGCTACCTGTACTCCCGAAATATCCCCCGTCCATGCAGTGACGAGAGAGGCGAACAAACCTACGGCGGCAGCAACTTTAATACTGCTCAGAGCGAACTCCTTCTGACGGTTGCGCAGTAAATACCAGCAACTTATTCCTACTACAAAAACGGCTCCCAGTATCCAGCTGCTTAACACTGTGTGGAAGAACTTGGCGATAGCCATGGGAGAGAGGGCGACAGCTGCAAAGTCCACCATTTCATTTCTTACTGTTTCGGGATTGAAAGCCATCCCTACGGGGTATTGCATCCAGGCATTGGCGACCAGAATCCACCAAGCGGAGATCGTTGCTCCCAGTCCGGTGAGCCAGGTGGATGCCAGATGGAAACGCTTGCTCACTTTGTTCCAGCCGAAGAACATGACGGCAATGAAAGTGGCTTCCATAAAAAATGCCAGGATTCCTTCGATAGCCAGTGGGGCTCCGAAGATATCGCCCACAAACCAGGAATAGTTACTCCAGTTAGTTCCGAACTCGAATTCCAGAATCAGACCGGTGGCAACACCTACGGCGAAATTGATTCCAAACAGTTTCATCCAGAATTTAGCTGTGTTCTTCCAGAATTCCTTACCTGTTGTCACATAAAAGGTCTCCATGAGTCCCATTATCACAGCCAATCCCAAAGTGAGAGGTACGAAAAGCCAGTGATACATGGCCGTTAGAGCGAACTGTGCTCTTGACCAGTCAATTAATGAAGTGTCAATGTTTTCAAACATAACTTTCTGATTTATTTAAATGTTTATGGATTTGCCCGTTCTATTAACTCCTCACCTACATACTGTTGCTTCTCTTCCGTTGTCTTCCCGCCAAGGAAGGAGGGAAAGAAGAAAAGTTTTAGAATAAAGAACATGATGAATAGTTTGATAAGAATAATCGTCCAAAGGGTACGTCCCAAGGTCATCTCGCGAAAGCCGTCGCGATAGAATATCCAGATGCGTGTCAACAAAGAATCATTCATAAATTTATCTTAAAGTTGTAATAATTACAAAGAAAAACACTTTATCGGTAAAAAGCAAGTTTTTGTCCATAGAAATATTCCACAAATCTATATTTATTGCTAAAAAAATCACAGTCCTCTACTTTTGTACAAACAAATTAAATAGTAAAAAGGATGAGACAACGAGTAGTATATTTCGTAATGATTTGGGTCGCGGTCACTTCGGTTTCCGCGCAAGAGGCCAAAAAGTGGACGCTGGACGACTGTATTGACTATGCATTGGAGAAAAATATCCAATTGCAGCAGGACAAAATCTCACTGGAAGAGAGTTCTGTAGACGTGAAAACCGCCAAAGCCGCACTATTTCCCAGTCTGTCGTTCAGTACAGGACAGAATGTGACGAACCGTCCGTATCAGGAAACCAGTAACACGGTAAGCGGAACGGAGATCATCAGTAGTGATAGTAAAACCACTTATAATGGAAACTATGGTCTGAACGCGCAGTGGACCTTGTGGAACGGTAACAAACGCTTGAATGCCATCAAACAAAAGAAGACGAGTCAGCAGATTGCAGGGCTTACCGTAGCCGAAACAGAAAACTCTTTGCAAGAGCAGATTGCACAAATATTCATCCAGATACTTTATGCCGACGAGTCGGTGAAAATTAACCAGAACACCTTACAGGTGAGCCAAGCTACATACGACAGGGGCAAAGAACTCTTTCATAAAGGAAGTATTTCAAAAGCCGATTTGGCACAATTGGAATCACAGGTAGGCAGTGACAAATATCAGTTGGTGATCTCCGAAAGTTCCTTGCGTGACTATAAATTGCAGTTGAAGCAGTTGTTGGAGCTGGATGGTACGGAAGAAATGGATTTGGTTCTTCCCGAACTCGCCGATGAACATGTTTTGCAACCGTTGCCTGCTCAGGAGGATGTTTATCAGCAGGCTTTGGCATCACGTCCGGAAATTCAAAGCAGCAAGTTGAGCATAGAGAATTCCAAACTGGACATATCAGTGGCTAAAGCCGGCTATCTCCCTACCATCAGTCTGAGTGCATCTACGGGGAGTATGACAAACAGTGCCAGTGATAATAGCTGGAGCAAACAAATGAAATATGGCTGGAATAATATGATAGGATTGAATATAAACATTCCGATTTTTGATAATCGCCAGAACAAAAGTGCTGTACAGAAGGCACGCTTGCAATATGATAGTAGTCTACTCGATTTGATAAACAAGCAAAAGGAACTCTATAAGAATATAGAAAGTCTGTGGTTGGACGCTACTAATGCTCAAGAGCAATATGCGGCGGCTGAGAGTAAGCTGAAAAGTAGCCAGGCCAGTTATGAGATGGTCAGCGAGCAATTCAACTTGGGAATGAAGAATACCGTAGAGTTGCTTACCGAGAAAAATAACCTGCTCAGTGCACAGCAGCAACGTATCCAGGCCAAGTATATGGCTATCTTGGATCGGACTCTACTGAACTTCTATGCAGGTCAGGATATAAAATTATAATCATAACGCTATACATATTATATTATGGAAAAGAAGAAAATGATTCTTACTACAGCGGTAGCCGTAGTGGTCGTGGCAGGCGGTTACTGGATGCTTGGCGGACCGGAGGGAAAAAGTACGGTCGATTTCGCAACGGAAACCGTAACGAAAGGTAATGTCAGCAATTTCATCACTGCTACCGGGACCATAGAGCCGGTGACAGAGGTGGAAGTGGGTACGCAGGTATCTGGTATTATTGACAAGATTTATGTGGATTACAATTCTGTGGTAAAGAAAGGAGAATTGATAGCCGAGATGGATAAAGTGACACTGCAAAGTGAACTTCAGTCGGCAAAGGCCACTTATGACGGCAATGAGGCCGAGTACGATTACCAAAAGAAATTATATGACCGCAACCGTAAACTGCACGAGAAGCAATTAATCAGCGATATGGACTATGAAGAAACGGTTTATAATTTCCAACGTGCCCAAAGTGCATTGGAGCAAAGCAAGGCGGCTCTGGCAAAGGCTGAGCGTAACCTGTCATACGCAACCATCACCTCGCCTATCGATGGAGTGGTGACCAGCCGTGATGTGGAAGAAGGACAGACCGTAGCATCCGGTTTCGAAACTCCGACACTGTTCACCATCGCTGCCGACTTGACCAAGATGCAGGTGGTGGCCGATGTGGATGAAGCCGATATTGCCGGGGTGGAGGAAGGAGCCCGTGTAACCTTTACCGTGGATGCTTATCCCGACGATGTGTTCGAAGGAGTAGTCAGACAGGTTCGTTTGGGAAGTACGAACAGCACGAGCAGCAGCTCTTCAACAACCACCAGTACCACTGTAGTTACTTATGAGGTAGTGATAACAGCTGATAATCCCTATTTGAAACTGAAACCGCGTCTTACCGCCAACGCTACCATTTATACATTGACCAAGGATAATGTGTTGACCGTTCCCAACAAGGCTTTGCGCTTTACTCCCAACAAAGACATAGTGGGAGGTCGTAAGATAAACGATTGTCAGAGCAGTCATAAAGTGTGGACACTGGATAACAATACCTTTACCGCCCATCCTGTAAAAATAGGTATTACTGATGGCAGCAAGACAGAGATTGTGAGTGGCATCACTGAAAATACACCGGTAGTGACAGAAACGGTAGTGAAAGGTGCTATGCCTGGAATGGAAGAGCCGTCTGCCGGAGAAGGTGAGAGAAGTCCGTTCATGCCAGGCCCTCCGGGAAGCAATAAGAAAAAGAACAAGTAATAAAAGGTAATGCTTCCGTTTACATTGAAAGAATAAATCATATGAAAAAGATAATCGAATTACAAAATATAAAACGGAACTTCCAGGTAGGCGATGAAACCGTCCACGCTCTGCGTGGCATCTCTTTTACCATTTATGAAGGAGAGTTTGTCACTATCATGGGTACTTCTGGTTCCGGCAAGTCCACTCTGCTGAATACTTTGGGATGTCTTGATACCCCTACCAGTGGTGAATACCTGTTGGATGGTGTGTCCGTGCGTACCATGAGCAAACCTCAGCGGGCTGTGTTGCGCAACCGTAAAATAGGTTTTGTATTTCAGAACTATAATCTGTTGCCTAAGACGACTGCCGTAGAGAATGTGGAGTTGCCCTTGATGTATAACTCGTCCGTATCGGCTTCCGAAAGACGGAAACGTGCCATTGAATCACTGATAGCCGTGGGGCTAGGTGACCGTTTGGAACATAAATCCAACCAAATGTCCGGCGGACAGATGCAGCGTGTGGCCATTGCCCGTGCTCTGGTGAATAATCCTGCCGTTATTTTGGCTGATGAGGCGACCGGTAATCTGGATACCCGTACCTCTTTCGAAATTCTGGTACTTTTCCAAAAGTTACACGCCGAAGGCCGTACACTTATTTTTGTCACTCACAATCCCGAAATAGCCCAGTATAGCAGCCGTAATATCCGCTTGCGTGACGGGCATGTAGTGGAAGATACCATCAATCCTCAGATCCTTTCGGCCGCTGCCGCGCTGGCTGCCTTGCCCAAGAATGATGAGGACTAACCATAAAAAAGAATCATTATGAACGGAACGAATCTATTTAAAATAGCTCTCCGGGCTCTTGCCAACAACAAGCTCCGCGCTTTCCTCACCATGTTGGGGATCATCATCGGTGTGGCATCAGTCATTGCTATGCTTGCCATCGGTCAGGGCTCGAAAAAGAGCATCCAGCAACAAATCTCGGAGATGGGGTCAAACATGATTATGATTCATCCGGGAGCAGAGATGCGTGGAGGGGTCCGCCAAGACCCTTCGGCCATGCAGACACTGAAACTGGAAAATTATGAAAAGTTGAGCGAAGAGTGTACTTATCTCTCCGGCATTAGTCCCAACGTTTCTTCTTCGGGACAACTTGTTGCGGGGGCCAACAACTACCCGTCTTCGGTGAGTGGTGTAAGTATGGATTATCTTACCATACGTCAGCTCACCGTGGAACAGGGGGAGATGTTTACCGAGAATGACATCCGTACGGCAGCAAGGTTTGTGTTATCGGTAAAACCATTGTCGATAATCTTTTTCCCGACGGATCGGATCCGATAGGGAAAGTGATTCGTTGTAATCAAATTCCTTTCCGGGTAATTGGTGTGCTGAAATCAAAAGGGTATAACTCGATGGGCATGGACCAAGACGATGTGGTACTGGCTCCTTACAGTACGGTGATGAAACGATTGCTGGCACAGACTTACCTAAGTGGAATTTTTGCTTCGGCTCTGACAGAAGATATGACCGATGAGGCTGTAGATGAGATAACGACTATTCTGCGTCGTGAACATAAGCTGAAAGAAACGGATGATGATGACTTTACCATCCGCACCCAGCAGGAGCTGAGTAGTATGCTCAACACTACAACAGACCTGATGACTACCTTGTTGGCTTGTATTGCCGGTATATCTTTGGTGGTCGGTGGTATCGGTATCATGAATATCATGTATGTGTCTGTAACAGAGCGTACTCGTGAAATCGGTCTGCGCATGTCGGTCGGGGCTCGAGGAGTAGATATCCTGAGCCAGTTTTTGATAGAGGCTATCCTGATCAGTATTACGGGGGGGCTTGATAGGAGTGATTATAGGTTGCGGAGCCAGTTTTATGATTAAAACAATAGCGCATTGGCCTGTGTTTATCCAACCTTGGAGCGTGTTGCTCTCCTTTCTGGTATGTACCGTCACCGGTGTGTTTTTCGGATGGTATCCGGCGAAGAAAGCTGCAGATTTGGATCCGATAGACGCTTTGCGTTACGAGTAGGGATGAAAAGGTGTGGGGGTGAAGCAGAATTGATTTATGGGAATGCTAGTTGGGTTCCGGTCTTTTCCCGATTATCTGTTTATAATGTTTTTTGTAAATCAATTTTGTTTCACTGATTCCTGCCAGTCTTATTTTATGGAATAAGAATCATGGAAATCTTATTTCTAATCTAATCTTTCTTATCTTTGCCTGTATGAAACAGTTATTTTCACAACGACGTTTTTTGGAAATGAGTATCCATATTGTCAGTTGGTTGCTCGTTTTTGGCTTTCCGCTTGTATTCATGGACCGTGGAAGCGGCTTCAATCTGGCCCAATTCTTGAGGCATAGTTGTGTTCCTTTGTGCTATTTTATTATCTTCTATGTCAATTACTTGTGCCTGGTTCCCCGCTATATGTTCACGGACGAAATGCGTAAGTATATTCTGAGCAATGCCGTGCTGATATTCTGCCTGAGTGTGCTTCTTCATGTATTTCTGGAAAGTATAAGCACTCCTCCGCCTCCTGAGTTTGCACGTCATATTCCGCCCCGTTGGATATTTTATGCGCGGGATATGGGGATGATGATTTTTGTTGCCGGATTGGGTGCGGCCATTTCGTACCAGCCTGCGTTGGCGTCAGGCGGAAGAGCGGTTGATAGAAGCGGAGAGACAAAAGACGGAAGCGGAACTGAAAAACTTGAAGAACCAGTTGAATCCTCATTTTCTGCTCAATACATTAAATAATATCTATGCTTTGATTGCTTTTTTAATAGTGACAAGGCACAAGAGGCAGTACAAGAGCTGAGTAAATTGTTGCGGCATGTGCTTTATGACAATCAGCAGACTTTTTGTTCCGCTTGAAAAAGAATTGGACTTTATCCGTAATTATGTAGCTTTGATGCGTATCCGTCTGCCACAGCAGGTAGAAGTAAGTGTGAATTTGGAGGCAGACTCCGGAGGTGCGTTGCAGATCGCTCCCCTTATTTTCATATCACTGATAGAAAATGCGTTCAAGCATGGCATCAGCCCCACGGTAGACAGTTTTATCAGTATTTCTATCTTCGGGCATACGGATGGTACGGTGAGATGTGAGATCCTTAACAGCAATCATCCGAAGTCCGGGCAAGATAAAAGTGGAAGTGGAGTGGGGCTGGAACAGGTAAGCAAGCGGTTGGAACTGATTTATCCGGGACATTACGAATGGATAAAAGGGATCAGTGAAAACGGACAGGTATATTCTTCTATATTAACTATACAGACTAAAAGTTTATGATACTGAATTGTGCTATTGTAGATGATGAGCCGCTGGCTTTGGAATTGCTGAAAAGCTATGTGGAAAAAACATCTTTCCTCCGGTTGGTAGGGGAGGTATTCCAGTGCGGTGCAAGCTATGACAGAAATTCCTCTTCACGAGGAGGTGCATGTCTTGTTCCTTGATATTCAAATGCCCGAGTTGAACGGTTTGGAGTTTTCACGCATGGTCAGTCCTGAAACAAGGATTATTTTTACTACTGCATTCGGACAGTATGCCTTGGATAGTTATAAAGTCAATGCCTTGGACTATTTGTTGAAACCTATCAGCTATGTCGATTTTTTGCAATCGGTGAATAAAGCGGTGCAATGGTATGAATTGAAACAAAAGGCGGATAATCGTGTTGATGCCGATGAGGCGGATGATTGTATATATGTAAAAAGTGATTATAAATTGCTCCGAATTGCTTTAGACCGGATATTGTATATAGAAGGGTTGAAGGATTATATTAAAATACATGTGGAGGATGAGCCGAAAGCTATCCTGTCACTTATCAGTATGAAAGCTATGGAAGAGAAGCTTCCTTCCAGTCGTTTTATTCGCGTACATCGCTCGTTTATAGTGCAAAAGAGTAAAATTAAGGTGCTTGATCGGGGGCGGATTGTTTTCGGTAAAGAGTATATTCCGATTTCCGATAGTTATAAACAGGAGTTACAGATATATTTGAATAGTCATTCTGTTTGAAAAATGTGATATTTGAATGATAAAAGTTGATATTTTGTCGATATCCTTTTGCAAAAAAAGAAATAATCTTTTTATATTTGCAGCATAGACAAGGGAAGTTGTGAAACTTCTTAATAGAATAGTTTAGTTAAGTCTAGTTTAGTTTTTGTGTTGTAAAGTGCTCCCATCGTAAGCGAACGAATGGGAGCACGTTTTTTAGATACCTGTATGGGAGAAGTGTTCTGTTTCTGCAACAAATCCGGAGGTTGGTTTGTTAATTATGGCATAAATAGAAACAATTCTCCTTATGAAAAGAATAATCCCCATACTGATTGCTATACTTATCTGTTTTGGTGTAGGCTGTACTGCTTCTTATTTTCAGTCGGAGTCCATACTCAACTGGTATCCTGCATTGGAAAAACCTTCTTGTACACCCCCTGATATAGCTTTTCCCATTGCTTGGAGTTTTATCTATCTGTGCATGGGAATTTCTATCGGGTTGATTTGGCATATATGGACAATAAGACGACAAATGATTATCAGATTATTCGGGTTCCAGCTCTTGTTTAATTTTACATGGAGCATTTTCTTCTTTTATTTTCGGAGTCCGTTGCTAGGTTTTGCAAATATTCTGGTGCTGGATGTGCTTGTTATTTATTATATGATAGAAAGTTATCCGGTGAGGAAATCTTCGGCATATCTTTTTTGTTCCTTATCTTTTGTGGTTGCTTCTTGCCACTTATCTTAACGGCTATATATTAATGTATAATTAAAAGACTGGCATTGGCCGGTTGAACGGGAATTATGGGGTACAAGAGAAAATACCTATTTATAGTGATTGATAACCCTGGTGATTTTCCGTAACTTTGCGGCCATAAAGAGAAACAAAAAACATAACTATGTATAAAACAAGTAAATATACTCCGACGGACAAAATGAGTTATCTTATCTGTGATAACTATACATTGCTACAGGTAATGAGCCGTTTTGATCTTTCGTTAGGGTTTGGAGACAAGACTGTACAGGAGGTGTGCCGTGAAAATGGAGTGGATTGTCGTACTTTCCTTGCGGTGGTAAACTTCATGATTGAAGATAGCGACCGGATGGAGGATGATGTGAAGGATATTTCTATGCCTTCATTGATGAATTATTTAAAACAGGCACATCATTATTTCCTTGATTTCTGTCTGCCTACCATACGCCGTAAATTGATAGAAGCTATAGATTGTTCCACGGAAAACGAGGTTGCATTTCTCATTCTGAAATTTTTTGATCAGTATGCCGGAGAAGTGCGTAAACACATGGATTATGAAGATATGAATGTGTTTACTTATGTAGAGAATCTGATGACGGGACGAGAAACGGGAGGATTCCGTATCTCACAGTTTGCCCGCAGGCATGATCAGATAGATGCGACACTGACTGAGCTAAAAAACATCATTATTAAATATTATCCGGCAAAAAGGAAATAACCATTTGTTGAACGCCGTATTATTCGACATATTCAGTTGTGAACAAGATTTGGCATCCCATTGCCGCGTAGAGGACTACTTGTTTGTGCCTGCTGTACTTAGGCTGGAAAAGGAGGGGAAATGAAACGGACAGAACTTGTGCACGTTGCGGTGGCCGAAACTTCAGTCATTGTGCGTAGCGGACTTGTGGCTGTGCTGAAGCGCATGCCTGATCTTATAATACAGCCGGTGGAAATAACTTCTCTTGAAGGACTGCAAAATTGTATGCAGGGACATCAGCCGGATATTCTAATCATAAATCCTACTTTCGGAGGATGGTTTAACGTGGACGAGTTCAAATCGAACTATCCACAGGCATCTGTCAAATGCGTTTCTTTGTTGTGTTCAGTCACAGATACCAATCTGTTGAAGGGATACGATGAGAGTATAGCGCTATATGATGACATCGAAGTTTTAAATAAAAAGTTAGTAGACCTGATGAATCTTGGTGTGGATGAGACGGATGGCGAACAGGAAACGTTGAGCCAGCGTGAGAAAGAAATTATTTGTTGCGTGGTACGTGGAATGACAAATAAGGAAACGGCGGAAAAACTGTTCCTCTCCATTCATACGGTGATAACTCACCGTCGGAATATTGCGCGCAAGCTACAAATACATTCACCTGCCGGATTGACTATTTACGCTATCGTAAATAAACTGGTTGAACTAAGCGAGGTGAAGATGAACTTATAATACCTACAAATGGTGAGTGGAATAAGATAGAATACCTAAATGAAGTGATTGTGGATGTGGTCCCTAACCTCTATCTTTGCACTATAAGTTAGTCATATAGAAATTACGTAAACCACAAAGTTAGTTATTAGTTAGTAGTGCTCCCTGCGAAGTGATTCGCGGGGAGTACTTTTTATTAATAAGGCTTTTGCTCACAATATTATGCTTTTTACCTATTCCGCTTCATTATTCGTTAGAAATCTCGTTGTTTTCTTAACAAATATCCTCTAACTTTGTTATTCAATATAGGACACATATTAACTAATGACAATGAAAGTAGGTTTATTTATTCCTTGTTATATCAATGCGGTATATCCGCAGGTGGGGATAGCCTCGTACAAGCTGCTGAAAAGTTTGGGAGTGGACGTGGATTATCCTCTCAATCAGACTTGTTGCGGCCAACCGATGGCGAATGCAGGTTTCGAGAATAAAGCGGTAGATTTGGCCCGTCATTTTGACGAACAGTTTAAGAATTACGATTATATAGTGGGCCCTTCGGCCAGTTGCGTCGTTTTTGTGCGTGATAACTACAGTCGTTTGTTGAAAGAAGACAAACATCGGTGCGCCAGCGAAGGTAAGATATATGATATCTGTGAGTTTATTCATGATATCGTCAAGCCTTCTTCGTTGAAAGCCAAGTTTCCACATAAAGTGAGTCTGCAAAACAGTTGTCATGGAGTGAGATTGATGAAACTTTCTTCTGCCAGCGAACTTAATATTCCTTATTTCAGCAAATTGCGTGATTTGCTCTCTTTGGTAGAAGGAGTGGAAGTTGTGGAACCGGAACGCAAAGACGAATGTTGCGGTTTCGGCGGTATGTTTGCCGTAGAGGAAGATGCGGTTTCCGTGCAGATGGGGCATGACAAGGTGATGCGTCATATTGCTACCGGTGCTGAATACATTGTGGGGGCTGACAGTTCGTGCCTGATGCATCAGAATGGTATCATTGCCCGTGACAAGCTTCCTATCAAGACATTGCACATTGTTGAAATCTTAGCGGCAGGATTATGAGTACGAAACATTCAAAAGCAGCTGCGGAGTTTCTGAAAAACAAGAAACAGGCCGCATGGCATGACGAAACACTTTGGCTGGTTAGGGCAAAGCGTGACAGACTGAGTAAAGAAGTTCCCGAATGGGAGGAATTGCGTAATATGGCATGTGCTACTAAACTATATAGTAACAGCCATTTGGACGAATTATTGGTGGAGTTTGAAAACAATGCGCGTGCTAATGGAGCTCATGTCTATTGGGCAAAGGATGCGGATGAGTATTGTAACATTGTCTACAATATTCTGAACCAGCATGGAGTGAAGCATTTTATAAAAAGCAAATCCATGTTGGCTGAGGAGTGTGAACTTAATCCTTTTTGGAAAGCAAAGGGATTGAAGTGGTAGAAAGCGACTTGGGAGAGCGTATCTTGCAATTGATGCATCTGAAGCCGAGCCATATTGTATTACCTGCTATTCATATCAAACGTGAACAGGTAGGTGAGCTTTTCGAGAGAGAGATGGGTACGGAGAAAGGAAATTTTGACCCTACTTACCTTACACATGCAGCCCGGAAAAATCTTCGTCAGAAATTTATTCATGCTGAGGCGGCTATGACAGGTGCTAACTTTGCTGTAGCTTCTACTGGTGAGATTGTGGTATGTACCAATGAAGGAAATGCGGATATGGGTACTTCCCAGCCTAAATTACAGATTGCGGCTTTTGGTATGGAAAAAATTGTGCCGGATCGTGAATCATTGGGAGTGTTCACCCGTTTGTTGGCCCGTTCGGCTACAGGACAACCCATTACTACATATACTTCTCATTATCGAAAGCCTAGAGAGGGTGGGGAACTTCATATTATTATTGTAGATAACGGACGTAGTAAGATATTAGCCGACCCAAAGCATATCAAGACTTTGAATTGTATTCGTTGTGGAGCCTGTATGAATACATGTCCTGTATATAGACGTAGTGGGGGTACTCTTATACTTATTTTATTCCCGGCCCTATCGGGATTAACCTGGGGATGTTGAAGGCGCCGTTACATTATTATGACAATGTGTCGGCTTGTTCTTTTGTGTTATTCCTGTTCGTTTGTATGTCCGGCTAAAGTGGATTTGGCGGAGCAGATCTATTTGTGGCGCCAGGATTTGGATAAATTGGGTAAGGCAGACCGGATGAAAAGGTAATGTCCGGTGGCATGGAATTCATGATGAACCGCCCTTCGATATTCAATATGGCATTAAAATGGGCGCCATTGGTAAACGGAGTGCCGCGTTTTCTTATCTATAACGGATTGAATGACTGGGGAAAGGACGTGAAATGCCGAAATTTGCTAAGGAGAGTTTCAATGAAATGTGGAAGAAAGGTAAAGTGAAGTAAATTATGAGCAGCAGAGAAGATATATTGCAGAGCATCCGGCGTGCTACACATGTAAAATATGAGAAACCGGATTTAAAGCCATTGGAAGATATGGCATTGACTTATCCCATAAAAGGTGGAACAGTTTTATTTCGTCATGAAGCAAGTAGGAGGAGAAGCCATTTTTTTGGAAAAAAAGAGGAGAACGTGAATGATTTCATTTTATCCTGGAGCCAAACGCATCGCTTCTAATCTGAAGAGTATTACTTGTGCAACATTTAATCCCGATGATTTGGAAGATCCTGCAGAATTGAATGGGACGGATTTGGCTGTCATAGATGGAAAGATTGGGGTTGCGGAGAATGGTGCGGTATGGATAGAGCAGGATGTAAAGCAGCGTGCCATTTATTTTATTGCCGAAAAGTTGGTTATTCTTCTAGATAAGAATAAGATTGTGAACAATATGCATGAAGCATATAAACTGATAGATACAGGCGAATATGGTTTTCGGAACCTTTATTTCCGGTCCGTCAAAGACAGCTGATATTGAGCAGGCCTTGGTAATGGGTGCTCATGGGGCACAGGATGTGATGGTAGTGCTGATATAAATATATTGTTTCTTATACATAAAAAAGGAGATGAGGCGAAAATTATGGGGCTCATCTCCTTAACGGAACTTAAGTACTGGATAGACGGTAAGTTTGTCTTTTCTAATTTAAATATACGGTATTGAAATATTCACCAAATAACGTTTTGGCTGTTTCCAATTGTTCTAGAGTATTTTCTTTTATTCCGTTCAGTTTGTATTCTTTTCCCATGGCTTCATATTTGTGTACGCCTAATGTATGATAAGGTAGTATCTCTACTCTTTGAATCATGTGATAGTTCTTGAAGTGCTCTCCTAATGCCCGTATGTCTTCCTCAAAGGAACTATAGCCTGGAACTAATACGTAGCGCAACCAAAAAGGTTTTCCGTTTTTTCAAGCCATTCAGCGGTACGTATGGTTTGTTCGTTGCTACGTTCTGTCAGTTGCCGATGACGCACATTATTAAATTCCTTGATATCTAATAATACGAGGTCTGTCCATTTTAGCAGTTCCTCTACTTCTTCATTCCATATACTGCCGTTGGTATCTATACAGATGTGGATGCTTTGTTCTTTTAATCGCTGGAATAACGGAATCAGTGCTTTTGCTTGCAATGTAGGCTCGCCGCCGCTGAAAGTCACACCTCCTTTTTACCGAAAAAAGCTTTTTTGGCTGACAGCCATACGCACAATTTCGTCTATTGTTGTTTCCGTACTTTCACCTTTGGTGTCAATTGTGTCGGGGTTGGCACAATAGAGGCATCGGAAATTGCATCCTTGTAAAAATACGACTAAGCGTAAACCGGGACCGTCAAACGTCCCCATTGACTCGTAAGAATGTACTCTGATCATAATGGTTTGTCTTTAAACTGGTAAGGGCAGGTTTAAAACCCGCCCCTACGATTAATGTATATGTGATGTTACATTCTTTCGTGGAAAGAACGGCTGATTACTTCCAGCTGATGTTCACGGCTCAATTTGATGAAATTTACGGCATAACCTGATACGCGGATAGTAAGTTGCGGGTATTTTTCAGGATGCTCCATTGCATCTTCCAGCATTTCACGGTTCAGCACATTTACATTCAGGTGGTGTGCCCCTTTGGTGAAATAACCGTCCATCATGGTTATCAGATTCTCTATGCGGGTTTCCCGATCCACTCCTAGTGATTTTGGTACGATAGAGAATGTGTTACTGATGCCGTCCTGAGCATCACGATAGCGTAGTTTGGCTACAGAACTCAATGAGGCGATGGCACCGTTCTTATCACGTCCGTGCATCGGGTTGGCACCCGGAGCGAAAGCAACCCCTTTGGCACGACCGTCAGGAGTGGCACCTGTTTTCTTACCGTACATTACATTGGAGGTGATAGTCAGCAGTGACAGGGTAGGACGGGCGTTTTTGTATACCGGATGTTTCTTTAATTCTTCACTGAAGAAATAAACCAAATTTACTCCTAAGTGGTCTACGCGGTCATCATCATTACCGAAGCAAGGATATGTATTTTCAATATCAAAGCCTTCAGTCAAACCTATATCATTACGTTTGGCACGTACCTTGCCGTATTTGATGGCAGATAATGAGTCAATGGCAATGGACAGACCGGCTACGCCATATGCCAGATTGATACGTGGATCGGTATCAATGAATGCCATTTGAGCCTTTTCGTAATAATATTTGTCATGCATATAGTGAATGATATTCATCGCATCATTATACACACGTGCAATCTGCATTAATACTTTCTTATAATTAGACCATACTTCTTCAAAGTTCAGCAAGTCCCCTGTCAATACAGGAATATCTTTCACCATTACAGTTCCTGTATTTTCGCAACGTCCGCCATTGATAGCCAGCAACAGAGCCTTAGCCAGATTACAGCGTGCCCCGAAGAATTGGATTTGTTTGCCGATAGCCTGATAAGACACACAGCAGGCAATGCCATAATCGTCACAGTTACGCACTTCGCGCATCAGCGTATCGTTTTCGTACTGTATGGAAGAAGTGTCGATAGAAACCTGTGCGCAGAATTCTTTGAAACCTTCCGGCAACTCCGGACTCCACAGTACAGTCATATTGGGTTCAGGTGACGGACCCAGATTGTATAGTGTTTGTAAGAAGCGGAAAGAAGTTTTTGTTACTTTGGTGCGTCCGTCGTTGAATCGTCCGCCGATAGATTCGGTCACCCAAGTGGGGTCACCTGCAAAGATGTCATTGTATGATTGCATACGCAGATGGCGGACCATACGTAACTTGATGATAAACTGATCCACTAGCTCCTGAGCGAATGACTCGTCAATTTTACCATGATCCAAATCATATTGAATATAGATATCCAGGAATGAAGAAACGTTGCCCAATGACATAGCTGCTCCATCTTGTTCTTTCACGGCAGCAAGATATGCCATATAAACCCACTGAACCGCTTCTTGTGCATTAGTAGCGGGACGGCTCAAATCGAGTCCGTAATATTCACCCAATATTTTTATTTCTTTCAGTGCTTTAATTTGTTCGGCTACTTCTTCGCGCAGGCGGATACGGGCATCGGTCATCGGACTGGTGATATTGCGCAAATCTTCTTGTTTTGCTTCAATCAGTCGGTCGATACCATACAGTGCCAAACGGCGGTAGTCACCAATAATGCGTCCGCGTGCATAGTTATCGGGCAGACCGGTCAGGAAACCGAGTGAACGGAAAGAGCGGATTTCTTCGGTATAAGCATCAAATACGCCATCATTATGGGTTTTGCGATAATGAGTAAAGATATCCTTTACTTTTTCATCTACTTCCACACCGTTTTCATGGCAGGCTTTTTCTACGACCTTGATACCACCGTAAGGTTTGATGGCACGGCGCAGAAGTTCGTCCGTCTGAAGACCTACAATCAGTTCGTTTTCACGGTCAATGTATCCTGCTTTATGTGAGGTGATAGTAGATACTGTTACATTATCAAGGGAACGAACTCCGTTATTGGCACGTTCTTCTTCTAGTGCCTTGAGGCATTCGTTCCACACTTTTTTAGTTCGCTCTGTGGGGCCTGCCAAGAATGAGGCATCGCCCTCATAAGGGGTAATGTTGGTATATACGAAGTCTGAAACATTAATTTCCTTACTCCACAATCCATCCTTAAAAACTTTGTTCATTTCCATACTGTCATTATTAAGATGATTTAGGGCTGCAAAGGTACTCCTTTTTTGTGAGCTATGCATCACTATTAGTAGGTATAATGCGAATACTTGTGCATTTTTAAGTATAAAGTAGTCAATAAATGAAAAAATGATAAGTACTCTTTTTATTTTAGATTTTTATCGGTTTGACTTAACCGATTGAGAAATAAACTTTTAGCGAATTATTTGAGAAATAGAGGTAACGATTTAGCAACTGTGCGAATTTCAGCGTTTTGCGTTGCTATGCTGTCAAATAACTCTTTCATTTGCAAATATGACATCTTTTTTCGAAAGTACGAACTATCTACGGTGATTTTTACGAGTATCATAAAAAGCTATTCCGATTTTTTCTATGAGTTACTAATATCCTAATTTATTATGAAGTTGCATTTTATCTCTTCTGTTTTTATGAATTGTACTTAATAAACACATAATTAAAGTTAGATAATCGGGCAAATATTCTTTTCAAACTAATTAGCTTGTTTTATATAGTTGTCCAATTTCAGCAACCCTCTGTAATATCCTTCAAAAAAATGGTATGGCTATGTTTTTCTATGTTCAATGAATCATAGTTCAGAACTATCTCCGAACAATTTGAAAATATATCGGCAGCTTTCTTTATTTCGGGGGTGAAAGATTCTTCCATCTTGTCTTTCTTCCCATTTGCCAGATAAATATAAAGTGAACAGTTCTCATGACATTCATCTGCGAAACAGGTAATTCGGTCAATCATCATCCGCTGGCTATACACATAGTTAGGAGAAACAGCTAAAATGCACCGAAATAAATCAGGGTTAACAAGCATAGCATATGTCACGAAAGTTCCTCCTAAAGAATGCCCAGCTAAAAGAATTCGTGAAGAAGTACCATATTTACTCTTTATGAAAGGAATTACTTCGTTTTTCAATGATAATAACAAAGAATCTGCCTTGCCTGGATCATCATATCCACTCACTGAATCAAAATCGGTATAAGGAGGTGTCAGTTCACTCTGCCTATTAGGATTGGAAACACCAACTATGACACAAGCCACATTGGGATATATCAACTCGAAGGTAGAACAAAACAGATTGAATGTAGGTGGGTATTGAGCATCAAATACATAAATGGTCAACAAGGAATTACTTTCTAAAGTAGCGTTTACTCCACTTCGATATACTTGAATTTCACGTGGTTCATTATAATATTTGGAATCATAGATGTATCTGTCTCCCAGTGCCTGCAAAGAATAAAAGTCCGCCTGCGCATTGCTGTTCAAACAGAATGTAATACAGAACAAAGCAAAAGATAAAATCAATTTCATAATCTAAGCAATAATTTTATAGTCCATTTATAACGTGTATTAGTCTTATTTTTTGGTCGCAGAATGTTACAGTTTTATCCTTTTTATGTTGTGGCTGCATGGGTCGGCGAATGTTCTGTCTTAACTTCTCGAACTGTTCCTTGAACCACTCGGCAATGGGCTTTCGGTCAATGGCAAGAACCAATTTCGTCCCGTCCGTGGGGTCTTTCAGCACTTGAAACCCTGCCTTTTCGGTCGTGAATTTCCGTCCGTGTTCCTCCGAGTAGAGTTCCCCTGCATACTCCAACGGCTTTCCCTTGACGAGCGTTGCGGTCTGCCTTTCATCGAACCCGACAAGGCGGCAAAGGTTTTCGATACGGAGCATTTCACGGAAATAGGGAAACCATGCCGCCGCCTTTGCGATTACCGTTTTCAGAAACGATATTTCCTGCTTGTGCTTCGTTTCCTTGTCCGCTATCTCCCTGCGGTGCTTCCGTTCTACTTCCGCCATCTGTCGGCTGTGGTCTGCCTGCATGGTCTGTATTCTGTCTTGCAGGGCTTCGATGGTTTCCTCGTGGTCGGCTACCTCCCTATGCAGGGCGGTGTTCTCCCTCTCCAGCGTCTTGACCTTGTTACTGCCGAAAAGAGAACCGACACTCTCGGCGATGTTGGCGGCTGCGACGGTCGCCGCCCCTTTCAGCTTCTCGGTCTGTATCTCTTTTTTCGCCCGTCTTAGTTCTTCCCGTGCCGTTTCTTTCTGCTGCTGCAAATCCACCACTTCCGCTTTGAGGTTGTCGGCGAGTTTCTGTATATCCCGATAATACTGCTGCGTGGACTTGTGACGAGCTTTCGAGCCGTCTATGCCTCTTTGCAGCCCGTATTTCGCCATCGCCACGGCATAGGTATCTTGGTAGGACTTCAATTTCAGCCGTGTCATAATATCGTCTGCGCACAGCCTCACAGTGTCGGTCGGCTTCTTGCGGTATCGCTTCTTCGTCTGTTCCTCCCTTTTCCTGCGCTTTCGCTCTCCCTTGACGATGGGGATGAGCGTGACGTGTATGTGCGGCGTTTCCTTGTTCCTGTGCAGGTGAGCCGCCACGATGTTCTCCTTTCCGAACGTGTCGGCGAAGTATTTCAGATTGTCAGCGCACCACTCGTCCAAACGCCCCTCCCTTTCGATGCGTTCCATGTCCTCGTGCGTTCCCGATACGGTGATGCGGATTGTCCGTACTTGGTTGTTTCCGATTTTACGTGTCAGCCCCGCTTCTTCTAATCTCTGCTGTATAGCCACCGAACGGTCTTTCACCCCGTCAGGATATTCGATGAGCCTGCGGTTTAGGTGCGTGCGTGTGGGGTCGGCGTTCTTCGGAATGATGAAACGCTCTATATGTGCGGTTGTTCCGCTGTCGCTGCCGTGCGCCTTTTCCATGTGTAAAACTACGAAACCCATATATTCTTCCTTTCCTTTTTGGCTTGTGAAACAATGATTCTTTGTATCTTCGGGGGCGGCAAATGCCGTCCCCGATGGGGTGTGCAGAGGGGCTTGCCCCTTGCCTTATTGGGGAATTTTCAGCGATACGGAGTATTGCGGCTCGGAAAATTCCCTAATAAGGCAAGGTATTTTCTACGTAAATACCCTGCGGCGTGCCGTCTGCTTACCCATATAACCCCACCTTATTTTTTCCCTTTCGGTCGGTGGGTGGCGAGGTGGTCGTTTCCGTTTTCAAAGGCTCTTTTGCATGGGGCGGTCGGATACAAGGTTTTCCCGATAAATACGCTCGCAGCGAAGCGAGAGGAAGAATTATCAGGAAACGGCGCAGCCGCCTGACCTTTTAGCCGACGTAAAGCCCCGTGCTTGCTTTGCCTTTGTAAACGGAAATGATTGCTCCGCTTTCCTCTGAAAAGAGGAATAGACCCTGCAATATATATCACCATAGTGATAGGTTTGCATGCTGGTATGCTGGTACGTTTGCATGTTGGTATGTTGATATGTTGGTATATCATCATGCTTTCCAACTGCTGTTGGGCTTGCCGTCCGAAACAACCGACACGAATACCGTCGTTTTCTCTTTTCGCCCGTGTATAATCCTTTCCAATAATGCCCTGCGGACTTTCGCCGCCCCGAACGATTCGACACGGAAAGCAAGGGCGGCTATCGTTTCGAGGTTGTAAACCTCTACGCTGTATCTGTCCGATATGCGGATAACGCGCTTTATGCCATATATACTCAAAACTCCGCTTTTGTAGAGAGCCTTTATCCCTGCCCGAACCGTCGGGGCGATAACCCCGAACAGTTCGCAGATTTCCCGCTCGGTCATGGCGGTTGCACCTATATCGCTCGGCAGGGAGATATTGCCCCGCTCGTCCATCGTGATAATATTCCTTTCTTCTTTCATCGGTATTCTGTTTTTAATTAAATAGCTCGGCATATATTCTTCTCCATGTCCTCCAACTTGTGCGACAAGGTTTCCATGTCTTGACTTATCTTTTGGGCGGTGATTTTGGCGTAAATCTGGGTGGTCTTTATGTTAGTGTGACCGAGAAGCCTACTGACGGTTTCAATGGGTACGCCGTGCGACAGAAGCACGGTCGTGGCGTTCGTGTGTCTTGCAACGTGATAGGTCAGGCGCACCTTGAAACCGCATTGTATGCCTATCTCTTTGAGTATTTTGTTATAACTTCCGTTGCTCGGAACGGGGAAAACATGACCGTCCCTTGCCAGTCCCTTGTACTTCTCTATGATACGCTTGGGAACGTCCAAAAGACGGATGTTCGATTCGGTGTTGGTTTTCTTTCTTCGGGTGATTATCCACAGATTGCCGTCGAAGAATGTTTGCAGGCGGTCGGTGGTGAGGTTCTTCACGTCGGAATACGCCAAACCCGTGAACACCGAAAAGACGAACAAGTCCCGTACAAGCTCGTGGGTGGCGTTCTTCATGGGTGCGTTCATGAGCGTCTGTATCTCCGTTTGGGTGAGGTAGCCCCTATCCACGCTTTCGGGAGAGTTGATATATCTGGCAAAGGGATTAAAGGGCAAACGTCCGTCGTTTCTTGCTATCGAAACGATGTGTTTCAACACAATCATGTAGCCCCACACGGTATTGGTGCGGCATTTCTTCTCCGTGCGCAGAAAATACTCGAAGTCGTTGATAAACGTAAGGTTGAGTTCCTTTAACGGAATATCCTCACGCTTGTAGGTATGGGGCAAAAACTCCCGAATATGGTTGCAGACCGTCCGATAACGGGTAAATGTACCCTGCGCCCTGCTGTGCCCGACTTTCTTCTCAAACTCGGCGTTGTGCTGCTCGAACAGCTTCAGCAAGGTTTCCTGCTTGATGCCGATACCGAGATAGGCGTCTTTGAGTTTGGCGGCGGTAACATAACCGTCCGTCTGCATAACTCTTGGTAGCGGCGGTTTACCTCCACACGGATTTTATCTACCGCAAGGTTGATTCTCTGTGCTTCGACGCTCTTGCCCGAAGCACGGTTGTTCTTCACGTCCCACAACCGTGGGGGAACGTCCATCTTGCAACTGAACTGTTTAATCTCGCCGTCCACCGTGATACGGCACATTAGAGGCAGGTTGCCGTTCGGCTTCTCGCTGCCTTTCTTCACGTAAAATAATACCTTGAATGTACTACGCATAACTCACTCCTTTTTTTGGTTACAAAATTAGTTATTAGTGAGTTACCGACAGCTATGTAAATCTACGCAAAACGCAGAAACAGAACTGTTTAGC
>VOFC01003545.1_pt1 | contig 238800 bp, 272 predicted proteins | sample 5384161 | NCBI WGS metagenome assembly VOFC01 (sample SAMN12384722, study PRJNA508395) | human gut metagenome | isolation source: healthy gut B | host: Homo sapiens
CGTATTTCAAAGAAAAACGGCTCAGCGAGATAAAGCCACGGGATGTGATCGCATGGCAGAACGAGATGCTGAACTACCGGGACAAAAACGGCAAGGCCTACTCGCCGACCTACCTCAAGACGCTGCATGGACAACTCAGTGCCATTCTGAATCACGCCGTCCGGTTCTACGGGCTGAAATCAAACGCAGCAGCCACAGCCGGGTGCATGGGGTCAGAAAAGCACAAGGAGATGCTCTTTTGGACGAAGGAGGAGTACCTCAAGTTCGCGGAAGCGATGATGGACAAGCCGCAATCCTATTACGCTTTTGAGGTCCTCTACTGGTGTGGCATCCGGGAGGGCGAGCTGCTGGCTCTGACTCCGGCAGACTTCGACTTGGACCATCTTTTGATGGATGGAACGTCTGTCAAAAGTGCTTTTGCGTTACTTTCGACGAAAGTAACAAAGCCTTTGCCGTGTCCGGCACCAGTTACTTCCACAGAGAAAGGACGTGCGATTGAAAAGAACCATTTCCGCAATGCGGGGTCCCGGCTCCCTCAACCATAACCGGAGAAGTTTCACCGCTGAAAACGTTGACCCGAAGCGCAGCAGCCTGAATGTCGTGTACCGTGATGAGCCGATTCAGAAGGTGTACCACGAACTGTTTGACGATGCAGTGAAGCGTTACAATGCCAAGCAGAAGCGCAAGGACCGCTGTATCACCGACTACTATGAGCACCTGCGGACAGGCAAGCAGGAAAAGCTTTTCCATGAGCTGATCGTCCAGATCGGCAACAAAGATGATATGGGTGTCCTGACCGAGAATGGCGCACTGGCAAAGGAACTGCTGGACGAGTATATGCAGGGCTTCCAAGAGCGGAACCCGACACTGCGGGTGTTTGGGGCTTTCCTCCACATGGACGAAGCTACGCCCCATCTGCACATCGACTTCGTGCCGTATGTGTCCGGCTGGAAAGGCAAAGGACTGGACACCAAGGTTTCCTTGAAGCAGGCGCTGAAGCCTTGGGCTTTGCAGGCGGTTCTAAACGAGAATCCGAGCTGAACCATTGGATCAACGCCGAGAAGGAGCAGCTTGCCGCCGTGATGGAGCGGCACGGCATCGAGTGGGAACAGAAAGGCACCCACGAAGAGCACCTGTCTGTGCTGGACTTCAAAAAGCAGGAGCGTAGTAAAGAGGTAGCGGCTCTGGAAGCTGCCAAGCAGGAGTGCCAGACCGACCTGACCGAAATGCAGGAACAGCTGGAAACGGTACAGACAGCCGTAGAAGCCGCTGAACAGCGGGTACAGAAAGCAGAGCTGACCTACCAGAAGCAGAGCCAGAAGCTGAACAAGCTGGCTCCCATCATGGAAGGTTTGGAAAACCTGTCAGCGCAGTACTCCCAGTGGCCAGAAGAATGGGTGCCAGAAGCAGCCACGTTTGAGACCGCCAAGAGCTATCGGGAGAGAAGAAGGCCATGCCGCTGATCCAGAAGTTGGTGAAGGTACTCTTTGCCCTCCATCGGAAGTACTGGGAGGTCAAGGATGAGCGGGATAAGTATCTGCACTTCTATCAGGACGAGAAGAAAGGCTACCCATCATCTAAGCCAGCGGCTGAAAGAGGTGGAGGCTGAAAACTCTCAGCTCTATGCGATGAAACGTGATTTCAGGCGAGTATGGAATTATTTCGGTGCCGAAAAGATGCAGCAGGTCATTGGACTTATGAGGGAGCAGGAGCAGACCACAGATAGGAGCCAGAAGAAGAACAGGCAGAACAGCGTAGAGCTGTAAGTATAGCAGACCCCCGCCAGCAGATGCTGGCGGGGGCTGTACATATAGGGGCAACTTTTCGGAAAATCCGAAGAGTTCAGGGCAGTTGTTAAGCGTTGCTTAATAACTTGGGCGGTCTGTCAACTATCCGGGATTTCCAGATGGTTCGAGTTTGGTGATGGGAATCATTAAGAAAAACTTAATGGTTGGAGCTTTTGAACAGGAAAGATTGAAAAGAAAAAAGCATATTTGGTATAATCAGAAAAAATGATGGGAGATGGACTGCGGCGTGAAAATTGAAGAAGGTCGAATTATAAATGACTTTATCGAACCGAATAAGTGCCAATATGCAATTCCTGTTTACCAACGCAACTATGAATGGTCAGCTGAACAGTGTAGGAAACTGTTTGTCGATGTAGTAACTGCGCATAAAAAAGAGATCGTAGACATTTTTGCGGATCGGTTGTATATGCGCCTTTGAAGAGCGAAAAGAAAATCAACTACTATGTTGTTATTGATGGTCAGCAGCGACTGACAACAATTTATATTCTGATAAAAGCACTGATAGATAAAGCTGTTACAGATGAGGAAAAGAAATCGTTGGCGGAAGTTCTATTCAATGTTGACAAATTCAAAAGATACAATATTGATGATTCTAGCAAACTAAAGCTAAAGCCAATAAAAAGCGATAATAATCAACTCATGCTGTTGATGGAAGATCATGCTGAACAGATGGATAGGACGAGTGGTATCTATCGGAACTATGAGCTGTTTTGCGATTTGATTCAGGAATTTTTGAATGATAACCCGGACATGGGGGTTGGCAATATCTACGCTGGTCTTGAACATTTGACCTGCGCAGAGATTAAACTGGATGATGATGACGATAATGCACAGGAAATTTTTGAACGAATCAATTCTACAGGCGTTCCGCTAAGTTTGTCAGATAAAATCCGAAACTTTGTTTTGATGACAGATACAGACCAAGATCGTTTATATGAGGATTACTGGCTGAAAGCAGAGCAGATGCTGTCCAAAGATCAGTTGGAGGGATTCTTCCTTGACTATCTGAATTTCAAAATGGATGGATTTGCTAAGGAGAGTACGGCCTACGATGAGTTTAAGGCTCTCTATGCACGTGGGCAGTATACCAATGAGTCCATGCTGAAGGAAATTCTGCATTATGTCCAACAGTATCATGCTTTTTATTACGGCGATGAAAAACGCCTGAGCAGTACAGCAAACCATTTACTGAAAGGCCTGCCGAACCCTGAAACAAACGACAGTGTATTTGTTCTTGTTCAGCGTGTTTGACGACTTTGAGGCTGGTGTGATTGATGATGAAACGCTCTGCAAAGGTTCTACGACTGCTGCTGAATTACAGCATCCGCCGCTTGATTTGTGAAGTGGGTTCAAATTCGCTGCGTGGCTTATATAAGACTCTTTATGGACGTGTGTTCAATCGCCCGGAAAATAAGAACAACTACTATGATTCCATCGTGTCTTTCCTACTTCAGCTGACATCTAAGGATGTGATGCCTAGCGATGCAGAGTTCGTGGCAGCACTGAAAGAACGTAATCTTTATCGGCAGAACGCGCTGTGTAAGTATTTGCTTGTGGCAATCGAAAATCAGGGTAAAGAGCAAATCAAGACAGATGCTTTGACCATCGAGCATATCATGCCGCAGAACAAGAATCTATCGACTGCATGGCAGAGAATGCTCGGTACGGATTGGGAGTTAGTGCGAGAACGATATCTGCATACATTGGGTAATTTAACGCTGACAGGTTATAACAGTGAACTAGGTGATCTGCCGTTTGCAGAGAAACTTGATAAGCTTGCAGAGGAAAATACTCATGTTACCGTCCTTTATAGTGATGTAAAGAACAAAACAGAGTGGAATGCGCAGACAATGGAATCTCGTGCAGAGCGTCTATCTGAAGAGGTTTTGAAACTCTTTCCCATTGAGTTGCCAACAACAAAGGTTGATTTTTCTGATCCGCGCTATCGGCTGTACACGGTGTCTGACCCACGTAATGCGACCTATAAGTTCGTCAACTACTATGAGCTTCTAGGTGAAAGGGTCAGTGCTGATAGTTTTGCCTTTATGGTTCGTTCGGTGGCTGGTAAGCTGTACGACTTAAACAGTAGCATTATTGATCGTATGGCGCGAAATTTGGAAGTGTTTCCAGCGTGGCAAAATCCGGTATTTGCTTACGATAAGGACGCCATCCGAAATGCAGTAAAGCTGAAAAATGACAGCGATATTTACATCAGCACGGGATATTCTGCGTATGACTGCATCTGTTTTATCAAGGCACTTTTGAAGAAGTATGACCTTGATTTGGAAGAAGACTTTGTTTACAGTGCTCGGCCAAATAGCACAGCATTGGCTGGAATAAATTGGAAAAATATTGCACAGGAGTGGTGCGAAGAACGGGACAAGAGAGGTGAAATTGTATTTGATATAAAGAATTGCGAAGGCAGATATGTCCGTTTTACAACCCCATTCTTGAATAGCGTGATACCGACAAATGAAGACATACTAAGTCCATGGAAGACAAACAATTACTATTTCTATGAAATTACGAGCGATAAAAAAATGAGTTGTATGTACAACTTTATTTTTACTGTAAGGGCATTACCGACGAAATGCGAACGGCATTCCAGAAGTTGGCTAATCTAACCGCTGGAGGAAAGTTGACACAGGGATACAGATTATTCTTCAAATCATCTGTATTTACTCAGGCAGAGAATAGTACGAAGTCGGAAATCAAGAATCACTTATATCGATGCTTAGAAGAAGTGCGTGCGTTTGAAATGACAATTCAAGATAAATGGGACTCCTAAAAGGCAGTTGCATCCTGAACGTAATACGTTATAATACTCCCAGAGATCCCGCTGGTTGTGTGATACTATCCTGATACTAAAAAATTATCAAGGCACATCTAGCACAGCATATGAGGACACTGAATAAAAGGAGAAAAGAAAATGGCAAAGGCTAAATTTCAAGACACGTTAAAAAACGGTTTGACTGGGGTCGCAACTGTTGGAAAAAAGATCGTGGATACGGCAGGAGACAGGGCTGCTGCAGCAATCAGCAAAGGCAAGGAACAGCTTGACAAGGCTAACCAAAAGAAAGACGAAGCACTTTCCTCGCAGCAGATGGTTGACATTCTGGATGTCTGCTATGACAAAGCACTACAGGGCATTCCGAAGGTGAGTAAGTCGGTTGATGAACTGGCAGAGGATTATTCATCGAAATACCCGACAGCGGAAAAGGCAGCAAAGGCGTTGGTGGCAAATCAATTGGTAAAGTGTACGACATCAGGTTTTCTTACGGGACTTGGCGGGATAATTACACTTCCGGTTGCGGTTCCGGCTAATGTAAGCAGCGTCCTCTATGTGCAACTCCGTATGATTGCTGCGGTAGCCAAACTGGGCGGTTATGAACCCAATACCGATCAGGTGCAGACATTGGTCTATGCTTGTATGACCGGGCAAGCGGTTGCGGATGTTCTGAAAGGCACAGGTGTCAAATTAGGTACGAAAATTGCAACAGCTAGCATTGAAAAAATTTCAGGCGCAACATTGACTCGAATCAATCAAAAAGTAGGATTTCGATTGATTACGAAGTTCGGTCAAACTGGAATCATCAATCTCGGAAAAATGGTACCGTTGGCTGGCGGTGTAATTGGTGGTGGATTTGACCTTGTGACAACGAACATCATTGCACAGAATGCCTTGAAGTTGTTCATCGAAACGACCATAGAGAGAAGTGAGCAGAATGATTCAGACACCATTGGGGAGGATTGAAATAACTAAAGATGAGAAAAAAGTCGATTGCACAATCAGAAGAGTAAGAAATGACGGCCGGTGCCCAGAATTAAACGGACGATTTGCGGTTTTGATTGACTATATTCCAGATGGGCAGGAGCACACGGTTTCGTGTTGTATAAAGGGATCCGAGAATCAAAAAGTGATTTTATAGAACCAGATGAAAGAGTTGATATAAAAAGTTTCTGTAGGGAAACAACAAAGCTTTCAATTGGATTATTCAGTGATATTCCGGATGAATGGAATAAAACACCAGATGATATAATGGATTATTGGACGGAATATCTAAAGAATGGTGTGCAGTATCATATTCGGGCAGGTGCGAAGCGGGCTGTATACCCTTTTGGTATAGCATGGATTGAGCACAAAAGTGAAGAGAACGAAGTTCAGACATCGCATGGTGCAGATCCAACGATTTGGTATGATGAAATATGCGCCGAGGAAAAATTTGTGTATTGTTGCGTGAAACAGGAAATCGACAAGTGGGATCCATACGATTTCTTCCGGAAGCACCATCAAATGAGTATGATGGTGAAAGTAAAAGAATTGTGAGGAAGATAGCGGTTTCCTCGCCTACGGACGAAATCGCAGAAGCAGTTGCTGAAGTCTTCTCTGAATCTTGTCAGGGGAGGGCTTCTCGGCAGACTATTGCAGGGACGTAGCCGGTAAAATCAAACACAGAATAACAAAGTACGAAAACAGGTTGAAAAACAAAAGATAATACGTTATAATACTCACAGAGATCCCACTGGTTGTGTGATACTATCCTGATACTAAAAAATCAGCAAGTCACATCTACCATGGCAATCTCATGGAAAAATGAACATCCCTAAATAGTATTACTAAACAAATTTGTTTAGTAATAATCTGAACTTACCGAGCTCGAGTAATGGATCAAAATGCCGAAAGCCTGTATTCATGCGGGTTTTCGGCATTTGTTTTTATCAATGCATAAGGAAAGGGAAAGAAGGGATAGGTTATGCTGCCGACAAGAGATGAAGCAATGGCGTTGATTCGGGATGGTCTATCAAATAATCCGGGGCCTTGGGGAAAACATAGTTTAACAGCAGCACATTGTGCAGAAAAAATAGCAGCGGCATGTGGAGATATGGATGCGGAGAAGGCCTATGTTTTAGGCTTGCTGCATGATATAGGAAGAAAATTTGGCGTAAGGCATCTTGGACATGTTTCCGATGGGTACAGATTTATGATGTCGCTTGGATATGATGAGGCGGCAAGGATCTGTTTGACGCATTCTTTTAACAATCACAAGCTAGATGAATACATTGGAAAGCTTGATGTTTCAGATGAAGAGATGGAAATGATTAAGACTGAATTGGCCAGGACAGTATACGATGATTATGACCGGCTGATTCAATTGTGTGATAGTCTGGCGGGAGCGGAAGGGGTTCTGGATATAGAAGATAGAATGAACGATGTAAAGAAACGGTACGGCTTTTATCCGCAAGACAAGTGGGATTCCAATATGAGATTGAAGCAATACTTTGAGAAGAAAATGAAGAAGGACATCTACCTTGTTTGTGAGAAAGACTCATTTGTGCCGGAAGAGATAGGGTGATCGAAGGTCTTGTGAAGGGGTTTCCTGATGGGACACTTTATGTTATAATAGGCAGGCAGCGAGGTGAAGTGTATGAAAAAAACAAGAGATCTGTTCTGGACTTTTTTGAAGATCGGTGCGTTCACATTTGGCGGCGGCTACGCAATGGTGGCCCTGCTGGAACGGGAATTTGTGGAGGACAAGCAGTGGCTGAGCCGGGAGGAATTTCTCGATATGGTCGCCATTGCGGAGTCCACGCCGGGCCCTGTGGCGGTGAACAGCGCCACCTATGTGGGGTATAAGATCGAAGGGGTAGAGGGGCTGCGGCATCCACGCTGGCGGTCTGCCTGCCCTCGTTTGTGGTCATCTACCTGATCTCACTGGTGTTTGACCGGTTCTTGCAGCTGTCGGCAGTGGCAAGCGCGTTCCGGGGCATTCAGGTCTGCGTCATCTATCTGATCCTTTCGGCGGGGATGAAGATGCTGAAAAGCCTGTCGGGTACGGCCTTCAACAGGATCATCGTTGCCGGTGTCGTGGCGGCCATGGTGGGCTGCTCGGTGGCGGCGGTGTCCTTCTCGTCCCTCTACTACATCCTGCTCTGCGGGGCGGCAGGGGTGCTGATCTATCTGTTAAAAAAGCTGCGGAAGGAGGAGAAAGCATGATCGACCGCCAGCTGTTCCTCAATTTTCTGATGATCGGAGCGCTCTCCTTTGGCGGCGGCTACGGGATGATCTCGCTGGTGCGGGAGACCGTGCTGCGTTATGGCTGGCTGACCGAAGCAGAATTCCTGAGCTTTGTCGCCGTTTCCGAGTCCACCCCGGGCCCGCTGGCAATCAATATGGCAACCTTTATCGGGTCATCACAGGGCGGCTTTCCGGGGGGGCGCTGATCGCTACGCTGGGGGTGTGGTGTTGCCCTCGTTCTTCATCATCCTGCTGATCGCGGCAGTGCTGAAAAACCTGATGAAGTATGCGGGCGTGGACGCCTTTCTCTCCGGTGTGCGGCCCTGTGTGGTGGCCATGATCCTGGCGACCGCGCTGAACATGATGCTCTCCACACTCGGCGGCATCAAAACGCTGGCGGATGGATTTGCACCGGATGCGAGATCGATCCTTGTGTTCGCTGTTTTATGGGCGGTGCATTTTGTCTGGAAGAAGCGGACGCAAAAAGCCCCGTCGCCCATCGGAATGATCCTGCTGGCGGCGGGACTGGGAATCCTGTTCTGGGGCGTATGAGAGATCATCGCCCTTTTTTTTTTTGTGGCTCAGTGCTCCACAAATTCGCCGCGCAGGGCAAACATGTGGTCCATGGGGCCGGAGCCTTTGCCCAGATCGAGCATGGCGGACAGGCAGCCTGAAATATATGCCTTGGCCCGCTCTACGGCGGCATCCAGGGGATAGCCCTTTGCCAGATTGGAGGCAATGGCGCTGGACAGGGTGCAGCCGGTGCCGTGGGTGTTGGGGTTGGCGATGCGTTCGCCGTGGAACCATTTGCCGCTGTCGTTGCGCCAGAGCAGATCGTCGGCGTCGTTCACCTGGTGCCCGCCCTTGCAGAGCACGGCGCAGCCGTATTTCTCGCTGATGCACTTTGCAGCGGCCTCCATCCCGGCGGCATCGGTGATGGTCATGCCGGACAGGATCTCGGCCTCCGGAATGTTGGGCGTGACCACCTCGGCCATGGGCAGAAGCTGCCCGGTCAGGATCTGGATGGCGCTGTCCTGCAGCAGCTTGGAGCCGGATGTGGCCACCATCACGGGATCGACCACGATGTGTTTTGCATCGTACTGGTGCAGCTTTTCGGCAATGGTCTCAATGAGCGCAGACGATGACACCATGCCGATCTTGATGGCATCCGGGTAGATATCGGTGAACACCGCATCCAGCTGCTGGGCCAGAAATTCGGGTGTGGTCTCAAAGATTCCGGTCACGCAGGTGGTGTTCTGGGCCGTCAGAGCCGTGATGGCGCTCAGAGCAAACACGCCGTTGGCGGTCATGGTCTTGATGTCGGCCTGAATGCCTGCGCCGCCGCTGGAATCGCTGCCGGCAATGGTCAATGCTGTTATAAGGAAAATCCCCCTTTTTCCTCTCAGCATAGCACAGTCCGGCAGCATTTGCAAGGAAAACCGGCCGGCCCTCTTTTCTGCCGGAGAAAAGCGTGATAAAATAAGGCAAAAACGAAACTGGGGGAGAATACAATGAACGTTACGGTATATCTGGGCGCAAACGAGGGCAATGATCCGGCCCTGAAGCAGGCGGTGCAGGAGCTGGGAAGGTGGATCGGCGAAAGCGGCAACGCGCTGGTCTACGGCGGCTCCCGCTGCGGTCTGATGGGAGAGATCGCCGAAAGCACCCTGAACGCCGGGGGCGAAGTGACCGGCGTGGAGCCGGAGTTTTTTGTGCAGGGAGAGCTGCAGCACGAGGGGCTGACGGAGCTGATCGTGACAAAGGATATGACTGAACGCAAAACAAAGATGATCGCGCTGGGCGATGCGTTCATCGCCTTTCCCGGCGGCACCGGCACCCTGGAGGAGATCACCGAGGTGATGTCCAAGGTGTCGCTCAGGCATCTGGATGCGCCCTGCATCCTCTATAACCTGAATGGTTACTACGATGGCCTGAAAGCCCTGCTTGCCCGGATGATCGAAAAGGGGCTCTCCTCCCCGGAACGCCAGCAGGGAATCTATTTTGTAGAGGATCTGGAGCAGATCAAAGAAATTTTGCAGAAATCCTTTTGAAAATCCTGTTTAGGGTCGCTCTCTGCACACCTCCTGCCGCCTTGGCATAGACCGGGAAAAGGGGGAGTGCGATTTGGAACAGATTTTCCTGACGGCGGCAGTGCTGCTGCTGCCGATGCTCTGCACCACGGCCGGTGCGGCTGGTGTGTTCCTGCTGCGGAAGACCGGGGAGCCTGCCACCCGGCGGATGCTCTGCGGCATGGCGGCGGGTATCATGCTGGCGGCCAGCGTATGGAGCCTGCTTTTTTGCCGGCCATTGAGCGGGCAGAGCAGGGGCCGCTGCCTGCATGGGTCCCGCCTGCCGTGGGCCTGCTGCTGGGTGCGGTAGGGCTTTTGCGGCTGGAAACGCTGGCGGGCCGTCTGCTGAATGCCGGGCCGGGCCGCAGTGGGCGGATGGTGCTGGCAGTCACCCTGCACAACCTGCCCGAGGGCATGGTAGTGGGCCTTGCTGCCGCGCTGGCCCTGCGGGGAGAACCGGATGCCATCAGCGGGGCACTGGCCCTTGCGCTGGGCATCGGGTTGCAGAACATTCCCGAGGGAGCTGCGGTCAGCCTGCCGCTGGCGCAGGAGGGCAGGTCTAAGTGCCGCGCCTTTGCGGCGGGGGCTGCCTCCGGGCTTGTGGAGCCGCTGGGGGGCCTGCTGGCCCTTGCACTGGCCGGGTGGGTCAGTGCGGCCCCCTGCCCTGGCTGATGAGCCTTGCCGCCGGGTGTATGGTCTGTGTGACGGCACAGGAGATGATCCCGGAAGCCGTGGAGGCAGACGAACCAGCGGGGTCATCAGCGTGGTGGCAGGGTTTGCCCTGATGATGGCGCTGGATGTTGCCCTGTAACGTATTCTGTAACAAAAAGGAGACCGCGTGGTGCGGTCTCCTTTTTGTCTGTCAGTGTGCTTCGAGTATTTCGGCCTGCAGGGTATCCAGCTGCTCAAAGCTGTACAGCCGGTTCAGCGCCTCCACCAGCTCTTTTTTGGAGAGCCGGGGCGGCAGGCCCAGCGCGTTGAGCAGCTGGTATTTCCGCTCGGCACTGCCCGGGGTGCCGGAAAGCCCCCAGTTGTACAGGTCGGTGTAGGTGATCTGCCGACCCTCCGGGCGGGCAGGCGCGGCCCCGGCTTCTGCGCCCAGTGCATCCCGCAGGCATTGCAGGACGATGGCATCGTCCACGCCTTCCACGCCCAGCAGGCCTTCCTTGCCAGGCTGGGGCTTCTGCTTTTTCCTTGCCATGGATGGCGGGCACATAGGCCTGCACCACGTTTTCTGCCCCCACCAGACCGGTGATGTAGGTGCGGATGCGGAACCCGGCGGCATCGGAATCGGTGAAGAGGATCAGGCCGTTTTTTCGCCAGGGTTTTCAGCAGCTGCTGGCGTTTTTTGTCCTTGTAGATGCCAAAGCCGTCTGTCAGCAGGATCATGGCATCGGTCAGGTGGGAAAGGCGGGCGGCATCGTATTTGCCCTCCACCACCAGCACCCGGTCGGTGTGCAGCAGTTCTCGTTCGCTCATCGTCCGCTCCCCGCCAGCGCCAGACGGCAGAGTGCTGCTTCCAGTAGGGTCTGCACATCCACGGGCTGGCTCTTCAAACTTTTATCGAGGTCCAGCAGCACCTGCAGGCAGGTCTCCAGCTGGCCCAGCGTGTAATGCGATGCCGTTTCGGCTGAGCGCTTGAGCCGGTAGTCGCTGCCCCGGTAGCCAAACTCCTTGAACACGGCGCCGTAGCTCTTCCGCTTGGATGCTCCCAGCTTGACCCGGTACAGGTCTACATAACTGCCGATCATTGCGCCGGTGATGGCAATGGGCTCCTGTTGTAAGCGCAGCAGGGTCTGCAGCTTTTTGCAGGCACCGGTGGCGTTCTTGGCGGTGATCATCCGGATCATCTCAAACACATCCGCTTCCAGGCTCACGGTGCCCATCTCGGCCACCATGGCGGCGGTAACGGTCTGGTAGCCGGAAAGGGCACAGAGCTTGTCTACCTCATTTTCCAGCAGGAAGGGATCCTCGCCGCAGCGCTCCAGCAGGGCTGCGGCAGCGCCCTCGGGCAGGGTGGTATCCTGCGCTCTGGCCCGCTCAATCAGCATCATCTTCAGCTCATAGGGCTTGGGTTTGGAGAGCTCTTCGGCAAAGCCCAGCTTCTTGCATTCAGCAATCAGCTTTTGTGCCCGCTTGCCGGTCTTGAGCTTGCTGCGCTCCAGCTCAAACACGCTGCCCAGCACCACCACGGCATTTTCCAGGCTGGAAAGGGTATTGCTCAGCTCTTCCAGATCCTTGTCGCTGTACGCGCCGGGGTCCAGCTCCGGCAGCACCACCACCCGCCGGGTACCGAAAAAGGAGATGGTGCCCGCCGCCATGATGAGCTGCTCGATCTCCGGGGCAGCACCGTCCAGCATGGTGGTCTCCTCATCCGTGTCAGCGCTCAGTATCCGGACGGCGGCAGACACCGCCTGCCGGACAAGATACCGCTCGCTGGAATAGAAATAGTAGACCGGACAGCCGCGGTCTGCCAGCTGACGCAGTTTGGCTTCCGTTGCCATGGCGGGGCCCCCTTTCAGAAAAGAATACCTTATAAGTGTACCCACCGGGGCGGGAAATGTCAATGCAGGAGGCAGAAGAAAAAACGACAGATGTCTTTTATCGCTTCTGCAAACGTGATATACTGAAAGAAAACGGCCTGCGCCGGAACGGAAAGGGAAGAATACGGATGAAACGAGCCTATTTCAACTGCATCCTGCTGGACGGCACCGAACAGATGGAGCCGGTGGCGCACAAGATGGTGCTGGTGGTCTGCCGCGGCCGCGCCGTGCACAAGCCCGCTCCCAAGCGGAACAAAACGGTGGATGCCCTGCTTGACCCGTATCTGGCATAAATGCTATAATATCCTTAAATTCCGTCCGTGCCAGAGCGGGCGCTGAAAGGATGAAACGCTTACGAAACGCCCTAAGCTAACATTGCAGCTGCAATACAATTCGCCGGTGATCCTGACCTTTTTTCTGCTCTCCCTGGGGGCTTTGTTCCTGGGGCAGTGGACAGGCGGCTGGACCACAAAGCACCTGTTCTGCGTCTATCGCGGTTCTCTGAAAGACCCACTGTTTTACATCCGGCTCTTCGGCCATGTGCTGGGCCATGCCCGCTGGGATCATTTCCTGAACAATATGCTCCTGCTGCTGGTCATTGGCCCGCCGATGGAAGAAAAAATATGGCAGCGGCCCCCTGCTCAAGGGCATCCTGCTCACGGCACTCATCTCGGGTGTTCTGCAGTGTGTGCTCTTCCCCATACCGCCCTGCTGGGTGCTTCGGGCATCGTGTTCATGCTCATCATGCTGGCATCGCTGTCGGGTTTCTCCGGCGGCATCCCGGTGACCATGCTGCTGGTGGCGGCACTGTATCTGGGCCAGCAGGTGTATGATATCATCTTTGCGCACGATAATGTGGCGAACTTCATGCACATCGTGGGCGGTGTGTGCGGCACAGCCTTTGGGTATGTGTATGCCATGCTGCCCCGGAAACACAGGAGACCGGCTGCCAGAAAAAAGCGATGATCAACAAACGACCCCGGAAAGCTTGAGAGAAGCTTTCCGGGGTCGTTTTATGGATTATAATTCGTTCAGGACCAGCCGCGCGGCACGGATGGTCTCCTCGCTGGTCTGCCAGACCTCAAACTCGGAGAAGCCGGGCAGGCCCATGGGAACACCTTCCCGCCGAAAGGTCATCCGGCTGTCCAGAACCTGCTTGCCGGACATGTGGAAGGCGTGCGCGCCTGTCTCAGCCGCCAAAGCAGGAAGATTGGCCGGGGTCACGCCCGCGCCCACCAGGATCTCAAGGTCAGGTCCGGCGGCTCCACCAGCCGACGGAGCAGGGAAGCACCCGCCGGGGCGCTGGCGGCCTGCCCGCTGGTCAGGATGGTGCCAAGGTTCAGCGCTTTGGCCGCTTCCAGCGCCGCAAAGGGGTCTTTGCAGACATCAAAGGCACGGTGCAGGGTGCAGACGACCGGACGGCCAGCGGCCTTTGCAACGGCCCGGGCGGCTGCGTAGATGGGACGCAGTGCGTCTACGTCCAGCTCACCCTCCGGGGTCAGCACACCGGTCACAATGCCGTCCGCACCCGCCTGCACCAGCGCGGCGGCGGTCTCGGCCATCTGGGTAAGCTCATAGCGGTCGTAGCAGAAATCACCGAACCGGGGCCGCAGCAGGGCACGCACCGGCAGGCCGGTCTCGGCCTTGACCTGCCGCACCAGCGCAAGGCTGGGCGTGGTGCCGCCAATGATCAGGTCGGCGCACAGCTCCAGCCGGTCGGCCCCGCCCCGCTTTGCCGCAAGGGCGCTTGCGACACTGTCTACACAGACTTCTAACGTATAAGACATAACATCTCCTGCCCGACAGGACGGCGGGGTGTTCCCAACAAAGCAAGTGTCCGCTGGGGTGGGACCCTGCTGCCGCAGGGCAGTAGGGCGGGCGATGGAATGGCCCGTTTCACTTGCGTGGGGGATCACCGCTGGCCTGTGGTGGTTACTTTACACTTTCGAGGAACCGCACGAAACCAGCGCGGCCGGCTTCATCCAGCTTGTAGACACCGGCATCTGCCAGCACCTGCGCGAACACCTGGCCTACCTCATCCTGCAGGATCAGGTGGACGCTGTCGCTGTTCAGCTCAGGATGGCGGGCCAGGATCTCCTGTGCCCATGCGGCGTGCTTCTGCAGGGCTTCGGGGTACTGCTCGGCAGGCACCCGGGCCACCAGCATATCTGCCAGATCGAACAACTCCTGCTTCAGGCGGCTGGGAAGGACTGCCAGACCCATGACCTCGATCAGGCCGATGTTCTCCTTTTTGATGTGGTGGAGCTTTGCGTGGGGATGGTAGACCCCCAGCGGGTGCTCCGGGGTGGTGATGTTGTTGCGCAGGACCAGATCCAGCTGATATCTGCCATCCCGCACCCGGGCAATGGGGGTGATGGTGTTGTGGGGTTCGCCGTCCGTCTCGGCAAAGATGAAGCTTGCCTCGTCGGTATAGCTGCGCCATGCGGTCAGGATCTTGTCGGCCAGCTCCACCAGACGCTCGTCATCCGCACAAGTCAGGCGGATGCAGCTCATGGGCCAGTGGACGATGCCGGCTTCCACATCCTCAAAGCCGGGGAATACCCAGCTCTTCTCGATGGGGGCCTTGGCCATGGCGAACTCGTAGTGACCGCCCTGGAAGTGGTCGTGGCTCAGGATGCTGCCGCCCACAATGGGCAGGTCTGCATTGCTGCCCACGAAATAGTGGGGGAACAGGCCCACGAAGTCCAGCAGCTTGCGGAAGGTGGCACGCTCGATCTTCATGGGGGTGTGCTGGCTGTTGAACACGATGCAGTGCTCGTTGTAGTAGACATAGGGGCTGTACTGCAGATTCCATGCGCTGCCGTTGATGGTCAGCGGGATGATGCGGTGGTTCTCGCGGGCGGGATGATTCATCCGGCCTGCATAGCCCTCGTTCTCCACGCAGAGCTGGCACTTGGGGTAAGCGCTCTGGGGGGCCAGCTTGGCGGCGGCAATGGCCTTGGGATCCTTTTCGGGCTTCGAGAGGTTGATGGTGATATCCAGATCGCCGTAGGGGGTCTGGGTGACCCACTTCACGTCCCGCTTGATGCGGTAGCGGCGGATGTAATCGGTATCCTGGCTGAATTCATAGAACCAGTCGGTGGCGGCCTGGGGGCCCTCTTTCTCGTACCGCTCCTCAAAGTTGGCGCGGACAATGGAGGGGCGCGGGGTCAGCACGCCCATCAGCTTGGTGTCAAACAGGTCGCGGGCGGTGGAATTGTCCTCACACACGCCCCGGGCCACGGCATCGTCCACCAGCGTTTTCAGGATGCTCTCGAGGTCGGTGTAGCAGACATCTCCCTCGGGCTCGGCAAAGCTGTCCAGCTGCATAGTCATCAGCAGCTGATTGCGGATGTAGATCTCGTCATCGGGCAGGATGAGCCCGGTGTCCAGCCCATAGTTGACGAGCTGTTGAATGGCAGTAGAGATCACAGCACGGCACCTCCTTCCGGACGGATGGAGAGGATGTGGCACTTGCCTGCGCCCAGAATGGCCTCCATCTCAGCCTTGAAGGCATCCAGCTTCTCCAGCGGCACAAAGGCCTGCACGGTGCCGGCAAAGCCGCCGCCGTGAACGCGGACAGCGCCTGCGCCGTTCAGAAAATGCTTTGCGGCGGCAATGGTCACAGCCACTTCCTGATGCTCCTTGTACCCGGCGGGGATGACGTTCTGCAGGTATTCCCAGCTGCTGGTGCCGGATTCGTTGACCAGCTGCAGGAAGGTCTCAAAATCACCGGCGCGCAGGGCGTTTACCTGCCGGGCAACGCGCTGGTTGTCGGCGTAGATGTGGAAAGCCCGGAGCACGGCACGGTCACCGCACTGTTTGCGGCATGCGGGCAGATTTGCAATAAAGGTCTCAAAGGGAACATCCCGCAGGACTTCGCCGCCGCAGACAGCGGCCACGGCGCGGCACTCGTTGGGGATGGCGGCGTACTCATCGGTCAGGTCGGCGTGGTCTGCACCGGAATCCAGGATGCAGAGGGCAAGACCTGCCTGAGAGAAATCCACCTGCACCGGCTCCACATCGGGGTGGGCAGGATCGGCAAAGTCGATGGTGATAATGTTGCCCACGCTGGAGGCCATCTGATCCATCAGGCCGCAGGGCTTGCCAAAGTAGACGTTCTCTGCCCACTGGCCGATCTGCGCAATGGCAATGGGAGAGACCTTTTCGGCCATGAAGCGGTCGTTCAGGATGACACCGATCAGCACCTCAAAGGCGGCAGAGGACGAAACGCCGCTGCCCTTGGGCACGTTGGAGGAGATGTACACGTCCAGGCCGGAGAGGGCAGCGCCCCGCTCCTTGAAGGCCTCACACTCGCCCCGCAGCAGGGCCATGGTGGTGTTCTCTTCCTCCTTGCGGGCAGCAAGGTCGCCAAGGTCGATGACACAGAGGTCATAGCCCTCGCTCTGCACACGCAGCTGGTTCAGGCTGTTGGGGGCAGCGGCAGCGATCATGTCAATGTTCACGCTGCCGGCCAGCACCCGGCCATGCTGGTGGTCGGTGTGGTTGCCGCCGATCTCGGTGCGGCCCGGGGCGCTGTACAGTCCGGCCTCGGTGTGGGTACCAAAGGCAGCTTCCAGCCCGTCCAGCACTGCCGCATAGCGTGCGGCGTGGGCAGCGGTCTGCTCCGGCGAACAGCAGTAGAGGGAGGCCAGCCGGGCGGTATGGGTGCCGCCCGCCAGCTCCTGCTTCCAGACAGAAATAGGCTTCATCATGGCGCGTTCCTCCTCGTATAGGTGAATGATTCTTCAAAGGGCCAGGGCCCGTTCTTCTGATTCTATAATATCGGTTCTGTCGAGAAAAGACCATGTATTATTGTTGCATCTGGATGAAAGGTCAACGCAGTTCCGGCGGTCAGCTCCGGGGCGCGAAATCGCCGCCGGTGAGCCCGTCGAGGTTCAGCATCCCTTCCAGCGCAGCAATGTCGGTGGAAACATCCAGTGCATCGGAGGCAAACAGCTTGTCCAGCTGGTTTTCAAATGCGGTGATGAGCAGATCCATGCTCCGCTCAATGCTCTGTTTTGCCTCAGTGATGTTGGAGCCCTGCACATCCTGTACCGAAAGCTGGGCGTAAGTGTTCAGCAGCTTCAGCGCGGTGGGCAGGTAGTAATCCATAAATTTCTGCAGCTGGGCTTTTTTGTCCGGGTCCTTTTTGCCAGTGCGAAGATGCGGGCGCTGACATCCTCCAGCCGGGAGATCTTGGCCGTCATCACCAGGGTCGGGGATGGCATCGTTGGCCTGCCGGAGCTGGCGCTGCAGGGCGGCATACTGATCCTCGGGAGCCGGTGCGGGTGCGGGCTCGGCGGGTCTGGGCGGCTGGGGCGCAGCGCCCCGCACCACCAGCGTGCCGGTGCGGTTGTCGATATAGGCATCGGCCCCGAAATAGCCGTGGTCGATGGCGCGCTCCACGGCGGCGCGGCCCCTGTCGGCATCAATGCCCGCGGCTGCAAAAAGAGCTCGTCCAGCGGGATGTTGTCCCGGGTCCCAACGATCTTGTCCAGCTGGCGCTCCAGATGGCGGGCCTGTTTCATCCGCAGAACCATGGCCAGCGCAGCGCCGCCGCCAATGGTCTGGGCCAGCGCGGTCAGAAACTCGCCCCAGTCGAACCAGTAGCCCCACATGTCAATGATATCGGCAAGGCCTGCAAGGCCCACCCCAGAAAGATGCCGCCGAACACCGTGCAGAGGCTGGTCAGGGTCTTGTGCCACTTTTTGGCGTTCTGCTGCTCGGCAGTGGGCACATCGTGGCCGTAGACCGGCTCAGTGTCCCGGGCCGGCTGACCGGCACCGGTGTCCTGGGGGCGGAAATCGCTGGAATATTCCGCGTTCTCCTGCTCCTTTTTCTCGGCATCCCGGTCAATGGCACGCAGGATGAAGAACAGAACGCCCAGCCACGGCGACATGGCGAACAACACCAGTAACGCGATGGTTGGGATGTGGGCAAGAAAATGTTTGCTACGTCTGGGCTCCATGGGGCAGAATCCTCCTAAAACAAAAAAGCCGTGTTCCACTTTATTATAGCGGAGCACGGCCCTTTTGTTAAGGGGGTAATTTATTTGTGGGAAAGGAAATTACTTCATCAGGCTGCAAACGGCCTCGGCGTAAGCGGCGGGATCATCCACGGGCAGGCCCTCGATCAGCTGTGCCTGTGCATAGAGCAGGCTGCGGTATTTCTTGACCTTGTCGGTATCACCGGCCTCCTGTGCGGCCTTCAGCACGGCGAACACGGGGTGGTTGATGTTCAGTTCCAGCACCTTGTCGCTCTTCACGCCCTCGCTGCCGGGCTGCTTGAGAGCACCTTCTCCATCTCGATGGACAGGGGGCCGTCGGCGCTCAGGCAGACAGGGTGATCCTTCAGGCGGGTGGAGACCTTGACCTCCTTGACCTTGCCGTCCAGCGCGTCCTTCATGGCCTCGAACAGGGGCTTGTTCTCGGCGGCGGCATCCTCAGCAGCCTTTTTCTCGTCCTCGGTCTCAAGGCCCAGATCGCCGCTGTTGACGTTCTTGAACTCCACGGTGCCGTCCTTGCCCTCGGCATCCTTGCGGGGGGTAGCTGCGCATGATCTGCAGGCAGAATTCGTCCACGTCCTCGGTCAGCAGCAGGACATCATAGCCCTTGTCCAGAACCAGCTCGGCGGCGGGGAGCTTGGCCAGACGGTCAGTGGAGTCACCGGCGGCAAAGTAGATGAACTTCTGCTCGGCAGGCATCTTGTCCACATACTCCTGCAGGGTGACCATCTTCTGCTCCTTGGCAGACCAGACAGCAGGTCACGCAGCAGCTCAGCGTGCATCCCGTAATCAGAATAAGCGCCGAACTTGATCTGGCGGCCGAACTCCTTCCAGAATGCCTCGTACTTTTCGCGGTCGTTGACCAGCATGGAGTGCAGCTCGTTCTTGATCTTCTTTTCCAGTGCGTTGTGGATCAGCTTGAGCTGGTTGTCCTTCTGCAGCATCTCACGGCTGATGTTCAGGCTCAGATCCTGGCTGTCCACAATGCCCTTGACGAAGCTGAAGTAATCGGGCAGCAGGTCTGCGCACTTTTCCATAATGAGCACGCCGGATGCGTACAGGGCCAGACCCTTCTCATACTCCTTGGTGTAGAAATCATAGGGGCGGTGGCTGGGCACGAACAGCAGGGCGTTGTAGTTGGCGGTGCCCTCGGTGCGGCTCACGATGACGCGGGCGGGGTCAGAATAATCGTTGAACTTATCCTTGTAGAAGCTGGCGTATTCCTCGTCGGTGACCTCGCTCTTCTGCTTCTTCCAGATGGGTACCATGCTGTTCAGGGTTTCAAGCTCGGTGTAGGTCTCCCACTCCGGCTTGTAGTCCTCGGGCTTGGGATCGGGTTCGGGCTTCTGGCGGCTCTTTCCCGCTCCATCTGGATGGGATAGCGCACATAGTCGCTGTACTTTTTGACGATGGCCACGATGCCGTATTCGTCGAGGAAGTTCTCGTAATTGTCGGTATCGGTGCTGTCCTTGATGTGCAGGATGATGTCAGTACCGGCGGTGTCCTTCTCGGCGGGGGGTCAGCTCGTAGCCGTCAGCACCGCTGGACTCCCACTGCCAAGCCTCGTCCGCACCGTATGCCTTGGAGATGACGGTGACCTTGTCGGCGACCATGAAGGCGGAGTAGAAGCCTACGCCGAACTGACCGATGATGTCGATGTTCTCGTCCTTGTTGTCCTTCTTAAAGTCCAGAGAGCCGGAATGGGCGATGGTGCCCAGGTTCTGCTCCAGCTCTTCTTTGGTCATGCCGATGCCGTTATCGGAGACAGTCAGCAGGCGATTGTCCTTGTCGCGGGTGAGCAGGATGCGGAAATCGCCCTTGTTCATGCCCACGGAAGGATCGGTCAGGCTCTTATAATAAAGTTTGTCGATGGCATCCGAAGCGTTGGAGATCAACTCACGCAGGAAGATCTCCTTGTTGGTGTAGATGGAGTTGATCATCATGTCCATCAGTTTTTTGCTTTCAGCCTGAAATTCTTTCTTCGCCATAATACAAAACCTCTTTTGTACAGTATTCAGATCCGGCCCCTCGCAAAAGGAGCGGCAATGCAGAAGAAGCAGCTGATACTGCATCTTCTTAGCACTCATATCTTTCGAGTGCTAATATACACCGATGCGGGTCAAAAATCAAGGGGTTTCATAAAAAGTTCAGAAATGAACTGGAACAAAATGCCTTTTGTGCGTTGCTACAAAAAATTCATAAAGAAATAGTTGACCTTTCACAACTTTTAGCGTATACTGGTCAGCGGAAACAAACGAGGAAAGAGGAATATGTTATGGCAATGAAGCCGGAGATCTCCGTGAAGAACCTGCTGATGCAGGCATTCCTGACGGGCTGGGAACGCTCGGACAAGAGCATTTCGCAGGATGAATACTTACAGAGTGCCATTCAGGTCATCGAAGTGCTGCAGGTGGAACCTGAAAATGTCTACGCCGAGGAGGGCCTGGGCCTGACCGATGGCGATGAGGTGGATCATCTGGACGACCTGCTGCGGGCAGACGGCCAGTGGCTGTATTACGGCGTGGAGGAGGAGAACTTCTTCCTCATCCAATGGTACCCGGACGAGGCTTCTGCCGAGGCCAAGCTGGCCGAGCTGGAAGCACTGGGCGACGGCAAGCAGTATCTGGTGGACCTGAGCCTGACCCGCGAAACTCCTTCGGCTGCTGAGAACTTCGGCAGCTCCAACCCGGTTCAGCTGCGGAGCTGAGCCCGGCGTTTCTGACAAAAAGAAAGGGAATTTTCCATGCAGCTTTCACAAACGGAACGGGAGCGCCTGTCCGCTATTCTGGAACAGTACGACCATCACCCCAAGGTGCAGGAAATGCGTGAGTTTATCCAGCACGGTGATGTGACCACCTACCAGCACTGCAAGAATGTGGTCGTGGTCAGCTGCTGGATCAACCACCGCTTCCATTTGGGAGCCGATGAGACCACGCTGGCCGTGGGGGCCTTCCTCCACGATTTCTACCTCTATGACTGGCACAAGCAGGGCTCTTTCCACGGCCTGCGGCATCTGTTTGAGATGCACGGCTTTTCCCACCCGGGGTCTGCCTGTGTGAACGCACAGCGGGTGTTCGGCATTACCAAAAAGGAGCAGAACGTCATTGCAAGCCACATGTGGCCCCTGACTTTCCGTCATATCCCGACCTGCCGCGAGGCGGTCATCGCCTGTCTGGCGGATAAATACTGCGCCATTGTGGAGAGCATGTTCCGCCGCACAAGGGTGGGCGCTGACGAAGAAGAGTGGTAAAGAAGCCGCCGCACTGTTCACATGAAAGAAAGCAAAAGACCAGAGTTGTAACGCCTTTTGGCGAAACAACTCTGGTCTTTTTTGCTGGGGCTTGTGCAACAGCCTCTTTTGAAAAAGTGATCTTATTCTGCTCTCAGAGCCTTGACAGGGTCAGAGCGGGAAGCGGTTTTGGCGGGGATGAAGCCGCCCAGAATGGTCAGCACAGTTGCCAATGCAACCAGCACCACAGCGGCCTTCCAGGGCAGAACGGCCACTACGCTGGTGCCGACGGCGATCTTCTGGATGAGCATGTTGCCCGGAATGAGCAGCAGTCTGCTGAGGCCGATGCCCATGAGGCCCGAGCACAGGCCGATGATGAAGGTCTCGGCGTTGAACACCTCGGAGGTGTTCCGCTTGGAAGCACCGATGGCACGCAGGATGCCGATCTCCTTGCGGCGCTCCAGCACGCTGATATAGGTGATGATGCCGATCATAATGGAGGAGACCACCAGCGAGATGGAGACAAAGGCCACCAGCATGTTGGAGATCATGTTGATGATCCTGGTCACGGAGGTCATCAGGGTGCCCACCACATCAGTGTACTGGATCACCTTGTCCTCCGCGCCCTGCTCACGCATGGCGGCATTGTAGCTGTCCAGCACGTTGAGGACCTCAGCCTTCTGCTCGAAGTCCAGCGGATAGATGCTGATCTGGCTGGGGTCGTCTTCGCCGGCATAGCCAAGGGACTGCAGGTTGCTTTCATAGGTGGCGCTGGTGGACATCATGTTCGACTTCATCAGCTCCGCCAGATCGTCCTCGGTCATGTTGAACCGGATGGCATTCCGGAACGCATCTGCGTCGATCTTCAGCGCGCTTTCCATCTGGCTGCCCAGAGAGGAGAAGCGCTCGGTCATCTGGCTCTGCAGATTCGTGCTGATCTGGCCCATGGCCTGCTCCATGGCAGCGCCCAGCTGGGTCTGCAATTCGGCGGCGATCTGTTCCGAGAAGTTTGACATCACGTTGCCCATGACCTGCTGCATGGCGGCAGTAAACTGCTCCTGCAGGGCAGCGGTATCGATGAGGCTGCCCATGGAATCCTTCATCAGCTGCTGGAACTGGTCGCTGGCAAGATACTGGTCAAAACCGATCTTGTCCAGCCCCAGAATGCCGTTGCCGATGATGTAATCCTTGTAGCCGGTCATCACCTTCTGGGCCAGCTGCTGCATTTTGTCGGCGGGGATGGAAATGTCCATGTTGGCGAACACGTCCGTCAGGGCGCTCATGTCGATGCCGGGCGTTTCGGTCAGATCAAATTGGAAGCTGTCCGGGTCAATGAGGGAGGAAAAATCTACGGAACCATCACTCAGGTCGAATGCGCCGCTCAGGTCAAGATCCAGCTTGCTGGGGTCGAACTGGAAGGCGCTCTCGAGCTGGTCGGTGTCAATGGAGAAGAGGGAAGCCATGTCCATGGCAGAGGTTCGTTCGGCTCCAAAGGGCTCACCGTTCAGCACATTGGTCTGCGGGTCGGCGAGCTGGTCTTGCACCAGCCTGCTCTGGGTGGCGGTGTCCATGACGTGCCGGGTCAGGGAGGCGGGATAGGCGATGCCGGAGGACAGCATGGAGGCGGAGGCGTTCTCCCTGGGCTGCACCACGCCCACGATGGTCATGGTCTCGCTGTTGGCCACAAGCTCCTGCAGGAAGGCCTTGTCGTCCGATTTATCCACCCAGGTGCTGTGGGCATCATCGTACTGGTAGCGGTCGGCCGCGTTGACCAGCTTGAAGGTGCGGCCCAGAAAATCGCTGTACCGGTAGGTCTTGAAATCTTCGGGCACATCCACATTCTGGTTCTGGGCGAACTGCTGGATCATCTTGTCCAGCTCGGCGTTGTCCCGCAGGCCCAGCGCGTAGAGGGCATAATCGGTGATGGAACCATCCGCACCCAGCACGGCAACGCACTCGTTGTAGTTTTCGGGCCAGCGGCCTGCCTTGACCTCGTACTGGGAATGATACAGAGCATCGCTGGCGGGCAGCTGGTAGAACACGCTGGTGTTCATCATGCTGGCCATCATGTTGTTGGTCGAGCTGGTGGAGCTGATGCCCAGAGCGGAAAGGGAGGAATCCGGGTTCACCTGCCGGATGCTGCCGTCCGGGTCCTGGCGGTAGATCTGAGGCTGTACATTATAGGAATACTCCACCGAGGAAACGCTCTCCCCGATGCTGCAGGCATCGCTCTCGAGGTAGGCTTTCAGGCTCTTCAGGTCGTTGGAGGTGATGCCGGAAACCATCTGGGTCACGAGCTGGCGCACCGGCACCATCCCTTCGCCGAGGTCGGGGGCGGCGGTCTGGCCGGGCAGGTCAGCAGACAGAAGGCTGGTCAGGTCCATGCCGCTGCGCAGGATCTGCACCGGGTACTCGGAAAGGGTGTCCCGCTCCATGTCGGCGATATACTGGTTGACACCGGTGGACAGGGAAATGATCAGCGCAATGCCGATGATGCCGATAGAGCCTGCAAAGGCCGTGAGCAGGGTGCGGGTCTTTTTGGTCCAGAGGTTGTTGAAGCTCAGGGTCAGCGAGGTCCACCACGACATGGAGGAGTGGCCCATATTCTTGTGAACGGCAGGGGCAAGCTGAGTGGTGTCAGGTTTGTAGGGGGCGGTGTCGGAGCGGATGACACCATCCTTCAGGTTCACGATGCGGGTGGCGTACTGCTGGGCCAGCTCCGGGTTGTGGGTGACCATGACCACCAGCCGGTCCTTTGCCACCTCCTTGAGCAGCTCCATGACCTGGATGCTGGTCTCGCTGTCCAGCGCGCCGGTGGGTTCGTCCGCCAGCAGGATATCCGGATTGTTGACCAGCGCACGGGCAATGGCAACGCGCTGCATCTGGCCGCCGGACATCTCGCTGGGGTGTTTGTGCAGCTGATTGCCCAGCCCGACCTTCTGCAGCGCCTCGGTGGCGCGGCGCTTGCGCTCTGCGCCCGAGATGCCGGAAATGGTCAGGGCCAGCTCCACGTTGGCCAGAACGGTCTGATGGGGAATCAGGTTGTAGCTCTGGAACACAAAGCCGATGGTGTGGTTGCGGTAGGAGTCCCAATCGCGGTCGGTGTACTTTTTGGTGGAGATCCCGTTGATGACAAGGTCACCGCTGTCGTACCGATCCAGGCCGCCGATGATGTTCAGCAGGGTGGTCTTACCGGAGCCGGAGGGGCCCAGGATGGCGACGAATTCGCTGTCGCGCAGGTTCAGGCTGACATCATTCAGTGCGGTCTGTACTAGGTCACCGGTTTTGTATTCCTTGCGGATCTTTTTCAGTTGTAGCATAGGCAGGCCTTTCTTGTGCGTGCCCGGCGGCGTGTGGAAAATGCCGGACAAAAAACAAAATAACGTAGATATGGTATCAGATGAATGTGAACAAACCGTTGCTTTTCTGGAAAGATGGTGTTATGCTGGAGAAGGTAAAAAGAAACAAAAATCGACACTTTATGACGTAAATTACCAGAAAATAAGACGCAAATAGCCGTCATTCCTGCACGGTTCGACGCATAGTGACGTTTTTTCGGGGATTGAATCTTTCCTCAGGGCCTTATAAAATAGTATCGTACAGTACGCACGGAAGAAAAGTGCGGCAAATTTAAGGCAAAGGGGAAGGTTGGATTGACGGAACGACTCGTTTCAAAGCTGCATGTCGCGCTTTTGAGCTACGACGAGCGGGAGATCCGCGTCCGGAAGAATTATCTGGAGGAGCAGAATCCTGCGATCTGCTGTGTCTGCTTCCACAGCGGCGAGGAGCTGCTGCGGGAGCTGCGCCAGCAGCGCAGTGTGGATATCGTGGTGCTTTCGAGCCAGCTGGAGGATATGGACGGGTATGAGTTCCTCAAGCGGCTCAACAGCCTGCATAACCGCCCGCTGCTGCTGTTGCAGGGGGATGACTGGTACAGCGATGCCACGGCATCGTTCCTGCGGCCGGACGGCAGGCAGTACCTGCCGGAGCGCAGCAGCCTGCTGGATCTGCTGCTGGATCTGCGCAGCTCCACGGACATCGGCATCTTCTGGGTGCTGCCGTTCTGCAAGCAGCTTTATGCGGAGTGGGGCATCCTGCAGCCGGATGTAAACTGTGAATATCTGACCACCGCGCTGCAGGTCGTATGCGGCACAGAGCGGAAGCTGGCCGTGCGCAAGGAGATCCTGCAGACTGTGGCCGAGGAACACCACACCACAGTGGCCGCTGTGGACTGCGGGATGCGCCGCCTGATCGACGGGGTGGAAAAATACAACACCGAAGCCTGGCAGAAATTCAAGCAGGATTACGGCCTGATGGGGCCTAGCGGTACCCTGGGCAAGCTGATCTATGCGGGCCGCCAGAAATTGATCGACAGCGGAACGCAGGGACGGAAGGCCGGACGATGAGAAAAAAGAGAGAGAACGGAATGGCAAAAGAGAGCGGGATGGGGGATTTCCCCCGCAAACAATTTGAGAGCGTGCTGCTGCACTCCCTGCGCATTATGGACCAGAACCGGGAATACCTGCAGATGCATCTGGCCCGGACCGGAGACGAAAGGACCCGGCAGGCGCTGGAGGATATGGGGCAGGAGAGCATCCGCCTGGAGCGCACCCTGCGGGAGATGATGGGTCTGCTGGAAGTGGAGATGAACGACAAGCCGCCTATGAAGCCGGTAGACCTGTGCTGGATCCTGATGGAGGCCGCCCAGATGGCCCCGGAGATTGAGAAGCAGCTGGGCATCCGGCTGATCGTGGATCACAGCCCGTTCCGGCGCTGCTATGTCAAGGCGGATGCCCAGGAGGCTGAGCAGCTGCTGTTTCATCTGCTTTCCAACGCCCTGCGGGCCGTAAGCCCCGGCGGGCAGATCAAGATCCGGCTCACCCGGGACGACGAGGATCTGTACCTGATCGTGGAGGACGACGGCTGCGGCCTGCCCACCGGTGAAAACTGGATGGAGAACCGCCGCCGCTTCCTGGGCGGTGTGCAGGCAGGGCTGCTGCTCTGCCGCCGCTACTGCGCCCACATGGGGTGGGTGCTTTCCCTCACGCCGCGCGATGCCGGAAGCGGCACCCGGGCGGAGGTGCGCATCCCGCTGGCCGGAACGATGTTTCCCATTGAGGGCAGCGTGGAACTGCACACCATCCATCCGGCGCTCACCACTGCTGACGGCCTGCGCTGGCAGATCCTGCGGGAACTTGCCCTGTTGTCCGATAAAATGGAATGATATGATATTCAGCGCCCTGCTCCGGGCTTTTCCGGGGCAGGGCGTTTTTGTGTAAAAATCACTCCGAGTAAAGAATCTTAACCGGAATGCAGAAAAACAGGGGGGCTGTATTCGTGAATTTAACAAAATGTTTAACTTTTTGAGCGGAAAATACTATTTTTTGCGTGTAAAATGTGGTGACTGGATTGATTGTATCCCGATTTTTGAGTATAATACAACTGTATTTTTATATTGTTCCTCAGGAGGAAAAGCAAGTGAGAGTAGGTCTTGACATCGGAAGCACCACCATCAAGTGCGCGGTGCTGGACGAACATGATGCGCTGATTTATTCAACATACGAGCGTCATTACAGCCATATTCTGGAAAAGGCGCAGGAGCTGCTGCGCCGCATCGATGCAGAGCACCTGCACGGAAACAAGGCTCTGCTGAGCATCTCCGGTTCCGCTGGTATGGGCCTTGCCGACAGCTGCAAGGTGCCCTTTGTGCAGGAAGTGTTCGCCACCCGCGTGGCAGCCAACCGCCTGGCCCCCGGCACCGACTGCGTGATCGAGCTGGGCGGCGAGGATGCCAAGATCTTGTTCCTGACCAACGGTACCGAAGTGCGCATGAACGGCAGCTGCGCAGGCGGCACCGGCGCATTTATTGACCAGATGGCCACCCTGCTGAAGATGGGCGCCGACGAGATGGACAAGGCCGCCCACAAGGCCCAGCGCACCTATACCATCGCGTCCCGCTGCGGCGTGTTTGCCAAAAGCGACGTGCAGCCCCTCATCAATCAGGGCGCGCGCACGGAGGATATCGCCGCCAGCATCTACAAGGCGGTGGTCAACCAGACCATTGCCGGCCTGGCACAGGGCCGCCCCATCAAGGGCAATATTTTGTACCTGGGCGGGCCGCTGACTTTCTCCACCGTGCTGCGCAAAAGCTTTGATGAGGCGCTGGGGGTCACCGGAACCTGCCCCGAGAACAGCCTGCTCTATGTGGCGCTGGGTGCCGCCCTCTATGCGGACAAGGAGTTCGACCTCTCCGCAGTGGCCGACGCGCTGGACCAGTACGCCGCCACCGCTACTTATGCCAGTGAGCCTCCGCTCTTTGCCAACAAGCAGGAGTACGAGGAATTCCATGCCCGGCACATGTCCCACAGAGTGCCTCATGTGCCTTTCAGCGCCCAGTGCGGCCCGGTGCATATCGGCATCGACTCCGGCTCCACCACCGTCAAGCTGGTGGTGGTGGACGAGAAGAGCCAGATCCTGTACACCAATTACCAGCCCAACCTTGGCAACCCGCTGCCCCTGATCCGGGAACAGCTGATCAAGATCTACCGGGAGCACCCCGGCCTGCAGGTGGCTAGTGTGACCACCACTGGCTACGGTGAGGAACTGGTCAAGAACGCCTTCCGCTGTGATTATGGCCTGGTGGAAACGGTGGCTCATTTCACCGCCGCCAAATACTTTATGCCCGATGTAGATTTCATCATCGATATCGGCGGCCAGGACATGAAGTGCTTCAAGATCGAGGATGGTGCCATCAGCAACATCTTCCTGAACGAGGCTTGCTCCTCCGGCTGCGGCAGCTTTTTGCAGACCTTTGCTCAGGCATTGGGTTATGATGTCAAGAAGTTTGCCGCTCTCGGCCTGTTCGCAGACCGCCCCGTGGATCTGGGCAGCCGCTGCACCGTGTTTATGAACTCGTCGGTCAAGCAGTCGCAAAAGGACGGCGCGACGATAGAGGACATTTCCGCCGGACTTTCAGTCAGCGTGGTCAAAAACGCGCTGTACAAGGTCATCCGCGCATCCAGCCCTGAGGAGCTGGGCCGCAGGATCGTGGTGCAGGGTGGTACTTTCTACAATGAAGCTGTTCTCCGCGCCTTTGAAAAAGAGATGGGTGTGGAGGTCATCCGCCCCGACATCGCGGGCCTGATGGGGGCCTACGGCGCGGCCCTGTTCGGCCAGCGCCAGAGCCATAAGAACCACCGGGAGACCTCCACCATGATGAGTCTGGCCGAGCTGGAAGCCTTTGACCAAAAGGTAGTCAGCGTCAAGTGCGGCGGCTGCGGCAACCACTGCCAGCTCACCATCAACACCTTTGCCGATGGCCGCAAGTTCATCTCCGGCAACCGCTGCGATAAGCCCGTGACCGGTAAGAGCGAGGACGACAGCCTGAATCTGTACGCCTACAAGCAGCAGCTGCTGGCCGGTTACAAGCCCGTGCCCGGCAAGCGCGGCTCCATTGGCATTCCGCTCTGCCTGAATATGTACGAGCTGCTGCCCTTCTGGCACACCTTCTGGACCAGATTGGGCTTTGCCGTGCACACCAGCCCGGTGTCCAGCCGGGGGCTGTATCTGGCCGGTCAGGCCACCATCCCCAGCGACACCGCCTGCTTCCCGGCCAAGCTGAGCCATGGCCATATCAAGGCCCTGAGCCAGATGCATCTGGATGCCATCTTCTACCCCTGCCTGACCTACAACTTTGACGAAGGACTGGGCGACAACCACTATAACTGCCCGATGGTGGCCTATTACCCTGAAGTTCTGGCAGGCAACTGCCCCGAGCTGGAGGGCCAGAAGTTTATCTATGACTATGTGGGCATCCACCGCCCCAAGGACTTTGTCCGTAAGATGGCAAAGGAAGTCCTGCCCAAATACTTCGGCGGCATTTCCGAACAGGAAGTGCAGGCTGCTGCCGATGCTGCCTACGCCGAGCACGAGGCCCACATGGCCCAGATCCGGGTCAAGGGCAGCGAGATCATTGATGAGGCACGCCGTCAGGGCAAGCGCATCATCGTGCTGGCTGGCCGCCCCTACCACGTTGACCCTGAGATCAACCATGGCATCGACCACCTCATCACCCGCCACGGCGCGGCTGTTGTCACCGAAGACAGCATCTCCAACCGGGTGGAAAAGTTCCCCACCAGTGTGCTGAACCAGTGGACCTATCACAGCCGCCTGTATGCGGCGGCCAAGTACTGCACCACCCAGAAGGATATGGATCTGGTGCAGCTGGTCTCCTTTGGCTGCGGCGTGGATGCCATTACCACCGATGAGACCCGCGAGATCCTGCAGGCAGGCAGCAAGCTCTACACCCAGCTCAAGATCGATGAGATCACCAATCTGGGTGCGGTCAACATCCGTCTGCGCAGCCTGTTCGCCGCTCTGGAGGAGCGCGACGAGGCGGCAGAGGAAAAGGCCGCCCCCAAGGCAGAAGCCTGATACATAGGAGGAACCTATGGAATACAATTATCCCAAATTTACCCCGGAGATGAAGCAGACCCACACCATCCTCATCCCCAACATGGCCTACCCAGTTCCGGCTGCTGGAATACGCCCTGCGCTACGACGGCTACAAGTGCGAGATCCTGGGCAACTGCGGCAGCGCCGTGGCACAGCTGGGCCTGAAATACGTCCACAACGACACCTGCTATCCGGCCCTGCTGGTCATCGGCCAGTTCCTGGATGCCCTGAACAGCGGCAAGTATGACCTGGATCACACGGCCCTGCTCATCACCCAGACCGGCGGCGGCTGCCGTGCTTCCAACTACATCCACCTGCTCCGCAAGGCTCTGGTCAAGGCGGGCTATCCCCAGATCCCTGTTGCCAGCCTGAACTTCTCCGGTCTGGAAAAAGACAGCGGCTTCCAGATGACCCTGCCGCTGGCCCGCCGCGCGCTGGCCTGCATTTTCTACGGCGATATGCTCTGTGCCCTGCGCAATCAGGTGGCCCCCTACGAGAACGAAAAGGGAGCCGCTGACCGGATGGTCGATCTGTGGGTCGAGCGTCTGGGCCGCGTTCTGCTGGCCGGCAAGGGCTTTACCGCCCGGGAAATGAAGCACACCTTCCCGCTCATTGCAAAGGATTTTGCGGCCATCCCCGTGACCCGGGTGCCCAAGGTCAAGGTGGGCGTAGTCGGCGAGATCTACGTTAAATACAGCCCCCTGGGCAACAACGATCTGCAGAAGTTCCTGGAGAGCCAGGACTGTGAGGTGAACTTCCCCGGCCTGATGGGCTTTGTGCAGTACTGCATCTTCAATATGGGCGAGGATCATGTCCTTTACGGCGGCAAGCTGGCCGTCAAGATGGGCACGGATCAATTGCTCAACTGGCTGGACAGTGTGGAGCGTGCCATGCTCCAGGCCACAGCCGATGCCGGGTTCTACGCCCCCGGCCCCTTCAAGGAGCTGGTGGAAAAGCCCCACGGCATCATTTCGCTGGGGGCCAAGATGGGCGAGGGCTGGCTGCTGACCGCCGAGATGATTGAGCTGGTGCAGGGCGGCTACGGCAACATCGTCTGTGCCCAGCCCTTCGGCTGCCTGCCCAACCATATCGTGGGCAAGGGCATGGTGAACAAGATCCGCGCCCTGTATCCCAGCGCCAATATCACCCCCGTGGATTACGACCCGAGCGCCACCCGCGTCAACCAGGAAAACCGCATCAAGCTGATGCTGGCAGTCGCCAAGGAGCGCCTGAACGCCCCGGCGCAGGCTGCCCCCTGACGGCAGAAGAAATCGCCGGTGGGGCTCCCCGGGTCGAGACTACGGTATAATTCTTTCTAAACAGCAACACTCCCCTTCGGGCAGGACCGTGTGCCGCACGGCTCCACCCGAAGGGGAGTGTTTTTTGTCTCAACTGCAGAGATACCGCCGCTCGAACTCCTCAGCCGGGATGGCCTTGGAAAACCAGAAGCCCTGCGCGCCGTCGCAGTCCAGCGAACGGAGGAGCTGCACCTGCTCCTCGGTCTCGATGCCCTCGCAGATGACGCTGTAGCCCAGCCGTTTGACCAGATGCACGATCTCCCGCAGGAAATCGGTGCCCCGCGCGTTGGAACTGCACCGGGTCAGGAAGCGTTTGTCCAGCTTGATGGTGTTCACGGGGATATCCACTATGTTGTTCAGCAGGGAACCGCCCGCGCCGAAATCGTCCAGCGAGGTCTGCATTCCATCGCTCTGGAAGGAGGAAAGCAGGCGCTTCACCCGGTCGTACTCCGAGACCACCGCCGTCTCGGTCAGCTCGATCTCCAACATCCGGGCGCTGATGTTGTGCTTTTCCAGAATTTCGCTGTACTCCTGGGTGGGGGCATCCTCCCGAGCCAGCACCGCCGAGGCATTCACCGCAATGGGCAGCAGCCGGTGCCCGGCCTGTGCATTGCGCTGCAGGAACTGGGCCACCTGCTCGAAGATGTACAGATCCAGATCCACGATGCGGCCTGTGGATTCCAGAATGGGAATGAACTGGTCGGGGTAGACCACGGTGCCGTCCGGCTTGATCCAGCGGGTCAGCGCCTCAGCTCCGATGACCGAGAGATCCTTGGGCGAGAACTTGGGCTGGAGGTACAGCTTGAACTCGCCGTTTTCAAGCGCCTGCGGCAGGCCGCTCAGCAGCTCACCGGTCAGGGTCTGCTTGACCTCCAGCTTTTTGTCAAACTGGACAGCAGACACGCGGGTGTTGCTGTGCACCTGCTTGCGGGCAAAATTTGCCTTGTCGATGGCGGCCGATGCGCTCAGGCAGCCGGGCTCAATGGCGTACACACCTATCCGCACCCGCAGGCGTACCTCCGGGTAATGCTGGGCCTGATACTGCTCAAACCGGTGGCAGAGCGTGTCTGCATAGTGGAGCGGGCCTTTCTCGTCGCGGCAGGAGAGGTAGAGCACGAACTGGTCGCCCACCACCCGGCACAGGTAGCACTCGCCCCAGTGGCGGGCCGCCTCGATGAGGGAATCGCTGAATTCTTTCAGCAGCTGATCACCGGTGGCGTAGCTGTATTTTTCGTTGAAGTATTTGAAGTTCTCGAAGTCACAGTAGAAGATCTGGAAGCCCTCGGCGTAGCCGCCGATGATCTTGTGGAAGACCTCCTCCTTGAAACGGGAAAAGGCCAGCAGGCCGGTCAGCCGGTCGAACTCGGGGGCAGAGGTCATGCCGCGGCTCACGGCGTTCACGGCCAGATGCTTGCTCAGGTAGGCGTTGATGATCTTGGTGATCTCGCCCAGCTCCCGGCGGTTCTGGGGAGTCCAGTACCGCTTGCTGCCGCACACTACATAGGCAATGGCACCCTGATACTCGCCCTCGCCGTACATGGCAGCGTAGACCACTGTCTGGGCCCCGCCCTGCATCAGCAGCGCGCGCCCCTGCGGCGAGTACATCCCCATGTTGTCGGCCTGCAGCACGGTGGTGCCGTATTCATCGTAGCTGTGGAACAGGGTCAGGAAGTCCTCCTTGGTATAGGATTCACCGTTCAGAGGCACCGGCTCCCCGCGGGGAGAGGTCCACTGGAACTGCCGGGAGATGCTGCGTTCCCGGATGCGGGTGTCCACAATGGTGATGCGGTCCAGTTGCAGCCGGATGCCGACGATCTTCAGGAAGAGGGGAATGGCGGTCTCAAAGCTATTGTTCTTCTCGAACAGTTCAAAGGCGGTGGAGATCAGGTCGTTGTGCAGGTAGCGTGCATCGATATCAGCCGTTTCCGGGGCGGCAGGAACCGCCTGGGCGTAGCGCCGCAGATTATCGCAGAATACATACTGGTTGCGGCCGTTCTGCTTGGCCTGATACAGGGCCCAGTCCGCGTTTTCGAACAGCTGGTCAAAGGAATAGCCCGCCTGTGTTTTCAGGCAGGAAGCAGGCACCAATGCTGCAGGTCATCCGGTAATCGTTTTCCCAGAACTTCACCTGCTGCACGGATTCCGACAGCTGGCGGGTCTTCTGGAGCAGGGTGGTGTTGGGAATATCCTTTCAGAAACACCACGAACTCATCACCGCCGAACCGCACCAGAATGTCGCTGGAGCGGAACAGGGTGCGCAGCAGCCGGGCAAACTCCTGCAGGACCTTGTCGCCGAACAGATGGCCGTAGCAGTCATTGACGTTCTTGAAAAAATCCAGGTCGATGACCAGCATTCCGCAGGAGGCATAGGGATCTTTGGCCTGCAGATAGCGGTCAATGAGCTCCTTGCCGGTGCGGTTGTTATACAGCTGGGTCAGGGGAATCGTGGCGGGCCTGCTCCAGCAGCTCCCGGGTCTGATTCTTCTGGTCGGTGATGTCCTTAGCGTAGCCTACATAGAGTGTGCCGCGGGCGGGGTCCTCGACCGGGCGGGCATCCACCTCCCGGGAATAATACACCCCCTCCGGCGAGAGAAAGCGCATCTCCAGCGGGCCGTACAGCTCACCGGTGAGCAGGGCGCGCATCTTCCAGCGGTCCTCGGCGAGGATCGTGGCGTGCTCCGGCTTCTCGGAGCTAAGGTAGGCATCCAGTGTCTCCAGCGTGCGGCTCCGGGTATCGTAAGCCCGCAGCTGATCCGGACGGGGGTCATATTCCAGCAGGAAAAACCACCGATGCACAAGAAAATGCATCAGCAGGGGATTGTTGATGATCGAATCGATAAACCGAACAGGGACATCCATGGCCGATTCCCCACTTTCCGCTTTTTAATCAGTATAACAAAATATGGAAGATGCATCAAGGCAAAACACAGAAATTTCATGGAAAGTGAAAGAAATTTTACAGAAAGCTCTGCCGGAAACGGTTTCGGTGCTCCCGCTCAGGCCGGAACGCCCCACAGCTCGATCGTGGCACCGGCGGCAAGCCGGACGTTGGTGTCCACGGTCAGGGTCAGCCTGCCGAGCTTCTGGCTGGCATCCACATTCTGGCCGCCGCTTCCGGCAGGCAGAACGACCGCAGGCGGTGCACCCGTGGTGCCGGATGCGGCAAAACAGAGATACTGGCCGAAGCAGGGAAATGCCTGAAAGCTGGCAAAGGGGCGGGTGGGCGGGCTGGACGAGCTGCTGGCAGCACAGGGGGCAGAAGCACTGAGCAGCTGGGCACCATCGCTGGTGCTGCACACCCAGTGCAGCGTGCCCTTGGATTGGCTGCTGCCTGCCTGAAACAGCACCTTCAGCGCCTGCAGTTCGGTGGGAAAGGTGCGCTCAAAGCTGGCAGCGGCGGCGTTCAGGGACACCTTTTCCAGCAGCTCCCATTGGCCGGGATCGCTGGGGTCACCCTTTGGGCCCTGGGGGCCAGGTTCTCCCTGGGGCCCTGCGGGCCGGGCTCTCCTTTGGGGCCGGTGGGTCCTGCGGCACCGGGTTTTCCCTGTGGTCCGGGGTCCCCCCTTTCGCCCCGGAATGCACCGCTTTCCACAGCTGCTTTCAGCCGGTCGAGCAGGGCCTGCCAGGCGGGCGTGCCGGGCTGGGGCAGGGTGCTGTCCTCCGTGCCGGAATTTTCGGCCACGCAGTAGCACACGTCCGCGCTGGTCAGGGTGCGGGTGCCATCGGTGCCCTCAAAGGTAATGCGCCGCTCCCCGGGCACAGCCGTGATGAGGGCGGGCACCTCCACAAGGCCGTCCACCACCAGCGTGGAGGAGGCAGCGCTCCCATCCGGCAGGTGCCAGAAGGCCCGTAGGGTCATGCCCTGCCACTCGCCGTCGGCTTCCACCCGCAGGGCGTAGATGCCCCGGTTTTTGGTGTAGCCGAAGCGGAGCAGGCCGTCGTACCCCTGCAAAGCAGCCCCGCCGCCCGATGATAAATGGATTTGACGTTCAATCATACAGTTTCACTCCTTTTGTCGTGGTTTTTGCGTTCAAAAAGCTTGACTTTGGTTAGAGTTTCCGGTAAGATTGTGAAAAGACCGCAGAGGGTTTGGTGGATAAAATCTAACCAAAGTCAGCTTGCAAGGCTATGATATCTGAACAAATTCAGAAAGTCAAGGGAAAATCTGAATCCGGTTAGAAAACCGGCGTTCTGCACAAGAAGGAGTGCAAAATTTGTGTTTTATGACTGCTACACGGCCCTGTGTCAGGCCAGAGGCATAGCCGCAGCCGGGCCGCGCAGGAGATGGGCTTGAGCAACTCCACAGTGACCAAATGGAAAAACACCGGGGGGCGACCCCTCGGGCGAGACGCTGGCCAGGGTGTCCGCCTATTTTGGTGTGCCGGTGGGGGAGCTGTTGGGCGAAGCCATCCCGACGGTGCAGGAGGAGCGGAAGCTGCCCGAAGGGGCTGTCCCGTTCGACCCCGCCCTTACGGCTCCGCTGCTGGGCACGGTGCGTGCAGGCCTGCCCATGTATGCGGAAGAAAACATTGAGGGCTACATCCCCATCACCCGGAAGGACGGGGCACGGTACTTCTGGCTCCGTGTCCGGGGCGACAGCATGAACGCCGTGGGCATTTCGGAAAACGATGAGATCCTGGTGCGGGAGCAGCCGGAGGTGGAAAACGGCCAGCTTGCCGTGGTGATGGTCAACGGCGATGAAGCCACCGTGAAATATTTCCGTCAGGAGGGGAACCTTGTGGTCCTGACCCCCAAAAGCTTCATGTGGCGTGCAATGGCGTAGAGCAGCACTTCCAGGCTGCTGCCTGGGCTGTGCTTGGCCAGCATCTTGATGAACTCCACGCCGATGACAATGTCCAGCGCCCGCTCAAGGAAGCCGCGGATCTCTACATCGTTGCCATCAAACAGCAGGCCCGGCATCCACTTGAGCAGAGGGATGAAGCTGAGCAGCAGGCCGATGAGGACGAGGCCGGACAACAGGATCTCGAGCAGGGTGGAGGCCTGAATGATGTAGCTGCGCAGTGCTTTGCGGCTGCGGCTCTCAACGTGGGCGGAGTGCGGGGTGTCGGAAGGATGGGACATGATGCAGCATCTCCTTTGCTCAAGATCGTGAAACGAAAAAAGCTGACAAACTTTTCTTAAGTCTAGCAAAGGATTTGAGCAAAGTCAATGAAATGTGCCGAATTTTCTGGGAATTACTGGACGGCTACATAGCCGGAGTGCTCAATGCAGGAACGGCCTGCATCGGTGGAGAGCCATTCGTAGATTCTGCGCTCCGGGCTGTCGGCAGTGGAATCCTGCAGGATGGCGGCATAGAATTCGTTGCACAGCGGGTAGCTCTGGTCGGCAATCGTCTCGTTGGAAGGGGTCACGCCATCCACGGCCAGCAGCCGCAGACCGGGCTTGGAGTACATCTGGTCGATGTAGTAGTAGACCGAGAAACCGATGGCGTTGGCAGAGTTGTTATACTCTGCAATGCTGTCCACCAGCTCACCCATGGCGGTGGGGGCCAGCTCAGTGGGGGCCTCCATCAGCGGACCGCCCTGGATCAATAGCTTCTGGAACAGGGTCTGGCTGCCGGAGTCTGCCCGCCGCTGGAAGGCAATGATCTCCTGATCCTTGCCGCCCACATCTTTCCAATTGGTGATCGTTCCGGCGTAGATGTCCTGCAGCTGCTGCTGGGTCAGGCCGGTCACGGGGTTGTCCTCGTTGACGATGAACACCAGTGCGTCCCGGCCAATGGCCTTCTGCTCCAGCGGGTCACCGTCTGCCTTCAGCTCCTCCTTGACGGATTCCGGGGCCTCGTAGGCGATGATGAGCTTGACCGAATCGCCGTAATTATTGCCATACAGGCCCAAGTTGCGCCAGGCCTGGGCTGTGGTGTTGGTGGTCACGGCGCTCCGGGCGGTCTCCAGATCCAGCCCGGTGGTGTCGGCCATGATCTGTGCGATCAGCGGGATGCAGGCTGTGCTGCCATCCGTAATGGGGAATTCATCCACGCTCAGGATGGGCTGTTCGGGCATTTCACTGGCGGCAGAAGAGGAGGGTGCCTCAGAATCAGGCTGAGACGGTGCCGCCCCCGAATCAGAGGAGGCAGGCACGGTATTGCAGGCAGAGAGCAGGGCGGCCGTGGATGCCAGACCCAGACCGGTCAGGAACGCGCGGCGGGAAATTTTGACAGTACGCATGGAAAAACCTCCTTAGAAGAAACCGTTGTCCATTTCGTCGTTGCTGGAAGCGAAGATGCTCTCGGCGTAGAGCCACTGGCCGGTCAGGTCCATCCAGCCGCTCTCAAAGCCCTTGACGGCAGCGAACACGCCCTCGGGCAGGCCATTGACGCTGTTGGCATAGTACCCGGCACAAGTGCGCAGACCGCTTACCACCACATCGCCGTCGCTGTCCAGAACATCGTAGAGCCAGCTGCTGCCAGGGCCGTTGTAGCAGCCGTAGAAGTAGATGCCGTCCTCAGTGGAGAGCAGGGGCGAGTAGTAGTTGTAGGTCTCATTCAGATTGGCCGGGTCGAGGGTCTTGTGGATGCCGTCCGGCCCGCAGATGTGGATGGCCGTTGCGTCGTAGCTGTCGTTGTCATCCTGCTCGACCCAGGCCCAGCCGTTCTCGGGGTAAATATGGGTACGCACCTGATTTTCCACCGGGTCGATGGTGGTATCGGTCAGCAGAACACCGGTCTGCAGGTCGAACACCCGCACGGTGCCGTCTACGGCATAGATGGCCAACGTGGTATCATCCGTATTGGCATCGTAAAGGTTTTTCTCCTCGCCGGTGAGCAGGTCGTGGAACAGATACCGCCCCGCCATTTCGGGGGTGAAGGCATCCGGTTCCGTGATCGCCACGCCGGGCACATAATACCGGATGGGCTGGTCATATTCGCAGAGCACGGCGCTTTGCTCCGTGCTGACCAGATCCACCAGCTGGTATCTGCCGTTGTTGTACAGGCTGACCGTGCCCGCGCCGGTGTACTGCTGGTAACCGGTCAGCTCCTCGCCGGTGGCGGGGTCGTACAGGCTGTCGGCACCCGTCGTGCCATCCTCGTTGTAGTGGCTCACCACCAGCCAGTCGGTGGGGGCAGAGCTGTCGCTGCTGCTGGCGTAGAAGCTGGAAAGGGCAGACAGCTCTGCCTGATAGACCACCTCGCCCTGCCGATCCTGCACCTGTACAGCGCGCAGTAGGGGGCAGGTCATCGCCCCATTCGTTTTCCTGCACATAGTCTGCCGGGACATTGCAGACTTCAAAGGCCAGATAGCTGCCTGCTATGCTGCATCCGTAGGCGTTTTCGGGCACAGCCAGCTCCTCGCCCGTGGCAAGGTCGATCACCCGGCAATCGCCTGCGGCGTGGTTGTTGTAGGGGGCATAGGCCATCTGTTCCGGTGCTGTCTGACCAGCAGGCTGCCGGTCAGGACAGCATCGTAGGCACGGTCAAAGGTCAGGATCTCCTTGCCACTGCGGTCGCACAGGGCGGTTGCCCGCCCGGTGGGGGTGCCAGGGGCTGACCACTGCCGCATATAGTAGCGGGCCGTGCCGGTCAGGGTGTCGGGCACCAGATACACGGTCTCACTGCTGGCGGCCTGATACAACACGGTATTGCCGCAGAGCACGGTATTGCCGCCGTTGGAGCCGTTGCTGTACAGGATGCGCAGCTTGCCGTCGTCCAATGAAGCTGCAGCGGGGCCGGGCGCTTCCTCAGCCTGCGCGGGCTTGGAATCGGGCAGGGGGGCGAGGCCGGAGGCAGCAGGGAGCAGGAGGCCAGCAGCCCTGCCGCGGCAGACAGGCTGAGCACTGCACAGCCGATGCGGAGAACAGAACGTTTCATAAGCGTACCTCACAGGTTTGGCAGAATTTAACTTTCCTATCCTGATTATAATACGAATAAACCGGACGTTCAATTGCAATCGAACGTCCGGTTATGGTTACAGTTTTGTTACAGGGTTCACTCAGGCCTTGGCAGCCTCGGCTTCGTCCATCCGCACCAGCTGATGCAGGAAGGGGAAGAGGAAGGGTACAGTGACAAAGAAGGTCAGCACATCGGCGATGGGCTGGCAGATCTCAACACCCAGCAGCCCAAAGACCCGGGGCAGGGTGAGGATGAGTGGGATAAAAAACACGCCCTGACGGCAGCAGGCCAGAAAGGTGGCCCGGCTCGATTTGCCGATGGACTGGAACAGCATGTTGCCCGCCACGATCACGGGCTGCAGCAGCATGGCAAAGCACTGGAAGCGGAAGGCGGGCAGGGCCACGGCGGTGACTTCGGGATCATCGCGGAAAAGGCGGATGAGGGTCTCGGCATTGAACCAGCAGACGGTAAGAATGACAGAGAGGAAGCAGAAGCTGGCTGCCATGGTGAACAGGCAGGCCTGCTGCACCCGGCGGTACTTTTGGGCACCATAGTTGAAGCCTGCCACCGGCTGAAAACCCTGACCGGTGCCGATGGCCACCGAGATGATGAACATGAAGATGCGGGAAACGATGCTCATACCGGCCACGGCAGCGTCGCCATAGCCGCGGGCGGCGATGTTCAGCAGCATTCCGCCAATGCTGTTCAGGCCCTGACGGCCAAAGCTGGGCATACCGGTCATCAGGATGGTGCCGAACTCCGCCGGGCTGTGGGTGACTGCCGTGATCCGGAACTGGCTGACCGTTTTGCCCCGCAGGAACATGGAAAGCAGGATGCAGAAGCTGATGGTCTGGCTCAGAGCGGTGGCAATGCCGGCACCGGCGGTGCCCATGCCCAGCCCAAAGATGAGCAGCGGGTCCAGCGCGATGTTCAGCACGCCGCCGGTGACCAGACCGATCATGGCAAAGCTGGCCTTGCCCTCATAGCGCAGGATGTTGTTCATCACCAGACTGGACATCATAATGGGAGCGGCCAGCAGGATGTACCGCGCGTAGGCGCAGGCATGGGGCAGGATGGTCTCGGTGCTGCCCAGCAGCATCATAAAATCGGGCAGGGTGAGCAGGCCTGCCGCTGTGATGATGCCGCCGAACACCAGCGCCGTGAAGAAGCTGGTGGAAGCAAACCGGGTGGCGGCATCGGTGTTCTGGCTGCCCAGGCTGCGGCTGATGATGCTGCCGGAGCCGTGGCCCAGCATAAAGCCCAGCGCCTGGATAATGGCCATCAGGCTGGAAACGATGCCCACCGCGCCGGATGCGCTGGTGGAGATCTGGCCCACAAAAAAGGTGTCGGCCAGATTGTAGATGCTGGTGATGAGCATGCTCAATATCGTGGGAGCCGCCAGACTCAGGATCAATTTCGGGATGGGAGTCTCCGTCATTTTGCGGAACTGCTCCGCGCTGCGGTCGGCATTTGCCATGAAAAAACCTCGCTTTCTCTTTGACACGATCTTTACATAAAAAAATTCACACCCAGTATACCGCAGGAACTGTTTTGTATCAACCAATTCCTTGCCGGGGTTATTGCAGCAAAAGACCGCCCTGCCCGGCGGCAGAGCGGTCTTGGGTCATGGAAAAGAAGCGGAATATTACAGAGTTTTGCAGAACTCCTTCAGGTAGGCACGGAAAGCCTCGCCGATCTCGGGGTGCTGCAATGCCAGCTCCACCTGAGCCTCCACCACGCGGAGCTTGTTGCCCATGTCGTAGTGGGTGCCGGTGAACTCCACAGCGGTCATGCCGCCGCAGTTGCGGGCATACTCGGCCATGGCATCGGTCAGCTGGATCTCGCCGCCTGCACCGGGCTTGGTGTGGGCGAGGATATCGTAGATCTCAGGGGTCAGCAACACACGGCCCAGAATGGAGTAGTTGCTGAACTCCTGGCCCTTCTTGGGCTTCTCGATCATGTCATCCACGAAGAAGTAGTTGTCGTGGAGGGGGGTGGTCTTCAGGCTGCAGTAGCGGCTCACATCGGCCCAGGGCACGGCAGCCACACCGGCCACCGGGCGGCCAAACTCCTCATAGGCGCGGATGAGCTGGGCGCAGACAGGGTCCTCGCCCCAGATCACGTCGTCGCCGTAGATCACCACGAACGGGTCGTCGCCGGTAAAGGCCTTTGCTACGCTGACGGCGTGGCCCAGGCCGAGGGTCTGCTTCTGGCGTACAAAATAGATGTTGGCCAAATTGGAGATGCCAAGGCATTCCTCCAGCATCTTTTCCTTGCCGGGGGCGGCCAGCTTCTCTTCCAGCTCCGGGCTGCGGTCAAAATGGTCCTCGATGATGCTCTGGTTGCGGCCCAGAATGATCAGAATGTCCGTGATGCCGGACTTGACGGCTTCCTCCACCAGATACTGGATGGCGGGCTTATCCACGATGGGGAGCATCCCCTTGGGCATGGCCTTGGTGGCGGGCAGCACACGGGTGCCCAGACCGGCGGCAGGGATGACAGCCTTCGTAACTTTTTTTCATGGTTCGGAACTCCTTCATCATATCATTTCAGGCTGAACGCTCAGCCGTAGACCAGATGGATCAGGGCATCCACATTGGGGCCAAGCAGCAGGGTGAACGCGCTGCCGATGACCATGAGCAGGACCAGACAACCGAGCACGGCGGCCCAGCTGGTGCCGCCGCCCTGCGCGCAGAGCACGGCTTTGCGCTGTGCCGCGTCCGGGAACTCCGCGCGGATGCGGCGGATCTTCTCGGCGGCGCTCTGGCGGTAGAGCCACTTGCCATACAGGCCGCGCACGATCATCAGCAGGAAGCTGAGCACCGAGCAGACCCGGGAAAGGGTGAGCAGGGTGGAGGTGGAAAGCCCCGGGGCCAGGCTGCTGTCCGTGATCTGCAAAAGGTCAATGAAGGTGGGCAGGGCCAGCACCAGCTCGGCGGCCAGAAAGGCAAACGCGGGCTTCCACGCCTTGCGGTAGAAGAAATAGAACGGGCCGAACAGCATGGCCGAAAAGCTCATGGAGGTCTTGGTGTGGGACAGCTGCATCCGGCAGTAGGCGCTCAGGTAGGCAGGGGAAGCCGGGCCGATGAAATCCGCCCAGTCCTTGCAGGGGATGCCGTCCATGACCTCTTCCTTGCCAAAAGCCGCCTGATAAGTCTGACGCAGCGGATCTACCTGCGGGGCTCCGGTCTCCTGGAACTGGCGGTAAAAGGTGGAGTAATCAAACTCCTCGCTGTGCTCGTCCGAATCGGCACGGTCGGCGGGCTCCTGTGCCCCCTCCGGGGGCAGGGCCGCACCGCAACAGCGGCAGACAGATTCACTGCGCAGGGTGCGCTCGCCGCAGGCAGGGCAGGTGCACAGCTCACTTTCCTGATAAGGGAACTTCCACTCGTATCCGGCGGCGTGGGCCGGGGCATGGATGCAGCGGCCGAGCTTTTCATAACAATCGCGGTGATAAGGCGCGCCGCAGTCGGGGCAGACAACGATGTCGTCCTGCAGTGTCAGCGGCTTGCCGCAGCCCTCACAGGGGCAGCCATAATATTTGGGCATAAGATCCTCCCGGTATGCTAGTTGAACTTATTATACTCCCTTAAAAGAGAAAAAGAAAAGGCAAAAATCTTCAAAATTCCAGTAGGTTGAGTATTTTTCCTCTTTACTTTATCATGGATTCTGGGTATACTAATGAAGTATCTGTGTATAAACTGTATCTTTTGAGGGATTCTTAAAATATGATTACTACTGACGAACTGAAAGTGCAGCTGGCCGATTACGGTACCGCTGTGAAGGACCTGGAGGAAGCGCTGGCCATCGACGCTTCCCGCAAGCGCGTGCAGGAGCTGGAGCACACCATGAGCCGCCCCGGCTTTTACGATGACGCTGAGCTGAGCAAGAAGGTCTTTGATGAAGTGGGCGACTTGAAGGGCAAGCTGAACCGCTTTGAAAAGCTGCAGGGCCTGTACGATGATGCCGAGACCATGCTGATGATGCTGGACGAGGAGTACGACCCCGACATGGTGCCCGAGGCAGAGGAAGCCGTGAACGCTGTGGGCAAGGCCGTGGACGAGCTGCAGCTGATGACCATGCTGAACGGTGAGTACGACCACAGCAACGCGATCCTGACCTTCCACGCCGGTACCGGCGGCACCGAGGCGCAGGACTGGGCCGAGATGCTGTACCGTATGTACAACAAGTGGGCACAGGCACACGGCATGACCGTGGAGGTGCTGGATTATCAGGACGGCGATGAGGCCGGCATGAAGAGCGCTTCCATGATGGTCAAGGTGCCAACGCCTACGGCCTGCTGAAAAGCGAGAACGGCGTGCACCGTCTGGTCCGCGTGTCTCCCTTTGATGCCAACGCCCGCCGCCAGACCAGCTTTGCCTCTCTGGAAGTGATGCCTGAGCTGGACAACACCATTCAGGTGGACATCCGCCCTGAGGACATCGAGATGCAGGTGTTCCGCTCCTCCGGTGCCGGCGGCCAGCACATCAACAAGACTTCTTCCGCAGTGCGTCTGATCCACAAACCCACCGGTGTCGTGGTCAGCTGCCAGACCCAGCGCAGCCAGTTCCAGAACCGTGACTACGCCATGGAAATGCTGAAGGCAAAGCTGTATCAGATCGCAAAGCAGCAGCACATGGACAAGATCGACGACATCAAGGGCGTGCAGAAGGAGATCGCCTGGGGCAGCCAGATCCGTTCCTATGTGTTCATGCCCTACACCATGGTCAAGGATCACCGCACCAACTACGAGACCGGCAATGTCGATGCCGTGATGGATGGTGATCTGGACGGCTTCATCTTTGCTTACCTCAAGGCCGCCAGCCGCGGGGAGCTGCAGGACACCTAAAATTTGTCATAAAATGTCAGAGGGACCTCGCCGTTGGGCGGGGTCCCTCTTTTGGTTACAGGTGCAGATATTTTCCGGTGATGCTGGCGGGATCGGCGGCCACCTGCTCCGGTGTGCCGCAGGCCACGATGCGTCCGCCGCTCTCGCCGCCGCCGGGGCCAAGGTCCACGAGATAGTCGGCGTTGCGGATCACATCCAGATCGTGCTCAATGACCACCACAGTGGCCCCGCTGTCAATGAGACGCTGGAACACGCCCAGCAGGGTGCGCACGTCCAGCGGGTGCAGCCCGATGGTAGGCTCGTCGAATACAAACACGGTGTCGGCCTGCCCTTTGCCCATCTCGCTGGCGAGCTTGAGCCGCTGGGCCTCTCCGCCCGAAAGGCTGGGCGTGGCCTCGCCCAGAGTCAGGTAGCCCAGCCCCAGGCTGGAAAGGGTCTGCAGCCGGCTGGCCACCAGCTTGAGGTCGGCACAGGCGGCAAGGGCTTCGTCCACGCTCATCTCCATCAGGCGGGGCAGGCTCTCGGCCTGGGTGCCGTCCTTCCGGGTGCGGTAGAGGGCGGCGGCATCCTTCTGGTAGCGGGAGCCGCCGCATTCCGGACAGGGAATTTCCACATCCGGCAGGAACTGCACGTCCAGGCTGATGATACCGGTCCCGTCGCAGCCGGGGCAGCGCAGGCGGCCCGTGTTGTAGGAAAAATCGCCCGCCTTGTAGCCCTTCTCCTTGGCAAGGGGGGAGCGGGCGTAGATCTTGCGCAGCTCATCGTGGACATTGGCATAGGTGGCCACCGTGGACCGAACATTGATGCCGATGGGTGTTGCGTCAATGAGCTTGACCTGCGCAATGCCAGGTGCCGTGATGCTTTCCACATGGGCGGGCAGAGCTTCGCCCTTGGCGGCGGCCTCCAGCGCGGGGATCAGGCTTTCCAGCACCAGCGTGGTCTTGCCGGAACCGGACACGCCGGTCACCGCAATGAGCCGTCCCTTGGGCAGCCGGACTTCCAGCGGTTTGACGGTGTGGATGGCCCGGGTGCGCAGGGTGATGGTGCCCAGCGCAAAGAGCTCCGCCTCTGGGGTGCGGGTGCGGGCTGAGAGGGTGTGCAGGTCGGCAAGGAAGGGGCCGATGCGAGAGGCCGGGCTTTGGGCCACCTGCTCCACAGTACCCTGTGTCAGGATGGTGCCGCCGTTTTCACCGGCACCGGGGCCCATCTCAATGAGCCAGTCGGCATCCCGCAGGATCTCAGTGTCGTGATCCACCAGCACAATGGAGTTGCCGTCCGCGATCAAGTCATGCATCACGCCCCGCAGGCCCTCGATGTTGGAGGGGTGCAGACCGATGGAGGGTTCGTCCAGCACATAGAGCACGCCGGTGGTGCGGTTGCGCACCGAGCGGGCCAGCTGCACCCGCTGGCGCTCCCCTGTGGAAAGGGTGGCGGCCTCCCGGTCAAGGGAGAGGTAGCCCAGCCCCAGATCCAGCAGGCGGGCAGCGGTGGCCTGAAAGGACTCGCAGATGCTTTCAGCCATGGGGCGCATCTCCACGGGCAGGGAGGCGGGTACACCCTCCACCCACTGCACCAGCGTGTCCAGCGTCATGCGGCAGGCATCGGCCAGCCCGATGCCCCGCAGCCGGGGAGCCCGGGCCGCGGCGTTCAGGCGGGAGCCGCCGCACGCGGGGCAGGGGCCCTGCTTCAGGAACCGCTCCACCCGCTTCATGCCCTTTTCATCCGTCACCTTGGCAAGAGCGTTCTCCACGGTATAAACGGCGTTGAAGTAGGTGAAATCCATTTCGCCCGCCGCGCCGGTCTTGCTGTTCTGGTAGAGCAGGTGCACTTTTTTGGCGGGGCCGTGGAACACCATGTCACGCTCTTCCGGGGTCAGCTCCCGGAAGGGAACGTTGGTGCGCACGCCCATCTTTTCGGCGATCTCCTTCATCAGCGACCACATCAGGGTCTGCCAGGGCAGCACCGCGCCCTCGTTGATGGAAAGGCTCTCGTCCGGCACCAGAGTGGATTCGTCCACCACCCGCACGATGCCGGTGCCCTCGCAGTCTGGGCAGGCTCCGGTGCTGTTAAAGGCGAACTGCTCCGCGCCCAGCACCGGCACCTGCGCGCCGCACCGGGGGCAGTAGAGCGGGATCTCGGCCGCAATGTTCAGGCTGGGCGGCACCATGCAGCCGCAGCTGGGGCAGGGGTAGTGGGAGAGCCGGGAGAACATCAGGCGCAGGCTGTTCAAAAGCTCGGTCATGGTGCCAAAGGTGGAGCGCATCCCGGGCACGCCGGGCCGCTGGTGGAGGGCCAGTGCGGCGGGCACATAGCGGATCTCGTCCACCTGCGCCTTTTCGGCCTGGGTCATCCGGCGGCGGGTGTAGGTGGAAAGGGCCTCCAGATAGCGGCGGGAGCCCTCGGCGTAGAGCACGCCCAGCGCCAGTGAGGACTTGCCGGAACCGGACACGCCCGCAATGCCGACGATCTTGTGGAGCGGCACATCTACGTCGATGTTCTTCAGGTTGTGCACCCGCGCGCCCCGCACCCGGATGGCGGCGGGGAGAGCAGAACTGGATTCGTGGTTCATCGTATCTCCTTTCTCTGAATGGGGTCACAAAAAGGCTCCCCCACAGGGGAGCCGGAAAGATCATAAACCGAGGGGATTGAACCGCTGGTGTTCGAGCTGGTCGATCACCGCCTGGGCTGCCGGTGCAATGGGGGCGGGCACTGCAGCGGGGCGGCTGAGGTAGTAGCCCTGCAGCAGATCCACGCCCAGACCGATGACGGTGCGCAGCTGGGCCTCGGTCTCAATGCCCTCGGCGATGAGTTTCATACTGCGGGCGTGGGCGTAAGCCACAATGTTGGAGACGATCTGCTGCTTGTCACGGTCGGTGTCGATCCCGCGCACAATGGAAATGTCGATCTTGATGTACCGGGGCGAGAGCTCCAGCAGATTCAGCTCGTTGCTGTAGCTGCTGCCGTAGTCATCCAGCGCAAAGGAGCCGGAGAAGCCCGGAATGTTCCGCTTCCGTTCCAGACATGCGCGGTCCAGATCTTCCTGTTCGGTGATCTCCACCACCAGCCGCTTGAGCAGCTCGGGGTAGCGCTGAGCATATTCCTCCACATCCTCAACCGTCAGGCTGACATTGGCGATGGAGTTGATGAAGAGCAGGGCATCGCTCTGGAGCAGACCCTGTGCCTGCAGGCGCTGGAAGATCTCGCTGGAATGGAACACAGTGATCCGTTCGATCTCATACAGGCGGCCTGTCTCATGGGCCAGCTGCATGACCTGAGCGGGGGAGTGCAGGGGTAGGCAGATCGACCCGCATGAGGGCCTCGTAGGCTGCGACCCGGCCGCTACGGGCAGAGCAGATGGGCTGGAAGTGGTAGGACACCAGCTCCTCCTGCAGCAGGAGCTCAAAGTCCTGCTGGGTCTGGGCGGCGTATGCCTCCTGATGGTAGCTGCCGATATCAAAATCACACATGCGGCCCTTGTGGGAATGCTTGACCTGATACATGGCAAAGTCGGCATATTTTTTCAGGGTGAGCAGGTCGTGGCCATCCGTGGGGTACCAGGCAATGCCGCCCGAGATGCTGATGTGCAGCTGCCTGCCGTTGGGCAGGATGGACACGCTGCGCTGCAGGGCGGCACTCAGCAGCTCCAGCTGGGCGCGGAGCTGTGCCTGATCCTGATAGCCATAGAAGAAGATCAGGAATTCATCGCCCGAAAGGCGGGAGCAGATGGTGTTGGCGGGCGTATTGGCCGCAAAGCACTGGCCGGTCTGGCGGATGTACTGGTCGCCCCAGTCGTGGCCGTAGGTATCGTTGATCTGCTTGAGGTTGTCCAGATCCATCATCAGCAGGGCGGCACAGCCCAGCTTTTCGGGCTGCTGGAACAGCGCGTCACAGGCGCGGTCAAAGGCACGGCGGCGGTACAGGCCGGTCAGGGTGTCGTAATCGCGCTCGTGCTCAATGCGCTGCTGCTCCAGCACCGTGGTGGTCATATCCTCAGCCAGACCCACCTCGGAGGCACCTTCACCCAGGATATGGGTGATGCGCATGGTGATGTAGTGGGTGCTGCCGTCAGGCTGGGGGATGGCAAAGACCTTGTTGTTGGCCGGGGACAGGCGGTAGAACCACCGCTGCTCCAGTGTGCCCATCAGGGCGCGGAAAGCCTTTGGCGTGAGCGGATCGGGCTGCTCCTGCGCAAGGCCCAGCATGGAAGAAGTTATCAGTCACATAAACGCTGTCATCGCGCAGCTCATAGCCGCCCAGCTCCGCACTGGCCAATTTCATAATGCGCAAAAAGCGGGTGGAGGAGTCCAGCACGTCTTTGCTCAGCTGGGTAAAGGCGGAGGAGAACTGATCCAGCTCCCGGATGCCGGTGGCGGACAGATGCGGGATGGCGGAGGAATCCGCTTCGGCAGCGGCTACCTCAGCCGAGAGCTTAGCAACGGGCCGGGCCAGCCGCCTGCTGACCAGCCAGCTGCAAACAAAGCCGACGGCCAGCGTGATCAGCATGATGAAGGAGAACAGCTGCTTCAGCCGCTGGGCGAAAGCAAAGAGCTGCACCGCGGGAACGGAGCCCACGAGAAGCCAGTGCTTTCCCGAGAAAGGGGCGTTCCGGCTGTAGAGGTTCAAGGGGGAGACCGAAGCAATGTAGAGGGCATTGCTGAAGAGGTAGCGGTGGGTATGGGCACTGTGGAGGCGCAGCGTAAGGCTTTCGTCCGCAGAACCAGGCTGCCCGTCGCAGTGGGAACGGAGCACCGGACGCAGCTGCAGTTCAGAGGCAGAGAGCTCCTCCGTATCGGTCACGGCAAGGAAATAGGTGCCGTTGTTCTGCAGCTCAGAGCAGGGCAGGTTCTCCCACAGGTAGTCGGCCAGCAGTTCCACGCCGATCACGCCGTAAACGGTGCCGTCCGGCAGGATCAGGGGCTGGCTGTAGGCAATGGCCTCGTGGGTGTCCCCGGGCACCAGATAGGATTGTGAGGTCCAGTGGCCATAATCGGAGGCGGCAAGGCTGGCTCCGTCTTTATAGGCGGCCTGGAAAGGGGGATAAAGGAAGCCCCGGTTTCCCAGTGCCCGGTAGCGGATGGCGGGGCCCAGCTGTTGTCCGTGGCAATGGAGAGGGACTGCACCAGCTGGGCCGGTGCCCGCACAAAGGTCAGGTCGGCGTTGCGCTGGGAGGGAGCGGCATCCGGGTCAAGATCCCGCAGGTAGATGGCGGGCAGCCGGCTGTCCTGCTTCCGCTTGTCCAGTCATGGGTGTTCAGGATAAGGAACACGCCGGTCACCGACTTGATGCGCAGGGTGCTGATGAGCTCCGGCGCGGCGGCTTCCAGCAGGGGATAGGCCGCGTCGCTGCTGCTGTCCAGCGTGCTCAGGCTGATCTCTCCCTCGTCCAGAAGCTGCTGGGTCAGGCCATTGATGGCATCGGAAAGGCTGGTCAGCTCCTGTGCATCGTGGAAGATGGACTGAAGATACCGGCTGCGGTTGTCCACCTGCATGGCAAGGATATCCTCGGCGTTCTGGTTCAGCTGGGGGCCAAGCCGGGTGACGTGGACGGCAAAGGTCAGCAGCAGGAACTCCACCGCCAGCACAGCCAGCAGGGAGAAAAGGATGGTGCCGAAGATAGAATGGCCCGTCTGAGGGGCCTTCTGGCTGTGCGGCTTGCGGTTCTGCATCTGAGAGTCTCTCCTTTTGTGGTTGTTCCAAGGGCATCTCAGCCCGCAAAGGCGCTGAGAGCGGCCAGAGTCTGGTCGTACCAGGCTTCAAAATAGGCGTCGGTCAGAAACTCGGCTTCGGCTTCCTCGGGGGTCTGCCCGGCAGCCAGCCGCTCCAGCACCGTGGCACGGTCGGCAGTGACACGGTCCTCCAGCGCGTACTGCAGGGTATTGCGGGCGCGCAGGGCAGCCGGAAAGGCATGGGTGGTGTAGAGCTTGCTGCGATCGATGGCATCAATGGACAGGTTCAGCACCTTGTGGATCCTGTCGGAGACCGTCAGGCCGCTGTTCTCAAGGGCAGACATGCTGTTGGCGGCATAGGTCACGGGCATATAGCCGGACTGCACCGAGAACTGCAGGTTGTTTTCCGGCTGGGTGAACCATTTCAGAAAGGCAACGCAGGCACTGATCTCGTCCTCGGTGCCCGGGATGACTACCATGCCGGCCCCCCTGCTGGACGGCCACCGGCTCACAGCCTGCAAAGCTGGGGCAGGGCAGCGCGGCCATCTCGATGCCGTGGCTCTCGGTGTCGCTGGTCAGTACCTGGGTGGGGAAGAAGGAAGCGCTGGAGGAGGAACCGACATAGGCCAGCAGGCTGCCGATCTTGATATCGTCGCTGCGGAACTTGCCGCTGGCACTGCACCAGCCCTTGATGTAGGGGACATAGTAGTTATCCCACAGCTGCGGAGGGTCGGCTTGTCAAAGTGCAGGGTCATCACGCCGTTCTCGGCATCAAAGATGGTCGTACCCAGTTCCTGTGCGCCGCAGAGCAGGTAATTGGTCAGCGCGTCGCGGCCATACAGGGCCTTGCCGTCGTTGGGCGCAGCCGTCTGGGCATCGGTCCAGTCGTAGTATTTGTGTGCGGCCTCGTTCAGCCCCTCCACGGTGGAAAGATCCGCATAGGTCACGCCTGTGGCCTCGGCAAAGGGGACAAAGTCGGTGACGTTCAGGTAGAGCAGCTCAGTGGACTTTGCAATGGGAAAGACCTTGAGCTCCCCGTTGTTCATCAGGTCACCCTCTTCGAGAAACCCGGCGATATAGGCGGACTTCTCTTTTTCGGTCAGGTAGGGGCTCAGGTCAACGGCAAGGCCCATCTGATCCAGCGTAAAGGCGGTGTCTGCGTAGGAGGAGACGATGTTGGGCAGCTTCTCAGCACCCACCTTGCCCTCGGCGGCGGCCAGCACGCTGGTCTCCAGGTCGTTCACGCTGCCCTGACTGGAGCTTTCGACCCAGATGTTCTTCTCTTTGCCCACGGTGGAGTTGAACTGCTCCACCAGCTGGTTGAAGCATTCCAGCTGATCGCCGTTGTAGTAGGTCCAGATCGTGATGGTGGTGGGCAGCTTGCTTCGGCCGCAGGCAGTGCCGCCCAGCGCCACGGCGGCGCACAGCAGCAGACTGACGGCAGAACGAAGGATTCGTTTCATTGACTTATTTCTCCCATTCCGACAAAACGGCTCACGGAAAAAATCGTACGGCGCGTCCTGTCGTTTCTGAAATGATACCAGACGAAAATATTGTAACACTTTTTCGGGGCGGGGGCTACTGATTTTTGAAAAAACACCCGAAAGCAGACGAAAAAAGAAAGAATCTCTGGCCTGCGCTTCCATTTTTCGTAAAGTCCGGATATAATACAAGCATAAAATACAACAAAAAGAATGGGAGAGCTTATGGCGCAGAAGAAGGACGAGGGCCTGAACGGCAACGAAAAGATCGAGCAGGCGGTCCGCCAGCTGCAGCAGGAGCCCACACAGGAACAGCTGGCCCACACCCTTACTGTGATCCGTCGGCGGATGCGGGAAAACGGACAGGTCGTGGTGGCGGTGGAGCCGAACCCGGCCAGTGAACAGATGCAGCTGCGGACCATCCGGACGGCCGATGGCGCAAGCTGGTGGTATGCATTCACCAGCTTTGACGAGGAAATGAAGGGAGCCGAGCCGGTGCAGTCCACCTTTCTGGTGGAGTTTGAAAAGCTGTTGGATGCCGCACTGCAGGTGCCGGAGATCCAGGGCATCATCCTGAACCCCTGGAACCGCACCATCCAGCTGGACAAGACCCTGCTCCGGATCATCAAGGGATAAGCACGAAAGGGCCCGCCTGCCGCATTTTGGTGCGCGCAGACGGGCCCTTTTTATATGGTAAAGAAAGAAGGAGAATGGCAGATCAGGCTGCGTCGGTGCGGTCCTTCTTGAGCAGGCTCAGGATCACGGCACCCACCACGCTGCCAGCGGCCAGAGCCACGCAGTAGAGCAGGGCATGATCGACCACGGGGAACACGAAGATGCCGCCGTGGGGGGAGCGCGCAGGGCGCAGCCGAAGGTCATGGAGAGGGCACCGGCCAGCGCGGCACCGGCCACACAGCTGGGCAGGACGCGCAGCGGGTCGGTGGCGGCGTAGGGGATGGCACCCTCGGTGACGAAGCACAGGCCCATGACATAGTTCACAATGCCGTTGCGGCGCTCGTCAGGAGTCCACTTCTTGGGGCAGAAGGTGGTGGAGAGGGCGATCGCGATGGGAGGAACCATGCCGCCCACCATGACAGCGGCCATGACCTCGTAGTTGCCGGAGGCCAGTGCGGCAGTGCCAAAGACGTAGGCAGCCTTGTTGAAGGGGCCGCCCATGTCAATGCTCATCATACCGGCAACGATGGCACCCAGCAGGACTTTGGAGGTGCCGCCCATGGCGTTGAGGCAGTTGGTCATGGCGGTGTTGATCATGCCCATAACCGGGTTGATGCCGCACATCACGGCACCGATGATGAGGATGCCGCCCAGCGGGTAGATCAGCATGGGGCGGATGCCGTTGAGGCTGGCGGGGAGCTTTTCGGTGATCTTCTTCAGGAACTCGACCACATAACCGGCCACGAAACCGGCCAGCAGAGCGGCCAGGAAACCGCCGGAAATGCCGGTGGTCTCACCGTTGGCAAGGCCTGCAAAGTTGGTGCCGTTCATGGCCAGCACGCCGCCCGCAAAGCCCACGGCCAGGCCGGGACGGTCGGCGATGGACATGGCGATGAAACCTGCCAGAATGGGAAGCATGTAGCCAAAGGCGGCGCTGCCCACCGTCTTGAAGAAGGCGGCGATAGGGGTGTTCATGCCGAAGTTGGAGGGATCGATAGTGTAGTCGTCCAGCAGGAAGGCCAGCGCGATCATAATGCCGCCGCCCACCACAAAGGGCAGCATGTGAGACACGCCGTTCATCAGGTCTTTGTACACCTTGCGGCCAAAGCTGTCGCCGGAGGTCTCCTCCTCGGCAGCGGCGGCACCGCCCTTGGCGTGATAAACGGGAACTTCACAGTGGGCCACCTTTTTCAGCAGCTCCTCGGGCTTGTGGATGCCGTCATCCACCCGGGCAAACAGCACGGGCTTGCCGTCAAAGCGGGCGGTCTCCACATTCTTGTCTGCAGCCACGATGATGCCGTCACAGGCTTCGATCTCGGCGCGGGTCAGCACGTTCTTGGTACCATCGGAGCCGTTGGTCTCCACCTTTGTGGGCAGGCCCAGCTTGTCACCGGCCTTGGCCAGCGCCTCGGCGGCCATGTAGGTGTGGGCAATGCCGTTGGGGCAGGCGGTCACGGCCAGAATGCGGTAGCCGCTCTGGGGGATGACCTGCTGGGTGAAGCTCTCCTCACCGAACTGGGCCTCCTCCTGTGCGTCGATGAGGGCAAGGAATTCGGCGGGGGTCTTGGCGGCCTTCAGCTTTTCCACAAAGTCCTCGTTCATCAGCATCTGCATCATGCGGGCCAGCATATCCACATGCAGGCTGCCGTTTTCGGGGGCTGCAATGGCAAAGAGCAGGTCGGTCTTGCCGTCATCCTCGGCGTTGTACTGCACCGGGGTGCTCAGACGCAGGGCGGCCAGGCTGGGCCGGGTGACCACATTCGTCTTGGCGTGGGGAACGGTGATGCCGTTGTCCACGTAGGTGGAGGCCTCATCCTCCCGGGCGTAGAGAGCCTTCTTGTAGGCTTCTGTGTCGGTAATGTTGCCGTGGGTGGCCTGCAGTTCTACCAGCCGGGAGAGGATCTCGTCCCGGTTGGAGGCCGCAGAATCCAGCTCGATGGACTTTGCGGTGAATAATTCCGTAATGCGCATAAGGGTTCTCCTTTCTCTGATTTAGCGTCCTCACCCTCTCAGGCCGCTTCGCGTCCAGCTCTCCCCGAAGGGAGAGCCCCTTGGCAAAACCATCAACATAGCAATGACTGTCAAGACCTCCCACTTTGGGAGAGGTGGCATCGCGTTAGCGATGACGGAGAGGGTGAGCTGCCTTAAATTTGACCAAACAATTCTTCGATCTTTTCTTTCGTTGCCAGCCCAAGGCTGAACGCGGTGGCACTGCCGCAGGCGGTGCCCAGCCGGAGAGCCTGCTCATAGCTGCCGCTTTGCAGATAGCCTGCCACAAAACCGGCCACCATGCTGTCGCCTGCGCCTACGCTGTTCACGACCTTGCCCTTGGGGCAGCCGATGCGGTGCACCTCGCCGTGCTCATCCACCAGCAGAGCGCCGTTTCCGGCCATGCTCACCAGCACGTTCCGGGCACCCTTTTCCTGCAGGGCGCGGGCAGCGGCGGTGATCTCTTCGTCTGTTTTCAGCTCCCGGCCCACGATCTCGCCCAGCTCGTGATCGTTGGGCTTGATCAGGAAGGGGTGATAGGGGAGGACGTTGACCAGCAGATCCTGGGTGGCATCCACCACGGCCCGCACGCCGTGGCCCTCCAGCCCCTGCCAGCAGCCGCTCGTAGGTGCTCTGGGAAAGGCTCTTGGGAATGCTGCCTGCCAGAATGAGGATATCGTCAGGCTGCAGGGTGGCCAGCTGGGCTTCCAGCTGCTGCATGGCGCTTTCCGGGATGCTGGGGCCTGCGCCGTTCAGCTCCGTCTCGGTGCCCGCCTTGATCTTGACGTTGATGCGGGTCATGCCCTCGGCCAGATGGATGAAATCGGTCCGGAGCCCCTGCGCGGCCAGACCACGCTCCAGCCAGGTACCGGTCTCACCGGCCACAAAGCCCAGAGCCACGCTCTTACAGCCCAGCTCCCGGAGCACGCCGGAAACATTGATGCCCTTGCCGCCCAGCACGCAGTCCTCCCCGGCGGCGCGATTCACTTCGCCCACCTCAAGGGGCCTGTCGAGACGGACGACATAATCGATGGCAGGATTGAATGTAACAGTGTAGATCATACCTCGGTCTCCTTTATCAGAGTATATTGCCGGTATTTGGGGTTGGGGCACTTGTTTGTCAGGATGGCACCGCTGTGCAGATCACAGATGACGGCGGGGTAGACCTGCGCGAATTTGGTGTCGTCCACCAGGAACCATGTCTCCCGTGCCCGGTGGAGAGCCGCAGCCTTGACGGCGGCCTCCTCTGGGTCTGGGGTGGTAAAGCCGGAACCCAGCGCCACGCCGTTGGCCCCCATGAACGCTTTGGTGAAGTTGTACTGTTGGATGGCAGTCAGCGCAGCCGTCCCGATGATGGCCTCGGTCTGGGGCCGCAGCAGCCCGCCGGGCAGGAACACACGGCAGCCTTTCTGGGCCAGCAGGCGGGCGTGGGCCACGCCGTTGGTCACATAGCTGGCGTTCAGGGCCGGGCCGCTCAGCGCCCGTGCCAGAGCCAGCGTGCTGGAGCCTGCATCCAGATAGATGAAATCTTCCGGCAGGATCAGTTCTGCCGCCGCCTGAGCGATGCTCTGCTTCTGACTGACGGCCAGCTCTTCCTTGGCGGCCATGGTAGGCTCATCGGTGCGGAAGGGGCTGTCCGGCAGGGTGGCCCCGCCGTGCACCTTGTTCAGTTTGCCCTGCTTGTCCAGCTCGTTCAGATCGCGCCGGATGGTGGACTCGCTGGCGCTCAGCGCCTCGCACAGCTCCTGCACGGTGGCAGTGCGCTGGCGGGCCAGCAGATCCAAAATCAGGCTGAATCGTTCTTCTGCCAGCATCGGGAACATTCCCCCTTGTTCGATTCATATGATTGATTTTGATTGGCATTGGCGGGTTCTGACCGCCTTGCTCCCTTATTATAGCAAAATCTCAGTCAAAATCAATCAAATCCCGCCAAGCTTGAGTGACAAAATATTGCTCTGTTTTTTGGGCAGGATGCATAAGAAGTGGGATACAACAACAAAAAAGCCGACACTCCACAATGGAATGTCGGCTGAATCTCTCACCGCTTCGGTCTGGCTGTGCCAGCGCCTTGCGGAGCTTCCCGAATAGGGAAGCCAGGAAGCACGGTTACTTATTCTGGATGTACTCGTCAATGGCCTTCGCGGCTGCCTTACCGGCACCCATGGCCTTGATGACGGTAGCAGCACCGGTCACGGCATCGCCGCCGGCGTACACGCCCTCACGGCTGGTCTTGCCCTCGTCGCCCTCGGTGACGATGCAGCCGTGCTTGTTGGTCTCCAGACCGGGAGTGGTGGAGCGGATCAGGGGGTTGGGGCTGGTGCCCAGGCTCATGATCACGGTATCCACCTCCAGCTCAAACTCGCTGCCCTTCTTCTCGATGGGACGGCGGCGGCCGGAAGCATCGGGCTCACCCAGCTCCATCTCAATGCAGGTGATGGACTTGACGAAGCCCTCGTCGTTGGCGTGGATCTCCACGGGGTTGCACAGGGTCTTGAAGATGATGCCCTCTTCCTCGGCGTGCTCGACCTCCTCCTTACGGGCAGGCAGCTCGGCCATGCCGCGGCGGTAGACGATGTACACAGTCTCAGCACCCAGACGCAGGGCGCTGCGGGCAGCATCCATGGCCACGTTGCCGCCGCCCACAACGGCCACCTTTTTGCCAGTGCGGATGGGGGTCTTGCTGGTGGGCAGGTAGGCCTTCATCAGGTTGGAGCGGGTCAGGAACTCGTTGGCGGAGTACACGCCCTTCAGGCTCTCGCCGGGGATGCCCATGAAGCGGGGCAGACCAGCACCGGAGCCAACGAACACGGCCTCGTAGCCGTACTCGCCCATCAGCTCGTCGATGGTCAGCACCTTGCCGATGACCATGTTGCACTCAAAATCCACGCCCATCTTCTTCAGGCCGTCGATCTCCTGCTGCACGATGGCCTTGGGCAGACGGAACTCGGGGATGCCGTACATCAGCACGCCGCCGGCCACATGCAGGGCCTCGTAGACGGTGACCTTATAACCCAGCTTGGCCAGGTCGCCTGCGGCGGTCAGACCGGCAGGGCCAGCGCCGATGATGGCGACCTTGTGGCCGTTCCATGCGGGCACGATGGGGGCGGTGTGGACATTTTCACGATGCCAGTCGGCCACAAAGCGCTCCAGACGGCCGATGCCCACGGGCTCGTTCTTCTTGCCGCGGGTGCACTTGCTCTCGCACTGGCTCTCCTGGGGGCAGACACGGCCGCATACGGCGGGCAGGGAGGAGGAGCGGGCAATGACCTGATAGGCAGCTTCAAAGTCGCCCTCGGCCACATGACCGATGAACTCGGGGATATCGATGCCCACGGGGCAGCCGGTCTGGCAGGGCTTATTCTTGCAGTGGATGCAGCGCTTTGCCTCGTTCACGGCCATCTCTTCGGTATAGCCCAGTGCAACTTCCTCAAAGTTCTTGTTGCGGACGTTGGGGTCCTGGGTGGGCATGGGGCACTTTTTGGGATCCATATTGAAAGCCATCTTACTTTGCCTCCTCAGTCTTGAACAGATTGCAGGCCTTCTCGCGGGCCTTTGCCTCAAAGGGGCGGTACATGGTGCCGCGGGCCATGGCTTCGTCGAAATCGACGAGATCACCGTCAAAATCGGGGCCGTCCACGCAGGCAAACTTGGTCTCGCCGCCAACGGTCAGGCGGCAGCCGCCGCACATGCCGGTGCCGTCGATCATAATGGGGTTCATGGAGACGATGCTCTTCAGGCCGTGCTTCTGGCAGGTCTTGACTACGAATTTCATCATAATCAGCGGGCCGATGGTGATGACCAGATCATACTGGTTGCCGGCGGCCACTAGCTCGTCCAGAGCGGCAGTGACCACACCCTTGGTGCCGTAGCTGCCGTCATCGGTCATAATGCGCAGCTCGTCACTGCAGGCGTTGAACTCGTCCTCGAGGATGAGCAGATCCTTATTGCGGAAGCCGATGACGCTGTGGACGGTGCAGCCCTGGTCATGTAGCTCCTTGGCAATGGGCAGGGCGATGGCGCAGCCCACGCCGCCGCCCACAACACAGACCTTTTTCAGGCCCTCGGTCTCGGTGGCGCGGCCCAAGGGGCCCACAAAGTCATGGACGCTGTCGCCTGCGTTCAGGCTGTTCAGCTCCATGGTGGTGCCGCCCACGATCTGGAAAATGATATCCACAGTGCCCTTTTCACGGTCGTAACCGGCCACGGTCAGGGGGTGCGCTCGCTGTCCTCAAACGGACGCACAAGGATAAACTGGCCCGGCTTTGCCTTTTTGGCAATGAGCGGGGCTTCAATGACCATCTTTGTCACGGTGGGGTTCAGCGTGACCTTTTCAGTGATCTTGTACATTGCGGTTGCTCCTTTTTCTGGCAAAATCTGGCACAAAAAAACACGTCTGCCCGCCCGCGCGGCACAGCAGACGTGTTTTTTGTGCAACTTTTGACAAGTTTATTATAACCTCTTTAAGAAGGGAACGCAACCGAATTTTCTTTGTGTCTGCCGCCGCAAAGCTGAAACAAAGAATGGTATCTACCTGTACAAAGAAACGAAAGCAAACCTCCATGTGCAGTTTTGCGGCTGTACATGGAGGTTTGCTTTCATCAAAAAAGTCAGGATTCAGACGCTTTTGTAAGAGCAATGGAATGGTCAACGATACTCAGAATCTGTTGAACCTGTGATGGCGAAAGGGAAGCGATGGCATCGGAAAAGTGCTGAACAGCAACAGCGTTTGAAAGTGTGACACTATTATCGAGAAATAATTCTACAATGTTGATTTCAAGGCCGGTGCTGATGCGTTCCAAAGTATAAAGGGTGGGGCAGCGCAGGCCACGTTCAATATGTCCCAAAAAAGGCGGCATTCATATCACATTTCAGTGCTAATGCTTCGAGACTCAGACCGCGCTGTTTGCGAATGGAGCGGATCCGCTGGCCTACTTGCAAGGAAAGTGCCTGACGTTCTATTGCTGAACTTTTCAAAATCGTCACTCCCTTGCTATCAAAAAGTATTATCCTTGAGTTAAGGATACACAGGAATGATTGCCAGTTCAATGTTCTATAAATATCAAAAATAATATCAAATGATATTGATTGAGCTGCGAATGTGTGATAGAATGAAAAAAACGGGCAGGTGTCTGATGAACTCAAACAAAGGAGAGATATCATGGAACGAAAAAAAGAAAATCATTGTGGCTGTGGCGGCTGTGCTGGTGCTGATGGTGGGGCTTATGGCATGGAAAAAATCTGAAACAAAGCTTTCAGGCAGATATAAGACGGATCAATCTACGCAATACATTTATATGCTCCCGGAAGAATTTGTTTTTGAAAACGGATATTGCGATATCGGAAGTTTTACCTGCACCTATGAATATAAAATGGAACGCTCTATTTTTATTGGGGTAATGCGGTATGGGCGAGCTTTCAAATGCACAATCAATGGAAATAAAATTGTAGTGGACAATAACGGCGAATATATCACTTATTATAAACAGTGAGAGGGAAATTTATGAAAAAGCTTAAAATTATACAAATCAGCATGATGCTGATTGCTTTGTGCTTTTGCACATCTTGCAGCGGTTCGAAACAAATGCCGAATGATCTGCTAAAAACGGCAATCCAGAACGAGGATGGAAATTACGGCGAATACGGTTTGGAACTCAAAGATTTTTCTGTAAAAGACCGAAACTACGACAGCAATTATAAAACAGAGAGCGTGACCGTAGAAGTCCGGGCAGAAAATGCGGATTCTGCCTATGAAGTGGCGTATGCCGTTGTGGGCAGTCGCCAGAATGGCGACTGGGATGTAACCAGTGTGCAGGAAATGAACACAACCGTATTACCGAAAGAATCACTGTCGCAAGGTATTGTGGATTCTGATGTAGCGCAACTTTTGCAGGAAAAGGAAAATGTGCGATACTATCTGACACCAGGATATTGTGGATATAGCAATGCGCTAGAACAGGACATAACGGTAGATGTACAGCTTTGTTCGGATACACAGTATATGAGTGCGACTAGAGACTACCAGCTTTTTTTATCAGTATACTTTGGATGGATGGGAACTGGTCGGGAAAAATGAAGATGATGTAAAGGTTCAGATCACAGATGATTTGTGCGGAACCTGGGTCGCTTCGAATGGAGAAGATTCCTACAAATTTGTGATCGACCATATTGAAGGTGATACAGCGTATGTGAAATATCAAGCGCAGTTCCGAATGCCACAATATGGCTGGAGTTCTAGAATGATTTCCAGAGGATATGATACATTAACGCCGGTTCCGGTCTCTGTGGTATATGAAGATTGGAAATCGGATTATTACGGGATAGAGATCGTTTTTGAAAAAACAAGATATGCAGAGTACTCCAGTGAAGACACGTTTGACTCTTTCTGGAGCAATCCGATGACAGTTGGAATTTATGTTTTTCCGGATCATTGCCCACAAAGAACATACGCCAACGGAACAGTCGAAGATGGCAAATCTTATGTTCTGACTGATATCAATATGTCTGATGCAACGAGACCTGTGAATGGAACTTATATTCTGACCAAGCAGTAAGGGTAAAGGATATCTGCCGATTTTATTTGCGGCAGAGGCCCAGAAGTGTGTCTTGGAAAATGATTTCTTGAAGCTGGACGCGAAGGCCGGGGATAACCTCGGCCTTCATTTTTTGATGTTATTTGGTGTAAAACCAGAAAACTTGCAGAAATTGAAAATTTATGATTGACAAAGCCCCCGCCGTGCGGTATAATAACCCACGTCGCCGGGAGCGAAACCCCGGCAGACCACATGAAATGTGCGGCCGTAGCTCATCTGGTAGAGCGCCACCTTGCCAAGGTGGAGGTAGCGAGTTCGAGCCTCGTCGGCCGCTCCATTTTGTGGAAGTTTAGCTCAGCTGGGAGAGCATCTGCCTTACAAGCAGAGGGTCAGCGGTTCGAGCCCGTTAACTTCCACCATGTGGCCCGGTAGCTCAGTTGGTTAGAGCACCAGCCTGTCACGCTGGGGGTCGTCGGTTCGAGCCCGATCCGGGTCGCTGCTGCTTCTCTGGAAGCAGCTTATATGCCTCTGTAGCTCAGTCGGTAGAGCAGGGGACTGAAAATCCCCGTGTCATTGGTTCGATTCCGATCGGAGGCACTTTATATGCGGCCGTAGCTCATCTGGTAGAGTGCCACCTTGCCAAGGTGGAGGTAGCGAGTTCGAGCCTCGTCGGCCGCTCCAGACAAACAAGCCACTGCAAAACATGATTCGTCGTGTGATGCAGCGGCTTTTTTTGTACATTGAAAGCTTTTTTGGAATTGGAAAAGGAGGGAAAAACGCAGTGATATTCGGCAAGTATATCAACCGGTATTACCTCAAGCATGCTCCCGTACTGCTGCTGGGCCTTGCGGCCCTGCTGACGGTGGATTACATCCAGCTTTTGATCCCGCAGCTCTACCGGCTGGTCATCAACGGTGTGAACCTTGGCCAGGTGGTGGTGAACGGTGAGACGCTGCTCTTTACCAAAGAGGTGCTGCTGCAGCACATCTGCCTGCCCATGATCTGGATCGTGGTGCTGATGGTCATCGGGCGCTTTTTGTGGCGCATCTGTTTCTTCGGCTCGGCGGTGCGGGTCGCGGCAGACCTGCGGGAGCGGATGTTTGACCACAGCCGCAGGCTGTCCCAGCAGTACTATCAGGTGAACAAGGTCGGCAACCTGATGAGCCTGTACACCAACGATCTGGACACCATTCAGGAGTGCTTTGGTGACGGCGTGCTGATGTTCTTCGACGCGCTGACCTTGGGTCTGCTGGCCCTTTATAAGATGTGGACCATGGACGTGCGGCTGACCCTGCTGGCTCTGATCCCGGCGCTTCTCATGTTTGCCATCGGCACCCAGATGAGCAAGGTGATGACCCGGCGCTGGGAGGAGCGGCAGGAGGCCTTCTCCGGCCTTTCGGATTTCGCACAGGAGAACTTTTCCGGCATCGCGGTGATCAAGGCATTTGTCAAGGAGTACAAGGAACTGCAGGCCTTCCGGAAGCTGAACAAGGAAAACGAGGAGATCAACGTGACCTACACGAAGATCGCCACTCTGCTGGAGGTGCTGGTGAACCTGTTCGTGGAGTCCGTGGTCTGCATCATTCTGGGTTACGGCGGTTATCTGGTCTATCAGGGCCGGTTCAACGCCGGCCAGCTGGTGGAGTACATCGGCTACTTTGAGGCCATCGTCTGGCCCATCATGGCTGTGTCCATGCTGATCGAAAAGACCAGCCGCGGCAAGGCCTCCCTGAACCGCATCACCGAGCTGCTGGATGCCCCCATCGATGTGGCCGACCGCCCCGGCGTGGCCGACCTGACCGACCCCAAAGGCGGCATCGAGTTCCGCCACCTGAACTTCCGCTACCCGGACGGCGAGTACGATGTGCTGCGGGATATCTCCTTTACCATTGCGCCCGGCGAGAGCGTGGGCATCGTGGGCAAGACCGGTGCGGGCAAGACCGCGCTGGTGGACCTGCTGCTGCGCACCTATAATGTGCCGGACGGAACACTGTTCGTGGACGGCAGGGATGTGAACAGCCTTTCCATCCACTCGGTGCGCAATGCCTGTGCCTACGTTCCGCAGGATAATTTCCTGTTCTCGGACACCATCGCCCACAACATTGCCTTTGGTGTGGACGATGCCACCCCCGAGGACATCGAGCGGGCGGCAAGCATGGCCGATGTGCGGGATAATATCGTGGACTTCAAGGACGGCTACGAGACCGTTCTGGGTGAGCGCGGCGTGACGGTGTCCGGCGGCCAGAAGCAGCGCATCTCCATCGCCCGCGCCCTGCTCAAGGACGCACCCATCCTGATCCTGGATGACTCCGTCTCGGCGGTGGATACCAGCACCGAGAAGATCATTCTGGACAACCTCAAGAACAGCCGGGCAGGCAAGACCACCCTGCTCATTGCCCACCGCATTTCCACGGTGGAGCGGCTGGATAAGATCGTATTCCTCAACGAGGGCCGGGTGGAAGCCGTCGGCCCCCACGATCAGCTGTATGCCTCCTGCCCGGAGTACCGCCGGATGGTCGATCTGCAGCGGCTGGAGGATGAGACGAAGGGAGGCGAAAACGCATGATGCATCTGAATCCGTTGGTTCTGGTGGGCGCTGTCATCGGCGTGATCACCGCCCTGCTGGTGGCAGCTTATGCCGCCGTCAAGGACAAAAAGACCGCCATGGGCTTTGAGCGCAACATGGAGGACGGCGAGATCATGCGCCGCCTTGCCCGCTATGCCCGGCCCTACCTGAGCAAATTCCTCATTGTGGGCGTGCTGATGCTCTTCTCCATTGCCTACGATATCATTTCGCCCCTCATCGTGGGCCGCATCGAGGAGCTGGTGGCCGGAGAGTTTGAACTCCATGCCCTCTTCCTGGGCGTGTCAGTGTATGCAGGCGTGCTGGTGTTCTCCATGGGCAGCACCTACCTGCAGGCCGTGATCCTGCAGCGGGTGGGCCAGCGCATCATCTCCGATCGGCGCGAGGATCTGTTCAGCCACATTGAATCTTTGGCACACGAGCAGCTCAATGAGATTCCGGTGGGCAAGCTGGTGACCCGTGTGACCAACGATACCAACGCCATCTCCATGATGTTCACAAACCTCTTGGTCCAGCTGACCAAGAACAGCTTTGTCATTCTGGGCATTCTGGTGGCCATGCTCTGCCTGAACTACGAGCTGACGTTGATGGTGCTCTGCTTTGTGCCCTTCATCGCGATCTTCACGGTCATCTTCCGCAAGTTCTCCCGCCGCGCCAACCGCAAGCTCAAGAACGCGACCACCGATATCAATACCTATCTGTCCGAAAACCTGTCCGGCATCAAGGTCACCCAGATCTTTGGCCGGGAGGACGAGAAGATGGAAGACTTCCGCCAGAAAAGCCAGAAGCTGGCCCGGGCCAATCAGGAGCAGATCTTCGTGTTCAGCGTGTTCCGTCCGCTGGTGTATATGCTCTATGTCAGCTCGATCCTGTGCCTGTTCTATCTGGGCGGCATGGGTCACCTGAACAACGTCAGCTTTCTGGGTCAGACCATTTCCAGCGGTACCATCGTCACCTTTTATATGTACATCTCCAAGTTCTTCACCCCCATCCAGAACCTGGCTGAGCAGTTCAACTGGCTGCAGTCGGCGCTGGCATCGGCAGAAAAGGTGTTCTCCATCATGGACATCCAGCCCAGGATGCAGGATGCCCCCGATGCCATTGAGCTGAACGAGGTGAAGGGCGAGATCGAGTTCCGGGACGTGTGGTTCAGCTACGTTCCCGGCGAGTGGGTGCTGCAGGGCGTTTCCTTCCATGTGGATGCCCGCCAGACCGTGGCCTTTGTGGGCTCCACCGGCTCCGGCAAGAGCACCATCCTCTCCCTGATCTGCCGGAACTACGAGTTCCAGAAGGGCCAGATCCTGATCGACGGCATCGACATCCGCAAGATCAAGATCTCCTCCCTGCGCAGGCACTTCGGCCAGATGCTGCAGGACGTGTTCCTGTTCTCGGGTACCATCCGCTCCAACATCGTCCTGCGGGAAGAGGGCATCCCCGACAGCGAGATCATGGAGGTCTGCCGCTACGTCAATGCCGACAAGTTCATCAACAAGCTGGACCACGGGTTGGACGAAGAGGTGCGTGAGCGCGGCAACAACTTCTCCGCTGGGCAGCGGCAGCTGCTCAGCTTTGCCCGCACCATCATCCATAAGCCCAGCGTGATGATCCTGGACGAGGCTACCGCCAACATCGACACCGAGACGGAGCTGCTCATTCAGGATTCGCTGGAAAAGATGCGTACCGTGGGCACGATGCTGATTGTGGCCCACCGGCTGTCCACCATCCAGCATGCGGACAACATCATTGTGCTATCCCACGGAAAGATCCTGGAGCAGGGCACGCATCAGCAGCTGCTGGCCCGGCATGGCCGCTACTACCAGCTGTACACCCTGCAATACCACAAGGCGCAGCTGAACGCAGCCGAATAAGCGCAGACAGAAAGGCCGCTGACCTGAGATGGGTCAGCGGCCTTTTCTGTCTGCACCGGGGGTGGAGTTGTCCGCTTCCGGATCGTCGAGGGAACACAATTAACACTTGCAAAACAGGTGCATCGCTCGTATAATAAAATATGGTAAAATAATAAAAAAGAGAAATGGAAAGGAGGGGCCACAGGATGCAGTGGATTGATGCGCTCGGCTATGAAGAAGTGATGACCTTTCTGCGCAGTACACCGGCGAACCTCTTTTTTCAAGGATACGGAATGCCGTTATCTTTTTATTTCGGACGTTAGGACTTTCTTCCCCTACGGAGAAGGGCAGGAAGAGGATGTGCTGGGCAAGACAGATCTGGAGATCTGGAGCAGCGAGGAACAGGCCCGCTTTTATTATGAGCAGGACCAGAAGGTGCTTGCCACCGGCAAGGGAACCAGCTTTATCACCGAGGTGCCCCGGGAGGATGGGACGGCATACTATCAGATCAAAAAGAACCCCGTTGTGCTGGAGGGAAAGATCATCGGCATCGTGGGGCTTATTGGTGATATCACCGAGCGGGTGCGGCTGGAAAAACAGGCCCAGAACTGGGCCATCCACGATGAACTGACCGGTCTGTATAACCGCAACTACCTGAAGGTAAAGGGTGCCGAGCAGCTGAAGGGAGCCATCATGCCCATCACGATCATTATGGGCGACTGCAATTACCTGAAGCGTGTGAATGATGCCTACGGCCACGAGTACGGCGACCTGCTGCTCAAGCGGGTGGGCCGGGTGATCCGGGAAAACCTGCCGCCGGAAAGCGTGGCCCTGCGGATGGGCGGCGATGAATTCCTCATTGCCTGCAGCCACTTCTCTGCAGAAGAGGCCGAACAGATCGAGAGGCTGCACGGGGAGCTGGCCCGCCAGAGCGACGACCGCCTCAAGCTGGATGTTGCCTTTGGATACCACACTGTGACAGAAGGCCCTTTTGATTATACCGCAGTCTACCATGCTGCCGACCGGGATATGTACCGGAACAAGCGCAAAAACCGCTGATCATACGGACGAAAAAACAGCCTCAGCCCGATCTCCCAAGGGCTGAGGCTGTTTTGGTGATCTGTTACATCAGGGCGGTGAGCAACAGCGCGCAGAGAGGAAAAACGCCATCTGCGGCGGCTTACAGGATCACATTTTTGATGAGCAGGGAAACGCTGCCGTCCGGATCGTGGAGGAACTCCAGCTCGGAATCGGAGTTCAGCAGCTCGGTGGGGATCTTGACCTCGATGCCGTTGGCGGTGCGGATGCTCCGGCTCTCCATCCGGCGGATGCGGGCAGGGGTCACGGTGACAGGGGCAGCGGCCTCTTCCAGCACCTCGCTCTTTTCCACATAGTCATCAAAGGGCACAGCGGCCAGCGGGTATTCCTCGGCCAGCTGCTGGCGCACCTGCTCCACCGATACCTGATTGTCGTTGTCGGCAGCCTGGTTGGCAATGAGCATGGCTACCTGCGCGTCGGCATGAGGCTCGTCCTCATAGGCATCCTTCACAGCCTGTGCGGCGGCCTCCTGAATGGCCTGCAGCTTCTTTTTCTCGGGCTCGGCCTGGGTATACTGGAACACAACAGAGGAGAGGTAGAACTCCTTATGGCCGTCGATGTCGTATTTCTTTTCCAGCAGGCGCATGGAGTAGTCTGTCAGGTTGACGAGCGCACCCTCCTCCACCTTGCCGCTCTGGGTGGGCAGGCAGGCCCGCTGCTGGATGATGGAGTTGACCGGGGCACCCTCCACCGTCTCAGTGTAGTGGGTGTAGCCGTTTTTATAGTTCAGCTTGAGGATGCCCAGCCAGGGCGCGCCGTCCCGGGTGAAATCCACCACGGCCAGGTCCGCCCCGGGGATGGTGGTGTGGGCGTGCATGTAATCGAACAGCACCCCCGCAATGCGGCAGGACAGATCAATGAAATCCTGATTGTGCTCCAGCTCGTTCCGGAAAGCCGAATCCGGCAGGGGGCGGCACTGGCGGATCTCATCGCTGGCCAGCAGCTTTTCGATATGATTCTGTAAGTAGGCGGTCTTTTCGGCAGTCAGCTCCATGCCGCCGCCGCTGAGCACCGGCGCGTCCAGCGTGGTGTCCAGCACATGCAAAATTGCCTGATGGATGATGATCTCCATGGGTCAAAACCTCATTTCCCGGGTGATTGTGATGTTCCTGCCCAGTATAGCACATCCGGAACAAAAAGGCGAGAGGGAGCGCAAAGGCTTGTCAACCGCCGCCCGAGATGCTACAATGGGACTGACCAAACATCCGGACAAGCCGAAAGGGGAGTGTGTTATGGAATTTCGGGACAAGCCGATGCAGAACCTCATCCGCATCAAGGAAAAGGAGATCTGCAAAAATGTGCAGGAGCTGCTGCTGGACGGTGAGCAGATCGTGGGCGCTTACAAGACCGTGCGCGATCAGGCTGTGTTCACAACCCACCGCATTTTTATGGTGGATATGCAGGGGATGACTGGCACCCGGCAGGAGATCTTTGTGCTGCCCTACCGCAAGATCCTGCATTACGGCATCAAGACGGCAGGCTTCGGTGACCCGCTGCAGACCTCGGAGCTGACGGTCTGCTTTGCGGATGAGCACGAGGCGAAATTCGGCTTCATCGGGCAGGATGAGCTGCTGGCGGTGGCACGGGCCATCAGCCGGTGCACCCTGTAACAGAAAAAAGCAAACGTAAAACGCCCGCTCCGGCTTCTGACCCCGGAGCGGGCGTTTTACATTGCTGTAATATGCGAAAAAAGGAGAATGTCGAAGGGTCAGCAGGCGGCGCGCTCTCTGCGGCCGGCCTCAAGCATGTAGTGCAGAAAGCCGGTGACATCAGCAGGGTCGGTGACAGAGATATCAAAGCCCTTGGAGGGAGCGTCCATCATCTGGAACAGCTCGGTGGCGGCGCGGTCCTTTTTCAGGTCACATGTCTCGCCATTGGCCAGGTGCAGGAGCACACTGCCGCGGCTGGCGGCTACCTGCTGCATGAAACGGTCTTTATCAAGATACTGGATGCGAAGCATAAAAATACCTCCCACAAAGAAATGTTTTATTCTGGAAGAGTCTCCCGGGCCAGGCTGCCCATGGAGAACGCTTCTCGGGAACCGGATCAAGCCGCGCCGGGGGTTGTTTTCCGCCCCCTGCGGTGTTATACTGTGCTTGCTGGTTCTGATGAAATAATACCACGAAACCGGCACGATAGATAGAACAAAAACACCCGATTTGTACAACAAAATCGGCATTGACAAAAAATATTCAAAGTATTGCGGAAAGGAATTGTTCAATATGGCGTTTCAGACAAGCTGTGTCTCTGCTGCCAATATCGTTACCGGGCTGACCTTCCAGCAGGATGTTGTGGCCGATGCCGAGGGGCGGGAAATGGTCCAGCATGGCAGCGCCCTGTTCCCCATTGCCTGCTACGCGGAGAACCTGAAAAGCTATTCGGTGGCCTGGCACTGGCACGAGGAGTTTGAGTACATCCTGGCCATGAAAGGCCCCCTGACGGTGGACGTGAACAAGACCCGGGTGACCCTGCAGACGAATCAGGGCGTGTTCCTGAACTCCGGCATCCTCCACGCGGTGGAGCAGGCGGAAAAAGGGGAGGCCCTGCTTCACTCGGGTGTGTTCCATCCCCGGCTGGTGGGTGGAATGGACACCATCTTCTGGCAGAAGCTCATCCGACCCATGCTCCAGCCGGATGCCCCGGCGTTTTTTCTGCTGGATGAGGCTGTGCCCTGGCAGGCGCAGGTGCTTGCCTGCCTGCGGGAAGCCTGGCAGGCGGTTGCCGTGGAGCCCTTTGATTACGAGAACCGGGTGCGTTACTATCTCTCTGCGGCGCTGCGGCTGTTGAGCACCCAGTGCGTGGGCGGCAAGACCAAGGTCTCCCAGCAGGAGCAGATCGCCGCCGAGCGGATGAAGCAGATGCTCCGCTTTGTGGAGGAGCACTATGCCGAGGAGCTGACCGTGGAACGCATCGCGGCCAGCGTGGCCCTGAGCGAGAGCGCCTGCCTGCGCAGCTTCCGGCAGATGCTGGGCATCACGCCCATCCAGTATGTCAAGCAGTTCCGGGTGGAAAAGGCCGCCGAGCTGCTCCGCTCCACCCGGCTCAAGACGGGCGAGATCGGGATGGAGTGCGGCTTTGCAGATGGCAGCTACTTCATTAAGACCTTCCGGGAGATCAAGCACTGCACACCCAAGGAATACCGCGCAAAATTCTGCTGAAATGTCTGAGATAGGAATAGGAGAAAATAATCCCCATGCAGCGCAGTCTTACCCAAGGCCCCATTACAAAGGGCATCCTGCTGTTTGCTTTGCCGCTGATGTTCGGCAACCTGCTGCAGCAGATGTACAACATCGCCGATACCTGGGTGGTGGGACGCTTCCTCGGCGCGGATGCGCTGGCGGCGGTGGGCTCATCCTACACCCTCATGACCTTTCTCACCTCCATCCTGATGGGGCTGTGCCTGGGCAGCGGCGCAGCCGTCTCCATGCAGTATGGCAGCGGCGAGACCGAGAAGATGCGGCAGAGCGTGTTCCAGTCCTTCGTGCTCATTGCAGGCATGGCGGTGATGCTCAACCTGCTGGTGTACCTGGGGCTGGACGGCATTCTGTGGGGTGCTGCGGGTGCCCGCAGAGCTTTGCCCGCTGATGAAGGACTACCTGTTCATCGTTTTTCTGGGTATCACGGCCACCTTTTTGTATAACTACTTTGCAAACCTCCTGCGGGCCATCGGCAACTCCGTGGTCCCGCTGACATTCCTGGCCGTATCAGCCATCCTGAACGTGATCCTGGATCTGGTCTGTGTCCGTGTGCTTGACGGGGGCGTGAAGGGGCCGCCGTGGCAACACTGTCTTTTCCCAGTATGGGTCCGGGGTGGGCATCGGATTGTACACCCTGAAAAAGTTCCCGCAGCTCTGCCCGAAACGGACAGACTGCAGGTGGGACCGGAAGAACCTTGCCACCATCCTGAACCTTTCGGTGATGACCAGCGTGCAGCAGTCCATCATGAATTTTGGCATCCTGATGGTGCAGGGTCTGGTCGACAGCTTCGGCACCGTCATCATGGCGGCTTTTGCGGCAGCGGTGAAGATCGATTCCTTTGCCTATATGCCGGTGCAGGATTTTGGCAACGCATTCTCGACCTATGTGGCCCAGAATTACGGAGCCAACCAGCCGGACCGCATCAAAAAGGGATCCGCAGTGCCGGGCTGACAAGCGCGGTGTTCTGCATCGTCATCAGCGTGCTGGTCTGCGCCTTTGCCGCCCCGCTCATGGGCATTTTCATCGACCCGGCTCAGACCGAGATCATCGCGGCGGGCGTACAGTACCTCCGCATCGAAGGCGCGTGCTATATCGGCATTGGCATTCTGTTCCTGCTCTACGGCTACTACCGGGCGGTCAATCAGCCGGGGATGTCGGTCATCCTGACCATTGCCTCCCTTGGCACCCGTGTGGCGCTGGCCTACCTGCTGTCGGCGACCCCGCTGGGCGTCACCGGCATCTGGCTCAGTGTGCCCATCGGCTGGGCACTGGCCGATGCCATCGGCATTGGGTATTATTTGAAGAAGAGAGCATAAAAAAATATCCCCCGCTGCAAAGCGTGTTATGGCACGTCAGCAGCGGGGGATATTGTTTTTTTCTGGGGTTTGAGGTGATTCGGGCGGGGGCTTATTCCCCCACGGCGGGGACGTTCTGCATCGTCCAGAGGAGCTTCTGGACATCCACGCTGCCCATGTGGGTGGGCTCCTCACCCAGACGGAGGAAATCGGTCTGCTGGGCGGTAACAGTCTGCCACTGGGGCAGGTCTGCGCCGTTGGGGTTACCGGTCTTGGCAAAGTTGGTCAGGTAATCCACCATCTGAGCGCTGAGGGCGGTGTCCTTCTCAGTGAAGGGCCGCCAGCAGTGAGCCAGCGTGCCGAACCAGTACCACAGGTCGCTGGAATGCCAGGCACCACGGTCATCACCGGGGAGCTGGCGGTCGAAGAACCAGCCGTAGCTGTCGGCGTTCCGGGCGCACCAGTCCTGAGCCATCTGGTAGAGGTAGGGCGGAACGATATCCTCGCTGGTAAAGCCGATGAGGTAAGGAATATGTCGCTGTTCGTTGGCAACCAGCGTCTCAGGGCCGGTCTTGACCTGGAAACAGCCATCCACCACGGGCTCACAGCCCATAGCCTTGAACTGGGGCTGGGTGTGGACGGCATCCCAGGCTGCAAACAGTCTGGCGGGGGCGAGGGCGCGGAACTCGGCCAGGGTGCTGCACCCGGCGGTCTCCATGACCTGCTTCCAGAACGGGTAGTGGGCCTCAGCGGGCTTGGCCGTCAGCATCTGGCTTACGCCGCCGCCGCTGCTCATCACGGCCTTGGAGAACAGCCCCTGGTGATGGGGGAGAGGACGAGCTGCTGGACGCTCATGGCACCGGCGCTCTGGCCCATGATGGTGATGTTGTTGGCATCGCCGCCAAAGGCAGCGATATTGGCGCGCACCCACTGCAGAGCCGCCAACTGATCCAGAAAGGCATAGCTGCCGGTGGATCCGGCCTCCTCAACCAGCTCGGGCAGGCAGACAAAGCCCATGGGGCCGAGCCGGTAGTTGATGGTCACAGCCACGCAGCCTTTGGTGGGCCAGACAGGGCCGTCGAAGTGTTTCTCGTGGCCGCAGCCGCCGGTAAAGCCGCCGCCGTGAATGTAGAAGATGACCGGCAGCTTGTCCTCGGGGGCTGCGCCAGCAGGGGCCCAGATGTTCAGGAACAGGCAGTCCTCGCTGTAAGTATACGTCTCGCCCTTGCGGAACTCGTTGTAGTAGAAGGCTTTTCCGGGTGCGGCGGCTTCGTCATAGAAGGCGCGGGGCTGGTAACAGCAGGCACCGTATTGGGTGGCATCGTAGACACCGTCCCAGTGGGTGACGGGGAAGGGGAACTCCCACCGCCCGGCGGTGGCGTAGCGAATGCCCTTGTAAGCGGCAATGCCCGGCCACTGGCAAGCCGTGCCGGAGATCACGCCGCAGGGCGTGGTGCGCTCAAAGCTCATGGGGAAACCTCCTTGTCTTACTCCGCCGCTTTCAGGCCCCGGATGTCCTCGCCCGCAAACAGGCAGGGGACAAAGGAGGAAAGGCGGCTGGAGATCTTTTCGGTGTATCGCTTTTCCAGCAGGGAGCCATCCGCAATGTTGGTGGTGACGATGGTGGGCAGACCGGCTCCCAGGCGGTTGTTCAGCAGGCTGTAAAAAGTGGTGATGAAGTAGGGGGTGACGAACTCGGTGCCCAGATCATCCAGGATCAGCAGGTCGGCAGCAGAGGCGGTGCGCAGCAGGGTCTCGGCATCCTCGGAGGAGTCGAAGCGGGCGTTTTCCAGCTTGCCGAAGAAGTCTGGGCTGGAAACGTAGATCACGTCAAAATCCTTTTGCAGTACGATGCCCGCAATGGCAAGGGCGGCGTGGGTCTTGCCCAGCCCTGCATTGCCGAAAAGCATCAGGCTCTCGCTGTTGTGGTCGAATTCCTCAGCGTAGCTGCGCAGGTCCTCCAGCAGGCCGCCCATGTAGGTGCGGACAGGCTCACCCAGCTTCTCGTCCATGGTGTTGGGGTAGTACCGCAGCTCCATGGTGTCAAAACTGGAAATGGACAGGCTGGACAGCGCCTCGATCTCCTCCCGTCGCAGACCCTGCATCAGCTTATGAACGCAGGTGCAGGTGCGGCCCTGCACGCTGCCAGTATCCTGGCACAGCTTGCAGGTGAATTTGGGCTCCAGCGCATCCGCAGGGCGGCCGCTGGCGGCCAGCAGGGCGGTGAGCTCCTGCCGGGCTGTGCTCAGTGCGGCGGCGGCTTCGGTGCGGTCTTTTCCGGCAGCGCCTGCCAGCGCGCAGCGGATGCCCCGCACCCGCACCTCGTCCTCAGCGTGGCGCAGGGCCGGGATGGCGGCCTCCGCCTCCAGCCGGGCATCCTCGGCATTGGCGCGGGCAGTCTGCCGCCGCAGAGCCACCGTGCGCAGGGCGGCTTGATAAAGTTCCTGTTTGGTACGCATAAAAGCTCCTTATTCTGCAGGCGTGTCCGTTTTTTGCGGAGCGGACGGCGGCGGGCAGCGTTCTTGAGAAAATCGTTTCCGCTGGGTTCGGCGCGGTCCACCCGGAGGTTCCGGCTGGCACCCATCCCGGCCACCGGGCCCCGCACATCGTGGACGGTGCGCAGGCCCTTGGCATTCCAGGCCTTGAGGATGCTGTTCCAGTACCAGAGATCCCGCTTGGGGCCGGCCTGTACGGCGGCTTCCTGTACCATGGCGTCATCGTAGCCGTACACCTCGTACCAGCGGGCAATGGCCTTGCGGCCGCCCAGGGTGAGCTCGTCGGTGGAGATGCCCAGCAGGCCGCTGACGTACTGCTCCCGCTGGGCACGCAGGGCCAGCAGCTGGAGGTGTGCGTCGGCCTGTTCGCCGGTCTCCACACCCTCGGCCCGCCAGACCTTCAATTCGTGGCTGACGGCACCCATCGTCCGCTTGCCTCGGCTGGCCACATAGGCCACGCAGAGCATGACAGTCTCGGGTGCAAAGGCTTCCTGCACATAGAAGTTTACCAGCTTTTCCATTTCGGGGTGGGTCAGTGGGCGGGCAAAGCTGGTCTGGGCGCAGTCGATGAGGGAGGAGATCATGGGATCGGTGCGGCTGGCCGCTGCGATCTCGCTCCAGGTCATGGGGGCAGGGGCTGTGGGCTCCTCGCCCGGGGCGGCGTTCTCCTCGTACCGTTCCAGCAGACCTGCACCGGCCCAGAAGGACAGGGCACTCTCGGCGGTCATCTTACTGCGAAGCTTTAAGTCGGCGCAGAGCTTCTCCGGGTCAGTGATGCCGGTGGCCAGCACATACAGAGCCACCCGGACGTTATATTCCTCCGCAATGCCCAGCTTGAGAAAAGACCAGCTGCGGCACCGGGATAGTGTCACCCTTGAATTCTTTCAGTCGGTAGATCATGGTGCACCTCAGTGTTGTGTTTCGGCATCCGGTTCCGGTGCGGGCGGTGTCCAGGGCTCACAGTCCAGGATGGACGGGTGGGCGCTCCAGCGTTCCGGTTCGGCGTTGTAGGCATCGTTCAGATATTGGGCGACTGCGGTGCGGCCCTCCTCGGTCATCGGGAAGATCTCCCGCCGCCGCAGGGCCGGATCGGTTTTATCCAGCGTCCACGGCTCGGGCCAGAGATCCACCGTGAGGATGGCCTCTTCTTTTTTGGCCTCCTCGCCACCGTCCGGGTCGGGGACGGAGCGCTTGCCCGGGGTGATGAGGTAGCGCATCCCGTCCTCGTTGCCGCTGAATGAGTTTTTGTTCTGCAGATAGTGCAGCATGGGCACAAAGATCATGTAGAATTCCTTCCATTGTGATAATCTATCTTTCATTATAAAGCAACTGGCGCAAAAAGCAAGTTTTTTCCGCCTGCCGCGTTCCGACAGAAAAAACTGTTGACAAAACCGCCGCACTTTGCTACACTAATGGAGCAGTCCTGCAGGGTTAGCTCATCCGGTAGAGCGACTGCTTCCCAAGCAGTAGGCGGCGGGTTCGAGTCCCGTATCCTGCTCCAGAAAATAGCGCTCCAACGTGTGGTAAAGAACATGTTGGGGCGCTTTGCATTTTGATGCACTTTTGGGCGGGCGGCTATCAATTTGGTTTCAAAGGTATGGCGGCATTCGTGCGGGGTATGGTTCAGTTTCAGGGCCTTCATAATATCCGCCCAAAATATCCGGTATTGGGTTTGATTGCAAATCTTCCCGTTGTAGCTGATCAGCCGGGGGCCACCTTCGGCAAGCCGCCGTTCAATCAATGGCCTGATCTTTGGATGGATGGGAACAATGCGGTTCTTACCGGCTTTCGTTTTGGTGCCGCCCTTCATCGTGCCTTCCTTCAAGTCTATATCTTCAGGTTTCAGGTTCAGAAATTCAGAGATACGCCACCCGGAATATAGCAAGATCAAAACCGTATCAACCCAAGGATCAGACTGATGTTCCCATACCGTTTTGATTTCATCGTTGGTGAACGGAAGGCGGCTGGTGGGCGGTATTGGATCAGAAGTCAGAAGTTCGGAGAAGCACCGGTTTATTATATCCATTTCAAGGGCGAACCGATCAAGGTGGCCCCACAGGTTCTTGATGGCCGCTTGGGTGCTATACCCTTTTCCACAACCATCAATGGTTTCTTGCATTTGGTAGGATCGCAGTTGCTTATAAGGCTTGTTCACATACGCTGAACAATGCTTGAACGCTGAACAGAGGGAAGAACGGTTGGATTCCCCCAGCTTCGGGGCCTTCTTTTCTTTCCAGAGGTCAAAAAGCTGTTGAAGGGTGATCTTGGCCCGGTCAACATCCCAAGGATCACGGTTGTATTCAGCAAGCATGATGTTCCCGGCTTCACGGGTTTCAGCATAGCCGATAATGTCATAGATGGGATGGCCTTTGTCATTCCAACCTATGGTTTTCTTCACAATGTATGGGCGGCGGCGTTGGCCTGATAGCTTTGCAACCGTTCCATACCCGTTTGGATTTCGCATTATATCACCTGAACTTTCAAAATTGGGTATGGCAAAGCTAAACCCCATGTGATATAATGTTCAATGGCGATTGAAACATTAACTTCAAACGGGTTTGTTTCGCCTGACCGCTTCCGGTGTGCACCACCGGGGGCGGTCATTTTTTTTGCATTTGTTCCATATCCGTTCCGCTTAAAATCCTTGCGGGGTGTGACTTTGAGAGAATGGAACACTTGGAACAGATATTATATTACTTCAGAGAGTAGATAAAAAAAAATAAAAGAAAAAGAGTATATAGAGAACCGGCGCTTTATCTGTTCCACCTGTTCCAAAGCCTTGATTTTCCTGTGTTTTCAGGGATTGGACGGCGGAACGGATGTGGACAGATCAAGTTTGGCAAGTTCACCTTTGACCTGTTCCAGAACTTCAGGATATTCAGAATCAGGGTTCATGGAATATTGATCTTCGTATTCTTTCAGGGTGTTCAGATACCGGTTCCAATGGGTGGCTTTGGCCTTTGCGGTTTTCAATTCATCAATCTTGGCTTTCTGATCGGAATAGGAATCCAACAAAACCCGTTCTTTCTGACTATCAGCCGCCTTGAAGAAAGAAGCTGGAAGATCAGATGTGTAAGGGATGATCCCGGCCTTGGCCGCTTGATCCACCGTCAGGGCTATTTGCATACCATATTCATAGCGGGAAAAGAATGTTTCAAGGTTCTTCGTCTTTTCAAAGATGTTCAAGCAATCTTGAACAATCCGCACATGGTTTTTGGCTTCTGCTACGGTGTAGGCCCCCGGCATGGATTTAATAGCCCGTTCCGGGTTCAGATTGGAATGAACCTGAACGGTGCGTTCTGTTTTGGGCGGGGCCTTCTGTTTTGGCTTTTTTTTTTCGCAGAAGCAGGAACAGGAAGAACCCCATAATGACATCCATCATAATGAATACGGGGCGGAGTTCTGGCGCTTCCGTAAAAAACATGATTGTGTAGACGATAAACCCGAAACTGAAAAAAGAAGATCCCAAAGCCTTTCAAAAACTTCTTCACCCAACCACCTTCTATCTAATATCACTTTGGAAGGCTACGGCTTTTCCAAGAATGATGATATGATCCAACTGTTCCCCGGTATAAACTAAATCTTCATAGTTGGAGTTTTCAGCCTTCAGGATCAATAGATTTTTTCGGGATAGTAATTCACACGCTTCAAGGTGGCTTCATCACCAATCAGGACAGCGGCAATTTCACCATCATCCACCATTTCCTGTTTTCTGATGAACACAATATCCCCGTCATAGATTCTGGCCCCGATCATGGAATCACCCTTGGCCTTCAAGCAGAAATCAGCATGAATGTTGGCACCAGCTTCCACATATAGTTCCTTTTCTTCGTTTGCCATGATGGGTTTACCGCAAGCAATGTCACCGAGTAGAGGAAAACGCTTTGTAGAAATTGGGATGATATTATCAAACTTCACCTGTGGTTGTGAAGGTTCGACTACCACAGATTTATTGATGCTTTTCAACCATTCATTCCGGTTCGGAATATCTGATCTACCCATGAGGTAATCCAAATCAACATTAAAATAGTCTGCTATGGTTTCCATAGATTCAAGGCCCGGTTCCCGTTCGCCCCGTTCATACATATTCACACTACTTTTGGAAAACCCAAGCTGATCCGCCAAGTTCTGTTGAGATAGGCGGCGTTCGGTTCGTAATTGCTTGAACCGATCAGAAAACTTCGGCATAAGTACACCCCTTTCAGAAGTCTTTCTATAATTCATTATACACATTATGTGCACAAAGTCAATCCGTCGATGTGCACAATTAGTAACACATTTCTTTGTGCACAATTTGTGTTCAGTTGTGCTTGACTTTGAGCACATATCGTGTATAATGATAATCAGACGAGCACAAAAGGTGCACGGCGAAAGGGGAACACAATATGAAGAAGTTCAGCGCAATAGTCAAGGACGGAACCAAAACCGTTTTCATCACCAATCAGGAATACCGGACAAAGGCCGACTTCATTCATGATCTTCGATGCAACGGGTACAAGGTCAATCCGATGAAGGTCAAGACTTCCCGGACTTTCGATTACATCATCAATCACACCGACTGTAACCCGTGGGATTGGAAGCTTACTGATAAAGAAGTTGATGATATTACGGATTATCACCCCGGAAGGAGTATGTGAGATATGGAAGTTTGGAAAGAAAACAAACAGACGGGCCTTTCTTGTGGGATCAATGACTTTGGTGAATTGTTCCTTGGCAATAAAGGAAGCGGATATAATTTACCAGACACCCCCGAAAATCGTGAATATATTTTGAATGATTTTAACTATTGGAATCAATAAGCCGAAACGGGCCTGATGGCCCGTCCACCGGAACCGCCCCACCGGTGCTGATGATGGCAGGGCAACAGCGACAACATGAGCGCCCCCGGTTTATGGGTTCGGGTATTGGGTATCAATCCCCATGTAAAAGATATGACCGCCCGGAAATTGCTTGTTGGGGCTTTGGCTGTTCTAATTCTAAAGAAAGGATGTGCAAATATGAGTGTTGGCAAGAAACTTCGGGAACTGCGTGGGAGCAGAACCCAAGACGAAATCTCCAAGGAACTTGGGATCACCAAATCTTCTTATGCCATGTATGAGCGTGATGAACGGGTTCCCCGTGATGAAGTGAAGGTTCGCATTTCCAATTTCTTTGGCGTTTCGGTTCAGGAACTTTTTTTTTAACTAAATCGAGCACATATAGTGTTCAATAGGAGTAAGCACCATGAATGAAGTCAGTTTGAAACCGGTCATTGATGAACTTGAAACCTTGTTTTCAAAGTTCAACAAAGCCTTCTTTGAAGGGAAGTTAGAAAAGCCCGTGATCACCGTTTCCCCGGATCATACCCGTGGGGCCTATGGGTGGTGTACCGGTTGGAAGGCGTGGCAAGACGGCACCAAGGAAGGCGGCTATTACGAAATCAACCTGTGCGCCGAATACCTGAACCGCCCCTTTGAAGAAACCTGTGGAACCTTGCTTCACGAAATGGTTCACCTTCAGAACCTTCAGGACAATGTTCAAGACACTTCCCGTTCTGGTTCCTACCACAACCGGAAGTTCAAGGAAACCGCTGAAGCCCACGGGCTGACCGTGGAGAAAGGCGAAAAGTACGGATGGCACAAAACCACCCTGAACCCGCAAGCTGAAGCCTTTGTGAAATCCCTTGGCAAGTCCGGGTTCTGTTTGGTTCGGCCCCGTACCAATCCGCTGAAAGGTTCCCGGAAGGGGGGGGGGATCAAGTTCCCGTAAGTATGTTTGCCCCTGTTGCGGAACCATCATCCGGGCCACCAAAGAAGTTCATGTTCTCTGTGGGGAATGTGAAGTGGCCTTTGAAGAACAGGAGTGATAACCAATGAAGTTGATTGACACCAAGGATTGGAAGGCCGTTCACTTCAAGGATCGAACCATTTTGAGAAGTGACCGCAATCTTTACCCGGAAGCCGATTGGTGGGCTTTGGTTTCCACCGTGGATGTGGAACCGATGAAGGAACCCGGTCATTTCAAGGTGGTAAGCCAATGATGATCACCCGCCAAGTTCGCTGTAAGAAGTGTGGGAAAATGTTCCCCCTGACCTATCCCGAAAAGCTGTCCGACATTGGCCGGGATGTTATTTCTTACTGTCCGCCGTGTTTACACACGGAAATCTTGAAAAATGAAAGGAGTACGCACAATGACCACCTTTGCAGAGCGTTTGAAGAACGCTATGGAACAGGCCAACATGAGCCAATCCGCCCTGTCTGAACAGGCCGGGGCTTCCAAGGCCGCTATCAGCCAATACCTTTCCGGGAAGAACACCCCCGGCCCTGACCGTATCAAGGCCCTTGCCGATGCAACCGGCGTTTCCTTTGATTACCTGATGGGTTATGGAGCCGCCCCTGTTGCGGAACCGCCCATCAAGAAGATCAGCGTGAAGGAAGCCGCCCGGTGCATGGGTAAATCTGATCAGTTCGTTAGAATCGGCCTTCAGCGTGGCCTTCTTCCCTTCGGGAACGCTGTTCCCGGAACCGGTGCTTGCTGGAATTACTACATCAACCCCACCAAGTTCCGTGATTATGTGGGTGCTGATCAGTTCAATTCCTTCTTCGGCCTGACTGCCTGACAGATTGGGGGGGGGGATGTGTGAAACCGGAAAGAAACGAGGTGGGCGGCGGCTTACGGGTGGCAAAATCCTTTTATGAACGCCCCCTTACCCCGAAAGAAGCCCAATTTGCCACGGACAACATCAATATTGTTTGGTGGTATTTAGACAAGCAGGGCCTTAACAGATCGGAATGGTTTGATGTTGTGATTTTCCGCTATTTGCTGGCTGTGAAACGCTGGTTTGCCCTTCCTGATCTGCAAAAGGTGAAATTTGTCACCGTGGCCTGTCAAGCTATGCGGTCAGCCATAGGGCATGAGCGGGAAAAACGGGCCAAAGAACCCCAAACCGTTAGCCTGTATGATGTGATCCCCGGAACGGATGATCTGTGTTACATAGACACGATCCCGGCCCCCGGAACTGAAATTTTATGAGGAAGGTGATTTTTTGGAAATCAAATACAATGTTCAGGCACCACCCAAGAACCAGTTTCATGGGGGAGCAAAAGCGAGGAAGTCAAGGCCATTGAAGATTTCCTGACCAGCGGAAACGCAAAGAATATGTGTTTCCAGTATGAAAGCGCCAAGGCCGCAAGAACCAAACTTTCCACCATTTCCAGCCACCGGCGCAAGTACAACGAGAAGAACTCGAAAGGGTATGACGCATACCGGGTGGACAACTGCATTTACATTGTTCGCCTGACCGGAAAGAAAGGATGATGAACATGAAAACCAGATTTGATGGAACCTTGTGGATCGGAGCCGGTGGACAGGCTTTCCGCCCCGCAGAAATGGGAACCGATCACCTGTTGAACACAGTGAAGATGCTGAAGAACCGCCCCGGCGTGGTGGTATCTATGGTGGTTCGTGACATTGAAGCCACCCCTGACTGTTGCCCTTTTTTGATCCCTTCGGTGGCGGTCATTCCGAGTTGGTGAAACAGTCCTTGTTCAACATCACTTCCCTTTCCCCGGAACAGGTGAGTAATTACGCCTTGAACAGCCCCTTGGGAATGGCTATGAAGGCCGAACTTCTTTCCCGTGGTGTGAATGTGGAAAATTACCTTTCCATGATTGAAGGGCCTGAAACCCTATGATCACGCTGTTCCAGCACCAACAACAGGCCCTTGATGAAACCGAGGGGAAGAACCGGGTGGCCTATTACCTTGATATGGGCCTTGGGAAAACCTTTGTTGGTTCCGAAAAAATGATGAAGCTGAACAAGCGGATCAATCTGGTGGTGTGCCAATGTTCAAAAGTTCAAGACTGGATTGAACATTTTCAAGACCACTACACCCGGAATTGTGTGTTCGACCTGACCAACCCCAAAACCTTCAAATGGTTCTTTGAACAGGTTCAGCATGAAGTTCCAACCCTGATGATTGGCGTGATCAACTACGAACTGACCTTCAGGCGGAATGTGCTGAAAACCCTGACCGGCTTCACGCTGATGTTGGATGAAAGTTCCCTGATCCAGAACGAGAACGCCAAACGGTCAAAGTTCATTCTTGGGTTGAAACCGGATAATGTGATCCTTCTGTCAGGCACCCCCACGGGCGGCAAGTATGAAAACCTGTGGAGCCAATGCCAACTGTTGGGGTGGAAGATTTCAAAAGAACTGTTCTGGAAGCAGTACATTCAAACGGAATGGGTTGAAACTGATGGATTTTGGCGGCAACAGATTACCGGCTATAAGAATGTTGACCGGCTGAAGATGAAGCTGGCCGAACATGGGGCCGTTTTCATGACTACCGAACAGGCCGGGATCAGCCTTCCAAAACGGAACTGGATCAAGGTCAAAACCCGCCCTTCACCCCTTTATTGGAAGTTCTGGAATGATCGCTATATTGCGATTGACAGCGCCAACCTTGGTGAATTTGAACTGGATGCGGATTTCTACGGTTCCAATGCCCATTGTGAACGGGAATTGATCGGTGATACCAGTTTGACCCGCCGCCTTTACGCCCGTCAGCTTTGCGGCCTATATAACCCGGCCCGTTATGAAGCCTTCCGGGATTTGGTGAACAGCACGGAAGATCGCTTGATTGTGTTCTATAACTTCACGGAAGAAATGAAACGCCTGAAGGGGATTGCCAAGGGCCTGAACCGGCCTGTGTCTGTTCTTTCCGGTGAAGAAAAGAACTTGGATGCTTACCGCTACCAGCACAACAGCATTACCTTCATTCAGTATCAAGCCGGTGCAATGGGCGGCAATTTCCAGCTTGCCAACAAAATCATTTACTTCAGCCTTCCCCAAGGTTCGGAATTGTGGGAGCAATCCCAAAAGCGTATTCACCGCCTTGGGCAAGAACGGCCCTGTTTCTATTACCTGATGATCTGTCCGGGAACGGTTGAAGAAGATATTCTTTCCACTTTGGAAATGAGAAAGGACTATACCGATGAACTATTCAGAAAGTATGAGCAAGCGGCAACAGCGCCGCAAAGCCCTTAACCAGCGGTTCAGGCGGATGTTCCTTGTGGCCCTTCTGATGGGCCTTGCAATGGGGTTTATATTTGGGCGCTGTTCTGCTGTCAACAGCAAGGCCCTGGATGCCCCCATTGAACCGGATCAGCTTACCGCCGTGACCCCGGATGTGACCTTGGAGCCGGTGGAAACTCCGCTGGTGGAAGAACCCGCCGAACCTGAACCGGTGCTGTTGGGCAGTTTCAGAATTACCGCCTATTGTTCCTGTGAAAAGTGTTGCGGCGAATGGGCCAAGAACCGGCCCAACGGCATTGTGTATGGTGCCGCTGGTGTGGAACTGAAATCCGGTGTTTCCTGTGCTTCCCCGCTTCCCTTGGGAACCGTGGTGGAAGTGGAAGGCTTGGGTGAATACATCGTTCAGGATCGCCCCGCCCAATGGGTGATTGATAAATACGGTGAAAACCAGATCGACATTTATTTTGGCAACCATGAAGCCGCTTCCGCCTTCGGCCTGAAACAGTTGAATGTTTATCTGAAAGGAGAACCCGAAAAATGATCAAATGTGAAAATGCTTGCCCCCGTGGAAAATTTGATGGGTGTTGCCACAAATGCCCGGATTTCCACACTTGTCCTGATTCCTGTCAGGAAAACCCGAACGCCTGTGGTTCGGCCACCTTCGATGAAGAAACGGCCCTTCAGGAGTTCAAGAACACCCAGCTTGCCACCCTGAACGCCATTGCTTCCCTGACCGCCCACAAGAAGGCCATTGAGGAACAGGAAAAGGAAATGAAGGCCAAGCTGTATGAAGCAATGGTGAAGTTCGGCGTGGATAAGTTTGAATCCGATGTTCTGAACCTTACCCTTGTGAAGCCCACCAATGCCACCAGCATTGATTCCACCAAGCTGAAGAAGAAATACCCGGACATTGCTTCCGAGTGTTCCAAGACCACCGCCAAGGCCGGTTATGTGAAGATCACCCTGAAAGGCGGTGGGCAGTAATGGAAGGTTTGACCCCGAAAGAAGCTGACGCTTGGGCAAGTGAAATGACCCGCATTGTTGGTGGCACCATTCATGAACTGATTGCGGCGGCTGATAAACACAATATTGACCGTGATTCCGCTGTTCAGTATTATTCCGATCTGTTTTCGGCTATGGCAAGTGTGGCAACCTTTGAACATTATGAAATGGACGGTGGGGCCGATGGCAAGGGATGAAGTGTGGGATGCCCTGAAAAATCATGCCAAACAGGTTCATTCAGAACGGGTTGCAAAGAACCCCGACCGGATCGCCTATGCCATTCAGCAGTTTGAAGCCCACGGCATTGAATACCAACTGAAGAATGAGCAAACCGGACATTTCCATTGTTGGCGGAAGTCTGATGATAAACTGTTCCAATTCTACGCTGGAACGGGTAAAATTCAGGGCTTCACCCAAGTCAGAGGTATTCACAGCCTGATTCAGATGTTGGAGGGGTGAGCCGATGGAAAAGCAGATTGATATTTGCGCTACCTGTGTTCACGATGAACCCGGTTATTGTTCCGTCATTGGCACCATTCCCCATTGCTGTTCCCGCCATTGGCATTGTGAGCCGGGAAACGCCGCAAAGGACTATGTTCCCAAACAGGAAGAAGGTGAAGTCGATGTTCGGTAAAAGAAAACTTGAATTGCTGGCCCATACTGCACGGATCAAAGAACTTGAAGAAATCCTTTGCCCCTGTGAACAGCATGATTGGATCAGCAACGGCTATCATTTCAGCGGCGGAACCGGGCGGGGAGATGAAACCACCATTTACCACTACATTTGCAAACGCTGTAAAAGCGGATGCAAAGTATTCAACCGTACCTTGGGAGTGATTCCGATGGCCGGTGAAAAAAACTTTGAAAACCGCCTGAAGAAATGGCTGGAAGCTGAAGGGATATATCCCTTGGGTGAACCTGTTGACCGCATGAGCGCCCCGCCCTGTGGCTTCTATGAAAAGCGTTGGGGTGGAAGCCGGTATGTGAAAAGCGGCCTTCCCGATATGCGGATCACCGTGAAAGGCATTGCCCTTGAAGTGGAGCTGAAGGCCACCAATGGAACCCCATCTGTGCTTCAGAAGCGTAATTTGGCCCAAATCAACGGTTCACAGGGGTTCGGGTTCATCCTTTACCCGGAAGGCTTTGAAGCCTTCAAGACTATTGTGAAAGGGGTGAAACAATGCGAGTTTCCCACAGCCGGGTTGAAGTCTTTGATAGATGCCCATACAAATACCGCTTGCGATATGTGGAAGGGATAGACACGATCCCGAACACGGACGCAGACAACGCCCTGATCCTTGGCACCGCCCTTCACACCGGCATTGAAGAAGGGGTTGAACAAGCCCTTGACTTCTACAAGAACAGCTTCCCGGTTCTGACGGATGATCACATTCATGAAATGATGAAGTTGGAAGCCATGATCCCCAAGGCAAAGGCCATGTTGCCACCGGGCGGAACCTTTGAACTTCCAATCGGGAACGCTGATTTCATCGGCTTTATGGATTATCTGGTTCCCGTGGGGAAGGGCCTGAAGCTGGATGGCCTGATCACTGGTGAAGATTTGAATGAATTTGAAGCGTTTGATCTGTACGATTTCAAGTATTCCAACAACGCCAAGAACTACGCCGTTTCCGGTCAGCTTCACGAATACAAGTATTGGTATGAACTGACCCATCCCGGCCACCGGATCAGGAATATGTATTTCCTGATTGTTTCCAAGGCAAAGATCAGGCAGAAAAGCACCGAAACTCTTTCCCAATTCCGTGACCGCTTGCAAGCGGCCTTGAAAGATGCTGAACCAACGCTGATGCCGGTTCAGTACAACCCCATGAAGATTGTGGACTTCCTGACCGATGTGAAGCACATGGTTGAAGCCACAGACTTTCCCAAGAACCCAAACCATTTTTGCGGATGGTGTGAGTATGAAGAATATTGTCAGAAAGGATGGGATTATATGTTACTTCCCAAGAATGAACGCCGTGACCTGAATGCCACCAAGAAGAAGGTTGTGTGGCTTTACGGCGCACCCTTCAGCGGCAAAACCTTCTTTGCCAATCAGTTCCCCGATCCCCTGATGTTGAACACGGATGGCAACATCAAGTTTGTGGATGCCCCCTATATCGCCATTCGTGACACCGTTACGGTGGAAGGCCGTATCACCAAGCGCAAGTTGGCCTATGAAGTGTTCATGGATGCCGTGGCCGAACTGGAAAAGAAACAGAACGATTTCCGAACCATCGTGGTTGACCTTCTGGAAGATGTTTATGAATCGTGCCGGGTTTACATCTGTGACCGTCAGGGCTGGAAGCATGAATCTGATGATTCCTTCCGTGCGTGGGATATGGTCAGAAGTGAGTTCCTGAACACCCTGAAGCGGCTTGTGAATCTGGACTATGAAAACATCATCCTGATCAGCCATGAGGACAGAAGCCGTGACCTGACCCGCAAGGGCGGCGATAAGATCAGTTCCATTAAGCCGAACCTTCAGGATAAGGTGGCAAACAAGGTGGCCGGTATGGTTGATCTGGTGGCCCGTATCGTGGCGGACGATGATGAACGGGTGCTATCTTTCAAGACTTCTGAAGTGATCTTCGGCGGTGGCCGTTTGACTGTCCATGATAAGGAAATCCCGCTGACCTATGACGCTTTCTGTGAAGTCTATGAGGAAGCCAACCAGAAGGCCGCAGGAGCCGTGAAGCGTGGCGGCAATACCCCGGCTACCCCCGCACCTGAAACCACCGACACGCCCACCACAGCGCCCAGCAGAAGGGGCAGAAAGGCCAAGACTGAAACCCCGCCCCCGGCTGACAACTATGATCCGGTTGAAGATGCGGCAAAGGCGGCTTGTGGTGATCCTGATACCGTTGCTGAACCGGCCACCGGTGACACCCCGCCTTGGAACGATCTTCCCAAATGCCCGGACGGTGAACGCATTTTCAGACAGCACGACCAGAACCCGGAAATCCCCCTTTGCCCGTCCATTGACGCTGGCCACCGTTGCCACAAGGAAGGTGGCCCCGATGGTTGCCCCTCTGTGGGATCGCCCCAAGGCCCCGGCAGAGGAAGCCGCACCCAAGACGGATGCCAACCCGCCCCGCCGTACCCGGAAGAAGCGTGAAGAATAATGGCTGAAGTGCTGATGATTGCCGGGAAGCCTGAAACCATCTTCAAGGCCCGTGATTTTGAATATCTGGTTGAAAAATACATGGGTTATGAAGCGGCCAAGTATTTCCGGGAATACGCTGAAAAGGCTGATGAAGAAGTCAGATCGGCCAAGGCCGGTGAGAACACAGACCTTGCTTCCTATGAAGCTGACCTTGAAAGCAATCACAGAGCCTTTCAGGACATTCAGACGGAAGCCGCAGTTATCACGGGTGTTCTTCAAGAAAAACGGATAAACCGTGAGAAGATCGCCCATGCAATCAGGGAAATTGGAAAAATTCTTTCCAACCAAATATAAAAACAACATTTTTGGAGGTAAAAAACTATGGCTATTGATTTTGACAAGATTGATCGTTCTGTTGATCTGAAGGGCCTTCAGGCTGATGTGGAGGATGCCAAGAAGAACGGCGGCGGTGATTTCCCCACCATTCCCGCTGGCAAGTATGAAGTGAAGCTGGAAAGCATGGAGATCAAAGGCACCAAGGCCGATCCCAACCGCCCCATGCTGGCCGTGTCCTTCAAAATCCTGTCCGGTGAGTTCAAGAACCAGCGCCTTTTCATGAACCGTGTCCTTTACGGCACCAAGAATGACAAGAACATGATCGCTTCCGCTATGGGCTTCCTTGAAAAGCTGGATTCCGGTGTTCCTGTCAGCTTCACCAGCTACAAGCAGTTTTCCCAGCTTGTTCTTGATGTGGCGGAAGCCATTGATGGAAACTTGGAATATGCGGTGGACTACGATGATTCCCGCTTCAATTCCATCACCGTTGAAGAAGTTTTCGAGGTTGAAAACTGACCACATATTTTTTATAATCAAATCGAGCACATATAGTGCTTGATGCGGTTTTGAACCTTAACTTTCAAGCACAAACTGTGGGGCTTCGGCCCCACAATGGCCCCAAGTGAAAGCCTTCCCGTGGCGGGGCTGATAAGGCGGAAACGCTGACCGATTTCACAAAAGCTGAAAGGATGTGAGTTGATGATCTTCTATGATTTTGAGGTTTTCCGGTATGACTGGTTGGTTGTCCTGATCGACCTGAACGCCCGGAAAGAAACCGTGATTATCAATGATCCCGACAAGCTGAAGCGTTTCTATGAGGAACACAAGGGCGTGATTTGGGCCGGTTACAATTCCCGGAACTATGATCAGTACATCCTGAAGGCCATTCTGTGTGGGTTTGATCCAAAGCCTGTGAATGATTGGATCATTGCAGAGGACAAACCCGGTTACAGATATTCAAGCCTGTTCAGGGAATACCCGCTGATCAATTATGATGTGATGCCGAACCCGCCAATCAGCCTGAAGGCGCTGGAAGCGTTCATGGGCCATTCCATTAAAGAAACTTCTGTTCCCTTCGACATTGACCGGCCTTTGACTGAAGCAGAGTTGGCCGAAACGGTCAAATATTGCCGCCATGATGTGGAACAGACGGTGGAAGTGTGGTTAAGGCGGAAAGAAGATGAATTTGATGCCCAAATGTCACTTGTGAAGGCGTTCCACCTTCCCATTTCTGACATTGGCCGCACCAAAGCACAGCTTTCCGCCAAAATCCTTGGGGCCGTTCAAAGGGAACACAATGATGAATTTGAAATTGAGTTCCCACCCAGCTTGCGGATCGAAAAATACACGGAAGTTTTGAATTGGTACAAGAACCCCTTGAACCGTGATTATTCCAAAACCCTTGAACTGGAAGTGGCCGGGGTTCCCCATGTGTTCGCTTGGGGTGGCCTTCATGGGGCCATTCCCAAATATCACGGGGAAGGTTGGTTTGTCAATGTGGATGTGGCTTCCTATTACCCGTCTTTGATGCTGGTTTATAAGTGGCTTTCCCGCAATGTTCACGATCCTTCCAAGTATGCGGAAATCTACCACACCCGCCTGAAGCTGAAGGCGGAAAAGAACCCCATGCAACAGCCTTACAAGATTGTTCTGAACAGCACCTATGGCGCTATGAAGGATAAGCACAATGCCATGTATGATCCCCGGCAAGCCAACAATGTTTGTGTGGGCGGTCAACTTCTTCTTCTGGATTTGATTGAACGGCTGGAAGATCATTGTGAAATCATCCAGAGCAACACGGATGGTATTTTGGTCAAACTTCGCCGGTATGAAGATTTTGAAATGCTGGACGATCTGTGTTGGGAATGGGAGCAAAGAACCGGGATGCGCCTTGAATTTGATGAATTTCAAAAGGTGTATCAGAAGGATGTGAACAATTACATCATTGTTCCTTCCGGGCCGCTTCGTGACGAAAAAGGGAAACCCCGCTGGAAGTGCAAGGGTGCCTATGTCAAAAAGCTGTCTGATCTGGATTATGACCTTCCCATTGTCAACCGGGCCATTGTGAACTATTTCCTTCATGGGATCAGCCCGGAAACAACCATCATGGAATGTTCCGATCTTCGAGATTTTCAGAAGGTTGTGAAGGTGTCCAGCAAGTACAAATACGCCCTTTATTCCCCGGTGATTACGGAAGCCAAGATCAGGGATGAAAAAGGCCGTTCCAAGAAAATCACCCGCTTCAGCGGCGGTGAGGTTCAGACAGATAAAACCTTCCGGGTGTTCGCTTCCAAGGATCAGAGCAAGGGCGGAATCTTCAAGGTTTCCGGGAAAATCGTCAAGGGCCGGGAAAAGAACCCTGAAAAGTTCGGCAACACCCCGGATCATTGTTTCTTCATCAATGATGATGTGACCAATCTTCCTATCCCGGATGAACTGGACAAGCAATATTACATTGATGTTGCTTGGGATCGGTTGAAAGATTTCGGGGTGGAACGATGAACAATAAAACCTTTCGGGGGGGGGGAGCGTTGAAGCATGGAACTGTTTAGGGGCTATGTGCCTACCAGAAATAAACAATGCCTTGAAAAGTTCAAAGGCATTGAAAAACTGAAAACCCGTTCTGAAGTCCAAGACCTTGATGAATACGCCGGTATTCTTGGGGAAGAAACCATTCTGATTGATGTGGACGATGCGGAAACATCTGAACTTTTGTTCAGAATTGTTCAGGATTTAGAACTGAAGTGCAGAGTGTACGCCACCACACGGGGAAAACACTTCTTGTTCAAGAACTGTGGTGTTAAAAAAAGCTGGACGAAATGCACCTTGGCCGTGGGTATCACCACGGATGGAAAGGTTGGAGCCAATAACAGCTATGAAATCTTGAAGTCCGGTGGCGTGGAACGGCCCATTCTGTATGACTTCCCTGAAGGGGAGATTCAGGAACTTCCCAAATGGCTGACCCCGGTGAAAAGCAACTATGATTTTCCGAACCTTGGGGAAGGTGATGGGCGGAACCAAACCCTGTTCAACTACATTCTGACCCTTCAGAGTGACGATTTTACCAAGGAAGAAGCCCGTGAATGTATCAGGCTGATTAACCGTTATGTGCTGAAGAAGCCCCTTTCCGACAAGGAACTTGATGTGATCCTTCGGGATGATGCCTTCAAGAAAACATCCTTCTTCCGGGATAAAACCTTCCTGTTTGATAAGTTCGCCACCTACCTGAAGAACAACAACCATATTGTGAAGATCAATAACCAGCTTCACATTTATAAGGATGGTATCTATGTTTCCGGTGCCGGTGAGATTGAAGGGGCCATGATCAAGCTGATCAGCAACCTGAAACGGGCGTGGCGTTCGGAAGTCCTGTCCTATCTGGAAATCATGATTGAGGAAAACACCAAGGCCACCAACCCGAATATCATTGCTTTCAGCAACGGCCTTTACAATATCCGGGATGGTTCTTTCAAAGAGTTCACCCCGGATGTAGTCATTACAAACAAAATCTCGTGGCCGTACAACCCCGCCGCCCATGATGATCTGTTGGATCATACCCTGAACCGGCTGGCCTGTGATGATCCTGAAGTCCGGGCCTTGCTGGAAGAAATGGTGGGCTATTGTATGTACCGCCGCAATGAACTTGGCAAAGCCTTCATCCTGATTGGCGATAAGAGCAACGGCAAATCTACCTTCCTTCATGTGGTGAAGAACCTTCTTGGGGATCAGAACATTGCTTCCCTTGACCTGAAGGAATTGGGCGATAGGTTCAAAACCGCTGAACTGTTCGGCAAGCTGGCGAACATCGGTGATGATATTGGTGATGAATTTATTGCCAATGCTTCCGTGTTCAAGAAGCTGGTCACGGGTGATCGGGTGAATGTGGAGCGCAAAGGCCAAGATCCATTTGAGTTCAACAATTATTCCAAGTTCCTGTTCAGCGCCAACAATATCCCCCGTATCAAGGACAAAACCGGAGCCGTTCAGCGGCGTTTGGTGATTGTTCCCTTCGATGCCAAGTTCACCCCCAATGATGCTGATTTCCGCCCGTTCATCAAGGATGAATTGTGTGAACAGGGTTCTATGGAATATCTGGCCTTGCTTGGCCTTCAGGGGTTGAAGCGGGTTCTTGGGAACGCACAGTTCACCACTTCCAGCAGAGTTCAGGGGCAGTTGGACGAATATGAGGAAAACAACAACCCCATTATTGGGTTCATCAATGAAGTGGGTGTTGACGGGATTGAAAATGAAGCCACCGATTCCGTGTATCGCCGGTATAAGGAATATTGCATTGCAAACAACTTCCAAGCCCTTTCCAAGATTGAGTTTTCCCGGCAGATCACAAAACGCTGTGGCTTCACAACGGTTCCCAAGTGGATCAGAAACCGGAAAACCCGTGTATTTGTGAAAGGCGGTGACGCAGAATGAGTGGTTCCAAGAAGGTGTTCACCACATTGGGCAGTTCCAACCATGTTCCTGAAGAACGGGAAGCATTTGATTACTACGCCACCGATCCAAAGGCCGTGGAAATGCTTCTGGAACTGGAACAGTTTTCCCCGGTCATTTGGGAACCGGCCTGTGGGGAAGGCCATATTTCCAAGGTGCTTCAGGCCCACGGTTATGAAGTCATTTCAACCGATTTGATTTACCGGGGCTTCGGTGATCCTGAACCGCTGGATTTCCTGAAGGAAACGCTGGACGATTTTGAAGGCGATATAATCACAAACCCGCCGTATTCAATGGGGCTTGAATTTGTTCAAAGGGCGCTTGAAAGCGTCCGCCCCGGTGGGAAAGTGGCTATGTTCCTGAAGGTTCAGTTTTTGGAGGGGCAAAAACGGGGTGAGTTCTTCAGACATACCCCCCCCCGAAAGGTTTATATCAGCCGTTCCCGGCTGGCCTGTTATAAAAACGGTGATATGACCGGGAAACCGGAAAGTGCCATTGCCTATGCGTGGTATGTGTGGGAAAAGGGCTTCACAGGTGATCCGGTGATCAAATGGTTCAACTGAAAGAAAGGATGATTTCAATGTTACCTAAAACCAAAACGGAACGCCATTCCGATATTTGCAAGGAAATCAATGCCTTGTACGCCATGAAAAATCATGACTATGGTGACAGCTTTCACCAGACCTTCACGGAAGAAGGAATGGCAATGCCCCGGATCAGGCTTGGGGATAAGATGGCCCGGTTCAAGAGCCTGACCAAATCCGGGGTTCAGGAAGTAAAGGATGAATCTATCCGTGATACCCTGATTGACCTTGCCAATTACGCCATTATGACCGTTCTTGAATTGGACGATCAGAAAGCGGAGGAACACGCCGATGAACGCTAACCGTTATATGCGGGATTCCTTGCGAACCGCTGACCGTTCCAACATGGATCGGTTGAAGCTGGAATGTGCCTTGGGCCTTTGCGGTGAAGCCGGTGAAGTAGCCGAACAGGTGAAGAAGCATTTCTTCCACGGCCATGAACTGGATAAGCGCCACATGATTGAAGAACTTGGTGATGTGGCTTGGTATTTGGCCGTTCTGTGTGATGCCATTGGTTCTGACCTTGATACGGTCATGGAAGAAAACTTGAAAAAGCTGGAACAGCGTTACCCTGAAGGGTTCGATCCTTACCGGTCACAGCACCGGAATGAATTGGGAGGTTGAAGAAAATGAAAATTATCAAGCCTGATGTGCAGTTCATCACCCCGATTGATGGGGCCACTATTCTGAAGCGGCTGGAACAATGTGGCCGTGTCTGCTACAAGTCCGAGGATAAGATCACGGAAGGTTCCGCTGAAAAGTTCGTTGCCGGGATTATCAAGCGTGGGCATGAAGCGGTTCTGGAACATTGTTCCTTCACGGTGAAGTTCATTTGTGATCGTGGGGTTTCCCATGAAATTGTTCGGCACCGGATGGCTTCTTACTGTCAGGAATCCACCCGGTATTGCAATTATGGCAAGGGAAAGTTCGGTGAAGAAATCACCGTGATCAAGCCTTGTTTTTGGGATGAAAACACCTTGGGCGAGAAGGTGAAAATGGATTGTTGGAAAATTGCCATGCGGGATGCTGAAGATGCCTATTTTGCCTTGCTGGATGAAGGCTGTTCCCCGCAAGAAGCCCGTTCTGTTCTGCCTAACAGCCTGAAAACGGAAGTGGTCATGACGGCCAACATTCGTGAATGGCGGCATTTCCTGAAGTTGCGCTGTTCACCCGCCGCACATCCGCAGATGCGGGAAGTGGCCTTGATCCTGTTGGACAAGGTTCATTGGCTGATTCCAGTGTGCTTCGATGATATTTGGAGTGAATACCATGCCGATGTTTAAGAAGTCCGGTGGTAAAATCTTCGCCGTTCAGTTCAACAAAGCTGAAGAACGGGCCTTGGATCAGGAAATCAAGAAACAGATTGTGGAAAATGATCGGGCCTTTGACATGGACAAAGAATCATCCATCCTGTGGATGCTTCACACCCAATTTGGCTTTGGCCCAAAGCGCCTGAAGCTGGCGTGGAAGCTGTTCTATGCCGAAACCTTGAAGCTACGGGAATATTACCTGATGGAACAAGCCGATGATGGGTGGTTGGCCCGTAAAAAGCTGAAGGACATTGGGTGTGATATTGAAGAATGGTACAGAGAAGAAGGAGGGAAAACCGATGCCTAAACCTTGGGAAAATGCTGAAGGGTATCACGATCCGACAGCCTACCACGGCACAAAGAATATCATCCGTGACGAGGATGAACAGCAGAAGCGGGTGAACACCCTGATCTTCGTCCTGAAGTACATCACCCGTTTGGCGGGGTTTGAACTTCTGAACCGTATTGAAATCAAAGACCGTAAGACCGGGAGGGAATACAAATGATCAATAAGCCTTGCCCTTTCTGTGGCGGGGAACCCTTTTTCATGGATAATGATGGGTGGTATTGGGTTCGTTGCAGAAAATGTGGGGTTGAAACACCCGGATCAGATATAAAAGAAATAGCGGAAAATCAATGGAATAGGCGGGTGAAACACCGATGAAGAAAATGCTGGTGGTGCTGACCCTTGTGCTGTTGCTTATGGCCGTGGCCGAGTATTTCAGCATTGATCCCGTTTGGTTCCTGATTGTCTGGTATCTTTCAGACAATATTTCCGCCTGAACAGGTGCTTCTTCAGTAGGGGTTGGAACAGCGTGTGGAACAGGTATGGAATAGATGTTTTTTCTATATCTGTTCCGCACGAAAGCCCTTGATTTTCAAGACTTTTTCAGTTGTTTTCAGAGAACGGAACAGATGGAACAGATATAAATATACTTTCTTCTTATAAAGAAAAAAAAATATATAAGAAATGTGTATATAAGAAACTGCCCGTTTTATCTGTTCCATGCGTTCCAAACCCTTGAAACCCTTTGATTTTTCGGCATTTATCCACGGTACAGATGCAATGAAAACGGAACAGACTACCACAGAAAGGATGTGTTACATAGTGAATGACAAAAGACCTTTCCCAACAGGCCAAAGAATACTTTGCCCAAATCAGGAAAACGGATCGTTTGATCAATCGGCTTGATAGCACCATTGCAACCTTGCGTTCCAGCTTGACTTCTACCGGAAGCCAACTGAAGCAGGACAAGGTTCAGACTTCAGGCCCCAAAAATACCCTTGAAGAAACCATCACCAAGATCATTGACCTTGAAGCCAAGATCAATGCCCGGATTAATGAACTTGTGAGCATGAAACAGGAAGCGTTCACCATGATCAACCGGATTCCTGACCTTGATCAGCAAAATATTCTGATCGGGCGCTATATTCAGTTGAAAAAATGGGAAGATATTTCTGAAGAACTGAATTATTCTATGCAATGGGTTTTTGAACTTCACGGAAAGGGTTTACTTGCTTTTGCCAAGGTAAACAGCGACTTTCTAAACAACCGAGAAAACCAGAGTACCACCGGTTCCAAACAGAGTAAAGAATCGGTAGAATAGTAAATAAGAAATTGCGCCTACGGGAAACCGGGGCGCTTTTTCTATGCCTGATGAAAGGGGTGAATACCTGTGACACCAAGACAGCGGAAGTTCTGTGATGAATACCTGATCAGCGGCAATGCTACGGATGCGGCAATCAAGGCGGGGTATTCGCCCAAGACCGCAAAGCAGACGGGTTCTGAAAACCTTGCAAAACCTGACTTGAAAGCGTACATCGAAACCGAACTTGAAAAACTTCATTCGGCCAAGATCGCTGATGCTGAAGAAGTCATGAAATACCTGACTTCGGTAATGCGGGGTGAACATACTGAAGAAATCCCGATCCTGTGCGGTGACGGTTGCCAAGAGTTGACGCAGAAAGAGGTTGGAGCCAAGGAAAGACTGAAGGCCGCTGAACTGATCGGCAAGCGTTATGGTATGTTCACGGACAAAGTAGGTGTGGAAGGGGCCGTTCCGGTGATTATCACGGGGATGATCAACTTGAAGATTAGCCCACAGGCCAAGCGGGTTCACCTTCCTGAAGTAGTTGGTAAGGGTTACGGAACCTTCTGGAACTTCAAAGGCCGTTACCGGGTGTGTAAGGGAAGCCGTGCTTCCAAGAAATCCAAGACAACGGCCCTGAACATCATCAAACGGATGATGCAATACCCGGAAGCCAATACCCTTGTGGTTCGTAAGGTGTTCAGAACCTTGAAAGATTCCTGTTTCACCGAACTGAAATGGGCAATCAACCGCCTTGGGGTTTCAGCCTATTGGGAAATCAAGGAAAGCCCCCTTGAAATGACTTACCTTCCCACCGGTCAGAAGATTTACTTCCGGGGCCTTGATGATCCCCTGAAGGTCACTTCAATTACGGTTGAAATAGGGTTTTTGTGCTGGTGCTGGATTGAAGAAGCATACGAAATCATGAATGAAGCTGATTTTGATATGCTGGATGAATCCATCCGTGGTGCTATCCCGGAAGAAACCGGCCTGTTCAAGCAAATCACGCTGACATTCAACCCGTGGAACGAAAAGCATTGGATCAGGAAACGCTTCTTCGGGGAGATCACCGGCAAGGATGCCCAAGGGAACCCCACATACAAGTTCCATGATAGCTGGATCAGCCCGGATGGGCAGATTTACGCCACAACCACCAATTACCTGTGTAATGAATGGCTGGACACGGCGGATTTGAAGGTGTTCAACACCATGAAGGAAAACAACCCCCGCCGCTACAAGGTGGCTGGCCTTGGGGGTTGGGGCATTGTGGATGGCCTGATTTTCGATAATTGGCGGGAAGAAGCCTTTGATTATTTGGCTATTTCCAAGAAGCCTGATGTGAAAAGCGCCTTCGGCCTTGACTTCGGTTATACCAACGATCCCACGGCCCTGTTCTGTGGGCTGGTGAGTGAGAAGGAAAGAACCATTTGGGTTTTTGATGAACTGTATGAAAAGGCCCTGACGAACCGGGCAATCTGTGACCGGATCACCGGCATGGGTTACGGCAAGGAACGGATCAAGGCTGATTGTGCTGAACCCAAGAGCATTGACGAATTGCGGGATGCTGGCCTTCATCGTATCAGAGCCGCCCGGAAGGGCAAGGACAGCGTGAACAACGGAATCCAGTACATTCAGGGTTACACCATCATTGTTCATCCCCGGTGTGTGAATTTCATCACCGAGATTTCAAACTACACATGGGCAGAAGATAAGTTTGGGGCCAAGATCAATGTTCCCATTGACGATTTCAACCACCTTATGGACGCTATGCGTTACGGGCTGGAAGATATGTTGGTTGGCCCCGCCTTCAGCTTCGACTAATAACATGATAGTAACAAAACACACGAAAAACACACGGTTTCCGTGTGTTTGCGTTTATTAAGCAATAGAAAGGGTGATTGACTATGTTTCTGAATAACGCTATGGATCGGATCAATCGCCTGATTATTCAGGGTGGGCGAACCGGCATGACAGAACTTCAGTTCTTTGCCGCCGAAATCAAGGAATGGAAGGACAGCCCCCGCCGCAAGGATCAGTTGCGTGGTGATCTGTACTATGAAGGACAGCATGACATTTTGAAGCGTCAGCGCACGATCATTGGCGAGGATGGCAAACTTCAGGTTGTGAACAATCTTCCGAACAACCGCCTGATTGATAACCAATATGCCCTGATGGTGGATCAGAAAACCAACTACCTTGTGGGCAAGCCCTTCACCCTGAATTGTCAGGATAAGAGTTACACAGACGCTTTGGGCAAGATTTTCAATAAGCGGTTTTACCGGCTTCTGAAGTATGTGTGTGAAGATGCCCTGAACGGTGGCCTTGGTTGGGTTTACCCCTATTATACGGATGCCGGGGAACTGGCCTTCAAGCATTTCCCCGCCTATGACATTCTTCCTTTTTGGGCTGACGATGATCACACCATCCTTGATTGTGCGGTTCGCTATTACACCCAAGAGGTTTGGAACGGCTACACGAAAGAAAAGGTTGAGAAGGTGGAAATCTTCAAAACCGATGGCATTTACAGGTATATCTATCAAAATGATATGCTGATTGCCGATGTGGAAGCCGGTGAACATGAAAACTATTTCATGGTTGAGGAAGAAGGACAGGAACCCAAGGGGTTCAACTGGACACGGATTCCGCTGATCCCGTTCAAGTACAACAAACAGGAAATCCCCCTGATCCGCCGTGAAAAACCCTTCAGGACGGTATCAATGTGATGCTGTCCGACTTTGAAAACAATATGCAAGAGGACGCACGGAACACCATTCTGGTTCTGAAGAACTATGACGGTGAAAATCTTGGTGAGTTCCGCCACAACCTTTCCACCTATGGAGCCGTAAAGGTTCGTGAGGATGGCGGGGTTGAAACCCTTCAGGTTGAAATCAATGCAGAGAATTACAAGGGCATTTTGGAACTTCTGAAGAAATCTCTGATTGAAAATGCCCGTGGCTATGATGCCAAGGATGATCGGTTGTCTGGTAATCCAAACCAGATGAACATTCAATCCATGTATTCTGACATTGACCTTGACGCAAACGGCATGGAAACCGAGTTCCAAGCGGCCTTTGAAGAACTGTTGTGGTTCATCAATCAGGATTTCAGCAACAGGGGCTTGGGCGATTATGAAGGCGCTGAACTTCAGATTGTGTTCAACCGTGACATTCTGATCAATGAAACGGAATCCATTGAAAACTGTGCCAAGTCCGTTGGTATTCTGTCCACAGAAACCATTGTGGAACAGCACCCGTGGGTTACGGATGTTGAAGTGGAGCTGGCCCGGTTGCGTAAGGAAAAGGATGAAGCAATGGAACAAGCGCAGGAATACGCCGGGGCCTTCCAGACCGGCAACCAGAACAAAGGTGACAATGGCGAGGGTGAATAACCCCCGCCGTTTCACAATATATGCCGGGGCAGACATTGAGTGTGGCGGGGTGCTATTACTCCTACCCGCCAAAGGGTGAAATTCCCTTCCCCGGCCCATCGTGGCCCGTTAGTCAAGTGGTTAAGACACCGCCCTTTCACGGCGGTAACGCCGGTTCGATCCCGGCACGGGCTACCATAGGCCACAAAGGAAGGAACCAAAATTCAGCAAGGCGGAAGCCCCTATGAAGAAACAGCGTGGCCTTTTATGCTGAAGTGATGGAACAGGCAGACAAGGCGGATTCAAAATCCGTTGCCGCAAGGCGTGTGGGTTCAAATCCCACCTTCAGCACCATTATTCAGGATTGGAGGATCAGCCCATGAACAATGCGGATTATTGGCGGGGCCGGTTCTCCATCTTGGAGGATAGCGCCCACAGAGAAGCCCAGCAAACCATTCAGGCCATGGAAGAAATGTATCTGGATGCACAGCGTTCCGTTCAGAAGGAAATTGAAAGCTGGTATGCCCGTTTTGCGGTGAACAACCAAATCAGCCTGACCGATGCCCGGAAATGGTTGACCGCTGGACAGCTTGAAGAATTTCATTGGAGCGTTGAACAGTATATCAAGATCGGTGAACAGGCCGTGTTGGATGCGGCATGGCTGAAGAAGCTGGAAAATGCGTCCACCCGGTTCCACATTTCCCGCCTTGAAGCTGTTCAGACAGGTATTCAGCAACAGCTTGAATTGCTGTACGGCAATCAGGTTGATAGTCTGGATGCCCTGTTGAAGAAGGTTGTGGGCAATGGCTACACCCACACGGCCTTTGAAGTTCAGAAGGGCGTGGGCCTTGGGTGGGATATTACCGCCCTGAATCAGAAGAAACTTGAAACCTTGCTTTCAAAACCGTGGACTACTGACGGACGAACCTTCCGGGATCGCTGTTGGTTGAACAAGAATGATCTGGTGGGTTCCGTCAGCAAGAGCCTAACCCAAGGGCTTCTTCGGGGTGATTCCCCGGCCAAGATTACCACGGCCATTCAGAAGCAGTTTGGGGTTCACCGTTACAAGGCTGGGCGGCTGGTGAATACAGAAACCACCTATTTCAATGCCGTTGCCACCAAAGAGAGTTACAAAGATTTGGGCGTGGAAATGGTGGAAATCATTGAAACGCTTGATTCCCACACCTGTTCCATTTGTGGTGGCCTTGATGGGAAGGTGATTCCCATTGCTCAATATGAACCCGGCGTAACTGTGCCGCCCTTCCACCCGAATTGCAGAGGAACAACGGCCCCGGCCATTGATCCCAAGTATGCCGGTGAGAGAGCCGCCCGGAACGCTGATGGGGATGTGTACTATGTACCCGCCAACATGAAATATGCTGATTGGGTTCAGACTTTCGTGAACGGCGGTTCCAAGGCTGGCTTGACCGTTGCAACCGGGGCCGCTGTGACAAAAGCCCTTCGGGATTACAACACCGAGTTTGGAAAGAAATTCGGCAAAGACCATTATGATCAGATTCGGAATCGGGTGGACGCTTGCCAAAGTCCTGACCTTCAGGCCGCTTGGGATAAGTATGAAACCAAAATCAAGGTTGCAAAAGCTGACCATAAAGGCGGCGCATACTGTCAGGGCGATAACATCTATGTGAATATTGCGGCTGATGCAAAGGGCCGTTCTTGGAGCGCCCCGTATGCAACAACCTTCCATGAAAGCGGCCATGCCATTGATGGCCTTGCGGCCCAGCTTGGAAGCGTAAATGGGCAATGGCACCTTTCTTCCACTTATAAAAATGGCCTGTTCCCCCAGACTATTAAAGATGAAGTGAATGATTGGGTGAACGCCGTCCTTTCCGATATGAAAGCCCATAAAGATGATTTTTCCTATTGGGTGCAGAAAGGTTGGATGAACCAAACCACCGCTGATTATTACCTTCAGTATGGTGGATTCAAGGTGAAGAAAGCCTATGCCTACGCCGCCATTCAGAAAGAAGTGAAATCCCTTACCCCGTTGCAGTACGGTGATCTTTCTGATATATTAGAAGGTGCTACCCGTGGAAAAATCCAATGCGGCATTGGTCATGGTGCTGGTTCTTACTGGACAACCCGATCTTATAACGGGATTGATTGGGGCTTTGCCACGGAAGCCTTTGCGGAAATGACTTCCGCCACCATGACTTCCCCGGAAAGTTTGGCAACTATCAAGAAGTATTTGCCCAAATCTTATGGGGTGTATGAAGATATGCTGAAGCTGATTGCAAATCAGCCGTGAAAGGGGTGTTGAATGTGGTTGAACTGATTGAACAATATGTTGAACGATTCCATGAGAACTTCCCGTTGTTCGCCCTGATGGGTATGGAAGAATCGGAAGTGGAAGCCATTATTCAGGATTGTTTGGATAAGGGAACCCCTTACCGGCCCCCTGATTTGGACGAAAAATCCCTATATTGATGATTTGACCACCCCGGCCTTCTGGCCGGTGGTGGTTTTTTCATACCATTTTCGCCGTTTCCCGGTGGTGGGCGGTAAACAGAACCGGAAAAATCGTGGTTCCTAACCCACGGTAAAAAAGGATTTTGGAGGTAACAACAATGACTAAAGAAAAGCTGTTGGAATGGGGCCTGACTGAAGAACAGGCCACAAAGGTTATGGAGGGCTTGAACGGTTCCTTCGTCACCAAGGCCCGGTTCAATGAGGTCAACACCGAACTGACCGCCGCCAAGAACACCATTAAGGAGCGTGACACCCAGCTTGAAACGCTGAAGAAGGCTTCCGGTGACACCAAGGCGCTTCAGGATCAGATCACCCAGCTTCAGGCCGACAACAAGAAGAAGGACGAGGATCACGCCGCTGAACTGAAAAATCTGAAAATCAGCAATGCGGTTGAACTGGCCCTGACCGGAGCCAAGGCAAAGAACAACACCGCTGTCAAGGCGCTGTTGGTTGACTTTATCGGAAAGGCAGAACTGGCGGAGGATGGAACCGTCAAGGGCCTTGATGATGAAGTGAAGAAGCTGGTGGAAGGCAAGGACACGGCTTTTCTTTTTGAGAAGTCCACCGGCACCAAGTTCAAGGGTGCCAAATCCGCTGAAAAGGGTGATCCCAATGGTGGCAATGATGCTATGACGCTGGAAAAGCTGAAAGCCATGAACCCCTTGGATCGCTACAACTATTCCGTCAATCATCCTGACGAATACAAAGAACTTTATGGAGGTAATGAGTAATGGCAAATACTACTTACGATAATTTCTATCTGTCCAACGAAATTGAAGATCAGTACCAGAGCCACCTGAATCTTCAGCAGTTTTGCACCATCGACAACAACCTGACTGGTGTTGCTGGTATGGTTCGTAAGATTCACAAGTACAAGGCCACCGATGGCACCGAGAAGCTGACCATGGGCGTTGGCAACACCAAGACCATTGAAGCCGGTTACACCGAAAAGGAATACCGTATTCAGATGGCCCAGAACCGCTTCCAGTATTACGATGAAGAAGCCATGACCGATCCCATGGTTATCACTACTGGCACCCAGCACGCCGGTACTGATATGTTCAACACCGTCAATGCTGACATTTTCAGCGCCTTCAATGAGGCCACCATGACCATTGTGACCACCGCCCTTGGCTTTGATGCCTTTGTGGACGGTGCCGCCATGCTGAATCTGGAAAACCTTGAAGGCGTGACCATTTTCGGCTTCGTCAATCCCGCTGATATGGCGAAACTTCGTAAGGCCCTGAAGGACGATCTGAAGTATGTGGAAGCATACGCCAAGCAGGGCTATGTTGGCACCGTTGGCGGTATCAACATCTACACCAAGAAGAACGCCGAAACCGGCAAGGTGGTTATTGCCACCAAGGAAGCCGTTACCTTGTTCAATAAGAAGGGTACGGAAGTGGAGCAGGAGCGTGAAGGCAATATCCGCCGCAACACGGTTTATTCCCGTAAGTATTACCTTGCGGCTATGACCAATGAAGCCAAGGCGGTTATGATCATCACCGGTTCCGCCGCTGTCACAACGGATGAAACTGTTACCACTTCCAAGACCTACTATGCCAAGTCCGGTATTGGCTATGTCAAGGTTACGCCCGGTAAGAATGACAACCCCAAGACCAAGGGTTGGTACGAAATCACGGCGGCGTAAGAAAGGCGGTGAACCCCGTTGCGTGATAAAGCGGTTGCAATGCTAACGGCCCTTGGCGTGGCGGGGGCCGCTGATGATCCGTTGTTGGATATGGTTTTGAACAATGTTCAATGGCGGATCAAAAATCTTTCCAACCTTTCCGAAATCCCGGAGGGGTTGGAAAGTCTGGCCGTTTCTATGGTCGTGGGCGAATACCTGAACATGAAGAAGTGTTCTGGACAGCTTGAAGGGTTTGATTTGGATGCGGCGGTGAAATCCATTCAGGAAGGTGACACCAACATTACCTTTGCCCTTGGTGAAGGTAGTTCAACCCCTGAACAGAGGTTGAACAGCCTGATTGATTATCTGATCAACGGGCGCATTGGTGAAATCTACCGTTATAGGCGGTTGGTATGGTAAATAAGGCCGTGCGAACCGCCTTGGAACGGTTGTGGAAGGATCGGTGTTCTATCTTCATCCGTGAGGAAGTCACCGATCCTGTCACCCACCTGACGGATTCTGAAGAAAAGCCGCTTCTTCAGGATCAGCCGTGCAAGCTGTCTTTTGAAACATTAACTTCAACCAATGGGGATGAAGTGGCAACCGCCCAACAGGTGGTGAAGCTGTTTCTTTCCCCGGATGTGAAGGTTCCCGCAGGATGCAAGATCATTGTCACCCGGCCAAATGATGTGGAACGAACCTTCACCTATTCCCGTTCCGGTGAACCGGGCGTTTTCTCCAACCATCAAGAAATCATGCTTGAACCCTTCAGGGGTGGGCTTGATGGCAAGATGGGGCCGGTGTGATTACCGGGAACTGAAGAAGCTGGATGGACGCCTTCAACAGCTTTCGGAAGTTGACATGGATCGGCTTTGCCGGGATGCCGCCAAGAAGGTTGCCCAAATCCTTCTGAACAAGGTGAAGAAAAGAACCCCGGTTGGCGTGGTTCCGTCCTATGCCACGGATGAAGCCAAGCAGGAATATTGGGCCGGTTACAGCGGGGGTTCCTTGCGTGATGCGTGGATGATCCTTCCCATTGAAAAACATGGGGATCAGTACACCGTGACCATCATCAACAACTTGGAATATGCGTCCTATGTGGAATACGGCCACCGGCAAACACCGGGGCGCTATGTTCCCGCCTTGGGTAAGACCTTGAAGGCAAGTTGGGTGAAGGGGCGGTTCATGCTGACGATTTCCGAACAGGAAGTGAAAACCTTGGCCCCGTCCGTTCTGAATGATATGTTGTATGAAGCCTTGAAGGGGGTGTTCAGTTGATCAATGAAATCATCAAAGGTGTTTCCATGAAGCTGAACGCCACCTTTGGGGCCGGGTACAAAATCTATCAGAATGATGTGGAACAGGGCTTCAAAGAACCCTGTTTTTTCATTGCCGTTCTGAAGCCCGACATTTCCCCGTTGCAGAAGAACCGGTTCATGAGCCGGAACCCGCTGGATATTCACTATTTCCCCACCAGCGGGAGGAACAACACCGAATTGTTCACGGTGGCCGGGGATTTGATGGAATGTTTGGAGTTCATCACCCTTCCCAATGGGGATGTGCTTCACGGAACTTCCATGAGTTATGAAGTTGAAGATGGGGTTCTTCACTTCTTCGTCAACTTCAATCTGACACTATCCCGCCCGTCCGAGGAAACCCCGATGGAAACCTTGGATGTGGATGTGGAGCCAAAGAAAGGGTGATTGAATGGCTACCAGAAAGAAAGCCACCACCGCACAGGAACCGCCCATCACGGCCCCGGTGGTATTCCCCAAAGAACGGGTGCTGACCTTCAAGAGATACGCTGAGCGGCGTGATCTTCTGTCTGTCCTTTTGGAAGATGGGAAGGAATACACCTATGATCAGATTGATGGGCTGATCAAAGACTTTATGAAAGGTAAGGTGAACTAATATGGCCCTTGGCGGCGGCACCTTCTTGGTGCAGAACAAGGTTCTGCCCGGTGCATATATCAACTTCATTTCTGTGGCGCAGGCAAGCGCCACCCTTTCTGACCGTGGCATTGTCACCATCCCCCTTGCCATGAATTGGGGGCCTGAAGGCAAGATTTTCACGGTGGAACAGGCTGACTTCATCAAGAACAGTCAGAAGATTTTCGGCTATGCGTACACGGCGGATGAACTGAAGCCCATGCGTGAAATCTTCCTTCACGCCAAGACCGTTCATTTCTTCCGCCTTGGTTCCAGCGGCGTGAAAGCGTCCAACACCTATGCAACGGCCAAATACCCCGGCACCCGTGGCAATGATCTTCGGGTTGTGATCACGGCCAATGAAAACAGCACCGAACAGAAGCCCCTGTTCGATGTGGAAACCTTCTTGGGAACCGTTCAGGTTGATCTTCAGGAAGGTGTGGCCGCTATCACCGATCTGAAGGCCAATGCCTATGTGGATTGGAAGTCCAGCGGAACCCTTTCCCTGACCGCTTCCCTTGCCCCTGACGGGCGGCACCAATGGCACCGTGGCCGATTCCGACTATCAGACCTATCTTGATCAGGCGGAAGCGTACACTTTCAATGCTATGGGTTGCACCGAGAGCAAGGCCACCATCACCGCCCTGTTTGCGGCTTTCGCAAAGCGTATGCGTGATGATGTGGGCAAGAAGTTTCAGGTGGTTCTTTTCCGCAAGCTGGCCGACTATGAAGGCGTTGTGAGCGTCAAGAACGGCCTGACTTCCGACAAGACTTCCACCGCCCTGATCCCTTGGGTTACGGGTGTGATCGGCGGCACGGCGGTCAATAAGAGCGCCACCAACATGACCTATGATGGTGAATACGATGTGGACACCGATTTCACGCAGACCCAGCTTGAAAACGGGATCAGGGAAGGTTCCTTCATGTTCCATCGTGTGGATGAAGCGGTGTGTGTCCTGACTGACATTAACAGCTTCATTTCCATCACGGATGAAAAGTCCAGCGATTTTTCCAGCAACCAGACGATCCGAGTTTTGGATCAGATCGCCAATGATATTGCCGTTCTGTTCGGCAAGAAGTATCTTGGCAAGGTTCCCAATGATGCCGCTGGCCGGATTTCCCTTTGGAACGATATTGTGAAGCACCACACGGAACTTCAGGATATTCGGGCCATTGAGAACTTCAGCGGCGAAAATGTGACGGTTGAAAAGGGCGATACCAAGAAATCCGTGGTGGTTACTGACTATGTGACCCCCGTGAACGCTATGGAACAGCTTTATATGACCGTCTATGTTCAGTAAGGAGGTACAACCATCATGGCAGATAGAACCATCATGAACGCCAAGGATGCTGTTTCCGCTTCCTTGGCTGAATGTTTCGTGACCATCGGGGATAACCGTTACAACTTCATGCAGGCTATCAACCTTGAAGCCAACTTTGAGAAGAACAAAACGGAAGTTCCCATTTTGGGCAAGACCGGCAAGGGCAATAAGGCCACCTGCTGGAAGGGTACGGGTTCCGCCACCTTCCACTATAACACTTCCATCTTCCGTGAGCTGATGAAGCGTTATAAGGACACCGGCGAGGATGTCTATTTTGACATTCAGGTGACAAATGAAGATCCCACTTCTTCTGTGGGCCGTCAGACCGTGATCCTGAAGGATTGCAATATGGACGGCGGCTTGCTTGCCAAGTTTGACGCTGATGCGGAATACTTGGATGAAGATATGGACTTCACCTTTGAAGATTTCGAGATGCCCGAAACCTTCAGCCTTTTGGCCGGTATGCAGTAAGCAGAGCGCCCCGGCCTTACTTCGGTAGGGGCCGGGGCCTTTTTTCGTATCAAAATATAGGAGGAAAAAACAATGAGCCTGTTCGCTTTTTTTGGCTGAAAACGCCGTTCCCGTTGAGGACATCAAGTTTGTTGCTTCCAAACGCTTCTTGGGTGAGGATGGCAACCCCATTCCTTGGGAGATCAAGACCATCACCGGCACCGAGGATGAAGCCCTTCGGAAGTCCTGTGCCAAGCGTGTTCTGGTTCCCGGCAAGAAGAACCAGTATCAGAAGGAAACCGACTATGATCTTTACCTTGGCAAGCTGGCCGTGGCTTGTACCGTGTTCCCCAATCTGAATGATAAGGAACTTCAGGACAGCTATAAGGTCATGGGCGCTGATGCCCTTCTGAAAACCATGCTGACCTCCGGCGAATATGCCGAATACCTGACCAAGATTCAGGAAGTGTGTGGTTTTGATACCACCATGCAGGATGAGGTTGATGAAGCAAAAAACTGATCTGTGAAGGTGATGGTGAAGCCAACATTGCTTACTATTGCCTTCACGAACTTCATTTAACACCTTCCGCCTTCTATGCTTTGCCCCGGCGTGAACGGGCCTTCATCATTGCGGCCATTGATGTTCGGGTGGAAGCTGAAAAAAGAAGAAGCAGAAGGAAATTGAACGCAAACAGCGCCGGGGCCGACACCATTAAGGCCCCGGCTATTCTCCAAGAAAGGTGGTGATCCCTGTGGGAACTATCCGAACCGCTATTGCCCTTTATGATGGTGTTACCAGCCCCCTTCAGAGTATGCACAAGGCTATGGGTGTTGTGCTGAACACCTTTGAATCCATGCAACAGGCTTCCGGTAGAGCCGTTGACACGGCGGCAATCCGGGAAGCCCGTGAAGAATGGGCGAAAGCGGGAACCGCCTTTGATGCCATTGAAGAAAATATCAGGAACGCCAATAATGAACAGCAAAAGTTCAATAATTCCATTCGTGGGGGTAACAATTCCGCCAATGGACTTCTGTCCACCATCAAGAAAATTGCCGTTGCCACTGGTGGTATCGTCGGGATCAATAAGGTGCAGAACATTTCGGATAAATTGGCAAGCGCCAAGGCCCGGTTGAATCTGCTGGTGGATGATGGCGGTTCCGTGGATGTGTTGGAACAGAAGATCATGGCTTCCGCCCAGCGTTCCCGATCCGTTTACTTTGATACCGCTTCCGCCGTTGCGAAACTTGGCTTGAACGCCGGTAACGCCTTCGATGGCAATATGGATCAGGTCATTGCCTTCATGGAACAGGTGAACAAGCAGTTCGTTATTGGCGGCGCTACGGCCCAAGAACAGAGCAACGCCATGATCCAGTTGACACAGGCGATGGCGGCGGGTGCGCTTCGTGGTGAAGAACTAAATTCCATTCTGGATGGTGCGCCGGGTATCGCAAGAGCCATTGAAAAATATATGGGCATTGCGGAAGGTTCCATCAAGTCTGTTGCACAGGAAGGCAAGGTAACGGCTGAAGTGGTGAAGAACGCCATGTTTGCTATGGCGGACGAAACCAACGCAAAGTTCGATTCCATGCCCAAGACTTGGGCGCAGATTTGGGCCGGGATGAAGAATCAAGCCCTTTCCATGTTCGCCCCGATCCTGACCAAAATCAATCAGATTGCCAACAGTTCCAAGTTCCAGCAAGTGACTACGGCCCTGATCAACGGCCTTGCCGGGGTTGCCAATATCGCTTCTTCGGTGCTGGATATTCTGATTTCCATTGCTTCCGTGGTGGTGGATAATTGGAGTTGGATTCAGCCTATTATCATGGGTATTGTGGCCGCTATGCTGATCTATAACGGTGTGGCGCTGGCAACGAATATCATCATGGGTATTCAGACAACCGCCAAGGCCGTTCATGCGGCGGCAACCGCTATGGAAGCGGGAGCCACTTTCACCGCTACGGTGGCCCAGCAGGGCCTAAATGCGGCGCTTTTGGCTTGCCCCCTTACATGGATCATCCTTCTGATTATCGCCGTGATTGCGGCTATCTATGCGGCTTGTGCGGCGGTTGCAAAGTTCACCGGTGTTGCCAATAGCGGCTTCGGTGTGATTTGCGGCGGAATCATGGTGGTGATCGCCTTCTTCAAAAACCTTGGCCTGTCCGTGGCGAATATCGCCTTGGGTATCTGGAATGCTTTGGGGGCCTGTGCTTCCAACATCGGAACGGCCTTCCACAATGTCATTTCCAATGTTCAGGGCTGGTTTTACAACCTTCTTTCCACAGCCCTTACCGTTGTGGCCGGTATCTGTGAAGCCCTGAACAAGTTGCCCTTTGTCGAGTTTGATTATTCCGGTATCACCAGCAAAGCAAGCGAATATGCGGCTAAATCCGCTGAAGCCTATGGCAATGTAGAGGAATACAAGAGCGTTGCCGATGCCTTCAATGAAGGAATGTCCACCTTTGACACCTTCCAAGATGGTTGGGCCGCTGATGCCTTTGCTTCCGGTGCCGCTTGGGGTGATGGCGTGGCCGATAAGGTTTCCGGTATGTTTGATTTTTCCGCCTTGGATTCTATGGGGGCTGATTCTTTGGATGCCTTCAACCTTGGCAATGATCTTGATAGCATTTACGGGAACACCGGCGATATTGCAAACAACACAGCGGCCACCGCTGATGCCTTGGATATTGCTGAAGAAGATTTGGCCTATCTTCGTGACATTGCGGAGCGTGAAGCAATCAACCGGTTCACTACCGCTGAAATCAAGGTTGAACAGCACAATGAAAACCACATTTCTTCTGAAATGGATATTGATGGGATTATGGACGCATGGACAGAGAACTTTGCCGAACGGCTGGCGGTATCGGCGGAAGGAGTGCATAAGTAATGGCATATAAACTGTATATGGCGGGAACGCTTATGCCCATCACCCCTTCCAAGGTGACTGTAAAGATCAATAACCAGAACAAAGCCATGACCCTGATCAACGGGGAAGAAATCAACATTCTGAAGGCCGCTGGCCTTTCGGATGTGTCCTTTGAATTGGTTCTTCCCCAAGTGTCCTATCCCTTCAGCAACGGTGGAGCGCAAAGCGCCGCCTATTACCTGTCCTTGTTTGAACGGTTGAAGGTGAGCAAGACCCCGTTCCAATTCATTCTGAACCGGCAGAAGCCCGGTGGCGGGATGTTCCATTACACCAATTTGACCGTTGGCCTTGAAACCTATGAAATCACCGATGATGCCGGTGAAGGCTTTGATGTGAAGGTGAAGATCAACCTGAAACAGTACAGAGCCTATGGCACCAAAACCGTGACCGTGCAACCGGCCAAGGCTTCCGGGGGAACCGCCACCGCAACGGTTAAGGCGGCACCACGGCCCACCACAACGGCCCCGAAAGCCGCCACCTATACGGTGAAATCTGGTGATTGCCTTTGGAACATTGCCAAGAAGCAGTTGGGCAACGGGGCCGATTACACGAAAATCTATAATCTGAACAAGGACAAAATCAAGAACCCGAACCTGATCTATCCCGGTCAGGTTCTTACTTTGCCTTCCTGAAAGGGGTGATTCCGTTTGGCAGTTGAATTGTTCATCCAGCATAACAGCACCATCCAATTCCCCGTTGTCAAGGAAGGCGCACGGCTGACCTTGGAGCGCAAGGGAACCCCCGGCAAGTTGGAGTTCACCGTTGTCAAGGGGCCGGGGCTGAACTTTGCTGAAGGTGATCCGGTGAAGCTGACTGTGAACGGAACCGCCATGTTCTATGGGTTTGTGTTCAAGAAAAAGCGTGACAAGGGCGGCACCATTGATGTTGTGGCCTATGATCAGTTGCGTTATTTGAAGAATAAGGACACCATCACGGAAGAAGGGCTGAAGGCTTCTGACCTTCTGAAGCGCATTGCAACAGATTTCCGGTTGAACCTTGGCACGGTGGAAGATACCGGTTATACCCTTGAAACCATCGTGGAAGAAAACCAAACCCTGTTTGATATGATCCAGAGCGCCCTTGATGAAACCCTGATGAATACCAAACAGCTTTATGTTCTATATGACGATGCCGGGAAGCTGACCCTGAAGAACATCAATACCATGAAGCTGAACCTTCTGATTGATGAAGAAACCGGGGAAAACTTCAGCTATGAATCCAGTATTGATGAACAGACCTATAACAAGATCAAGCTGGCCTATAACGATGAAAAAACCGGTAAGCGGGAATTGTTCATTGCACAGGACGGGGCGAAAATGAACCAATGGGGTGTTCTTCAGTATTTTGAAGAAGTTCAGACCAAAACGGGCGCTTCCGCCAAGGCGGATGCCCTGTTGAAGCTGTACGATCAGAAAACCCGCAAGCTGACCATTCAGAACGCTTTCGGTGATGTGCGGGTTCGTGCTGGAAGTGCCGTGGTGGTGGCCCTGAACCTTGGCGATATTGTCACCAACAATTACATGGTGGTGAACAAAGTCACCCATACCTTCAAGGGCAATGAACATATGATGGCGCTTGACCTGATCGGAGGTGAATTTATTGCCTAATCCTGTTGATGTGATTAAACAAGCGGCTATTGAAGCACAAGAATCCAGCAAGCCGGTGAACATCCTGTTTGGAACAGTCCTTTCCGCTTCACCCTTGAAAATTCAGGTGGATCAGAAATCCATCTACACTTCCAAAATGCTGATCCTGACCCGGAATGTGACTGATTTTGAAGTTGATATGACGGTGAACCACAGCACCGAGGACAAAGGCGGTGGTTCTGGTGCGGCGGCTTATGAAGCCCACAAACACGCCTATGTTGGCAAGAAAACCTTCAAGGTTCACAACGCTTTGAAAGCCGGTGAAAAGGTGCTTCTGATCCGGGTTCAGCAAGGAAAGAAATTCGTGGTTATTGACCGAGTAAAGGGGGCTTGATGATGATTCCGCAAGTGCAGGATGATATTAAACAGGATTTCACCATTGAAACCCTTCCAAGCCGTACTTTCAGGATGAACCACAACAACCTGACCATCATCGGCACCATTGATGAAATCCAAGCTGTGGAACAGGCGGTTTTTCTGATCCTGAACACAGAACGCTATGAATGGTTGATCCATTCTTGGGATTATGGGGTTGAACTTCATAATCTGATCGGGAAAGATGTGGAATACTGTATTCCCGAAATTGAACGCCGGGTTCGTGAAGCCTTGCTTCAGGATGATAGGATCACGGCGGTTCAGAACTTTGAATTTACGGTGAACAAAAAGAAAGTGCTGACTACCTTCACGGTGGTCAGCATTTTTGGCGAAATCAATGCAGAATTGGGGGTTGAAATCTGATGTATGAAGCACAGACCTATGAAGCAATCCTTTCCCGGATGCTTCAGAAGGCGCTTTCTATCAATGGCAATTTGGACACCCGTGAAGGTTCGTTGGTTTGGTGCGGTGATGCCCCCGCCGCCGTGGAATTGCAGAACCTTTATATTGCCCTTGATACGGTGCTGAATGAAACCTTTGCAGACACCGCAACCCGCCCTTATCTCATTTTGAGGGCGGCAGAAAGGGGGCTGAAACCGCAACCGGCAAGCCCCGCCGTGTTGCAGTTGAGCATTACGCCAACCACCTTGCACCTTCCCATGAACACCCGCTTTTCCATTGGAGAACTGAACTATTATGTTTCGGCTGACCGTGGAAGTGGTAAGTATGAAATCACCTGTGAAACCGCTGGTGAAGCCGGTAATGACTACACCGGAACGGTGATTCCCATTGAGTATGTGGACGGGCTTGAAACCTGTTCCATTTCCGCCGTGGTGATCCCCGGTGAGGATGAAGAAGATACCGAGGTTTTCAGACAGCGTTACATGGATAGCCTGAACGCCCAAGCCTTCGGCGGCAACCGTGCGGATTATCTGGAAAAGGTGAACGCCATTCCCGGCGTGGGCGGTGTGAAGGTATATCGGGTTTGGAACAGCGATTTGAACCCGGCCAAGCTGATCCCGCCCACGGGAACCGACACTTGGATCAGCGGCCTTTCCGGTGTGTCCGAGGAAATCAAGGCGTGGTTGAATGCCGTGTATGCGGCGGGAGCCAATAGCAAGCTGACCGTGGGCGGAACCGTGAAGCTGGTGATCATCAACAGTTCCTTCAAGAAGCCTTCGGAAGCCCTTGTGGATCAGGTGCAGACCGCAGTTGACCCCCTTCAGAACGCCGGTGAAGGCGTGGGCATTGCCCCCATCGGCCATGTGGTGAGGGTTGAAGGCGTGGGTGAAGATACCATCAACCTTTCCTTCGATCTGTACTATCAGCGGGAATGGAGTTGGGATGATGTTTCCGCCTATGTCACGGAAGCAATCAACGGTTACTTCTTGGAACTGGCCCAAAGTTGGGCAGACCAGAATGAAGCCCTTGTGGTTCGTATCAGTCAGGTGGAAAGCCGCCTGTTGGGGATCACCGGTATTCTGGATATTGCCAACACCAAGATCAACGGTGAAGCGGCGAACTGTACCCCTGACCCTTGACCACATCCCGGTTTTGGGAACCATTGAGCCGGGAACCATCGTGATCAGCGGATAAGGGGGCCGGGAGCATGGAACGCAAACTGATTGATTATCTTCCCTATGTCATTCGTGATTATGCGGAGTTTCAGGGGATCATGGGGAGCGAACAGCCGGAAATTGAAAAGGCATGGAATACCACGGATGATCTTCTTGATAATCAGTTCATTCCCACCGCTGGAAACATGGGCCTTTCCCGGTGGGAAAAGATTTTGGGGATCACCCCCAAAGGCACGGACAGTCTTGAAGATCGCCGGTTCCGTATTCTGACCCGGATCAATGAAGAACTTCCGTACACCTTGCCCCAGCTTCGGAACATCCTTGAAACGCTGTGCGGGAAGGGTAACTATTCCGCTGATGTGGAAGAAGGCACCTATCAGCTTCTTGTGAAAATCGGGTTGGCCGCAAAGAACAACTTCAATGATGTTGAATCTTTGCTGAACCGGGTTGTTCCCCAAAACATGGTTGTGACCTTGCTTCAGCTTTATAACACCCATGCGGAACTTGGGCGGTTCACCCATGCCCAGCTTGCCGCCTATACCCATAATCAGTTGAGAAACGAGGTTTTGAAGAATGGCGAATAAAACAACCAACTACAAGCTGACTAAACCCCTTGAATCTGAATTTTTTATGATGTAGGGGTTCAGAATGAAAACATGGATAAGATTGATACCCAAATGAAGGACAATGCGGATGCCGTTGAAGCCCTTCAGAAAGGTCAATCCGGGAAGGCTGATCTGGTGGATGGTAAGGTTCCCGCCGAACAGCTTCCCAACATGAACTATGATCCCAAAGGTACGGCCCAAAACAAGGTGAGCGAACACAACCTTGATCAGACCGCCCACCCGTATCTGTTGAACCAGATCGGAACCTGTGTGGAAGCCGCACAGAACGCACAGGATGCCGCAAATGCGGCCTTGGATGCTGTGTCCGGTATCGTCTATACCATCAATGTTCTTCCTTCGCAGAATGGCACCCTGACCTATAACGGACAGGCCCAAAGCCCTTCTTGGAACGCTTATAACCCCGATGCGCTGACCTTGGGCGGCGTGACTACCGGCACCAATGCGGGAACTTACACGGCCACTTTCACGCCGAAAGGGAAGTATAAGTGGGCAGACGGCACACAGACCGCCAAGGAAGTGACTTGGACGATCAACGCCGCCACCATGACGATCCCCACGCAGAACAACAGCCTTACTTATACCGGTTCGGCCCAAAGCCCCACTTGGAACAACTATGACAGCGGGAAAATGACGCTTGGAGGAACTACCAGCGGCACGAACGCCGGTTCCTACAATGCCACCTTCACGCCGAAAACGAACTACAAGTGGGCCGATGGAAGCACCGGGACCAAAACGGTTGCTTGGAGCATTGCCAAGGCCGCTGGTAGTTTGTCTTTGAATAAGACTTCCATCAAACTGACCGCCGCAAAGACCACGGACACCATCACCGTGACAAGGGCGGGTGATGGTAAGATTACGGCCACTTCCAGCGCCCCCACGGTGGCTTCTGTGAGTGTTTCCGGTTCGGTGGTAACTGTTACCGCCAAGGTCAAAGGAAGCGCCACAATCACCGTCAGCGTGGGCGCTGGCACCAACCACACGGCCCCGGCCAATAAGACCTGTTCCGTTGAAGTGACATTGCCCACCAAGGTTCTGAACGATAACAGTTGGGCAACCATCCGGGAAGTCAGTTCCGCAGGTTTGGGGGCCAACTATTGGGCCGTTGGTGATGTGAAATCCATCGTTCTGAATGGCACCGTGAGGAATTACACTTTCAGCAACTTGACCGTGAACGCCTTTATTTTGGGCTTCAACCACAATTCCGCCAAGGAAGGTGCGAACAAGATTCACTTCCAGATCGGGAAGATCGGTTCCACGGCAGTTGCTTTGTGTGATAGCAATTATAACAACACCGGTGATGGTTTCCGCATGAATACCAGTCAGACGAACAGCGGCGGTTGGAACGCTTCACACATGAGAAAAACCGTATTGGGCAACAGTAACACCCCCACAAGCCCGTTGGCGAATAGCTTGATGGCGGCGCTTCCCGCCGATTTGAGGGCGGTTATGCAACCCGTGACCAAGTACACCGATAATACCGCCAACGGTGGCGGCAATGTTCAGACTTATGTAACGGCCACCACCGATTACTTGTTCTTGCTTGCTGAATTTGAAGTGTTCGGAACAAGAAGCTATGCAAATAGCTATGAACAGAATTATCAGGCACAATACGATTACTACAAAGCCGGTAATAGTAGAGTAGCCTATAATCATTCCGCCGTGTCCACGGCGGTGTGGTGGTGGCTTCGTTCCCCTGATTGCAGCAACATCCCATATTTTCCAGGATGTCGACACGGATGGCTACTACGGCAGCACTGCCTATTACTGTGCTGGTGTGCGGCCCGGCTTTGCCGCCTAATCCCCCGCAGGATGATCCCGCCCCCATCCCGCCGCCTTTCGGCGGCGGTTCCGGGAGGGAACCCCAAATAAAAATAATAATGGCGGCGTAAGCCGCCCGACGATTTTTTGAAAATGGGGGTTTTCCGGCAAAGTGCTATCAGTTGACTGTCTTTTGAGTGCATACACCGGACAAAATCAGCCATACAATATCCATAAGCCTGTTTGAAGGGGGTATTGTATGGCAACAAACAAGCGTGTTTTCACCTTGCGCCTATCTGATGAAGTCTTTGACAAGATCGGGGCGCTTGCAACCCGTGAACACCGATCCATTACCAATTACATTGAATTTGTTCTTCTGAAACACTTGGAAGAAGTGGAAAAGGCGGAAGGAACGATCAATGTCGATAATTCACCCAAAGGGGTATAACTGAAAATGTCTGTCCTGAAGCAAAAGAGAACCACAAGCAAGGCCGAGTTCATCAACACGGCCAATCAGATTTATGTTGAAACCCTGAACTTCCTGACCCGTCTTTCAGCCCGGTATTCCCGGTTGATTGCGGAGCCGGTGGCAAAGCTGGCCGGTGAGATCATCGACCATGCGGAGAAGGCCAACAGTATCTTTCCTTCGGACAACCAGCGCATTGAAATGAGGAAGGCCCATCTTCTTGAAGCACGGGCTTCCCTGATGGCGCTGGATGTTCGCTTGACCCATGTTTACCTGATTCTGAACCAGAACCCGGAAGGGGCCTTTACCACTTCCAAGGGGAATCCGGTGAAGTCACAGGATGCAATGGAAAAGCTGGATAAGATGGCCCAAAACTTGGGTGAACTGATCGACAAAGAAAACGAACTTCTGAAAGGGGCAATCAAAAATGTAACAGCAAAGCAGAAATAATTTCCCATTAGGTGTGCAACTGATAATGAGCCTGTTGGCGGTGTGGTGGTGGCTTCGTTCCCCTTATTACCACTACCACAGTAATTTCCAGAATGTCAACACGGATGGCAACAACAACAATAACAATGCCAATTACTGTGCTGGTGTGCGGCCCGGATTTTGCAAATATACACGGTCAAATGTAGTAACAGAAAAACGGCTTTTCAGGTGAAAGACGACCGATGTAAAAGGAGTTGTACTTCCTTGGGTTTCAATCCCTAAAACTGCCCTTTGATGCCCTTACACGGACGCTTCTTGCATGGTGGGTAATCGTGCCTTAACCCATTTCATGTGTGAGGGCAAAGCATTTTAGACGGCACCCTACAACACATTTGTACAAGGGGCGAATACTTTTATTATGACAAGCCAAGAACGGCATGAAGCAAGGTTCCAGCGCCGCAAAGCAAAGCGGTTGGAACGGAAACAGGCCCGGTGTAATAGCCTTGGGCCAATGAATAAAGTTTTTTCCTATCGGAAGATGTTCTTCTATGGGAAAAAGTGCTGTAACGGGGTGCGATGGAAGCAAAGTGTTCAAAACTTTGAAAGCCACCTGTTTTCCGGCACGGCAACACGGCGGCGAACGGTGTTGGAACAGACTTGGAAGCCCAAATCCTGTTCCCATTTCACCCTTCGGGAACGGGGAAAAATCCGCCCGATAGATGCCCCGCACATTACGGATCGACAAATCCATAAAACCCTGTGCAATGAAGTCCTGATCCCGTTGTATTCACCTTCCATGATCTATGACAACGGGGCAAGCCAAAAGGGAAAGGGCCTTCATTGGCAGTTCAAACGGATCAAACAACAGCTTGGATGGCATTACCGGCGATATGGCCGGGAAGGTGCTGTGTTGCTGTTGGATTTGAAAGGGTTCTTTCAAATGCTTCCCATGCCCTGTTATATCAGCGGCACCGGGAATTGATTTTGAATCCTGAACTTCAAAACTTGGCTGATACTGTGATTCAATATTCCCCATGCCCGACACCGGGCCGGGGCTTGCCTTTGGGCGTGGAGCCTTCCCAACAGGAAATGGTGGCGTTACCAAGCAAAATTGACCAATGGATCAAGTGTCAGGCCCGTGTTCATTGCGCCGGTCATTACATGGATGATTACTATGCTTTCTTTCCCACGGTAGATGAAGCAAAGCTGATGGGCCATGAAATTGTAAGGCGTTTTGAAGCCGCTGGAATCCGAGTGAACAAGCGCAAGTGTAAGGTGATCCCGCTTACAAAGCCGTTCCGGTTCTGCAAAGCCCGGTTCACACTTACCGAAACCGGCAAGATCAAGGTGAATGGAAGCCGGGATGGAGTGAAACGGGCAAGGCGAAAACTGAAGCTGTTTCACAGGGAGTTCAAAGAGGGAAAACGATCCTTCTTTGACATAGAACAATACATGGAATGCCAAAGCGCCTATTACCGGAACTTCAACGATCATGGCCGGTTGTTACGGTTGCGGCGGCTTTACCATGCAATCTTTTTCGGAGGTGGACAATGTTTAGAATCATCAAAGCCGGGGCCGGTATCGGCCTGACCGAGAACCTGAACTACATCAAGAAAGCCGAAAATGGTTGCTACATCCTTTGCCCGGAGCATGACGCTTCGGGCATTGTTTTTGAGGGTGTGGCTTACCATTTGTTGGGCCGTGCCGCTATGGACGAACTGGAAACCGTGAGTTTGGAGGAAACGGACGCAGGAACCGAGATCACCAAAGCCACAGAAGCCGGTGGAATCGTCTTTGTCACCTTGGCGGAAGCCGGGAGCATTGACCCCACCACGGCGGCTGAACACGCTGATCTGTTCGCTGAATGGGCTTTCCCTGTGGCCTACACGGTAGGGCAGATTCGCCGCTATCAAGGCACCCTTTACAAGTGTGTTCAGGCCCACACTTCCCAAGCGGATTGGACACCCACAGCCGCTTCCAGTTTGTGGAGTAAGACAAATGACCCCGCTGAAGAATGGCCGGAATGGAGCCAACCGGTAGGAGCGCATGACGCTTATTCCAAGGGGGCAAAAGTGAGCCATAACAGTAAACATTGGGTTTCCACAGCGGATGCCAATGTGTGGGAACCCGGTGTATATGGTTGGGAGGAATCGGCTTAATGGAGTATAAAATCTATATTTGCCGCAAACGGGCCAAATTCAAAGCAATTTGCGGACAAGTGAACATTCGGTATGGAACCATCCTGAATTGTCAGGGTGGTTTTTTGATTCTGAATGATCTTCCGGTGTGTTCCGTAACCAGCCAAAACGCCTATGACTTCTTTACCCAAAATGATGATGGCATGGGCAAGGAAAGGGGCGAACTGTTGAACCGGATCATTCCCAAGCTGGAAAAGCGTGATGCCGGGTATCAGGCTCGGTGGGGGAAGATTTGGGAAGATGCCCTTTGTCAGAAGTACAAGCGCCCGGATCAGGAAGAACATTGGATTTGGAACTTCGACTTCTACAACGGCCCTGTTGAGGATTTGCGTTATATTGCCGCCCTGATCGGGGCCTGATAGGAGGGAAAAGCCATGACGATTTATCAGGTGTTGTGCTTGATTGGTGTTCCCGCCTTGATTTTGGCAGTATTCAAATACCTGTGGAGCCAAATCAAGCATAACACCGAGGATTCCAAGGCTTTGAAGGCCGGTATTCAGGCCCTTCTTCGGGCGCAGATGATCAGCGATTTCAATAAGTATTCCGAAAAAGGCTATGCCCCAATCTATGCACGGGATAATTTTGAAAATTGCTGGAAGCAGTATCATTCTTTGGGGGTGAATGGGGTGATGGACGATCTTCACAGAAAATTCTTGGAGTTGTCCACCGATCCCCCGGAAGAATGAGCAGACGAACCAAAAAGCCAAAGCGTGAGTTTTCCAAGCTGATCCTGTATGTGGTGGGGGCTGTAACCGTTGGGGTTACGGCCTTCACCCTTATCATGGTTTGGAAAACTGAAAACCTTGAACCGCTGGCCTATTTGATCCCCGCCATATTTGCTGAATTGGCAACCGCAACCGGGTTTTACTATTCCAAAGCCAAAGCCGAAAACCGGATCAAACTTCGGAAGTTGTATGGCCCGGAAATCTATAACGATGCAAAGGAGATTTGAAACCATGCTGAACGCTGTTTTGAACAATCTGATCAATATTGGGTGGGCCATGCTGATCTTCCTGTGTGCGTACCTGTCCAATGTTGCTTTTTCCCTTTACTACAACATCAAGGTTTTGCTTCAGCCCTTCGACAGACAGAAAATGATCAATTCCGGGCTGAAGGTTGCCACCTTCGTTGTGGGCCTGACCTTGCTTTGTGTAGCAATCACCACCCTTCCGATTTATGCAGATCAGCTTGGGTGGGCAATCCCGGAAGAATACACAGAAATTTTTGCTGATTTGGTTATTGTGGGCGCTGTGCTGATGGTGTCTTGTAAGTATATCGCAGAAGCCTTCACCAAGTTCAGGGCCATTCTTCAGGTGAAAGGAGATACAGAAAATGAGTAATTCCCCCCTTGTAACCTATACCCGGATCACGAAAAACAAAACCAGCCCCCGGAACCATGCCATTGACACCATCACGATTCATTGTATCGTTGGGCAATGGACAGCAAAACAGGGGTGTGATTATTTCGCCACCACAGACCGGCAATGTTCTGCCAACTATGTTGTTGGTAAGGATGGTTCCATTGGCCTTTCCGTGAATGAAAAGGATCGTTCTTGGTGTTCCAGCAACGGCACCAATGACAACCGGGCAATCACCATTGAAGTTGCTTCCGACACCACCCACCCTTACGCCGTCACCGCCAAGGCTTATGCGGCCCTGTTGGATTTGGTAACGGATATTTGCAAGCGGAACGGGATCAAGAAGTTGGTTTGGAGTACAAACAAGAATGACCGTGTGAACCATCGGAACGGATGCAACATGACCGTTCATCGTGACTTCGCCAACAAAGCCTGTCCGGGGGAATATCTTTATTCCAGACACGGGGAGATTGCCGCAGAAGTCAACAGAAGGCTTCAGGGCGCTTCCAATGGTGGTGGGGTAGTAGTTACACCCCCAGCCGCAGAAAAAGCCCACAGGCGGCACCACAGGGGCCACCGTGACCCCCTTACCATGTGCGGGTGAAGATCACCAACCTGAATATCCGTAAAGGCCCCGGCACAAACTACGGTGCAAAAGAAGCATTCCGTATTTATCAGCGTTGAACAATGGCAATGCAGGCCCGAGGTGGATACAATTTGGATCGAACAAGGCCTTTTGGACAGGCCCAGGGTATTCTGGACTGCGATTCCAACGTTACCAAGGTGGCCAACACCTATCTGCGCCACAAGGTCATGGCAGAGGCTGAGGACGAGACGATCCTGGACCTGCCCCAGACCGAATATGCCCAGCAGATCACCGATATTGCCCGGTTCATGCTCTACCTGCTGGAGGAGAAGGGCCGCCTGTTCGCTGCCATCCGCAAGGCAAAGGATGCGCTGGACATGGATATGGACAGCGAGGTCGGCCTGAACGCTGCGCGGCAGAGCGTGGCGCGCACCTTCAAGCGAATGAACGACCTGCGCAGCTCCGAGCAGCTGCTTTCCGGCGGCGGTACCGGCTACCGTTTCAATGCAGAGGGCAACCAGATCGCCTACCGCTGTGATGTGAAGCGGGTGACCACCATCAACTATGACCGCAAGGGTCATCCACGCTGCTTTGGGCAAGCTGAACCGGCAGGCGGACGAGACATCCAACCGGATCGACCTGTGCCTTGTGACCTCCCGGGTGGACTATGCAGTCCCCTTTGATGTGAACGCCAGCTTTGCCGAAGCATTTGAGACCTATCTGGAAAACGCCAAAGGGTGACACGCCGCCAACCGGCCATTTTGGGTGCGGCAAGCGCCGGGGAAGCGGCTGCCGGTTCAGGTGCAGATGAACGATAACGCTGCACAGTTCCGCAAGGAAGTTTCGGTCCGGTTCACCTTACGAGCCAGCATAATTGAAAAAATCTTGCGTTCGGCTTTTCCGCCACCGCCAGACGTTTCTTCGCCGAAACCGTCCCTTGCCCTTTCCCGCATTCCTGCTTTTGTGCTTACGTCTCCATGGGCAGGCAGGCAAGCCACCCTTCTGAATTTGCCCCGCAGACTGCTGCGGGAGCATTTTTCCGCCTGCGGGGCGGGTGCACTGCATCCCCCATTTTGCAGGCAGAGCAAATGGCAGAAGCTGCCCTGGATGCTTGCCGTATCCAAAATGGCCGGTGCAAAACCGGAGGGATAAGCGATGAAGTGCCGCAGCCCCGGCAGTTTTTTACTGCCGGGGCTGCAATTCTTGGAGGGAGTCGTTCGTATTCCAGGCAAAGCAACTGAATTCAGACAAAGACGAGGTATGATCATGTCAACCAAACCGATTCGTTCCGCTGCCGCAAATTGCATTGACCTGAGTGCAGCAGCGCTTCATATCATTGCCATGGCGCTGATGCTGATGGATCACCTCTGGGCGACCCTTCTGCCGGCGCAGGACTGGCTGACCTGTGCCGGGCGGCTGGCGTTTCCCATCTTTGCGTTTATGGCAGTAGAAGGCTACTTTCACACCCGAAACCTGAAGCGTTATGCCCTGCGGCTGCTGCTGTTTGCACTGCTTTCGGAAGTGCCCTTTGACCTGATGTATGGCGGGACATGGTTCTACCCGGTGCATCAGAACGTGATCTGGACGCTGCTGCTGGGGCTTTTGGGTGTGCACCTGATGGAAACGGTGCGCAAAAAGCAAAAAGCGCTGGGTCTCACTGCCGGTGTGTGCCGTAGTAGTGGCAGCGGGGGCGCTGCTGGGAACGCTGGGCATGACAGATTACTACGGTGCCGGTGTGCTGACTGTGTTCGCTTTTTACATTTTCCGGGGCCGGAAATGGTGGTGCCTGCTGGGACAGGTGCTGACCCTGTACTGGATCAACGTGGTGCTTCTGGGCGGGCTGATGTACCCCATCCGGCTGTTCGGCATGGAGTTTGAGTTGTGTCAGCAGGGGCTTGCACTGCTGGCGCTGATCCCGATCTGGCTGTATCGCGGGCGGCAGGGCTGCCACAGCAAACCGTTCCAGTATGCCTGCTACGCCTTTTACCCGGTACACATGCTGCTGCTCGTGCTGGCGCTGAATTTCGTGAACCGATAAGAACGTAACTGTATCCCTGCGGACTATGGGGGTCCGCAATCTGATGGTATCCCGGGGGAATCTATTCTGCACTTTCCTGAGTCTGCTCTGTGGGCTTGATGGTCTTGACCCGCAAAGGTGAAATACAGAAGATGGCAAACCCACACCACTGCAATGCAGATCCTGCCGATGGGAGCATTTTTCATACAAAGAAAACCGATTGCCATGACAGCGGTGACCATTGCAATGATCTTGCATTTTGTTCCTGCTGTCATGGCTTTTTTTTTTCTGAACAAAGCTGTCAAGATGCATTTTGTGTAGCGTGGTATACTGAATGGAACACCCGCAGGAGGTAAAATGCCCCATGAAAAAAGATAAATCATTTCGCCCGGACCGGGTTCTCTCCTATTTCAGGGTGGAGTGGTTCCCGCTGCTCCTTGTGACCCTTTCGGGCCTTGTCTATAACATCGGTCTGCTGGCCGCGCCGTGGTTCGAGGGCCGGTTGGCCCAGTGCCTGGCGGATATCCTGGGCGGCAGTGAGGCCGCAGCCCAAATGGCGCTGCTGGTGCTGGCTTACATTGCAGTCACACTGCTGGTGCAGGCGGCGCGCTTCATCAAACGCTTTTATGTGCGCCGCTTCGCCAACAACATCAACCGCCGGATGAAAGGCATCCTGTACGCCAATCTGGTGCGGCAGAGCCGGGCAACGCTGGAAAAAGAGGGAGCCGGTGAGCTGATGACCAAGGCCATCGCCGATGTGGACGACTGCGTGGAGGGAATGCGCAAGTTCACCACGGAGGTGTTCGACACCGGTGTGGCGCTGGCGGGCTATGCGGTTATGCTGCTGGTATACGACTGGCGGCTGGCGATCCTGGGCCTGCTTTTTACTCCCGGTGTCCTATGTCTGCGCGGCAGGGATGAAAAAGCCGGTGCAGCGCGCCGGTGCGGCCTATAAAAAGGCCGCCGGTGCCCTGAGCAGTGCCACGCTGGACCGTGCCCGGAATGCCGTGACCTACCGCATCTACGGCTGCGAGGAGGCCCGGATGGAAAAATACGAGGAGGCCCTGAGCCTTTCCGAAAAGACTGCCGTGCGGAACAACGTGTGGCAGTCCGCTCTGCCGCCGCTTTATCTGGCGGCATCCGAGGCAGGAACCCTCTTCATCCTGTGGTTCGGCGCAAAGAATGTGCTGGGTACTGGCTGGAACAGCTGGGATATCGCCGCCTTCACCACCTTCCTCTCCTGTTTCACCAAGCTGGTGGTCAAATCCTCCAAGGTGGCCAAGCTCTTCAACGCAGTGCAAAAGGCAGAGGTCTCCTGGAAGCGCATCAGACCCCTGATGAAAACGCCCGAGCAGCTGGATGCCCTGCAGATCCCGGCGGCACAGGATGTGACGCTGAAAGAACTCGCCTTCTCCTATGGGGAGGAGCCTGTCTTTTCCGGCCTGAGCCTGACGGCCCACCCCGGCGATATCATCGGCATCACCGGCCCGGTCGCCTGCGGAAAATCCACCCTTGGCCGCGTATTCCTCTGCGAAGCGCCCTATCAAGGCTCGGTCTGCTTTGGCGGCAGGGAGTTTTCCACCCTGACCCCGCGCCAGATCGCTGCCACGGTCGGTTATCTGGGCCATGACCCGGAACTGAGCGCCGACACCGTGCAGAATAATGTCCTCTGCGGCAGCGAACAGGATGCCATGCCGTGGCTTGCGGCCGCTGCCCTGAAGGAGGAAGTGCTGGCCATGGAAAAGGGCACGGAGACGGTCATCGGCAGCGGCGGCACCCGCCTTTCCGGCGGGCAGGCACAGCGTCTGGCATTGGCCCGGACGCTGGCCCATCCCCGCCCAGTGCTGGTGCTGGATGACCCCTTCTCGGCTCTGGATCGCAGCACTGAGGATGCGATCTTTGCCGAGCTGCAGGCGTATGCCAGGGACAAGGTGGTGTTCCTGATCTCCCACCGGCTGTACCATTTTCCGCAGATGCAGCAGATCATTTTTATGGAGGGCGGCAGAACCACCGTTGGCACCCACGAGGAGCTGATGGCAGCGGTTCCGGTCTACCGCCAGCTGTATGAAAGCCAGACCGGCCTGAAAGGGGGAGAGAGGGGCGCATGAAAAAGAATAATGATCACGGCGTGTTTGCTGCCGTCCGGATGGCAGCGGCTTCGCACCGCCTTCTCACGGTGGGAACGGTGCTGTGTGTGGCAGCTTCGGTGGCGGCATCCCTGCTGCCGCCCCTGCTGCTGGCTCGGGTCATCGACTGTCTGACCGCGGGCCTCCCGCTGTCCTTTCTGGCCGTGCTGCTCTACTTCGGCAGTCTTGCACTGGAAGGTGTGCTCACCTCGGCGCAGGAAAGCCTGCTGGTGCTCTTTGGCCAGAGGATGACCCATGCCCTGCGCTCGGAGATGTCCCGGAAGCTGAGCCGCCTGCCCGCCGGTACACTGGCAGAACAGAATCCCGGCGAGGTGGCCGCGCGCTTCTCGGGCGATGTGGACACGGTGGAAGCCCTGTTCACCTCCGGCATCATCAGCATGGCGGCGGATGCCTGCCGCATCCTCTCCATCATGGCGGTCATCGCCGTGAAGAATACCGGCCTTGCGCTGATTTTGCTGCTGGTGCTGCCGCTGTTCGCCGTGTTCACCCGCTATGTGCAGAAGCGGATGCTGGCCGCGCAGCTGGATAACCGCCGCGCGGTCGCCGCTGTGTCCGGGCAGGTGCCGGAGACGCTGCACAATATCCGCACCATCCGGGCGCTGGGTCTGGAAGATTACATGGAGCGCCGCTATGACCGGTGCATCGGCGAAAGCTATGCCGCAATGGAGCGCACCAATTTTTACGACGCCATCTATTCGCCGGTCGTCCTGGTGTTGAACGCCGTCGTGGTCGGCGTCGTCATGCTGCTCTCCGCTTCGGGGAACGCACAGCTTCTGACCCTGTTCGGGATGTCGGTCGGCACCTCGGTGGCCGTCGTCAACTACATCTCCCGCATCTTCGCCCCCATTGAGAGCCTGGGCATGGAGATCCAGACCATCCAGTCGGCCATGGCGGGTGTCAGGCGCATCGATGCCTTTCTCGGTCAGCCGGAGCGCACGATCCCGCCCGCGCGCAGGGAGGCTGCCCGGGGCGATGTGGAATTTGCACACGTCACCTTCGGCTATGGGGAACGGTACATTCTGAAGGATTTTTCCATGACCGTGAAACAGGGGGAGCAGGTCACGCTGGTGGGCCGCACCGGTGCGGGCAAGAGCACCGTGTTCAAGCTCCTGCTGGGCCTGTATCAGCCGGAGGCCGGTACGGTGACCATCGGCGGCGTGAATGTGGGGGACATCACGGACCAGGAGCGCCGCACCTGCATCGGCTGCGTGGAGCAGCATTTTTCCCGCGTGCCGGGCACGGTGCTGGAACAGATCACGCTGGGAGACCCGCAGATCACCGGGGAAATGGCAAAGGCTGCCGCTGCACTGGCCGGGATCGATGCTGCCATCCGGGCTCTGCCGGAGGGTTATGACACTGTCTGCACCGAGGGTATCTTCTCACAGGGCGAGTGGCAGCTGCTGTCCATTGCCCGTGCCGCCGCTGCAGATCCCTCCGTGCTGCTGCTGGATGAGATCACCGCTAATCTGGATGCCGAAACGGAGGCCCGCGTGCTGGCGGCTCTGCGCCGTGCCTCCACGGGCCGCACGGTGCTCTCCGTCTCCCACCGCGTCTATGAAAATCTTGGCAGCAGAACGATCGAGATCAGGAGCCGGGAATGACATATGATAAAAACGCCCCCTGTGCGCCGCAGCAGGCACACAGGGGGGCGTTCTGGTATGCTCAGTTCTTTTCGATGTAGACACTGGTGGAGGGGAAGGCGAAGTCCACGCCGTCTGCCTGCATCACGTCCATGATGTTCAGGTTCAGATCATTCTGCTGCTGCAGGAAGGTGGCATAGACATTGGTGGTCAGGTAGGCCGAGATCAGGATGTTGATGCTGGAATCGCCAAAGCTGGTCAGCCGGACGATGTTGGTGCCCTTGTTGGTGTAAGGACTGTTGTCCAGCATGGCTTGCAGGTCAGCCATCAGCTTTTCCAGCTGGGCACGGGTGGTGCCGTAGGTGACACCCAGTGTAAACTTATAGGGCCGCATGGTGCGCAGGGCTGTGTTCTGGACAGTGGAGGCGCAGATCTGGCTGTTGGTGATAATGACCACGCTGTGGTCCATGGAGCGGATGCGGGTGGAGCGGAAGTTGATGTCGATGACCTCGCCCTCCACATTGCCCACGGTGATCCAGTCGCCCACCGAGAAGGGTTTGTCCAGCAGGATGACGATGCCGCTGAACAGGTTGCTGGCGCTTTCCTGCGCCGCCAGCGAGATGGTCAGGCCGACGAGACCGGCACCGGCTACGATGCTGCCGATGGGGAAGCCGACGATCTGCGCGCAGGTGGCAACACCCAGAATGATGACCAGCACCTTGTAGGTGGTGTCCAGCAGGGAGCGCAGGGTCTTGTTGCTCCGGATCTCTGGGCTGCAGGAAGCCAGCAGCAGGTCGGCTACCTCAGAAGCGTTGTACAGGCCCTGGCAGAACAGGAGGGTCGTTGCGATCTTATAGGCCGTGAACAGAAACTTTGTCAGGCCCGGAATGGCCCACGGCAGGCTGGTCAGGGCCAGGTACAGGCCGCTGTAAAGGCCATCCGCGCCAAAGGGCTCTGTAAGCTGCGCAGGAGGATGGGCGTGGCGGCAAAGTGCCAGCTGCGGGCCTGCAGAGCGGGAAAGATCTTCCGGCGCAGCAGCCAGCCGACCAGAAGCCCCGCAAAAACGATGACAGCGGCGCAGACAGCCCGGGCAGCCAGTGCCCACCAGCCCTCCAGCAAAAAAAGGCCCGATCTCGAACCCGAGGTCACGAACGGTAAAAATCATGGCAAAAAGCTCCTTGTATCAAAAATTGTAACATCCTGTCCCACAGTATACCATATCCGGCCCGTGCAGGCAAATAAAAAAGGGGTTGACAAGGCGGAGCAGCCGCGTTATACTCTTGGCCAGAAAGTTCGTTTCAGGGCGGGGTGAGATTCCCCACTGGCGGTATAGCCCGCGACCACCCCCAAGGGTGCTGACCCGGTGAAACTCCGGGGCCAACGGTATAGTCCGGATGCAAGAAACGGCAGGCAATACGATTTGTCTACGCGCCCTGTTGCAGTGTTTGCTGCGGCAGGGCGCGTTTTTGATTGTCTTCCCGGTTCCGAACCACGCGAAAGGAGCTTTCCAATCTTTGATTTGGGGCCAGAACGCCCCGGGAGGATATTACCATGAAGAAAAACACGACCCGCAACCTGACCGTTGCCGCCATGCTCAGCGCGGTGGCCTTTATCCTGATGTTCATCGAGTTCCCGCTCCCGATGCTCATCCCGTCCTTCGTCAAGATGGACTTCTCCGACCTGCCCGCTTTGCTGGGTGCCTTTGCCCTTGGCCCGGTGTACGGCGTGATCATGCTTTTTATGAAGAACCTGCTCCATGTGGTCATCAAGGGCACCTCTACCGCACTGGTGGGTGAGCTGTGCAACTTCATGCTGGGTGCGGTGTTCTCCGCACTGGCCGGTTACCTCTACAAGCACCACAAGAGCCGCAAGAACGCCATCATCGGTGCAGTGGCCGGTGCCGTGGCCATGGCCCTGTTCAGTGTGCCGTCCAACTACTTCATCACCTACCCGGCCTACGTCAAGTTCTACCACATGCCGCTGGAAGCCATCCTGGGTATGTATCAGGCGATCCTGCCCTCTGCAAACAGCCTTATCAAGTGCCTGGTCATCTTCAATATGCCCTTTACTCTGGTCAAGGGCCTGCTGGATGCCCTGCTCTGCATGTTGATCTATAAGCCGCTCTCTCCCATCCTGCATGGCCGGAAGTAAGTGACAAAACAAAAAAAGAAAGGACGCGAGAGCGTCCTTTCTTTTTTTTGTTCTTATCGATTCGATTTAAGACAGCGCGCCCTTTTCCAGCCACTTGCCCCGGGCAAGGCGGATGAGGAACAGCAGACCCCGGATGCTCAGTTCGCAGCACATGGCACCCCAAACGCCCATCAGGCCCAGCCGGGGAGCCAGCAGGAACGCCAGCGTCAGCCGGATGCACCACATACTGAATATGTTCAGCACAAAACAGGAGGTGCTGTCGCCCGCACCCTGCATGGCACCGCTGGCCACGATAGAAGCGCCGAACATGGGCTCGGCCCAGGCTTCGATGCGCAAAACCTGAGCACCCAGAGCGATGACAGCCGCATCGGTGGTGAAAAGGCTCATCAGGGTGGGGGCAAAGATCCACAGACCAACGCCGGAAAGGGCCATGACCCCCATGCCAAGGCCGGTGCACAGCCAGGCAAAACGCTTGGCCATATCCTTCCGGTTGGCACCCACGGCCTGGCCGATGAGGGTGACGGCTGCACTCTGGATGCCGTAGCCTGCCATGTAGCACAAGCCCTCGGCATTGACAGCCAGGCTGTTGGCGGCAATGGCCACGGTACCCAGGCCGGCCACGATGCGCACCACCACCACCTGCGCCAGAGAGATGGCGGCACGTTCTCCCGCCAGAGGACCTCCGACCCACAGCAGGTTCCGCAGGCAGGAGCGGGTGATCTTCCAGGGGGCAGACTTCCGGATGCAGAGGGGGCCTTTCCGCAGCAGCAGGATGGCCAAAGCCAGCAGGCCGCCCACCACAGTGGCCAGGGCGGTGCCCAGGGCTGCGCCGGGCACACCCAGCCCGGCACCCCAGACGGTGATGCCCCACAGCGTCCGGGTGGGGTTGATGAGGAAGAAGTTGAAGATGGCATCCAGCACGCAGACCAGCACGCTGATGAGGCTGGCGGTCAGGGCGTTGCCTGCCGCCCGGAGGATGGAGGTGTACATGCCCATGGCCATGGTGAAGGGCAGCGCCGTTGACCAGATGGCAAAGTAGGCTGTGGCGTTTGCCCGCAGGGAGGGGTCAGCTCCCAGCCACCCGGTAGAAAGGGACTGATGCCCAGGCCGAAAAGGGCGGCTCCCACGCCCAGGATCACATTGAAAAGCATGGCCTGCCGCAGCACGCTGCGGGCATCATCCTGCCGGTCGGCCCCCAGATACTGGGCAATCTGGATGGAGAGGGCAGTGTACAGGCCCACCAGAACACCGTGGAGCAGCCAGGTGCTGGAGCTGACGATGCCGATGGAAGCAGTAGCTTCTGCACCGATGTGGCCCACCATGGCAGCATCGATGTATCCCATGGCAGTGACCACCAGCTGTTCCAGAATGGAGGGGATGCTCAGCGCCAAAGCCACCTGGGCCGTCTGGCGGGAGGGAATGGTCTCACCCTGCCGCATCCGGGCCGAAAGCTGTTCAAGTGAAAGTTTCATGTCTTCTCCTTTTTCTCCGATTTTCCTGTGAGACAAAAAAATACCCTCGAAAGGGCGTTTGTCCTCTCATTATAGACAGGGGGCGAAAAATGTCAACCCATCAGCCCATGGGGGAGCCATTGCCCCGGAGATTGATTTTTTGGCCCGGGCGTGATACACTTCATTTGTATCCAGCCGTGAAAGAATAGGAACGGCTTCTGCCGCTCCGGGAAAGAGGAAAAAACTATGCTTCAACTGCTTTCTGGCAACCCGCGCACCGTGGATGCGCTGGGCTTTCTGCTTGCATTTGCGCTGACCGCGCTGATGGACTCGGTGTTCCACGATAAGCTCCCCCACGACCATGGCCGCGCGTTTGCCGTGAACGGCGAACTCTCTAAGGGCAAGGCCCGGGGTTCCGGCCTCATCTTCGTGCTCTGCATCGCACTGGTCACGCTGGCCGTGGTGCCCTTTAAAGCAGAGTATGTCATCTACACCGTCCTGCTCATTGCGTCCATGCTCTCCGGCTATTTTGACGATGCCGCCGAGACTGCCTGGAACGAGTACAAAAAGGGCCTGATCGATCTGGTCATCGCCGTTGTGGCGGGCGTGACCTACCTGAACTTCAACGGCACGGAGGTCAACTTCCTGAGCTGGAGCTTCAGCCTGCCCTATGCCGTTTACCTCATCCTCATCATCGTCCTGATCTGGGCCAGTATCAATGTGGTCAACTGCACCGATGGCGTGGACGGCCTTTCCGCCAGCCTTGCCGTGGTCAGCATCGGAACCTTCCTGCTGGCCTACTGGGAGGAACTGGGGGATTACGCCACCGCAGGCATCGTGTTCATTGGTGCTCTGCTGGCCTACCTGTGGCAGAACGCCAAGCCTTCCACCCTGCTGATGGGTGACGCGGGCAGCCGCGCCATGGGCTTCTTCCTGGCCGTTCTGGCCCTCAAGAGCAGCCATCCCTTCGCCTTCCTGCTGGCCGCGCTGGTGTTCATCGTGGACGGCAGCCTGGGCATCCTGAAGATCAGCTTCAAGCGGTTTTTGCACATCTCCATCCTCAAGAACACCCTGACCCCGCTGCACGACCATGTGCGCAAGCGTCTGGGCTGGAGTGATGAGCAGGTCGTGGCCCGCTGGCTCATCCTGCAGGCTGTGGCATCCGCCTGGCTGCTGCTGTTGGTGCGGTAAAACACAAAAAGGAAATGCAGCGCCCGCACAGGAAAACTCCTGCGCGGGCGTTTTGCTGTTCTGGTCCGGGAGGAAAGTTCCAGCTTCCGGTACAGCGTTTCCAGACAGGCTTGGGTCACGAATTTCCTGCATGAGTTCACCTCATTTCTTTTATTTCATTGTGCCATGTGTCACAAACAAATGCAAGCAAAACCTTTATAATAGGGACGAAAGTGGAGGAAAAACCAATGGATTCTATTTTTGATCTCGATCATCTGTACCGCACCTATTTCAAGATGGCGCTGCCCTCGGTGTTCGGCCTGATGGTGAGCGTGGTGTATAACCTTGCCGATACCTTTTTCATTGCGCAGTCCAACAATACGGCGCTGATTGCGGGTGTTTCGCTCTGTGCGCCGGTATTCACAGCCCTCATGGCCTTCGGCAACATCTACGGCCAGGGCGGCAGCTCACTCATTTCCCGCCTGCTGGGACAGGACGACCGTGAGGGCACCGGCCGGGTCAGCTCGTTCTGCTTCTATGTGGCCCTGACCACGGGCGTGGTGTTGGCAGCCCTGATGATGCTGTTCCGCGTCCCGCTGCTGGGCGTTCTGGGTGCGACTGCTGAGACGATGCCGCACGCACAGGCCTATTACACTGTGCTGGCCATTGGTGCCCCGGCCACGGTGCTGAACTTTATCCATTCCAACCTCGTCCGCTGTGAGGGCATGGCCACCCAGTCCATGATCGGCAGCATCGGCGGCACGGTCATCAACATCATCCTCGATCCCATCCTTATCACCACAGTGGGCTGGGGCGCAAGGGGTGCGGCCATTGCCACCATTGTGGGCTACCTGTGCAGCGACCTGTACTTCCTGTGGCTGCTCCACAAAAAGAGCCGCTGCCTGTCTGTCAAGCTGTCCCAGTGCCACGTCACGGGCAGGGAGCTGCAGCAGATTTTGGGCGTGGGTGTTACTGCCGCGCTGAGTAACCTGATGCAGAGCCTGACTGTCATTGTGATGAACCAGTTCCTCTTGCCCTACGGCAACGATAAAATTGCCGCCATGGGCATTGCCAGCAAGGTGAGCATGATCGCCCAGCTGGTGCTGGTGGGCTTCTCGTTCGGCGGTATCCCACTGTTCGGTTACCTGTACGGCGCAAAAAAGAGGGATGTGATGCGCAAGCTCATCCGCTTCTGTCTGACCTTCCTTGTCTCCATCGCCGTGGTGCTGTCCCTCATCCTCTGCCTGAATTCCGGTGCGCTGATGCAGCTTTTCGTGCAGGATGCCGGGATGATCGCCACTGGTGCGCAGATGCTTCGCTGGCAGGTCTGCACCGCAGCCTTTGGCGGCGTGGTGCTCCTGCTCACGGTGCTGTTCCAGGCAACTGGTAAAATCATACCGTCCTTCCTGCTCTCCATCAGCCGTCAGGGCGTGATGTTTCTGTTGGCACTGGTGGTCTGCGTACATCTGTTCCAGTATCAGGGCGTGCTGATGGCTCAGGCTGTGGCCGACATCCTGAGCGCTACGCTGGCCCTTGGCCTGCTGGCGGCCAGCCGCGATATCATCGCAAAACAGTAAACACAAAAACGCCCGGAAGGCCGCTGAAAGCTGCGGTTCTCCGGGCGTTTTTAGTATTCGATGCCTTTGCGCGCCTTGATGCCCTTCTGGTAGGGGTGGCGGTGGCATTTCATCTCGGTGGAGTAGTCGGCGGCATCCAGCATCCACTGCGGGGCCTTGTGGGCGGTCAGCACGCATTCCTGCGCGGCGGGACGCTCCAGAACGGCCCGCCGGAGCAGGTCTTTGTCCACCATGTCCAGCTCCCAGGCCGAACCGGCTTCATCTAAAATGAGTAGGTCGGCAGGCTCGGCCAGTGCGGCGGTCAGGTTTTCGTTTTGCACGGCCCGGGCAGCGGCCTTTTCCGCTTCGTTCATCTGGAACACAAACTTCTGCCCGCCCTTGCCCCGGAAAATTTTTGCCCCAGCTGGGCCAGCAGAGGGATCTCGCCGCTCTGCCCGCCCTTGAGGAACTGCACGATGACAACCCGTTTGCCGCTGCCCAGTGCGCGGAGGGCAAGGCCCATGGCGGCGGTGGTCTTCCCCTTGCCGTCGCCCCAGTAGAGATGCAGCAGGCCTTGTTCCATCATCCGTTCTCCTTGGTGTACTGCACGGTCTCCACCAGGTGCAGGATGTGCTGCTCCGGCCAGTCCCGGGCATCCAGCACATAGCCGCCCGCGTTGGGGCCGCACCAGTTGTGAAAGCTGCGGCGGGGCACGCCAAACCGCTCCAGTGCAGCCATTTGGGTGCCGCCATGGGCCACGATGACCAGCCGCTCCTGCCCTTCGGCAAGGGCCTTGTCAATGAGGTCAGCCAGCGTTTTGCACACCCTGTTGCAGAAATCGCTCCTGCGCTCCCCGTCCGGGTGGGCGGCGTGCTCGTTTTCCTGCACCCATGCCAAATATTCCGGGTCCTGCTCCACTTGCACGAAGGTCTGGCCCTCGAACCGGCCGAAGTTCATCTCCTTCAGCCCGTCCACCGGAATGAGCTTTGCCCCGGGAAAGAACACCCGCGCCGTCTGGGCGGTGCGCTGCAGCGGGGTGACATAGACCACCTCCGGTGCAAAATCTGCCTGCCGCAGCTGGGCGATGCCTGCGGCGGAAAGGGGGATGTCCCGCTGGCCCTGATATCGTTTTTGCGCGTTGTACTCCGTCTGGCCGTGACGCAGCAGATAAATGAGCATGATCGTTCTCCTTTTTGGTTTGTTCTGCACCATTATAGCCTATTTTGCGGTTATTTTCCAGCCATGCACTTGCAATTCTTCCACATTTCAGATATATTGAGTGGGGATGAAATTTCAGGGGAGAGAAGTATCAATGGAGATCCGGGACCGGAAAGCAGCGCAGCGCCGGGCGGGCATCATGGCCCGCAGGGGTCTGCCGCAGGCAGAGCGAGCGGCGGCCAATGCAGCCATCTGTGCCCGCATTCTGGCCATGCCCTGCTTCCAAAAGGCAGAGAATCTGCTGCTCTACGCCGCTTTTGGCGGAGAGGTGGATCTTGCTGGGCTGGCAGAGCAGGCGGCCCGGCTGGGCAAAACGGTGGCCTATCCGGTCTGTGGGGGAAAACTTTACCCTGACCGCTGCCGTGCCGGGGCCGGACGGCTGGGAGGTGGGGGCTTACGGCATCCGCACGCCGGTTCTGGAACGGGCGGTGCTCATCCGGCCGGAGACGCTTGATCTGGTGCTGGTGCCCTGCACTGCCTTCGATGCGGCCTGCCGCCGGGTGGGCATGGGCAAGGGCTACTATGACCGCTATCTGCCCAGGTACCGGAACGCTGTGGCGCTGGGCGTGGCCTTTGAGGCCCAGCGGGTGCCGGAAGCGGCTGCAGATGAACAGGACCGGCGGCTGGATGGATTTGTAACAGAGAGGAAAGTATATCGTGGAACTGATGAATTTGAGCTGTGAAGGTTTTCTGGAGGAGCTGGCCAGCAAGGCGGCGGCTCCGGGCGGCGGCGGCGCTTCGGCGCTGGTGGGCGCGGCCGGTGTGGCGCTGGGCAGCATGGTGGGCAGCCTGACCGTGGGAAAAAAGAAATATGCTGCCGTGGAAGCGGATATCGCTGCCCTGAATGTCCGGGCCGAGGCCCTGCGCAAGCGGCTGGAAGCGCTGGTACAGGCCGACGCGGAGGCCTTTCTGCCCGTTGCGGCGGCCTACAAGCTGCCGAAAGAGACCCCGGAACAGCAGGCCCACAAGGCCGCGGTGCTGGAAAAGGCACTGGACAGGGCCTGCGCCGTGCCGCTGGAGGTGATGACTGCCTGCGGTGAGGGCATCGTACTGGCCGCAGAGTACGCCGAAAAGGGCAGCGTGCTGGCCCGTTCCGATGCCGGATGCGCGGCGCTGTTCTGCAAGGCAGCCATGCAGGCGGCGGGGCTGAACGTGAAGGTCAACACCCGCCTGATGGCAGACAAAGCCCATGCGGATGCGCTGGAGGCCAGAGCGGAACAGCTGCTGGCCGAGTTTGTGCCGCAGGCTGACACGGTCTATCAGACTGTATCAAATGAGTGAGGGGAGAAGAAAATGGCTCAGATCTTGAAGGGTGCGCCCGTGGTGGCCGCCATGAACGAAGCAAACGCCGCGCGCTGTGCCGCGCTGAAGGAAAAGGGTATCGTGCCCACACTGGCTGTGGTACGGGTCGGCGCGCGGGAGGATGACATTTCTTATGAAAAGGGGATCGTCACCCGGTGCGGTAAGGTTGGCGTGGAGGTGCGGCAGTTCCATCTGGCGGAAGATGTTACGCAGGAGGAACTGCTGGATGTGATCCGGCAGATCAATGGGGATACATCGGTTCACGGGTGCCTGATCTTCCGGCCCCTGCCAAAGTGGTTCGATGACCGCAGGGTCCAGGAGGCGCTTGCTCCGGAAAAGGACGTGGACGGCATCACGGACGGCTCGATGGCCGGTGTGTTTACCAACATGCCCATCGGCTATCCGCCCTGCACGGCGCAGGCCTGCCTTGAGATCCTGAAACACTACAACGTGCCGCTGTCCGGCAAACGGGCTGTGGTGGTGGGCCGCAGCTTGGTGGTCGGCAAGCCCGCTGCCATGATGCTGGACCGGGAAAACGCCACTGTGACCCTCTGCAATTCCCGCACCCGGGACCTGCCCGCCCTCTGCCGGGAGGCCGATGTGCTGGTGGTCGCCATGGGTAGGCGGGGAGCCATCGGGGCCGATTGCCTGCGGGGGAATGTCAGGTCGTGGTGGATGTGGGCATCCACGTCAACGAAGAGGGCAAGCTCTGCGGCGATGTGCGCTTTGATGAGGCAGAACCCATCGTGGAGGCTGTCACCCCGGTGCCCGGCGGTGTGGGCACAGTGACCACCTCTGTGCTGGTGGGCCATGTGGTGGATGCCGCATCCGCACAGTAAAACAGAAAACAACAGGCGGTGCCGAAAATTTTCGGCACCGCCTGTTGTTCTCATACGGTTGCAAGCACGGCAAGGATGCTCTGCCAGCGGGGATTCTGCACCTGCTGCGCGGCACGGCGGGGCGCGGAGGGCGAAACCGAGCGGGCAGGACGCTGGACGCAGTCAGTCGGCTGCGCAAAGGGGGAGGCGAGTTCGGCCTGCCATCGGGCGGCCAGTGCCATGGCTTCAGGGCTGGATTGCAGGGTGCGGCGCTCCGTTCCGGCCAGAAAATCGCCCAGCCAGCAGAGAATGGCCGCAATGGGCAGGCAGTCGGCGGCACGGGTGGACCAGTAGCTCCACTCGCCGCCCCGGCCCACAAAGCTCTCCACGGTGATCATGGCACCTTCCCGGGCAGATTCAGGCAGGCAGGAGCGGGAGGTGCCTGCCGCGCGGCGCAGCTCCCGCAGAATGATCTCAGTACGGCCCGCGTCCAGGGTGTCGTCCCGGATGCAGGCGGAAAAGTCCGCACTGTCCAGCAGGTTTTCGGCCCGGGTGGGGAATTGCCCTGTCATCTCGCCGGATGCGTTGTGGCAGAGCTGCCAGCCCTTGCGGAACAGCTGGAAGTTCAGGTTGCGGCGGCCCATGGTGGAGTAAAACACCTGGGCGCGGCCATTGGGAGACTGCCGCAGCTCCAGATAGGCATCAGCGCCGCCCAGGTCCTGTACCTTGACGGTCAGGAGCAGGGAAGAATTGTTTTTTTGTGCGGACATGGCACGGTGCATCTCTTCAAAATAGCGGCTGGCATCCATAGCGGGTCTCCTCTCTGGTTTTGGATGATGTGTCGGAAACCATCCATCGGTTGTTCTCTGCCTGCATTATAACATATACGACAACAAAATACAACTAAAAGTTTGACAAAAACCAAAATATTTTGGAAATTCGGGGATGCGGACAAACGGATTGGTTGTAAATGGAAAAGGCTTCTCCCGTCGGAGAAGCCTTTTTGTGGTGGCAGGATTCAATCGCCCAGCTCCCGGATCTCATTCTGGATGAGCCGCCCGCGGCGCGTGCCAGCTGATCCATGCCCCGGATGCGGGCGAGATTTTTGCCGTAGATGCGTTCTGCATCGTGGCTGGAGCTGTCCTCGCCCATGAACACGGCAGAAACGCGCAGACCAATGCGCCGCAGGATGCGAACCTCGGCGGCGGCATCGTCCACGCCGTAGGAGCCGCCGTAATCACAACCCAACGGTTGTTCCGGGCTGGGTGGTACGCGGCGGCTGTCGTTGGGGGAAGCATCCGTCAGCAGGATGAGCAGATGCCGGGGTGCGGGGCCGGGGTCAAAGCTGACCAGATCGCCTGCCGCCCGCAGGGCAAGGCCGTCGCGGTTCCAGCCCGATGCAAAATACTGGTCGATCCCCTGCAGGCTTTTGTCCGCGAAGCCCTTGAGCACCCGCAGAACTGTATAGCCCCGCAGGCTGCAGAAGCTGCTGACCCGCACCGGGATGCCGCAGGCGGCAAGGCTCTGGGCCAGGATAGAGCCCTGCGCCGCAATGACCTCCTGACAGTGGAGCCGGGAAGCCGAGGCGTCCAGCAGCAGGTCCACGGTGAAGGAGGGCTGATTCTCCTCCTCGGCACAGCGGAACACCCGGCTGTCGTTCAGAAGGGGAGCGCGCCAGACCCGCTCCGGGTCCAGAGCGCCGCTGCGGGCGATCCGGGCATTGGGCTGCTGGTGGACCAGAATGCAGTTGCGGATCTGCTCGGTGAGCCGGAGCACTACACTGTGGTGAAGCGCCCGGATTTTTCGCGTAATAGGCGCGGTTGCGGTCGGCCTGAAGCTGGGCCTGCTCGGCCAGATGCTTTGCCTCCGGGGTGGGGGCCTGTTCCGGGCTGGGCACGCCGGAGGCGAACCAGAGGCGGCACCCGAGGTGCGCCCCGGTGCAGAGCGCCTGCTCGGCCTTGCGCAGGCGCTCGGGCGGGTAGAGGGAACGGCCAAAGCAGCTTTCAATGTAGGCGCGGTCCTCGGCGGCATTCTGCCGCAGGGTGATGTGGGCCAGCCGCTTGTCTGCCATGGGGCCGGAGCCGCCCGCCTCCACGGAACCGGAGTGCTCCACGGTCAGCCGGTCGGTCTTGATCATCTGGGTGGGCAGCGTTTTGGTGGCAAGAGAGGCCAGCAGCCCCTCCAGATGCAGATGAAGCCCCACTTTGTGCCGGATTCTGCCGTCAAACAGGGCAAACCTTGCAAACAGGCCCAGCAGTTCACCCTTGAGCTGACCGGGCTGGGGCGGTTGGGAGGGAGAAAGTGCCTCTGCCAGCCGGCTCTCGTAGGGGGGTCATCACAGGCGGATGCCTGCCCTGTACGGTGCGCCAGCGGTCAGCCTGCATGGTGTAGACCAGCTGATTTTTTGCCATCCACTCCTGCCGCGAGAGCTTGTACTGGATGCCGAAAAAATAGTCCGCGTGGGCGCGGCGGAGGGCCGAAAGCACCGGGCGGCGGGGCAGCTCCAGCGCGTAGACCGCGCTCTCGAGGTAGAGCCATGTCAGATCGTCCAGCTGGCTCTCCCGGAGATCGCCGTCCCATGTGGCAAAAAGGTCGCGGAGCAGGTCGTCGCCATAGTATTTGTGCACCAGCCCCACGACACAGTTCATATAAAAATCGATCGTTCCGTCGGTGTTGCGGGCCAGGAAAAGCGGCTCGAAGCCGTAGGCTCCCGCCGCCGCCCACACCTGATTGGCGGCCCGCCGCTCCTCGGCGGTATAACTCCGGGCATCCATCAGCGGAACAGCTTTTCAGCCGTCAGGCTGGCCGGGATACGGGCGGCGATCACGTCCCGGATCAGGCCCTGCTCGTAGGAATCAAAGGCCTTGTTGGTGATGCCCATGTCCAGCGCAGGCCCCGCAGCCACGCCCCGGCGCATCAGGCGCAGAGCGTCCAGCATTCCGCGCAGATCCAGCGCTTTGGTGGAAATTTCGGCGCTATCGCATTTCTTTTGCAGGTCGAGGAAGAGCAGAGCAAACTGGTGCACATATTTGTCCGTCAGATCAGCAAACTGGGCCCGCAGCAGCTTTTCAAGGTTTTCCTCCGTGATGATGGGCATCTGGATGACTGCAAAGCGGGAAGTCAGGGCCTCGTTCAGCTCCCGGGTGCCCGCGTAGCCATAGTTCATGGTGGCGATGAAGCGGGTCTCTTCGGCCAGCGGGATGCGCTCGTAACCGGGCACATCAATGGCGCGGCGGAAGTCCAGCACGGCGTGGAGGACGGCCAGGGCCTCGTTTTTGGCCATGTTGATCTCGTCCAGCACGCCGAAGCCGCCGCACTGGGCACAGCGGTAGACCGGCCCGGGCCGGAAGGTGACCGCCCCATCCACAAAGGTGTCCATGCCGATGAGGGAGGCTGCATCCATGTTTACATGGAACGAGATGTCCCATGCGGGGCGGCCAAAGGCGGCGGCCAGATTCTCGGCCAGCACATTTTTGCCGGTGGCCTTGCCGCCGGCCAGCAGCAGGTTCTCGCCGCAGAGCAGGGCCGCCAGTGCCTGCTCCCAGACCTCCCGGCCATAATAGGTAAAGCCGGAAACGGGATGCGGGGGCGCAGGGCCTCGGGCAGCGGGTGGGCGGTACGGTATTCTTCCACAGCGCGCAGCAGGTCGGGGCTGATGCCCTCCTGCCGTAATGTTTCCATCAGATCAGACATCCAAGACATCTCCTTGCGGTTGGCTTTGCCAAACCGATATTTCACCTTATCATAGCACAACCGCTCCGGTTTGTGTAGGGGGCGCGGGGGTGTTTTTTGCCGGATTTTTGCCCGGGAAATGCCGCAGGGTGGAACGGATCTGTGTGCTGCCGTGCGGACGAAGGAGTTTTTCGTGCCCGGGGATCGTGCGGCAGCGGATATTTTGTGGAAAGCTGTCGAAATGGCAGGTGTTCCGCGTTGTGGGTATCCACTTTTGGCTCAGAATGGTAAAAATTCCGGAAATTCGATTGACAAATCCGAATATTTATCGTATAACCTATATATGGGAACAATTCCGGAGGGAATGCGGAACTCGTGCCCCTGCCCGTTCCTGTCGGAGGAACCACGGTCTGGTTCTAATGCCGGTGTACTTGGTTTGGTGCAGACGGTAAGTATAGATTGATTTGAAAGAGAGGAATCCCCGTTATGATGAACAATGAGATCAAAATGCCCGCTAACTTTGCTGCGATCGATGAGAACGAAATGGTGTACCTGCAGGGTGGCGCAACCACCGAGGCTACCGCTTGGGACGTGTTCCTGAACGTTGGCAAGCTGTTCAACTACATCGCCCGCGTGTTCTCCGCAGGCAGCTCCATCGTCAACAACATCAATGTTATCGTGACCACCTTCCAGACCCTGAGCACCTTCAGCCTGACCGCTAAGAACTAAGGTTTGGGCCAAAACCGAATCAGCATTTACAGGGCATCCGCTCCGGTAGGCGCGGGTGCTCTTTTTGCTGCACAGGGCGGGAAGGCATTCGCCCCCAAATGCAGGAAAGCAGCCGTTTTTCTGCAAAGCGGGCGGATTGTCCATTGACAAGGCTCAGAGGGTGTCGTATACTAACGGTGCCTTGCAAGAAACCCCGCATCCGCGGAATAAAAGAGGAGAGAGAATATGAAAAATAACAACAGCAGCATCAAGACCTTTGTCGCCGTTGGCATCGGCGCGGCACTGTTCTTTGTCCTGGGCCGCTTTGTGGCGATCCCCAGCCCGGTGCCCAACACCAACATCAGCCTGCAGTACGCCGTGCTGGCCCTGCTGGCCGCTATGTACGGCCCTGTTGCCGGCGGCCTGATCGGCTTCATCGGCCATGCCCTGATCGACCTGTCCTGGGGCGGCATCCCCTGGTGGAGCTGGGTCATCGCCTCTGCCTTTGTGGGCGTTGTGGTGGGCCTGTTCTCCAAGAAGCTGGACCTGCAGGAGGGCGAATTCGGTAAGAAGAAAGTGGCCGCCTTTGCAGCCGCCAACATCGTGGCCCATCTGCTGGCCTGGATCGTGGTGGCCCCCGTGCTGGATATTGCCATCTACGCCGAGCCCGTCAAAAAGGTCTTTGCACAGGGCGCATTTGCCGCAGTGTCCAACAGCATCACCGCTGTGGTGGTGGGCGGCCTGCTGGTGCTGGCCTATACCAGGACCATCGCCAAGAAAGGCTCTCTGGATCAGGAGTGATCCCCGCATGAAGTCCGGTCCTTCCATCTGTGCCGCCCGGCCCGCTGGAAGGGCTTTTTTTTGATGAACAGCTGAGGTACCATACCCATGGCAGAACGTAAACCCATCATCTCATTCCGCAACTTTTCCTTCCAGTACCGGGCCCAGAAGCGCCCCACCCTGACCGGCATCGATCTGGACATCTACCCGGGCGAGCGGGTACTCATCGCGGGCCCGTCCGGCAGCGGCAAAAGCACGCTGGCGGGATGCATCAACGGCCTGAACCCCTTTTCCAACCCCGGCGCGTGCAGCGGCACCCTGACGGTGGACGGTGTGGATGCGCCCCACAGCAGCTCTTCGAACTTTCGGCCCATGTGGGCACGGTGCTGCACCCGGACGGCCAGTTCATCGGGCTGACCGTGGGCGAGGACATTGCCTTTGCACTGGAAAACAGCTGCACCCCGCAGAATGAGATGCACGCCATCACCCGCCATGCCGCCGAGCTGGTGGGCATCGAGAACCATCTCGGCTATGCACCGCACGAGCTTTCGGGCGGGCAGAAGCAGCGGGTGAGCCTGGCAGGCGTCATGGTGGATCAGGTGAAGATCCTGCTCTTGACGAGCCGCTGGCAAACCTCGACCCGGCCACCGGCAAGCAGGCCATTGAGCTGATCGACGAGATCCAGAAAAAGACGGATACCACGGTGCTCATCATCGAGCATCGGCTGGAGGATGTGCTCTGGCGGAACGTGGACCGCATCGTGCTGGTGAACGACGGCACCATTCTGGCCGACCTGCACCCGGACGAACTGCTCAGCGGCAGCCTTCTGGCCGAGAACGGCATCCGGGAGCCGCTGTACCTGACCGCCCTGCGGTATGCCGGGGTGGAGATCACCCCTGACAAGCACCCCGCCCATGTGGACAGTCTTGTGCTGGACAATACCGACATCAAAAAGCTCCGGGACTGGTTCACGGCCCGGCCACGGCCCGCCGCGCAGCCGGAACGGGAGTCGCTGCTGGAGGTGAAGGGCCTGAGCTTTGGTTATCAGAAGGGCCAGCGGACCCTGCGGGATGTCAGCTTCTCGATCGGCAAGGGGGAGATGGTCAGCATCGTGGGCCGGAACGGCGCGGGCAAATCCACCCTCTCCAAGCTGATCTGCGGCTTCGAGACCCCGGACGCGGGCGAGATCTTCCTCAACGGCACGCCGCTGGCCGGGGAGAACATCCGCCGCCGCGCCAAGCATATCGGCTATGTGATGCAGAACCCCAACCAGATGATCTCCAAGACCATGATCTACGAGGAGGTGGCTCTGGGTCTGCAGCGCTCCGGCCTGACCGAGGAGCAGATCCGGGAAAAGGTGGAAGCGACCCTCAGGGTCTGCGGCCTGTATCCCTTCCGCAACTGGCCCATCTCGGCGCTGAGCTTCGGCCAGAAAAAGCGGGTCACCATTGCCAGTGTGCTGGTGCAGGACCCGGAGCTGATCCTTCTGGACGAGCCGACGGCGGGGCAGGATTTCCGGCACTACACCGATATCATGGAGTTCCTGCGGGGCCTGAATGCCCGGGGTGTGACGGTGGTGATGATCACCCATGACATGCACCTGATGCTGGAATACACCCGCCGCGCACTGGCCTTTTGCGACGGGCGGCTCATTGCGGACCGCAGCGCGGCCGCCGTTCTGTGTGACCCGCGCTGGTGGAACAGGCGGCTCTGAAGGAGACCAGCCTGTACACGCTGGCCAACCGCTGCGGCATTGCGCCCGCACAGGAATTTGTAGAGAGATTTATTGAGCAGGACCGGGAGGTGAGAGAGGGTGGCCGCTAAGACTGTTTTGAATTATCTCCCCGGGAGCGCGTCATCCACAAGATGACCGGAACCACCAAGCTGGCGTTCTTCCTGCTGTTCACCTTTGCCAGCATGATCACCTACAACACCTGGGTGCTGCTGGGCCTGTTGGTGGTCAGCCTGCTGGCCTTCAGGCTGAGCCGGATCAAATTCCGGGAAGTCCGGTTTATGATGACCTTCATGCTGGTGTTCCTGCTGCTGAACAACCTGTTCATCTTCCTGTTCGATCCCAATCAGGGGTACCACCCTGTACGGCACCCGCACGGTGCTCTGCCACCTGTTCTGGCGGTATGACCTGACGGCGGAGCAGCTGTTCTATATGGCCAACATCAGCCTGAAATATTTCGTGGCTCTGCCGGTGGCGATCCTGTTCATCTCGGCCACTGACCCCAGCGAGTTTGCTGCCAGCCTGAACAGCATCGGCATCTCGTATAAGTCGGCTATTCGGTGGCCATTGCCCTGCGCTACATCCCCGATATCCAGCGCGACTACCACAGCATCAGCCAGGCCCAGCAGGCCCGCGGCGTGGAGCTGGGCAAGAAAGAGCCCTTCTTCAAGCGGATGAAGAACTCCGTCAACATCCTGCTGCCCCTGATCCTGACCAGCCTGAACCGCATCGATACGATTTCCAATGCCATGGAGCTGCGGGGCTTCGGCAAGAACAGCAAGCGCACCTGGTACACCCAGCGCCCCTTTGCCCGGCGGGATTTCGCCGCCCTGGCCGTGGGTGCCGCCCTGCTGCTGATCAGCCTGACCGTCACCCTCCGCTTCGGCCGGTTCTATAACCCATTCCTCTGAACAAAAGACATCCCCGCACTTCCTGTTTCGGCAGGCCGTGCGGGGATGTTTTGCTTTTTACAGACCGTTGGATCAATGATGCCGCGAGAAAGAGGGGGGGCTGTGTTACGCCGCGTCCACGAACTCCTCCGGGTCTTCCACGGCATCGGTGATGGTCTCCTCCGCGTCATCGGAGGAGTCGGCAGGCTGCTCCGGGTGGAGCAGAGCGTTGAGCAGGTCACGGAAGTCGATCAGACTGTCATCCACCTGCTGGTTCCGGGCCAGCAGGTCCTGCACCATGTCGGGCTTGTCGGTGATGAGGTCATCCACGCCCAGCTCCAGCATGTGGGTAGCGACCTTTTCGCGGTCGATGGTCCAGGCAGACACAGTCTTGCCCCGCAGATGGACGGCGTTGACCATGCCGGAGGTGATAAAGGTGGTCTCCACGCTGAAAAAGTCGGCATCAGGCAGGTCGTAGTAGTTGCCTACGCCCAGAGCCAGAATGTAGCCGGTGGGGTACTCAGGGGCCAGCGCTTTGACCTTGTGCAGGGTCTCGTAGCTCTGGGAGGTGATGACGCAGTTGGAGCTGTCGAAGCCGTATTCCCGCAGCAGGCGTACGGTCTCAGCCTCCAGAGCAGGGGTGGCGGCGCTGGGCTTGATCTCCACGTTCAGGCCGATGCGGCCCCGGCAGAGCTGCAGCACCTGTTCCAGGGTGGGGATCCGGGTGTCGGCAAAGCGGCTGCTGAACCAGCAGCCTGCGTCCAGCTGTGCCACCTCGGCATAGGTCAGATCATAGACTTTTGCGTTTTTGCCGGTGCAGCGTTTCAGGTTTGAATCGTGGGTCACCACGACCACGCCGTCGCTGGTCATCTGCACATCCAGCTCGATGCGGTCGTCGCCCTTGAGGATGGCCGACCGGAAGGCGGGAAGGGTGTTTTCGGGAGCCACGGTGCAGTCGCCCCGGTGGAAGGTGACCAGCGGGGTCACGCCGCCTACGGCGGTGAGCAGGGCATCGTCCTGGGGCAGGGCATAGAGGTAGACTGCCATCAGCCCGGTGGCCAGCGTGACTCCGGCCACCGCAGCGGTGAGCAGGGGCCAGCCGCCAAAGCGGTGCGGCTTGCCCTCCGGCAGCTCTTCCGGCGGGCAGTCACGGCAGCGATCGTAGAGGAATGCGATGATGGTGCCCTGGGCCGTGGTGACCTTGCAATCCAGCAAAAAGCCGAAGAAGGGAATCTCCAACAGATACAGCGCACGGGCGAGCAGCAGCATGGCGCGGGTGCTCCGCAGGCCGATCAGCGCCGCCACGCTGTAAACCAGCAGGGAAGCTCCGAAAAAGACCAGAACAGACCGGACCAGCGCACTGAGGTTCCACCGCAGCAGCACACCGGCCAGCCGGGGCAGCTGTGTTTTGACATGGGCTGCGCTCTCCTGAACGGCTTCCCACAGGCTTTTGCGTTCCAGCGTAAAGAGGGGGAGCACCAGGACCCAGAACAGGGTGAACAGGAACGCCGCACCCAGAATGAGAAGAAAAAGCACCAGATAGAGCGGCTTTGCCCGGACAAGCCCAAGGATGTACTCCGGCACAGCCAGCTGAGAGATATAGTTGTAAGCCACGAATACATCTGTAAAGGGGATGAGCAGGGCGCAGTAAAGCAGGATGGGCCAGTTTTTGGGGAGCAGGACGTGGCGGATATCCCCCAGCGACCGGACGAACAGGGAAACAGGACGCAGTGTTTCGCCCCGGCGGGCCAGCGCAAACCCATGCAGGAGGATGGAAAAGCCGTAAAGGTTCCAGCACGCCGCCAGAAGGACGATGAGCACGATCCCGCCTAAAATGGTCGGTGAAGTAAAGATCTGATGCGCATTGTTGTTGGTCAGGTAGTTCACCGGTGAGCAGTGCAGTGTCAGCGACCAGATGCCATTCATGGCGGGCAGAAACAAAAGATAGGTCAGGACTTTGTACATCAGCACGGCTGTCAGAACGGCAGCGGAGGCTCGGTGCAGCAGGGTCAGGGCATGGTTCCGGGTGTCCTTGTAGGCCTGGTGTGCCCGCGTGAGGGAGCGGAAGAGATGCTTCAATTTGGATTCCACCTCGGTACTGGGATATGGTTCCGTCATTTTACAGTAGTATATCACAAAGCCGGGAAAAATGGAAACGACACGGATCGACAGTTTGTTCCAGAGGGCACAGGCGCTTTTCAGCGGAGCAAAAGCGTGTTACAATAGGGGCAGAGTAAAACAGACAGGGGAGGAACACCCAATGCAGATCATGGATCAATTCGGTGCAGCACCGGGGGCAGAGAGCGTCCGGATGCCCGATGGCACCGAGCGGACACTGGCGGCAGAGCACGCCGCGGCCATTCTGGTCAACGAACAGCCAGCCTTCCGGGTGGTCTGCACGCCGGAGCTGCTGCCGCAGCTGGCGCTGGGCCGCCTGCTGACCGAGGGCTGGATCACCGCCGCTGACGAGGTGGAGCGGGTGGCCGTCTGCGCACAGGGCCTCAAGATAAGCGTTCAGCTGCGCCACCCGCTGGCGGCAGCGGAACAGGCCGGGCAGGAGGTGCCCAGCTGCTGCACCGATAACCTGACGCTGGCCAGCCCGGTGCGGCTGCCGCCGCTGGCCCCGGTGCCCCAGCGGGAGATTCCCGCCGCATGGGTGGATGCGCTGGCCGATGCCATGGGGCAGGGCCTTCCGCTTTATTGTGCCACCCATGCCGTGCACAGCTGCCTGCTGCTGCGTGCGGGCAGGATCTTGTACCGGTGCGAGGATCTGGGCCGCCACAACGCGCTGGACAAGGCCGTGGGCTGCGCCCTGACAGAGGGTGTGCCGCTGGCGGAGTGTGTGCTTTTTACCAGCGGCCGGGTGCCGGTGGATATGGTGCGCAAGGCCATCCGGGCCGGTGTGCCCGCGCTGGTGAGCAAGAGTATGCCCACGGTACAGTCGCTGGAGCTGGCAGAGGAATATGGATTGAAACTGTTCATCCGGCAAAAGAAATGATTTCACCAAGAGGCAAGAGCTTTTGAGAGAAATTGCAGGGCTTTGTTTGTGCGTATACGTTGACTAACCGGTGGAAAAGATGTTATTCTTATAACGAAGAAACCGTTCCGCACTGTTGCAGCAGGTGGAACGGCTGTTTTCGTGCCCGGGAGTTCCGGGCACAGCTGAATCAAACAGGCAGGTGATACAATTGAAGCAGGCAAATCATGCGCCGCAGTCCTTGTGGCGCAGGCGGCTGCCCGGCTATGCGGCCATGGGTGCGGCAACGCTTGCCATGGCGCTTGGCCTTGGCGGGCTGATGCACAGCCGCACCACGGTGGCCGGAACGGCCCTGCCGCTGGCAGATGCCGACGCTGCCACCTATGGTGTGAGCGCGGTGTACCAGCTGGATGACACCACGTATTATGTGGTGGGCAGCAAGCAGGGCTTCCAGAGCGAGGTGCAGGCCGGTGTGACGCTGGACCGCGACGGCAATGTGCTGGATGTGAAGATCCTGGCACAGGCCGAGACCGACAGCCTGGGTGCTCAGTGTGTGAATCCGGAGTTCACGGCCCAGTACCAGGGCGCAGCTCCCTTCACGCTGGCAGGCAAGCGCTACACTGTGACCGACCCGGCCACCGGCACGGCTTTTGCTGCCGCAGGCAGCGCCGAGACCGACGCTGCCCCCGCTGAGGCTTTCGACCCCGCCGCATGGCATGCGGGCGATACCTCCCCGGAGGCCGAGGCTACCCGGAAGATGTATGAAGCCGGGCTGACCCTCTCGGCCCTGAACGGCCAGCCGATGGACGACGCGCTCATCCCCCCGATGGACAACAGTGCTGAGGCTGTGGCACGGCGCAAGCTGTACGCGGCGTGTCTGAGTAAGAGCGCGCAGGACGGCGAGAAACAGTCAGTGCCTTATGCAGACTGGTCCGCTGAAAAGCAGGCCGAGTACAAGCTGCAGGCAGCTGATCTGACCACCCAGGGCAGTGCGGCCGACACGGTCAGCGCTGACATGACCCAGGTGGATGCGCTTTCCGGTGCAACCATTACGTCCACGGCGGTCACGGACATCGTCAACAATTCTTATTTCTATGTAACCGAGGTGCTCTGCGCAGAGTGACCTCACGGAGGAATGGAAACCTATGGCAAAAACTGATTTCCTGACGGCTGACATGACCCGCCGTCAATTTATGAAGATCTCGGGCAAGAGCCTTGCAGGACTCACTCTTTCCGCATCTATGCTGTCCCTCTTTGGCTGCTCTCAGAAGCAGGTGGACGCCGGTGCTGTGGCGACCTGGGCACTGCCCCAGGGTCTGCTGGTGGTCAATGCTGATCTGTGCACCGGCTGCCAGCGGTGCGAGATCAACTGCACCCTGACCAACGACGGCGTGTGCTCTTCCTACATCAGCCGCGTCAAGATCCAGCGCCGCCTGAATCTGGACGGCGACGGCAACGGTCTGCTGTCCGGCACCGACAACTGCTTTGTCTACTTCCCGGATACCTGCCGCCAGTGTGAGGATCCCGCCTGCGGCAACGCATGCCCCCAGAAGGCCATTATCACCAATGAGCAGGGCATCCGCGTGGTCGATACCGACAAGTGCATCGGCTGCGGTGCCTGCGTGGAGGCCTGCCCCTGGCACATGCCCACCGTCAACCCCGAGACCGGCAAGTCCTCCAAGTGCATCGCCTGCGGTGCCTGCGTGGCGGGCTGCCCGTCCGGCGCTCTGTCCATCGTGGACTGGGATGCCGTTACCAGCGCAGCACAGGCTGCTTACAAGGACCTGTAAGGAGGAACAACAATGGCTGAAACCTATGGCTGGGCAGGCAAGATCCTGCGCGTCAACCTGACCACCGGTGAGATCACCACTCAGGACGATGAAAAGTACCATAAATATATCGGCGGCATGGGCATGGCCTACCGCATCATGTACGAGGAAGCTCCCATGGAGCTGGATCCCTATGACGAGAAGGCTCTGGTCATCTTTGGTGTCGGCCCCCTGACCGGTGCCGGCGTGCCCTGCTCCGGCCGTATGAACGTGACCTTCCGTTCTACCTGGTCCAAGGGCCACTCCATCATCGATGCACACATGGGCGGCCACATCGGCTCTATGCTGAAGTATGCCGGTTATGACGGCATCGTTGTCAGCGGCATCTCCGAAAAGCCCGTCTACCTGCGCATCGAGGACGGCGAGGTCTCTCTGGAGGACGCAAGCGAGATCTGGGGCAAGGGTACCTTTGCTGCCAACAAGTGGATGGTGGAGCAGAACGGCCGTGAGTTCGAGACTGCTTCCATCGGCCCCGCCGGTGAGAACCTGGTGGATTACTCCACCCTGAACACCAGCTTCGGCAACTCCGGCGGTGCCGGTCTGGGCGCTGCCATGGGCAACAAGAAGCTGAAGGGCCTTGCTATCCGCGGCACCGGCAGCGTCAAGGTGGCTGATCCCAAGAAGGTGCTGGAGCTCTCCAACTACATGATGGGCAACCTGATCGGCGGCAACAACAACCACAACGTGCCCGCACAGCCCCAGAGCTGGGCAGAGTACAGCGCTACCTCCGGCAAGAACCGCTGGTCCGGCGCTCCCGGCCGTATGTGGAAGAAGGCTCCCGGCGGCCCCGTGGATACCGGCGAGCAGCCCTACAACGATATCAACAAGGTGGCCCTGCGCTGCTTCAAGGGCTACTTCGACTTCGGCGCTCCGGCTGCCGAGTACACCGTGAAGAACGGCGGCTGCTCCTCCTGCCCCATCCGCTGCTACACTGAGTACGATGTGGATCCGCTGGCCGATTACGACCTGCCCACCCACAACTCCAACACCTGTATGCCCGTGCTGTACGGCACCCGCGTCTATCCGGACGGCGTGCACGATTTCAAGTACGAAGGCGACGGCACCATGGTCATCAACCTGGCATGGTCTCATGCTGTGGACGATATGGGCCTGTGGGACAACTACGGCAACCTGAACCGCGACCTGCTGTGGATCCTGCGGATGCCCCGCGAAGAGGCCACCAAGTACATCAGCGAGGCTGAGTACGACTCTCTGCCCTGGGAGTGGGAGAAGGCCGGCGATCCCCGCTGGGAGGTGGAGCTGATCCGCCGCATGGCTTACGGTGAGGGCGACCTGTCCGTGATCGCCAAGGGCACCCTGGCCATGATGGAGAAGTTCGGCCTGCCCAAGAGCTGGCTGGACCGCGACGATGGTGCCACCAACTCCAACCTGATCTACAACGGCTTCCCCAACCACCACGGCCCTGCTGAGGCATGGCAGGTGGGCATGCTGTACAACCTCGTCTACAACCGCGACTGCATGATCCACGAGATCGTCTGCGAGACCGGCTCCGGCGCTCCCTATGAGGTGACCAAGAAGGTCATGGAAGACTTCTTCGGCGAGGGCTGCTACGATAAGGCCAAGGCCTACACTCCCATCAACGAGAACAAGGCAAAGCTGGCTGCATACTGCGTCAACGACAAGAACTTCCACGACTCCGCCACCCTGTGCAACTGGATGTGGCCCATGACCCAGTCTCCCTCCAAGGAGCGCGACTACCACGGCGATCTGGATCTGCAGGCAGACTTTATGACTGCTGTTACTGGCGAGACCTATACCCAGGCCGATCTGCAGGAGGACGGTGCCCGCATCACCCAGATGCTGCGCGCGATGACCGCCATCAGCTTCCAGCAGAACTGCGGCAGCGCAAACCTGCGTCAGGAGCACGATGCCATCTGCGATTGGGTGTTCGATAAGGACCCCGACTTCAAGGCATTCGAGGAAGGCACCACCAAGCTGGACCGTGCCGACATGGAGAAGGCAAAGGATCTGTTCTACGACGCCTTCGGCTGGGACCGCACCACCGGTGTGCCCACCCGCGAGACGCTGGAGAAGTATGATCTGGCGGACATGGCCGATGATCTGGAAAAGCGCGGCATCTACGCCCAGAACACCGCAGCAGCTGAATAAATCCCATAGAAAGAGGAACGATCGTCATGTTGTTTGGCAGACGTAAACCCGGCTACACCACCACTGTGGACAGCAGTGTGGATCCGGAGCAGGCCGTTCTGGACCTGCAGAAGGCAGAGCTGGCCGCCAAGAAAAAGCCCAAGGCAGAGGTGTTCGACATCGATGCCGCCAGCGAGACGGCCCGCCGCCTGAAGGAAACGGGCAGCAGCTTTGACGGCAGCGCCGCCAAGACCGGCGAGGATGTGATCGCCGCCGTGGAGCGGGAGACCGCAGAGCTTGCAGCAATGCAGGCTGCCGGGGCCGCACCCGAAGCCGCCGAAACTGTGCAGGACGAGGCCGCAAAGCCTCAGCTGCTGGATTTTCTGGCCGGTGAGCCGGAGGCTGAAAACGATCCCTTTGCGGATCAGCCCACCCAGACCGCGCCGGAGCCGCCGGAGCTGACCCCCGCGCAGGAGCTGGCCGGTTACATCCGTTCCCGCAGCGCCGCCGCGCTTATCACGCCCCACGCACTGCTGGTCAGTGAGGTGGAGAATGCCGACGAGCTGCTGGCTCAGATGCCGCAGGACCCCCAGTGTGAGGATATCGTTGTCCGTGCAGGCGCAAAGGATACCTACTATTACTCCAATGCCAACATGAGCGACAACTACGCCATGATCGCCCAGCTCATTGAGGACAAAGACCTCTGTGTCATGTTTGCTGAGATGGTGCGCTTCAACGCACGGGTCTACCCCAGTGCCACCCCGCTGAAGTACTTCCAGCGCTCCCCCTACGGCCTTGCGCCGGAGGAGATCGAGCAGACCTGGAAGACCATGCAGGGCAGCAGGCCGGAGTTTGCCGACATCGAAGAGCTGACCAACAATCAGAACGAGCGGTTCCTCTTCTCCACCCAGCACCTCACCCGCCGCTATGCAAAAGCCATCAGCGACGTGGATGATTTCTGCGACTAAAAGATCATACACAATTGAATAGGGTACAAGAGCTTCTTTGAGCAAGGCTGTCTAAACCCCGCAGGGGGCAGGACACCGCGCCGCAATGCTAAGGGCCAACGCCGGCATTCAAGGGTGGCAGGGAAAACCCGGCCGCCTTCCCGCAGAAGAAACGCTGCAATTTGAAAAAAAGAACTCCTCCCATCCACCGTTCCGGAGCGTTGTCTCCTTCCCGTTGCTGCAACAGCGGAAAAGGAAGCGGCTCCCTCGGCGTGGCGACCTGCAAGCTGCCGCTCCGGGCCATGTTCGGTTTTTTTGCGGGGGCGTTTTGATTTTCGGTCAGAACGTCTCCGCTTTTTTTCACCTGCCGATCGAAAAGAGATCTCCCCCGGGAGTTTGTCCGGGCCATAGCGGGCAAACTGTGCCCCGGGGAGCGATGGAGGATTTTTGCAATGAAACAGCCTTTTTGCACGCCAGCCCAGGCCCTGCGCCGGGTGCTGGATGCTGCTGCGGCTCTTCCAGTGCCTGCCACGGAGCGGGTGCCGCTGGATGATGCCTGTGGGCGGATCGCAGCCCGGGACCTGTGCGCCCGGATGGATCAGCCCCCTTTTGACCGGAGCCCTCTGGATGGCTATGCCCTCCACAGTGCCGACACGGCCGGGGCGGGGAGGAGACCCCTGTCACCCTGCCGGTGGTGATGAAGCTCTACGCCGGGGATGCCTCCGCCGCTGTCCTGCCTGCCGGGTGTGCCGCCCGCATTATGACCGGTGCACCCCTGCCCCCGGGCGCGGACTGCGTTCTGATGCAGGAACTGACCGACGGCGGGGAGGAGCAGGTGCGCATTTACGCCCGGCTTCAGCCCAACGCCAATGTGGTGTTCCGGGGTGAGGACATCGCCGCCGGTGCCCCCATTGCCGCTGCCGGAACTGTGCTGACCCCGGCGCACATCGGTGTGCTGGCCGGTCAGGGTGTCCCGGATGCCGAGGTCTTTCGCCCCCTGACCGTGGGCGTGCTTGCTACCGGCAGTGAGCTGCTGGAAGCGGGCGAGGCCTGGGCTCCCGGTAAGATCTACGATGCCAACGGGATCCAGAATGCCGCCCGCCTGCGGCAGCTGGGCTTTGCCGTGGAGCGCACCCACTGCTCGGATGACCCGGAGGAGATCACCGCCCGGATGCAGGACCTGCTCACCCGGTGTGATGCCGTCATCACCAGCGGCGGTGTTTCGGTGGGGCAGAAGGATTACCTGCCCACAGTGCTGGAAATGCTGCACGCAGAGCCTGTTTTTGCCGGGGTGGCCCAGAAGCCCGGCAGCCCCATGATCGCTGCACAGGTGGGAGAAAAGCTGGTGTTCTGTCTGTCCGGCAATCCCTTTGCCGCTGCTGCCACGCTGGAGCAGTATGCCGTTCCGGCCCTGCTGCGGGCCGCAGGGCGGCGGGAAGAGAACTGCATCCCGGTGCACACCCGGGGCAGGCTGACCACCGGCTTTTCCAAGCCCAGCAAGGGAACCCGCTTCCTGCGGGCCAGAGCGCTGGGCGGCCTGGTGGAGATCCCCGGCGAGGGCGACGCGGAGGCGCATTCCTCGGGCAGTCTGTCGGCCATGATGGGCTGCAACTGCCTGGTGGAGCTGCCTGCGGGCAGCGGCCCGGTGGCTCCGGGCGAAGAAGTGGAGGTACTGAACTTTGTACAGTGAAAAGAAACAGGCGCTTGCTGCCGAGCTGAGCCTGAAGCGCCCGGCTGTGCTGGCCGTGAGCGGTGCGCACAACAGCGGCAAAACGACGTTATTGGAAAAACTCATCCCCCTGCTGCGGGCACGGGGCCTGAAGGTGGGTGTCATCAAGCATGACGGCCACGATTTCACCCCCGACGTGCCGGGCACCGACAGCTTCCGCCTGCGGGAGGCCGGGGCCGAGGGCGTGGCGGTCTTTTCGGGCAGCCGCTACCTGCTGACGGAGGAATTCCGCCTGAATGAGCAGGATCTGCTGGCCCTGTTTGAGCGCCACGGCTATGATCTGGTGCTGATGGAGGGCTTCAAGGAGAGCGGCTGGCCCAAGATCGAGGTGGTGCGCAAGGCTGTCTCGGAGGAGCCTGTTTCCTTTGAGCCGCTGGCCATCGTGGGGGATGTTCCGGGTGCGGATTTTGCACTGGACGAGCCCGCAGTGCTGGCCGACTGGATCGCTGCACAGATGCCTGCATTGTAACAGGGGGGAGGAAGAAACCATGAAACTGATCCGTACCGAAGACGCGGCAGGGCAGGTGCTCTGCCACGATATCACCCAGATCATCCCGGGTGAGTTCAAGGGGCCCGCTTCTTAAAAAGGGCCACATCATTCAGCCCGAGGATATTCCGGTGCTGCTGAGCATCGGCAAGGAAAACCTCTATGTCTGGGAGAAAAGCCCGGCATCCTCCACGAGGACGAAGCTGCCGCCCTGCTCTACAAGGCCGCTGCCGGTCAGAATATCCACGGCACCGAGCCCCGGGAGGGCAAGATCGAACTGATCGCTGACTGCGACGGTCTGCTCAAGATCGACCGCAGGGCCCTGCTGGCAGTGAACAGCACCCCCCAGATGATGATCGCCACGATCCACGGCGATCTGCCTGTGAAAAAGGGAGCCAAGCTGGCTGGTACCCGCATCATCCCGCTGGTCATTGAGCAGGAGAAGATGGAGGCCATGCAGGCTGCTGCCGGGCCGAAGCCCATCCTGAACGTGCTGCCCTTCCACCAGAAGAAGTTTGCCGTTATCACCACCGGCAGCGAGGTGTTCAAGGGCCGCATTGAGGACAAGTTTACTCCCATCCTCGAGCAAAAGCTGGCGGTGTATGGCTGTGAGATGGCCTTCCACAAGGTCTGTGATGATGACCCGGCGGGCATCACGGCTGCCATTCTGGAAGCAAAGGCCGCAGGCTGTGAGCTGATCTTTACCACCGGCGGCATGAGCGTGGACCCGGACGACCGCACCCCGCTGGCCATCAGGAACACCGGGGCTGAAATTATTACCTACGGTGCGCCCGTGCTGCCCGGTGCCATGTTCCTGGTCAGCTATCTGGACGGTGTGCCGGTCTGCGGCCTGCCCGGCTGTGTGATGTACGCCAAGCGCACCATTTTTGACCTGCTGCTGCCCCGCCTGCTGGCCGATGACCCCATCACCGCCGAGGATATCGCCCGTCTGGGCGAGGGCGGGCTCTGTCTGGGCTGCGCCGAGTGCCACTGGCCCAACTGCGGCTTCGGACACTGCTGAAACCCTCTCAGTCAAAGCCTTTCGGCTTTGCCAGCTCCCCCGAAGGGGGAGCTTAACTAAGGTGAAAAAATATGAGTGAAAATAATCTGACACATTTTGATGCCGCCGGAAACGCTGTGATGGTGGATGTGAGCGAAAAGCCCGTCACGGCCCGGGAGGCCACGGCCCACGGCATCATTACCATGAATGCGGATGCCTTTGCCGCCGTGGAAAGCGGTACCGTGAAAAAAGGCGATGTGCTGGGCGTGGCCCGGGTAGCCGGCATCATGGCCACCAAGCGCACCAGCGAGCTGATCCCCCTGTGCCACCCGCTGCCGCTGACCAAGGTGCAGATCGAGTTTGACCTGCTGCCCGAGCGCCGGGCTGTGGAAGCACGCTGCACGGTCAAGACCAGTGGCGTGACCGGCGTGGAGATGGAGGCCCTGACCGGCGTTTCCACCGCCCTGCTCACCATCTATGACATGTGCAAGGCTGTGGATAAGGGCATGGAGCTGGGCGAGATCCATCTGGTGGAAAAGACCGGCGGCAAGAGCGGACATTACATCCGGGCGGAGGGCGGCTATGTTTGATTCCAAGGGCCGCAATATCCATTATCTCCGCCTTTCCGTGACCGACCTGTGTAACCTGCGCTGCCGCTACTGTATGCCGGACGGCGTGGACAAGCTGGAACGGGAGGATATCCTGACCTACGAAGAATTCCTGCGCCTTGCCGCTCTGTTTGCCCGGTGCGGGGTGGATACTGTGCGGGTCACCGGCGGCGAACCGCTGGTGCGCAAGGGCGTGGAGCAGTTGGTCAAAGGGCTGAAAGCCATCCCCGGCATCCGGAAGGTCACCATGACCACCAATGCCGTCCTGTTGGAGCAGCAGCTGCCCGCCCTGCTGGAGGCCGGGCTGGACAGCGTGAACATCAGTCTGGATACGCTGGACCCCGCCCTGTTTGCAAAGATCACGGTCCGGGATGAATTTGCCGCCGTGCAGGCGGGCATCCATGCCGCGCTGGAAAGCGGCATTCCGGTCAAGCTGAACTGTGTGCCCCAGGTGGGCGTGAACGAGGGCGAGCTGGAAGCGCTGGCCGCTCTGGCACAGGACAAGCCCCTGCAGGTGCGGTTCATCGAGATGATGCCCATCGGCTACGGGGCGGCCATGCCCTGTATCTCCGGCCCGGAGCTGTTGACCCGCTTTCCGCAGGCGCTGGCCGGAGCTGGCCTCGCTGCCCGGGGCAGCGTGTGCCGCGCTGGGCGATGGCCCGGCGGTCTATTACACCGTGCCGGGCTGGAAAGGGGACATCGGCTTCATTGCCGCTGTCCACGGCAAGTTCTGCGCCTCCTGCAACCGGGTGCGGCTGACCAGTCAGGGCTTTCTGCGCCCCTGCCTTGCCAGTGAGGCCGGATGTGACCTGAAAGCCCTGCTGCGCAGTGGCGCGTCTGACGAAGAGCTGCTGACTGCCATCCGTACCACCATCTGGGAAAAGCCCCAGGAACATCATTTTGAATTGAAACAGGACATCCCCGCGACCCGGGACATGTACCGAATTGGAGGATAAATTTATGGGAAAACTTCTGGCGATCTGCACCAGCCCCCAGCGGGGCACGGTCAAGACCGAAGTGGAAAGCGCGCGCCTGACCCCGGAATGGGGTGTTGAGACCGATGCCCACGGCGGGAACTGGCACCGTCAGGTCAGCCTACTGAGTGCTGAAAAGATCGAGAACTTCCGCAAGAAGATCTGGGTGGACTACGGTGCCTTTGGTGAGAATCTGGTGGTGGAAGGCTACGATTTCCGCAATCTGCCCGTGACCAGCCGCTTTGCCATCGGGGATGTGGTGCTGGAAATGACCCAGATCGGCAAAGAGTGCCACAACGACTGCGTCATCAAGCAGAAGACCGGCGAGTGCATCATGCCCCGGGAGGGCGTGTTTGCCCGGGTGCTGCAGGGCGGCGAGATCCACGTGGGGGACGAGGTGACCCTGCTGCCCCCGCTGGAAAACCCGCCCCTGCGCGCTGCCGTCATCACCCTTTCCGACAAGGGCAGCCGGGGCGAGCGGGAGGACAAGAGCGGCCCCCTGATCGTGGAGATGCTCACCGCTGCAGGCTATCAGGTGGAGGAGACCATGATCCTGCCCGATGAGGCAAAGGCCCTGAAAGCACAGCTCATCCGGCTGGCCGATGGCCGTCAGGTCAACCTGATCCTGACCACCGGCGGCACCGGCTTTGCCCCCGGGATATCACCCCGGAAGCCACCTATGCCGTAGCGGACCGCAACGCCCCCGGCATTGCTGAGGCTATGCGTTACCACAGCCTGAGCATCACCCCGCGCGGGATGCTCAGCCGTGCTGTCAGCGTGCTGCGGGGCAAGACCCTCATCGTCAACCTGCCCGGCAGCCCCAAGGCCGTGAAAGAGAATCTGGAGTACATCCTGCCCAGCCTGGAGCACGGGGTACGCATTGCCGCCGGGCTGGACGGCGAGTGTGCCCGCAAATAAGCCTGTTTCACCGCCGCGGCGTTGCTTTTGGTGCCGGGCGTGAAAATAAAAGTACAACAAAAGCATACCCACTGTAAGGAGCAAGACTATGAAAACTATGATCTCCCGCCGCGGCTTCCTGTGCGCTGCCGGCATCGCATCCGCATCTGCTGTTCTGACCGCCTGCGGCGGCTCCTCCAGCAGCACTGCATCTTCCACCGCATCCTCCGCTGCCGCCTCCTCTGAGGCTGCCTCCGGCGAGAGCGTGGAGCTGATCGTTTTGCTGCCGCCTCCTTGACCGAGACCCTGAACGCCATTGCCGAGACCTACTCTGCAGAGAACCCCGGCGTGACCTTCAGCTTCAACTTTGACTCCTCCGGAACCCTCAAGACCCAGATCCAGGAGGGTGCAGACTGCGACCTGTTCATCTCCGCCGGTCAGAAGCAGATGAACCAGCTGGACAGCACCGCTTCCGCTGAGGTGAACACCGAGGGACTGGACTTTGTGGATGCCGAAAGCCGTGTAGATCTGCTGGAGAACAAGGTCGTGCTCTGTGTACCCGAGGGCAGCGACAAGGGGATTGACAGCTTCGACAGCCTGGCCTGAGCACCTGAAGGCAGAGAATATCCTGTTCTGCATGGGCAACAGCGATGTGCCCGTGGGTCAGTACACCCAGAAGATCCTGGCTTACTATGATCTGGATGAGGCAGCTCTGGCTGCTGCCGGTGTCATCACCTACGGTTCCAACGTCAAGGAAGTCACCACCCAGGTCAGCGAGGCCAGCGTGGATGCCGGTGTCGTTTACTGCACCGATGCGTACAGCGCCGGTCTGACCCCCGTGGACGAGGCTACCAAGGAAATGTGCGGCCAGGTCATCTACCCCGCCGCTGTGATGAAGAATGCCCTCCATGCCGAGGCTGCCAAGGAGTTCCTGGCTTACCTGCGCACCGACAAGGCTGCGACCGTGTTCGAGAGCGTCGGCTTCACCGCACTGTAAGCATCCGCTGGGGGGATGGTATGGACTGGTATCCCTTATGGAACAGCCTGCGCATTGCGCTGATCAGCTGCGCAGCAGTGTTCTTTTTTAGGCATCTTTGCGGCCTACTATATTGCAAAGCTCCCGCGCGTGCTCAAAGGGCGTGCTGGATGTGGTGCTCACCCTGCCCATGGTGCTGCCGCCCACGGTCGTGGGATATTTCCTGCTGCTGCTGTTCGGCGCAAAAAGGCCGCTGGGCATCTTTTTCATGGAACATTTCGGCGTGAAGCTGGTGATGAACTGGTACAGCGCCATTTTTGCTTCCATCGTGGTGGCCTTTCCGCTGATGTATCGCACGGCCCGCGGTGCCTTTGAGAGTTTTGACGAAACGCTGGCCTGGTCGGCACAGACGCTGGGACTTTCCAACACCTGGATCTTCTGGCGGGTGCGGATGCCCTGCTGCCGTCAGGGCATTCTGGCCGGTACGGTGCTGGCCTTTGCCCGTGCGCTGGGCGAATATGGTGCCACCAGCATGATCGCAGGCTACACGCCGGGCAAGACGGCCACCATTGCAACCACGGTCTACCAGCTCTGGCGCACCAACGATGAAGCCGGGGCCATGCAGTGGGTGCTGGTGGATATCGTTATCTCGGCGGTGGTGCTGCTGGCAGTGAACCTGCTGGAACGCAGGCAGAAGCAGGGAGGAAAAGCATACATGAGCCTGGAAGTAAATGTGACCAAGCGGTTTGATGGCTTTACCCTCCACGCTGCGTTCACGGCAGGGGACACTGCCACCGCCCTTCTGGGCGCGTCCGGCTGCGGCAAAAGCATGACCCTGCGCTGCATTGCAGGCATCGTCCGGCCGGACGAGGGACGCATCGTGCTGGATGGCCGGGTGCTGTTCGACAGCGCTCAGGGCATCGACCTGCCGCCCCAGCAGCGCAATGTGGGTCTGCTGTTCCAAAACTACGCCCTGTTCCCCAACATGACCGTGGAGCAGAATATCCTCTGTGCCCTGAAAAAGGAAAAAGGACCCTGCCGCCCGCAGGGCTGCCTGTGCCGAGGCATTGCGGGCCATGCGGCTGGAGGAACTGGCCAAGCGCCTGCCCGGCGCGCTTTCGGGCGGGCAGCAGCAGCGTGCCGCCCTGGCCCGCATCCTGGCGGCTAAACCCCGCATCCTGATGCTGGACGAGCCATTCAGCGCGCTGGACAGCTACCTGCGCGAGGAGGTAGAGGGGGAAGTAGGCAGCCTGCTGGCCGGGATTTGCGGGCACAGCCCTGCTGGTGACCCACAACCGGGACGAGGCCTACCGCCTGTGCAGGGAGATGATCGTGATGGACAGCGGCGAGGTGCTCCGGGCAGGCACGACCAAGGAGGTCTTTGCCGACCCCCGCACCCGTGCCGCCGCCCGCCTGACCGGCTGCAAGAACATTCTGCCCTGCACCCGGGTGGGGAGCATACCGTTCATCTGGCGGGCTGGGAACAGCCGCTGACCGTGGCTCTGTCGGTGCCCGAGGGCTGCCGCGCCGTGGGCATCCGCGCCCATGACTTTGCGCCCTGCGCTCCCGGCACCCCCAACAGCCTGCCGGTGCAGGCTGTCTCCACCAGTGAGAACCCCTTTGACTGGAATATGATCTTCACCCTGCCCGGCGGTGAGACCCGCCTGTGGTGGAAGGTGTCCAAGGAAACATTGGCGGCTCCGCCGCCAAAAGCCCCCGCCTGCCTTGCTGCCGCCCCGGAAAATATCATGCCGCTGGTCTGAGGCAAAGAATCGTTTTCTCCCTGCTCCCGAAACAGAAATACGGAGCAGGGAGAATTTTTTTGAAAAAAGTACTTGACTTTATCAAGTGATGCGATTATACTAGACCTTGTCAAGTAAAGGAGATGCAAAGAGTGATCCAATCGACCATATCCTTCTACGTGATGGAGTTTTACAAGCAGTTCGCAGCCTACACCACCCAGCAGCTGCAGGAGTTTGGCCTGAGCTTTGGCATGATGTATTTTGTGATCTACGTGGGCAAACATCCCGGCTGCACCCCGGCTGAGATGACCAAAAACCTGCACCTGGACTGGGGCCACTGCCAGCGCAGCGTGATCAAGCTGGTGGAAGATGGCTTTATGACCCGGGAAAAGCAGGGTCGCAGTTATCATTTGGGGCTGACCCAGGCGGGTGAGAGAGCATTCCGGACCTGTCACCAGGTATTTTTCGATTGGGATGCACAAAATTTGAGCGGGCTGACCGAAGAGGAACAGCACCAGCTCCTGAGCCTGCTGCAAAAGGCAGCACGGACGAGGAAAGAGAGTGTGTAACATGTACGACACCATCCTGAGCCCCATTGATTACGGTGGAATGCAGCTGAAGAACCGCATCATCTTTGCCCCCACCACCTTCGGCCTTTCGGACGAGGAATATCTGGCAGAGATGGAGCGGCTGGCCAAGGGCGGCTGCGCCATGATCATCATCGGCGACGTGCCGGTGGCCAAGAGCCGGTTCGAGAAGTCCCTGTTTGACAAAAAGGGCTTCGCCTTCTATCAGCAGATCTGCGAGACCGCTCACAAATATGGCTGTAAGGTCTGCGCCCAGCTCCACCAGACCGATACCGACATGATGTCCATCATCAAGTGCATCCCGGGGATGCTGATGAAAAAGATCACCCCCGACCAGCTGCGGGAGCGGATGAACGATGCCGTGGGCCCCTACATCACCAAGATGTCCCAGAAAAAGATCCATCAGATCATCGATGGCTTTGGCAAGGCTGCTGTGCTGGCAAAGCAGGCGGGCTTTGACATGGTGCAGGTGCACGGCGACCGGATGTGCGGCAGCTTCTCTTCCGCCATCTTCAACCACCGCACCGATGAATACGGCGGCAGTGCCGAGCGCCGCGCCCGCTTTGCCGTGGAAGCTGTCAAGGCAGTGCACGCCGCTGTGCCCGGCATGGCCATTGACTACAAGCTGGCTGTCCGGCAGGAGAACCCCCATTACGGCAACGCCGGTGTGGTGGAGGAGGAACTGGCCGTGTTCGTGCCCCTGCTGGTGCAGGCAGGCGTGACCAGCTTCCATGTGACACTGGCCAACCACTCTGCGCTGGAAAACACCATCCCGCCGGCCAGCCACCCCGAGTTCAAGGAGACCGGCTGCTTCCTCAAGTTCTGCGATGAGGTGCGCCGGTATACCAGCGTGCCGCTCTGCGGTGTGGGCGGCCTGAACGATCCCGATTTCGTGGAGCAGCAGCTTGCCAGCGGCCGCATCCAGTGTGCAGCAATGTGCCGCCAGCTGCTGGCCGACCCCAACTGGGTCAACAAACTGCAGAGCGGCAATGCGGCAAAGATCCACCGCTGTGTCCGCTGCAACAAAAAGTGCCTGGGCGGCCTGATCGCCCATCAGGGCACCCGCTGTGTCTATGATGCCCTGAACGCAAAAAAGAACAGGGAAGCATCTGATATCAAAGAGAATAAAGGAGAATGACCATGAGCTACGCCATCGTTTTCAGCAGCAAGACCGGCAACACCCACCTGCTGGCCGACACCCTTCGCGCAAGCTTGCCCCAGAATGAGTGCACCTACTTCGGAGCACCGGCCCCGGAGGCACTGGAGGCTGAGACCCTTTACATCGGCTTCTGGACGGACAAGGGCCATGCCGATGACACCCTCACCGCCTTTTTTGCAGACCCTGAAGGGGAAGCGGATCTTTTTGTTCGGCACCGCAGGCTTTGGCGGCAGTGCGGAATATTTCGAGCAGATCCTGGCAGCGGTGCAGAAATCGCTGGATGAGAGCAACACGGTCATTGGAACTATATGTGCCAGGGCAAGATGCCCATGACTGTGCGCCAGCAGTACGAAAAGATGCTGCAGCAGCCCAACCATGCGCCCAATCTCGAAATGCTGATCGAGAATTTTGACAAGGCGCTGGCTCACCCGGATGCCGCAGATCTCGACCTGCTGCGCAAAAAAGGCGGCAGAGGTGCAGGCATAACGGAAGAACTCTTCAAAAAAGCAGATTTTTTGAGAAAGCTGCTCCAAAACAGTTGACAGGTTCTGTCCGATGTGGTAGGATAGCGTCGAGGAAATGGAAACGGCTCCTCAAGGTGAATTGAATATTCTCGGCAAAACAGTCGAAAGGCTGTGACGCAAAGCTACAGGGCCTGTAAAATGGCAGCCAGCTGCTTCTCAAAGAAATCTTTCTTTGGGCGACCTGCTTAGATTTTCTAGGTGTTGTTTTGCTGAGTGTATTGCAGAACAACACCTTTTTTTTCGTTCTCAAATTTCTTCCCAAAAGAAGAAAGGCACGCAAAACTGAATATCCTCGGCAAAGCAGTCGAAAGGCTGTGACGCAAAGCTATAGGGCCTGTAAAATGGCAGCCAGTTGCTTCTCATTACCTGAGGGTCTCCACAGCGGAGAATGGGTGTTGAGTGACCTTCATCTGAAGCATCAGATGTCGATTGCCGAGTATACCAGCAATCGACACCTTTTTTTCATGGGGTAACACAAAAGAGGTTCAACACCATGCGTAACGCTTCGATGAAAGTCCTGAAGAATCTGGTCTGCTGCGCCGCATTCATCTGCCTGATGTTTGTTCTGGCAATGCCCGCACACGCAGCTTCCAAGGCCGATGAGCTGCTGCAGCTCGTCAACGCAGAGCGTGCACAGGCTGGTGTGGCTCCTCTGAGCATGGGCAGCAGCGCACTGAATGCTGCCGCACAGGCCCGTGCAAAAGAACTTACCGTCAATTACTCCTACAACCGCCCCAATGGCAGCCGCGAGTTCACCATCCTGCCGGAGTACGGTGTGGACGATGTTTCCGTGGGCGAGAACTACTGGGCAGCTGCTGAGAATGCTTCGGACGTGGTCGCCGCCTGGAATCGCTACGATTTCTTCAAGGAGCGGATGCTGGACAAGGATGCCACCTCCGTTGGCATTGGCTACTACGAGGGCGGCGAGTACGGCAATTACTGGGTGATGATCTTTACCTACGCCCGCGGCACCAGTGAGAACGGTTTCGCACAGGAAGTGCTGGCGCTGGTCAACGCTGAGCGCGCAAAGGAAAATCTGGCACCTCTGGCCATGGGCGATGCCAAGCTGCAGGCCGCCGCTGATGAGCGCGCAAAGGAAGTGGCAAAGGTCGCTTCCCACACCCGCCCCGATGGCACCAACTGCTTCACCGTGCTGAAGGAGTACGGTGTGTCTGATACTGCCACCGGCGAGAATGCCGCCTGGGGCGAGACCACGCCCGAAAAAGTCGTTGCAGACTGGATGGCTTCGGAAGGCCACCGTGTCAATATCATGGACCCCGCCGCCAAGTATATGTGCCTTGGCTACAACTACGATGCCAATTCTCAGTGGGGCCACAACTGGATCCAGATCTTCGCAAAGTAAGCGGATGACTTCCATTGAGCGTTGTACGATGAAATAAAATAAAGCAAAAAGAGATGCACCCCGCTCCCTGAACCGGTTTCAGAAAGGCGGGGTGCATCTCTTTTGGTTTTTTATTCTGCTGCCATCTCAGCCACATCCTCGGGGCTGAAATCGCCCAAGGGCAGGATGAGCCGGCCCAGCGTTTCCTGCGGCAGGGCGGCAAGCCGGGCACTCTCGTCCGCAATTTCGGCAGGGCAGAGGACGTGCACGCCGTCCGCACCGGTCTCTACCCGGGCGCGGTGGCCGGTGGCAATGTACTGGATGCCCAGCCGGTCAGCCGCCGCCAGCAGGGCGGGGAAGCGCAGGTCGGCCGGGGCAGCGGTTTCCTCAGCCAGCTGGCTGGCCAGTTCGCTGGCATTCAGGGTGATGCACTCGATGCCCAGAGCCTTGGCAGCTTCCTCTGGCGGCATCCACAACGGGGTCATCGGTGCACAGACGCACCACAGCGCCCATCACCGCAAAGCCCTGCTGCTGTAAAATGCGGACAGCTGCTTTGCAGCCCGTGCCGCCGCACAGGCCCACCAGCACCTTGTCCTGCTGCTCATAGGTATCGAACCCGCTGCCGGGCAGAAATGTATCGCTCATCGTCCCTGTCTCCCTCCGTGTGCCTGACTTTGTGCCACGGCCAGCTGGTCGCAGCGCTCGTTTTCCGGGTGGCCTGCGTGGCCCTTGACCCAGACATAGGTGATCTTGTGCCGGGCTTCCTGCTCCAATGCCTGTTCCCACAGGTCGGGGTTCAGGGCAGGGGAGCCGTCGGACTTTTTCCAGCCCCGGCGCTTCCAGCCCCTGGCCCAGCCCTTTTCAGCCCATTGATGACATACTGGCTGTCCGAGCACAGCCGCACCTCGCACGGTTCCTTGAGCTGGCGCAGGGCCTCGATAAAGGCGGTCAGCTCCATCCGGTTGTTGGTGGTGGAAGCATCGCCGCCGCTGAGCTCTTTTTCGTAGACCTTGCCGTTGAAGCGGTAGCGCAGCACTGCACCCCAGCCGCCCGGGCCGGGGTTTGCCGCTGCACGCGCCATCGGTGTAAACTTCGACCTGTTTCATGTGTTTCTCCCGGAACTTGAATTTTTGGATACCTCTATTTAGAGCTATTTTTCCGGTTCTGTCAAGAGGAAAACGTATCATCCCCGGCTTTTCCGGCAAAGCTTTGAATTGACAAAGTGGACAAGAAATACTATACTGTTTGTAACAAATTGCGTATAGGGGCGCACCGGAGCGGTGTGTCCGGCCGGAACAGGGCAGTGCCGCGGTCGCATCGAACAGATGGACTGACAGGGCAGAAATTACTCCGTTTCGGCCATCCCAGTGCCGAAAATGGGCATGGAAGCGAAAAATTCTATACGATGGTTTCGATGGGAGCGGCGGTGCGCTTGCTGCTCCTTCACAACAGACAGGCCGCCCGGGGACGGGTGTGCCTGCGTTTTGTAATTGATTTTGGAGGTACCGCATGGCACAGGTCAAAGAACAGAACCCGGCTCAGGCTCAGAACAATCCGAACAGAAACAGTGAATCCGGCGGGGAAAAGCGTACCCGCACCCGCCGCCCTTATTATAACCGGCGGCCCCGCCGCGCACAGCAGCCCAAGGAGGCCGCTGTGCCCATCCACATCTACCCGCTGGGCGGTCTGGGCGAAGTGGGCAAGAACATGACCGTGTATGAGTGCAACGGGGATATGATCATTGTGGACTGCGGCCTTGTATTCCCGGACAGTGAGATGTACGGTGTGGACATGGTCATCCCTGACTTTACCTTTGTGGTGCAGAATAAGGACAAGATCAAGGGCCTGCTCATCACCCACGGCCACGAAGACCACATCGGCAGCATTCCCTACCTGCTGCAGAAGTTTGATCTGCCCATCTACGGCACCCGGCTGACCTGTGGCCTCATCCGGAACAAGCTGGAGGAGTTCGGTCTGGCGGGCCGCACCAGGTTCGTGGAGATCGTTCCCAAACAGAAGATCAAGCTGGGCTGCTTCACTGTGGAGCCCATCCATGTCAACCACTCCATCCCCGATTCCGTGGCCTTTGCCATTGACAGCCCCGCCGGAACGATCATCCAGACCGGCGACTTCAAGATCGATTATACCCCGCTGGCCTGCGGCGTCACCGACCTGACCACCCTGTCCGAGTACGGCCAGAAGGGTGTTCTGGCTCTGCTGAGCGATTCCACCAACGCCGAGCGCCCGGGCTTTACCGCCACCGAACAGAAGGTGGCCGCCGGTGTCCGCAACCTGTTTGCCCGTGCCCGGAACAAGCGCATCATCATTGCGACCTTTGCGTCCAACATCTACCGCGTCCAGCAGATCATTGATCTGGCCGTGGAGGATGGCCGCAAGGTGGCGTTCAGCGGCCGCAGCATGGTCAATAACACTGCCATGGCGCAGGAGCTGGGCTATATGCACATCCCCGAGGGCACCCTTATCAGTGTGGATGAGCTGAACCAGTACCCGCCGGAGCAGGTGGTGCTGATCACCACCGGCAGCCAGGGCGAGCCGCTGAGCGCCCTGTCCCGCATGGCGTCCGCCAGCCACCGCCAGGTGCGCGTCGGCCCCGGCGACTTTATCATCATCTCGGCCAACCCCATTCCCGGCAACGAGAAGATGGTCACCAAGGTGGTCAACGGCCTGCTCCTGCTGGGCGCGGAGGTCATCTACGAGAGCATGTATGATGTCCATGTTTCCGGCCACGCCTGCCAGGAGGAGCAGAAGCTGATGCTCACCCTGACCAGACCCAAGTATTTCCTGCCCGTGCACGGCGAGTACAAGCAGCTGAAAAAGCATGCCCTGACCGCCGCGTCTCTGGGCATTCCCACCAGCAACATCCTCATTGCCGAGAACGGCTCCAACGTTATCCTGAGCCGGGACGAGATCAAGCTGGGCGAGCCTGTCACCGCTGGTGCTGTGATGGTGGACGGCCTGGGCGTGGGCGATGTGGGCAATGTGGTCCTGCGTGACCGCAAGCATCTCTCTGAGGACGGTCTGGTCATCATTGTGGCTACCGTGGACAGCAAGACCGGCAAGGTGCTGGCCGGGCCTGACCTTGTGAGCCGCGGCTTTGTCTATGTGCGCGAGAACGAGAGCCTGATGGACGGGGCCCAGAGCATTGTGGAAAACGCGCTGGATCGCTGCGTGGAAGAGCATGTGCGCGACTGGAACAGCGTCAAGACCCGGGTGCGGGAGGCGCTGAGCAGCTATATCTACCGCCGCACCAAGCGCAGCCCGATGATCCTCCCCATTCTGATGGAGGTATAAGCCGGAAGCCGCCCCGCCGGGGCAGGCAGACCAGGAGGCAGAAGATTCCATGAAACAGAAACCGAGATGGACGTTTGAGATGCTGACCGCGGCGCTGGCCGTCCTGTGCGGCCTGCTGACGCTGGTGCTGCTGGTGCAGCGGCCTGCAGGCTGGCCCGTGCTGGCGGTGCTGGCAGTGCTGTGGGGCATCGGCATCTGCGTTTTCCGGTATCAGCTGCGGCGCTGGACCGCCCGTTGGGTGGCCGGCGGCAGCTTTGAGAATTCAAAGACCCAATACAGCCTGGAATCCCCTCTCTCAGCCGGCAGCTCTGCTTTCTGGCGAGACGGTGCTGTGGTACAACAGCCGCTTCCGCACGGCGCTGCTGGGCGGCGAGGACCGGCTTGCAGGCAGGGCACAGAAGCTGCTGCCCGGCCTGGATACCGCACAGGCCCGCACCCCGGAGGGGCAGCAGCTCAATCTGGCCGACGGTGTGTGGAATGTGCACAGCAGTACCGTGCCGGGCGGCAGCGAGAGCATGACGCTGCTCGTGTTCAATGAGGAGACCGCCCTGCGCAGGATCGAAACGGAGTACAAGGCCAGCCGCCCGGGCTACATGGTGTTCCTGGTGGACGGCTACGACGATGTGTTCAGCGATATGCTGGACAGTGAGCGCGCCCGCCTGCTGGAGGGCATCAACCGGGTGCTGGAGGATATGATCGGCCGGGGCACAGGCTTTCTGCGCCGCGTTGCCAGCGGCCGCTATATCGCCGTGGTGGAAGAGCGCCATCTGGAGCAGTATGCCCAGCGCGGCTACGATGTGCTGGATAAGATCCGTGCCCTGGACCCCAGCGTGAACCTGTCCATCTCCATTGGCATCGGGCGCGGGGCCAAGACCCTGCGGGAAGCCCAGGATATGGCCGTGCAGGCGCTGGATATGGCGCAGGGCCGCGGCGGCGATCAGGCCGCTGAGATGACCCCGGACGGCTTCACCTTTTACGGCGGCGTGAGCCATGGCGTAGAAAAGCGCAGCAAGGTGCGCAGCCGCATCGTGGCCGACCAGCTGGTCAGGCTCGTCAAGGAGGCGGACCATGTGGTCATCATGGGCCACCGGATGAGCGATCTGGATGCCATCGGCGCTGCCGAGGGCGTGCTGCGCATCTGCAAGATCTGCGATGTCCCGGCGGTGATCGCCGTCAGACGGGATGCCACACTGGCGGGCAGCCTGATCGATGCCCTGTGCCGGGCCGGCCAGGCAGATGATTTTATCGACCCCAAGGGGGCTTTGCCCATTATCTCCAAGAAAACGCTCTGTGTGGTAGTGGATACATACCAGCTGGGCCTTGTGGAAAGTAAGGAGATCCTGGAAAGGTGCGGCAAGGTGGCTGTCATCGACCACCACCGCAAGGGCGTGGGCTTCATCGAGCATGCAGACCTTGTCTGCCACGAGCCCTACTCCTCCTCGGCCAGTGAGCTGGTCACGGAGCTTTTGCAGTATGTGGGCGACCGGGACGACAAGCCCAGCCGGGTAGAGGCAGAGGGTCTGCTCTCGGGCATTATGCTGGATACCCGGGACTTCACCCTGCACACCGGTGTGCGCACGTTTGAAGCTGCCGCCGCTCTGCGCCGCTACGGTGCGGAGACGGAGCGGGTGCGCCAGCTCTTTGATGTGACCATGGTGGAGTACAACGCCAAGGCAGACCTTGTGGAGGCTGCCCAGATGTACCGCAGCTGTGCCATCTCGGTGAGCGGCGAGGTGCCACCCGAGGCCCGTGTTGCCATTGCGCAGGCAGCCAACGACCTGCTGACCATCCAGAATGTGGAGGCCAGCTTTGTGGCCGTGCAGGTGGGGAACGGCGTGAATATTTCGGCCCGCAGTATGGGCGCCATCAATGTTCAGGTCATCCTGGAAGGGATGGGCGGCGGCGGCCACCAAACCATGGCGGCGGCCCAGCTCAAGCATATTACCCCCGAGGCAGCCCGGGCACGCATCCAGACCGCCATCGACCAGTACCGTGAGAGCCAGAAGAAGCCGCTCTCCAAAAATGAACCTGAATCCAGAAAAAAGAGGAGAAGCAGGGATGAACCATTACGATTATCTCATCGTAGGCGCAGGCCTTTACGGTGCGGTGTTCGCCCAGGAAAAAAGCAAAAAAGGCGGGCAAAATATGCCTTGTGATTGATAAGCGCGGCCACGTTGCCGGAAATATCTACACCGAGGAAGTGGAGGGTATACAGGTCCACCGCTATGGGGGCCACATCTTCCACACCAGCAGCAAGGCAGTGTGGCAGTATGTGAACCAGTTTGCGGAGTTCAACCGCTACACCAACAGCCCCGTTGCCAATTATCACGGCGAGATCTACAATCTGCCCTTCAATATGAACACCTTCAATAAGATGTGGGGTGTGGTGACCCCCGCCGAGGCCAAGGCTAAGATCGAGGAGCAGAAGCGGGAAGCGGGCATCACCGACCCGAAAAATCTTGAGGAGCAGGCCATCAGTCTGGTGGGCACGGACATTTACGAAAAGCTCATCAAGGGCTACACCGGCAAGCAGTGGGGCCGCCCCTGCACCGAACTGCCGGCTTTCATCATCAAACGCCTGCCGGTCCGCTTTACCTACGATAACAACTATTTCAACGCGCTGTATCAGGGCATTCCCGTTGGCGGCTATACCGCCATGGTGGAAAAGATGCTGGACGGCATTGAGGTTCGGCTGAACGTGGATTATCTGGCCGACCGGGAGAACCTGAACGCACTGGCCGACAAGGTCGTTTATACCGGCCCGGTGGATGCCTACTTCGGCTACCGTCTGGGCGCGCTGCAGTACCGCAGCGTCCGCTTTGAGACTGAGGTGCTGGATACCGACAACTATCAGGGCAACGCGGTGGTGAACTATACCGATGCGGAAACGCCCTATACCCGGATCATTGAGCACAAGCATTTTGCGTTCGGCACCCAGCCCAAAACGGTGATCAGCCGGGAGTACAGCACCGAGTGGCATCAGGGTGACGAGCCCTATTACCCCGTCAACGATGAAAAGAATGGCGCGCTTTACGCAAAATACAAAGCGCTGGCCGATGCCGAGACAAAGGTCATTTTTGGCGGCCGATTGGGCGAGTACAAGTATTATGATATGGATAAGGTGATCGAAGCAGCATTGGATGCGGCGGCACGGGAGCTGGGGTAACCCCACTGTCATCGAAGGCGTTGACGCAACGGTCTGAATGCTGTATACTAACCATAGAAATCCACCGGTTCCCCGGTGAGAAGTGAGGATAACACCATGAAAGTGATTCTGAAGCAGGACGTAAAGGGCATTGGCAAGAAGGACGAGATCCACGAGGTCTCCGACGGCTATGCCCGCAACTTTCTGTTCCCGCGCAAGCTGGCCGCTGTGGCCGATGCTTCTGCGGTGAATATCGCACGCGGCAAGGAGGCCGCTGCGGATTTCCACGAGGCTGAAACTGTGGCCGCCGCACAGGCTGTGGCTGCAAAGATCGAGGGCAAGACTGTGACCATCAAGGCCAAGGGCGGCGCATCCGGCCGCCTGCACGGCAAGGTCACCGGCAAGGAAGTTGCCGAGGCTCTGGCCCAGCTGGCCGGTTCTCCCATTGATAAAAAGAAGATCGAGCTGGAGACCAAGGACATCAAGGATGCCGGTGTGTTCAACGCAAAGGTGCGCCTGCATGTCGGTGTCGTGGCTTCCTTCAAGATCATGGTGGAAGTAGAACAGGCCTGATTGAAATGCCATCTGCGCCCCCTGCCTTCAGGGGGCGTTTTTGGCGTTTTGGGAAGCTGGCCCAGTATGGAGGGGGATGAATCATGCCCAACGAACAACGACATTATTCCAATGAACTGAATCTGGAGAGTGTGGGCATCAATCTGCCCTATAATATGCAGGCCGAGCAGAGCGTACTGGGCGCGGTGCTGCTCAAGCCCGAGACATTGACCGATCTGGTGGAGATCATCCGGCCGGAAATGTTCTACACCCGGCAGAATGCCCAGATCTATTCTGAGATGCTGCGCCTGTTTACGGCAGACCAGACCATCGACTTTGTCACCCTGCTGGATGCCGTCATCTCCGATGGCGTGTTCCCCAGTGCGGACGAGGCAAAAGTCTATCTGACCGGTCTGGCTGAGACAGTGCCCAGCATCTCCAATGTGAAGGCTTACGCCCAGATTGTGCAGGAAAAGTATCTGGTGCGCCAGCTGATGGGCGTTGCCAAGGACATTCTGCAGGACGCGGGCGATGAGCCGGACGCTGACCTGCTGCTGGAAAATGCGGAGCAGCGCATCTACGAGATCCGCTCCGGGCGGGATTCCAGCGCGTTGACCCCGCTTTCCTCCAGCATGGTGGAGACGCTGACCAACCTGCAGAAGATCAGCGGCCCGGATGCCGACAAGTACAAGGGCATCCCCACCGGCTTCCGTCTGCTGGATACCGTCCTGACCGGCCTGGGCCGCGGCGACCTCATCATTCTGGCCGCCCGCCCCGGTATGGGCAAGACCAGCTTTGCGCTGAACATTGCCACCCGAGTTGCCATGCAGCAAAAGGTGCCGGTGGCCATTTTCAGCCTGGAAATGACCAAGGATCAGCTGACCAGCCGCATTCTCTCGGCGGAGGCGGGCATTGACAGCCAGGCCTTCCGCACCGGTGCCCTTCGCAGTGAGGACTGGGAGTATCTGGCACTGGCAACGGAAATGCTGCACGATGCGCCCATTTATATGGATGACACCTCCGGCATCACCATCACCGAGATGAAGGCGAAGATCCGCCGGGTCAATCAGGACCCTACCCGCCCCAACGTGGGCCTGATCGTCATCGACTATCTGCAGCTGATGACCACCGGCCAGCGCAGCGAGAACCGTGTGCAGGAGATCAGCTCCATCACCCGGAACCTCAAGATCATGGCCAAGGAAATGAACGTGCCCATCATCGCGCTTTCTCAGCTGTCCCGTGCGGTGGAGAAGCAGGGCAACAACTCTTCTCACCGGCCCCAGCTGTCTGACCTGCGTGACTCCGGCTCTATCGAGCAGGATGCCGACTGCGTCCTTTTCCTTTACCGTGATTCCTACTACGCCAGCCAGAACCCCGATGGGGCCGAGGTGGATGCGGATACCGCGGAGTGCATCGTGGCAAAGAACCGCCACGGCGAGACCAGCACGGTGCCGCTGGGCTGGGATGGCGCACACACCCGCTTTATGGATGTGGACTTCAAACGCTGATGAACGACAAAACATCAAAACTGATCACAAAAGTAGAACGCTTTGCCCGGCAGGAGCAGCTGTTTGCGCCTGCGGAGCCGGGCCGGGCTCTGCACCTGTGCGCGGCCGTCTCGGGCGGAGCCGACAGCATGGCGCTGCTGCAGGTGCTGCTGGAACTGCGGGAAACCTTTTGGGTATATCCCTTACGGCCTGCCACGTCAACCACGGCCTGCGGGGTGAGACTGCAGACCGGGACGAAGCTTTTGTCCGGGCCGAGTGTGCCCGGCTGGGGGTGTCGCTGACAGTCTTCCGCCCGGCAGATGTGGGAATGACTGTGCCGCCCCATGCCGGGGAGGACTGGGCCCGCCGTCTCCGCTATGCCTGCTTTGCACAGCTTCTGGGCGGGATAGACCGCATCGCCACGGCCCATACTGCTACCGATCAGGCCGAGACCCTGCTGTTCCGGCTGGCCCGGGGCACGGGGCTCCACGGGGCCGGGGGCATCCGGCCCAGGCGGCCCGGCTACTGCCGCCCGCTGTTGGGCCTGACCCGGGCCGAGACCGAAGCGCTCTGCGCCGCCTTTGAGCAGGGCTGGGTGACGGACGAGACGAACGAGTCCGATGCCTACGCCCGCAACCGCCTGCGCCATGGGGCCGTTCCGGCCCTGCGCAGCGTCAACGCCGCGGCAGAGGAAAATCTGGCCCGCTTCTGTGAAAAGGCGGCCCGCGCGGATGCTTACTTTGCCAGGCAGGCAGAACAGCTGCTTTCCATCGCACGTCTGGATGCAGCCCAGACTGCCCGTAAGGCTCCGGAAAGCCAAGGCGGCATGGCGGCTGGAGCCGCTGCAGGGCGCTGATCCGCTCATTCTGGAAGCGGCGCTCCACAGCCTTGTTGCCCCGGTGCGGGATGCCGAGGAAAAGTACATCCGCCTGCTGGCAGAGCTGGTGGAGCAGGGGAGCGGGGCGGTGCAATTGACCAATACGGTCCGCTTCTGCGCAGGCAGTAGGATGCTCTGGCAGGAAAAGAGCCGGCCGGAAGCGGCTGCGGTCCCTGCGTTTTCGCTGTCGTTTGCCCCTGCCGATGGGGCGGAATTTGCTCTGCCCGGGGGCCAAACCCTGAAAACACGGCTTTTTGTAAGCGGTTTTCGAGAAAAAACACAGGGTGTTCATAAAAAAGACTTAAAAAATCGGGCGGATTATGCTAGAATAACCTTGTTATATTCTGCCCTTACGCTGCGCACCCGTCAACCGGGAGACCGGTTCCGGCCTGCGGGGCGGGGGTTGAGCAAGCCCCTGCGCAAATGGATGAATGAGGCAGGCATTCCTGCCGGAATACGAGAGGGCCTGCCGCTGCTGGCGGCGGGCAGTGAGATCCTGTGGGTCTGTGGGGAGGGCTTTGCCGAGGGGCTGGCCCCGGACGAGGAGACAGTACAGATCTTGCAGTTGGAATTGGAAAATGGAGGAACAACCCATGAGCATGAATGACGATATCAAGAACATCCTGGTCAGTGAGGAAGCACTGAAAGCCAAGGTTGCCGAACTGGGTGCACAGATCAGCAGGGATTACGAGGGCAGAAACCTTGTCCTCGTCTCCATCCTCAAGGGTTCGGTGGTCTTTATGGCCGACCTGATGCGGGCTGTGACCATCCCCTGCAGCATTGATTTTATGGTCGTGTCCAGCTACGGCGGCAGCAATACCACCACCAGCGGTCTGGTCAAGATCATCAAGGATCTGGACGGTGACCTTTCCGGCAAGGACGTGCTGATCGTGGAAGACATTCTGGATACCGGTGTCACCCTTTCCAAGCTGGTGCCCATGCTCAAGATGCGCAACCCGAATTCCGTGAAGATCACCATTCTCGACAAGCCCAGCCGCCGCAAGGCCGACATCCAGCCCGATTACGAGGGTTTCCAGGTGCCGGACGAGTTTGTGGTGGGCTATGGTCTGGACTACGATGAGAAATACCGCAACCTGCCCTATGTGGGTGTGCTGAAACCGGAAATCTACGCATAACAAAAACGAATTAGAACTGGAGTTGATCCCTTTTGCAACCGAAACGACCTCGCTTTAATCCTCTGATCCTGGCGCTGGCACTGGCTGGTGTCCTGATGATCTGGTCGGTGCTGGGCACCAGCGACAGCAGTACCGGCGGCTCCACCATGAGCTACTCGACTGTGGTGCACTACTTTGAGAACAATCAGGTCACAGCCTTCACGCTGGACCGCAACACCAGCATCATCACCCTGACGCTGAAGGAGGGCAAGCAGGAGCTGCCCGAAACCACAGGTGCCACCGCTGCCACACAGGCTTCCGGCGGTCTGCTGAGCAATCTGTTCTCCTCCTCCACCTCTTCCGTGGGGGCAACCAGAAACGATGACGGCACGGTGACGGTGCGCTACAAGCTGCCCTACGCCTATGTGTTTATCGAGAATGTCCAGCAGTATATCGATTCCTACGACGCAGTCAACCCCGACGCCCCCATGGAGTACGACTACACCACCCTGAAGGAGTCCATCCCCTGGATGGAGATCCTGTTCTATCTGGGCATGCTGGGCTGCACCGGCTTCCTACTCTTCTCCATGATGCGCGGCGGCGCTGGCGGCGGCGGTATTATGAACGTGGGCAAGGCCAAGGTGAAGGACGAGCATGAGAACAAAAAAAGACCGCGACCTTTGCCGACGTTGCTGGTGAGGACGAGGAAAAGGAAGAGCTGAAGGAGGTCGTGGAGTTCCTCAAGAGCCCCGACAAGTTCAACACGCTGGGTGCCCGCATCCCCCACGGCGTTCTGCTGGTGGGCCCTCCGGGTACCGGTAAGACCCTGCTGGCCCGTGCCTGCGCCGGTGAGGCGGGGGTGCCCTTCTACTCCATTTCCGGCTCCGACTTCGTGGAAATGTATGTCGGTGTCGGCGCGTCCCGTGTGCGCGATCTGTTTGACAAGGCCAAAAAGACCATGCCCTGCATCATCTTCATCGATGAGATCGATGCCGTGGGACGTCAGCGCGGCGCTGGCCTGGGCGGCGGTCACGACGAGCGCGAGCAGACCCTGAACCAGCTGCTGGTCGAGATGGACGGCTTTGAGGCCAACGATGGTGTCATCGTGATGGCAGCCACCAACCGTGCCGACATTCTGGATAAGGCACTGCTCCGTCCGGGTCGCTTTGACCGTCAGGTCTATGTAGGCCTGCCCGATGTCAAGGGCCGCGAGGAGATCCTCAAGGTCCACACCAAGAATAAGCCTCTGGCTCCCGATGTCTCCCTCAGGGTCATCGCACAGCGCACCGCAGGTTTTGCGGGTGCTGACCTGGAGAACCTGGTCAATGAGGCCGCTCTGCTGGCTGCCCGCCGCAGCCGCAAGGCCATCACCATGGAGGACATCGAGGAAGCTTCTATGAAGGTCATGGCAGGCCCCGAGAAGAAGAGCCGTGTTGTGACTGCCGAGGAAAAGAAGCTGACTGCCTACCATGAGGCGGGCCACGCCGTGGCAGGCTTCTATTGCAAGCACCATCCCCGTGTGCATGAGATCACCATCATTCCCCGCGGCCAGGCTGGCGGCTACACCATGTATCTGCCCGAAAAGGATCGAAGCTATGTGACCAAGGGTGAGATGTTCGAGGATATCGTTTCCAGCCTGGGCGGCCGTGTGGCCGAGCAGCTGATCCTGGAGGATATCTCCACCGGTGCCTCCAACGACCTGCAGCAGGCAACCAACATTGCCCGCCAGATGATCACCAAGTACGGCTTCTCCGAGCGCCTGGGCCCTGTGGTCTACGGCACCTCGCAGGAGGAGACCTTCCTGGGCCGTGATTTCACCCAGGGCAAGGGTTACAGCGAGAGCACCGCTGCCGAGATCGACGGCGAGATGCGGGATATCATCGATGAGGCTTACGAGACCTGCCGCCGCACCCTGACGGAGCACATCGACCAGCTCCATGCGCTGGCACAGGCTCTGATGGAACGCGAAAAGCTCAACGAGCAGGAGTTCAACACCGTGATGGCTGGCGGCAAGCTGCCCCCGCGTGACGGTGACGAGCCTGCACAGGAACCCGCCGCACCGGCGGCCCCTGTGGAGACCGCAGAACCTGCCGAGAGCGCAGAGCCCGCTGAACAGGCGGAGCAGGCCGTGCTGGGCGAGGAAATGCCCGACCCGGCGCAGGATGCCCTGCAGGAAAACGAATGATCGAAGGGAGCGAGTGTCGTGGAGGAAAATTTTAACCCGGTCGCACGCACCCGGGCCAACTATTATACCCCGGGCAGCCCGGTGCAGTTCGTCTGTGTGGAGCTGCTCAAGGGCGAACTCAGCGGCGAGAACGCAGTCTGCCTGACCTTCAAGAACATTTCCAAGGTCACCCTGACTGCACTGGAGATCCACTTCAAGTGCAAGGGTGTGGACGGCATCATCCTCTGCGAGGATGCCTTTGAGTACCGTGACATCGAGGTCAAGCCCGGTGAGAGCTTTGGCATGGACGATGCTGTGTTCGTGACCCAGAAGGCCATCACCAGCGTGGATGTGGTCCTGAAGAACGTATACAGCGGCAAAAAGGTCGTGCATCTGGATGCCATCAAGCGCGTCCGCCTGCCGGCCCCGCGCCGCCTGAGTCCGGAGCTGGAAAAGGCACTGGAAAGCCGGATGAACCGCACCGGCCTCAAGTATATGCCGCAGGTGTTCGAGAACGGCTGGTACTGTGCCTGCGGTTCCTTCCACCCGAAGGAAGAGGACACGGTGTACTGTACCGAGTGCGGCTGCGACCGCATCCTGCTGCAGAACGCCCTGAACACCCTGCTGCAGCCCGGCCAGAAGGCCGCTCCTGCAGAGCAGGCAGCCCCGGCGGCGGAGGCCACCCGCGTGGTGAGCGCCGCTCCGCAGGAAGAGCCGACCCGCATCGTGGCCAGCGCGCCGGTGCAGGCAGAGCCCACTCGGGTCATCCCGACGGCCCGCCCGGCAGAGCCTGTCGGCGCTCCGACCAGCTTTGCACCGCCGGTGGAACACACCCCTGTTCCGGAAGCAGAGCCTACCCGGGTGCTGGATGCCGCCACCCGCGCGGCGTTCCCCGGCAGCGGTGCAGCGGCTGTGGATGACGAGGGCACCCGTGTGATGCCTGCTGCTGCCCGCCGTGCCGCCCCGGCCCGCCAGCCGGAACCTGAGGTGGAGCAGTACGATGAGGAGGACGATGTGGAAGAGAGCCGTGACGGCATTGCCGAGACCCTCGTCCGCTGGGTCCCGCCCATCACCGCCATCGTCTGCGCAGGCATTGCGTTGTGGGGCTTCGTCTATTATCAGTTTATGATGTAAATGAATGACGGAGGAGGCTGCGCTTCCTCCGTTTTTTGGTTGTACGAAGGAGAAACGTTATGCCCGACGAAGCACTGCAAACCGCTTTTGAGATCAAAACTACCTGCGATGAGATCAGCCGCAAGCTACTGCGCTGGCACTGGGAGAACAAACCCGGGGAGCACAGCCTGGGAGCCCTGCTGGATCACATCCGTACCCGCCAGCAGGAGAGCCCCGAATATTATGACCGTCTGCCCGATCTGGCGGGCCGAAACAGCTGGCAGCAGCTGGATACCACCCTGTGTATGCGGGTATTGCTGGACCCGGAAAAAGATGCTGCCCGCCCGCTGGATCTGTTGGGAAATACGGAGCACCCCGCTGCTGCCCGCCGGGCCTGCAACGCGGTGCGCACCGCCCGCAATGAAGCGGCCCATGCCTCCGACCGCACGGCGGCTGCGCAGGCGGCGATCCTCTTCAACGAGGCCGTGGAAGCACTGGAAGAGGGCTATGCAGGCGCGCCCCTGCGCACCAGTGAGCTGGGCCAGTATTACCGGCTGGCTGAGGAATACCTGAGCCGCTGCGGGGCCAAAAAGCCCATTGCGTCGGCAGCCCCGGAAGAGAAAGCACCCCGCGCTGCAAAGTCCGGCCAGAACACTGCGGGCAGGAAGAAAGAGGGGACTTCCGGCAGTGCTTCCCGCCGCAGCAGCACAAAGCAGAACACGAGCGGCCGCAGCTCCGGCGGCAGACCCCAGAACCGGAAGCAGGGCGGCAGCCGGAACAGCCGTGCCCGGGCCAGACAGAAGCAGAAACAGGCCAACCGCACCGTTCTGCTGGTACTGCTGGCGATCCTGGCCGTTGGTCTGCTGATTCGCGGCTTTACCATGAACTGGCAGTGAAAGAGTGAGGAAACTATGAAGCAAAAACTGATTTTTCTGGATATTGACGGTACTTTGCTGCCGCCCGGTGAGATGACCGTTCCGGCCAGTGCCGTGGAGGCCATCCGGCAGGCCCGGGCCAACGGCCACAAGGTGTTTCTGTGCACTGGCCGTAATCTGCGCATGACGAAACCGCTGCTTGCCTACGGTTTCGATGGCTTTGTCTGCTCTGCAGGCGGCTATGTAGGCTGTGATGGGAAAATTCTCGTGGATCTTCCCATGGAGCCTGCGCAGGTCGAGGGCCTGCGGGAGGTGCTGGGCCGCGCCGGGGCCGAGTGCACACTGGAAGCCCGGGACGATACTTACGGCGGCATCAAGATGATCGAGCGGTTCGCCCATCTCTTCCCCAAAAAGCCGGGGCAGATGAACAGCGAGGCCGAGCGTTGGCGCAAGACTATGGAGTTCGGCATGACCATCCGCCCCATCGAGGAGTACCACGGAGAGCCGGTGTATAAGATCGTGTTCATTGCCCCCAACGAGGCCTGCCTTGCTGAAGCAAAGCAGCTGTATGAGGACCAGTTCGTGTTCTGCGAGTCCCGGCTGGGGGATACCCCTTCGGCCATTGTCAACGGCGAACTCATCAACCGCAAGTTCGACAAGGGCACCGGCATCAAGGCTATCTGCGATGAGATGGGCCTTTCGCTGGCCGACGCCATTGGCTTCGGCGACAGCGACAACGACCTCCAGATGACCGATGTGGTGGGCATCAGCGTCTGCATGGCCAATGGTTCCGACAACCTGAAAAAGCTCTGCGATCGCATCTGCCCGGCTGTGACGGAGGACGGCGTGGCAAGGGAGCTCAAGACTCTGGGCCTGATCTGAGAGCAGCCTTCCACAAAAGAAGAGATGATAACAAAAAATTCCCGCTCCATCGAGCGGGAATTTTTGTTGGAGAGGGTTATTTCTGATAGATTGCCTTGTGATATACCGCGTAGGCGATCACGGCAGAGAGGGCCTCTGTGATCCAGAAGGCGTGCCAGACACCGGTAGGGCCCATGCGGCCGCACAGCACCCACGCAATGGGCATGATGAAGATGATGTAGCGGCAGAGGGAGATAACCAGCGAGGGCACGCCCTTGCCCAGACCCTCCAGCGCGCCGGAGGAGGTGGTAGACACTGCCGAGACGATGAATCCTAGGCAGATGATCCGCAGGGCGGTCTGGCCGATGGCGATGGTCTCGGGGTTAGAGGTGAACAGACCCATCAGCGGGCCTGCAATGGTCAGGCAGAGCAGGGTGCCAATGGCCATGATCCCAGCGCTCAGGCCCAGTGTCAGGTTGTAGAGCTTGGACACACGGCCATGCTCCCGGGCACCGTAGTTGTAGCCCACCAGCGGGCGCATCCCCTGCACGATGCCGTTGGCCGGCAGGTAAAGGAAGGTCTGGAGTTTGTAGTAGATGCCCAGCACCGTCACATAGCTCTGGGAGTAGACCGCCAGCAGGCCGTTCAGGAAGGTGACCAGCAGGCTGGGCAGGGCCAGATTCAGGATGGCCGGTACGCCGATGGCATAGAGCTTGCCGTCAAGGGCGGCATCGAACCGCAGGCAGCGGCGGGAGAAGCGGACGGCGACTTCGGTGGTGCAGTAGACATAGAGGTAGACCACAAGGGAAACGGCCTGCCCGATGCCGGTGGCAAGGGCCGCACCGGCAATGCCCAGGGCGGGCACCGGCCCAAGGCCGAAGATGAGGACCGGGTCGAGGACGATGTTGGTCACGCAGCCGGTGATCAGCGCCACCATGGCAACATTCATCCGGCCCACGGACTGGAAGATCTTCTCAAAGGCGAGGTCTGCCATGTTGACCAGCGAGAACAGGAACACGATGGTGGAGTAGGTCACGCCCATGTCCACCAGAGCGGGATCGGTAGTGAAGCGGCGCAGGAAGCCGGGCATAATGGCAATGCAGAGGACCATGCCCAGCACACCGTGCAGCAGGGAGAACATCATGCCATGGGTGGCGGCCCGGTTGGCGTTTTCGTGGTCGCCTGCGCCGAGGTAAAGTGCGATCTGGGCATTGATGCCGATGCCGAAGCCGATGGCCACTGCATTGACAAAGTTCTGGATGGGAAACACCAGCGAAAGCGCCGTCATGGCCTGCTCACTGATCTGGGCAACAAAAAAACTGTCCACAATGTTGTACAGGCTGTTTACCAGCATCGAGATGACGTTGGGCAGGGCCATGGAGAGAAGCAGCGGGAACACCGGTCTGGTTTTCATAAAAGTATCGCTCATTTTCATTGCTCCTGAGGGTCAGATTTGGATTTGAAGGCAAAGCAAAAAGCCACACAATGGCTTTTGTACCATTGTGTGGCGAAAAGTAGCAGTGCTGTAAAAATCCACACGATATTTTATTGGCTCAAAGATACCACATCACAGGGATACTTGTCAAGGACTTTTTTAAATAAAAGTATGACTTTTTAAAGCGGGCCCTTGCCCTTGACAAGTGGGGCGCGGCGGCGGTAAAATAAGAACAGAACGCACAAAAGGAGGATCTGCCATGAAATGGATGATCGCGTCAGACCTGCACGGGTCGGCTTACTACTGCCGCAAAATGCTGGAGGCCTTTGAGCGGGAGGGAGCCGACCGGCTGTTCCTGTTGGGCGACCTGCTCTACCACGGCCCCCGCAACGACCTGCCCCGAGAGTACGCCCCCAAGGAGGTCATCCCCCTGCTGAACGGGAAAAAGGAGAAGCTGCTCTGCGTGCGGGGCAACTGTGATGCCGAGGTGGACCAAATGGTGCTAGAATTCCCCGTGATGGCCGATTATGCGGTGCTTCCGGTGGGGCAGCGGCTCATTTATGCGACCCACGGGCATATCTATCATGTGAAAAATCTGCCGCCGCTGGCCCCGGGAGATGTGCTGCTGCATGGGCACACCCATGTTCCGGCCTGGACAGAGTTCGGGCAGGGAAATCTTTACCTGAATCCGGGTTCTGTGAGCATCCCCAAGGAGAACAGCCCCCACAGCTACATGACCCTGGAAGGAAACACGATGCAATGGAAAGAGCTGGAAAGCAGCGCTGTTTTCCATGAACTGACCCTTTGATAAAGTCCCCCGGCCGGTTTTGCGGGCAGCTTGAAATTTGCCCACCGGTATGGTATGATAAAACTGAAAACAGATCGGCAAAGTTCCGCAGAGCAGTGCTGTGCGGGGCAGGAGCCTTTTTGTTTCTGCAATGAGTTAGCTAAAACTAACAAAATGACGAAAACAGCGGGCTGGACTTGTGCAGTTTGACAGGGGTGCCCGCAGATACAGTATGGAGGGGACAACAATGGTAGAAACGATCCTGAGGGTCGATGGTATGATGTGCGGTATGTGCGAGAGCCACATCAATGATGTGGTGCGCAAGACCGCCCGGGTGAACAAGGTGACTTCTTCCCACACCAGGGGCGAAACGGTCATCATCTCGGAGCAGCCGGTGGATGTGGAGGCACTGAAGGCTGCCATTGCCGAAACGGGGGCTACACTGTGACCGGCGTGCAGACCCGGCCCTATGAAAAAAAGGGCTTCTTCTCGTTCCTGAAAAAGTAACAGCCTGGTGTTTCTGGCCGGGCTGATCATGCAAAACAGGAGGTATCTCGTTATGAGGATCTTGGTGTACGGCGCAGGCGTTCAGGGCTGTCAGCTGGCCCACAGTCTGGCGCAGAGAACAAGAAAAATGTGGTCACCCTGTTGGCCCGGGGCGAGTGGAAGGAGGTCATCGACCAGAAGGGCCTGACCATCCGCCACATGCTCCAGCGGAAAACAACGGTGGATCGGATGCAGACAACAGATGTACTGGCCCCCGAGGATGTGTATGACCTTGTGTTTGTCACGGTGCAGGCCGGGCAGCTGGCCGATGTGCTGCCCATCCTCAAGGCAAACCGGAGCCAGTACTTCATCTTTGTGGGCAATGATCCCTATGCGCAGGAGATGCTGCAGGCCATGCAGCGCCCGGTGGATAAGATCGCCTTTGGTTTCCAGAACAATGCAGGCCGCCGGGAGCATGACCGGCTGGTCAGTGTGCACATGGGGATGGGAATGACCGTTGGCGGAGCAACCGCTCCCCTGTCCGGCGCGTTCCGCCTGCGGCTGCAGGCTGCCTTTGAGGGGACTCATTACAAGCTGACCTATTACAGCGATATGGACGAGTGGCTCAAGAGCCACATCGCCTTTATCCTGCCCTGCGCCTATGCCTGCTATGCGGTGGATGGGGAACTTTCCCGCACCACAGTGGAACAGCGCAGGATGATCGTGGATGCCGCTTGGGAGTGCTGTGAGATGCTGAAAGCGGCAGGTGTACCCGTGAACGATGCGGAGAACACCGATCGCTACCGCGAGGGCACCAAACAGCGGAAAAAGACCGAGCGGATGGTCTACTGGATGGCGCAGACGGTCGTTGGGAAGTGGTGCATTTCGGATCACGCCATGCGTGCGGTGAGCGAGATGCAGTATTTGGATGAAGCGTTTGCCGCCCTGCGCGCCACCACATTGGTGGAGATGACTGCCTGGGATGAACTGCGCAGATCCCTGCCCAGAAAGAAGTAAGAGCCGGAAAATGTCCGGAGCATGAGAAAAAAGCCTGTCGGTTTTTGCGCTGACAGGCTTTTTTTCTATTGGTTCCGTGCCCAGAAGACAGCAAGCTGCTGCTCCAGCTCTGTGGTGCTGCGCAGGTATTGGAGCTGGTGCCAGTGGCGGGGAACAGGCGGGTGTATTCACTGCGGGCAAAGCGGTCATCCAGCAGAAGCACCACGCCCCTGTCTTCCTGCGTGCGGATGACCCGGCCCGCCGCCTGCAGCACCTTGTTCATGCCTGGGAAACGGTAGGCGTAGTCGAAACCGGTGCCGCCCGCCTCGTCATAGTAGCGGCGCAGGATCTCCTGCCGGGGGTTCACCTGAGGCAGACCCACCCCCCACGATGGCACACCCGATGAGCCGGTCGCCCACCAGATCCACGCCCTCGCCGAAAATGCCGCCCATGACCCCGAAGCCCAGCAGTGTTTTTGCGGGGCTTGGGCCGAACTGTTCAGAAAGGCCGCCCGGGCCGCGTCGTCCAGACCACTCTCCTGGGCCAGCGTCCCGATGTCCGGGTAACGGGCGGTGAAGTCCTCGTGCACCTGCCGCAGATAGGCGTAGCTGGGAAAAAAGGCCAGATAGTTGCCCACCCTGGCCCGGGCCAGTGCGGCCAGCGCATCCGAGACAGCCTGAACGCTGGCCTCCCGATCCCGGTAGCGGGTGGAGATGCCAGGCAGGCAGTAGAGCCCCAGATGTTCGGGCGGAAACGGGCTTTCCAGAGCCACGGCCCGGGCATCGGGGCAGCCCAGCACGGAGCGGTAGTAGCCCGGCGGGGTGAGCGTTGCGCTGAACAGTGCCGCAGCCCGCCCGGCGGCAAGGCTGGCATCCACAAAGGGGGCAGGGTCAAGGCAGAGCAGCTCCCATTCCAGCTCACTGCCCCGGGCTGTCAGCTGGGTGACAAAATGCGCGTCGTACCGTTCTGCCGCCCGGGTGATATCCTGCACCGCAAAGTAGAGCTCCAGCAGCTGGGCGTGGGCATCGGCCTCCGGGTTGGCCTCCAGCCAGTCCTGCAGGGGGCCTGCAGGCTGAACAGCAGTCGGAGCAGCTCCTTCGGCAGCTCTTGCAAAAAGACCGTGCCATCCCGCGCCAGCAAAGGCTCCGGCAGCTGGAAGGCGGCTTCTGCCGGTTCGGTGTCCAGAAGGCTGGTCTGTTGGGTGAGATCCTCTGCCGGCGATTCGGTGGGCGCTGGACCCCGGCGGGGGGCCAGCTTCGTTACCGCCCGGCGCGCTTCCAGAAAGCCCCTGTCTGCCTTTGTCAACGCGGTTTTCAGTGCGCTTTTTTCCTTTGCCGATGGCCCGTCTGGCATCGGTCAGGCTGCTCTTGCAGAACCGTGCCGAGTACATGGCTCTGGCCCGGTCCGGCAGGTTGTGGGCTTCGTCGATGAGAAAAATGTAGTCGCCCGCCGCATCGAAAAAGCGCCGCAGGTGCACGGTGGGGTCGAACAGATAGTTGTAGTCTCCGATGACCACATCACACCACTCGCTCAGGTCCAGCCCCAGTTCAAAAGGGCAGACCCTGTGCCGCCGGGCAGTCTCGGTCAGGGCGGCCCGGTCATAGGGGACGGCGCTGTCCAGCAGGTCGGCCAGCGCATCCTTCAGCCGCTCGTAGTAGCCGTTGGCGTAGGGGCAGGCTTCCGGCAGGCAGGCGGGACGGCCCTCGGCATCCTTGCACAGGCAGGATTTCTCCTTGGCCGAAAGGGTCACGCTGCGCAGGGAAAGCGCCGGGTCTGCCGCCCGCAGACGGGCCAGTGCATCCTCAGCAGCGGCCTGTGTCGTGTTGCGGGCGGTCAGGTAGAAGATCTTTTTCCCCCTTGCCCTCGCCCATGGCTTTCAGGGCAGGGAAGAGAGCGCTCATCGTTTTGCCGATGCCGGTGGGTGCCTGGCAGAACAGCCGGGTACCGCCCTTCTGCTCTGCCTTGCCCGCAGCACAGGCGCGATAGACCTCCCCGGCAAGGGCGCGTTGCCCGGGACGGTAAGCTGGAAACGGAAATTGCAGGGCCCCAAGGCTCCGGTTCCGGGCTTCCACCCAGTCCAGCTGCCGCCGTGCCCAGGGAAGATACTGCCGCAGCAGGTCGTTGAGAAACGCATCCAGCTCAGCGGCGGAGAAGTGCCGGGTATAGCGGATGATCTCATCGGTGTCGGTCTGATAATAGGTCAGCCGGACATCCAGTGTTTCCAGCTCCCGCTGTTCGGCGCAGATGGCCCCGTAGACCATGCCCTGCGCCCAGTGGCAGGGGTTCATGCCCTCTGTGATGGCATCGGCAGGCACGGCGGTGGTCTTGATCTCGTCGATGACCACCGTGCCGTCCTCATCGGTAAAAAAATGCCGTCGGCACGGCCCTCGATGGTGAACCCGATTCCCTCCATCGTCCGCTCTGCCGTGAGGAATACCTCAGCGGCGTAGCCTTCACCCGCCGCCTTCTGGAGCCTGCGGTGGATGCGCGCGCCCTCGTTGGCCCGGTCAAAGCCGGTAAAGCGGCTGTCAATACTGCCGGTGCGGAGCAGGAACTCCACCAGCTCCCGGACAGAGAGACGGATGGTTGGCATGGGGTTCACTTCCTTTCTCTTGAAATTCTGCGCTTCAGTCGGTTGTACAGAGCAGGGCCTACCCGAGACCCAGAATCTTTTGACAATTTGCTGCAACAGCATTCACCTGGTCAAAATCCACGGCGGCCCGGTAATAAGTCTCCAGTTCATCATGGCAGTTCTTGGCCTGAGCCATCAGGGCGACAGCCTGGTCGATGAGCTCGGAGGCGGCACGGTCGTTGAAGCGCAGGCGGGCGCGGAAGCCGGACAGGTTCTCCCGGTCCACAAAGCGGGTGCAGCGCACGGCCTGCACGCCGGGCAGCTGGATGGGATGCCAGAGGTTGTCGGTCAAAAAAGCCAGCCGCAGGGCCGGAATGAAGATGTGGTCGATCTGATCTTCAGGGTGCATGGCACAGGGGCAGGTGATGATGTGGTAGCCCCGGGCCAGCGCTTCGGCCCGGATGAGTTCCAGCAGCAGGCGGGAGACCGCCCCGTAATCATCCCGGAATACCACATACCGGTCGGCCAGCGCTTCTACCGTGCCCCGGTAGAATACCATCCCCTTGGGGGTGATGGCTGAGAGCAGCCGCAGCTCCTCGCTGGCGGTGCCCTCGGTGCGGGGAAGCAGCCGGGTGCAGAGCCGCTTGACGTAGCGGCGCACCTTTTCAAAGTTGGCGCTGCAGGCTTCGGCCCGGCGGCTGTCCAGCATCAGGCTGCCCGCCGATGCGATATACCGGGCTGCCCGGCCCCGCAGAGCGGCATTCCGGGCAAACAGGGCCTTGACCTCGTCCCGGTGGGGAGCCAGCTTTCCGGCATCGATGGTGTGGTATAGGCTCACCACCAGCTCGTCAGCCCCGGGCGCGTCCGGTTCCACCACATGGGGCGCGGTGGCATCGATGATGGCGCGTTTCTGGTCGAGGAAGATGACCCCGTCCAGACTGTCCGGGTCGCTGGCACAGTGGATCTTTTTTTCGATGCGCTGGCCCTGCTGCTCGGCGGCCTGGGCCAGATGCTTCATCAAGGTGGATTTGCCGCATCCCGGCCCGCTTTTGATGAGAAGCATCTGCATCCGCGGGCTCCCGGCGCAGAGGCTCAAAATAACCCTTGAAGCCCGCCGGTGTGGTGGCCCCAGAAAGAAATCGGGGGAACGGCTTTGGATCGTTTTCATATCAGAACACCTCACTTTTGCTTTAGGGTATGCAAAAATGAAGGGAGATGATACTTGGAAACGGCCTTGCCCTCTCAGTCTCGCTCCGCTCGCCAGCTCCCCCAAAGTGGGAGCCCTTGGCAGTTTTTGTGAGCTTCATCTTTCTGCCAAGGCCTCTCCCTTCGGGAGAGGTGGCATTGCGACAGCAATGACGGAGAGGGTGAGCTTGTTTTATGTTTAATATGTGTGCTCGCACACCTCGTGGATCTTCTCCCGCAGGGCCACAAAATCCGCAAAGGCGGCGGGTTTGTTCTGCGCCTGCCGGAGCAGGGCGGCGGGGTGGAAGGTGCCCATAAACCATACGCCGTTCTTTTTGCACAAAGGTGCCGTGCTCCTTGGTCACGGAGAAATCGGTGCGGATCATCCGCTGGGAGGCGATGCGGCCCAGGCAGACCACGATCTTTGGCTGCAGCAGCTTGAACTGTTCCCGGAGCCATGGCATACAGGCCTCGCTCTCGGTGGGCAGCGGGTCACGGTTCTGGGGCGGGCGGCACTTGACGATGTTGGCAATGTAGCAGTTTTTGCTCCGGTCCAGATCGATGGCAAACAGGTATTTGTCCAGCAGCTGGCCGCTGCGGCCCACAAAGGGCAGGCCCTGCTCGTCCTCGCTCTGGCCCGGGCCTTCGCCCACGAACAGCACCTCAGCAGTCTGGGTTCCCTGCCCGAACACCACATGGGTGCGGTCAGTGCACAGCTCACATCTGCGGCAGGCAAGGCACTCGGCCTTTAATGTATCCCAATCCATAGCAGTTTGATCTCCTTACAGCTGAATGATAATTTATTCACAAATAAAAAATGGTTTTCTCCTAAAATAATAGCACAAAAAGCCAATTTTGTCTTGAACTTTTTGCCGGGTGTGCTAGAATAAAAGAGAAAGGCATCCTTGTGTCCAACAGACACCCGGATGTGAATATTGGATAGTTAATTCGGAGGTAATCAACAATGGCTGATATGTTCGCACCGCTGGTAGCACAGCTGAAGGCAAACCCCAAGACGATCGTTTTTACCGAGGGCAATGACCCCCGCATCCTGGAGGCAGCCAGCAAGCTGCTGGCCGAGGGCGTTCTGAAGGTTGTCATGGTGGGCAACGAGGCTGAGTGCAAGGGCTGCTGCTGCCGCAGGCAATTTTGATATTTCCGCTGCTGAGATCATTGACCCTGAGAACTACGCAGGTTTCGACGAGATGGTGAACACCATGGTCGAGCTGCGCAAGGGCAAGCAGACCGCTGAAGAGTGCACCGCAATGCTGAAGAAGTCCAACTACTTCGGCACCATGCTGGTCAAGATGGGCAAGGCTGACTGCCTGCTGGGCGGCGCTACTTACTCCACCGCCGATACCATCCGCCCCGCTCTGCAGCTGGTCAAGACCAAGAAGGGCGCACACCTGGTGAGCTCCTGCTTCATTCTGGATCGTGACTTTGGCGAAGAGGGCCTGAAGCGCATTGCCATGGGCGACTGCGCTGTCAACATTGATTACACCGATACCGTTGATAAGGCTACCGGCGAGGTCAAGCTCGCTGCATCCGCAAAGCTGGCTGAGGTGGCCGTTGAGACTGCCAAGACCGCAAAGCTGTTCGGCATCGATCCGAAGGTCGCAGTTCTGAGCTTCTCCACCAAGGGTTCCGGCAAGGGCGGCACCGTTGCTCTGAGCCATGACGCTACCATCAAGGCTCAGGAGATGGACCCCGAGCTGGCTGTGGACGGCGAGCTGCAGTTTGACGCTGCCGTTGCTCCCGAAGTTGCACAGGTCAAGTGCAAGGGCAGCAAGGTCGCTGGCCAGGCCAACACCTTCATCTTCCCTGCATCGAGGCCGGCAACATCGGCTATAAGATCGCTCAGCGTCTGGGCGGCTACGCTGCCTACGGCCCCATTCTGCAGGGCCTGAACGCACCCATCAACGACCTGTCCAGTGGCTGCAACGCTGACGAGGTCTATAAGATGAGCCTGATCACTGCCTGCCAGTCCTAACTTTTATTCAGCACTCTGCCCCTTCTGGTGTAATGCCGGAAGGGGCTTTTGTTTTGCATGTTGTTTGATGGTTTTGCCAAAGGCTCCCCCTTTGGGGGAGCTGGCGAAAAAGCGCCTGAGAGGGTGAGCCCGCTGCCGGGGGCTTGCATTCTCCCCCGAAACATGCTATAATAGTCAAGCACAAAATGTGCCATGCCGGACAGCGCCTGCTGCGTGGTTCGACATACGGATGCGGGCCCTGTACGATGGGGCCGCTGTGAACCAGGTCAGGTGGGGAACCAAGCAGCCTTAAGCGGTGTGTCCCGTGCGTTTCAGTCAGCCTGCATCCGTATGCCGAGTTACGCAAGGCGGGGGTCAACCCCCGTCAGCGCTGCCCGGCTTTTTTTGTTGAAAGGGGAGAAGCAGATGTATCGAGCCCTGTACCGCAAGTGGCGGCCCCAGCGGTTTGAGGACGTGGTGGCCCAGCGCGGCATCGTGACCGCACTGCGCAACCAGATCGCCACAGGCCGTGTGGGCCACGCTTATCTGTTTACCGGCGTGCGCGGCACCGGCAAGACCAGCTGTGCCAAGCTCATCGCCAAGGCGGTCAACTGCCTGCTCCCCCAGGACGGCAGCCCCTGCGGTGAGTGCGAGATCTGCCGGGGAATCGACAACGGCAGCATTCTGGACGTGGTGGAGATGGACGCGGCCTCCAACAACGGCGTAGACGATATCCGTGATCTGCGTGATGAAACAGCCTACACCCCCAGCGCCTGTCATTATAAGGTATATATCATCGACGAGGTGCACATGCTCTCCACGGCAGCGTTCAACGCCCTGCTGAAAACGCTGGAGGAGCCGCCCGCCCACGTCATCTTTATTCTGGCGACCACGGAGATCCAGAAGGTTCCCGCCACCATCCTTTCCCGGTGCCAGCGGTACGATTTTACCCGCATCGGCCCCGAGGATATCGCCCAGCGTGTGGAGTACATTGCCGGGCAGGAGGGACTGGAGCTGTCCGGCGAGGGGGCGGAGCTCATCTCCCGCCTTGCCGATGGTGCCATGCGAGACGCGCTGTCCATTCTGGATACCTGTGCCGGTGTCACGGCAAAGATCGATGCGGACGTTGTCCGCCGGATGGCAGGCGTGACCGACCGGAGCTATCTGTTCCGTATTTCGGATGCGCTGGAAGCGCAGGATGCCGCCGCGGCACTGGCACAGCTGGCTCAACTGCGCCAGCAGTCAGTGGATGTGAAGCGGCTGACCGAGGAGCTCATTGCCCATTACCGTGCGCTGATGCTGGCGGCCCTGCCCGGCGGGCAGGCACTGCTCTCGGGTGTATCTCCGGAAGAGGAAAAGCTCTATCTGGAAAAAGGCCCCCGGATGGGGCAGCGGGAGGCGATCCGGGCCATCCGGGCTCTGGGCAACGCTCTGGAGCACATGACCCGGGGCAGCGACCAGCGGATAGAGCTGGAACTGGCCCTGTTCAGCCTTTCGGAGCCGCCCCAGCAGGTGGCGGTACAGGCTGTGCCCGCCGCCCGGCCTGCGGTCCCTGCACAGGAGGCCCCCAGACCGTTTGCGTCGGCACCGGTCAAGCCTTTTGTAAGTGCACCGGCGGCATCGGCTCCCGTGCAGGAAACCTCTGTGGAACCGGCACCGATGCAGCAGTCTGAGCCGGAACCGGCACCTCAGCCCGTGGAACCGCCCAAGGCAGAAGCAGCAGCTCCTGCGGAAGAAGAGCTGCCGCCCCTGCCGGAGGAACCGCCGGTGACTTCGGAGGCCCCGCCCCTTTGGGACGAGCCGGCCCCGGCTGCGCCGCCGCAGAGAGAAGCGCCTCCGGCTCCCGCGCAGGAAGTGCCTGCGGCCCAGCCTCAGCCGGAGTCTAAGCCGGAATATACGGCTGATCCGGCGCTGAACAAGCCCCGCAAGGTGGCGGCAGAGGGAATCAATCCCTTCCCGCAGTGGGCAGAGGTCATCAAGCTCCTGCAGGAGCAGGATCCCATGCTCTATACCTACCTGAAAAAGTCCAAGGGTTACTTTGATGGTACCCGGGTGCTTATCGATGGCGGAAAGACCTTCCGGGATTTTATCCGCGCCAACAAGGAAAGCCAGAAGCTCATCAAAAAGCTGATCGCACAGGTGTCCGGTGTGGCAGTGCCCATCGGCCCCTATGAATCCAAGACAGTCAATCGCGCTTCGGCCAACGCCGAGGAATCCCTCCGCAAGCTGGAACAGCTGGGGCTGGAGGTGTCGATTGAGGATAGTGAACGCAAAAAACGATAAAGAAAAGGAGAACCAACCATGAAAGCAAGAATGCCCGCAGGCTTCGGCCGCCCCGATATGAACTCCCTGATGCGTCAGGCCCAGAAGATGCAGGAAGATATGAAGGCCAAGCAGGCAGAGCTGGAAGCTGCTGAGTACACCGGCAGTGCATCCGGTGAGATGGTCACTGTGAAGATGAACGGCAAGCACGAGGTGCTGAGCATCACCATTAAGCCTGAGGCCGTGGACCCCGATGATATCGAGATGCTGGAAGACCTGGTGGCTGCTGCTGTCAATGCAACCGTCAAGCAAGTGGATGAGACTGCCGAGGCCGAAATGGGCAAACTGACCGGCGGCCTGAACATTCCCGGTCTTTGATCAAAGTGGAGGAGCACCATGGGTTATAATGCAGCCCCGCTGGAAAAGCTGATCGAAGAATTCAGCAAGTTCCCGGGCATTGGGCGGAAGGGTGCGACCCGGATGGCCTATCAGGTACTGAGCATGTCGGATCAGGATGCCGCCGCACTGGCGGGTGCGATCCAGAACGCCCACACCAAGCTCCACCGCTGCCGTGTCTGCCAGAATTATACCGAAGCCGAGCTCTGCCCCATCTGTGCCAGTGCCAAGCGGGACCGCTCTGTCATCTGTGTGGTGGAAACGCCCCGTGATGTGCAGGCGTTTGAGCGCACCCGAGAGTACCATGGAATGTACCATGTGCTCCACGGTCTCATCAGCCCCATGGATGGCATCGGTGCTGAACAGCTGACGGTCAAGGAACTGCTGGCCCGTCTGGGAGACGGTGAAGTGAAGGAAGTGATCATGGCTATGAATCCCACCGTTGAAGGTGAGGCAACGGCCATGTATCTGGCAAAGCTCATCAAGCCCCTGGGCATCAAGACCACCCGTCTGGCCTATGGCCTGCCCGTGGGTGCCAGCCTGGAGTATACCGATGAGACGACCCTGTACCGGGCGCTGTCTGGCCGGGGAGAACTGTGATCATTTGTATTTCAACAAAGCCCTGCGTTTGCGCGCGGGGCTTTGTGCTGTTTATGGGATTAAAAAAGAAACACCCGGCCGGGGAAATGAAACAAATTCAAGAAATATAGAAAAAACTCAAAAAAGATGCAAAAAGGTGTTGACAGAAGCTCAGGGATATGGTATTATACTTGAGCGCCAAGGGCCGCCGGAAAGAATGACTTCTGAAAGCGGCAGAAGCAAAGCGAAAGAACCAATATGGATACGTTGAAAAACGAGCCACAAGTTTGAAAAGATCGAAAAGCTTCTGAAAAAGTGCTTGACAAAAAATCACTTCTGTGGTAAAATAATCAAGTCGTCAGCCGCTAAGGCTGAGGCGCACAGGACCTTGAAAATTGAACAATATCGAAAAACTTGTAACGGAACCTATTTTCGTGTTGGAAAAACACGTTAAACAATTCCAAACAAAGTAATTCACACAGGACGCAAGCGATTGCGTGCTGAGCGAAACAAGATTTAACACTTTTTAAGTGATAAATATCATTTATAAAGAGTTTGATCCTGGCTCAGGACGAACGCTGGCGGCGCGCCTAACACATGCAAGTCGAACGAGAGAGAGGAGCTTGCTTTCCTCAATCGAGTGGCGAACGGGTGAGTAACGCGTGAGGAACCTGCCTCAAAGAGGGGACAACAGTTGGAAACGACTGCTAATACCGCATAAGCCCACAGGTCGGCATCGACCAGAGGGAAAAAGGAGCAATCCGCTTTGAGATGGCCTCGCGTCCGATTAGCTAGTTGGTGAGGTAATGGCCCACCAAGGCGACGATCGGTAGCCGGACTGAGAGGTTGAACGGCCACATTGGGACTGAAACACGGCCCAGACTCCTACGGGAGGCAGCAGTGGGGAATATTGCACAATGGGGAAACCCTGATGCAGCGACGCCGCGTGGAGGAAGAAGGTCTTCGGATTGTAAACTCCTGTTGTTGAGGAAGATAATGACGGTACTCAACAAGGAAGTGACGGCTAACTACGTGCCAGCAGCCGCGGTAAAACGTAGGTCACAAGCGTTGTCCGGAATTACTGGGTGTAAAGGGAGCGCAGGCGGGAAGACAAGTTGGAAGTGAAATCTATGGGCTCAACCCATAAACTGCTTTCAAAACTGTTTTTCTTGAGTAGTGCAGAGGTAGGCGGAATTCCCGGTGTAGCGGTGGAATGCGTAGATATCGGGAGGAACACCAGTGGCGAAGGCGGCCTACTGGGCACCAACTGACGCTGAGGCTCGAAAGTGTGGGTAGCAAACAGGATTAGATACCCTGGTAGTCCACACCGTAAACGATGATTACTAGGTGTTGGAGGATTGACCCCTTCAGTGCCGCAGTTAACACAATAAGTAATCCACCTGGGGAGTACGACCGCAAGGTTGAAACTCAAAGGAATTGACGGGGGCCCGCACAAGCAGTGGAGTATGTGGTTTAATTCGACGCAACGCGAAGAACCTTACCAAGTCTTGACATCCTGCGACGATGCTGGAAACAGTACTTTCCTTCGGGACGCAGAGACAGGTGGTGCATGGTTGTCGTCAGCTCGTGTCGTGAGATGTTGGGTTAAGTCCCGCAACGAGCGCAACCCTTACTGTCAGTTACTACGCAAGAGGACTCTGGCAGGACTGCCGTTGACAAAACGGAGGAAGGTGGGGATGACGTCAAATCATCATGCCCTTTATGACTTGGGCTACACACGTACTACAATGGCGTTAAACAAAGAGAAGCAAGACCGCGAGGTGGAGCAAAACTCAGAAACAACGTCCCAGTTCGGACTGCAGGCTGCAACTCGCCTGCACGAAGTCGGAATTGCTAGTAATCGTGGATCAGCATGCCACGGTGAATACGTTCCCGGGCCTTGTACACACCGCCCGTCACACCATGAGAGCCGGGGGACCCGAAGTCGGTAGTCTAACCGCAAGGAGGACGCCGCCGAAGGTAAAACTGGTGATTGGGGTGAAGTCGTAACAAGGTAGCCGTAGGAGAACCTGCGGCTGGATCACCTCCTTTCTAAGGAGTCAGGCAGATGGAAGAACATCGAAGATGGTCGACCGTCTGGAACAGGTGACAGATACAAGCAGAGTAGATATTGTTCGATTTTGAGGGCCCTGAAAAGGACACTCAAAGACGTACCTTGAAATAAGAAATATTGCAATTTCAAAAGGAAGGGTAACAATAATCTTCGTTGGCAAAAGAGAGAATCAAGAGGATACCAAATGTTCTGAAAGAACGTTTGAAAGGTCAAGCGAACAAGGGCGCAGGGCGAATGCCTTGGCACTGGGAGCCGATGAAAGACGTGATAAGCTGCGATAAGCTTCGGGGAGCTGCAAATAAGCATTGATCCGGAGATTTCTGAATGAGGAAACTCACCTGGGTTCATACTCAGGTACAAGCACTGAAATTTAAAATAATTGAGGGAACCGCCTGAACTGAAACATCTAAGTAGGGCGAGGAAGAGACATCAAACGAGATTCCGTAAGTAGTGGCGAGCGAACGCGGAAGAGGGCAAACCGAGAGTAGAAATACTTTCGGGGTACGGACTGCTTTTAAGACTCAATCTGTTAACCGAACGGCATGGGAAGGCCGGTCAGAGAGTGTGAGAACCACGTAGGTGAAAACGGAGAGAGCTGCGCAGGATCCAGAGTACGGCCAGACACGTGAAACCTGGTCGGAATACGGGGGACCACCCTCCAACCCTAAAAAGTGACCGAACCTGAAAAAACCCCTGAAAAGAACCTGCCTACAAGCACCTAGAGCGCGTCAAAGCGTGATAGGGTACTTTTTTGTAGAACGGTCCGGCGAGCGATTGTATGCAGCAAGGGACTTAAGGTCTGGAGCCGAAGCGAAAGCGAGTTTGAAAAGGGCGTTAAGTTGCATATAATGGGCCCGAAGCCGGGTGACCTACCCATGGTCAGGTTGAAGTGGAAGTAAAATTCCATGGAGGGCCGAACCGACCTCCGTTGAAAAGGCGGCGGATGAATTGTGGGTAGCGGAGAAATTCCAATCGAACCCGGAGATAGCTGGTTCTCCCCGAAATAGTTTTAGGACTAGCCTCAAGTTAGATACCTGGAGGTAAAGCACTGAATAGCCTAGCGGCCGAGAGGTTAGCGAAGCTTATCAAACTCAGAATGCCAGAGTATTGATGCTTGGGAGTCAGACAGTGTCAGATAAATGTCATTGTCAAAAGGGAAACAGCCCAGATCTACAGCTAAGGTCCCAAAGTCAGGTTAAGTGGAAAACGATGTGAAGATACGCAGACAACCAGGATGTTGGCTCAGAAGCAGCCACTCATTCAAAGAGTGCGTAATAGCTCACTGGTCGAGCGTCTTTGCGCGGAGAATTTAACGGGGCTAAACCTGACACCGAAGCTTAGGCAATACAGCAATGTATTGGGTAGGGGGGAGCGTTGTATACGCGGAGAAACAGTAGCGTAAGCGGCTGTGGAGTGTATAGAAGTGAGAATGCCGGAATGAGTAGCGCGAATGCAGTGAGAATCTGCATGGCCGAAAGCCTCAGGTCTCTGGAGGAAGGTTCGTCCGCTCCAGGTTAGTCGGGAGCTAAGGTGAGGCCGGAAGGCGTAGCCGATGCACAGACGGTAGAGATTCCGTCACCACCAAAAGAGTTAAGCACAGGGACACATATGAAGTCTCAGAGCCGGGTGTTGGTTCCGGTAGAGATCGAGGGAAATTAGTACCGAAGTCTGAGATGGAAGATGGCGAGAAAAGCTGTGTGTATTTCTGAGGTGCCCGTACCGCAAACCGACACAGGTAGGTAGGAAGAAGATTCTAAGGCCAACGGGAGAAGGGTTGTTAAGGAACTCGGCAAATTGACCCCGTAACTTCGGGAGAAGGGGTGCTCCAGAGATGGAGCCGCAGAGAATCGGCCCAAGCAACTGTTTACCAAAAACACAGGTTTGTGCTAAATCGAAAGATGACGTATACGAGCTGACGCCTGCCCGGTGCTGGAAGGTTAAGAGGAGATGTGCAAGCATTGAATCGAAGCCCCAGTGAACGGCGGCCGTAACTATAACGGTCCTAAGGTAGCGAAATTCCTTGTCAGGTAAGTTCTGACCCGCATGAAAGGCGTAATGATTTGGGCACTGTCTCAACAGCCCGCCCGGTGAAATTGTAGTACCGGTGAAGATGCCGGTTACCCGCGACAAGACGGAAAGACCCCATGGAGCTTTACTGTAGCCTAATATTGGGTTTCGATGTTGCATGCACAGGATAGATGGGACTCTTGGAAACCAAGGCTTTGGCCTTGGCGGAGAGGCCGTTGGGATACCATCCTTGCGATATTGGAATTCTAACCTGCGGCTCTGAATCGAGTCGGGGGACATTGTTAGGTGGGCAGTTTGACTGGGGCGGTCGCCTCCTAAAGAGTAGCGGAGGCGTTCAAAGGTTCGCTCAGCTTGGACGGAAACCAAGCAAATGAGTGCAAACGCATAAGCCAGCCTAACTGCGAGACTGACGGGTCGAGCAGTAACGAAAGTTGGAGTTAGTGATCCGGTGGTATGTGAGTGGAAATGCCATCGCTCAACGGATAAAAAGTTACCCTGGGGATAACAGGCTGATCTCCCCAAGAGTCCACATCGACGGGGAGGTTTGGCACCTCGATGTCGGCTCATCGCATCCTGGGGCTGTATTCGGTCCCAAGGGTTTGGCTGTTCGCCAATTAAAGCGGTACGCGAGCTGGGTTCAGAACGTCGTGAGACAGTTCGGTCCCTATCTGTCGTGGGCGCAGGATATTTGATGGGAGCTGTCCCTAGTACGAGAGGACCGGGACGGACGTACCTCTGGCGCACCAGTTGTTCCGCCAGGAGCATAGCTGGGCAACTACGTACGGATCGGATAAACGCTGAAAGCATCTAAGCGTGAAGCCGACCCAAAGATAAGATATCCCACTGATTCAATCAGGTAAGATCCCTTGTAGACTACGAGGTTGATAGGCACAATGTGTAAGTGGAGCGATCCATTCAGCAAGTGTGTACTAATAGATCGAGGACTTGACCACAATTCGCTTGAATTCTCAAGTCAATGACAAAATGTCAGCAGTGATTATTCAGTTTTGAAGGCACGTCCTTCTAAAGAAATACTGGACAAAGTAAAACAGAAATGTTATACTGAACCAGTCATATTGGTCGGTGACGATGACGGTGAGGTTCCACCTGTTCCCATTCCGAACACAGAAGTTAAGCTCACTCGTGCCCAAGATAGTTCGCTGGAAACGGCGCGTGGCCTTTCCGTTAAAATAGCCTAAAAAATCCCATGAATTTGTGAGTGTTCACAAACTTCACCCAGACCCCTTGATTTTTTATAGGGGGGTATATGATAAAGTGCGAGAAGCACCTTGTCAGCAAAACAGAAAGATCAGCAAACCAGTCCGAAGGCTGTGACGCAAGGCGAAAAGCCCGGTAGGGGCCGTCAGCTGCACTTTGCTCTGCAACCCTCTTCGACTATGCGGAAATGTGCCAGCGCCCCCAAAGGGCAGTTGGTGCGGGGTTATGGAGAAGTTTATGGGAGTAGCTTTTCCGGGAACCACGATCGCCTTGCCCTTGAGAAGCGGCAGACTAAAGTATAGATAGAGAGGGCGAGCACCCCTAAAGTACAAAACGCAAAGCGTTGTACCAGCCATTTGGCTGGTGCGGCGCTTTTTTCTTTTTTGTCTGGGTGCTTTTCGTGGAGAAACTGGGAGCATGTATGACTGACAAAGGATTGGTCTGCTGTTTAACCACCACTTTTCGATTATGTGAGCATGAACTGGAAAGGAGCAGAAGAAAATGACAAACAAGAAATTCAAGTTGGCAGCAATGTCGCTGGCTACTGCGGTTGCAGTGAGCGCGGTTGGCCCCAGCGCTTCTGCGGTGACGTATCAACTGGAAAACGGTGATGTGACTGTTGCGGAGAATGAGAAGGGCGCATTCAGTTATCAAAATACGGCCAACGGAAAAACAGATGATGTCTATGTTGATCAGGATACCAAAGACAATGGCCAAATCATCATCACGCAGGCAGAAGGTACAAAAACGGATAATACCGTCACTGTGGAAGAAGATGATCACGAACGAGAAGGGCAAACGTGATGTGGATATCATTCTTGACGGCGTGAATGAAGGATAGATACCAGGGCGATACCAGCACCCAGACTGACACCCCGGCTGAAGTACCCGCAGATACCAAAGAAGATAAAACCATCATCAAGGTGGGCGAGGGTGCAGATGTTGACCTGACAGTCAAGGATTCCAACCTGACCACCGGCGGCAACGGCATTGATATCGGTGTGAATCTGAAAGATGATGATGATAACAAGGAAACCAACGTTGACCTGACGCTGGATAATACCAAAATCAATCTGACGGAAAATGCCACAGCGGGCATCAACGCACGGGATAATTCCGACGTGGATATCACCCTTAAAGGGGATAATACTATTGATGGTTCCGAAGCAATCGACAAAGTGACCGAAGGCGGAGGACACGATATCTCTAAGGATAACGTCAATATTGAGGGCATCCGTGTGGGCGGCGAAGGCGCAAGTGACAGCTCGGATGCCAGTGAGGGTGCAAATACCAAGCTGACCATCAGCGGCGGTGTAGAAAAGACCGAAACTGCGGAAACAGACACAGAAGAAACGGAAAGCCTCTGCGGGCGGTTCGCTGACCATCAGTGATACCACAGGCGGTCTGGTAATGGCAGATGGCTCGGACGTGGAAATCACAGACGGGGCGAACGTGACCATTGAGGAGACAAAAACCTCTGGTTCTACGCAGGCTGGCCGTGGTGTGACCCAGCATGGTGATTTGACCATCTCCGGCGGCTCTTCCTTAACGATAGACGGTGTGGAAGACAATGCAAAGCAAGCGTCACATACCGGTATTGGCATTGCCAGCTGGGATGATATCACAGTCGAGGATGGCAGTACGCTGGAGATCAGTGATGCTACAACCGGTATTTACGGCCACCAAGGTTCGGATGCAAGCTTGACTGTGGAGGATAGCGCGCTGAATATTGCTGGCAGCAGCTTCGGCATTGACTATGAAGGTGCCGGAAAAGATAAAGAGGGAAATGTACTCAAATCTGCCGGGGACATCACGTTCGACAATGCAGAAGTCGATATCAATATTACCCCGGAAACCCCGAATGCCGCAGGCTATGGCATTGCCGCCCACGGTGACAGTAATATCACCTTTAAAAATGGCACAGAGGCCGAAATCAAAGTTACTTCTGAAAACCCGGATGCGGGAACCTGGGGCATTTATAATGAGCGTGGCGGGACCGGCAATCTGACGGTGAACGACAGCACGGTGGATATCGATGCAAACCGTGGAATTTACGCCGGTTTCCAGAAGGTTGAAATCGCAAACAACAGCGTTGTGACCTCCAAGAACACCCATCAGGCAATGTATGCTCTGGGCGGCAGTGATGGTAAGGGCCTGAAACTGCATGTGACCGGAAACAGCCGATATCATCTAACAGGCGGTACGCGGGGTAACTGGGGGATTCAGGCAACCTCTGCCCGGGGACATGAAATTCTGGTTGATGACAATGGACAGCTAATTTCCGATATGGAGAATTCCTATACGGCAGTTGGTCTGGGCAAGAATGCTAAACTGGTCGTGGATAATGGTACTGTTCTTGTGAGGGGAAAATACGACAAGGCAGGACTGTTTGCTTACGGTGATAACAGCACCATCCACATCAAAAACAATTCCCATGTGGAAGCAACAACGATTACCCTTAACCCCTCGATAAAAAAGATACCAACTGTGGGCCAAAAACTCATTGTTACCGGCGGCACGCTGACCTATGATTACAAGGCCGACAACACCCTGTGGCCGGTGAACGAGCAGGGCGACAAGCTGACCAATTTCCTGCTGACCAAGGATGATACCCGCGCAAACTTCGATGCCCTTTCCTATAAAGGCCAGACCTATACCTACCTCTCTGACCTGAACAAAGAGACCGGAAAACAGTATCTCTCCGTGTGGGTGCCCGCCGCCGCACTGAACTATATGCTGGATGTGGATGGTTCCCATGACCCGGAGATCATCGGCAAGGTGCTGGAAGAGCTGAAGCAGGCCGGATATAATTTCGACACTGCCTATCAGACCGCTGAGAATGGCGATCAGGTCGTTATTCTGCGGGATATGGTGGTGAACGGCAAGAGCCTGAACTTCACCAAGACCACCGATGCAGAGGGCAACACCAAGCTCATCTGGGGCAACTACGAAAAACAGGCAGAGGGTGCTCCCAGCGCCTATGATATGGTTTATGGCACCGAGTACGAGCACGAGGGCAAGACCTATACCATCGTCTGGGGCTATGAGAGCCAGAACAATCCTAACACCACCGCAGCAGCGGGCGTGCTGGATGCTTTTGGCCCGGATTCCAACGTGAAGGTCACCGGCGAAACCATCGACGGCACCGACTCCGCACGGTACACCGTGACCATTTACGGCGCTCTGCGGGAAGTGACCGACCCTGTGATCCCCACGAACCCGGAAACCGGAAACGCCCGAGGACTCCGATCCGACTCCTCCGGCTCCCACTACGCCGACTACCCCGGCAGTGCAGGATGCACGGCCCACCACTCCCGCCGTGGAGCAGGCAGTCGCTAAGACCACGCCCGCCCCGGAAACCCCCGTGAACCCGCCGGTACAGGATGCCCGCCCGGAGAGCGGCAAGCTGATCCAGACCGGTACCACCAACTGGATGGCAGATGTTCTGGTGCGTGCAGGCGGTGTCCTGCTGGCTGCCGGTTATCTGCTGGAGCGTAAGCGCAAGAGCATGTTCCATAAGGCACAGCACTGAACACGTTCTTGTAGATGACGTAAAAAGGTAAAATATTAAACTGGCTTGGGGCCGCTGCACAAATTTTTGTGGGGCGGCCCCACTTTTTGCAGAAAAAAGGCGCTCTCGTCTCGTATTAGGGGATGAAAGCGCTTTTGATTTTGCAAAAAAAAAAGGATGAGAACGAGAATGAAAACTTCACCGCGCCGCCGGAAGCACCGGCGCAGAGCCTTCCGGCGGCTGTTCTGGCTGCTGGTGCTGGCGACCCTGCTTCTACTGCTGTGGCCCCGGCGGATCACGCTGGATGGGCTGAACAGTCCCCATGCCATTTTACTGCGGGCCGACAGCGGAGAGGTGCTGGCCGAAAAGGATGCCGACAGCACGATCTATCCGGCTTCCATGACCAAGATGATGACGGCGTTGCTGGCCATAGAAGCAAACCCGGACATCGACACGCCCGTGACCCTGCCCGAGGAGATCTTTCCGGCTCTGCAGGCCCAGAATGCCTCGCTGGCAGGGTTTCAGGCCGGGGAAACGGCCACGGTGCGGGATCTGCTGTACGGTGCCATGCTGCCCTCGGGGGCCGAGTGCTGCGAAGCGCTGGCCCGGGAGGTGAGCGGCAGCGAGGAAGCCTTTGCGGCCCGGATGAACCAGAAAGCAGCAGAGCTGGGGATGACTGCCACGCATTTCTGCAACCCCACCGGTCTGCACGACCCGGAGCATGTTTCCACCGTGCGGGATATGGCCCGGCTGACGGAAGCAGCTCTGCAGAACGAGACCTTCCGCAAGCTGTTTACCACGGAGCGGTATACCGTTCCGGCCACCAACTGCCACCCGCAGGGGTTCACGATGCACAGCACCCTGCTGAGCCAGCTGGACGGCACAGAGCTGCACAGTGGCCGGATCCTGGGCGGTAAGACTGGTTACACCGGGGAAGCAGGGCTCTGCCTTGCCAGTCTGGCCGAGGTGAAGGGCAGGGAATACATTCTGATCACGGCCGGGGCAGGGGGAGACCACGGCACTGCGCCCTACCACATCGAGGATGCCGTAACGGTCTGCCGCCGTGTGAGCCGGGGGTTCTGAACAGGGGAGCGGATGCGCTCCCTTTTTCTGTGCCCGGCTTTGTGATACAATGGAACAAAACCATTCACAGAACAGGAGAACCATCATGCTCAAGGATTCACAGGTCGATCTCTGCGGCCGCACCGATTTTACCCGCACCGCGCCCCTGCTTGCCCGGGACGAGGCGTTTTCGTTTGCCTGCGCGGGCTGTGGCGGCTGCTGCCGGGGGCGGGAGGATATCGTGCTGTCGGGCTTTGACCTGTGGCGCATTGCGGCCCGCCTGCGTCTGCCGCCCCGCACCGTGGCCCGGGCGTTCTGCCGGGGAAGCATCGGGCGGGTCAGCCGTCTGCCGGTGCTGCGGCTGGCCCCGCTGAAGGAAGAGCGCGGCAACTGCCCCTTCCTCACCGGGAACCACTGCGCCATCCACGATGCCGAGCCGCTGGTCTGCGCCCTTTACCCGCTGGCGCAGGAGATCACGAAGGACGGGCAGGTATCCTACTTTTTGCAGCCCACCCAGTGCGGCGGGCAGGTCATTGCGGCAAGAGTGGGGGATTATCTGACCCGGTACAATGTGCCCGCCCGGGAGGCCACCGATGTGCGCTGGGCGCAGGTGTGCATGGAGTTGGAGGATACCGTGGAGCGGCTGGAGGCTCTGTTTGAGCCGGTGTTTGCCCGGCGGATGCAGGAAAAGCTGTGGCAGGCGCTGTATTACCGGTACGACTTTGCAAAAGAGTACCGCCCCCAGCTGGAAGAAAATCTGCTCTGGCTGGACGGTGAGCTGAAAAAGCTCGAAGGAATGCAGATGCGGCACAGAACCATCGAAAAAGTGATAGATAAAATTACTTTGATTGATAATTCGGGCTGTTCCCCGGTTGTTTTGGAGCGGAAAGTGTGATATACTTCACGAGTGTAAAGCGGCAGCGCGATGCGACAGGCCGCTTGAATACTGACTTTCATGCGGTGTCCTGTTGCCGCGAAAGTAGAATTGAGGGAGTAATATCATGCGTAAAATTTCTCGTCGTTCGTTCCTGTCTGCCGCTGCTGTCTGCGGCGCAGCTGCTGCCCTGACTGCCTGCGGCGGTTCCTCCAGCTCCACGGCTGCTTCTTCCACCGCTTCCTCTGCTGCGGCTTCTTCCGCAGCGGCTGACGGCCAGAAGTATACCGTTGGCATCTGCCAGCTGGTGGAGCACGCCGCTCTGGACGCTGCCACCCAGGGCTTTGAGGATGCCCTGACCGCACAGTTCGGCGAGAATGTCACCTTTGACTTCCAGAACGCCCAGAACGATTCCGCAACCTGCGCCACCATCGCCAACGGCTTTGTTTCCGCAGGCGTTGACCTGATCATGGCAAACGCTACCCCCCGCCCTGCAGGCCGCACAGGCTGCCACCGACAGCATCCCCATTCTGGGCACCTCCGTCACCGAGTACGGTGTTGCTCTGGGCCTGACCGATTTCGATGGCACCGTGGGCGGCAATGTCTCCGGCACCTCTGATCTGGCTCCGCTGGATCAGCAGGCGGATATGATCACCGAGTGGCTGCCCGAGGCCACCAAGGTGGGCCTGCTCTACTGCCCTGCCGAGGCAAACAGCCAGTATCAGGTAGACGAGGTCCAGAAGTACCTGAGGCCAAGGGCGTTACCGCCACCCAGTACGCTTTCTCTGATTCCAACGATCTGGCTTCTGTCTGCCAGAAGGCTGCCGACGAAAACGACGCAGTGTATGTCCCCACCGACAACACCTGCGCCGCCAACACCGGCATCATCGACGGCATCTGCCGCCCGGCCAAGAAGCCCGTGTTCGCCGGTGAGGAGGGCATCTGCTCCGGCTGCGGCGTGGCGACGCTGTCCATCAGCTACTACGATCTGGGCTACACCACCGGCGAGATGGCCGTCAAGGTGCTGACCGGCGAGGCCGATATCTCCACCATGCCCGTTGAGTACACCACTGTGACCAAAAAGTATAACAAGACCATCTGCGATGATCTGGGCCTGACGGTGCCCGAAGGCTACGAGGCCATTGAGAAATAACAAGCGCTCAGTCCGCTTTGCAGAAAGCTCCCCTGATAGAGGCGCAGAGTTCACGCTGCAGTAACGAAGAGACTTTACAATAAAATCAGCGGAGAAGAGCGAATTTTGGTTCTTCTCCGCTTTCCCGTATCAGAAAAAAGTGTAGTTACAGGAGGAAAACGTTTTGGATATTCTTGCAAGACTTGCCAACCTGCCCGGTGCCTTGCCCGGTGCCTGTGCGCAGGGCCTCATCTGGGGCATCATGGCCATTGGTGTGTACCTGACCTACCGCATCCTGGATGTGGCTGACCTGACCGTAGACGGTTCCTTTGGCACCGGCGGCGCGGTCTGCGTTATGTGCCTGCTCTCCGGCATGAACGTCTGGGCAGCGCTCTTCATCGCCCTGCTGGCCGGTCTGGCCACCGGCCTTGTCACCGGTCTGCTCCACACCTTTATGGGCATCCCGGCCATTCTGGCTGGTATCTTGACCCAGCTGGCCCTCTACTCCATCAACCTGAAGATCATGGGCAAGGCCAACCAGTCCATCAACGTGGACAAGTACGACCTGCTGATCTCCCTGCGCTGGGTCAAGGAGATTGCCCTGCACAACCCCATCATCATGGTCATTCTGGTCAGCGCCGTGGTCATCGGCGTGCTGTACTGGTTCTTTGGCACCGAGCTGGGCTGCGGCATCCGCGCCACCGGTTCCAACCCCGCCATGAGCCGTGCCCAGGGTATCAACACCAGCTTCAATGTGGTGCTGGGTCTGGCGGTCTCCAACGGTCTGGTGGCCCTGTCCGGTGCACTGCTGAGCCAGTATCAGGGCTTTGCCGATGTCAGCATGGGCCGTGGTGCCATCGTCATCGGTCTGGCCGCTGTCATCATCGGCGAGGCCCTGTTCAGCCGCATCTTCCACAACTTTGCCCTCAAGCTGGTGTCCGTCTCGCTGGGTGCCATCATCTACTACATTGTCATCCAGCTGGTGCTGACCCTCGGCTTTGACGCAAATCTGCTCAAGCTGTTGAGCGCCTCCGTGGTGGCCGTGTTCCTGGCCGTGCCCTATTGGAAGAGCAAGTACTTCGCAAAGCCCGCGGCAAAGAAGGCACAGAAGGAGGATGCAAAAAATGCTTGAGATCCAGAATGTTTCCAAGACCTTCAACGCCGGTACTGTCAACGAGAAAACGGCCCTGAATGGTCTGAACCTGAAATTGAACGAAGGTGATTTTGTCACCGTCATTGGCGGCAACGGTGCAGGAAAATCTACCATGCTGAACGCTGTGGCTGGTGTGTGGCCCGTGGACAGCGGCAAGATCATCATTGACGGCACCGACGTGACCAAACTGGGGGAGCACCAGCGCGCCGCCTACATCGGTCGCGTGTTCCAGGATCCCATGACCGGCACCGCCGCCACCATGCAGATCGAGGAGAACCTTGCCCTGGCCGCCCGGCGCGGCAAGCGCCGCCGGCCTGAGGATCGGCATTACCAAGGCCGAACGGGAGCGCTACCGTGAACTGCTCAAGAGCCTGGACCTGGGCTTGGAGGATCGCCTGACCGCCCGCGTGGGCCTGCTGTCCGGCGGTCAGCGTCAGGCACTGACCCTGCTCATGGCTACCATGAACAAGCCCAAGCTCCTGCTGCTGGATGAGCACACCGCCGCTCTGGACCCCAAGACGGCGCTCAAGGTGCTGACCCTCTCGGCCAAGATCGTGGAGGAGAACCGCCTGACCACCATGATGATCACCCACAACATGAAGGATGCCATCAAGTACGGCAACCGCCTGATCATGATGCACGAGGGCCACATCATCTATGATGTCTCCGGGGAAGAGAAGAAGAACCTGCATGTCTCCGACCTGCTGGCCAAGTTCCAGATCGCGTCCGGCGGCGAGTTCGCCAACGACCGCATGATCCTTTCTTAAAAAAGATGAAGCGGCAATAAAGTAGTTGCTTCTTAAAACATAGAGAACCCCCTGCCGGGAGATCACCGGCAGGGGGTTCTCTATTAGAGTATTGGGTTTGCGGTGTTATTTGTTCTTCTCGTTACGGTACGAATTACTTTTTGAACGCCTGCACTTGATTCCATGCCTTGATAACCTCTGTGCGGCTTACAGGATCAGTTGCTTCATAGGTTTCGCCGTTGTTCTTCGCGGCCTTGAGCAGGTCGTTCTCCACGGCCCAGGCAATGGCCTTGTCAGTCTCAGTGGCATTGGCGTTCAGCACGGCGGCGGGTTCAGGCTTTCCTGCATTGTTCCACACCAGTTCAGCCAGCTCACCTCGGTTTGTTGGAATAGCTGTACCGGTTGGCAGGGCGCAAATCAGATAGAACTCAGTACCCAACTGATAGGTCTGGTAGGCCAGCACCGCGGTACCCGCGGCGGCAGTACCAATGATGAGGGTAGTGCCCAGAATGTTGGGCTCTTCCTCAATGCTTGCATCCTTTGTCATGGCTTCGATAATAACATTTTCACCCGGCATGGTAAAGGTAATGGTTTCAGCCTTGGGATCAACAGCGTTCAGCACGCTGGCAGGCTTAATTGTCCACTGGTCAAAAAGTCTGAGCATCGGAAAGAATGCTCTTATCAAAGGTTACTTCCACTGTTGCACCTTTTTCAATGGTAATGTCACCATTGTCATTGATAGTAGTATCCTTGCCGTTTACTTTTGCAATACCGCCAAGAAGGGATAGAGTGTAGGTGACCTTTTCTTCTTTCTGGGGAACATTGTAACTCCACTTAATCTGATTGCCAGTGATTTGATTCGCGGGAGCGGTATTTTCGGTCTCTTTGACATCAACTTTGACGATATAATCGCCCGGTTCCGTAGGGAGCCCGCGGTCATTCAATTTCTCACCGGGAACTTCATTTCCCTTATCATCATAAAAATTTCTTATTGATGATATCATCAGCATTGACTTTAGCATTGTTCGATGTCACTTCTCCGGTCACTGCGTCAAACTTAAGGTCAACATCCGGGTCAATCACATCTTTTTGTGTCCATTTTGCAGTCAAGATTATATCATAGTCCGGCATGGAGAAACTATAATTGCCGTTCTCATCTGGGCCGTTCAAGGATGGGGCGGTTTCTCCATCAGGAACGGTAACTTCCCAATGATTAAAGTTATAGCCGGTTTTCTTTGTGGGTGTAGGAACGGAAACGGACGAACCATAGTCGTACGAGTTCGTTTCCTTGTTTTCGTCGTTCTCCAGTGTTACAGTATGGCTATGTGCGTTCCAATGGGCATACAAGGTGATGTTGCTGCTGACGGCTTCTGTAAATGTATATTTTATGCCGCCTTCTGCCTGTGTATACCAGCCAAGAAATGTATAACCTTCTCTTACAGGGTCGGTGGGAACTACAAACGGCTGGTCATTCGGGTAGCATTTTGCAGTTCCTAGCTTCTCGTTGCTGTAAACAGTCTGCGTGGCCATAGTGTCACTACCATTTATAGTGCCACCGTCCAAATCAAAGTTGATATCACACAGATACTGAACTTTGCTGGTTAGTGTATCATTGCCTGCGTTATTAACTCTGACTTTTTCCCAGTCTGTTTTATATCCATTATATTTTACATCATTTAGTTCTGTGCAATCTTTGAATGCGTTGCTATTTATAATGTTAATACCCTTTTCAAGGGTCACGCTTGTAAGACCTGTGCATCCATTAAATGCAAATGGGCAGATTTCATCCACACTTATGGGTACTTTTATTTCTCTTAACCCTGTACAACGCTCAAAAGCGTGACTACTGATTTTGGGAATGCCGTTTGTTAAGGTGACTTGAGATAATGCGGTATTTCCTGAAAAAGCCGTATTCATATTTTCGATGGTACTCGGAATCGTAATGCTTGTTAACTGAGAACAACCATTAAAAGCTTTTTTGGCCGATTTTTCTAACACCTTCAGGGATTGTAACATTAGTTAGATTGGAACAGTTAAAGAATGCCTGGTATCCAATTTCGTCCACCGTATTAGGCAATGTAACTTCCGTAAGCGTGTTACATTTATTAAAGGCCCACGTTGCAATTTCGGTTACAGTATAGTTCTTGCCATTGCTTGCAATTGAGCTCTCAATGGTAAGATGTGTAGGCTTTTCTGATGTACCGGAAACTGTAACCGATTCTCCACCGTCGTTAACTGTATATTTGAGGTTGCCTATCCTAATCGGAGTCGCTGCTACTGCTCCGATGGGTAGGAATGTTAACGTTATGCTGAGTGCCACTAATAGACTGACAAACCGTTTTTTTATGGATTTCCCCGCTTTCATGGATTGGTGCCGCAGAAAAACGACATAGAGTGAATGGCAAAAAAAGGTAATAATGCCAATTTGAAGAATACCATGCATGGAATTCTCTGTCAATGGAATTGTAGGAACTCACAAAAAAGTTTGGAGGAATGTACAAGAAAAGGTTTTTCCAGCATCGCGGGCAATAAAAAAGAACCCGTCCCCGGGGAAAATCCGGGAACGGGTTGAGAGCGGAAAGCTTACCGCTTGATGTCGTAGTTCATGTTCATCAGGTTGCGGATGGAGCTGACATCGTCGGTGATGTTGGCATCGCCGTGGATGGTGTGCTTGATGGCGCTGCTTGCTACGGCAAAGTTGACCATATCCATAGCCTTATAGTTGTGCAGCATGGCATAGATCAGACCGCTGGCAAAGGCATCGCCGCCGCCCACGCGGTCCAGAATATTAAAGGTGTAGAGCTTGCTCTCAAAGGTGTGGCCGTCGTACCACATAAAGGCCTTGAGGCTGTTCTCGCTGCCGCTGTGGGCATAGCGCACATGGCGGGCAATGCACTTGAGGTTGGGGATAGCGGGCAATGAAATGCTGGAAGATCTCGTCCTGCTGCTCATAGCTGGGCTGCAGGGGCACGCCGTCCTTCCAGTCGCCCTTGCTGTGATCGTTGTCGTCCTTCCACAGGTGGTAGGGCTCAATGCCCAGCAGAACGTCAACATAAGGCAGGCACTCGGTGCAGAAATCGCGGGCTTCCTCCCAGCTCCACAGGGTAGAGCGGAAGTTGCCGTCAAAGCTGACGGTCAGGCCCTTCTTTTTGGCCACCTTGAGCATATCGATGATGAGGCCGCGGCAGTTGGGGCCCAGTGCCGGGGTAATGCCGCTCAGGTGCAGCCAGTCGTAGCCGTCCAGCAGAGCGTCCAGATCGACCTGGGAGAAGTCATACTCGGTAATGGCACTGTGCTTGCGATCATAGATGACCTTGGAAGCGCGGATGCCGTAGCCGGTTTCCAGATAATAAGTACCCAGCCGGTTGGAGGGGGTCTCGTTGGGCTCGGTCAGGATCATGGGGGTGCAATGCACATCGTTGGAGCGCAGCCAGCGCACCGCGCTCTTGCCCAGGCTGTTGTTGGGCACTACGCTGAAGAAGGTGCTGTCCACACCCAGGTTGGCCAGGGCCAGTGCAATGTTGGCCTCGCTGCCGCCGTAGCTGGCTTCAAAGCTGGATGCCATGCGGATCTTTTTTTCGTAGTTCGGCGGAGTCAGACGGAGCATGATCTCGCCGCAGGTGATAAATTTCTGGCCGTTGGGCTCGCTGCCGAGGATGGGATTGTAGTGTTCCATAACGCTCCTCCTAAAAAAGTCGTTTCTGGGATCCATTCTATGTGAGAACACATTGTTGTATCCATTATACCGCACAGCGCACCGGATAGCAAGCAAATGCTGTTTCGGCCGAGAGAAAAGAAAAAGAAATTTTGGTTGTTTTGACGAAAGAATCCCCGCCAGTGGCAGGGGGGATGACGGCGGACGCTGGGTGGGTTCACGGTGGGGTTCCCCCCGTCAGGTCAAAGCTGGGTGTATACTCTTCCTTTGCACTGCTCTTCTGCTGCATATAACCAGAACTGAGGCCCAAATCCATGGCGTAGTTGACCACCCGGCGGTATTCGTAGGTGGTGATGCGCCGCCCGATGCCGTGGTCTGCCGCCTGATAGAAGGGGGTGTACTGGCTCATCACGCTGGGCAGGAAGCACCCGGGGTCGGCCTTGTTCCAAGCCGCCATCTGATCGAGCACGGCAAAGCTGTCGTCCACATGGCCAGGCAGGGCAAGGTGGCGCAGGATCACGCCCCGCTGCAGGATGCCCTCGCTGTCAAAAACAGGGTGCCCGGCCTGAGCCATCATGGCTTCAATGGCGGGCCTGGCCTGTGCAAAATAGTCCGGCGCGGCAGAAAGCTCTGCCGAAAGGGCAGGGGAAACATATTTCAGGTCGGCCAGCCAGATGTCGATGAAACCGCGCCAGGCGTGCACGCTCTCCACGGTCTCGTAGCCGCCGGTGTTGCAGACGATGGGCAGATGCAGCCCCTGCGCCCGGGCCAGGTCGAGGGCGGCGATGATCCAGGGCCGCCACTGCCCAGGCGTGACAAGATTGATGTTGTGGGCTCCCTGCGCCTGCAGGTCCAGAAAGATCTCGGCCAGGCGCTCTACGGTGATCTCCCTGCCCAGCCCCTCGGCGCTGATGGGGTAGTTCTGGCAGAAGCAGCACTTGAGGGTGCAGCCGGAGAAAAACACCGTGCCGCTGCCCCGGGTGCCGCTGATGCAGGGTTCCTCCCAGAAATGCAGGGCCGCGCGGGCGGCTTTCAGGGTGCGGCCCGCCCCGCAGAAGCCCACCTGCCCGGCTGCGCGGTCGGCTTTGCACTGCCGGGGGCAGAGAGTACAGGCTTCCGGCACGGCAACAGAAATGGTTTTGGGCATAATATCCAAGTCCTTTGCAAAAGATTTGACAGAATTACTCTTGTTTATTATACCATTTATGACATGGAATGTGGTATACTATGATAGAATATTATATATCATGCAAAAATACTACATATCAGACGGAGGATATCATGCGCACCGAAAACGAGGAGATCCGGGATCATCTGAAATATCTCTCTCTGCTGGCACGGGATTACCCTTCGCAGGCGGCCGCCGCGAGCGAGATCATCAGCACCCAGGCTCTGCTCAAGCTGCCCAAGGGCACCGAACATTTTATGAGCGACCTGCACGGTGAAAACGAGGCCTTTGTCCACATCCTGAACTCGGCTTCGGGTGTCATCCGGGAAAAGGTGGACATCGTGCTGGGGGGACAGTGTGCCGGAACAGACCCGTGCAGAGCTGGCAACGCTCATCTATTACCCCAACGAGAAGCTGCCCCAGCTCAAAGCTGGGTGCGCGGATGAGGAAGCGCTTGACCACTGGTATACGGAGACCCTGCTTCAGCTTATTGATATCTGCCGGTTGGTGTCCTCCAAGCATACCCGGCAGCATGTGCGCTCCTGCCTGCCGTCCAGCTGCGGGTATATTCTGGATGAGCTGCTCCATGCCCACTTTGAGGACCACGACAAGGACCTTTATTATGGGCAGATCGTGGGCAGCATCATCGAAAATGGCCGCGCCGACCGGTTCATTGTCCGGCTGTGTGAGCTCATCAAGCGGCTGGCTGTGGACAAGCTGCACATCGTGGGCGACCTGTTTGACCGCGGCCCCCGGCCTGATATCATACTGGACCGGCTCATGCGCCACCACCATGTGGATATCCAGTGGGGCAACCATGATGTGGTCTGGATGGGTGCCGCCGCCGGAAGTCCTATCTGTGTCTGCACTGTGCTCAAAACGACACTGGCCTATCACAACCATGCCATGCTCGAGGACTGCTACGGCATCAACCTGCGGCATCTGCAGCGGATGGCCGAGCAGTTCTACGGAAATGACGACCTGACCCTCTGGATGCCCCACACCGACGCGGCGCGCGGCCCTTACACCGAGGGCATGCTCCACCGCTGTGCCGTGATGCACAAGGCCGTGACCATTCTGATGCTCAAGATGGAGTGCAAGGTCATCGACCGCAACCCGGATTTCAAGATGCAGGGTCGGGATTTCCTGCGGCACATCGATTGGGAAAAAGGGGACAGTGACCCTGAACGGGCAGGTATACCCCCTGCGGGACACCAGCTTCCCCACCGTGGACCCGGCAGACCCAGCCGCCCTGAATGATGATGAGCGGCTGGTGCTCCGCAAGCTGGTGGAATCCTTCCGGCAGAGCGAGCGCTTGCAGCAGCATGTGGAATTTTTGTATGCCAAGGGCAGCGTTTACCACATCGAGAACGGCAACCTGCTCTACCACGGCGTGGTGCCTATGACCAGGAACGGCAGCTTTGCCGTGGAGCGGTTCGAGGGACACAACTACTCGGGCCGCGGCTTGATGGACTACTGTGACGAGCGGGCACGCTGCGGTTACTTTGCTCCCGAGGGCAGCGCGGCCCGGCGGAGTGGTCAGGACTTTTTGTGGTATCTGTGGTGCGGCAAGCTGTCGCCGTTGTTCGGCCGCAGCGCCATGACCACCTTTGAGCGGCTGTATATTGCCGACCCCGCCACCCATGAGGAAGTCAAGGACTCCTATTATACATGGTACAATGAAGAGGCCGCCTGCCGCCGCATCCTGGCGGAATTCGGTCTGCCCGGCACCAGCCACATCGTTAACGGCCATGTGCCAGTGCGGGAGAAGAGCGGCGAAAGCCCCATCAAGGGCGGGGGCCGTCTGGTCGTTATTGACGGCGGGTTCTGCCGCGCCTACCATGAAAAAAAGACCGGCATTGCAGGGTACACGCTGGTGTACTCCAGCCGCACCATGTCCCTGCGGACCCATCAGCCCTTTGTCAGTGCCGAAAAGGCCGTGAACGAAAACATCGACATCGTGTCGCAGAAGAACATACTGGAAACGGAGAACCACCGCATTCTGGTGGAAGAGACGGACGAGGGAGAGACCCTGCGGGAGCGGGTACACGACCTGAAACAGCTGGTCAAGGCCTATCAGCTGGGCTGGATCAAGGAGACTTGCAGCGAGGATTGCGTCTGGTAAGGGGCGCTGATTGTAAAATTTTTGAAATAAGAAACAAAAATGTCGAATATCTCCGCAGATTCTGGGCAAAACAGAAAATAATCGGGCAGGGAGAAAAGGGGGCTTTGCTTTTTGTCCGAAGTTGTGTATAATAAGATAGTTGTATCGTGAGGGTGTGTGCCCAGCGGTGCGCGGAGAGATCAAGCAAGAACCCTGAGTGGCCCTGCCGCTGGCGGGCCTGCGACAAGGAGATTATAAAATTGGAAAAGTTTGTTATTACGGGCGGCAAGCCCCTGCATGGCGAAGTTACCATTTCCGGTGCAAAAAATGCGGCTGTGGGCATTCTGCCTGCCACCATTCTGGCGGCAGATGTCTGTGTGATCGAAAACCTGCCGGACATCAGTGATGTGGCAGTCAGCCTGAAGATCCTGAGCACCCTGGGTGCCAGCATCAAGATGCTGAACCGCAATACCTACGAGATCGACACCACCCACCTGAACAGCACCAACGTCCCGGACGATCTGTCCCGCCAGATGCGTGCCAGCTACTACTTCCTGGGTGCGCTGCTCTCCCGCTTTGGCAAGGCACAGGTGGCCATGCCCGGCGGCTGCAATCTGGGCCCCCGCCCCATCGACCAGCACCTCAAGGTGTTCAGCGCACTGGGTGCAGAGGACAGCGTGGACTACGGCATGATCACCGTGCGTGCCAAGGAACTGAACGGTGCCCATATCTTCTTTGATAAGGTCAGCGTGGGCGCTACCATGAACGGTATGCTCTCCGCTGTGATGGCACAGGGCCAGACCATTCTGGAAAACTGCGCCAAGGAGCCCCATGTTGTTGATCTGGCAAACTTTTTGAATATGTGCGGCGCGGATGTGCGCGGTGCCGGTACCGATGTGATCAAGGTGCGCGGCGTGGAAAAGATGCACGGCTGCACTTACAGCATCATCCCTGACCAGATCGAGGCGGGCAGCTACATGGTTGCCGCTGCTGCCACCGGCGGCGACGTTCTGATCAAAAATGTCACCCCCAAGCATCTGGAACCCATCACGGCAAAGCTCCGCCGTGCCGGTGTGGATGTGGAGGAATTCGATGATTCCGTCCGCGTCTCCCGCAAGGGCGATATCCTGCCGCTGAAGATCAACACCATGCCCCACCCGGGCTTCCCCACCGATATGCAGCCCCTGATGGGTGTGCTGCTCAGCGTGGCAAAGGGAACCTCCACCATCACCGAGAGCGTGTGGGACAACCGCTTCCGCTATGTGGACGAGCTGCGCAAGATGGGCGCAGTGGTGCAGGTGGACGGTCAGGTTGCCGTGTTTGAGGGTGTGGACAAGCTGAACCCTGCCCCCCTGCGTGCTTCTGACCTGCGTGCCGGTGCGGCCATGGTCGTTGCTGCCCTGATGGCAGACGGCACCAGCGAGATCGAGGAGATCGGCCACATTGAGCGCGGCTACGAGAACATCGTGGAAAAGCTGCGCGGCCTGGGCGCTGAGATCAGCAAGGTGGAGCGGATGCCCGCTGCACTGGAATCGGCAATGTGATCATTCAGAACCTCTCAGTCTGCTTTGCAGAAGTTCCCCTGACAGGGAGCTTTTGTGAAGCCATGACGGAGAGGTTCGTTTCTTGAGGTTTGAAATGTCTGAATTCATCTCGTTATACTCTGGTTCCTCCGGCAACTGCAGCGTGGTGCGCACGGGGGAGAAGTACATCATCATCGATATGGGAAAGGGCGTGCGCACCACCTCGGCGGCGCTCAAGGAGCTGGGCCTGAACATCAGCGATTGTGCGGGCATTCTAGTCACCCATGAGCACTCTGACCACGTCAAGGGGCTGGCTACCTTCCTCAAAAAGAATCCGCTGCCGGTATACGGTGCAGATGATACGCTGGATTTTCTGGATGCAAACGGCATTGTGCCCGCCAGCTGTGAGCTGCGCACCCTGTCCGGCGGGGAAGAGGATGTGGGAGATTTCGGCGTGACGATGTTCCCCACCAGCCACGACGTGCCCTGCGTGGGCTACCGCATCCACACCCCGGACAACAAGACCATGACCATTGCCACCGACCTGGGAGTCCTGACCCCGCCGGTGCATCAGGCCCTGAGCGGCTGTGACCTGGTGGCATTGGAAAGCAACTACGACCTCCACATGCTCCGTAGCGGGCGGTATCCTTACTACCTGCGCTCCCGCATCGAGTCCAACCGGGGCCACCTTTCCAACGATGAGTGCTCGGCAAAGCTGCTGGAGCTGATCCAGGAGGGATGCAAAAAGTTTGCCCTCTGCCATCTCTCGCAGGAGAACAACACCCCGGCGCTTGCTTTGCAGACCATGTTCAACACCCTGGGTGCGGCAGGTGTCGTGCCGGAAAAGGACTGCATCGTGCAGGCCCAGCGCCGCAATGAGATCAGCCCCGCGCTTACGTTTTAAGAAAAAGGCCCTCTCCATCATTGCTTTACAAAGCGTGACGGAGAGGGCCATTTTTGTTGTTATCATGCCAGATCCGGCAGGATATCGGGCCAGAGGGCCTGCTCCTGCCGCAGGTCGGTGAAAACGCAGTCCAGATAGATCTTGTTCACAGCCGAGATGATGGTGCTGCGCAGGAGCTTGCGTGCATCATCAACATCCGGCTCCAGCTCGGAAAAGCTTTTGGTCAGGCCGAACACATAGGGCAGGTAATTCTCCAGCTCATCGCAAAAGGTATCATACGCCTGCGCGGAGGTATAATGCGCCTGCTGCATCTTGAACAGACTGTCGATGTTTTCCATGGACAGGACAGTTTTGGAAACTACGATGTAGATCAGGCAGGCCAGCTGTTCCCGGGTACACTTCTTTTTGATGGGGTGGCTGATGATCCCTTTCTTAACGTAGTTGCTCACCATGGAAGCGGTGAGCTCCACCCCCTGAAATGTGCGGAAACACCCGTTGACAAACTGTACACTCTGATCCAGATAAAGCCCTACGGTGGGGAGTTCTGCATACCGGGGCAGGGCAAACCCCTGCGGCGCAGGCCGCAACGCGGCGGTTTGATTCTAATTTCATGCGAGTATACCATGTTTTGGAAATGTGGTCAACAGGAAATTAAAAACTTTTGAAATAATTCAATAAAACAGTTGACAGGGTTTTGAAAAACTGATATAGTGATTCAGACAACAGGAAAAACTGCGGCATCCTCTGCCGCCGGAATGGAGATAAATGCTTATGAACACCAAGATTGTTGTGGATTCCTCCGCCAGCCTGTACACCTTGCAGGGCGTGGATTTTGAATGCGTTCCCCCTGAAGATCATCACTGACGATGCCGAATATTTAGACGATGGCACGCTGGATGCTGTGGGCATGGCCCGGACCCTGCGCACCTATAAGGGCAAAACGTCCACTTCCTGCCCCAATGTCAGCGATTGGTTGGCCGCCTATGAGGGAGCCGACGAGGTGTATGCCATCACCATCACGGGCACTCTCTCGGGCAGCTACAATGCCGCCCAGCTGGCGGCCGAGGAGTACCAGCAGGAGAACCCCGGCAAGCGGGTGTTCGTGCTGGACAGCCTTTCCACCGGCCCGGAGCAGTACCTGCTGGCGGAGCATCTGCAGGATCTGCTGGCTGAGGGCAAGGAGTTTGACGAGATCTGTGAGGAGATGCTGCGCTACCACAAGCACACCCATCTGCTCTTCTCGTTGGAGTCGCTGGCCAATCTGGCCCGCAATGGCCGCGTGAAGCCTGCTGTTGCTGCTGTGGCGCGGATGCTGGGCATCCGGGTCATCGGACAGGCAAGTGAGGCCGGAGAACTTGATGTTCTCTGCAAGACCCGTGGTGAGCATGGTGCGCTGGAGCGCATCGTGCTGGAACTCAAGGAGCACGGCTACACCAACGGCAGGCTCCATATCTCTCACTGCGGCAATCCCGCCGCCGCCGAGCGCCTGAAGCACATGGTAAAGGCTGTGTTTGATGGAGCAAAGGTGGACATCAGCGAATGCGGCGGTCTGTGCAGCTATTATGCAGAGCTGGGCGGCCTGCTGGTTGGTTATGAGGACGCGGAAGCATAAGCGGACAACCCTCGGAAAAATTCTGCCACGATTGAATAGGCGCTCATAGCGGGGGAAGCCGTTGTGGGCGCTTTTTTGTTTGCAAAATCTTCCGCTCTGCGCTATACTAACAGCATCAAAAATCGCCGTGGGCGGCAGGGGAGGGATACCACATGTTCAGATTGCCCATTGTCAAGTTTTTCAACCGCATCTTCAACCGTGTCACGATCACAGTGGTGTTGGTGGCTTTACAGGTGCTCTGGCTGCTCTGGGCGTTCTGGTCGTTCACGGCGGGGCGGGTCTGGCTGAACGGTGCCCTGAAGGCGCTGAGCATCCTGATCGTGCTGTATCTGGTGCGCAAGGATGAAAACAGCGCTTATAAGATCGGCTGGATCGTTCTGATCGGTCTGCTGCCGCTGCTGGGCGGCGCGCTTTATCTGGCTTTTTGGAAACAAGGCCCCCGCCAAGTATCTGCGGGAGCGGATGCAGAAGGTGGAACAGGCCCATCAGACTGAGCTTGCCCAGCCCGAGGGCCAGACCGATGCGCTGGATATCTCCAGCCGGAACCTGAGCCGCTATGTGGCAAAGTTCGGGCCGTATCCGGCCTGGAGGGATACCGCTGCTCACTACTTTTCCTGCGGGGAGGAGATGTATCCCCAGCTGCTGGCGGATCTGGAAAAGGCGGAAAAGTTCATCTTTCTGGAATTTTTTATCCTCCGCTCCGGCAAAATGTGGGACGGCGTGGAGCAGATCCTCCGCCGCAAGGCCGCTCAGGGCGTGGATGTGCGGCTGATCTACGATGATTTTGGCAGCCTGCTGGGCCTGCCCAGTGATTTTGTCATCCGCATGGAGAAGGCACATATCCGCTGCATCCCTTTCAACCCGGTGGTGCCGCTGGTCTCGCTGGTGATGAACCACCGCGACCACCGCAAGATCGTGGTGGTTGACGGCAATGTGGCCTACACCGGCGGCGTGAATCTGGCGGATGAGTATATCAATGCAGAGCAGCGCTTTGGCTACTGGAAAGATGCCGCCATCCGGTTGGAGGGTGCCGCTGTCTGGAACTTTACCGTGATGTTCCTCAATGTATGGAACGCCTTCCGCCTGCAGGAGACCGATTACACCGCCTTTGCGCCCACCCGCCTGCCCGCAGTGCAGGATGGGTGGTACAGCCCTACGCGGACAGCCCGCTGGACGAGGAAGCCGCTGGCCGAGACGGTCTATCTGGACATCCTCTCTCAGGCCCAGAGATATGTTTATATCTATACGCCCTACCTGGCCGTGGGCGAGGAGATGCTGGATGCTCTGAAAAGTGCGGCCAAGCGCGGGGTGGACGTGCGGCTCATCCTGCCCGGGATCCCGGATAAGAAGCTGGTGTTCCGGCTCAGTCGTTCCTACTATCTGCCCCTGCTCAGGGCGGGCGTGCGCATTTATGAATTCACGCCCGGCTTCCTTCACGCCAAGTGCTATGTCAGTGACGACCATGTGGCCGTGGTGGGCAGCATCAATATGGATTACCGCAGTTTGTTCCTCCACTTTGAGTGCGGAACACTGCTCTTCCATAACAGCCAGATCGCCGCACTGCGGAAGGATGTGGAGCGAACCCTGCCGCAGTGCCGAGAGATCATGCGGTCCGACTGCCGCACCAATCTGCCGGGCACAGCACTGGACGGCGTGCTGCGGCTGCTGAGCCCCCGTTGATGTAAGCGGCTGCGCGCAGCACTCGGGGAGCTTTTCCGCGCAAGTGAAACGGGCCATTCCATCGCCCGCCCTATTGCCTGCGGCAACAGGGTCCCACCCCAGCGGACACTTGCTTTGAAAAACTCCCGTCGGCTGCGTAATCTTACGCTCTTCTGGACATACTATGGGGCAAAGGCCCAACGGGCCGTGTGGAAAGGGAGCGTATCTATGAATCAGAACCATCGGGCTCTTTGGAGCTGTGCCATGGCGGCGGTGCTGCTGCTGACCGCCTGCGGCAAAACGAACGCCGGGTCGGGCAGCTCCGGCAGCATGAGCGGAAGCAGCGGCACATCCTCCGCACAGACCCAGACAGCGGCATGGAAAACCGGTCTGGGTGTGGTGACAGAGGCTACCGATCAGGACAGGGCAGGGAAAATTGAACTGGCGGCGGCCGCTGTGCTGCTGGATGGCGAGGGCAAACTGGAAAGTATTCTGCTGGACGAGCTGGAAGTGTCTGTTTCGGCGGACAGCACCGGCCATGTGACCCTGCCCACCGACTGGCGCACCAAGCGGCAGAGGGGGGACGATTACCCGCTGGCCGAGGTCTCTTCCTTGAAAAAGGGATGGGCGGAACATGTGGATGCCTTTGCCAGTTACCTGATCGGCATGACCCCGGAACAGGTCTCCATGCTCAAAGTGGATAAGGATGGCAAGCCCACGGATGCCGACCTGCTGAGCGGTTGCACCATTGCTGTGGACCGTTACCGGGATGCCGTGACCCGGGCCTGCGCCAATGCCAGGGCACTGGGTGCCGCCAAGGGCGACAGGGCCGCGCTGGGCATCGAAGCGGTGAACGGGACTTCGGACATCACCGCCACCGATGACAAGGATGTGAATGCGCAGGTGGATGTGAGCATCGTGGCACTGACCACCGATGCGGACCGCCGTGTGACCAGCGCCATTGCGGATATGGCCGAGCCGGCCCTGACGGTGGTGTCAGACGGCGGTGTGACAGCCCCGGACCTCGTCAAGACCAAGCTGGAGCTGGGTGAGGACTACGGGATGCGCGGCGCATCGGCGCTGGGTAAGGAGTGGTATGAGCACAGCGAAGGCTTCTGTGATGCCCTCAAGGGCAAGACCCGCACCGAGATTGCCGGGCTTTCCGGCGGCGATGCCGACCTGAAGGCTCTGTGTACCATTGACATCACCGATCTGCAAAAGGCGGCGCTGGATGCCCTGAGCTGAGGGGGAAACCCTTTTCGGTCTCGTAATCGCGCACCGGCTCTCCCGGATAGGGGGGACGGTGGCATTCCGCTGCGTTTTCAGAGAGAAACCTCTCGCCGCGTCTGGCAGCTGCCGACGCGGCGATTTTATTTTGTCAAATTGCCCGCTTTGCCGTGGTAAAGCGGTAAAGATTTGAGCAAACTGCGAAAAATCGGTTTTCCCCCTTGCCAAATGGCAGAAAACGCGCTATTCTATAACCACAGTTTAGCAATTTAGCATGGTAAAGCAATAAAACGAAGCTGCTTGCCACTGAGGGAGGAACCGTATATGAAACGTCTTGTATCCGCATTTCTGGCCGGTGCCATGGCACTGAGCCTTGCCGCCTGCGGCGGTGCCGCTTCCACTTCCACTGCCGCATCTGCCTCGGCCTCTGCTTCCGGCAGTGCTGCCGCATCCCAGACCGCAGGCAGCGACCTGGATTACATCAAGGGCAAGGGGAAGCTGGTCATTGGCTACACCGTTTATGAGCCCATGAACTACACCGATGCCGATGGCAACTTCACCGGTTTTGATACCGAGCTGGCCACTGCTGTCTGCGAAAAGCTGGGCGTGGAGCCGGAGTGTGGAGATCAACTGGGATACCAAGGTCGTGGAGCTGGATGCCAAGAGCATCGACTGCATCTGGAACGGCATGACCCTGACCGATGACATCATGCAGAACACCGCTACCACCAAGGCTTACGCAAAGAATGCACAGGTCGTTGTGGTCAAGGATGGCACCGAGTACACCTCCACCGCGGATCTCGTGGGGAAGACCGTGGTCGCCGAGGCTGGTTCCGCCGGTGAGACCACCATCCAGGAGGACGAGAACCTGGCACAGGCCGATTACGTTTCCAAGAGCGTCCAGACGGACTTCCTGATGGAAGTTGCCGCCGGCACTGCCGACGCTGCTGTGCTGGACCTGACCCTGGCCAACGCCATGATCGGTGAGGGCACTGACTATGCCGACCTGAAGATCGTGGACGAGCTGAACGCTGAGGAGTACGGCGTGGCATTCCGCAAGGGCAGTGATGCTGCCGCCGCTGTGGATGAGGCCTTTGATGCACTGAAGGCCGATGGCACCATGCAGGCACTGGCCGATCAGTACGATCTGGCACTGGCTGACTGAATTTGTTGAACAGCTCCTTCCGTCATCGCGATGCGATGCAACCTCCCTCGGTGAGGGAGGCTTTTTGTTGCCGATGCGTGAAAGGCTCCCGAGGAGAGGGAACTTTCACCGACGGTGATGGAAGGGGAATATGGATTCTGAATAAAAAAGGTGTGTTTTTGTGTCTGTGATTCTTATGCGCCTGTCCGGCGCGTTCCTGCTCAATTGTGAACTCTTTGCCCTGACACTGCTGTTTGCACTGCCGCTGGGGCTGGTGGTCTCGTTTGGCTCCATGAGCCGCTGCAAGCCGCTGGCCGGGCTGGTCAAGACCTTTGTCTGGATCATCCGCGGCACCCCGCTGATGCTGCAGATCATTGTGATCTATCTGGGCCCCGGCCTGCTGGGCATGAACAACCCCTGGCCCTCCGGCTCCGGCGGACGGATGGTGGCGGCGGTGGTGGCCTTTGCCATCAACTATGCCTGCTATTTTTCTGAGATCTACCGCGGCGGCATTGAAGCAGTGCCCAAGGGCCAGACTGAGGCCGGGCAGGTACTTGGCATGACCAAAACACAGATCTTTTTCAAGGTGACCTTGCTTCAGGTCGTCAAACGCATCCTGCCCCCCATGGGCAACGAGATCATCACGCTGGTCAAGGATACCTCGCTGGCAAACACCATTGCCAACAAGGAAATCATTATGATGGCCAAGGAGTATAGCGCAAAGGGCCTGATCTGGCCGCTGTTCTCCACCGCGCTCTTCTTCCTGGTGTTTGTGGGCGCACTGACCATCCTGTTCAACTGGGCTGAAAAAAAGCTCGATTATTTCCGCTGCTAAGGAGGCAGATAGATTATGGCGTTGCTCGAAGCTTCCGGTATCGGGAAAAATTTTGGCGAGACCCATGTGTTGAAGGACATCTCCCTGGATCTGGAGCAGGGGGAAGCGCTGGCGATCATCGGCTCGTCCGGTTCCGGCAAAACAACTCTGCTGCGCTGCCTGAACTTTCTGGAACGGCCTGACACGGGTGTGATCAAGGTGAACGGCGAGACCATGTGGGATGCCGCCGACCCTGCCACCCAGAAGGAAAGCGAGATCCGCAAAAAGCGGCTCCATTCCGGTCTGGTGTTCCAGAACTTCAACCTGTTCCCGCAGTACACGGCCTTACAGAACGTGATGCTGGCAGGAGAACTGCTGGCAAAGGAACGCCCGGAATATCAGGCAAACAAAAAGGCCATCCACGCGGAGCTGGAACAGCAGGCGAGAGAACTGCTGGCGCAGATGGGCCTTTCGGAGCGGGCCGGCCACTACCCGCATCAGCTCTCCGGCGGCCAGCAGCAGCGTGTAGCCATTGCCCGCGCGCTGGCGCTTCACCCGGATATCCTCTGCTTTGATGAGCCCACCAGCGCCCTTGACCCGGAGCTGACCGGCGAGGTGCTGAAGGTCCTGCGTGATCTTGCTGACCGCAAGACCACGATGATCATTGTCACCCATGAGATGCACTTTGCCCGCGATGTGGCCGACCGCATCCTGTTCATGGATGGCGGCGTGGTTGTGGAGGAGGGCCCGGCCAAACAGCTCATTGACCACCCCCGGGAGGAGCGTACCAGACGCTTCCTCGCACATTATTCAGAATGACCCGAACCGCCCCGGCGTGCAGAAACGCGCGCCGGGGCGGTTTTATCTCTTTGCACTCTGTGGGTGTTTTTTGGTATACTGATAAAAACAGGGGGCGGAAAAATGACAGTAGCACGGAAACGAGCACTTGCAAACGCAGTGGCATCGGCCCGGATGGAGGGGCTGGAGATCTCAGAGCAGGAAAAGAGAGACTGCCTGCGCTATCTGGATGGAAAAATCGACACTGCAACCCTTGTAAGAGAAGCATTGAAACGTCAGAAAAAGCAGGAGCTGTCCCGGAGGTGACGAATGCCTTATACCATCGAAGCGGCTCAGGACGGCTGCTATCCGGGGACGACAGTCCTGGTCAATAAATTTGATCTGCATACGCAAAAAGAGCTGAATGCAGTAGAATCGGTTCTGGTTACGGCCAAAATGATACAATGGTCAGAGAACCCCTCGATGTGCAGCATTTGATTTTGAACACTATAAAGTGATCCATCGACATTTATTCGGTGAGTTGTATGATTGGGCGGGACAGGTACGGATGGTCAACCTGTCCAAAAAAAGGAACGCAGTTCTGCCCGGTGGAGGAAATCCCACGGGTGAGTGCGGCGATTTTTAAGCGTCTTGCGCAGAATAATCTTCTTTGTGGGCTTGCAAGGAATGATTTTATCGCTGCATTAGTGGATCTTTATCAACGAACCAACGAGCTACACCCATTTCGGGAGGGCAATGGGCGGACACAGCGCGTCTTTTTGTCACAGTTAGCAGAAAATGCGGGGTATGATTTGGATTTCACTGCGGTAGATCCGGACGAGTTGATGATCGCAACGATTTATGCGGCGCAGGGAATCGAAGCGCCGCTGCAACAGGCGTTTGAGAAAATCGTCCAAAATGTGGAATTACCCGAACCGCCCCGGAATGCAGAGATGTACGCCGGGGCAGTTTTGCTGTACAGAGCAGGTTTGGGCTGCTCAGGATGAATCTGGTGTGTCGGTCGCTATGTGCATCACGGAGGATGATACGCCGTTGAGCATTCCGGATGAGGAGACCCCGCCTTCGGGCCATGCAGGAACGGGGTTCTGGAGCATTCTGTTCCAGCTGCCGAAGCATCTGGCCGGGAAGCAATGAAAAATTTGAAAAAACCTCTTGAAAATTCATCGCAACCTGATATAATACCCACATGAACAAAAACGTCCTGCCCATTGTGCGGCAGGGCGTTTTTGTCGGAAAAAATTCGTTTTATAAGGTCTGTGATGCTTTCCCAAGGAGGAACGTGCGTATGACGAAAGATATGACGCAGGGCAGCCCGCTCAAGCTGATCCTTGCCTTTGCGGTGCCGCTGATGCTGGGCAGCCTGTTCCAGCAGTTCTATAATCTGGCAGATACCATCATCGTGGGCCGCTTTGTGGGCGTGGAAGCGCTGGCGGCGGTCGGCAGTGTGGGTGGTCTGAACTATCTGGTGCTGGGCTTTGTCAACGGCATTGCCTGCGGCTTCTCCATCCCCATCTCGTGGACATTCGGTGCGAAAGACTATGTGGAGATGCGCCGCTACACCGCCAATGCTGTCTGGCTGAGTGTCTTTTTTGCCGCAGTGCTTACCGTGGTCACGGTGGCAATGACCCGTTCCATTCTGGTCTGGACCAATACCCCGGACAACATCATTGATCTGGCAGATATCTACATCCGCACCATCTTTATCGGCATCCCCTTCACCCTGCTGTACAACATGACCAGCGCCCTGATGCGCGCTTTGGGCGACAGCAAGCGGCCCCTGTACTTCCTGCTGGTGGCAAGCTTTCTGAACATCGGGCTGGATCTGCTCTGCATCATCACCTTCAAGATGGGCGTGTTCGGTGCAGCATTCGCCACCGTGTTCAGCCAGGCAGTGGCCGGTCTGGGCAGCCTGTGGTACATCCTCAAGCATTATAATGAACTGCGCTGGAACAAAGAAGAAAGCCGCCTGAGCAGACAGCACTGTGTCAAGCTGTGCGGCATGGGCATCCCCATGGGTCTGCAGTGCAGCATCACGGCCATCGGTTCCGTTGTGCTGCAGGGTGCAGTCAATGGCCTGGGCAGCGACATCGTGGCAGCACAGACTGCAGGCGGCAAGGCGGCACAGTTCCTGTCCGTCCCGCTGGAGAGCATTGGCACGGCCATGACCACCTACGCCAGCCAGAACATGGGTGCCAACGACCTGAACCGTGTGAACAAGGGCGTGAACACCGCCTTGGGCATCGGCTGTGTGTACAGCGTGGCATCCTTCCTGATCCTGCGCGTGCTGGATAAGGCTTTGATCGGCCTGTTCCTTGAGAGCAGCCAGACCGAGATCATGGCCAACGCCCAGAGCTTCATCTTCTGGAACAGCGTGTTCTATATCCCGCTGGCGGTCCTTATCATTTACCGCTACACCATTCAGGGTCTGGGTTATTCCAGCCTGGCCATGTTTGCGGGTGTGGCGGAGATGATCGCCCGTGCTCTGGTGGGTTTCCTGTTCGTGCCGCTGTGGGGCTATTTTGCCGCCTGCATTGCAAATCCGGTGGCCTGGTTCTTTGCCTGCTTCTTCCTGATCCCTGCATATATCGTTGTGTTCCGGAAGCTGAAACAGGAAAAAGCAAGACCGCACGCAAACTTGTAAAGATTGAGCCGCTCTTTTGCGAAACCGCAGAAGGGCGGCTCTTTTTGTTGCCTAGTAGGGGAGGCTTTGGCAAAGAAGGGAAAGCCTCACGCAACGCCAAAGCTGAGAGGTTGTACAGAGCATGGCCTGCCCAATTCCTTTACAAATAACACCAAAATGATTATACTATAAATAATTATGTCACAAGGGGGTGAGGAGCATGGAGCTGGAACAGATCGAGGGAACGGTGGAGGACATTATCTACGAGAACCCGGATAACGGCTACACGGTGTTTGAAATTTCCGGCGGCGGCACGGTCACCGTGGTGTGCGGGATCGTGGGCGAGCTCCATGCGGGCGAGAGCGTGGTCTGCCGCGGTAAATATGAGAACCACGCCACCTATGGCCGCCAGTTCCACGCCCAGGAATGCGAGACCGATATGCCGAAGGATCTGGAGGCAGTGTATGCCTTCCTTGCCAGCGGCTCCCTGCCTTACATCGGGGCACGCACGGCCAATAAGATCATCGACAAATTCGGCGCGGCGGCGCTGGAGGTGATCGCCAACGACCCCGCTCAGCTCACCCTGATCCCCGGCATCTCGGCGGACAAAGGCTGACCGCATCCAGCAGGAGTTCAAGCGGATGTTCGGAATGCGGGAACTGATCGCCTATCTGGCGCAGTTCGAGATCAGCCCCCGCCGCGCCATGGAGGTGTTCCGCGTCTTTGGCCCCAGTGCCATGCAGGCCATCTCCCAGAACCCTTATCTGCTCTGTGGGGAACCCCTGCAGCTGGATTTCCGCCATGCGGACAGCATTGCACAGTATTACCACATGGAAGGGGACTGCACCCAGCGGCTGGAAGCGGCGCTTCTGCGCACCCTGCGCCACAACGCGGGCAACGGCCACACCTGCCTGCCCCGTGCGCAGCTGCTGGACACGGCATCCCACTTCATCCAGCAGCCGCCCGAAAAGCTGGCCCGTGCACTGGACCACTGCATTGAGACCGGGCAGCTTGGCGTAAAGATGCTGGAGGCGGTGCCGTATATCTATCTGCCTGACCTGCTGGAAGCAGAACAGGCCATTGCCGACCGGCTGGCCCTGCTGGCGAAGCGGGAAAAGCAGACGGTGCGGGACCTTGATAAAAACATTCAGGTGCTGGAGCTGACCCAGGGCTTTGCCTATGCGCCCCTGCAGCGGGAAGCCATCCGCAAGGCCATGACCGAAAACTGCCTTGTGCTGACCGGCGGCCCCGGCACCGGCAAGACCACCACGGTCAACGCCATCCTGCAGTTGCTGGAACATCAGGCCGACCGGGTGGCGCTTTGTGCTCCCACGGGCCGTGCGGCCAAACGGCTGAGTGAACTGACCGGCCGCAAGGCCTCTACCATCCACCGCCTGCTGGAGGTGGACTACTCCGGCGGCGTGGTCAGCTTTATCCACAATGACAAGAACCTGCTCAAATGCGATGTGGTCATTCTGGATGAGATGAGTATGGTGGATGTGAAGCTGTTTCAGGCGCTCATTGCAGCCCTGCGGTACAGCTGCCGCATTATTATGGTGGGCGATGCCGACCAGCTGCCCAGCGTGGGGCCCGGCAACATTCTGGGGAGGTCATCCGCTCCGGGCTGGTGCCCACCGTCTGCCTGAACGAGATCTTCCGGCAGGCTAAACGCAGCCTCATTGTGGAGAACGCCCACCACATCATCAGCAGTGAGCCGCTGCAGAAGGGCGGTAAGACAGACGATTTCTTCTTTCTGGAATCGGACGGCGATGCGGCGCAGAAACTGGTGTGCGATCTTGTCACCACCCGTCTGCCCCGGAGCTATGGTTTTGACCCTGTCCGGGATATTCAGGTGCTCTGCCCCACCAAGCTGGGACCCACCGGCACCCAGGCGCTGAATGTGGATTGCAGAACCTGCTCAACCCGGAGCAAAAGGGCAAACCCCAGCTCCAGAGCGCCTCCCGGGTGTTCCGGGTGGGCGATAAGGTGATGCAGGTGCGGAACAACTACGAGATCGTCTGGAACCGCATTGGCGGGGAGCAGGGCGTGGGAGCCTATAACGGTGATATCGGTATTGTGGAATCCATCAACATGCGCGACCGCTCCATGGTGGTGCGGATGGATGACCGCCGCCTGCTCTACCCGGCGGAAAACCTGAACGAGCTGGAGATCGCCTACGCCATCACGGTGCACAAGAGCCAGGGCAGCGAGTTCCCGGCGGTGGTGCTGCCGGTGGCGCAGGTGCCGCCAAGGCTCTGCTACCGCAACCTCTGCTACACCGGCGTGACCCGCGCCCGCAAATTGTGCATCGTGGCCGGGCGGCGGGACGTGGTGAACCGGATGATGTCCAATGTCCGGCAGAACCTGCGGTACAGCGGCCTGTGTGAATTGCTGAAAGAGAATCTGCCGCCGGAACAGATGGCGGCAGATTAACCTCTCAGGACGGCTTTTGCGCCAGCTCTCCTACGGAGAGGTTTGGTCTATACTTTTTACTGGCTTATGCTACAATATAAATTGATTTGATTTCCCGCCCGAACGGGCATTTACGATAGAAAACAGGGGAGCAGAGAAAGGAACATTTCATTATGGCACAGAATGACATCGGCATCGATCTGGGCACAACGACCATTATCATTGCACAGGCAGGGCAGGGGGGGTCGTGCTCAACCAGCCCAGCGTGGTGGCAATGGATACCCGCAAGAACTCCGTGCTGGAGGTGGGCGACAAGGCCCTGGCCATGGTAGGCCGCACCCCCAACTATATTTCCGCCATTTTCCCGCTGAAGGACGGCGTCATCAGCGACCACACCATGACCCGGGAGCTGATCTGCCGGTTTGTGAATCAGGTGTACAGCTCCCACATGGTCAAGCCCCGGGTGGCTGTCTGCGTACCCGCTGCCATCACCGGCATTGAGAGCGATGCCGTGGTGGAGGCCGTGATGGCCGCCGGTGCCCGTCAGGTGTATCTGATCGATGAGCCCATTGCCGCTGCACTGGGTTCCGGCATCGACATCACCCAGCCCGATGGCCGGATGATCATTGATATCGGCGGCGGCACCACCGATATCGCTGTCCTGTCTCTGGGCGGCAAGGTCAAGGCCACCAGTGTCCGTGTGGCGGGCAACCACTATGATGACGAGATCCTGAAGCATGTCCGCAACAAGTTCAGCATTGCCATCGGCCAGCGTACCGCAGAGCAGCTGAAAAAGAACGTCGCCTGCTGCCCCCAGAAGGCTGATTTTGACGAGACGATGGAGGTCAAGGGCCGCAGCCTGCTGACCGGCCTGCCCATCAAGGTGAATGTTTCCACCAGCGACCTCTACGAGCCTGTGATGCTGTTGAGTGAGCAGATCGGCACTGCTGCCCATCAGGTGCTGGAAAAGACCCCGCCCGAGCTGGCAGGCGATATCTTCCGCAATGGTGTGGTGCTGACCGGCGGCGGCGCACAGCTGCACGGCCTGCCCGAATACCTGAGCCAGGAGCTCAAGGTGGATGTGACCGTCTCGCCCGATCCCGTGAACTGCGTGGCGTTGGGCACCGCCATGAGCCTGGGCCTGAACGATAAGCTGGAGACCGGCTTCCTGGATGCGACCCCCGCATGGGCCGCCGTTAACCGGGGCCCTGACCCGGCTTGTTAAGAAATTGGAAAAGTTGCAACAAAATTTTGTTCATACTTGTTGAATCGGGTCGGGAAATATTGTATAATATTGTCAAATCGCTTTTTGCGCGCCGGGGTCTGCTCCGGAGTGCGGAGTAAATTATTATTAGGAGGAAGACCATGAATCTGGGTTCTGATGTGGTTATCACCATTACCGGTATCGTGCTGGTGTTTGCCATCCTTATCCTGCTGATGCTCATCATCACGCTGGAAGGCAAGATCTTCGACGGTATGGCCGCCAAGAAGAAGGCAGCCAAGGAGCCTGCAGCTCCCAAGGCTGCCGCAAAGCCCTGCCGCCCCCGTGCAGCAGGCTGCTCCCGCCCCTGTGGTGGAGGAAGGCATCCCCGGCGATGTGGTTGCCGCAATTATGGCTGCCATCCATGCCATGGGCAATGGCAAGTACACCCTGAAGGCCGTGCGCCGTGCTGCAAATGGCTGGAGCAAGGCTGGTGTCAACGACACCACCGCACCTTTTAACACAGGAGGAAAAACATGACACAGTTTATCGATACTCTGGTCGGTATTTTCCAGAGTTCCGGCTTTGCACGGTTCGGTGAGCCGGGCGGCTACCTCTACGCGATTATGATCTGCGTGGGCTGCTTCCTGCTGTACCTGGCCATCGTGAAGGAATTTGAGCCCCTGATCCTGCTGCCCATGGCATTCGGCATGATCCTTGCCAACCTGCCCGGCAGCGGCATTATCCATATGCAGTACTTCGTTGGTGATGGTCTTGAGCACCCGATGTGGGTCGAGATCCTGAACAACGGCGGTCTGGCCGATATGCTTTACATGGGTGTCAAGCTGGGCATTTACCCCCGCTGATCTTCCTGGGCATCGGCACCATGACCGACTTCGCCCCCTGATCTCCAACCCCAAGAGCCTGCTGCTGGGCGCTGCCGCTCAGTTCGGTATCTTTGGTACTTACATGGGCGCTCGTCTGCTGGCTGCTACCGGCATTGTGGACTTCACCCAGAAGCAGTCCGCTGCAATCGCCATCATCGGCGGCGCCGACGGCCCCACCGCCATCTTCGTCACCAGCCGTCTGGCGCCTCAGCTGCTGGGCTCCATTGCCGTGGCGGCGTACAGCTACATGGCACTGGTTCCGGTTATTCAGCCGCCCATCATGAAAGCGCTCACCACTCACGAAGAGCGCATGATCGTGATGAAGCAGCTGCGCACCGTGTCCAAGACCGAGAGGATCATCTTCCCCATCATGGTCACCATCATTGTTTCTCTGATCGTTCCCGATGCTGCCGTTCTGGTCGGTATGCTGATGCTGGGCAACCTGATGAAAGAGTCCGGCGTTGTGGATCGTATCCAGAAGACTGCCGGCAATGAGCTGATGAACATCATCACCATTTTCCTGGCTCTGTCTGTTGGCTGCACCACCTCTGCAAACACCTTCCTGAACAGCCGTACTCTGTTCATCATCGTGCTGGGTCTGATCGCCTTCTCCTTTGGTACCGCTGCAGGCGTTCTGTGCGGCAAGGTGATGTACGCCCTGACCGGCGGTCAGGTCAACCCCTGATCGGCTCCGCTGGTGTTTCCGCTGTTCCCATGGCTGCCCGTGTTTCTCAGAAGGTCGGCCAGAGCGAACCCCTCCAACTTCCTGCTGATGCACGCAATGGGCCCCAACGTCGCTGGCGTTATCGGTTCCGCAGTTGCTGCCGGTATCCTGCTCAACATCTTCGGCTGATTTTTTTTTTTGCCCGACCGTGAGCTTTTTTACCTGCTCGCCCCTCTGCTTTGCAGGGAAGGGCGGCACGCGAAGCGTTTTTTATGTACAACCATTTTGAATTGTGATATACTTATAAAGTAAGTGATTTTATAGAAGAACAGGTGAAACCATGGCAGCATCTCTCGGGCAGGAATTCTGCACCCTGCGTGATACTTACATTGAAAAGCAATTCGGCCGCCTGAACGATATGCAGCGGCAGGCTGTGTTTACCACAGATGGCCCGCTGCTCATCCTTGCCGGTGCCGGCAGCGGCAAGACCACTGTGCTGGTCAACCGTATCGCCAACCTCATCCGGTTCGGCTCGGCCCATGGCTCCAGGTGGACCCCCGGGAGGTGACCGAAGAGGACGTGAAGGCCCTGAAGATGGCCATCATGACCGGCACCGACGCCCCCGTCTGGCTGGACGGGATGCTGCGGCAGAACGCGGTCCGCAGCTGGAACATCATGGCCATCACCTTTACAAACAAGGCGGCAGGGGAGCTGAAGGAGCGCCTGCGGAACATGCTGGGCGGCGAAGAGGGCGACGAGGTGTTCGCCTCCACTTTCCACTCGGCCTGTGTGCGCATCCTGCGCCGCTGGGCGGAGGAGATCGGCTACCCCCGCAGCTTCACCATCTACGATACCGATGACTCCCAGCGGGTGATGAAGGCGGTCTACAAGGAGCTGAGCATCGACGACAAGTTCTTCCCGGTGAAGAGCGCTATCAACCAGATGAGCCGCTGGAAGGATCAGTTGGTCAGCCCGGAGGAGGCTCTGCGCACCCCGGCCCGCGACACCAAGGGGGCGCTGGCGGCCAAAGTCTATGCTGCCTATGAGAAAAAGCTGAAGGGAGGCCGGTGCCTTCGATTTCGACGACCTGATCTATCAGACCGTCCAGCTGCTGGCAGAGCACGAGGACGTGCGCCAGTTCTACCAGAACAAGTACCGCTACCTGCTGGTGGACGAGTATCAGGATACCAGCGTGGCCCAGTTCCGTCTGGTCAGCCTGCTCACCGGCCCGGAAAAGAATATCTGCGTTGTCGGTGACGACGACCAGAGCATCTACCGGTTCCGGGGCGCTACCATTGAGAACATCCTCAACTTCGAGCGGATCTACCCCGGCACCCGGACCATCCGGCTGGAGCAGAACTATCGCTCCACCTCCAACATCCTCAATGCCGCCAACTGCGTCATCCAGCACAACACCGAGCGCAAGGGGAAGACCCTCTGGACGGAGAACAGCGAGGGCGACAAGGTGCAGGTCTATACCGCCGAGAACGAGCAGGACGAGGCTATGCACATCGCCGACATCATCGGCCAGCACCTGAAAGAGGGCGGCCATCTGGCCGACCACGCGGTACTCTACCGGATGAATGCCCAGTCGGCCCCCATCGAAAGCTATTTCACCCGGGCCGGTATCCCTCACAAGATCGTGGGCGGCCAGCGCTTCAACGACCGCAAAGGAAGTCAAGGACATCCACTCCTATATGTCCATCGTGGCTAACCCCGGGATGACGTGCGCCTGCGCCGCATCATCAACGAGCCTGCCCGGAAGATCGGCAGCACCACCATCGAGGTCATCGCGGATCTGGCGGCGCAGCAGGGGGTCAGCATGCTGGAGATCATCTCCCATGCCGACGAGTACGCCCGGCTGAGCCGCGCCATCATGCCCCTGCTGAAGTTCTGGCAGATCTACCAGAAGCTGCAGGAGTCGCTGGAAACAAAGACGCTGGACGCCTTTGCATCGGATGTCATTGAACTGACCGGCTACCGGGCTATGCTGGAGGCAGATGCCGCCAAGGGCCACGAGGATGCCGCCGACCGTCTGCAGAACCTGGGCCAGCTGGTCAACAACGTGAAGAACTACTGCGACCAGCACGGTGAAGAGGCCTCGCTGGAGGGCTATCTGGAAGACATCGCCCTGATCAGCGATATCGACAGCTATAACGAAAGCTCCGATCAGGTGGTGCTGATGACCATCCACTCGGCCAAGGGGCTGGAGTTCCCCTATGTGTTCCTCATCGGCATGGAGGAGGGCGTGTTCCCCAGCGAGATGAGCAAGTACTCCGAGGCCGATCTGGAAGAGGAGCGCCGCCTTGCCTATGTGGGCATCACCCGTGCCAAGAAGGAACTCTACATCTCCAACAGCGTCTCCCGGATGCTCTACGGCCGGACCCAGCGCAATGAGCCAAGCCGCTTTCTGCGGGAGATCGAGCCGGAATACATCGAGGAGACCCGCAGCCCGGCGCTGGAACGCCGCTCCTCCATGGGCTGGGGCAGCGGATACAGCGATACCGTCCCCGGCGGTGCTTCGGGCTACTCCGGGGCTTCCGGCTGGGGCCGCAATACCAGCAGCTACGGGGGCCGCACCGGAGGCGGTTACCTGAACCGGGAATACAACGCCCCCGAGCGGGGCGGCTTCGGCTCCGCCTACGCCGGGCGCGGCAGTTCCGGCGGGTACAGCGGCGGGTCCGCTTCCCGCAGCACCGGCTTCGGGGCAGGCTATGGCCGCCCGTCCGCATCTGCGGCACCGGCAAGACCGGCGCAGTCTTCCGGCGCGGTCCCGTCCCGCCCTGCCCAGAACGGCACCAAACACTACGAGGTGGGAGACATCGTCGAGCACAAGGTCTTTGGCCGGGGCAAGGTCCTGGCCGTCAAGCCTGCGGCAGGGGACCAGATCGTGGCGATCAACTTTGAAAAAGTCGGTGTGAAGAAAACCATGGCAAACTTTGCACCGCTGACCAAAATTACGGAGGAATGAGCAAGCTATGATGACTGTCCGATTGATCGCGCATACCCCGGAGCCGGAAAAGGTGGTGGCGGCTGCGGCAAAGCTCTGCTACTCCGACGCCCATCATCACCGACCTGCTGGATGGGCTCACCGAGGAGAAAACGGCGAAGTTCCTGACCATGCTCAGCGACCTGGGCCATGCCAGCCCCATCGAGCATGCCAGCTTTACCTTTGGCATCGAGGGGGTCAGCCGCACCCTGCTGGCGCAGATCACCCGCCACCGCATCGCATCCTTCAGCGTCCAGAGCCAGCGCTATGTCCGGCTGGATGACTTCCGGTATGTGATCCCCCTGAGATCGAGGCCATCCCCCAGGCGAAGGAGGCGTTCATCGAGAGCATGAACGAGGACGCCAAGCGGTATCTGGATCTGGCAAAGAAGCTGGAGGACGGCCACACCGCCCGGCTGATGGCCGAGGGTCTGCCGGAAAAGCAGGCCCGGGCCAAGGCTTCCAAGCAGGCCAACGAGGACGCCCGCTTTGTGCTGCCCAATGCCTGCGAGACCAAGATGGTGGTCACCATGAATGCCCGCAGCCTGCAGAACTTCTTCCATCACCGCTGCTGCAACCGTGCCCAGTGGGAGATCCGGCAGCTGGCCGAGGAGATGTACCGGCTGGTCTGCCCGGTGGCCCCCCCATCTTTGCCAAGGCGGGCCCGGCCTGCGTGTCCGGCCCCTGCCCGGAGGGCAAGATGTGCTGCGGCAGGACCGCCGAGGTGCGGGCAAAGTATGATGCCATCCGGCAGGAGGCGGGCGTATGAGCCGCGGAAAACTGATCGTGCTGGAAGGGCTGGACGGTTCCGGCAAGGCCACCCAGGCAAAGCTGCTGGCAAAGCATCTGACCGCCGAAGGCCTGCAGGTGCAGGAGATCACCTTCCCGGATTACGAGAGCGATTCCAGCGCGCTGGTAAAGATGTATCTGGCCGGGCGGTTCGGCGATAAACCCGACGATGTCAACGCCTATGCGGCCTCCACCTTTTATGCGGTGGACCGATATGCCAGCTATAAGACCGACTGGGGCCGCTTTTTACGAGGAGGGCGGGGTGGTTTGCCGACCGCTACACCACCTCCAACGCGGTACACCAGTGTTCCAAGCTCCCGCCGGAACAGTGGGAGAGCTTCCTGCACTGGCTGTTCGACTATGAGTTCGATCTTCTGGGTCTGCCTGCGCCGGACAAGGTCATCTACCTGCAGGTGGACCCGGCGGTGAGCCAGCGGCTGATGACCGCCCGCTACCACGGCGACGAGACGAAAAAGGATGTCCACGAGAAGGACACCGAGTATCTGGCCCGCAGCCGCCGGGCGGCCGAGTACTGCGCGCCGCCCATCTGGGCTGGGATACTGTCCACTGCACCGCAGGGGGGATACCATGCGCAGCATCGAGGAGATCCAGAACGAGGTCCGGGAGCTGGTCCGTTCGATCCTCGGATAATTGATCGTTGAAGGAGGAATCCTATTTCATGTACCGTTTGATGCAGCCGTCCGACTGGACGGAGGTCCGGCCCTGTGGCAGCGGGAGCTGGGCGACTCGGAGGAGTTCGTCCGCAATGCCGTGAAGCCGTGGCACTGGCAGTGCCGGTGACCCTGCAGGGCCGCCCGGGGGCTTACCTCTACGGCCTGTGCGGGCAGGGCAGCCTGATCCTGGCGGGTCTGGTGGATACCCTGTGCGCCAGCCAGAAGCAGCGGGTGCCGGGTTCGTGGTGTCCGTGCCTGCGGATGCGGCCCAGAGCAGCCTGCTGCAGGACAAGGGCTTCCAGAAGGCATTCGCCCTGCGCTGCCTGCCCCGCGAGGTGGAGCGCAACCTGTGGAGCCAGGCAGAGTTCGACTCGGTCACGGCCCGGAAGCTCTGCGAGCTGCGGGCCCGCTTCTGGCCCGACACCGTCCAGCTGCCCCGGAGCAGATGGGCGTGGTCCTCTGCGACCTGTACTCCCGGGGGCGACCATCGTGTCCAGTGAGCAGGGCTACGGCATCTATTTCCGGAAAGAGGACACCCTTTATTTCGTGGAGATGATGGCCGAGAATGACCGCGCCGCCGAGATCCTGATGGAGGCCGCCCGGGAGAAGGAAGTCATCGTGGAAAAGGCTGTCATCACCGTGGGGGCTGCCCAGAACCTGTTCCTAGGCGAGGGCACCCGGCAGGACTACGGCCTGATCCGGTTCGAGGTGAGCCGTTTGATGTGTCGGAAAGCTACATGCGGCTGATGATGGACTGAAGAGGAGCGGTGTATGGCGAAACATCATAAGAAAAAAGGCGCAGGGTGGAAGATCCTGCTGGTGGTGCTGGTACTGCTCGCAGCCGCAGCGGCCGTCGGGGCCCTGCTGGCGGTGCGGGAGATCCGGGGCAGCGGCACGGACGGCAAAAGACCGTCACGGTGGAGATCGCCCAGGGCAGCAGCGTCGGCACCATTGCCTCCGGGCTCCGGCAGGGCGGTCTCATCAGCTTCCCCGGCTGTTCCGCTGGTATGTCGGTCATGAGGATGCGGCCGCAAAACTGCAGTACGGCACGTTTGAGCTGACCCCCGGCATGTCCTACGATGCCCTGATCGAAGCACTGTCGGGTATGCCAAGGCGGATTCCGTCCGCCTGACCTTCCCGGAGGCACAACGGCCATTGCCATTGCCCGCAAGATGGAGGAGGCGGGCCTCTGTACCGCCGAGGAGTTTCTGGAAGAAGCCAACACCGGGGACTTCAGCGAGTACACTTTCTGGCAGTATGTCCCGTCGGATGAGGAGGCCCCGGACCGCTTCATGAAGTGCGAGGGGTATCTGTTCCCGGAAACCTACGATTTCCGCTTGGACGATACCGTCCACAACTATGTCGCAACCTTCTACGCCCACTTTGACCAGCAGCTCACCGATGCGATGTACGACGAGCTGAAGCAGCAGGACCTGACCCTGCCGCAGGTCATCACGCTGGCCTCCTTCAGTGCAGGAGGAAGCGGGCAACGATCAGGACTCCAACGTGGCGCAGGTGTTCCGCAACCGGCTGACGGAGGGTTCGCTCTACCCCAAGCTCCAGAGCAACGCCTCCAGCTATGTCCAGAGCGATTCGGATAACAACTACCTCTGGAACTGGGTAGCCCCTGGTACGGCGGGTGGGACAAGATCCCGGAAAACATCCGCAGCGCCTACGACACCTATACCTGCGACGGTCTGCCGGCAGGCCCATCTCAACCCGGGGCTGGCGGCCATTCAGGCGGCGCTGGCCCCTCAGCCCGACGAAGAGGTGAAGGACTGCTATTTCTTCGTCACCGACCTTTCCGGCCATTACTACTATGCAAAGACGTACAGCGAACATCAGGTCAACTGCCAAAAGGCAGCGCAAGTGAACAAGAGCCTGAACAACTGAGAAAAAGAGAGGATTTCAAGATGTTACAGATCCCGGAACTGCTGGCCCCGCGGGGATCTGGAGCGCCGCGGTATGCCATCAACTATGCGGCCAGCGCCGGGAGATTGCCCGCGGAGACGCCGGCGCCCACCAGAATTTCCACATCGTTCCCGGCGGCTTCCACCAGCTGGCACAGCAACTCAGCTCCCTGTGGCGCACTGGCGGCCTGCCCGCTGGTAAGGATGGTGGCAAGGCCCAGTTCCTTTGCGGCGGCCAGCGCGGCAAAGGGGTCCCGGCAGACGTCAAAGGCACGGTGCAGGGTGCAGGCAACGGGACGGCCTGCAGCTGCTGCCGCCCGGCGGGCAGCAGCGTAGATGGGACGCAGGGCGTCCACATCCAGTACGCCGTCCGGGGTGAGCACGCCGGTGACGATGCCGTCCGCCCCGGCTTCCACCAGCTCTGCGGCCGACTGCTCCATCTGGGCCAGCTCGTAGCGGTCGTAGCAGAAATCACCAAAGCGGGGACGCAGCAGTGCCCGCACCGGCAGTCCGGTCTCGGCTTTGACCTGCCGCAGCAGGGCAAGGCTGGGGGTGGTGCCGCCGATCACCAGGTCGGCACACAGTTCCAGTCGGTCGGCTCCGCCGCGCTTGGCGGCCAGAGCACTGGCCGTGCTGTCCACGCAGACTTCCAGAGTATAAGGCATAAACGTTTCCTCCTTGTATGGCAAGGCCCCGCCGATGAGATCAGCGGCGGGGCCTGTGATAGTTTGAGGTTATTTTACGCTGGCAAGGAACCGCACGAACCCGGCACGACCGGCTTCGTCCAGCTTGTACACACCGGCATCGGCCAGCACCTGTGCGAACACCTGGCCCACCTCATCCTGCAGGATGAGGTGCACGGTGTCGCCGTTCAGCTCCGGGTGACGGGCCAGAATGTCCTGCGCCCACTCCGCGTGCTTCTGCAGCGTTTCGGGGTACTCGCTGACGGGGGTGCGGGCTACCAGCACGTCTGCCAGATCAAACAGCTCCTGCTTCAGGCGGCTGGGCAGCACGGCCAGACCCATGACCTCGATAAGGCCGATATTCTCTTTTTTAATGTGGTGCAGCTTGGCGTGGGGTGGTACACACCCAGCGGGTGTTCCGGCGTGGTGATGTTGTTGCGCAGCACCAGATCCAGCTGGTATTTGCCATCCCGCATGCGGGCAATGGGGGTAATGGTGTTGTGGGGCTCGCCGTCGGTCTCGGCAAAGAGGAAGCAGCTCTCATCCGTGTAGCCGCGCCAGGCGGTCAGGATCTTGTCGGCCAGCTCCACCAGACGCTCATCATCCTCGCAGGTCAGGCGGATGCAGCTCATGGGCCAGTGTACGATGCCGGCCTCCACGTCCTCAAAGCCGGGGAACACCCATGCCTTTTCGATGGGGGCCTTGGCCATGGCAAATTCATAGTGACCGCCCTGGAAGTGGTCGTGGCTCAGGATGCTGCCGCCCACGATGGGCAGGTCAGCGTTGCTGCCCACGAAATAGTGGGGGAACAGGCCCACAAAATCCAGCAGCTTGCGGAAGGTGGCCCGCTCGATCTTCATGGGTGTATGCTGGTTGTTGAACACGATGCAGTGTTCGTTGTAGTACACATAGGGGCTGTACTGCAGGTTCCAGGCGCTGTCGTTGATGGTCAGCGGGATGATGCGGTGGTTCTCGCGGGCGGGGTGGTTCATACGGCCCGCATAGCCCTCGTTCTCGGCGCACAGCTGGCACTTGGGGTAGGCGCTCTGGGGGGCCAGCTTGGCGGCTGCAATGGCCTTGGGGTCCTTTTCCGGCTTGGAAAGGTTGATGGTGATGTCCAGATCACCGTAAGGCGTCTTGGTTACCCACTTCAGGTCCCGCTTGATGCGGTAGCGGCGGATATAATCCGTGTCCTGGCTGAACTTATAGAACCAGTCGGTGGCGGCTTGGGGGCCCTCGTTCTCGTAGCGCTCCTCAAAGTTGGCGCGCACAATGCTGGGACGCGGCGTCAGCACGCCCATGAGTTTGGTGTCGAACAGGTCGCGTGCGGTGCTGTTGTCGGCACACACGCCGCGGGCCACGGCATCGTCCACCAGCGTTTTCAGGATGCTTTCCAGGTCGGTGTAGCACACCTCACCCTCGGGGGCGGTAAAGTCGTCCAGCTGCATGGTCATGAGCAGCTGATTGCGGATGTAGATCTCGTCATCGGGCAGGATCAGACCGGTGTCCAGACCATAGTTGACGAGCTGCTGAATGGCAGTGGAGATCACAGCACAGCGCCTCCTTCCGGACGGATGCTCAGCACATGGCAGCGGCCCTCACCGAGGATGGCTTCCATGTGTGCTTTGAAGTCGGCCAGCATGTCCACCGGCACAAAGGCCTGTGCCGTACCGGCAAAGCCGCCGCCGTGCACACGCACGGCACCCTTGCCCTGCAGGTAATGCTTGGCGGCCGCAATGGTCACGCCCATTTCCTGATGCTCCTTGTACCCGGCGGGAATCACGTTCTGCAGGTACTCCCAGCTGCTGTCGCCGGAAGCGGTGACCAGCTGCAGGAAGGCGTCAAAGTCACCGCCGCGCAGGGCAGCCACCTGCTGGGCCACGCGGTCGTTGTCGGCATAGAAGTGGAAGGCGCGCAGCACGGCGCGGTCACCGCACTGCCTGCGGCACTCCGGCAGCCTTGCAATGAAGGTGTCAAAGGGCACGTCCCGCAGCACTTCACCGCCGCACACGGCAGCCACGGCGCGGCACTCGGCGGGCACGGCGGCGTACTCGTCGGTCAGGTCGGCATGGTCGGCACAGGAATCCAGGATGCACAGGGCCAGGCCTGCCTTGGAAAAGTCCACCTGCACCGGTTCCACATCCGGGTGGGCGGGGTCGGCAAAATCAATGGTGATGATGTTGCCCACGCTGGAAGCCATCTGGTCCATCAGACCGCAGGGCTTGCCAAAGTAGACATTCTCCGCCCACTGGCCGATCTGTGCGATCTCGATGGGGGAGACCTTTTTGGTCATGAAGCAGTCGTTCAGGATCACGCCGATCAGCACCTCAAAGGCGGCCGAGGACGAAACGCCGCTGCCCTTGGGCACGTTGGAAGCAACGTATACGTCCAGACCGGAGAGGGCTGCACCCCGCTGGCGGAACGCTTCACACTCGCCGCGCAGCAGGGACATAGTGGTGTTTTCTTCCTCCTTGCGGGCAGCAAGGTCAGCCAGGTCGATGACGCACAGATCATAGCCCTCGCTCTGTACCCGCAGCTGGTTCAGGCTGTTGGGGGCGGCAGCAGCGATCATGTCAATGTTCACGCTGCCGGCCAGCACGCGGCCGTGCTGGTGGTCGGTAGACAGTCAGCAGGCGATTGTCATATCGCGGGTGAGCAGGATGCGGAAATCGCCCGCGTTTATGCCACGGAAGGGATCGGTCAGGCTCTTATAATAAAGTTTGTCGATGGCATCCAGGCGTTTGGGGATCCACAACCGCAGGAAGATCTCATGACGGTGTAGATGGGTTGATCATCATGTCCATCAGTTTTTGCTTTCAGC